>Ga0316204_10000247_pt1 | contig 223327 bp, 205 predicted proteins | sample 6monrhotite_MG_2_FD_205661 | JGI IMG/M metagenome (GOLD analysis project Ga0316204, IMG submission 205661) | Microbial mat bacterial communities from mineral coupon in-situ incubated in ocean water Damariscotta River, Maine, United States -... | ecosystem: Environmental > Aquatic > Marine >... | reverse complement strand
AATCGATTCCACAATAGTAAGGATGCGTGTTATTGTAAAAGTTCATTGGGTTTTCTCCTTTTGGTTTTGTCACCTTCCAGTTTAGCCAAAAAGCTAAGCTGGGGGAGAAGGCTCAATGAGTATCAAGAGGATCAAGATCATTCGCTTGTCGCTCATTTGGACAACCAAAAGCCGTGCTCCGCGCGTTTTTTGGTGCCACTTACTTAAGTCGTTAGATTTCAAATATGCCCAACCAAGAAATTAAAGAATACTATGATGCGACAGAAGATCGAAAAATTCGTCCTGATTTAACTTTCGCTGTCAATATTGTGGACGATCCTAAGATAGCTGTAGATTGTGGTTGCGGAGCCGGAGCTGACATAAAGTATTTATTAGAAAAAGGCTTTAAAGTGTACGGCTTTGATATAGAGGATGAATCTATATCAAAATGTAAGAAACGCTTTAAGAATGATAAAGATGTAATCCTGTCAAAAGCCGGGTTTAGTTCGTATCAATATCCAAAGGCATCACTAGTAGTAGCTGACGCAAGTCTATTCTTTTGCCCAAAGACGGAGTTTGACTATGTTTGGAACAATATATATGAATGCCTTTACCCAAATGGAATTTTTTGTGGTTCCTTTTTAGGACCTGAAGATACTATGTCTGGACCAAAATATGATAAGAGCGCTTTTTGGCCGGACATATTAATCTTTGATGAAAAAGAAGTGAGGGAAAAGTTTCAAGACTATGAAATCTATCGTTTTACTGAGCATAAAACATCAGGAAAGACACCAGAGGGAATTCCGCATGATTGGCATATTTTTTCGGTAGTTGCAAAAAAATCTAACAATTCAAGCAAGAAGGACGTGCAAAAAGCGTGCTCCTCTTCTTGAGGCGTTAGGCTAAAAACTCAAAGCCAAAGGAAGCCAATGATTCTCAAAATTGTTATAGTTGCTGTTATTACATTTGTGTTTATCTCAGCAGCTATTTTTCTTGCCTTACGCCTTCCTCAACTAGCTATTCCTTCCAATGTTTCTGAAAACATTAAATTAATAATGCTAGATAAATGGCTGGAACAAATTCATAAAAAAGATAAATTTAATGGTGTGATACTCTTATCAAAAAAAGGGAAGGTTATATTTTCAAAAGCATATGGTTATGACAACGCCACAAAAATAAATACATTATCTGAGCATTCTTCATTTAATCTGGCTTCAGTCTCTAAACAGTTCACAGCTATGGGTATCGTATTACTGAAGGAGCAAGCTAAACTTCAATATAGTGATAATGTATCGGACTATATACATGAATTGTCATACTACAAAGATATAACCATACAACATCTTCTACATCATATATCGGGGCTGCCTGACTATATGTCTCTGGCAGGAAAATACTATAACAATTCGGAGATTTTCAATACTTCCGACATGATTTCCCTCTATCAAATACATCAGCCCAATCTAAGATTTAGGTCAGGAACTAAATTTGAGTACAGTAATGCGGGGTATGTGTTGCTAGCTGAAATCATCGAGCGTATATCTGGCAACTCTTTTCAAGAATTCATGGCTTCTCATATTTTTGAACCATTGAATATGAAAGACACTCAAGTATTTAATCTTTTGTCTAATAAAGAACCATCAAAACGAGTCTATGGGTTTAAACGTAGATTATGGCTTTTCGGTGGTAAATATGAACCTCAAGACCTTAATTTCTTTGATGGTGTGGCAGGTGATGGAGGTATTTATTCAAGCACACATGATTTAAATATATGGCATAAAGCGTTGAGAGATGGAGATCTGGTTTCAAATGAAACCTATAAGGAAGCCTATAGCCCTGCACAATTAGGTGATGGTTCAAAAACTAAATATGGTTTCGGTTGGTTTATTAATGCTGACAACTCAGTTGATCATGCTGGTGGCTGGCAAGGATTCACCTCTTACATCTATAGAAACATGGAAAATGACGAATTAATTGTAATATTAGATAATTCATCAAACGCTCTCAGAGTAAACTCAATTGGGTTCCGCTTTAATTCCATAGGTCTAAATTTGAAATATTTTCTGAGAACATTATGAACACATTCAAGCCTAACAAGCGACTATGGTGTCAATCCCATCAACTTCCCCCGATAAAGTAGACACTTTTTTCTATTACTTTAAACGTGAGTTTCAATGTAAAGGAATATAAAAAAGGGGCATATAAAAATATACCCCTTTCTTTCTTTATCACTAATTGCTCTATTTAATGTTTGATAACAATTTAGGATTAGTGACTAATTTTCTCACACCATGCGCATGATCTTCTTTAAACACATTACCTTTACACCATTCACCTAAGCTATTGATGTCTAACTTGGCACAATGTGGACGAACAGCCCATGTAACCTGTAATGGTGAGCAGGTAGATTCAGTAAATTTAGGACCTGTCGTTGAGCCCATAAAATCAACTGCATGACCTGTCCCTTTCGGTAAAGATTTAGCCTGATAACGACCTTTAACCATATTTCCACCGTAAGCGAAATCATTAAAGTTCATAGCAGAAGAGTCATTAACTAAAGTAAACACTTGTGTTTCTACTCGCAAGTCAGGGTTTGCACATTTTTTACTTAAGCATGAACCTAAACCATGTCCAGGTTTAGTCTGGCATGATGTATATACCCAATGGACTTCTATAGTGTCACCCGGTTTCAAACCTTTACAAATTTTTTGTGCAGGCTTTTTAAGTTCTGCTTTGCTCAAATGTTTACTAATATTACATTGATATCCACCACCGTGACCATGTTCACCAGCACCGGCATAAATAGAAAAAGCTTTTGCTTTATGCTCTGCATTATTATGAAAGTGAATATTACATAAATTCATATTATTAGATTTTGGTGCTAAAGAAAATGTTTGTGGATTTTTCCCTGTAAGGCCATCAATATCGCGTGGTGTTTGTGGCCCAAACCCCTTACAAGCTGGCCCGGAAGTCGCAGCCATATGAGAAGTGCTATGTTCTGAATTGTGTTCAGCTTCAGATGCAAAACTTGTTGACGCTAATACACTCAACGTAGCAAATAAAATGCTCTGTCCAAGAAAATTCAATTTCATTTTTTAATTCCTGTTTTATAATTTGTGTGCTAATTATAATCGTATATTTTAAAAAACGTAATAAAAAAATTCATTGTGTTCTGCATTATTTTATTTTTTTGTTGCTCTTAAAATAACAAATTTTTTGTTTGTGATGATAACCTCACAACTGTTAAAAATTCTTTTCAATTTCACATGGTAACCAAGGTGTCTATTGCCAATCACCCAAAGTTCACCATTTTTCTTTAGCACTTGTTTCGACTGTTTAAACATTTTCCAGGCCACCTCATCACCAATAACATTATTCTGATGAAAAGGTGGATTATTTAAAATAAGATCTACACTGTTTTCTTTTACACCACTTAAACAATCATTCACTTCGAATTGTACTAACGCACAATTTTCCATATTTAAGTTCATGTTTTCTTGGGCTGATGCCACCGCCATATAGGATTCATCTAAAAATAAAATATCTGCATTTGGGTTTTTCTCAACGGCAATTAATCCAACAACACCATTTCCACATGCTAAATCAATAATTTTTTTGTATTCATTAGATTGCGGGATGTGTTGTAAAAAAAATCGCGTCCCCACATCTAAACTTTCACGCGAAAACACGTTCGCATGATTAATTATTTTATAACGGGTGTTTTCTAACACATAGTTTTTAGGGTATGGACTTTTTTTATCTGGAATATTTTTATCAACCTGAGAAAAGATTAAACGTGCTTTTTTCTTAGCTAACGATGTTTTTGTTGAGCCAATATAGCATTCAAATAATTTCAAGGTGGATGTATGAATTGATTTAGCCATACCCGCAGCAATGACATGTGTTTTTTGGGTAAGGAACGGTTTTATGCGTGCCAGTTGGTCTTCTAACATCGCATGACTTTTAGGTGTTTTAATTAGAACAAAATCATAGTCATCAACAGGCGTTTCAATACTGTTTTTTATTTCAATATTTTCAATTGTAACGCCATTATGTATACAGTTTGACTGTATAGCTTTTTGCGAAAGCCATGAGTCATTCCAGACGGTAAGTTTATGTTGTTTAGCAAGTGCAGTCGTTAAGGCACCGAAACTGTCATTAATTAGTAAGATTTTTAGCTTATTGTCTTGAACAGTATTTTCATACTCTTCATAAAAATAATTTAATAAATATTCATCTGCCGCATCCCATGCACGCAAGGTCTCTTTTTCTCTATGAGGATAACGTGCAAGCTCAAACTCACCCTGAGGTACTTTCAATATTTCCATAGTTATTTTGTAGTACCGTTAAAAGTGTTCAGGACAGAAAGCGTTACTAATAAGATTCACCCCATGAAATGTTTTTCTCTAACTGTTCTATTTTAAATTTTTGATCTGAAATAATATATTTGACAATATCACCAATAGAAATCATACCTAGCAACTTACCATCAATTACCACAGGTAAATGTCGTATATGATGTTTAGTCATTATAGCCATACACTCTTCTATTTTTTGATTTTCTGAAGCATGAAAAACTGTTGTCGTCATAATATCCTTAACTTTAGTCTCTTTTGATGTGCGACCTTCAAGGATAACTTTTCTGGTGTAATCACGTTCGGAAATAATACCCACTAATTTTTCATCGCTTACAACAGGTAATGCACCGATAGACTTGTCGCACATTTTTTTAATTGCATCAAACACAGAGTCATCGGGAGAAATAGTCCATATTTCTTTATTTTTTGTATCAAGTAACTTTTCAATGTTATTCATATTCAACTCCTTGTTTCATTTGATTATTTTTGTATGCTTAGTTCAGCTTGCTCACATACCCTTTTCATTTTTAATAATAACCTGTCAATTTCAACTTCATTTTCACGAATTACTTCATATTCAAGATTAGCCGCTGTTTCTGTAATATCAGGATATCCCATTGAAGTACCAACTCCTTTTATTTTATGTAACTCATCTTTCATGTCGCGCCAGTTTTTTTCACTTCTCGAACGTTCAATAATATCCATTCGCCGTGGAATCCCTTCTACAAAACTTTTAATTAACACCTGTAATTTTTCACTTCGACTTTCATTTTTTTTCAAATCTAATGATGACTCATCGACGTCACTATCAATTTTCAGGTACTTATAGATCGTATGAAACAATTTTTCTCTGTTAATTGGTTTTGTTAAAAAACCATCACAACCAGCATTGATACACATATTATAATCACTTTTCATTGCATTTGCCGTTAGTGCAACAATAGGACTCTCATAACCGGCCTGCCGCAACTTTTTAGTTGCTTCCAGTCCTCCCATTACCGGCATTTGCATATCCATAAATATTAAATCGTAAGGTTTACTCAGGGCTTTATCAATTGCCTGCTGACCATTTTCTGCAAAGGTTAATTTTGCACCTATGCCAGATAATAATATTGATAGAAGCTGTTGATTATCGTGATTATCTTCAACAATTAAAATATCGCCTTTAACATGATAGGAAATATCATATTGATATTTAATGCTATCACTTTTTTCGGGTAATTCCGGCTCACCAGTGATTAATTGTTGTGAATCTATTTTTCCTGTTTTTATGCTGACACAAAACTGACTACCAATCCCCACTAAACTTTCAACAGTTATCGTGCCTCCCATTTTTTCTGCAAACTGTTTTGAAAGTGACAAGCCTAATCCTGTTCCACCATATTGGCGTGTTGTTGATGAATCGGCCTGAGTAAAGGCATTAAATATTTTACTGATTTGTTCTTCGCTTAAACCAATACCAGAATCAATGACCGTAAAAAATATTTTTTCATTTTCTATGTCACTATGTATTTTTATACATACCTTACCTGCCTTGGTAAATTTTAATGCATTACTACATAAGTTAATTATTATTTGCTTGATACGCAACATGTCGTTACAAATCACATTTGGAATAGGGAAATCATATTCAACAAAAAACTGGATTCCTTTTTCCATGTATTGATGTTTAATGGTTTCTTCTACGTCGTTAATTAATTCAACAGGAGAAAAATACGTATTATCAAACTCCATCCTATTAGCTTCAATTTTTGAAATATCCAGAATATCATTTATTATTTTCAATAAATGTTTGCCATTTTTTATAATTGTTTTTGTAATACTTGATCTGTTTTCTATTTGGGTAGATGGTTCTGCCAGAGCTTCTGCAAAGCCTATTATAGAAGTAAGCGGCGTCCTTATTTCATGACTCATAATAGCTAAAAATTCTGACTTTGTACGTGTTGCTTCTAATGCCTGTGCTGACACTTTTTTAAGCTGTTTGTTTTTATTAAAAAGCTCATTATTTTTTTTGGTAAGAATTCGTGACATAATACGAGCAATAAGCCATGCGGTTAAGGCAATAACAACGCCAAATAAAATAGAAAGCGTCAGCGTCTTTGAATATTGCTTTCTGTTTGTTTTTACTAATTGTTGTATGTTTATATTTTGTAATTTTATTAACTCACCTAACAATCGATATGTTTTTTTCTGTGAGTCTTGCGCGCTTAAAATTAAATTGTGGCCTTCTTCAGAAGAAGAATCTTCGACAAGTAGATCTACAACCTTACGATTGATTGCTTGTGCAAAACGCACATCATTCAGAATGATATTTAATAATTTTTTTTCAGCGTCAGTATTTGGTAATTTTATTAACGCCACTCTTTCTTTGCGAAATACACCTGAAAGCCTAAAAAAATTCATTCGGAATTCTTCTCGCTTAAAAACGTCATACTGCAAAATCATTGCAGTCATAACATCCTGACGTTGTCGAATTGCATCACGCATTAAAATAACATGACTAATTTTTTTACTATTTATGTCAACTGCATTTGTCATGTTGTAGGTAATCGTTTTTAGCTGATAAAGAGAAAAAACACCAAAAATCACTACCAATAAAAGGATGCTTGCAAAACCTGCTTTCACGACAAGATTAGTATTTTGTAATATGTGTTTTGCCATGTATTAATTATCCAGCTGATTTTTTAAGTCATTTATCTATGCCTTATTAATCGGCCATGATTAGCGGAACTAAAATTTATAAACTTAACTCAATAATTATAGTATAGTATTTAGCTGTCCCAAATATATGATTTTTAAACGTTTTTTTGCCATAATGACTGTATTAGCGACAATTTATATTTTCAATCAACAATGAGGTCAATATGTATAGCGGTAGCTGCTTGTGCGGAACGGTAAAATTTACTATTACAACAAAAATCAGTGATATTGTCTTTTGTCACTGCTCATTATGCCGAAAAGCACAAGGCAGTGCTTTTGCTACAAATGGTAATGTTGAGGCTAAATATTTTAAATTCATATCCGGTGAAGATAATTTAACGATATACCCGTATTCAGAGCATCAAACAAAACTATTTTGTAAAACATGCGGCTCCCCGATACTCAGTAAAAATACACAAACACCTGATACTGTTCGTGTCCGGGTCGGAACTATTGAGTCAGATATTAACGAAACACCTGAAGCACATATATTTGTCGCTTCAAAAGCGAATTGGGATGAGATTACGGATAGTCTTCCTCAATATACGGCCTATAAAGAATAAAGGATATTCCATGTCGAATATGTTATCTATTTACATCAATGGTAATAAAGTTCTTGAACATGATAAAAAAGAAAGACAGCCCGGAAAGCAACGTCAGTTTCTCGACAATATGGATTTAGATATGGATGAAGGAATTGAAATTAATGGAGAATTAATACCTTCTCCCGACAAAATGCAACGCGCAAATTATGTTGCGATGAGTTTACTTTATGGTATTGAGAATGAAAGTCAGGGGATGATTTCTTCAACCTGTGGCTATCTGGCAAACCGGCTGCCAGAATTAAAACAAATTCATTCGGTTGAAAACGGCGAAGAAATCACTATGGATTTAATATTTAATGAAGTTGATTAGAACTTTATATTTTCTTCATCCATTTCATTAATTTTCTTTCAGAGATAATTCCACTAACAACCTGCTTTTTCTCTGATGTTTCAAAAAAATAACTTCGTGGTAATTCACCGTACCAGTTTCGGTCAATTTCAAAACGCAAACGTTCATCCGAGGCACCGCTAAAAACCCATGATTCTATATTCTTATTATTTTCTAATTTATACCTTGTCAAAACAGCCTGTAGTTCATCCTGAGTTGCCTCAATATCTGTAGATACAAGCACAATATCAAGTTCTGTATATTGTCTGCTAAATTTCCCCAACATCTCAAGTTCTTTATAACAGGATGGGCAATCCACTGACCATAATACCAGAGCAAACGGTTTTTCCTGTCGTTGCTCAAGTATTTGTGAAAAACTTCCCGAGATAAAGGGGCGAATTATGTTATCAGCAAAAACTGACATGCTTGTGCTTAGTAATACTAAATAAAATAAATATATTTGCATTAATTTATATTTTTTCATAAGTTTTTCTTAGTTTGATACCCGTATCAAATGATATTCATCACCTACACGATGCCAGCTGACATATACCTCCTGCCCATTTTTAATTAAGAAGGGGTGATCAGATGCAGAACGCGTTGTTGCAAGTTTTGTTGCAGGTGACCAGGATTTTCCAGCATTACCAGACTGCATTATATTGAGAGTCGACTGTTTACCATCAAACTCTTTCCATACGATATAAACATGTTTCCCTAAGCTTAATACATGAGGGTGTGCTGCTGATTTATCATAATCACCAAAATTTAATGGTGTCGAAAAGCTATGCGCATTATTAACAGAATTCACATAAAACAAACCATGAGAATCAGGTGCGTTATTAAACCAGGTAATATGATAAACACCATCATCAGCAATCGAAATGGCAGGACCATGATGCGGACAGCCTTCTATATGCCATTTATCAAAACTCAAACGTTTTGGTTTATTTGCCTGATCAGACTGGGAAAATGTAACAATCCCATGATCCCTGATGTTATCTCCAAAAATATGTCGCCAGACAATCACCGGTAACTGTTGCTTATCCATAGCCATCACGACTCGACAACACTGACAGGAGTTATCAGCTATTTTTTTGTTCTTATGAAAAGTTTTTCCCCCATCTGTTGATAATGCATAATATAAAGCTGCGCCATTATATTTTTTACCGGCTTTTTTTGCGGCCAGTAAATCTCTTTTATCAAGCCATGCAATATAGATATCACCATTATCGTTTACCGCTAAGGCGTCAAAACGATGGCTGGTAACTTCGCGATGATCATTTACGGTTAATGGATCAGAAAAATGTTGACCTCCGTCAACCGAACGACTAAAACGGATATGACCACTAAAACGTTTTTGAGTTAGCTTCTGTGTCCATGAGAGATAGATTTCACCTCTGTTCCCAAAAGCAATTTTGGGACGGTTCTCTCCTCTGGCATAAACATTTTCAGGAATACGATTTACTGTGACCGGCTGATTAAAGGTCTTGCCTTTATCAGTTGAACGACTTAAGTACACATGCCCTGTATTATACCAGGCAACCCACAAGGTGCCTTGTTTATCAAAAGCGGCTGTTGTTGTTTGTGCACAACGTAAAGTTGGCATAGCTGCACTCTTTTTACATACTTTGGGAATCGCGTACTTATGTTTTGTATGACCACCTGTTTGTGCACAGCCAGAAATAAATACCACTACGCCTAAACATAGATAAAGACATAGATAAAAAAAAGATTTAATTGATTTTTTTTGATTCTGCATAATTTGTTTTCTTAATTGGTATAAAACAATATTAAATATATTCTTACCCTGTCCCCATTAGGGAGAAAGACAGGAAAAGAATTATTTTTAATTTAGAAATGAACACTACCTTCAATGTAATAAGTACGTTGTGGCCATGGGTGAGCCACAAATGCAGAAGTGTCCGTGACATTATCAATACCAAATGCAATCTTACCTGCTTTGCTTATTTTGTAATTCACTTTCAGGTCAAGAAATAAATACCCATCAATTGCACCATAAACATCACTGGTCGTGTCGAGGTTATCAAGATCACCGTAACTATCACTGGCATAACGTGCTCCAGCAGAAGTATCCCAGTCTTGATTAACATGATAAGTCAGGAATAAATTGGCACGTACTTTTGGCATACGCGGCATTTCATTACCAACCACAGTTGGATCACTGCTATGTTTAGTAATTTTACTGTCTAATAAAGTCACATTAAAGCGTGCATCTATATCACTATCAAATACATTCTTCTTCTGAATAATATATTCAATACCATGAGTAGTCACTTCATCAATAGGTAAAAAGGTTGAAACATTGCCACCTTTCACAGCGTCATAAACGGTATGATTGTAAATGACATTTTTAACCACTTCACTAAACACATTAACACGCATAAACCCGTTATCGAGTTGACGCTCAAACATCATGTTCTGATGAATACCATCTTCCGGTTTAAGCTTGGCATCTGCAATGCTAGATCCGTTTGTTTTAACTTCATTCTGATACAACTCTTCAGTAATCGGAAAACGATATGCTTTACCTAAAGAATAACGATAATTCCATTTATTACCTGGCACATAACCCACAGAGACTTTTGGTGAAAAAGCAGTTTCACGACGATCCGCTATATTTTCGGTTAAACTTGCAACACCATTCGTCATAAGCCAGGTTTCATAACGTGCCCCTAATGCCAGATCCCAATGCGGGTTAAACTGCCAACCCCACTGTGCAAAAGCAGCCTGCATTATTGTATCTCCACCTGAAGTACTGGTTACAGTTGGTGTGTACTCACCCGTAGTATAATTAGTTAGGGCATAACCATTAATCGTTAGTTTATAGTGGTCATAGTGGTAACCGGTTATAAAATTCATATCTTTATTGCCAAGGAAATTATCTGTACGTGCCTTAACATCAAGAGTAAGCCAACCTGTGTCTGCATAGTCACTCACTTTACCTGTACCATCATAGCTTGCTTCAGCAGGATTAACTTTAGTACTGAGAGATTGATCTTTAAGAACATCAAAATAACTCATATTTGTATCAAGCGTCCAACCGTTACCCATTGGGCCTTCAAGAGCCGCACCTAATAATAATGTTTGCCGTTCTTGTTTACTTACTGCCAGGTTACTTGCTTTAACAGTAAACAAGTCACCATTAAAATTATAATCACCACTCCAAGCTGTATTACCAGCACCATTTATTATATAACTATTTGGTGACTCTGTTGCTCGAGTACGATCTTCATAAGCAAGTGTAAATCGGGCAAGCCAGTCTCCCATTTCATAACCTAGTTTAAATTTGGTTAAATCGGTAATGGCGGTCTCCGGGCCACTATCACCAAAGAAGATAGCGGGAGTTCCTCGATCATCATCAGTCTTGTAGGCACCCGTTACGACAGGTTCCGCAGCAGGTGTTCCAAGAGTATTGTCATACCGAAAACTCATTGGCTGGCTTTTATTTTCTAAATGATTATGCGAGAGGTAAAGGCTAACATCACCAATTTTATCACCAACAGAAACATATTCTTTATGTCCCATGAACGTTTCATTCGTTCCCATATGTTTATAATTTTGTGAAAAGATGCTTGCTTCTGCATTAAATTCATATTTGGTTGGTAACCTGGTATTAATATTAACGACACCCCCCATGGCATTACCGCTATACTCGGCTGAAAATGGTCCATAAATCACTTCAACTGATTCCGTTTCATCAGCAGATACGAGTGACCAACGAGGTGCGCCACTCCATCTAGTTTGGAGAAGATAATGCAAAGGCATACCATCAGCAAAAACCATAGTACGAGCTGTCTGAAACATACTTGAACCGCGAATACCTATTGTGCCATTTGGATCACCAATATAACGACGACGTACAACCATACTTGGTTCATACTTTATAAAATCATCAATGGTTGCCGCATTAATACCCTCAACTTCATCCTGGGTTATAGATGTACTCGGGCTTGTGTAAGGGGTATCTGCCGAAGGTTTAATATCTGTTTTTCCTTCAACAACAATTTCTCCTAACTTAGCGTTATCATCAGTTTGTTTTACTGCGTCTTCCGCATTGCTCAACCCGGAAAAAGCTAGCAAAATCATCATAGTTAACGGTTTATACTTCATAGTGCCTTCCTCAATTTTAAGATGTTTTTTATTATTAAAACTTATCCCTACTTAATTATTTACTGATACATCCTCAATCAGCGTAATTTAAACTGCATGGCATAACTCACTTGCATAGGACAAGTGATCTCGGGCGGACATAGCGGTAATGGCAATGCAGCTGTTACAGAACTTTTTGCGGCTCGGCGTAGAAGCAAAGGGCCACCACTGGCCATCAGTCCGGAAATACTGCCATTAGCCAGCAAACGAAAAGAAACCTGAATACTGCCTTCAATACCACGATGACGAGCTGAACGTGGATAGTATTTATGGCCTTCAATATGTGTCAGCAAAGTCGAGAAATAACGTTGTCGTATAGGAACATCATCTATTTGTTGACGTTGTATTTCCTTTTTAATTTTTGGAGCAACAGCCTGTTCATGTTTAGGTTGTAACATCTTCTTTTTTTTCTTTATCTTTTTTTTAGCAACCTTTTTAGGTTTTACTGGTTTAGCTTCAACAACCTTCTGTTGTTTTTGTTTAACGGGTGGTAATAAGTTAAGTGAAATACGAGTGTCATAAACAGGGGCCTGGGCCTGACTACTCATTGCTGTATTAGAAAACTGGATAAACAAAACAGCATGGATCAATACAGAAACCAACAAGGTTATAAAATTAATTTGTTTATCCATGAACTTCATATCAACTCAATACCATCTCAGGGCTTACGCGTGATGATATCCAGTGAACCCGCGCCGGCCTTACGCGCAGCGTCCATTACTTTCACAGTAAGACCTAGTTGCGCTACCTCATCACCACGCAGAATCACCTGTTTATTTTTCCGTGTAGACAGCATCTGTTGTAAAACTTGATCCAAATCATTCACAGCAATATATTTTTGTTTAATTAAAATATGTCCACCTTTATCAAGAACAATTTCAAGTGCTTCTTCATTTTCAAGTGTTCTGGCTGAACCTGCTTCTGGCAAAGTAATGTCCAATACCTGATCTTTTACAAAGTGAGCCGTCAGCATAAAAAAAACCAGTAATAGAAATACAATATCAATTAAAGGAGTAAGGCTGGGTATCTTGCGATTACGTTGCAGCCCTTCAAATTCCACTGGACATTTCCTCTTGATGAATAATTTTGTCCATCGTTATAGATTCACATTGGTGAGGTAAATTTTCTATTACAAGAGAAGCATAATGATGCATAGCATTTGTTCGTCGAGCAGCCAAACCTTCAAGCCAGTGCAGTAAAAATAAAATAGGTAATGCCACAGCGAGACCAACACCTGTTGTCACCATGGCCTCCCAAATACCACCAGCTAAAGCCTGCGCATCCACCTTTCCGCCTGCTTGTTCAATAACCATGAAGGCTTTAATCATGCCGGTAATAGTGCCAAACAATCCTAGTAATGGTGCGGTGTCACCCAATAATCCCAATGTACGAAAACCTCGTTCCATACGTTGTAATTCCTGTGATCCAATTCGAGTTGCAGTACGAACCAGGTCCTGCACACCTTGTTGATGTGCCTGTTGTAATCCACTAACTACTGCTACCTCCGGGCCACGTAAACCAGATAGCAATGAAGACAACATATTTTTAGATATGGCTTCCTGCAACTGCAAGATAAAACCCTGTGGTAGATGCCCCATACGTAAAAAATGAATATAGCGCTCAAGAACAATTGCCAAAGCAGTAATGGAGTAACAAAGAAGAATCCAGACGACGGGGCCGCCTTTATCAAGTATTTCAAACATGCTCATAATTTTTTATCCCAATAAAGCAAAACAACATTTTATTAATGCTTAAATATGTACGAACAATTTTCACTCAGGTTATTCACACCAAGGGGGGGTAAATTATTATTTTAAATAAGTTTCTATATAAAAAATCACGCACTATCCCTCTGTCATAACAGCAAGTGTTATGCCAATATAATTAATTATATAAATCAGTAAGTTGTAAATTATAAGGAAATGAAACTGTCTGATATCAGGCATATTTGGTTAATAACAAACAATAAAACTAAAATATTATTGCCTGATAGAAGTAACTAAAAATATAGTTTTATGTAAAAAAGCCGCTGTATAAACAGCGGCTAAGTCATTACACCTAACTGCAAAAAGCTAAAACTTCTTAGACACTCTGGCCCAGATAGAGCGGCCTGCCTCATTAACTCGAACAACAGAAGTATCAAAGGCACTTGGTTTATTTAAATGTTCTGCATATGTTGTATCCAGAACATTATCAATACCAAATTTCAAATCACCTTTTTTACCTAGCTTCATAGAACTGTATAAATTCAATACTCCGAAACCTTTTGATGGCCCAGCATCTAATCCACTATCTGTTGTAATGTCATCTTCGACACGAGTTTGCTCAGCCACCAAGCGTACATTAGCGCCAACTATCCAATCATTATTGAAATACTCTAAAGAAACGCTTCCTTCTAATGGTGGTGTTTGAGCAATCACACGATTGTCAGTTGTATTATGTGAACGTACATAAGCAGCAGTAAAGTTACTACGCCATTTATCTGACCATTGATAGCTTGCTTCATAATCAAAACCATAAATAACCGCGGCTACATTTCTATAAATCGTTGCGTTATCTGATTGGCTAATACCTGTTTGAGCATGAGCACGATCACGTAAAATGTAATCACTGACATCATCATAATAAAGTGAAATGGAAGAGTTAGAATTTTCCCCTTTAAAATTTAAACCAACATCTAATTGTGTATGCGCTTCAGGTTTTAAATCAGGATTGCCTACCCATCTTTTCGCAGCTGTTGCGCTGCCTGCAGCAAGATAACGTTCTGTTTCATCAGCAGTACGAACCGTACGACTCAATCCCCAGAAGAGCATGTTTTCCTTACCTAAATCATGCTCCATACGATATAAAGCGCTGACATTATTTTCAGACTTTTTACTCGCTGTAATCCCGTAATACATATTATAAAGGTTATTTGCAATAGCACCTGAATCAGCTGCTAGTGCAGCTTTTGTTGCATCGGTATTCACCTTGTCGAACCGCATACCTGCGGTATAACGATTTCCTTTACTTATATTACCCTGATATTCAGCAAACAAACCGGTTTGCTCTGTTTCTACACCCGGCCACATAAATGCATTTGATGTCGTTGGCACTGTTCCTGCGGCCCCACCAAAACGCGTTGCATCACGATCACCTTTTTTATAATCAATACCGATTGCAAGATCACCGCTACCTAAAGTCATATCACCTTTAAGTCTGATGCCATCGGTTATTGATTTTGAAGGTACACGCATCCACATCATCATATTAGGACGATAAGAATAGTTATCCATATCGTGAGTCACATCTGAACGATAGATTTCAGCTTTTATTGATTCAAAACTTGCAACTTTTTCTGATTCTATAGATAGTTTATATGTGTCATTGTCTGCCTGCGGTGAATCCATACTTGCGCCGGCATAAAGAATATCTTTACCGCGTACTGCATCAATATCAAAACGATATTTAGTACCCGCCTCTGATTTTCCACCCAGGCTCGCCATGAGTGATTGTTCTGAATAGCCAGAGCGTACCTCAGCTCCATCACCATCTTTATAGTTTTCAGCTTTTTTAACTGATGCTGAGCCACGGGCATAACCTGTTTCACTACCAGCCGCTACATCAGCAAAAATATCCCAGGCATTACCATTAGAACGATAACCTGCGCCTACTTTGGATGTGACTGTTTTATCTTTCTCAAATACTGGAATACTGCGTTCAAACAAAACCGTGCCTCCTGAACCGCCCGAACCGTAAATTAAAGTTTGCACACCTTTCAAAACAGTGACTTGATCATATAGTTCGGCTGAAGCATAAGAAGAAGGAGGATCCATACGATTTGGACAACCACCATGTATATAAGCGCCATCAAGTAAAATATTTAATTGATTATGTTTTTGACCTCGAATGACTGGATCAATACCATGGTTTCCCATTTTTACACCAGAAACGCCAGGTGTCTGTAATAATAATTCACCCCCGTCAGCTGAAAAATTCTTATCTAAATTTAATGCTGATGTTGTGGCGTCAATAATTTTATCTGCTTCAACATTAATCGTTGGTATTTCGTTTTCTGCAGCGAATGCAGAAAAAACGGATAATGTTGCCAGTAAGGTTATACTGCTAAAAATCGCACGTTTATGATTCATCATTTCATCCCATAATTTATTTTATATTTTCTCCTTATATTAATTGCAAGTTACCGGCCATATAAAACAACTAATTAAAATCAACATGTTATAAATATTTATTTTATATATTTATTCATAACTGTCTGATATCAAACAGTTGTGCTTTATATCAAACAAAAAAGGCCCGCTTTAAGCCCAGCGGTTCAGTTAACGTGTTGATATTTAGTGCCACAGGTCATTGCGAAGGAATGAAATGTCTGCGGCAATCTTCAGCTACAGTGCACTCATTATGAGATTGCCACGCTACGCTCGCAATGACAGGTTATCTTTAGTTTAGTTATTTTTATTTAAGATATTTTATGCAAAAAGAAACCCAGCATCTTCAATAAGATACTGGATTTTGCTTATATTAGCCTCAGATTTTCAACACCTTAACTGAACCGCTGGGCTTAAAGCGGGCTTTTTTACAATCAGGTTAATTATTAAAATGCAGCAAATATTTGTAATGTTAACCTGTCACTATCATTTGCATTGTTGTCACTGTCTTTACTCCAAAACTCAATCATACTGCGAACGTTCTCAGTTAAATAGTAATTTGCTCCCAGTGTTAACTCTTTAACCTTCTCTGATCCGCCGCTTTTTTCATATGAATCAAAACGTACCAGTGGTGCCCATGTTGTCCGAGCGCCATCTTTAACGGTGTATAATACTTGTACATAAAAAGCATTATTTTTTTCTGAAACAGTTGCTGTTGTATTATCATCCTTTGCCGATAATGCAACGGCATTAATCGTAAAACCTACAATCTCTGATTGAACATCCAATCCTGTGCGGCTATATTTACGATCAACAACACAATTAGTTGAACCTGCTGTACAAGTTCCGTTTACTGCTAAAGCACCAATAGTTAATGCCGGCATTACATCATATGCCACACGGACAGTTACGGTATTCCCGTCATCACCTTCCGGAGTTTTTGCATCGCCACTTAGTGAAACACCATAAAACAATTTTGGCATCGGACGTCCATATATTGAAATATTCTGGCGTGAAGTACCTAAGCTGCCACCATTGTCAGCGCCACCAAAACTCTGACCAATCACTGAATTAGTACTACGTGTCATCCTGCGATGAAGTGTATAACTTTGATAAGGATCAAAACCCGTATTATCTCCCCATGACAACTGCATATTCATAGCTTCACTGTGATTATAACTAAACGTACTCATAGGAATTCCAAGTTGAATACCGGTTGTAACCTGATTTTCATCTTCCGCTTCTATTTCAAGAAATGCAGAAAACTTCTCACCCATTGGGCCCCCCACCATGAGCTCAACCTCATGCAATGCACGAATCAGCGTTTTACCATTTTTCTTCTTATCGTAAGGTCGACCTACCAGCATCACTGATACCGGTAAATTCGCATCCCATTTAAGATCTTTACTAATGGTTTTATTCGGCGCTTCAAGATGACCTAAACGATAACCGTGTTCTTTATATTGTCGACCGAAGGCATTCAATGCTGGCCAGGCAGTGTGACAGGTACTACAGGCCATATTGGTTTTACGGGCAAAAGCAGGAATCGCTTCAGAAGTAGCAGGAAATAATACTGCTATAAAAACTATTAGAATTAGAGATGTAGAAATTTTTTGTAGGAGGTTAAGTAAATTCATAAAATACACTCCGTAGTAACAATGAATCTACGAAGTGTAGGACATTTTTATATTTTATCTATGTTAAAAGGACAAAATATAAATAAACTGCCCCGTTAATACAGGGCAGATAGTACTTTATTTTAATGCATCACACACACGTTCTAACTTGCCACGTACTTCTGCTGCTAATTCTTTAACTTCTTCTTTATCAACAAGCGTTAATACTGCTGAAGGATCCATAAATGCGACTACAACCGAATCGTCTTCGTCTTCCCGAACCAAAACGTTACAAGGCAATAACAAACCAATATCTGCTTCTGCCGTAATTGCTTTATCTGCAAGAACAGGGTTACATGCACCTAAAATTGTATAAGGGCGTTTATCAATATCCAGTTTTTTCTTCATTACCGCTTTAACATTAATTTCTGTTAAAACACCAAAACCTTCTTTTCCTAATTCTTCAGTAACCTTTGCGATTGCATCATCAAAACTACCTGAAAATGTTGTGCTAAATCCGTACATTTTATTCTCCAAATATCATATATTAAAAAAGGGGTTAAATTATTTTGTTCCATAATTGTTAGTATACCACGCAGCATATATCTCATCAGGCCACTGTGCTTTGACCCAGGTCAAAATATCATTGATTTCCTGATCAGATAATCTATCTTTCCAAGCAGGCATTTCACCGCCTATTTTGGCTGTGCCATTTTTAATGGTATTCACTAATACAGTAGTTGAGTGATGCCATGTGTGTGCGGTGCCATTTAAAGGTGGTGCAGGATATTTACCATTTGCCCCCGTTGAACGCCAGTTTTTATTGCCTTCTGCATTTTTACCATGACATTTAGCACAATTTTGCTGATAAAGTTTTTGTCCGCGAGAAAAAGCCCATAAATTAACTTCACGTTTAATCACCGACTTTTTTTCAATCATAGTATTTTTTTCCTTGTTTTCTTCGCTGCATGCAAACAGAAAAGCAAGAAAAATAAAAATAAATCCGCTTTTCATATTTTTATTTATCTCCTGTTTTAAATGAATGAATAATCATTGAAATCATGGTCAACAGACCAAGAAAAAGCAGGGCAAAAGCAATTTCCTGCATTTCGCCATTTAATGCCTCACTGCCAAGATGAGCAAGCATAAAACTAACCGGAATTATTCCCATTAATGTTGCGGCAAAAAACGTAATGGAGTCAATTTTGTCAGACCTGCGGCGTAACTAATTACATCAAATGACATAAATGGCGCAAGTCGTGTTAAAAATACAATCATCATTAACGTGTTTTGTGAACCTGCCAACGCAACAGGTAAACGATGATGTAGTTTTTTATTAACATATTCATACCCCAGTTTGCGAGCAATAATAAATGCAGCCAATGCACCAGTTACAGCACCCATCACTACATATATGGTTCCTAATGTATGACCGTATAATGCGCCAGATACAAGTGCAATCGGTGCACTGGGTATAGGGCTGATAATAATGGCAGTTGCAATTAAAGCTATAATTACCAATGGTCCAATTAATCCCGCATTATGAATAATAACCAGTAGCTTTTCCTTGTCATTTAACAAGGCTAACCAGCCCAATTCTGTTGTCTGCCAAAATATAAGCAGTATCAGTAATGAGAACCCTGTTAAAAATAATATTTTTCTGTTCAACATATTTAATATTTTAAAATGAATACGAGCTAATGATGGCAACCATGTGATGACTGTTGTGATTCCAGATTATCCAGCTCTGATTCTTCAAGATAATGGATGAATGCCCGTTTTATTTTGTCCCCTAACCCTGCGGTCAGCTGTTTTCCTGTTGCTGTAATTGTTGCTTCTATTTGCTCTGTGGTCGCTTCTAGCAAATCATAGCTAATGCGAATAATGTTTTTATCAATCGTGACTTCCCTGATTCCCATCATTTTTCTTAGTTCAGTATCAATTTTTTTTGCCATATCTTCAGGTACAACTTCATCCAGTTTTAATACCCGGCGTTTAATAATACTCACACCATGTTGTTTTGGCGAAGGCTTCCCTGGTTTCCCGATATACAATTTTGGATTTGATGAAAAACGATCATGGCACTGTTGCGAACAGAATGAATATTCTATTCCCATATAATTATAGGACATCTGCCCCTCTTTCACGTCCATTTTACAGACAGGGTCATTTACTTTTTTTTCCTGATTCATATCATACCCACATTTCTAATTCATAGTGATTTAAAATTGCATTCAATATATCGCTTCGTGTAATCATACCAACCAGTTTTCGCTCATCCATCACGGGCATTGAGCCAATTCTGTTTTCAACAAAAAGTCGGGTGATATATCGAACGTCCGTTTTTCGACTAGCCGTTAATACTTTTAGTATCATCACATCACTAATTTTAGTTTTTTGGTTTTTGTCACTTGTACTACCTAATATTTTGAGAATATCTCTATCCGAAATAATGCCCTGTAGTCTCTTTTCAGAGGTTACAACCGGAACATGTCGGAACTTATGTTTATAGAATAAGTTAAAAGCCTGCTCAACTGTGTTATCCGGTGACAAAGTAATAATCGGTGATGTCATGATTTGTTCTGCAAAAACAACATGCTCGTCTGGTACAAAATGTTCAATTTGCTGATAGGATTTTTTAATAAGTTTACTGTTATCTTCTTTAATTGGATTTATTTTATTTTTAACTGTTTTATGTGTTGATTCTATATTTTCTGTTTTATCGACACGGCGATTTTTAAACAGTTTAGCTGTCGTCATTAACTCATGTGTTGTACGCCCTTCAAAATAAAAAGTCATCACTAATTACCTGTATTTAATTAACCATCAAATATATTAATTTTTCAGATTTTATGCCACGCCCGTTTTTGTTTTTACATTGCGTTATGAACTTTTTACATACTCTATTAATTTCGATTTATTATTAATGATAGCATTAAGATATGGTTGCAGTAATTCTTCAGCCTGTTGTCTGGCAGCATTAAAAATTTGTACTCCGGTATCAACTGTAGGAAATAACAATTCCTGTAACTCCGGCTCAACAACAATAATAATCGCATCACAACCACAAAGACACTGTTTAAAAGTAATAGGTGACTCTGATAAATACCAGGGGCGTTGTTGAAATAACAACAGATTAAATATTTCAATCATACTCCATGGTTGTTTAAGAATCTGGCACACTCCTAACTGCACATTATTTCGCCGTGCCACATGATGAATAATCAAAACATCAAGCTGGTGTTTGCAACAAATTGCATCTGTTGGTGAAAGCTCAAGTAAAGCACCATCACAATATAATTGTTGATCGATTTCTACCAATGGAACGGCTCCACTCGCGACAATACGCGGTGTCAGCTCACCACTATGAAACACCGTTTTACAACCATGAAACAAATTTTTTGCCAACGTATAAAAGGGGAGCTTACACTCTTCAAATGTTTTTGCTTTTAAATTACGATAGCAAAAATCCATTGCGGCTTTAGTTGATGATAACCCCATATAACCCCGCCCTTTTCTAAAAATAAATGAAAAGAACATTCGAAACAATGATGGAGACCAAAATTGTTTCGGGTTAATTTTGGATAATGCCTCAACCCATTCCTCTACTGGTGTGTCACTCGCATAAACCCCACCCACTATTGCACCGGCGCTGCAACCTGCCATTGCCTTAAATTCTAAAGACATTTTTTCCACCACAAGTAAAAAACCGGTATGAGCATAAACACCCCGAACACCACCTTAGCTTAAAACGACACCAACACGTAATTTAGTTTTTCCACTCATCCGATTATTTCTATCCACAACGACACCAGACACAACTACAATCTATATGATCACAACTTTTATCTTTACGCTGACTGTGATAACGCCATTTTGCAAGCGGTAGCAACAATTGTTTTACGCGGCTAAAAGTATAAAATTTATGCAATACGCGGTGTGAATTTTTGCTTTTAGCTAATAAACGTAATGCTATCCGGTATCCACGATTACCTAATAAACTGAATATAGCGCGATTCACGATTGACGCTTTTAACTGATCGGCAAATGCTGCTTGCCATATATGATTATAGTTCTCACCACTTAGAATACTTTGTGCAGCAAAAATCCCCGAGGCCATAGCATGGCGCATTCCAAATCCCCACAACGTATCCTGAAATCCTGCTTGCTCACCCACGATAGGATGTCCACCATGAATTGCTGACAAAGGAATATGAAAATTACCTGCACCACCATGTACCTGTGGATTAATCATTTTTAACCCGAGCAATTTTTCAAATGCAGTGACCGTTCGTTTGACATAACGCTGCTCTTCTTTAAAACCTGAGAACATACAACTTTTAACCGTGCCACGCCCGTTCATCACCAGTAAATAGGCATAACCTTTTGGTGCCAGATTATCATCACAAATAACCCAGAAGCCATTCTCCATATTAGTTTCAAAATGATAGCCCACTGCAATGGCATCGGCTGCTTTCGGGCCTATCGCCAGAACACCGGGGCCTTTTATATTTTTAATTCGACTGTTAAAAATAACATTAACACCCAGTTCACGCGCCTGATTAAGTAATGCGGTATCCAGACTGCCCGTAGCGGGGCCACGCTCAAGTAAATAAAAGTAAGGTTTCTCACTCGACATTTCATAAGCCCGACCTTTGTCATCAAAGACGGTAACATTATGGCCGGCTAGTTTTTCAAAATCTGTTGATAAGCCATTCTCCTGCATCCATTGCAGCGTATCTTGTTCCGTTGTCCAGTTTTCTAAGCCCTGAAAATCACCCTGAAAACGAAAACCTACTTCTTTTCGACATTCGTGAACCTCAACTGACATACCCTGTTTGGCCAGCGTTATCGCGGCGACCAGTCCCGCCGGCCCTGCACCGGCAATTTGTATCATTTCACCGACTTCAACTTTATGCACACTGCTTTTATTTTTAGACATAACAATTTATCCGAAATCAGGCTGCAAAAAGCATTTCATTTCTACCATTTCTTTTAGTGTTTTTTCTTCAGCCAACAATGCTGCAACCGCTTTTGGGTCAAACTGATAACCGGAAAGCTTCACAATTTCTTCTTTGGCCGCCGCAAAATTTTTCGCTTTACGGTAAGGGCGATCATTCGTTATTGCATCCAGCGTATCGATAACTGCAAACAAACGTGCACCCCATGGAATATTTTCTTCTACTAAACCATCGGGATAACCTTTACCATCATAACGTTCTTCATGATGTAAAACTATTTGCGCAGCATCCTGCAGAAAAGGAACGCCGGCAACAATATCAAATCCTCGTTGCGGATGAGTCCGCATGATGTTCCACTCTTCCTCTGTCAGTTTATGTTGATTTAATAAAATAGAATCCGGTATTGCTATCTTACCGATGTCATGCAGTAACGCTCCCCAATAAATCTGTTTCAGATCATCAACATCATCACTAAACTGCCGTGCCAGTACCATGGTATGACAAGCTACCCGTTTTGAATGCAAACCGGTTTCATGTTCCCGTGCATCCAGCGCTGCCACCAGACTCTCAGCAAGTTCCATGTAGGTTTCATTTTGTTGCTGTTGTTGTGTTTCCTGTGCAAATTCACCAAGATAACAACCTTCGCAACAAAATGTTTTACCTTGTCGTATTAAAGCATTTTCCTTTTCAATGACTTTGCCACACCAGTGGCAATGTATCATTTCCGACAAAGGTTTCTTTGATTTCATAACATTATAAATATTTAAGATAAAGCAGATATAATCGTTCAAATAAATTTTTAACCGCAATTAATTTTTTTGAACGACGTGGAAACAGATTCCAGAAAGGCGGTTTATCATCGCTTGCCATATGTAACCACATGGCATCATTTTCCAGATTCATAATGCAGGAAAGTTCATAACGATAAGTGTGTGTTGCCGGCTTGTCATTTAAAACAGCTTGCATATTTTTTGCAGCCGCTTGAGAACGCAGCTGCGCCTGATGCGGTACCCATGGCGGCGGATTTTCGTGGCTAGCACAATCACCTGCAGCAAATACATTTTTCAAACCTTTAACCTGCCCGAATTTATCCACCTCAATTTGACCACCAATTGATACTGGCAGACATGTTGTTTTAATCCACTCAGGTCCGGTAATACCCGGAGAAAAAAGTATCAGATCGGCTTTTCGAAAAGACTCCTCTTTATCTAACATACCACCTTTAACAAATTCAGCCGGTTCATAACCATAGTCAAGAATAATTCCCCGTTCCTGAAGTCTGTCGGTAATCCCTCCTTTTTCCTCTGGATCGATATTCGAAGAAAAAAAATGAATTTCAAACTTGTCTCTTATGCCTTTTTCTTTTAATGCATAATCCAACAGTCCGGCGCTTTCATACATTTGTCCTGCGCGACCTGCAACAAATCCATCCTGTTTATTTATTTTGAAGCCCAGATAAATAATGCCTTCATTTAATGCTTCAAGTTTATTAACAAAAGCCTCCATTGCATCAGGTCCATCACAAGGTGAGAAGGTGTGTTCCTCGGTACCCGGTATATCATTCTTTAAAAACGCCGGCCCTATACCCATAAACAACATGTCATTTTCATAACTGCCATTGCGGGTGATAACCGTTCTGCCACCTTGTTGGATATCTGTTACAACATCATTAATAAAACGAATATTACGTCGTTTTAAAAAAGGTTTAATATCGATGGTCATTTGTTTTTTATTTTTCTTTCCGGTAATAAATTCAGGAATTGCCGGAAAATAAATAAACTGTCCATTTCCAATCAGTGTTATTTCATAACGGGAATATAAGTGGCGAAAAAACCAGGCGAAAAAAGGAAATATGGCAAAGGCAAGAAAGTACTGTATAAGAAACAATGATGCGAAGCCGTTGCCAACAATGATAATTTTTATCTTCATAAACCTTCCATTAGATTAGTAGTAAACTTTGAAATTATTGAAATAAACTCTTGTTCTGGCAGTCAGATAATGACTAATAATATGCCTTCCGAAAATTTCGGTGATGACCGCCTCCCTATTTTTTCCGGCACCCGCATATATTTAGTATTAAATTTTTTTAAATAACTCAATATATAACTCCTTATTTCATTCGTAACCCAGTTAAGTTAACAGCTTAAAACCGGATACATTCTAAACAGATAAAACAAAACGAACTGATTATAGTTCAAGCAGTTCCCTCAGCTCCGCTTCTGTGGGTTGACGACGAAAAACCACTTCGCCATCAACAATCAAATCAGGAATAACGTATTTGATGCATCTCAACTAAATCAGGATGATCTTTTGCATGAAAAACTTCACAATCAATATCCAGCTCCGAGAGTTCATGTTTTAGATTTTTACAGTGACTACAACCTTTTGTAGCAAAAATAAATGTTCCCATTGTAATTCTACTTTTCTGTATATCTAATTCCAGTTAAAAATTAATGTGTGTGTGGGATTTTATCATGTTCACTTACTGGCTCATTTATAGTTGTAGAGTCGTGGTGGTCTGCCGTCTCGTTATGCATTCCTGTTTCAGATTCATCATGACTTGAACCATTATGTTCATCAGCACCACCTTTATGGGTATGCTTACCGCTCTCAACGAGTTGCTGGTATTGTGTCGCTGTCATCGTATCCAAAACAGATACAAGTGCGATCATATCCCAGATTTGTTCATCACTATTATTACTACCCCACGCTGGCATACCTGTCATTTTTATCCCATTTTTTACCACCCAGAATATTTCATTAGGCTTGTCAGCAAACTCGGCATCTTTATACAATACAGGTGGTTTTGGATTTAAACCCTCATACAATTCAGAGGAATCAACTCCCGGAGCCAAATGGCATTGTGCACACATCGCATCATAATTAGCTGCACCACGTTTAATGCGCGTAGTATCGGTAAGGTCTGGAATTTTCAACACTTCTGCTCGCGCGCTAATGGAACGGTCACGCACTAACTCAAGAAAGCCGTTTGTTATTGCCCAATGCTTATCATTTGCGGAAACATTAAAAACACCAAACCAGATAAACATAAATCCAGCACCTACTGCAATCACAGTCATACTCAATACCGTTTTAACACCAGACATTCTTCTTACTCCTTACACTATTTTTTCATAAATGAAATTTAAAACACAAAGGCTGATTTTTCAGCTTATATTATTCAACAACAGCCATTTGATGCGCTTCACCAGCTAGCAACTTAATTGTATTGACTACTTTTAATGATTTTTGATCTACAACCCATATAATCGGTTTCTTACGGCTGGACACGTAGACTTTTCCAGCACTATGAATAGTATTAAGATGGTAAGGTGCGGGACTCAAAGCTAATTCTTTTTTCTTTCCGCTAACGGTATCAATCGCAACCAGCTTATTCTCTTTTGTACTACTCACAAATAATGTTTTGCCATCGTCACCGATATCAAGACCATGAACAGCTTTACCTATTTTATAAGTTTTAATTACTTTCCCTGATTTAACTGATACCGCCGACACGTTACCTGCTCTTGGATTTGTCACAAAAATGGTCTTTTCATCTTTTGAAAAAACCATATGTTCTGGTGCTGGACCCGATTTAAGTGTCCGTTTCACAGTCCAGGTTTTTAAATCAATTTCACTTATTGTGTTATTACCCGTGTTGCTGACAAAAGCATGTTTATTATCTTTTGTGATTAAAGTGTAGTTAGGAACAGGGCCCGTTTTTATCGTTTTAATAACTTCGTTACTTTCAAGATCAACAACACTTATAGCACCACGCATTCCATGGGTCGATAAGACGTACTTACCATCTGATGTGATTGATAGATGATGACTCCATCCAGAAACAGGTATGGTAGACATAACATGACCATGAGCTGGATGAATGAAGAATAATTTACTGTTTGGCGTATCTTTTGCCTGACCTTTTTTCAGGGGTGTTTCTTTTAAACTACCTGCTATCACGTACTCACCGTCCGGGGTTGCAACCAAGCCATGTGGATTTTCCACGCCTGTGTATGTTGCAGTAATGCTATCTGTTGCTGCATCTACTTTGATTACCTTGTTAGCTGAACCTAATGGAATGTATACAGTAGGGCTAGCTTGTAATGAGTTTGTTAATACCATACTCGCACTAATAATACTGATAAAAAATAATTTGTTTTTCATTGTTATTTCTCCTTGCACATTGAAATTAAATTTCTTTTACTTAATAAATGTTTGGCGCATATAACGGATTATTCCTTTTAAGTCATCATCCGTTAAATCCGGGTTACCACCTTTCGCTGGCATACTCATAGCTGCACCTTTCTTTTGAATCCCATTTTTTAATTTAGCTAACAGATGTTCTTCATCTATTGTTAACCATGTTTTATTTTCTGTCAGGCCAGAAACACCCGGCATAGCACCGCTGCCATCACCGGCATGACAAATCATACAATTTTTCATATAAAGACTTTCGCCAGCCGAGTCCGCATTTATAGTTGTTGAATATATAAAGATGAAACATAAAAAAAATAATTTAATTTTAATTATTTTTATATTCATTATTAGTCACCTGAATAATTTATATTTAGCCACTGCTGTTACGTCAGTGCGTCATGCGAACAATAACTTATAGATACCCGCTTGCGCGGGTATGACGATACTTTTTAAATCCGTTACTAACACAAAGTAACTTTATTAACCGAACAGTAGTGATTTTTAATATAACAATAACTTGTTTATATTAGCTTTCCAGTTCCTTACGACGACGTTCATACTCATCTTCCTCTATTTCACCTCGCGCATAACGTTTCTTTAGTATTTCAAGCGGGCTTTCTTTATCAGACAATGAATTTTCTGAACGCCCTTTTGTCATAGCCTGGATAATAAAAAATATCCCTACAATAATTAAAATCCAAAAAATCCACATAAAACCACCCCCATAAAAAAAATGTCCATCAGTACCCATCATGATTTTCTCCTATGAAATAATTATTAAAGTTTTGTGTTACGTAAACGTAACGCATTTGTAATAACTGACACTGAGCTGAAACTCATTGCGGCTGCAGCAATAATGGGTGACAGTAATATTCCAAACACCGGATACAACACACCCGCCGCAATCGGCACACCGGCTGAGTTATAGATAAAGGCAAAGAAAAGATTTTGTCGAATATTTTTCATGGTTGCGCGACTTAACCGTCTTGCACGAACAATGCCTCGTAAATCACCTTTAACTAACGTGACACCGGCACTTTCCATTGCAACGTCAGTTCCTGTTCCCATGGCGATACCAACATGAGCTTGCGCCAGAGCAGGTGCATCATTAATTCCATCGCCGGCCATAGCAACAATTTTTCCCATCGCCTGTAATTCTTTTACGATGTTTGCTTTTTGATCCGGTAAGACATCCGCTTCAACTCTGTCTATACCCAATTTGGATGCAACAGCCTGAGCAGTTGTGCGGTTGTCACCGGTCAGCATGACTACTTCAACACCTTCCGCGTGTAAGTCTTTTATCGCATCGGCTGTTGTTGCCTTTACCGGATCAGCCACACCAATCAAGCCGGCGGCCTTGCCATCAATTGCCAGTAACATAACGGTCTGACCTTCAGCGCGTAACTTGTCAGCCTGTTGTGGTAAGTCGCCTGCATTTATATCAAGACTTTCCAGTAACTTGATATTTCCCAAAGCCAGATTTTTTCCATCAACCATACCGGTGACACCTTTACCGGTGACAGACATGAAATTATCAATTGAAGTTAACGTAATATTTCGCTTTTCTGCGCCACGAACTATCGCTTCTGCCAGTGGATGCTCACTGGCGCGTTCAAGACTGGCGGCTGCACGCAAATTATCATCTTCATTAAAGCCATCAGTTGCAACAATAGAAACCAGCGTGGGTTTACCTTCTGTCAGTGTACCTGTCTTATCAACAACCAACGTATCCACCTTCTCCATGATTTCCAGTGCTTCTGCATTTTTAATCAGCACACCTTCCATAGCACCACGACCCGTACCGACCATAATGGAAATGGGCGTTGCCAGACCCAGCGCACAGGGGCAGGCAATAATTAAAACGGCAACCGCATTCACAATGGCATGCGCAAGGCGGGGTTCAGGGCCAACCGTGTACCAGACTAAAAAAGCAATTACTGCAATCAGCACAACACCCGGTACAAAGTAACCGGCAACTACGTCAGCCAGTTTTTGTATCGGTGCACGAGAACGCTGTGCCTCAGCAACCATATTCACAATTTGTGACAACAAAGTATCCGCACCAATTTTTTCTGCGCGCATTAACAAACTGCCTGTTGCATTAACCGTTGCCCCTATCAGTTTTTCTCCTTCTGTTTTGCTGACAGGAACAGGTTCACCCGTCACCATGGATTCATCAACATTACTTTCACCATCGGTGACAATACCATCAACCGGAATTTTTTCGCCGGGACGAACACGTAAAATATCACCGACTTTTACCTGTTCAAGTGGGATATCTTCTTCGCGTCCATCGTCATAAACAATACGCGCCGTATTGGGGGCAAGACCTAATAACATTTGAATAGCAGCATTGGTACGTGAACGAGCACGTAATTCCAGAACCTGACCTAGTAATACCAACGCAGTAATTACTGCTGCGGCTTCGAAATATACATCAACTAAACCACCTTCCATTTGCATAATCGGCGGGAATATTTCTGGCATTAATAAGGCAACCATACTGTATAACCATGCCACTGAAACCCCCAGTCCAATCAGGGTAAACATATTCAGATTCCATGTCTTAACCGATTGCACTGCACGAACATAGAACGGCCAGCCACCCCATATAACAACCGGTGTTGCCAAAGTAAACTCAATCCACTGCACTGCATGCATGGACAAGTCTTGTGGTAGTAATGAAGGCGCAAGATCAGCAACCATTGCCAGAATAAAAACAGGTAGGCCTAAAATTGTACTGACCCAGAAACGCCGGCTCATATCATTGAGCTCTTCATTATCTTCTTCAACCGTTACTGTGCGTGGCTCCAGCGCCATACCACATTTTGGGCAGCTACCGGGTTCATCCTGAATAATTTCCGGATGCATCGGGCAGGTATATTCTATTTTGCATGTTGCTACTGGAATACCCTTGGCTTCGAGTGCCATGCCACACTTGGGGCAACTACCCGGACCCTGTTGTTCAATTTCAGAATGCATTGGACAGGTGTAAGTTGCATTTTTATCTGCATCCTCAACGGATTCAGCGCCTAAATCATCTTTATTTAAGTATGCATCTGGAGCTGTTGAAAATTTATTCTGGCAACTTTCGCTACAAAAATGATAAGTTTTTCCTGCATGATCATGCTGATATTCAGAATCAGGCGACACATCCATACCACAAACAGGATCTTTTTCTTTTTGTTCTACTGTATACTCGTCCGGTGAGTCATTAAATTTATGATGACAACTTTCAGAACAAAAATACCATGTGAGCTCATTGTATTCTTCTTTAGCTGCGGCCTTTTCAGGTTCAACAGTCATTCCACATACTGGATCAATAGCCATCTTTCACTCCTTAAATAATTTGCGTTACTTTTTTGTTTCTAATGCTTTGTATAAACAGTCGCATTGTCATTTTTATCAATAGCAAGTACGTCATATTTATCTTTTCGATGCCCTTCCATACCGGGTGAACCCATAGGCATGCCTGGTACAGTTAAACCTTTAATATCTGGTTTTTCTTTTAGTAATTTTTTTATATCGGAAGCAGATACATGACCTTCAATAAAATACTTGCCTACCTTTGCGGTATGACAAGACTGGAATTGAGATTGAACACCCAATGTTTTTTTAATGGGTTTCATATCACGGTAATTTTTAGTTTTTACAGTAAAGCCTTCTTTTCGTAAATGACTCACCCATTTTTTACAGCAACCACAGGTTGGACTTTTGTATACCATAATGTCTTTCATATCCGTTTCAGCAACTGCATTTTTACTACTCAAGTTGAATCCGATATATATACTAATAACTAAAACAGCTACCACAGATAAAACCATTTTTATTCTTTGTTTAATTTTGTTACTCATGTAAGACTCCTGATTGATTTAACTTACCAAATAAATTCGAAGTTTTATTCCCTCCCCTTGAAGTGGAGGACCAGGGTGGGGTGATTAATATACCCTCTCCCTAGCCCCCTAATAAAACTACTAGCCATTCGACTAAGCTATCTAGCTAAGTCGCTGGTTATCCCTAAGGGAGGGGGAATAGTCATACAGATTAAAACCAGACACGAACACCGGCAACAATTTGAGAACTACTGACTTTTTCACCTACATTACGTGCGAAGGTTGCCGTATTACCGTATTTATTGTTCCAGTTAATTCCGATATAAGGTGCAAACTCACGTTTAATTTCATAACGTAAGCGCAATCCTATTTGCGAATCGGATAAACCGGAACCTGTTCCAACCACTTCATCATCTTTGCTATGAATATTGAATTTAATCTCCGGTGATAAAACCCAGCGTTGAGTAAACATCCATTCATACTTGGCCTGCAAACGTAATCCAATCTGTCCGGATTCTCCGACAAACATACTTGAATCAACTTCAAACCAGTATGGTGCAAGTCCCTGGAAACCAATTGCTAACCAATTTCTTGTTGGCACAGGTTTTTGATCCTGACGTACACCGATTTGAAAATCCCAGAAAGGAGCAACGGCTCGACTATATAAAGCCTGCAATTCAAGTCCTACGGTAATGCTTTTTACCTGTTCCATGTCTGCTTTAATAACAAACTTGTTAAGGTCATATCCAAGCCATGCTTGTGCTTCGAGTACGGTTGGATTATCGCCATCCACAATACGGGTTTCAAGTTGATCGATCATCACCTTGGTGAGTAACGGATCATCCTCCATACCACCTGCATAAACAGATGTTGTTAAAGTACAGCCGATTAAAGCGATTGCTAATTTATTTTTCATCTTCTTTTCTCCTTTAGCTGACTTCTACTTTTCTGAACATGCCAAGCATGTGATAAAGAAGATGGCAATGATAAGCCCAGCCACCCATTGCATCTGCAGTTACCAGGTAACTGACTTTTGCACCGGGCTGTACTATTGCCGTATGTTTACGCGGAATATAGTCTGCATCTCCGGTTTCAAGATCACTCCACATACCATGCAGATGGATAGGATGATTCATCATGGTGTCGTTAATTAAATTAATTCGAACGCGTTCACCAAATTTGAGTTTAAGCGGTTCTGCATCAGCAAACTTGATGCCATTCATTGACCACATATAACGGCTCATATTTCCGGTTAAATGGAGATCAATTTCACGTCCCGGCTCTCTTTTATCCGGTGTTTTATGGAAATTTTTTAAGTCCGCATAGGTCAGTACTTTACGACCATTATTTCTTAGACCGACACCGGGATCATCCAGACGATATTGTGGTGCATCTGCCCGCATATCAACATGGGGGCCATACTCTGATCTTGCATGAACAACTTTACGCTTGCTGCCAAAACCGGCTTTACCTGTTCCATAAGCCGCTTTTGACATTTTAGAATGATTCATTCCTTCCATCATTCCGCCGCCGCATTTCATGCCACCGCCCATATTCATTTTCGGTTTATCCATTGCGCCCATATCATGCCCTGAATGATCCATACCACTCATGGAACTCATATCCATTCCCATATCACCATGCGTTAATAATGGAGCAGGATCCATTTCCGGTACTTCTGCCGTCATTTCAACGTTTGGTGTTAATGTTCCGCGTGCATAACCTGAGCGATCAATGGCCTGTGAAAAAATGCAATATGCTCTTTCTGCACTTGGCTCTACAATCACATCATAGGTTTCAGCTACGCCAATGCGAAATTCATCAACACTAACAGGTTGAATATATTGGCCATCAGCAGCAACAACAGTCATCTTTAATCCCGGAATACGGATATCAAAAAATGTCATTGCCGCGCCATTAATGAAACGCAATAAAACTTTCTCACCTTTTTTAAACAAACCTGTCCAACCGGCAGCAGGGGGTTGTCCATTTGTCAGGAAGGTATAGGTATAGCCGGTGACATCGGAAATATCACGATCTGACATCCGCATCTCATTCCACATCCCACGTTTTTGCCAAAATTTACTCCATCCATCTTCGCTGATTTCTTTCATTGCATCACTGACCGTGCGTTCACGAAAATTGTAGTAATGACTTAATTTTTTAAGCTTGTGATAAACATCCGTTGGATTTTCATCTGTCCAGTCAGACAACATCACAACATGATCACGGTCGTAACTATATGGAGGTGGCTCTTTAGGTTCTATGACAATGGCACCATAAGCACCTGTTTGTTCCTGGAAACCTGAATGACTGTGATACCAGTATGTGCCACTTTGAATAATAGGAAACTTATATTCAAATGTTTCCCCGGGCTTGATTCCATTAAAACCATCACTAATATTTGGTACACCATCCTGTGTACTGGGTAAAATAATGCCATGCCAATGAATCGACGTGTCTTCCGCCATATTATTAGTGACATTAAGGGTGACCGTATCACCTTCTTTCCAACGCAACACAGGAGCAGGAATCGAACCATTAATGGCAGTAGCAATACGTTCGTTACCTGTTAAATTTACCTTTGTTGGTGAATAGGTTAAATCAAAGTTGCTTCCTCTTAATACTGCCGGTCCAGCTAGAATTTTTTTCATGGCCGCGCTTGATGGTTTAGCATTAACACTTAAACCAACACCCATTAATGCAGTACCTGCTGCAAGACCAGTAACAAATCGTCGACGTGACAACGATTCAGGTTCTACTCCGTTATCAAAACCAGGTAATATAATTTTCGACATTTTTTCTTCCTCTAAACCAGCATACAACTCCGCTATATAAATATAACGAACGTATACCAGCACACTGATATATAAATTTGTATTAAAAAATTATTGTTGTCTTATGTTTTTATATCAGATAAAAACAAGACGAGAGAGGAATTAAACTTTGGGTGGTCGATATAATGAAGAGGGATAAAAATGTGTTAATGGAATACTTGGTTTTAAATGAATATTACTGATCGTATACGTCATGTCATTTAAAAAGCCAGAGGTTATAACAGCCGCTATTGTATTTGCGCAATGTGTCATATCACAGCTGCTTTGTTCACAGCATTTATGTTGGTTGCTTTTTTTAGTCATATCCATATCACTCGACATAACCATTTTTGAACCTTTCATCTGATGATGCATGCTTTGCTTCATATTCATGCATTTATATACTGAAGCGGAAATAGTTTGCAAAGGGGATAAACCCAATACAACGGCTAGTGCCAGTATCAATAAATTGTCAGATATAAACTTCATAGCATTACTTTAACATAATCATACTGTTAATTGTAAACCTCAAAATACCAAATATATTCATTCGACTAAGATTGTTCAGTATAGTTCAATTATTTCATACTTCAATAATTGAACCGCTATCAGAATTATACAAATATACTTAAATCAATTTACGATTTAGCATACCTCATCCCCACATTTTTGCTTGGTTCGGATATGGTATACACTATCAACCGGAATAACAGCAACAATACCATCACCATCTGTACCAGTATGTGCCGACTCCATAATAACTTCAGCAATTTCAGTTGCACGTTTTTTGCTGATATAAACTTCAACCTGAATATGTTGCACCATACGATCATGTCGAAAAAAATTATGATACTCACCATAACCTTCAACATGAGTAATACTAACGCCAGGAACATTTGCGAGTTTTAATGACTTTTCCACTTCATCAAGTACATCGGGTCTAATAATTGCGACAACTTTTACAAAATTCATACACGAATCTCCTCTAGTGATCTGTAACAAAGGCTATAACATTCCACTTGATTTATAATTATCTTAAAAAAATTGTGTGGAATGTCAGATTACCTTTCTCTCTTAGAACTTATTTTGATTTATTAAGTTTGATACTTTTCCATATCAAAAACACAGCTGGAATAACAACTAGGGTGAGTAAGGTTGCACTCACCATGCCACCCACCATTGGTGCTGCGATACGACGCATCACTTCAGAACCGGTACCACTACCTAACATAATAGGTAATAAACCCGCGATAATGGCTGAAACCGTCATCATAATTGGACGAATTCTCATTACCGCACCACTAATTATGGCTTCCTGAATATCATGCAAGCCAAATTTCCGGTTTTCACTTTCAGCATCAAAATGTGCCTTTGTATAAGCCTGGTTTAAATAAACCAGCATGATAACGCCTATCTCAACCGAGACACCGGCCAGCGCAATAAAGCCAACACCCACTGCAACCGACATGTTGTAACCTAATAAATACAGCAACCAGAAACCACCGACCAGGGCGAGCGGTAAGGTACCCATAATGATTAGCACTTCAATGACATTTCGGAAGTTAAGGTATAAAAGTAAAACAATGATCATTAATGTAAACGGTACGACAACAGATAAACGTTTTTTCGCCCGAACCATGTACTCATACTGGCCAGACCATGAAATAGAATAGCCTGGTGGTAATTTAACTTCTTCTGCAACGACACGTTGTGCTTCTTCAACATAAGAACCTAAATCACGACCGGCAATATCAACAAAGGTCCAGCCATTTGGTCTTGAGTTTTCACTCTTGATCAGTGCCGGTCCCATTTCAGTTCTCACATCAGCGACTTCACTTAATGGAATGCGCGCACCAGTTTTCGTGATGATGGGTAAATTGCGCAAGTCTTCAATAGAGTCACGTAAATCACGCGGGTAACGAACATTAATAGGATAACGTTCTAAACCTTCAACACTTTCAGCAACCACCATACCGCCTAATGCTGTTTTTACAACATCATGTACATCGGCAATATTTAAACCAAAGCGAGAGGATGCAACACGATCAACATCAATCGTGATATAACGTCCACCAGCAACACGTTCAGAAAAAGCCGAAACCGTACCTGGGACTTTTGACACCACTTCTTCAAGGCGCTTACCGATTTTTTGCAGCACTTTTAAATCAGGCCCTGCCACTTTGATACCAACAGGGGTTTTAATACCGGTTGCTAACATATCGATACGCGTTTTAATTGGCATAACCCAGGCATTGGTTAGTCCAGGGAATTTAATCAACTGATTTAACTCGGCCTTTATTTTTTCTAACGTCATCCCCTCACGCCATTCACTTTTAGGTTTAAATTGAATGGTGGTTTCCATCATGGTTAATGGTGCAGGATCGGTCGCTGTGTCAGCACGACCAATTTTACCGAAGACACGTTTTACTTCAGGCAGGGTTTTAATCAGTTTATCTGTTTGTTGTACAAGCTCTTGCGCTTTGCCGACAGAAATACCGGGGAAAGTCGTTGGCATGTACATCAAATCACCCTCATCTAAATCGGGCATGAACTCTGAACCAATTTGAGACATTGGCCATATTCCAACAAGAACAAGAAATAACGCAACACCTAACACTTGTTTAGGCTTATCTAAAACATAATGAATAATCGGCTTATAGGTTTTAATTAAAAACACATTTATCGGGTTTTCATGTTCAGGCTTAATCTTACCTCGAATGAAATAGCCCATTAATACAGGCACTAAGGTAATCGCTAAACCGGCTGATGCCGCCATAGCAAACGTTTTAGTGAACGCTAACGGTGCAAACAACTTTCCTTCTTGCGCTTCTAAGGTAAACACAGGTAAGAAACTCAACGTAATAATCAACAATGAGAAAAATAAAGGTGGACCTACTTCCATGGTTGCATCGCGGATAATTTGCCAGCGATTTTCATCGGTCAGTGGCGTTCTCTCTATGTGTTTATGCACGTTCTCGATCATAACAATGGCGGCATCGACCATTGCGCCAATGGCAATGGCAATCCCTCCTAATGACATAATGTTGGCATTCATACCTTGTTGATACATGATCATGAAAGCAACCAGAATACCAATCGGCAAACTAACAATGGCAACGAGTGCAGAGCGCATGTGGAAAAGAAAAACAGTACAGACAAGCGCAACAACAATAAATTCTTCAATCAACTTCATGTTTAAGTTATCAACAGCACGATTAATTAAAGTAGAGCGATCATAGGTTTCAACAATTTCAACACCTTTAGGTAAACCTTGCTTTAACTCATCAAGTTTTTCTTTAACCAATTCAATGGTTTTTAATGCGTTCTCACCATAGCGCATGACGATAATGCCACCGACAACTTCACCTTCGCCATCGAGCTCGGCAATACCGCGACGCATTTGTGGTCCTAAACGTATATCAGCCACATCTTTTAATAAGATGGGTGTACCGCGCTTATTAACACCAAGTGGAATCCGTCGTAGATCTTCGATCTTTGTTATGTAACCTGTTGCCCGGATCATGTATTCGGCTTCGCCCATTTCAATAACCGAGCCACCGACTTCCTGGTTAGCACGCTTAATGGCCTTTCGAATTTTTTGTAAAGGAATGCTGTAGGCACGTAAACGATCAGGATCGACTACCACCTGGTATTGTTTTACCATGCCGCCAAGTGTTGCTACTTCTGACACACCTGGAACCGTTTGCAATTCATATTTTAAAAACCAGTCTTGCAAACTACGTAGCTGTGATAAATCGGTACCGCCTGTTTTATCAACTAACGCATATTCATATACCCAGCCAACACCGGTTGCATCAGGGCCAAGAGCTGAACGTGCTTCAGGGGGTAATCGACTTGCAACCTGACTCAAATATTCAAGAACACGCGAACGTGCCCAGTAAATATCAGTACCATCTTTAAAAATAATATAAACATAAGAATCATTAAAGAAAGAATAGCCACGTACCGTCACTGCACCGGGAACAGATAACATCGCCGTTGTTAACGGATAGGTTATTTGATCTTCAACCACACGAGGTGACTGACCAGGGTAAGTCGTTTTAATAATAACCTGAACATCAGAGAGATCAGGAATAGCATCCAGAGGGGTATTTTTTAACGCAAATATACCTCCGATAAGTAAAACAAAGGTCAATAACAAAACCATAAAACGGTTTGAAAGTGACCAGTCAATAATTTTTTCAATCATTTTATGTCACTCCTACTTGTTAGATTTTTCAATAGACTTAACAACATAACCGTCTTCACTTTTTTCTAGTTCAAACTCAACTTTATCGCCTTTGCTTAAACCTTCGAGTGATACCTCTTTTTTAACAGTGAAATCCATTTTCATGGCTGGCCACTCTAATGCGGGGATGGGATCATGCGACATATTCACCATATTATGTGCGGGCATCACACTATTGAGTGTTGCCGTCCCTATGATTTTTGTAGCTGGCTTTTTCATATCCGCCATGTCATCTTTTTTATCATCCTTTGATGTCATACGTGCAATACTGGCTTTTAAACTTGCCTCAGAATCAATTAAGAATTGACCTGATGTTACAATTTTATCGCCTTCAGAAAGGCCATCAATAATTTCAATAAATTCACCTGACTCAATACCGGCCTTTACTTTGCGAGCCTGAAAACCACCATTACCAACAGAAATAATGACACGTTGTTCATTTCCCGAACGAATTAATGCTTCACGTGGAATAGTTAGTACTTCACGTTTTGCACCTCCATAAATAGCCACTTTAGCAAACATGTTTGGTTTTAAAGATTCATCTTTATTTTCAAAACGCAAACGTACTTTTAAAGTTCGAGTTTTAGGATCGAGACTCGGATAAATATATTCTACAGTTCCTCCCCATTCACGCCCGGGCAAATAAGATAAGGTGACATCTGCAGACTGACCAACTTTAACCCAGTTGGTTTGACTCTCAAAAACCTCAGCCAATATCCATACACTTGATAAATCTGCAAGACTCAAAATTTGTTTTTGCGGCATAACATACATACCTTCACGAACATTTAGCCTGGCAATGATGCCATTTTGCTTCGCATAAATTTTGACATACTGCTTAACCTTGCGTGTTTTGTTTAACTCTTTAATTTGTATTGGTGAAATACCTAAAGCAATTAAACGCTCACCTGAAGCACTTGCTAAGCCACGGTTATTACTACGCACTGCCTGAAGGTATTCTTCCTGCGCATTGACTAACTCAGGTGCGTAAACTTCCAATAATAACTGCCCTTTAGTAACTCGCTCACCTTCTGATTTAACGTATAACTTTTCTATCCAGCCTTTAGTACGTAAATGAAGATGTGAAATTTTATTTTCATCAAAATCAACATACCCCACTGTGTCAATACGACGCCATAACTTATCTCTTTTAACAACGTCGGTACGTACACCCATATTATTTTCAACAGCAGGTGAAATTTTTACTGTGCTGCCATCTCCCCCTTCATCGTAAACAGGAACTAAGTCCATACCCATCGGTGATTTTCCCGGATCATCCCGACGGTATGTTGCATCCATTGGCGCAACCCAATATATAATTTTCTTTTCTGCTTCTTCTGCACTAATATTGGTTTCACTATATCCGGCCAGTAAAACAGCAACTAATGAAACGGCAACTATATTTAATTTGTTCATTATTATTCTCCAAAAACTCAGGTTTTAAACCTCAGCTATTTTCTCCAGCAAGATAAAGTAATAAAGCTTGTGTTTTTTTATGTTCGACATTTAAACGTAAAGCACGTAACTGTGTTTCTAACTCTGTAATTTGTGCCCGCATTAAAGCAGTAAAATCACTCCGTCCGCTTTGATAAGCATAAAGTGCAGACTTTGCATTTTCATCTGACTTTGGTAAAAGTAAATCGTCATATTGTTTAATACGCTGCAATAATCGTTTTTCTTTCGCTAAGCCTGTTTGCCACATTTCTGTTAAATTACGTTTACGTTCTTCACGTGAATTTAATGCACCATTAAGTCGGGATTTACTTGCAGCTACTTTTTTATCCTGGCGATCACCGGTAAATAAAGGCAGATCAAACATTACCATTGCAGAGGCAAAATCAGCACGTTCAACACCACTTTTTGATTTTTCACGTTTACCGTAAGTTAAATCAAGTGACCATGAAGGCTTATAACTTTGTTTTGCTAAGTCGACATTTTTTTCATTAACCGCAACCATGGCTTGTTCCATACGTAACATGGGATGTGACTCCAGCCATGATGTATCATCTTTTTGAATATGGTAGGTTGGTAATTCTGAAGAAATTTTAATGTTAGAAAAACCATTCCCTAAATATTTAATTAACTTTGCCTGAGTCGTTTCGATACGCGTTTGAATTTTCATTTCACGATCGTCCAGCATACCCAGCTCAAGTTCAGAACGAATGACGTCCTGCTGCTTTTGTCGTCCTGCTGCATATTGTTGCTGAGTAACTGAAACTAATTCTGTAAACAGGCTGCGGTGTTTCTTAATAACTGATTCTGCATTTAACCAGTAATAAAGCTCTAACCATGTTTCACGCACATCACGCGTTATTTTGCGACGTTGATTTTCTGTTTTCGCATCTTCTGCTACCGACATACTCAATGCACGTTGTGATTTTATTTCCAGACTATTGCCTCGAGGAAACATTTGCTGAATTCCCAGCTGAACCTGGGTCATTGGTTCCTGATTAAATGCAAATGTATCAACAGGTACATTCATCATACCTAATTTAATTTTGGGATCGGGCAGTGTATCCGCAGCAACAGATTGTTCTTTATAAGCATCACTGCGATATTTGAAAACATTGATTAACGCATCTCGTTTTAATGCCGTTTGTACTGCACGTTCAATGCTAATGGTTTGTTCTGCGCGCACGGAAAAACTACTCAGGAACGCAAATAACAGCGTTACTTGAAAAGATTTGGCTAAAAACGCCATCGGGCTATCCTCATTATTTAATTTATAAAACTATACCAAGATGTTGAATCAACACTCAGTACAAATACACCGTATAAAATACGGCTAGAAATTAAATAAGAGTTTTAGGAGGTCTTAGAAGATTTTTTTGTGTAACGCCATTTAAAGATAAATAGCTGGTGATAAATTGATGTGATTTTAAAGCTGAAAATTTTTGAATGCTACTTGCAGGTAAAAACATCGCTGTAATTACTTGTGGGCAATGATCGCAGTTTTGACAGTTATGAGAGTCATCATCACAACATGACTTGTCTATTGTATTAGCGGTATTGGAATCTTTTTCAGAATCAGCATGCTGTTGTGCCATATCTAACATGCAGTGATTTTCTTCCTGAATCATTTGCTGACCCATACTCATTTGCATGCCTAGCACTTCGACACTCGCATTAATCAACTGTACTGGCAATACAGTGATTGCCAAAATAGTTAAATATGTCAGTGCTTTTTTCATCATGTATTTCAGCGTAATCTAATTTAAAAGCCCATGCAACTCATCGTTTTGTCTTCGTTAGCTTGTTGCAACTTGCAATAAGAACATTCTAAGTTAAATAAGTTCAAGATAACCATAAATCTGCCGCTAATAAGGCGCGTGTGATGTAACAATCGCACAATTTATAATAAATATTTTTATTCATTACCTATACGTAGGTATGATAATTATGAAAAAGTCTTCACCAACCAGTTAACCTAAAGAACACACTAACCACATGATTAATAAGTATATTATAGCTAATTCACTCTTCATATTATGTTATTTTTTCTCGAATGTCAGTTTCTCGCAAGAAGATGAGCATCGTAATTCGCCCCAGACTCTAATAGCACATCAAAACCAGACCTCTATAATTGCAGTCGTACCGGAATATTTCCCCCCTTTTTACCACACAAATGAGGAAGGCTTGCCTTACGGTATGGCAATAGAGGTTTTAAATGAAATTAATATTGATGCCGGATTTTTAGCCAAATACATCGTAAAAAAATCCTGGACTGATGTTTTTAAAGCCATCGATTCTGGTGAAGCACAGCTCATTCCAAACCTTGGTATTACCGAAGCACGCAAGAAGGATTATTTCTTTACCAAACCTTACGCCAAAACAGAAGTAATTGTATTTACACGGCCTGACAACATCATTAAAAATGAATCAACGCTGATGAACTTACATGTCGGTGTTGTTAAAAAAAACGTGGGTGAAAAAATTGCGTTGCAAAAAAACATTAAAAATATTCATGTCTATGATTCAATCAATTTAGCTTTTGAGGCACTGATATACAAAAAAATTGATGCCATTATCTATCCAAAACTAATCGCTAATAAAGCGGCAAATGAATTAAACGTTAAACATTTAATTCATGAAACGAGCATCACATTAAAAACCATCCATAGAGCCATTGCCGTCAGTAAAAAACACCCGGAAATTTTTAAAAAAGTAAATACTGCGCTTAACAACTACATGCATACACAAGATTTTAAAGATACCAATTTTGCATGGTATGGAAAAAAAGCCAATATTTTAACAATAACTGATCTTGTTTTTTTAAACCTGTTTGTTTTGGTTTTCACTATTATCTTTTTTAATTATTTTTGGAGAAAAAGAAATTTTTCTATCTTAAACAACAGTAGCAATAATACTATTTGGGTAGTCACACTTATTTCAATTTTAATTACTGCGACAAGTATTGTCACACTTTCAACTTTATGGATTCTTTATGAAACCTCATTTAATGAAGAGCGACTCCGTCTTGTTGATATGGCAAAAAGTCGAGCACGACTTATAGAAGCTGTCGCTCGTTATGAGATAAAAGAAGATCGACAATACACTCGCTCCATTTCAGAAGTCTATAACAAAACGATAAGTCAAATTATCAATGTTCACAAAAACTTTCAAGATTTTAGAGAAACAGGGGAATTTACTTTAGCGCGGAAAGACAAGAATGAAATAAAATTTGTCTTGCGACAAAGGCACTCACATGAATTGATACCTAAACCTGTTAATTTAAATTCAAAACTGGCGGCACCAATGCGCTTAGCTTTACTTGGGCATTCAGGCACTATCATTGGTAAAGATTACCGTGGAGAGAATGTGCTAGCGGCTTATGAACCAGTAAGTGTGCTTAAACTCGGTATTGTGGCAAAAATTGATTTGTCTGAAATTCGCGAACCGTTTATACGCAGTGCATTGTATATTCTAGCCATTGCAATGTTAGTTTCACTTTTAGGCTCCTTACTTTTCTTTTATATAATTATTCCGATAGTTAATAAAATCAAAGATACTGAACAACGATTCCATAAATTATTTCAAGATAATCAATCACCAATTCTTATTGTAGACCCTAAAAACGCCAAAATAATAAATGTAAATCAAGCGGCCGTTAAATTTTACGGCTACAGTTTCAATGAATTACTCTCATCTAACCTAGACATTTTATCACCTAACCCTGTATTAAAAATTATTAAAGAATTACAAATTTCGCAAAGACATAATTACAAATCTTTAATCACCAAACATAGATTACAAAATGGAGAAATACGAAATATCGAAATATTAATGAGTCCAATTAATTTTGAAAATGAGACTCTGATTTACTGTGTTATTCTTGATATCACAAAAAAATTAATAAAAGAAAAAGAACATCTTCAACTACAAAAAGAACTTGAGCAAGCACACAAAATGGAAGCCCTGGGTCAACTTACGGGTGGGATTGCTCATGACTTCAACAATATACTCGGCATTATTATGGGCTACACCGAATTATCTCGTGAGAAATTATCCAATGGTTCAGATGATAAAATTGATGAATATTTAGAGCACGTCTCCACAGCATCATACCGCGCCAAAGATTTAATATCATCGATGATGATATTTAGTCGCTCAGACCAAAGCGACTATCAAGTAATTAACATTTCTCCTTTAGTTAAAGAAGATCTTAAAATGTTACGCTCCATTATTCCAACGAGTGTTGAAATAATATCTCATATCGAAGAAACTTTACCAGCAACGCTAATGGACCCCGTCAAACTTCAGCAGTTACTCATGAACCTTTGTGTTAATGCCAGAGACGCAATGGATAATCAAGGCACTCTAACTGTCAATTTAACTTGTCGAAAAATCATTAATGAAACTTGTCTTATTTGTTTTGAACAGTTTGATGGTGAATGGATTGATTTATTAGTAAGCGATACGGGTTCAGGTATGCCTGATGAAGTCGTGAAACATTTATTTGAACCTTTCTTTACCACGAAGAAAAAAGGTAAAGGAACTGGCATGGGTATGGCTGTTGTTCATGGTATCGTTCAAGACCTGAAAGCCCACGTTTTAATTGATACAGAAATAGGTAAGGGATCAACGATTCATATTTTATTCAAGCCTGTTGAAAAAACAGGTGAGAGTACTGACATAACTAACCATGTTCCTGCCAACAAAGAAAAACATAATGAAAAAATTCTTATTGTTGATGATGAAGAAAACTTATCGACATTATTGGGTGATTTGCTCGAAATTGATGGATACCAATGCTCATGTTTTTCTTCTTCAAAAAAAGCCTTATCTGAATTCAATCAATCACCCGATAAGTTTGACCTCATCATTTCAGATCAAACTATGCCTGAATTAACAGGTTTAGAGTTGGTTCAAAAGATGAGAGCAATTCGGGTTGATATTCCAGCCATTATCGCAACGGGTTTTAGTGATAATATTAATGACACAATTGCAAAAGAAAATAATATTGAGCTTTTGAAAAAACCTCTAACACGAGAAAATTTACTCGAAACTGTAAGTAAAGCTCTTAAAGGTATGTAAACTTATTAGTCTCATCTACATATGGGATATTAAATTTCGACCTTCACTCAATACAAAATCTTTAAAAGCCTGAGTAATCGGCGACAATCGTTTTTCTTTACGATGCACTAAATACCAGTGACGCATTATAGGGAAATCTTCAACATCTAAAATAACCAGCCGGTTAGTCTCTAATTCAAGCTCAAGGGTGTGAATGGAAACGATACCCAAGCCCATACCTGCCTGAACGGCCTGTTTGATGGCTTCGTTTTCATTCATCTCCATACTCGATGTGATACTCAAATTATGCTCATCAAAAAATCGCTGCATTGCTGTTCTTGTACCCGACCCCTTCTCTCGCACAACAAAAGTTTGGTCTTGTAACATATATAATGGTATCGGTTGCATACCTACCAGGGGATGATCGGGCGCGGCAACCACGACTAATGGATTATCGGCAAACGGTTCTGTCACCAAATCGGCATCTTCTGGTGGCCGCCCCATAATGGCAATATCCTTTTCATTATCAGCTATTTGGCGAAGTAAGTGCTCCCTATTAGTTACATTCAGACTCACCGTTGAACCTTCATGCTGCTTATTAAACATGGATAACATGCGTGTGGCGAACGCATTCGCCGTCGTCGCAACGGTAATTTCCAGACGACCCGATTTCAGCCCTTTTAGCTGTTCCAGCACCTCACTGGCCTCATCTAACTGTTGTGCAATGGTACGACAGTAGTGATACATCTCTTGTCCTGCTTCGGTTAAATAGATTTTTCGACCGATTTTCTCAAACAGTGGAAGTCCGATATTTTCCTCTAACTGCTTGATTTGCATAGAAACAGCGGGCTGACTGAGGTGAAGCTCCTTTGAAGCCTTGGTATAGCTCAATAGTCTGGCGACTACCTCAAAAACTTCTAATTGGCGAAAGGTTATATTCATAAGGTTTTACTTATCATAAGCATCAAAAATACTGAGTATTAATTATGAATGATCCTGAGTATAGTCGCAAAACTTTCTGGCAAGTAGCTCAATATTGAGGGCAAATACCAGAACAAATTTTATTAATTGAGGAAATCATAATGGATCAATCAGCACGGTATGCAGACCTTAGTCTGGATGAAGATAAACTTTTAGCAGACGGCGGCCACATTTTAGTGGCTTACACTATGACACCTATGCCTGGTTTTGGTGGTTATTTAGAAACTGCTGCTCACTTTGCAGCGGAATCATCTACTGGTACTAACGTTGAAGTTTCTACTACAGATGACTTCACTAAAGATCTTGATGCAATGGTTTACGAAATTGATGAAGCTAAAGGCATCATGAAAATCGCTTACCCTTGTGGTTTATTCGACCGTAACATGATCGATGGTCGCGCAATGGTTGTATCTTTCCTTACTCTTGCTATTGGTAACAACCAGGGCATGGGTGACGTTCAATGTGCGCAAATGGTTGATTTCCATGTGCCTAAGCAAATGCTGGATATCTTTGATGGTCCTTCTGTTGATATTACAGATCTTTGGAACATTTTAGGTCGTCCACGTGAAAACGGTGGTTACATCGCAGGTACTATCATTAAACCTAAATTAGGTTTACGTCCAAAGCCTTTCGCAGAAGCGGCATACCAGTTCTGGTTAGGTGGTGATTTCATCAAAAATGATGAGCCTCAAGGTAACCAAATCTATGCTCGCATGAAAGATGTAACGCCTTTAGTTGCTGATTCTATGCGTCGTGCACAAGATGAAACTGGCGAAGCGAAAATCTTCTCAGCAAACATCACAGCTGATGATCACCACGAAATGTGTGCTCGCGCTGACTACATCTTAGAAACTTTTGCTGAGAACGCTAATCACGTTGCTTTCCTGGTTGACGGTTATGTTGGTGGTCCTGGAATGGTAACGACTGCACGTCGTAACTACCCATCACAATACTTACATTATCACCGTGCTGGCCATGGTGCGATTACTTCACCTTCATCAGTACGTGGTTACACTGCATTTGTTTTAGCTAAGCTTTCACGTTTAATGGGTTCTTCTGGTATCCACGTGGGTACAATGGGCTACGGTAAAATGGAAGGTGGTGCAGACGATCGTAACATCGCATATATGATCGAACGTGATAGCGCTGATGGTCCTTTCTATCATCAAGAATGGTTCGGTATGAAGCCGACTACACCAATCATCTCTGGTGGTATGAATGCATTACGTCTTCCTGGTTTCTTCGAAAACTTAGGTCACGGTAATGTCATCAACACATCTGGTGGTGGTTCTTACGGTCATATCGATTCTCCTGCAGCGGGTGCTAAATCTTTACGTCAAGCATTTGAATGTTGGACTGCGGGCGCTGACCCAATCGAATTCGCTAAAGAGCATAACGAATTTGCTCGTGCATTCGAATCTTTCCCGGGTGATGCAGATGCATTGTACCCAGGTTGGAGAGAAAAATTAGGCGTCCATAAGTAAGCAGAATGTTTTAGTTGAGAAAAGCCCCTGCATGCAGGGGCTTTTTTTTGCGCTTATTTTTGTACCTGGATTCTTAATCATGCGCAGCCGGTACAGCAGCGAGAATTAATTCATGTGCATAAAGTTCAGTGCATTTTTCGTATACGCAAAAAACTGGCAAATCGCGGAAGACCATTATTGGTCAATCCAAAATATTTATACGTTATAGTTGAGCCTATTGCAGGCGGCCTTTTTCTTTCCTCATCAGAAAATCCTGAGCCTATTTTAAACCGTTTTTTATCCATTGTTTCAACGAGCAGTGAGCCTAACATACCTTTGTATTTTCCTTTTCCCGGGTGATGTTTTATAACAATCGCTTCAGCATCGAAGTATTTTTTTAGTTTTAACAAATCATCAGAACGTCCGTTTTTATATAACGAAGTTCCTAAATGCAGCATTAACCCTTCACCGCCATTGAGCACGATATTATCGAGTTTTCTCATCAATATTTTATGCGTTGACACTTTAAATTGTTTAACCAACTGTATGTGTGAGACATTAATATTGCTTATTATTATTTTAAGTTGCTTTAATCTTGCATCAAAAGATTGGAGGTTGTTTGGCAAATCAAAGACCATGAATTTAATATTTTTCCAACTGGAATCACTCGAAGAGTGTCGCCTTACCAGGCCAGAAAGTTGCTCAAATCTCCCTCTTGCTAACCAAAGCTCACCATCTAATGCAGTTTCAGGTAACTTTTTTATAAACCACTCAGGCGCATAAAAAATATTGCCCTGGCGTGATATGAGATGTCTGCCATCCCAAAAAGCCCTTACCCCGTCTAATTTTTCACTAATCCAGTAATCCTGTAACTTGATATGAGTGTGATAAATGTTGGCCAGTAGTAAATCAGGTTTTTGTTTTGCATCATCAGATGCAAAAGAAAGGGACGGGTTGATCAGATATAAAAATAAAATGAAACAGAATTTCATGATGTGCTCTCTCCTTGAGAATATTAAAGCCTTTCATGGCATTAAAAAACTGTACCAGACCTTCACGATCTTTCTAGCATGCCATCGCTACCCGGCCAACGGCGCAAATAATTCCTGCAAATCATCGGCATTAAGTTTTAATTCTTTTGCCTGTTCGCCCTTACTGTAAACACCATCGGCCAGCGCCTGTTTTCTGGCTTGCATTGCCATGATTTTTTCTTCCAGCGTATTTTCTGTAATGAGTTTATAAACAAAAACGGCTTTATTCTGACCAATACGATGAGCGCGATCGGTGGCCTGATTTTCAACGGCCGGGTTCCACCAGGGATCATAATGAATCACCGTATCTGCTTCAGTAAGATTAAGCCCAACTCCACCCGCCTTAAGGCTGATTAGAAATACATCCACTTCACCCCGACGAAAAGACTCAATCACTTCATCACGTTTACGAGTTTGACCGGTAAGTTTGGTGTAACGGATTCCTGATTCTATTAATTGTTTTTCAATAATGGATAACATCTTTGTGAACTGTGAAAATAACAGGATACGTCGCCTTTCTTCCAGCATTTCAGGCAGCATATCCATGAGCATTTCCAGTTTGGCAGAGTCCTTAACTTTTTTTGCCTGAGGTAAAGATAACAATTGTGGATCACAACACGTCTGGCGCAACTTCAGCAAGGCATCGAGGATTGTAATATGGCTACGCGCAAGGCCTTTTTGTTTAATTGCATCACGTACCTTCTTCTCCATAGATAAACGTATGCTTTCATAAAGAGCAGCTTGTTTTTTATCTAAAGCAACAGAGCGCAGTATCTCCGTTTTAGCTGGCAGCTCTTTAACCACTTCAGCTTTACTACGACGTAACATAAAGGGTGCAATCCGACGAGCCAGACGTTGCCGTTGTTCTGTATCACCGTATTTTTCGATCGGGGTGCGAAAACGCTGAGTAAATAATTTACTTTCGCCAAGAAAACTGGGCATTAAAAAATCAAACAACGCCCACAATTCACCCAGATGATTCTCCATTGGTGTACCCGTTAAACACAAACGATGGCTCGCTTTAACCTCACGGGCAAAACGTGCTGCTTTGGCGCGAGGATTTTTTATCACCTGAGCCTCATCAAGGATCAAATAATGGTAGTCCTGTGCCAGTAGAGTTTCATGATCACGCACCAATAAAGGATAGGTCGTCAACACCAAATCATAATGACTAATCTCATCAAAATGTTGTTTACGATCCGGACCTTGTAAGATCAATACCTTAAGTTTAGGGGTAAACTGCTCTGACTCACGTCGCCAGTTACCCATTAAACTGGTGGGGGCGATAATCAGGCAGGGTTTATCCATGCGCTTTCTTTCTTTTTCCAGTAACAGGTGTGCTAATGTTTGTACGGTTTTCCCCAGCCCCATATCATCAGCCAAAATACCGTTGAATTGATAACTACGTAAAAATTGCAACCAGTTTAACCCTTGTTGTTGATAGTCACGTAAGGTGGCTTTAAGTCCGCGTGGTAGTGCAACTTTTTTAATCCCTTTAAAGTTTTTAAGCTTACGTCCCAACTCACGCATGGCTTTGCCACCGCGCCAATGTAGCTCGCTGTTTTCTTCAAGTTCAGCCAGCCTTGGTGCATCAAAGCGACCCAAACGCATACTGCCATCATCATCCAAAGAACTAGAATCATAAAGCTCATAAAGGATCTGGCAAACAGGACGAATACGCTCGGTGGGTAATTGAATATATTGGCTATCGCCCATTGATGCAGGCAGGGGTAAGGTCAGAGTTTCAGGTAACTGGTCTAATTCATAATTATTCAAAACTTCCGCTATCAAGGGCAATAACGGCAGCTTGTGCCCCTGAATATCCAGATCAAAACGTAAATCAAACCATTCATTATCCGTTTCAATTTCCACTTCCCAATCATCGGCTTGAAAAAACTGCAAATGAAAGTCGTCATTTAATTCGACTTGCCAGCCTTCGGCTTCCAGTTCGGGCAGGATATCTTCAAGAAAAGTTTGCCAACGAGCAGCAGAATCCATTAATCTGGTTTCTTCAGGAATAAGGAAAACAATATCACCATACTGCTCCTCTGTAATGCCTTCAAACCCGGCATCAAAGAGTTTTTGCATTGCCTTTAGCTCTGTTGGCAAATCACGCTGAATACAAATGACCTGATTATCTGTCACAAGGTTACGCACCGGCGTGGGCGGAAAATGTGTCAATTCATAACCGGCGTAAATAAAACGCAGACGCATCATGTGAATGCGACCGCCTCCAGTAGGATCAACATTGCTGTACAAATCCAGATGCGGAATCGGCGTTTGCTGTTCAATATGAACCGTTTCTATTTCCTGCGTCGGTGGCAGGGGAACACCGGGTAACAAGGTAAGTAATTGTTGACTGAATTCAACGCTGGCTTTAGCCGGTACAGTGGGAGCTTGCAACAACATATTCCATTGTTCTGCATTGAAGTCAGCTCCCTCGATGGGACCAATGAGATTGCTCTCGATATCAAGGTATAAAGCGGGTGAAACATTCAAGAGCATCGCCTCAGGCTCCACCTTAATATCAAGCTGACGATCACCCTTTTTTTCTTCTCGCCAATTCAGCTGCAATTCACGTGGTTCACCACGCTGCAAAACAGGATTTCCAATCTCCTGCCAAAAACAACGACCACTATTAAGCATTTTTGATAATGCCAGAAATCCCAGTTCACCTCTCAGGATGAGAGTCCGTCGGCCACCCCAGATATTTTTATTCTGTGATTCAATGAGCTGTGCAATTTCGCGATCGCTCTCCCTGATATAAGCCGGGCTCGCATACTCATTCGTCATATTATATAGTTCTAGCCGCCGCCCTTTGCCGAGACCACCCTTTTTTAAATAACGGCTAATCATAAACTGAACAGACAAACCCTTTTGTTTATCTGAAGTTTTCAATATATAAGCAATAAAATCAGTCCCTGCCGTATCAGGCGATTCAGATGTCAACCCGGCATTAACAAACTGCTGCAGCCAGAACAGGCTGACATCAGTTTGATTATTACCTGATACATCAGGATTAGACTGGTATTGCAGACAGACAGCCACCACATGCTTACAATTAAATCCAACCGGGCAGCTGCAATCCCCATTGATATCAAAGCTCCCGTCAGCCAACCTGTTGATGTCAATTTCCTGACTATAAATTGCATTACCGCGGCCCTTAACCGTCGCATATAAAACAACGAAGTCATCATCAATCCGTTCTACAGCTAATTTTTCTACCATATCCTGCTGAAAATAGCCTATCCCACGGATATAGCTGCCGGAATCAACTTCTTTTTTAATGTCATCGCGAGTAAATTTGAACATAATTTTAATGTGTTATGAAACAACTTCAGCAATTGTAGTCGCAACTTTAAAATCAACACCAAGCTCATCAAAGTGAGCTTGCCCACATTTTATTTTTTTATTCTCTACCTCTCTGCGTTTTTCACTATCGTGGGTACTTTTTGTTTCACGCACCAGATAGAGCTTTTCATCATTTTCGGTTACAACTGCCCAGTCAGGATTATAGTGGCCTAGAGGTGTTGGGATCTTGAACCATGCAGGTAGCTTGCAATAAAATTTTACATTTTCAGCTTCATCAAGTTTCTTGGCGACTTCCTTTTCTACATCTGAATCGTATTCAATATAATCATAAGGGGTACGAATGACTTTATCGCTTCCCTCTTCTGATTCCTGATATTGCACTTCATACAATCGACTCAGGTATATCTCTACTTCCTGTTGCTCGAACAGCTGCATTTCATAATATTGATTATCCAGTTGCTCATATTTGATGCCGTCTATCACTAGATCCTGTAATGCCTTATTAATCTGTTTAGCTACTTCGCTCATAAAAGCCTGTGGATTGAGTTTGAACTCCGCTAAACGGCCACATTGTTTGAGTATCTCAACCAGCGTACTTCTGGTTAATTCTGTTTCGCGCTGTAAAAAAGCTAAAATATCAGGCAGGACGGTATGGGATACCACATAATGCGCTCTGGGGGTTTGAATCTGTCTGCCCGCTTCTACACCCGCATCATTAATATCAACTTCCGTTTTGGTTATTGTTAATGCCAGAGCTTTTATATCTGGCATCTCTTTAATTCGCTCAAGCGATTTTACAATTAATTCTTCAGTTGTAAATTCCACTTTATAGTGGGTCTTTTTATTAATTTTATCCCAGAGCACTTTAAAGTCTTCGTTTAACTCAACACGTTTATTATACGTTATCGGTTTTTTATCTCGGGCATTAGCGACTCGACCTGCAAACAGATAACGCTTCATTTCTTCAACGACTGCTATCGACATGTGCTCAAGTTCATTGGGCAAATCATCTTTAAACTGAATAGCGAAACCTGTCTGTTTAGGATCAAATTTATCAGTGATATCGCCCTCTTCAGTCATGTATCCATTATCGACTAAAGACTGCCAGAGTGTTCTGGATTGATCCTGTCCTACTGCTTTATGATCAATATCACTCACTAAATGGGCAAAATCAATATTCTGTATACGGCCAAACTTGAATCCCTCACCCATGTCTTTTTCCATATCATCCTGTAGGCCTTTGGCATACTCTTCGAATGATTCACTGGCAATAACAGTCAGCTTGCTAATAGCCGAATCGTAGACTCGCTCCCCCTCACTATTAACTGGCAACCGCAAGCCGCGCCCGAGTGTTTGGCGACGTTCTCGTTCAGTGCCAAATTCACGAAGGGTACAGATTTGAAATACATTGGGATTGTCCCAGCCTTCTTTAAGTGCCGAATGGCTGAATATAAAACGCAGCGGCTCGTCTTCAGATAGCAAACGTTCCTTATCCCGCATGATCAGTTCATAGGTCTCATCATCTTTTTTTGTTGAGCCTTTGGTGTCAACCAACGCCACAACCTTGCCCTTTTTCTTATCGACTGAGAAGTAACCATCATGAACGGCATTCACATCCAGTTTAGGCAAACTACTAAATAAAGATGAGTTAGCTATTTCAATATAGGCTTCTTCAAACCACTGCGCTATTTTTCCCTTGCTCGCATTTCCATCTTCATCATAAGTGCGATAGTTTTTTACCTTGTCGATAAAAAACAGGGACAACACTTTAATATTTTTACCCTGCTTCTGAAAACTGCGTTCTTTTTTAAAGTGTTCTAATACCGTCTGCGTAATTTGCTCTTTTAACACGTCATCCGCCATGCCACCTTCTTCCTGCGAAGGTTCCAGTACATGCCCATTACCAAAGGTGACATATTCAGCACCGGGCGTTGCATCTATCTCATCAACGATGTATCCCTCATAACCTGCTCGATTTGTGTTATCACTTAAATCAAGTCCCGGCACTAACTTGATGGATTTTTCACGGGTTCCATTTGGTGTATCTTCAAAAATGGTCGCTTTGGCTGTCGGTGATTTAGCTTTACCCTGATAGCCAATAGAATCCAGTCGTAAGAATGTTTCGTTAATATTTTTCTCGGCTTTAATTGAAGCCACTTCTATTTGCTTCACCAGTCCAAAATCATAAGCCTTAATAGGATCAAGACTGTATAACAGGTTATAGGGGTTTATATGAGTTGCTGAATAACGCAGGGCAAAGAGCGGGTTGAGTGTTTTAATGGCCTTTTTGGCTTTTGCTGTATTATCTACACTTTGCGGCTCATCAATAATGACAATGGGTCGGGTTTTTTGCACATACTCAATCCAGCGATAGCCACCGGAACGATCATCCTCACGATGAATGATATTCAGCTTTTTAATTTGTTCTTCGGTTAGCTGGTTATAGTCTTCAACATCTCCGGCATCTTTCTGGAAGGCCTGAATATTGATCACCATAATCTGAATCTCATTACCCAGCGCGAATTGTTTTAGTTTTCTAACATCTTTAGATACATATAAAAAATCATCATAAGCCACATTGTTATAAAGATTTTTAAAGTGTTTTTTCATTATTCTTAGTGATGAAGTCACCCCTTCACGTATTGCCACTGATGGCACGACAATAATAAATTTCTTTAGGCCATAGAGTTTGTTTAACTCATAAATAGAACGTAAATATACATAAGTTTTTCCGGTTCCTGTTTCCATTTCAATTGAAAAATTAGGGAAATTATAATCATCGTTTTGGCCTAATAAAGATGTGGATTTTTCTACCCTGTTATTTTCCTGAATCACATTCAGGTTTGCCAATAACATTTCCTCATGAATAACCAGAGCATTCGCCACACCCAATTCAGTTTGTTTTGTACCGACAAATTGCTGGTCTGATGACAGGGTTATTTCAAAATCACTTTGCTTTAGCGGTTGCCCTTCTAATAAATCGGTAACGGCATTAATGGCCTCCAGTTGATACTCAAGGCCAGAATCGAATTTTAATTTCATATTCTCACCTTTTTACACTGTGCGGAATTCAATGCGATCTATTTTTTCACGCCCCTGATTCAGGGAGGAAAAGGTTTGCACGGTATTGGCTTTTAATTGATCGTTTCCATGGAAGGCTTTGTCCAGACAAATAAATTGAAGCGGTTGAATTTCAACAATTGCGTTAATGAGATCAGCAGTGACATCATCTTCCAGACAAATTAATAATTCATTGTCCTCTATTGAAAAAACTTTTTTTCCTACCAGTTCAAGTGTTTTTATTTTTTCGGTTGGCATAAAGCCAGATTTTAATAATAACTCATAGAGGATGTCTTCTTGTGAGGTTGAATCAGTTATATGATCAACATGTAATTCTAGTTGCTCGATTACATTATCAACTGTCGATTCAAGAGATGATTGCCATTGTTTAAAATTAGACTGATCAAGCTTTAATACTTTGAAACCTAAATCAATATTATTTTTTTCAGCAAGATCCAGTTGATTCTCTGTATCTGTCTTTATTTTTACACCAGACAAGCGAATACGTTCTATTGCAACTTTAGAAATTGTTAACAACCCTGCCTTATATGCTTCAGTAGTCTCAGCACATTTTTCAGGAAGCTGTATTGCAATAAATTTAGCTTTTAATCCACGATTTTTATTTAGCTTATAAATAGCTTCACATGTTGTAGCTGAACCAGCAAAGAAATCGAGACAAACATCACCTTTTTCTAAACCCTGCTCCAATAATGTATATATTAGGTCGACAGGTTTTGGGAAATCCATAGCCCTATAACCAAATAATTTCTGAACATCTTGGGTTCCATTTCTGGTATACAAATCCTTACCTATTAGCGAAGAAAAACCCGTAAATTCAGAACTAATCTCATTTAAGAAAGCTTTTCTTCGAGGCCGCCCACCGTCGCTACTTGGCCATAAGACCCGATTCTCATCCATCAGCCTTTTCATCGTATTTATATCATAGCGCCACCCCATTTCAGGGCACCCGTAGTTTATTTTTGTTTCAGCATTAATTAAGTCATAGTGAAGATTTGGTCGACGATCCGCTGTTGCTAACCCCACCATGTTTGCACTTGCCCAGTCTCCTCTAGCATCACCATCTGGGTTTGTATATTGCTCTGTATTTCTTTCCCGACCTCTAACTTTTTTTCCATAACAAATAACATATTCATGATCAATTGAAGCCCCATGTTCAGTTCGATTGTCAATATTCTGCCTGCTCTTCCATATAAAAGTTGCTATATGGGCTTCTTCCCCAAAAATCTCATCACACATACGCCTAACATTTTCTATCTCATTATCATCAATAGAGATAAATATTACTCCATCATTCCTAAGCAAATTTCTCGCCAAATAAAGCCTCGGATACATCATATTCAACCACTTGGTATGAAAGCGACCTTCAGCCGCAGTATTGGTGGTGAATTTTTTACCTTCATCATCAAGCAAACCCGCATAGGCTAAATATGTTTCGAGATTTTCAGAATACTTGTCTGGATAGATGAACTCTTTGCCTGTGTTATACGGTGGATCGATATAAATCATTTTAACTTTGCCGTAATAACTCTTCTGTAAGAGTTTTAATACTTCGAGGTTGTCTCCTTCGATAAATAAATTTTCTGTATTATCAAAATCAACCGATTCTTCACGACAGGGTTTAAGCGTGGCTCTTGATGGCTGCTGTATTAATTTTAACGCCTCTTTTTTACCCGGCCATTCCATGCCATAACGCTCACGGTGGTTTTCATACACATCGGTAAACTCACCTAATTCAGCTTTTAATTTATTAAAATCAACACTGCTAACAAGCTCACCCTTTTCATTAATCGTTTCGGTAAATACAGCTGGGAACAGTTGTGCCAATTCTCTTTTTTTCTGCTCAGAAATATCCAGACTTTCACCCTTCATTTCTGTATTTAATTCTTCGTTACTCATTATTGTTTCTCATTTATCATTAATTTCAATATTAATAGATTCATTCTATCTCTATGACATTGAAAAAATTCTATGCCTTACTGATATTGACGATTTTTTTCCAGTTCGATTATGACTTGTTTCAAATTCTGCATACAGGCCAGTCTTTACACTAAGTTTTCCGGTTGCTAAATTTAATTTCTTTTTACGTTTATCAACAGCTAATTCTAACTGTTGAATTGCAAAGCTGGTATCACCATCCATAACATAACCAATCATGCAACCAAAAGGTAAGTTCTCGGCATATTGGGCAGTGACATAACGCATCAAACCATCATCAACATAGGTTCCCGCAAGTGATGAACGATTACCTTTTTTAGTAATAACATTTAATCTTTTACATTCGTAGGCAATATACCGTTCATAATCTTGGTCCAGAAACAGAGCCATATCTAAAATACCTTTATTTGAAAAGTCTCCAAAGATATCCTCTTCTCTTAATTTATACTGATAATCAAGAAAACCATATTTAATGATACTTTTGTCCTTTTTCAGTAAATCAACTAAGCGTTGAGTAATTTCATCTTCCCATGAAGTAGAGTTCATTCGAGAAATCACCTGTGGCCAAACTTTTTCCACACACTGAATAAAATAATGATCAATATCTTTAAGGTGTTTTAGCCAAACTAATGAGCTTCCTACTATCATCCGTGTTTATATCCGAGTCTGCTGACTGAGCAACTCACTTGCTATCGCACCCGCATCCGCCAACGCAGTTGAGCCCAACCAAAAACGTCGCTTTCTTGGTTTAACCAAATAAAGTACATCATCTATAAATACCCGTAAGTCTGGAATCAATTGAAAATTTCCGGGTAATTTAGAGGGCAATGCTTCCCATATTTTTGCCAGTATCACGTCCATGTCCTGATTAGGCTTTGATTGAAATGCGGGTATTGTAGAGTCTTCAGTAAGATGTATGCCAATCACAGCTAAATCAGATGAACTCCCCACTAATTCCGTTACTGCGCGACTCGAACCACTTAACCATTGAGTTAAAGCTTTTGATAATTGTTCACCATATAATTTCCAGTCACGTTCGATTGTATTTACCCATAAACTGGGGAATTTCTTAGACTTCGCCCTTGGTCGCATACTAGGAACAATATGATGAAGAGTATCTTCAATAACGGTGATGTCTGCATCATCAAAACCAAAATAACGATAAATAATATTATCTATCTGATCCATGCAACTTGAGATATCTACTTGTAGAAATTTATCTTTCTCTATAAGTAGGTTGTCTATCCATTCAACTGCATCATTTAATGCTTCCATGGCTCTTTTCTTATCATCCATATCATCAGGCATTGGAAAGGGGATCGCCAACAACTGCTCCTGATGCACTTTAGATCGCTCCATTCCCGTATTTGAACTATGGTGAAAAAGAAACCATGCAACAAACGAACTATTGAGAAGCAGGGTTAGAAATTTAGCCTGCCGTTCATCACTCTTTTCAAAACTGATAGCCTGTATTGAATGTCGGAAACTTAAATCCTGATTACAATAACTGGCTCGTAAACGACCCTCGGTATGTTCAATACCTTGGGGTATTAAAATATGTGGAGCTTTAAATCCATTCTCAAATCCTCGCCGATGAACCACATTCGTATTCCATGGTGCGACATCAATGAGCGGCATTACAACTTGCCGAAACATAGTTATATCAAGATAAGGTATTTTCGTTACTTCATTAGAAATACTCCTTGAATAATCACTATTTTCCAACTTTTGAGATTGAGCACGTTGAAAACCTCTTCCAATTATCCATTTACCCGTTATGTCTGCCCCATTTTTATTAGAGTCCTGAAAAGTTATCAATTTTTCACCTAATGGAGGAAAACTAGAAACATATTGAAACAATTTTGCATCGGGCGTTTGCATCCACATACGTCTTTTCAGTAATAAGGGATCTTCTTTAGCAAGCTGAATTGATACTTTTGCTTTATCCACGCTGCTCAGTGTCAATAATCTCTTTGTTTTTAAATTAAGATCAGCTTTTGGAACCCAGTAATCAAAGCGATAATTCCCAAGCTCCTTTTCCATGGGCTTATAAATCATCAAACTAGTTGGTGCGTTTGCACCATCAAATAACTGAAAACACAAATCAGCAAAATTAATGACTCGACTTAAATGAATATTTTCCATCCATTGTTTTCGCGCATTAAGAAATGTTGAACTGTGGTTAGAAAGAAAACTGGTTGCTTTAAGTAACAGTGCAATAACACCCTCGTTGTCGCAGTGAGATAATGCTTTCCATGCAAAGCCCCATGCGATTTCCTGCCCGGGCATAGTTCGCTGGTTTTCTTTACACCATGCTGAGGCACTTTTTTGTTCACCCCGTCGACTTACCCAGGGAGGGTTACCGATTACCAATGCATATTGATTACCCTCAGCAGGCACATCAAAAAAGTCATTCACTTGTAAGGTTTCGCCACATAGCTTGGGGAGCAAGCGGCCTTTTTCCATCAATTTAAGAATTTCTGCCGGTCGTGATTTTTCAAGCAAAGCAATATAGAGTGAAAATGCAGAGACACGAATAGATTCTTTTTTTATGTCAAAGCCGTGTATACGCTTTAATATAGCCAATAATGATGGCCATGACGGCTGTTGATTATTATGATTGTTACGCCATTGCTCGACCATTTTATCAAATAGGCGAACTAGGAAAATTCCAGAACCACACGATGGATCAACATATCGTCCCGTCATTTTTTGTTTTTCTGTTAATTCATCCCATGCTTGCTCAACAACCACATCGGCTAAAAACATCGGTGTATAATAAGCACCAGACTCTCTCTTGGCACCAGCGTTAAAACCTAAGAAACGATCATATACCGCACTAATCAATTCAATTGGAATATATCGAAAATCATAAGGCCAGAATTGATACTGCCCGGTCGTTAAATTTAAACTTCCAGAACGAAATTCGGCAAGTACTTTAATATGTGATTTTTTTAGAGTAACCACTTTATCATTGAGTTCAAATGAACAGGGGGCAACAAACAGGTCTCCATTAAAATGTTTTTTAAGTAGTTTAAACAACTCTAAAAATTTATTTTCACGACCATCATTGAGTAACATCATTAATGAATTAATCTTTGAATTACGCGTTGCTTTTTCAAAGTATTCTGAATTAATAATTCCTTTGTCTTCCAGATAAGCGATAAACATTACCTGCATAAGTAATGTCTGGGCGGGTTCAATTCTCAGACCATGATCGACTAAACGCTTGACCGTCACTTCGAGATTAGAGAGCAGCACCTGATCTACACGATTTTTTGAATCGAACTGTTCTTCATTCGCCGCAATAAAACGACCTGATTCAACACCTAACACTAAATCTTTTAATTCAATGGCATCCTGAACTAGAGAAAATGTTGCAACTAATCGATCCGTTGCCTGTTTTTCAGTATCACTATCGATAGGTAACTGAGACAACGAGTAAACATGAAGCGTTTCATCGGTAATAACCATCATAAGAGTGACTAAGCCTTGATTCCACAAGGCCTTATGAGTTTGATCTATTTTCATCTGATCAAAATGATCTAACACCAAGAATGCAATAGTGGGTACACCTGAAACACAGTGTATAGCCGAAACATTAAGTTGCTCAAATGACTGGCGAATAATTGCCCCATGGGAAATATTACTTAAATCGTCACCCTTACGAATAAACTCAGGAGAATGGCGTTGCTCTAATCTGAGTGCGGTAAGCCATGCGGAAGATATCATTTTACTTCACCTTCACAAGACCCAACTGCAACTGGGATTGTTGAGGGGATAAACCAAGAAATTGACACACACGTAACTGAGCTGGCTGTATGTCCACAATAATTCCTTCCTTGGATGACATATTTAAATCCAGCCTTTCACATTGGTTATTTACAATGTTAATGAATATATACGGTTGAATGGTTAAGCTTTGAGGTTCTCTAATGCAAACATAAAGATCATTAGAAAAACGAGCCATGGACTGCACGGCTAAACCAAAAACATCATCTATATGTTTTATAACCGCAAAAAAAAGCAAATCAGCAGGGTCATAACACCTTGCAGAGCGTGCTTTAGTTGTTTGTACGCTATAAGGAGCTAATGTATCTGTCCAAACACGTAACTGATGACGACCTATAGATAAAGCCTCACATAAGTCCTTTGTTTTTAGTGTTACAGTGCTTTTCATTATTATTTTCCGCGTAAAACTGTGTTTATTTTAGCACAGTTTTGTGTGGGAAATACATTTTATCACTCTGATTGTTCCCGTAAAGGCTCAATTACCTCATTGACGGAAGCGGGTGGCGGTATGGCTTTGTACCCAGTAGCCCACGGATATAATAGCATCAAGATTATAGTGTTTGAGCTTGCGATTAACTTGGCGGCTGCCTTCCTGTCGAACTGCCAAGATATCCTTGGTAGTTGCTTTTTCGTCCAACTCCCCGTCTTTAAAAATACTCGCCAGATGCATCCCGATATTGCTTGTACTAGTCTGAAATAGCTCCACCATCAGGCTTTGTAAGCCAAACAGTTTCATCCTGAAAACGAACATCCAGCCGAGTTTCGCCGTCTTCCGCTTGGTAAATAATGAACTGTGAGTAATTATTTTCTGAGTTTGTCATTTACAGACATTCCAAAATTTCCCAATTTAACCACAGAATGCTTAATGGCTATTTTAATTAAATTATTAGTCATCTCACGATCCACCAATGGGCTTATCCGCCGCATAAATCGTTAGTTGTAATTCTTCGCCAACCATTTTGAAAGTCGGGCGTTTGCCTGAAAGTTGTTCTGACTCCTCCATTATTACCGGCACTCCTTCACCACGTTTATCCATCATTAAACTTCTATCAACCCCATCATGTTCAATTTGGCAACGCGCCAATAAAGAGGTGATCAATTGATTGCGGCTCGCCTGGCGCAACTCCAGTTCATCTACTTCCATGGTGTTGACCAATGCTCCAGGGGATGCGATTACAAGATGATCGGCAAACATGTGTAAACGAATTTTTGCACCGTAAATAGAATAATCTCGATGGGCGACAGCATTCACCAGTGCTTCGAATATTGCTTTTAAGTTGTACTGAGGAATATCTTTTCGACCAATATTTTTTGTTGCCGCTGTTTTCATATTGCGTTCGATAAAGGACAACGCTTGCAATACCTGCTGATCTAATGGACCAGAAATATCCTGCGCATCTAATTGGTTATTGGCATCTCGTATTTCACCGCTGTAACAAACTGCTTGAATAAAAGCATCGGGTAGCCATTGAACTGGATCGGCAGTTGCCATGAGTACTGCTGCAACACTTAGACGATCATTAGACTCTTCATCCTGAACAATTAACTTGAGCTTACGTAACTGTCCGGCAACAGGCTGATTGCCACGAATAAAGCGTTTTATCAAAGAGTCATCCAAGTCAGATTCATTTGTATTCGGTACTGATTGCTCATCAAACCAAATCATGCGGGCCTGACTGCGTTGCATCATTAAACGTGCAAGATAGTCCGCTGTCATTTCTTTTTTGGATTCATTCACCCGATGGTAATAATGACCATTACTTTTGTGTACATAGAGACTTTTATCAATGCGCACATAAATTACTGGTTTCATTTCACCCGCAACATTGGGTAGTTCAATCAATCGCGTATAAATAGATAATGGTGGTTCAATGCTGTCCTGACATGCTTGAGTTAACATCTTTTGTACCAAATCAATATGCTCATTCGCTATTCCCAGTACTTCATGAGCATCGCTCACACCAAGCACAATTACGCCACCCTTTGCATTGGCAAAGGCTGTCATTTCATAAGCAATGTCTTTTTGCTTTGGACCTTCAATTTTTTTCCCTGCAATAACAACCTGTTTAAATTCATATTGAGAATCTTCACCGAGGCGAATTTGTTTTAGCAGTTCTCGAAATAATTTTTCACGATCCATAATGATGCTCATTTAGCTTTAGTATGTTAATTATTTATTGGCATTATTGATTTAATGTCCAGCGAAAATTAAACAGTATTTCACTTTGTATATTTAATTCAAGTTTGGATTCTATTTCATCCAATAGCTTATCTTCTTCTTGTTCAATTTCTTTTTTTGTTTCATGGTAATTAGCCATAGCAGTGTCACGTTCACGTTCTTTTTGTTTAATCTGACGCTTTGCATCTATTTTTTCTTGCAGTGATGACAGTTGGCGACTGGCCTTTTTCATTTCACGGATTTCTCGATCCAATTCATCAATACTAAGTTGTAACGCCTGGCGACGATCATCTGCCCAACGTTCCAGTTTAACGCTTCCTTCTTCAAAATATTGCCCTAGTTTATTATGGACTTCTAACTCTTTATTAACAGTCAAGTCTTCGAGAATGGGTTTTAATAATGTTACATCCAAATTATTCATCAAACCCAGAATTTCAGAGGGTATTCTCAATAGATGTTCCGCATCATCGGCATCTAACCGTTGCCCCTCATCCGTCATAACAGCAACAAGTAGATGCTCTTCCTCAGTCCCCGCATAATTAAACAAAATCTTTTCTACTTGTAACAATCCTGACTGACCTATATATTTTTCAAGTGACGCATACCGAGCATCAAGTTGCGCTGAATGAAAGATGATATTAACTGGAGGAAGAGGTTCGTTTTCTGTCTTACGCGCTTGTGCTTTATGTACTAACTCCCACGCAAGCTTATGTTCTTCAGCTTGCAAGCGAAAAAATTCTGAATCATTTTTCTGAGCTTGTGCCCAACTTAAATCATAACGACTATTTTTATAGTGAAAATAATTTCGTCCAAAATCTGCACTTGGTATTTCTGCTTTTGCAAGATCCATTAATACTTGTTCATATTGTTCTAGAAAATCTTTGGAGCTGTCTCGACGTGATTTAAGAGCAGTAACAACATCTCTATCAAAGTTATTTAACAGTGTCTTACGTGTCTGTTCTTCACGAACCATGAGCACATCTTTAAGATCTTCTTGTAACTGATTAAATTGATTTTCAATTTCATCATCAGACCTACATTTTTGATAAATTTCATATATGCGTTTTTCTATATCAATATTGCTTTCTATTGCACCTAATATTTCATCTGACGCACCAAAGACACCATCAAACAATTTGAATTTTTCATCTAACAATTCAAATACTCGTTTGTCTGCAGGATTTTTTCGATTTAAAAAATTAACAACCACTACGTCATGCTTTTGTCCATAACGATGAACGCGGCCTATACGTTGTTCTACTTTTTGCGGATTCCAGGGTAAGTCATAATTAATGAGCAATGAACAAAATTGAAGGTTAATACCTTCAGCACCCGCTTCTGTAGAAATAAGAATATCGGCCTCATTACCACTAAACTTATCGACTAATGCCGCTTTCATATCTGATGTTTTAGAACCAGTAATACGTGCGCTACCTTGATGTTTTTGCAGCCAATCTTGATATATCTGTTTAGAATCAGGATCAGCATTGCTACCGTTTAATAATACTAAACGACCTTTGTAACCATTTTGTTGCAATAATTCTTTTATATAAATTTGAGTGCGACGCGATTCTGTAAATATAACCGCCTTGCGTAAACTTCCTAAGTCCTGGGCAAACTCAAACGCTTTTTTAAGCGCAATGATCAGTGCATCTCCCTTGGAATTACTACTAATATTTTTTGCTAATTCATAATAGCTTTTTAACTCTTCAATTTCTTCTGTTCTCTTTTGTGCAACAGAATATTGCGTACCGTCTTCAATAAAGCGATCTTGCCAATCAGCTGACTCTTCGAGATCGTCAATAACATCCTCACCAAGCAATTGTTCCTTTTCAAGACGGAGAATCATTTTTTCTAATGTACCCGCCAAAGCAAAAGATGAAGATGCAAGAATTTTTCGCATCCCGATCGTGACTAAATGACGAGCATTTGGTTGAATAGAATAGAGGTGCGGTCTTTGTAAAAAAGAAGATATTTTTTGATGGAGATCCCATTCATCATCATTAGGCGTAAAATCCTGAGTAATAGAATGACGATCGGTAAAGTTTATACCACCTTCTTCCTGAACTTGGCGGCGCAAAGTACGATAACATATTGGTTTTATTCGAGACTTTAAATCAGCCAGCGCAGTTTTATTTTTCTGCCTATTAACGTATAGCATTTTAAAAGACTCATCGTCTCCAAAAAAATATTCATCTATCGCTTTGGTTAGACCATACAATTCCATAAGATTATTTTGTAAAGGTGTCGCAGATAGCAAAACTTTAGACTCGGCATGTAATGTGGCCTGGTGTATATTTTTCGCGGTTTTATTATCGCGTTTTTTATAGAGGTTACGCAGTTTGTGGGCTTCATCAAAAACGACTAAATTCCAGGGAACATTACTCACTAAATCTTTTTGACGAGAGATATACTCATAAGAACAAATCACTATTTTATCTTTTTGTTGAAAAGGATTGTTTAAACCCAATTTAATTTGTTCTTTTGCAATTTTTGCATCTAAAATAATTGAAGGCAATTCAAATTTATCAACCAGTTCCTGAGACCATTGCTTACGAAGAGATGCGGGAACAATGAGTAAAATACACCGCTTTTTCTCTGCCCATTTTTGAGCCATGACCAAACTAGCTTCAATCGTTTTTCCTAAGCCAACCTCGTCCGCAAGTAAGACGCCTTTTGCTATCGGTGATTTTAAAGCGAATATCGCGGCTTCAATTTGATGAGGGTTCATATCCACGCGTGCAGAAGCCATTGCTCTGGATATCTGCATATCTGAGCGGCCCTTTAAGGTTAGCCAATGTGCAAAGTAAAGACTTTGATATTCGGAAAACATAACTATTTATTCGATCCCGTTAAATTGTCATTTCCTTCATTAATCCACTGATCAATGGATTTTTTACCAAATCGCCACTGTTTACCTATCTTTTGACCAGGCAACTTACCTGCCTGAACCAGTTTATAAAGCGTTGATCTTGGTATTTTAAGGTAATTAGACAATTCCTCAATTGTCATTATTTCGTCTGCTATTCGTTCAGGCATTTTGGTTTATCACTTAGCTTTATATTGGTGGTTATTAATTGTTTTTAGCAGTTATTATTCTTTATTACAATCAAAGTGGCATAAAAAACCCGCCATGGTTGCGCTTCACGGTCGAAACCGGATAGGCGTGGCGGGTGTGTTGAGTCAAGTGTAACGCTATTATAACCCCAAATAAATGGCTATTTTTAGTAGTTTAATTGGTGCAAAACCACGTTGAATATAACGTACGTCTATTCCATCGTATATTGTTGAAAGGCTACAAATCTATAAGCAATTACTTATCCTAAGCAGAAGAAACATTGAATTAATTTATATAAAAGACTATGTATAATGCTCGAACGTTTTGCGGCATAGCCTTTATTTTGTCGCACCAAATTATGACTGTTACAAGCACAGGAAAGTATTATGAGCGATATCGATAACACTATAGATATAAACCAATACAAGATTACTGAAGAACCTTATTACGAAGCGATGGGTAATGAAGTTGCTTTATATACAGCGGCTTATACTGCACGTATGCCTGTTATGGTTAAAGGCCCAACGGGCTGTGGTAAGTCTCGTTTCATTGAACACATGGCATATAAATTGGGTAAACCGTTAATTACTGTTGCCTGTAATGAAGACATGACTGCATCTGATTTAGTTGGTCGTTATTTGTTGGATGCCAATGGCACTCGCTGGTTAGATGGCCCGTTAACCACGGCAGCACGCATGGGTGCAATTTGTTACTTAGATGAAATTGTTGAAGCTCGTCAGGATACCACCGTTGTTATTCATCCGCTTACTGATCACCGTCGTACTTTACCTTTAGATAAAAAAGGCGAACTCATTCAAGCGCACCCTGATTTCCAATTGGTTATTTCTTATAACCCGGGTTATCAAAGTATGATGAAAGATCTTAAGCAATCGACTAAACAACGTTTTACAGGGTTGAATTTTGATTACCCTGACTCAAAAGTTGAAACCGCTATTGTTGTTAAAGAAGCCGGTATTGATGAAGCCATTGCCGCTAAGCTCGTTAAAATTGCTCACACTGCGCGTCACTTAAAAGGCCACGGACTCGATGAAGGTATCTCAACACGTTTATTGGTCTACGCAGCAACGTTAATAAACAATGGCATCGAAGCTAAAGAAGCTTGTCAGATGGCGTTAGTTACTCCGATTACTGATGACAAAGATATTCGCGATACATTAGTACATTCAATTGATAGTATTTTTGCTTAATACATTAAGCCCAATTACAGGTTGGGGAAAGTGTAACGCGCCCCAACAATTTTTAAATAACCTGTTGGGCCTCGCGATGCTTCGCTCAACCCATGGCTTTATTAAATGACAACTGAATTTCAAGATTATCGTAAAAAACTCAAATGCAGCTTCGGACAAATTGAAGATTGCTTTGATGATTATGTAAAAGATGCTTTGCGTAATTTAAGTAATGAAGGCGTTGAAGATTACTTAAAAGGCGCGTCCATGGTTTGCATGATTGGTCGCGGTTATGAACCTGTTTTAGTTTACCTCGAGGAAATGCCTGGCATCGCGCATACTCTTGGAGAAGAAATGCTAAAAATGGTTTCTCAAGCGGTTTGGGATATGTCACGTACACCTAACGGTGTTTCTATACCCCCGTTTATGCAATGTTTACCCGAAGCAACGCGTCGCCTGCGTAGTAGCGAACATATGACACATTTTATCGACATTATTTTCGAAATGATGCATGCGACGACCGGTTCAATTCATGGACACCATACGACTTTCCCAAGTCCCGGTTTACCGGATTTGTTACAACGTATTCCCTACTTACTCAGCCAGCTGTCACTTGCAGGCTTAAAAAACTGGATCGATTACGGTGTGCGTAACTATAACGATCACCCTGAACATCAAAAAGATTATTTCACTCTTCAGTCTGCGGATAGTAAAGCCATGTTGCAGCGTGAACGCCATGGCACGTTATACATGGATCATGAACGCCAGCTTGATATGTATCTGCGTAGCATGTGGGAAGCAGAAGAATATTTAGTACCTTACTCGTCAGGCTTTGATGAACTGCGTAAACCTCAACCTTATTACGATCAACTGGGTATGCGTATTCCAGATGTGTTTGATGAGAAAAATGGTGTCTCGGGAATTGATCGTTATCGTATTGTCCTTGCACACATGGCCGGACATAAACGCTGGTCGACAAGACAAATTGCAGACAACCTGTCACCCTTCCAACGAATAGCCGTCGAATTATTAGAAGACTCTCGCATTGAAGCCTTAACACTTCGAGAATATCCGGGTCTGAAAAAATACCTTCTTGCATTGCACCCAATACCTGTCGAAGGTTCGTGCGACAACGATAACGAATCGTGTGTACGACATCGCCTGGCGATGCTATCCCGCGCCATACTCGATGAAAATCATGGTTATCAAAACCCACACATACTCGAGTGTGTAGAAAAATTTCATGCCGCGCTAAAAGAGGGTGAATCCAGCAGTCAAGAAATGCTGCAAATAGCGATTACCTTTACTGCCCGAACACGTTTACAAAGCGATCAACTCCCTAAAGTTCATTTTAAAAATACTGAAGTGGATTATCGTGATGATAATCGTCACATGTGGGTTTTCATTGAAGAAGATGATGAACCTGAAGATATACAGGCAAAACCTCAAGAAGCTGACGATGAAGAAATTGAAGGTTTACCACCACGGCACTATCAAGAGTGGGATTACAATACATCCAGCTATAAACCAGATTGGGTGACACTCTATGAATCACTACATCCACCGGGTAATGCCTCTGATATTGATAAAATTCTAGAAAAACATTCGGCCCTGGCAAATTATTTAAAAAGAATTTTAGATTTATTAAAGCCACAACATTACGTGCGCCAGCGTTACCAGGAAGAAGGTAGCGAACTCGACCTGGATGTGGCCATTCGTTCTTTAATCGATCTCAAAAGTGGTTCACAACCTGACCCACGGATTAATATGAGTCATAAACATGATGGCCGTGATTTTGCCGTCTTGTTGTTAATGGATTTATCTGCATCAACCGATGAAATACCTGATGGTTGCACGCAAAGCATTCTCGATTTAAGTCGTGAAGCAACCACATTACTTGGTTGGTCTATCGAACAATTGGGCGATAAATTTGCGATTGCCGGTTTCCATTCTGATACTCGTCATAATGTTCGTTACCATCACCTTAAAGGTTTTACCGAACATTGGGATGATGCTGCAAAAGCGCGCTTAGCTGCAATAGAACCCGGTTATTCAACGCGTATGGGGGCAGCGGTTCGTCACGCTTCGCATTATTTAGAAGGCCAAACAGCCGATAAAAAATTACTGTTGATACTTACAGATGGAGAGCCTGCTGATATTGATGTTAATGATGAAAGATTATTAATTGAAGATACACATAAAGCGGTTGAAGAATTATCCGCAAAAGGCATCTACACTCATTGTATTAGTCTAGATAAAAAAGCTGATGACTATATTGCTGACATATTTGGTGCAAACGGTTATACCGTTATTGATAATATCGAAAAACTGCCCGAACAGTTACCAAAATTATTTATGTCTTTAACAGCATAGCCATATATAAGATCAAGCTCATGAAAAATATCATTACAGCATCCGTTCACTTTTCCTTCAAAGGTGAAAACCATTCCCCATCCATCACAATCGAGCTGGATAAATATCTCGTTGCAGGTGGCAATTTTCCTGATTTGTATCCTCTAATCGCAAAAGAAAACAATCATGATCTTTATTCGTACGAATATGAAATGATGCAGGCGGAGGAAATAAAATTCAGCGATGCTAAAGGCATGGTGGCTGAATTTGTTAGTGATGGTTTACTGGACTTACAGGCTTTTCAGCTGGCATGGAAGAAAAATATAATTTTTAATCAATTACAAACAATCGCAAAAGATCATATGCAGATTGAAGATCTACAACAGCACCCGGAATTAACCGAAGTCCTGCTCCAGGCATTTCAACTCGGTCAAAAATATTCTGAATAAAACTAATTGAAACCGACCAGTACACTTATGCAACGAAACCACTCTCTTCTTTTTATATTATTACAGTGCAATTACAGGTAAATCCCCCCACAGAAATAATTGTACTTCCAATAAGATGGATTTAAGCTTATATTTAATTTTTAGATTCATTCTTAAATAAGGATATATTGATCAATGAGGATAAAGGAAACTCAGCCAAGCTTAAGTATTGTTATGAAAGTTTCAATACTTGCGGGAAGCATTGCTGCTATTGCTTCCTTGATTGTGGGTACACTTATTGTTAATGGCTCTGCAAATATTATCTATCAGGAAGCCCTGAATCGTCTCAACTATGAGACCAACCTCAAATCGATAAAATTAATTTCCGACATCAAGAACCTGAGTGCTGATGCCAAATACCTTGCTGGAACACCGCCTATAAAAAGTATTCCTCGTGCCATTGCGAATGGCGGTATTGATCCGCAAGATAACTCCCACGTAAAAACATGGGAAAAACGTCTGGCAACTATTTTTTCAGAACTCATTCGTGCAAAACCCAACTACCTGCAAATTCGCTATATAGGAATTGCCAATAATGGTAAAGAACTAATTCGGGTTGATCGTAAAGGTAACCTGATTGAAAGTACGTCAACAAAAGACTTACAACAAAAAGGTGATACAACTTATTTTAAAAATGCCATTAAAATGAATTCAGGTGAAGTTTATTTATCCGATATTTCTCTCAATCGTGAATACGGAAAAATATCACAACCTCACACTCCGGTTATTCGGGCTGCCACGCCTATTTACTTCAGGGAAAAACTATTTGGTATCCTGGTGATCAATATGGAATTCGGTGACATTTTTAATGAGTTGATATTAAATACACCTCGAGAACTTATTCCTTATGTTACCAATGAACAAGGTTATTTTCTTGCGCATCCTGACAGAGCCATGACCTATGGGTTCGATTTAAATAACAACAATAAAATACAAAATATATATCCTGATTTTAAATTAAATTATAACAAAGATTTACGTGATACTAATTTTACCTTTTCCTCCAAGGGTGATGTTGTTCATATCGTAAAAGCATATTATGACCCGCTGCAAAAAGAACACTTTTTTGCTGTCATGCTGGCAGCGAATAAGGAAAACCTGCAATCCAAATCAGATAACTTAAGATATAAAAGTTTTTTAATTATGGGTTTACTGGTTGTCGTAAGCCTTATTATTGCTGCCATACTCGCTTCCAGATTAATGCGTCCTTTAAAACTGATATCCATTGCCTCAGAAGATCTGGCAAATGGTCGAGAAGTATCTGACTTACCCATTAAATCAAACGATGAAATTGGTGAGCTGGCTCGCTCTTTCGATAATATGCGGCACCAACTTGAAGAAAAAGAACACGAATTACTTATTAGTCAAAGCCACGTTCATAATACGAATAAAATGGCTTCACTCGGTGAAATGGCTTCTGCAATGGCACATGAAATTAATAGTCCAATCCAGGCTATTAACCTGACAGCACAACGCGTACAGCGTCAGTTGAAAAAAGGCATGAGTGAGGAAGATATTAATACTTCAATGGAAAAAATTATTGCTGGTGTTTCGAATATTTCAGAGGTCATTGATAGTTTACGTAATCTTTCGCGCACTTCGAATGAAGATCAATTCCATAATACAAAATTAAATGACATTATTAACGACGTTTTACGTATCACTGAAGAACGTTTCAAAGTAAATAATGTTAATTTTAATATCAATTACCATAAGATTTCAGAAAACACACTTATCGAGTGTCAGCGTTTACAAATAAGTCAGGTACTGATTAATCTGGTTAACAATGCTTACGATGCGATACAAAAACTACCGGATAAATGGATAAATATTGATGTCAGAAAAATAGCCGATAAAATTCAAATATCAGTAACAGATAGCGGCTCAGGTATTTCTGACGAGCTTAGTGAACGTATATTTGAACCAATGTATACAACAAAAGATGTGGGTAAAGGTACCGGCCTTGGGCTAAGCATTTCAAGAGATATTATATTAAGGCACCATGGTTTATTTTTTATTGATAAAGATTCAAAAAATACCAGGTTTGTAATCGAGCTCCCGATACTACATCTATGATAATGGAATAATACAACTATGAATCCTGCAGAAAAAAGAATCCTGGTCGCTGAAGACGAAGATGCTCTCAGAGACATGTTTGTCACCGTGCTCGAAGATGAGAAATATCAGGTTGACTCAGTTGCAAATGGTAAAGATGCATTGGAATTACTGAGTAAAAATAAATACGATATTCTCGCTACCGACCTGTATATGCCAGGAATGAATGGAGTTGAGTTAATCCGGCAATGCAAACAGGTTGCCCCCGAGGTTAAAATAATTCTTCTCAGTGGCGGTGGTAAAGAACTTGAAGCTGAACATGGAAAACGTTGCGTTAGGTTTCAGGGTGAAAACGTTGAAACCGATATTTTTATAAAAAAACCATATAGCCTGGTTGATTTGTTTTCCTTCATTGAAAAGCTTTTGGATAATTAACTGTATTCCCACTCAGATTATTTCAATTTGCCTCTGAAAGCCTAATTCAGTAGCCTAAATCGACAAATCTAAGGCTTTCAAAACACTAAAAAATTACCCCAATTATCGATAAACTGGTAAAATTAGTGCTTTTTCGCCGTTTGTTTGTGCAAAATATACGTTATATTTTTATAGCATTCAGGCAAAATTTATTATTTATGTAAGTCCGGAGACAAGATGAAAAAACCTATTGTTGGTGTAGTAATGGGCAGCAACAGTGACTGGAAAGTCATGAGTCAAGCCTGTGAAATCCTTAAAGATTTTGGTGTTCCTTTCGAATCCAAGGTCGTATCCGCACACAGAACTCCGGATTTATTATTCGAGTATGCCGAAACGGCGGCTGATCGTGGTATTCAGGTGATTATCGCCGGCGCCGGTGGTGCTGCGCATTTACCGGGCATGCTTGCCTCTAAAACGATTGTGCCTATTTTGGGTGTTCCGGTGACGTCTCGCGCCTTAAAAGGGCTCGATTCTCTGCTCTCAATCGCCCAGATGCCTAAAGGTATTCCGGTTGCTACTTTCGCCATTGGTGAGCCCGGTGCAGCCAATGCAGGGCTTTTTGCCGTTTCTATGTTGGCGAATAATGACGAAAAATACGCTAAAAAACTCAACACGTTCCGTAAAAAACAGCGCACTAAAGTCCGCGCGATGAAACTGCCTAAAGTATGAAAATTCTGCCTAATCGAATACTTCCGGGATCAACACTTGGAATGCTTGGTGGCGGCCAGTTAGGTCGCATGTTCACTATTGCTGCGCGCACCATGGGCTATGAAGTCGTGGTACTCGATCCAGATAAAGAAAGCCCCGCTGGTAAACTGGCGACCACGCATATTTGTGCTGATTATTCTGATCAAGCTGCACTCGATCAAATCGCCAAAAGCTGTGATGCAGTCACCACTGAATTTGAAAACGTTCCCGCTTCTACATTAGAAGCTTTAGCCAAAACCTGTCCTGTTCGTCCTGGCGCTAAAGCCGTGACCATTGCACAGGATCGCATTCATGAAAAAAACTTTTTAAAAGATAACGGTTTTTCTACCGCTCCTTTTGCCGTTATCCATTCATTTGACGATTTAGAAAAAAGCATTAGCGAAATAGGCACACCATCTATTTTAAAAGTATCCCGTTTTGGTTATGACGGTAAAGGTCAGTTTGGCATTAATGCGGAATCTGATATTGAAAAAGCATGGCAAACGCTTCAGGGTGAAGCCTGTGTTTTAGAACAACGTATGCCGTTAGATATTGAAGTCTCTGTTGTCTTAGCTCGTGGACTAGAGGGTGACGTTATTACCTACCCTGTTTCTGAAAATATTCATGAAGGCGGTATTCTTGATGTCAGTGTTGTGCCTGCACGTATTAATAAAGTATTAGAAGAAAAAATCATTAATATGGCGAAAGAAATTGCTAGTGCTTTAGATTATGTTGGCATTATGGCGGTTGAATTTTTTATTTCCAATGGTGAGTTATTAGTTAATGAAATTGCACCACGTCCTCACAACAGTGGTCACTATACCTTGGATGCATGTGTCACCGATCAGTTTGAACAGCAAGTGCGAGCAGTATGTGGTTTGCCATTAGGTGATACTACTTTATTATCGCCGGTCGTTATGATTAATATGCTCGGTGATATTTGGCATAATGGAAAAGCACCTAAGTGGCAAAAATTATTGGATCATCCTAATGTTAAACTTCATCTTTATGGTAAACGTGAAGCACGTCCGGGTCGTAAGATGGGTCATTTTAATGTTTTATCTGAAAATATTGATGATGCACTAAAGTTAGCAGAAAATCTTAAACAACAATTGAGTCAAGCAGACTAAAAAAGACTGTCATACCCGCGCAGGCGGGTATGATGAGCAAATGGAATTACAATAATGTCAAAAGAAATCCCAGAAACAACCATTGATCTACTTCGCCATGGTGAACCTGAAGGTGGACGTGCTTTTCGGGGTCACTCGATTGATGACCCGTTAACTGAAAAAGGCTGGCAACAAATGTGGGATGCCGTGGGTGACGAGACTCCCTGGGATCAAATTATCACATCACCGTTAGAACGTTGTTTAGCTTTTGCTGAAGCATTAATGGATGTTTATAAAATCCCCTGCATAACTGAAAAAAACTTTAAAGAGGTTGGGTTTGGAAGCTGGGAAGGTAGAACACCTGATGAAATTAAAAAAGACAATTTAAAAGAGTATCAGGATTTTTATCTTGATCCGGTCAACAACAGGCCAAAAGGCGCTGAAAATTTAGATAAATTTATTCAACGCGTTACTTCAGCATATACAAAGGTCGTTGAAAAATATCAAGGGCAGCATATATTAATTGTGGCACATGCTGGTGTTAACCGTGCCATAATGGCTCATGCTATACATGCCACGCCCATTGGTCTGTACAGGATTAAAGTGAATAATGCTGGAATATCCCGAATTAAACATGATCATTCAGGTAATCACCTGCTTTACCATAATGTTCAATTAGCAGACATAATAGACAATTAGATAACACCAAAATAGAAAACATCACGATGCTGACAGAAAATGAAGTTAAAAAATTACGTGCCGATATTGTTTTTAGTGAAACACTAAACGGTATTCCTTTTGTTTTTCATACTACATGGGGGATTTTTTCACCGCGCAATATTGATGAAGGCACCTTGTTATTATTAAAATATCTTGATATTAAAGAAACAGATGATTGTCTGGATCTAGGTTGTGGTTATGGCCCGATTGGTCTGGCTATGGCGAAACTTGCGCCAAAAGGTATGACAACATTAGTTGATAAAGACTTTAAAGCTGTTGAATACAGTAATAAAAATGCTGAGCTAAATCAAATAAAAAATGCTGAAGCTTTGTTAAGTAATGGATTCGATCAAATTAGTAAGCGTAAATTTAATGTTGTCGTTTCAAATGTTCCGGCTAAAGTGGGAAATGAAATGTTAAGCTTGTTTTTATATGATGCTTATCATCAAATGAAGCATGGCGCTAAAATTTATGTTGTAACAATTACAGGTCTGAGAAAATATATTAAACGTAACTTTGAAGAAGTTTTTGGTAACTATAAAAAACTCAAACAAGGTCCAAATTATACTGTTGCCATGGCAACAAAAGAATAAGCTTATTAAACATATTCCGAGGTTAATGTGAATACACAAAGTAGCAATACACGAACAGCAACATTAAACATCATGGCTCAATTAATATTCTGGAGTCGCTGGTTACAAGCCCCCCTTTATCTTGGTTTAATCGTTGCACAAGGTGTCTATGTTTATCACTTTATGGTGGAACTTATTCATCTCGTTTCTATTGCCAACACGATTTCTGAATCTGAAATTATGCTTATTGTTTTAGGCTTAATTGATGTTGTGATGATTGCTAACTTATTAATTATGGTTATTATCGGAGGTTATGAAACGTTTGTTTCCCGGTTAAATCTAAAAGAACATCTTGATCAACCTGAATGGTTGTCACATGTGAATGCAGCAACCATGAAAATTAAATTATCGATGGCATTAATTGGTATTTCATCTATTCACCTGTTAAAAACATTTATCAATATTGGAACTGTTTCTATTCCAGAAGGAACTTCTCCTGAAATGGCCGTACAATTAATTGCAGCTAGCCAAGTAGAAGTATTTTGGCAAGTTACTATTCATGTCACTTTCATTCTTTCCGCTATTGCAATGGCTTACACTGATCGCATTATGACAAAAACATTGTTAGATGCGCACGGAAAAGAAGAGCATTAAGTCTTTATTCCATTTTACAATAATGCATAAAAAAAGCCCGACTAAATAACCAGTCGGGCTTTTTTTTCGTTAACATTTTATATTATTGACAAACGTCATAATCTTGCTTCAATTCCAAAACCGCTAAAGCCTTTTCTGCCTGAGCAAAACCATTTGCTGCTGATTTTTTCCACCAGCGAGAAGCTTCACAGGTACGACTCGACACACCAATTCCATTTGCATATAACGCACCTAAATTAAACTGTGCGGCCGCATCGCCATTAATTGCCGCCATACGCCACCACTTTAATGCTTTTTTTAAATCCGGCTTGATATTGTCTCGTCCTGCAGCATAAATAATCCCCAAATTATATTGAGAATCTGTATTTCCTGCTTTCGCTGCTCGTTTCCACCAGCTAATGGCTTTTGATAGATCTGCCTTGACCCCATTACCCTGCGCATAGGCCACCGCTAAATTATGTTGAGCAATACCTATTCCTGCTTTTGCTGCCTTTTTGTACCAGTAAAAAGATGATAATTCATTTTTCTTTACACCCAGACCGGCATCATATTGAGTCGCTAATAAATATTGGGCCTGAGTATGACCATTTTCAGCCAAAACCCGAAGTAACCACGCTGAATAAGCATAATCACGATTTTCAAAGGCAATCTGAGCCTGGTTAAAATTGATATGTTGTTGTTGAACTATATATCCAACTGTCTGAATAAAGGGTCTCTTAACACTAAAACCAGATGCAGCTGCTTGTTGAGAGATGAATAAACCACTCAAAAATAACAACAAAAGAACAGTGAAGAAAAAATCACGAGTTAAAATCGAAATTTTTAGTGTTTTTGCTTTAGTAGCAGTCTGTGGCAATGACATCGAGGTATCCTCCGTTGTGGAAGAATTCCGTTTCTAGCTTTCCTGTGAAACAGCTCCAGATTGAGCGTTTCTATAAAATTTAGCGACCCTTCCGCCTCAGCCTTTAGATATTTTATTTGCCTTTTAAAATCATAGGGTTAAAATGAATTATTCATCTTAAAAATAACAAAAAATATGTCTAATTCTGATTACGAAACAGTTAGTAACACTTCACTGCCACTCTGTGTGGATTTGGATGGTACCCTCATTCAAACCGACTCACTCTGGGAATCGTGTCTTCGTCTAATCAACCAACAGCCATTAATGATTTTGTTATTACCCTTTTGGCTCTTTTTAGGCAAAGCAGGCTTTAAACAAAAAGTGAGCCTGCATGTTAAATTAGCACCATCATCATTACCATTTAATACAAACTTATTGAAGTATCTGACTCACCAGCGATTACATAATCGTCATCTTGTTTTAGTTACTGCTGCTAATAAAAAAATTGCTGAAGCCATTGCATCTCACTTAAATATTTTTGATGAAATTCTCGCAAGTGATGAGCAACACAATCTTTCAGGACAAAATAAGGCCAGGGTATTAATTGATAAGTTTGGTGATAAAGGATTTGTCTATGCAGGCAATGCCAACATTGATTTAAGTGTGTGGCAGCATTCAGCCGCAGCGATTGTTGTTAATGCTTCTGCAAAATTATTAAAAAAAGCAAAACAAATTACGACAATTGAAGAAGTCATTCCGAATGAACACAGAACAACGTTTAAAACCGTATTAAAAGCTATACGACTTCATCAATGGACAAAAAATTTACTTATATTCACAGCCCTTATTCTTTCTCATAACTGGTTTAATAATGATGCCTTGCAATTTAGTTTGCTTGCATTTTTCTCTTTTGGCTTTGCCGCTTCATCAATTTATCTGATTAATGACCTTATTGATCTTGAAGACGATAGAAAACATCAAACGAAAAAATATCGCCCTCTTGCAGCTGGCACTTTATCCATTCAGTCAGCAATTATGTTGATTCCGTTATTACTTCTGTTTTCATTTTTATTTGCCAGTCAGATAAGCACTGATTTTATTTCTATACTTGCCGTTTATCTTGCTTTAACAACGGCATATTCATTATTTTTGAAACCACTTGCTTTACTGGATGTAATTACCTTAACCAGTCTATATACCATTCGTATTATAGCCGGCGCCATCGCAATAAATGTTCCACTTTCATACTGGTTGCTTGCATTCTCAATGTTTATTTTTCTATCGCTTGCCTTAATTAAACGATTTTCTGAATTAAAAAATATGGCCCAATCAGGCCAAACGGTGTCTGCATCACGCGGTTATCATGTTGATGACTTACCGGTTGTTAGTTTATTTGGCATAAGTAGTGGTTATATTTCTGTTCTTGTCCTTGTCTTTTATACTCATGATTTACAGGCTGGAACTTTATATCAAAATCCTCACTGGCTCTGGTTTATTGCTGTCGCTGTTTTGTACTGGATTAGCCACATGTGGTTGCTTGCTTTTCGCGGTCAAATGAATGAAGACCCTGTACTTTTTGCTATCCATGATCGCAATAGCTATATTGTCACTTTATTTGTTTCTATTTGTTTATATCTGGCATTGTAATTCAAAATGAAAAACTATCAGTCATGGGGACGTTACCCCAAAATCGATAAAGGTAAACAGGATATTTATCATGTTTATCCTGATTCCTTTTCCTTTCCTGGACCTGATAAAAATGCAGATGATGCTCCATTATTTCTCGCCTATGGACAAGGTCGAAGCTATGGTGATGTTTGCCTGAATGAAGATGGTATTTTGCTTGATACACAACACCTTGACCACTTTATACAATACGATAAAGAAAAAGGCATCTTACGTTGCGAAGCCGGCGTTACTTTTGAAAATATCCTGCAACTCATTATTCCTCATAACTGGTTTTTACCGGTTACTCCAGGAACAAAATACATTAGTGTCGGTGGTGCTATTGCTAATGATGTTCACGGAAAGAATCATCATAAAGCGGGGACTTTCGGTCGTTATGTAAATAAATTTGAGTTACTCCGCTCTAATGGCGATCGATTAATATGTAGTTCAACTGAAAATACTGAATTATTTAATGCCACGATTGGTGGCCTGGGGTTAACCGGTTTAATTAATTGGGTAGAGTTCTCATTAAAAAAAATACCCGGTAGTAACATTGAACAGGAAACTTTCCGTTTTCATAATTTAAAAGAATTTTTTGCTTTGTCAGATGATTCTAATAAAAACTGGGAGTACACCGTTGCATGGATTGATTGTATTGCGACAGGTGATGAATTAGGTCGTGGTCTGTTTATGCGAGGCAATCATTGCGAGGCAAAGAAAAAACATAAATTTAAAACATCAAAATTATCTGTTCCTTTTGATGCCCCCGGTTTTCTTTTAAACAAATATACCGTAAATGCCTTTAACCACCTTTATTTTAAACGCCCGATTAAACAATATACTAAAGTTGATTATGACCCCTTTTTCTATCCATTAGATTCCATTGCTAACTGGAATAAACTCTATGGAAAAAAAGGTTTTATGCAATATCAGTGCGTTATTCCATCCGAGCATCGTGAAACAGCAATGCAAGAAATGTTATCGATTATTTCGGCGAGTGGTCAGGCCTCTTTTCTAAGTGTGCTAAAAGAATTTGGTGATATTAAATCACCCGGTTTACTTTCATTCCCACGTCAGGGTATTACCTTAGCACTCGATTTTCCTAATCGAGGTCAGAAAACATTAGATTTATTAAATGAATTAGATGTTATCACTCTAAAATATTCCGGTGCTGTGTACCCTGCGAAGGATGCACGAATGAGCGCAGAATCATTTTCTAAATATTATCCAAACTGGAAAGAATTTGAACAATATATTGATCCTCATTTCTCATCTAATTTTAAACGCAGAATATCTGCAAAATAAAATGAAATACTATGAACATGTAACAGGAATATTTCCATGTCAAACATACTAATATTAGGCGCCACATCAGCCATCGCTAAACATACAACACGCTTGCTTGCAGCTGATGAGCATTCATTATATTTAGTTGCCCGAAATGAAGACAAACTATCATCAATGAAACAGGATATGTTAGTTCGTGGTGCAAAAGAAGTGAATTGTGAATCTATTGATCTTGCCGATGAGAAAAAGCATAACGATCTTATTAAGCGAGCTACAGAAACGATGGGCCCAATTGATAAAGTAATTATTGCCTATGGCACACTAGGCAATCAGAAAAAGAGTATTGAGAATTATCAAAATACACTTAAAGAATTACAAATTAACTGCTTAAGTGTTATCTCTCTTCTCACCATTTTGGCAAATCAAATGGAGCAACAAGGTTCGGGTAGTATTGTGGTTATCTCATCTCCTTCAGGTGATCGTGGACGGCAGAGTAATTATATCTATGGCACAGCAAAAGGTGCACTTACAATATTTTTACAGGGATTACGCAACCGGCTGGCTAAATCAAACGTGCACGTATTAACCATTAAACCAGGATTTGTTGATACACCAATGACGAAAGACTTTAAAAAAGGATTTTTATGGGTAAGTCCGCAAGTTATTAGCAAAGGGATTTACAATGCAATCAAAAGAAAAAAAGAAGTTGTCTATCTTCCTTTTTTCTGGCGTTATATTATGCTCATAATCAAATCCATTCCTGAAAAAATATTTAAATACTTATCGCTATGACTTCATTTGTAAACATATCAAAAGACAGCAAAATTGTTATTCCTGGTGCAGCGGGGCTAGTTGGACAAAATCTAATCGTCTTTCTTAAACAAGCCGGTTATACAAACCTGATCGCAATCGATAAACATAAACATAATACAAAAATGCTGGCTAAGCTCCATCCGGATATTACGGTTATCGAAGCTGATCTTGCAGAAGAAGGTGAATGGCAAAACAGTCTGGGAAATTCTGACATCATTATCATGTTACAAGCGCAAATAGGTGGATTGACGATTGAACCTTTTATTCGAAATAACATTACATCAACCAAAAACGTATTAGAATCAGCAACAAAATATCATACGCCTTATATTATTCACATCAGTTCTTCTGTGCTGGAATCTGAAGCAGATGATTTTTATACACAAACCAAAGAAGATCAGGAAAAATTAATCATTAACAGTGGTATCCCTCACTGTATTTTACGTCCTACTCTTATGTTTGGCTGGTTTGATCGAAAACATCTGGGCTGGTTATCACGCTTTATGGCAAAAACCCCAGTATTCCCGATTCCTTCTCACGGTCGTTTTATGCGCCAGCCCCTTTATGTGGGTGATTTTTGTAACATCATTATCAGTGCTATGCACAAACAACCCGATAATGAAATTTTTAATATTACCGGGCGTGAAAAAATTAATTACGTTGATATTATTAAAGCGATAAAAAAAACATTGGGACTGCGTACATGGATATTACACATACCCTACTGGCTGTTCTGGTTTTTATTAAAAATTTACGCTATTTTTGATAGTGATCCACCTTTTACGACCTCTCAACTAAAAGCATTGATCATTCCTGAAGAATTTGAACTTATTCCCTGGTGGGAAATTTTTGAAATCGAATCAACACCTCTGGACATCGCTTTAAAAGAAACTTATCTGGATAAAACATATAGTAAATATGTTCTGGATTTTTAGGAATAGATAATGAAAAAAATTGCTGTTATCGGTGCAGGTCCAATGGGACTCGCAACTGCCTATGAACTTTGTAAACAGGGCCATCAGGTTGATCTCTATGAATTTGACGATCGCATAGGCGGCATGTCAGCGCACTTTGATTTTAATGGCATGAATATCGAACGCTACTACCATTTTGTATGTGGACAGGATCAACCTTTGTTTGACTTACTGGATGAACTCGATATGCGAGACAAGTTACATTGGGTTGATACAAAGATGGGATATTTCTTTAATGGTCAACTCCATAAATGGGGTGACCCCTTTTCTTTGCTTGCTTTCCCTCATCTCGATATCATTTCAAAAATTCGTTATGGCGCACATATGTTTTTCTCTTCCAAGCGTAAAAAGGAACAATGGAAAGATCTTGATTCGATTGATGCTGTTAAATGGTTAAAAAAAGGTGGCGGTCAAAAATCCTACAAAATTTTGTGGGAACGTCTGTTTAAACTTAAATTCCATCACTACACAGATAATCTTTCAGCTGCCTGGATCTGGGCTCGTATTCGACGTATGGGACAATCTCGTCGTAGTATCTTTCAGGAGCAACTCGGGTATATTGAAGATGGTTCTGAAACCTTACTTAATCGTTTACAACATGAAATCGTATCAAAAGGTGGTCAGGTTCATCTCAATACCCCGGTAAGTGAGGTCATCAGTAATCAAAATAATAAAATTACAGGTATCAGAGTAGCTGACGATGAAATTGAATATGATCAGGTTATCAGTACCATTCCATTACAATATGTTCCAAAGCTGATTCCTCAACTTCCTGACAAACATTTATCAAAATACAAACAAGTACAAAATATTGGCGTAGTTTGCTTGTTATTTAAACTGAAAAAAGCAGTCACACCGAACTTCTGGTTAAATATCAGTGATGAAAATTTTGAAATCCCCGGAGTAATTGAAATGAGTAATCTACGGCCATTATCTGAACATACTGTTTATGTGCCTTATTACATGCCGCAATCTCTTGATAAATTCAAATGGAATGACCAGCAATTTATTAGTGAAGCGCAGGCTTATTTAAAAAAACTTAATCCTGAACTGGTTGACTCTGATTTTATTGATACTAATGTCTCACGTTATGCGTTTGCCCAACCTATTTGCCAGCCAGACTTTGCACACCACTTACCTCCAATGCGTTCTGAGATAGAAGGATTATTCATTGCAGATACATCTTATTATTACCCTGAAGACCGATCAATTTCAGAAAGTATCCATCTGGGCAAACAGCTCGCCGAAATGACTAACTTATGAGTAACAAAAATCATGAAGAATTTTTTCAGTTTTTATTGGTAGGTGGATTTTCTGCTGGTATTAACTTTATTAGTCGAATAGGTTTTAGTGAATTTGTTTCTTATCGAGTCGCAATTTTTCTTGCCTACCTGGTTGGTATGTTTACTGCTTTTTTATTATCCAAACATTATGTTTTTGAGAAGAGTGGTCGCCATTATAAAGATGAACTCCGTGATTTTACCATCGTTAATATTTTTGCTGTTATCCAGGTCTGGTTAATTAGTGTTGGACTGGCAGAATATCTTTTCCCCTATTTAAACTTTACACTTTATCCGGAAGAAGTAGCACACTTAATAGGTTTAATTATTCCGGCTATTTCCAGTTACTTTGGTCACAAGCATTTTTCATTTAGAAAAATCTGATTACTTAAATCCATATTTATCTTTAAACTCACACCGACCTACAGGAAGCCAGTCTGGTATCGAATAATAATCACGGTTAACTTCCACTAATTCCTTTTTACGATATAACTCATAATTAAAATTATTACCCAAAAGAAGCTCAAAAGTAACGCCATGTACACTGAATGTTTTTCGCTCGGTTTTAGTAAAATATTGTTTTAGCCTTTCCAGATTAACCGGTAAACGTTTAAAAATCAGAATATTTTTTCCATTTAATGCTTTAAAATCAGTTAATCTATCATCTTCACGCGCATGAAAAGATCCCTTGTTAAAAACAATAAAATGTTTTCTTGATTGGTATGATGCAACAGAGGATAAACCATAACTGATAGTTGAGAACACATAGTCATTCTCATAGGGTTTTAAGTAAGCAAGAACATCGTCCGGATATTTACCGAAAACAATACTTTGCATCGCTTCACTTTTGCTCGCAAAGTTTTCAACGGGTAATGTCATTAAAGCAGTTAAACCTGCCAGATGTAGTAAACTGAAAACCCACATAAAATGAAACGTACTACGCCATTGTTTTACACTTAAAACACCTGCGACTGCAATAAAAGCAAACGGGTAAAAACTAAATACCCAATGCAGACCAACTTCTTTGCGAACAACTAACAGTAAAAATAGAAATAAAGGAATTGAAATTAACCATATATATGTCCGGCTAAATTTATCAGCATATTGCTGTTTCAATAAAGTTTTATTTTTTATAATAAAATAAATTAAGAAAGGTGAAAATAAATATACCAGCATGCCAAGATATTTAATCAGGCTAACTAAGGGGTCGTCTGCACCAGCAGTTCGGTTAAACAGGTTAAATAAAATATTATTCCAGCAATGAGTGTAATTCCAGTACAAATTAATTAAAACAAAAGGCATAACCATTAAAAATATGATAAATAAGCCTGAAATCATTCTGCGATTACGATGAAAAACAAGTATATAAATACCGAAAGCAATACCTAAAAATACAGCAAAATATTTAGAGAAAAAAGCCAGACCTAAAAATATACCTGAAAATATAAAATAATTAAAATTTTGTGATTCATATAATGCCCGATAAAAATACCAGGCAGATATAAAACTAAATAAAATCAAAGGCGTGTCTGTTGTTATAAAAATATTTATAATATTAACCGGAGCAACAAGAAAAACTAAAGCAACCCACGCTGCTGTCTCAGGCTGACGATTTTTTAAAATTTTATATATCCAGTAAGCTAAAACTATAGGTAACAAAACCGCGGGTAATCTCAACCACCAGCTTGCATCTGAAACAACCAGTAATGCCGAAAGCAGCCAGCCCACAAATGGCGTATGGTCATAATAACCATAATCTAAATTTTTACCCCAGATAATAAAATATGCTTCATCACCGGTGATAGGTAACCATGCAGCAAAAAACAGGCGTATAAGAAAAACGCTAACTAACAACTTATAAAAAAGTTTCTGGTTATTTTTATTCACAATCTCATTTAACTGCATGCTTAACCCCGAATTGCCATTTCCATTTTACTAAATGCTTGTTGCCAATCATCCCGACCGCTTTCATTGCTCGCCATTAACTCGATGACTTCATAAGCAAGCTGTCGGTTTTCTGGTGTAAATTCCTTTAATTTCCCCAGCATATACATATGCCCGGTTTTTTCAACATTCAGTGTTGCAACCAGAGCGAATAACAATAATGATTGTCCTGAACGAGGGTCTTTAATTATTTCTTGCGTGATTTTTTCTAATATTGTATCTGACATATTTATACCTAAACTTTTTTAACTGCAAAAATATACAGTTTCTATAGCCTTACTTTTAATTTTAGAGGTGAGATTCCTTCCATATCCTTTTTTTCACACTCATCTCATATATTAAAGAACTTATAATAAAAAAAGGCGGGTAAAAACCCGCCTTTCATATTCTACTCTAAGATAAAATTCTTATTTGTAGAAATCAATCATAGTTTCTAATGAGTTAACTTTGATTTTATCTGCATTACCCGCTGAACCGAATGCTTCAAAACGTGCTTTACAAATTTCTTTCATTGCATTGGTTGCTTCTTTGTAGAATTTACGTGGGTCAAAGTTAGAAGGGTTCTCAGCCATATGACGACGGATAGCACCCGTAGATGCCATACGTAAATCAGTATCGATGTTAACTTTACGAACACCAGACTTAATACCTTTAACGATTTCATCAACAGGTACGCCGTAAGTTTGCTTCATGTCACCACCGAAATCGTTGATAATTTTCAACCATTCTTGTGGAACTGAAGATGAACCGTGCATAACTAAGTGAGTGTTAGGTAATTTTGCATGAATTTCTTCGATACGGTCAATACGTAAAACTTCACCAGTAGGTTCTTGTGTAAATTTGTAAGCACCATGAGAAGTACCGATAGCAATGGCTAATGCATCAACGTTAGTTGCAGCTACGAAATCAGCGGCTTCATCAACTGACGTTAATAGTTGTTCCATGTCTAAAGCGCCTTCTGCACCATGACCGTCTTCTTCACCCATCATGCCTGTTTCTAATGAACCTAAACAACCGAGTTCACCTTCAACTGAGACACCACCTGCATGAGCCATTTTTACAACTTCTTTAGTAACAGCAACATTGTATTCAAAAGAACCGGGGGTTTTCATGTCAGCCATTAAAGAACCATCCATCATTACTGATGAGAAACCAGACTGGATAGAACGTAAGCATACTGCTGGTTCTGAACCGTGATCCTGATGCATAACAACAGGAATGTGTGGGTACATTTCAATTGCAGCAGAAATTAAGTGACGTAAGAACGGTTCGCCCGCGTAAGAACGTGCGCCTGCAGAACCCTGCATGATAACTGGGCTGTTCGCTTCATCAGCAGCTTGCATGATAGCGTGAACTTGCTCCATGTTGTTTACGTTAAATGCTGGCATACCGTAGCTGTTTTCAGCCGCGTGATCCAATAGTTGTCTAAGTGATATAAGGGCCATGATGACCTCCTTAAGATTTCAGTTTAAAAGTTAAGTTTATAAAATATTAATTTATTAAATTTGGATCAACATACTGATCTAAATCGCCACCAACACGCACTATCGACATCGTATTAGTACCACCAGCATCACCCATAGTTTCGCCACGTGTTACAAGAATTAAATCACCATCTCTTACAGTACCACGACGAAGTAATTCATCAACCGCTTCTTTCATAATGGTTGTACGATCTTCATCTTCAGCAACTTCAAAACTTACCGGGTAGACACCTCTAAACAAAGTGACTTTACGACGAGTCTCGACATATTGTGTTAATGCATAAATTGGAATACCAGAGCTAATGCGTGACATCCAACGTGGTGTAGAGCCAGACTCTGTCAAAGAAGCAATTGCTTTCACACCTAAATGGTTAGCGGTATACATTGAAGCCATTGCAATTGCTTCATCAATGCGGTGAAAATGTGTATCAATTCGATGATCTGATTTTTTTGCAATACGTTCTCTCTCAGCAACAAGACAAATTCTATCCATTGCTTCAATCGCTTCAGCCGGGTATTTACCACTGGCTGTTTCTGCTGAAAGCATCACTGCATCAGTACCATCTAAAACAGCATTCGCGACATCAAATACTTCAGCACGTGTAGGAATGTGACTAGTAATCATTGATTCCATCATTTGTGTTGCAGTAATTACAATGCGATTCATTTTTCGTGCTTTTTGAATCAACATTTTTTGTACTGGAGGTAATGCAGCATCACCAATTTCAACACCAAGATCACCACGTGCAACCATAATGACATCAGATGCCTGAATAATGTCATCTAAATTGTCTAACGCATCCGCTCGTTCAATCTTAGCAACAATATCGGCATAACCACCTGCTGCTTTCATTAAGTCACGCGCATCATGGATATCTTGTCCTGTCACGGGAAAAGATACGGCAAGATAATCAGCTTCCATTTTAGCGGCTGTAATAATATCCGCTTTATCTTTGTCAGTTAATGCAGGAGCAGATAAACCACCACCTTGCTTGTTTAAACCTTTACGATCTGAAAGCTCACCGCCGATAGCAACTTTACAACGTACTTCAGTGCCTTCAACTTCATCAACCCACAAACTAATGCGGCCATCATCAAGTAATAAAGTATCACCACGTTTTACATCTTGTGGTAACTCTTTATAAGCCATGCCAACACGTTCTGTTGTTCCGGCATTTGGATCCATCGCAGTGTCAAGAATAAATGAGTCACCATTATTTAAAACAATTTTTGTATCTTTAAATTTCTCGATACGAATTTTAGGGCCCTGAAGATCACACAAGACTCCAATTTGGCGTCCATGTGCGCGAGCACGGTTACGTAATTTTTCAGCATGCTCTATGTGTTCTTCAGGATTACCATGTGAGAAATTAATACGAACAACATCTACACCCGCTTCAATAATACGATCCAACATTTTCGCATCGTTTGTAGCAGGGCCTAGTGTGGCAATAATTTTTGTACGTCTCATATTTTAAAATTTATTCTCGCTTATCTTATTTTTTAGCTTGTTCTTCTAACATAGCAACGGCTGGTAATGTTTTACCTTCTAAGTATTCTAAGAAAGCGCCACCTGCTGTAGAGATGTAAGAGACTTTGTCATAAATGTCATATTTTTGAATGGCTGCGATAGTGTCACCACCACCTGCAAGGCTAAAACCTTTAGCATTTGCAATCGCCATAGAAACAGTTTTAGTACCTTCACCAAACTGATCAAATTCGAATACGCCGACAGGACCATTCCAGATAATTGTACCGGCTTTAGAAATAATATCTGCTAACTCTTTAGCACTATCAGGACCAATATCAAAAATCATATCGTCGTCAGTAACATCACCTGCTGCTTTTAAAGTTGCTTCAGCTGTTTCAGAGAATTCTTTACCGCAAACAACATCTGTTGCGATTGGAATACTTGCACCACGAGCGTTCATTTTTTCAATAAGTTCTTTTGCAGTATCAACTAAGTCATCTTCACATAAAGATTTACCAACGTTGTTGCCCATCGCTTTTAAGAACGTGTTTGCGATACCGCCACCCACGACTAACTGATCAACTTTTTCTGATAATGCTTCAAGTACAGTTAATTTAGTCGAAACTTTAGAACCACCAACGATAGCCACCATTGGACGAGCGGGGTCAGCTAATGCTTTTGCTAAACTATCTAATTCGTTTGAAAGTAATAAGCCTGCACATGCAGTAGCTGCAAATTTGCCCACACCATGAGTCGATGCTTGTGCACGGTGAGCCGTACCAAACGCATCCATAACAAATACATCACAAAGTGCTGCGTATTTTTTAGATAAAGTTTCATCGTCTTTCTTTTCACCTGCGTTAAAACGCACGTTTTCCAGCAAGACACAATCACCCGCAGCAACATCAAAACCACCGTTGATATAGTCTTTAATTAACTTAACGTCTTTACCTAACTTCTCAGACATGACTGTTGCAATCGGCGCCATTGAGTTCTCTTCATCAGCCACACCTTCTTCAGGGCGACCACGATGAGACATCACCATGACTGAAGCACCCGCTTTCATGCAATGCTCAACAGTAGGCATTGATGCAGTAATACGTGCATCAGATGTTACTTTGCCATCTTTAACTGGAACATTTAAATCGGCGCGAATTAAAATGCGCTTACCGGCAAGATCAAGGTCGGTTAATTTGATAAAAGACATGTAAAACTCCTAAATTAAAATATTTAACGCAACAACACTTTAGAAAATATCGGTGCGTTAAATATCTTTATTACTATGTTCAAATCAAGTTCAAAAGAACTGTTTGAAGACCACTTATATTAATTTGTTGGGCTTAATTTGAAGTGAGCCCAACCTACAATATATAGGTTGAGCATCATTCCAAATCTTCATCTCTAAAAACTAAACTAGTTAAAAGAGATTAAGCGAGAGATTTTTTCTGCTGGGTAGGCGCAGTGCAGTTTATAAAGCGGAGCGTACAATAAGTACGTGAGCATTTAGAAACTGTGCTGCAACACCCCCAGCGGGAAAAAGATCCGCTTAATTAGCGGCTACGTGTTCTACGAAGCGCATCATGTTACACGTATAGCCGTACTCGTTATCATACCAAGATACTAACTTAACGAATGTTCCGTCTAATGCGATACCTGCTTCTGAATCAAAGATTGAAGAGAAACCAACACCACGGAAGTCAGTTGAAACAACTTTTTCGTCTGTGTAACCAAGAGTTTTACTCATAGGACCAGATTCTGAAGCTGCTTTCATTGCTGCACAAATTTCTTCGTATGACGCTTCTTTGTCTAACTCTACCGTTAAATCAACAACAGAAACGTCTGAAGTTGGTACGCGGAAAGCCATACCAGTTAATTTGCCATTCAATTCTGGAAGTACAACGCCAACTGCTTTAGCTGCACCCGTTGAAGATGGGATGATGTTTTCTAAAATTCCACGACCACCGCGCCAGTCTTTCATTGAAGGACCATCTACCGTTTTTTGAGTTGCAGTTGCAGCATGAACTGTCGTCATAAGACCACGTTTAATGCCCCACTTGTCATTAATAACTTTAGCAATAGGTGCTAAACAGTTAGTCGTACAAGATGCTGCTGAAACAATTTTTTGGCCCGCATATTCTTCGTGGTTAACACCATATACGAACATTGGCGTGCCATCTTTAGAAGGTGCAGATTGAACAACTTTACCTGCGCCTGCATCGATGTGCTTCTGACAGCTTTCTTCTGTTAAGAAGAAACCAGTACAATCGATAACGATGTCTGCTTTTACATCGCCCCATTTAAGGTCTGAAGGATCACGTTCTGCAGTTAAACGGATTTCTTTACCGTCAACAATCATTGCGCCTTCTTTATATGAAACTTCACCACCGAAACGGCCGTGAACTGAATCATACTTAAGCATGTATGCTAAGTAATCAGCATCTAATAAATCATTGATACCAACGATTTCGATGTCTTTAAATTCATTATGAACAGCACGGAATACCATGCGACCAATACGGCCAAAACCATTAATACCGACTTTAATTGTCATTGTTACTTCCCCTTACTAATATTAAAAATAAAAAACTTCAAACTTGTAGGTCGGGCTTTAGCCCGACACTGTCGGCCTGAAGGCCGACCTACACAATTACATTACTGATTCAACAGCACTCACTACGTTTTCAACAGTGAAACCAAATTCTTTAAAGAGTTGGTCAGCTGGAGCAGACTCACCGAAGTGGTCGATGCCCACAACAACATCAGCATATTTATACCAGCCAGCAGTTACAGCAGCTTCAACGGCTACTGTTGCTACGCCCATACCTAATACTGCAGTTTGGTAATCATCATCTTGTTCTTCAAATACATTTACTGAAGGCATTGAAACCACTCGAATATTTTTACCCGACATTGCTTCTGCCGCACCCATTGCTAATTCAACTTCTGAACCTGTCGCAATGATGACTGCATCTGGTGTACCGTCACAATCTTTTAAGATGTAACCACCCTTTGCGATATCAGCAATTTGAGCATCAGACCGTGTTTGATGAGCTAAACCCTGACGAGAGAAGATCAAAGTAGAAGGACCTTCTATACGCTCAGCGGCTTGCTGCCAACATACTGCAGATTCAACCGCATCACATGGACGCCATACGGCCATATTAGGAATCATACGAAGCGTTGGAATTTGTTCGACTGGTTGATGTGTAGGACCATCTTCACCCAGACCGATAGAGTCATGAGTGAATACGAAGATACTACGAATTTTCATTAATGCTGCCATACGCAATGCGTTACGCGCATATTCAGAGAACATTAAGAAAGTCGCACCGAATGGAATTAAACCACCGTGTAGTGCAAGACCATTCATGATTGCTGACATAGCAAATTCACGAACACCATAATTAATATAGTTCGCATCTTCATTGTTGATCATTGGCTTGTAACCAGACCATTCAGTCAGGTTTGAACAACCTAAATCAGCTGAACCACCAAATAGTTCCGGTAACATGGGTGAGTAAGCTTCAATTGCAGCTAATGATGCTTGACGAGTTGCTGGGCTTTTCGCATCAGCATTTACAGAAGCAATGTATTCAGCAGATTTTGCTGCCCAATCTGCAGGTAAATCACCCGCCATACGACGCACATATTCTGCTGCTAATTCAGGGAACGCCGCTTTATACGCCGCGAATTTTTCGTTCCAGGCCGCTTCTGCTTTAGCACCACTTTCTTTGCAATCCCAACCAGCATAAACATCAGCAGGAACTTCAAAAGGACCGTGATCCCAGCCAAGAGCAGCTTTCGTTAAGTTGATTTCTTCTTCACCTAATGGTGCACCGTGACATGCGTGAGAACCCGCTTTGTTTGGTGAACCAAAACCGATAGTCGTCTTACAACAAATCATCGTAGGCTTATCAGTCATCGCTTTCGCTGTATCGATCGCTTTTTGTAGTGCGTCAGCATCGTGACCATCTACATCAGCAATTACATGCCAGCCGTATGCTTCAAAACGTTTAGGGGTATCATCAGTGAACCAGCCTTCAACGTGACCATCGATAGAAATACCGTTGTCATCCCAGAACGCAATTAGCTTACCTAAACCTAAAGTACCAGCTAGTGAACATGCTTCATGAGAAATACCTTCCATTAAGCAACCGTCACCTAGGAAAACGAAAGTATTATGGTCAACGATATCGTGACCTTTTTGGTTGAACTGGCCAGCCATTGCTTTTTCAGCAATCGCCATGCCCACACCGTTAGTAATACCCTGGCCTAATGGACCTGTCGTTGTTTCTACACCTGGCGCATAGCCGTACTCAGGATGACCTGGTGTTCTGGAATGTAACTGACGGAAGTTTTTCAAATCATCAATTGAAAGGTCGTAACCTGTCAAATGTAACAATGAATATATAAGCATAGAACCATGGCCATTCGAAAGAATGAAACGGTCACGGTTGGTCCATTTTGGATTTGCTGGATTGTGGTTCATGTTGTGGTTCCACAATACTTCAGCGATATCTGCCATGCCCATAGGGGCTCCTGGATGGCCTGAATTGGCTTTTTGAACTGCATCCATACTCAAAGCACGGATAGCATTAGCAAGATCTTTACGTGATGACATAAGAATGTCTCCCTGGTAAGTTTTAAAATTAAAAATCTTTTTGGCCTTTATGTATTTGTTTTTAATACAAAAAATGCCCTTATGATCACCTCTAATTTCAGGCAACCACTTTAAAATTGGTTTCAATTCGGTGGACTTAATGCCGCTAAAATCGTAGTCCTTTTCCCACTCAATCCCCATAAAACCCGATTTATCTAGCTGAGCTCGACAGCGGAAAATGGAGCCGGCAATTCTCCCATTTTTTACCCCCTTCGGGCAAGCCAAATCACTCTCTTAATAAGACTTTAGACAGAGTAGATAAGCTGAATTTATGCGGAATATCTCAAATTAAACATTAAATATTTGGCGGGATTAACAACTATTTTGGGAAAAACATCAATGTAAGGATATGGAATTGAGATAGCCAAGTCACGACCGTCCGCCACACGGATGTGGCAGTCGAGCAGCCAGGGAAGGCATCTTTTGCGTGTCGTGATTTGGCTATTTCAGTTCCTTAGCCGTAGAGCTCGCAGTAAATTTTATTAACTTCCATCTTTCCATTTAATAGAACACCCCATACTCGGAATCTGCTCAGCAGGCCCTTTTCCTGTTTCGGCCACTTCAGTCATGGATTCTAATAAATCCCGACGGACATCATCTGCGGCGGTTTCCTTGCGACTGGCATCAAATCGGCCACGATACTGTAATTTAAGCTCTGCGTTATAACCAAAGAAATCTGGTGTACACACCGCACCATAGGCCCTGGCCACTTGCTGAGATTCATCTAATAAATAGGGAAAAGGAAAATCATATTCTGCTGCAATTTTTTTCATATTCTCAAACGAGTCTTCATCATAGTCGGTTGGATCATTCGACATAATGGCAACGGTATTTATACCGCGTTCTTTTAGTGCTCGGGTGTCACGCACGAGTCTTTCACGAATGGCTTTGACATAAGGACAATGATTACAAATAAACATCACTAATAACCCTTTTTCACCGGCACAATCTCTTAATGACCATTGCTGACCATCAACTCCAGGCAATGAAAAATCTACTGCTGGTTTATCGAATTCGCATACCGGCGTTTCTAAACTAACCATGTGATAACCCCTTCTTATATAGGTAATTTATTCTTATTAAAAGACGTAGCATAGCTTACTTTTTTGTTAAAATTTAGTGAACTCTATTTTTCACTCTCGACTCGCCTTTGACATAACATGAATAATCACTATAATAACCGCAGTTACAGCGCCGATTTGAATACAGATTGCGGGCGCTTAAAAAATACGGCTAAAGCGGCGTCAAGATTCAAATTCTAAAAACCGCTTTAGTTATTGCTAAAGCGGTTTTTTTTATGAAGGACATAAAATAATGAGTGAGCACTTATTTACATCAGAATCAGTATCGGAAGGTCATCCAGACAAAGTTGCGGATCAAATTTCAGATTCAATATTAGATGCCATTTTAGAGCAAGATCCAAAAGCACGCGTTGCCTGTGAAACACTGGTTAACACGGGCATGGTTGTTTTAGCCGGTGAAATTACCACCACAGCCTGGGTTGATATGAATGAAGTCGTGCGTAATCGTATTAAGGAAATTGGTTACAATAGTTCGGAGATGGGGTTTGATTACGAATCCTGTGCCATTTTAACATCAATTGATAAGCAATCTGCCGATATTGCCATGGGTGTTAATGAAGACGAATCTCATGAACAAGGTGCAGGCGATCAGGGCCTGATGTTTGGTTACGCCAGTAACGAAACTGACGTCCTTATGCCCGCTCCAATCACATATGCGCATCGCTTAGTTAAACGTCAGGCTGAAGTGCGTAAAAATGGCACTTTGCCATGGTTACGCCCTGATGCGAAAAGTCAGGTGACTTTCCGTTATGAAAATAACAAGCCTGTTGGGATTGATGCCGTTGTGTTATCGACTCAACATTCCCCTGATATTGCTCAAGATGCGCTGATTGAAGCAGTGATGGATGAAATTATTAAACCAATTCTTCCTGCTGAATGGTTAAACAAAGACACCAAGTATTTTATTAATCCAACGGGCCGTTTTGTTATCGGTGGACCAGTGGGTGATTGTGGATTAACGGGTCGTAAAATTATTGTTGATACTTATGGTGGTATGGCGCGTCACGGCGGTGGTGCTTTCTCAGGTAAAGACCCTTCAAAAGTGGATCGTTCAGCAGCTTATGCTGGCCGTTATGTTGCAAAAAATATTGTTGCTGCCGGCTTAGCTGAACGCTGTGAAATTCAAATTTCATACGCCATTGGTGTTTCTGAACCCACTTCTATCAGTGTAGAAACATTCGGCACGGGTAAAGTTGAAGATTCTCGCATTGTTGAATTAGTTCGCGAGCACTTCGATTTACGTGCAGGTGGCCTGGTTAAAATGCTCGATTTATTACGTCCAATCTATGCAGCTACCGCTGCATATGGTCATTTTGGTCGTGAAGATCTCGATGTTAGCTGGGAAAAAACGGATAAAGCAGATGCCTTACGCGACGCGGCAGGGATTTAAACAGATAATGTGTAATTAACGCAAAGGCCGCTAAGGCGCTGAGGTCGCAAAGCAAACCAAAATACTTTGCGTTCTTTGCGCCTTAGCGTACTTTGCGTTTAAAATAGCAAACTATTTCGAACAAACTGTTTTTTCTGAGGGGCGCTGCAGCGGTTTAATCCGTCAGGCTTGGAAAAGGCAGATCCACTTATCAAAAGATGATTGGGTAAAACGGCGCTCATTCTTTTAACTTTAACTAGGAGAATGAAGCATGAACGCTGATTTTACCGATTACAAAATTGCCGACATTTCACTTGCTGAATGGGGCCACAAAGAAATTAAAATTGCTGAAACTGAAATGCCTGGTCTTATGGCACTTCGTGAAGAGTTTGGCAAAGACCAACCTTTAAAAGGCGCTCGTATCATGGGCAGCCTGCACATGACAATCCAAACAGCTGTATTAATTGAAACCTTAATTGCTTTAGGTGCAGAAGTTCGTTGGGTGTCTTGTAATATTTTCTCGACTCAGGATCACGCTGCTGCTGCAATCGCCGATCAAAATATTCCTGTTTATGCATGGAAAGGCGAAACCATCGAAGAATACTGGTGGTGTACTGAGCAAGCATTAAAATGGCCAGATGGTCAGCTCCCTAACATGATTCTTGATGATGGTGGTGATGCAACATTACTCGTACACAATGGTGCAAAGTTTGAAAAAGCAGGTAGCATTCCAGCAACTAAAGATGATGACAACGAAGAATACAAAGCGGTTCTTGATGTATTACGCCGTACTATCAGCGATGGTTCGACTTTCTGGACAGACACTGTTGCAAGCATTAAAGGTGTAACTGAAGAAACAACAACAGGTGTTCATCGTTTATATGAAATGCAGGAAAAAGCTGAACTCATGTTCCCAGCGATGAACGTGAATGACTCTGCGACAAAATCTAAATTCGATAACTTATACGGCTGTCGTGAATCTTTAATCGATTCAATTAAGCGCGCAACTGACGTGATGATTGCCGGTAAAATTGCTGTTGTTTTAGGTTACGGTGATGTGGGTAAAGGTTGCGCACAAGCATTTAAAGGCATGGGTGCAACGGTTTGGGTGACTGAAATCGATCCTATCTGTGCACTTCAAGCAGCAATGGAAGGTTATCGTGTAGTTGATATGAATGACGCGTGTTCACAGGGTGATATCTTTGTTACTACAACAGGCAACATGAATGTTATTAACCATGACCACATGACGAAGATGAAAAACGAAGCGATTGTTTCTAACATCGGCCATTTTGATTCTGAAATAGATATTGCATCTTTAGAAAAATACGAATGGTCTGAAATCAAACCACAAGTTGATCATGTTATCTTCCCAGATGGCAAACGTATTATCGTATTAGCAAAAGGTCGTTTGGTTAACTTAGGTTGTGCAACAGGTCACCCTAGTTTCGTTATGTCAGCTTCGTTTACTAACCAGGTTATGGCACAAATGGAATTCTTTGCAAATTCTGATCAATATAAAAATGAAGTTTATATTCTTCCTAAAATTCTTGATGAGAAAGTAGCACGTTTGCATTTAGCTAAAGTTGGCGCATATCTGAGTACTTTATCTAAAGAACAGGCTGATTACATTAGTGTACCGGTTGATGGTCCATTCAAACCCGATCACTATCGTTATTAAGTATTAGCATTTAACGTACAACTGCTTGGATGCAGGAGGTAGGGCAATGCATGGAGCAATTGCTGAAAGGACGCGAAGACGCAAAGAACACAGAGAAAAATATACTCTTTGAGTTTTTTAAAACTTCGTTGTCCCTACGTTAAACAATATAGAAGACTATAAAGCAAAAGGTAAAATATCTTTGCGACCTCTGCGCCTCCGCGTCCTTTGCGTTTAATACACAGGTAACAAATATGGAAAGCCAACAACAATACCCTCAACAATTTAGTTTTGAATTTTTCCCACCAAAAACGACTGAAGGTGCTGAAAAACTCATTAAGGTCAGAGATACACTTGGTGCGTTAGAGCACAAATATTTCTCAGTCACTTTTGGTGCAGGTGGCAGCACTCAGCAAGGTACGATTGATACTGTAACCTCTATTAAAGAAGCAGGCTTTAATGCTGCACCTCATTTATCTTGTGTTGGTTCAACGAAAGAAAACATCCGTGAAATTTTAAAGGGTTACATGGACAAAGGTATCAACCGTATCGTTGCACTTCGCGGTGACATGCCTTCCGGTACACAAGATATTGGTGAGTTTCGTTATGCAAATGAACTGGTTGAATTTATTCGCTCAGAAACAAATGATCATTTTCATATTGAAGTTGCGGCTTATCCTGAATTTCATCCTCAGGCAACGTCAGCAGAAGATGATTTAAATAATTTCAAACGAAAAGTTGAAGCTGGTGCTAATAGTGCGATTACTCAGTACTTCTTTAACCCTGATGCTTATTTTCGTTTTGTTAATGATTGTGAAGATTTAGGTATAAATATTCCAATCGTCCCAGGCATTATGCCAATTACTAATTACACTCAACTGGCACGTTTCTCTGATATGTGTGGTGCTGAGATACCTCGATGGATCCGTAAACGCCTTGAAAGTTATGGTGATGATAAAGATTCAATCCGGGCTTTTGGCGAAGAGGTTATTAGTGAAATGTGTCATCAATTACTTGAAGCCGGTGCGCCAGGCTTACATTTTTACACAATGAATGTCACCAAACCAACTTTAGCAATATGGAATAATTTAGGTTTATAACTTTATTCCGTGATCACATTCACGACTATCTTATAAATAAATCATTATTATTACTCTCAAATATAAAGAATAAAGGGGAAAATAATGAATAAAGAAGTCATGATAGCTTTAGCACTTAAACTTACACAGGTTACTTCATTTTTGGCGGGTGTATTTTTAACAACTTATAATATATTCAGTTTTAAAGTTGCCAAAAATGGTTATTATTTCAATGATGAAAATCAAGCATGGCTGGCTGCTGGTGTTTGTGCACTTGCAATTGCTTATGTCATTAAAAACTGGAATAAATTGTAAAGAGATATTTATTTATAATTAAGGTGATAATATGTCGCCTTTTTTGTTTTTACTCTGGTAATCAGCTAATCTCTAACTTATGCGTATACCAAGAATTTATCTTCCTGTAGAACTCACGACTGATCAACCAATAGAACTTACCGATCACGCTTTCCAGCATACGGTTAAAGTTTTACGCATGAAGCAAGATGCCAAACTCATTGTTTTTGATGGAAAAGGGCTAGAATATTTTGCTTTATTACAACAAGTTAACAAGAAAAATGCCTTTATAGAAATAAAAGAAAAAATCAATAATAAATCAGAATCAAAGTTACATATTCACCTTGGTCTTGGCATTTCCAAAGGTGAGAGAATGGACTTTGCAATTCAAAAAGCCGTAGAACTTGGCGTAACAGAAATCACACCTTTATTTACTGAGCACTGCGTTGTTAATCTAGATCAAAAAAGAATTCAAAAACGGTTACAACATTGGCAAGGTATTCTAATTAGTGCTTGTGAACAAAGTGGTCGAAACATTTTACCTGTATTAAATACAACAACAACGTTAATGAAATGGGCTGATTCTATAAATAAAATATGTCTGGTGTTTGATCCTGTTGCAACAACAAGCTTAAAACAGGTTAAACCTGAAAATGATTCAATGAATTTAGTAATAGGACCAGAAGGAGGGTTAAGTAACAATGAAATCACAGAACTCAAAAAGAAAATACATTTCCATTCAATAAAATTCGGTCCCAGAATTCTTCGTACAGAAACTGCTGCACTTTCCGCAATAACGGCTATTCAGTTGTTATGGGGCGATTTACTCTAAAATATAAGTGTTACGATAAACTTAATTGTAATAGTCGTTGTTCAATTTCATCGATATTGGGGACTAACACTTCAATTCCACCTAGCTCAGCAATAGCTCCAACAACGGGTCGACTTTCGTTATCTTTATCTTCTAACCCTTTTTCCTGCACAATCGCAAGACTGGGAATACCCTGAGAAACTATAGCGACATAGGGTAACTGAGAATTTGCATTCAGGGTATTTAAAACAGCGATACGACTATTTTTTTTCGCCCCCTGAAGTTCCTTCCCGCTAATTGCTTCAAAAGAAATTAAAGGAACTCTGATATCACGCCATTCAATGTGACCAAGAAACCACTCTGGTGCATCTGCAATCGGAGCAGGCTCTTTGTAAGCGATAACTTCTGCAATCGCAGCATTCGGTAATAATGCCGTTTCATTATGTAATGGAATTGTTAAACAATGAACAACGCCTTTGGTTTTACCTGATGCGGTGATTTCTTTTGTATCTGCCATAATTACTTACCTCAATGTGTATTTTGATATAAAGACACAAGTTGCTCAGCTAACATTTCTGGTGTTCCGCTATAAGTCACCGATACTTTTTTTGCCACACTCTCCGGCATAGCACTTATTACGCAGCTGTCCGGATCCTGAATCCAAACCTGTCCACCTTTTGTGATTAACGACTCACAGCCTTGTACTCCATCATCGCACATACCACTAAAAATAATTGCACCTGAATTATTTTTATAGCGTAATGCAACATCATTAATCGTGTTATCAATCGAAGGGGTATATTTAGCCTGCTCTGTCTTTTTCTTTAACTCTATTGCACCAATTGGATTTATTATTAATCGTTCATCCGTTGGTACAACAAGTACTTCATTATGCCTGATTACATGCCCCTCTTTCGCAACAGTCACTGTGAATTCTGTGTAACGATCGAGTTGTTCCGCTAATAATGATACAAAATTTTCTCCTAAATGTTGTGCCACTATAAAAGCGACCGGTAAATCTTTAGGAATTTCTGCTAAAAACCGTTTAACTGCGTCAGGCCCACCTAATGAAGCACCTAAAACCCAGACATTCTTCGCTAATTCATTTTGATTTGTATCAACAGTGATATTGTTATCATTTACTATATTTATATCTGATAAATGTTCATCCCAGTTACTTCGACCTGTTATATCAGCGATTTTTTGTAATAAGTTATCATTCCATTTTGATGAAGACTTAGGTTCATTTAATGTTAATGCAGATACATCATTTATGATAACAGGTATTCTGGATTGCTCTAATAATTGATCTAAATATTCAAGATGTTCATCTTCTATCGCTTCAACATCAAAAAGTACAACATCACTTTCAATATTATCAAGCTTGCTCATGAATTTTTCAGTCAGGGATTCATTTAATACAACTTCAATTCCACTGTGCTCCATCGTTTTTTGCAAGTAATTTCGATGGAGTATAGAATCTGATGTAATTGCAATGCGTATATTATCTATTTCGTTTTGCATCATATTAGGGGATTAATAAATGCGATTCTTATAAGTCCTGTCCGGTTAGAACATTTATATTGTCCATAAGATCTGTTTCTGTAAACGGTTTACCCATGTAAATATTCACACCTATTGAAGCTGCTCGATCACGATGCTTTTGTCCGGTACGTGAGGTAATCATAATAATAGGAATATTTTTTAATTTCTCATCATTACGCATATTTGTCGCTAATTCAAAACCATCCATTCTCGGCATTTCCACATCAAGTAACATAATGTCAGGAATTGTTTCCTGTAATTGTGCCAGAGCATCAACACCATCTTTAGCCGCAACAACCTTCATTTCATGACGTTCTAATAATCGTGTTGTTACTTTTCGTACTGTGATTGAGTCATCTACAACCATAACTACTGGTGCAGTATCTTCTTCTACCTCTGGAGCAACGGGGATCGGTGTCACATCTTCAACAGTTGAGGTAACATCAGTCGTTGCAGATAGACGTATTAACATAGCTAAATCAATAATTAAAACAACACTACCATCGCCCATAACAGTCGCACCGGATATACCACGTAACGTACTAAGTTGTGGTCCAACCGATTTAACAACAATTTCACGACTACCGAGTAAAGAATCAACTAAGATTGCACCACGATACTCACCACTTCTCACCATGAGCATTGGCATCTGATGTTGATCATCAGGCTTCATCTCATTAATACCCATGATAGTGCCAAGATGCATGAATTTATAATTTTCACCAACCCAATTATAGATCTGTTCATCGCTATCTAAAATTTCTTTAATTTTACCGGCATCAACCCGTTCAACACCTTCTACACTTAATAAAGGTATTGCGTATGTTTCGTCCGCAATGGTTACCATCAAAGCGCGGGTAATAGCTAGCGTTAATGGCAAGCTAACAGTAAAGCTTGTGCCTTTATCTTTTTCTGTATCTATATTGAAAATACCACCAAGCTGTTTGATTTCGGTATTAACAACATCCATACCTACACCACGGCCTGCAATTTGGTTAACTGACTCAGCAGTACTAAAACCAGATTGCATAATCATGTCTAACAATTGTTCTTTAGTAACGGCGTCTTCAATTTTAATTAATCCTTTGGCAATGGCTTTACTACGAATTGCTTCCAGATTTATGCCTGCCCCATCATCTTTAATCTTAATGAGTATGTTTGAACCTTCATTTGTAATAGCAAAATGAATATTACCTGACTCAGGTTTACCTGATTTTTTTCTTTCTTCAGGTGATTCAATACCATGAGCAACGGCATTACGTAACATATGCTCAATAGGAGAAATAATTCGCTCAAGTACACTACGATCTAATTCTGAATCAACACCGTCTAAATGTAGTTCTGCATGTTTACCTAATTCACTACACGTTTGCCGTACAATTCGACGTAAACGTGCTGCTTGCCCAGCAAAAGGTACCATGCGTGTACGCATGAGACCTTCTTGTAAATCTGTATTTACACGTGACTGTTGTAATAGCAGTGTTTCTGATTCACGAGTCAAATTATTTAAGATGCCGCGTAAGCTGTCCAAATCGCCAAGTGATTCCATCATGGCACGTGATAAATGTTGCATCGTGGTAAATCGATCCATTTCTAGTGGATCAAAATTTTCCTGCGCTGAACTTAACTCTTCATTTTTATATTCAATCTGAGTTTCCGTTTCAATTTCAAACTGCCGTAACTGTTCACGCAAACGATTAACGGTGTCATCGAATTCAGTGATGTTGTAACGGAAATTATTTGTTTGCTGTTCTAATCGAGAGCGGTAAATACTAACTTCACCGGCAAAATTAACCAGATTATCCAGTAAATCTGCCCGTACTCTTACCTGCTCAGTCTGAACACGGCCTGCCTGACGTCTGTCATGTACTTCTTCAGCCGGTAAGTTTGGATCCTGTTTCGCGACAACGTCTTCGACAGCTATCTCTATTATTTCTTCAGGTTCAGATATTCCAATCGGAACAACATTATTAGTTTCAGGAAGTGTAAGTTCTTCAGGCTCTATGTTGTCTTCAACAATATCCTGAATTTCTACAACTTCTTCTATTTCAGGCAATTCAAGGTCTGGAATATTTATCGTATTAGCCGAATCAATTTCGGTTCTAAGTTCAGCTTCAAGTTCTTCTAGTTCAGGAATATCTATTGAACCAAGCCCTGCGGTTATATCATTAGTTTCAGGTTCTACTGTAACTTCTTCATTGACTTCGACAGGCTCATCTATAGCAGGTGTTTCTGTTAAAACAATTTCATCCGGAATATGAATATCATCATTTGCACCACGATTCTGAAGCATATGATCAACTTCATTTAGAAGATCTGCCGCAGCGGTTAAACCTTTACGATCTTGTACTAATTCAAGCATTTTAACCAAACGATCTTGGGTTCTTTGAACAAGATCAACCATGGCTTTTGAAGGTTGCATGTGACCATCAACAACGGCGGTTAATAATGATTCAACACTATGACCTAAATCACCTAATTCAGATATCCCCGCCATACGCGCTCCACCTTTTAAAGTATGAAGCTGGCGTTGTAGTTCTTTAATAAGCTCCTGATCTTCAGGATTAGATGACCAGTCGTGTATAACCTGATCACTTTCATCAAGTATCTCTGTTCCTTCTTCAAGGAAAATTTCAAGAAGCTCTTCATCGTAGTCAGGGATAGGGAGATCAGCAACCGCCGCAGGAGATTCATCGATAACTTTAATTTCTTCTTCAACAATTTGCGGAAAGGCTTCAATATGCGCCAATATTGCAGCATGTTCAGGTAATGTTGCACCGGGTTTATCCAGACACTCTACAGTGGCTTCAATTAATGAAATTGTTTCATCTAGTACTTCTACTGCAACGTGAGGATAAGGGTATACGTTATCTTGTAAATGTTTTACATAATGTTCAAAGCTACTACAAACCTGTGCTAGAGACTCAACACCTGTTGTACGAGAACTTCCTGTTAAGGTATGCAATGCCCTTAATAAATTATGTTCCGGTGTGGTTGCACCATTATTCCAGGACTGAATATATTGTTTTAAAGTTTCAACATGTGTAGCCACTTCTTTACGATATATTTCCAATAAAACAGGATCTATTTCAACGGGCAGTAGTTCTTCTGTAACAGATTCTTCAACTCCTGATTCAAAGATTAAGTCATCAAGTACTTCTACGGGAGTACCTAACTCAATAGAATCTAATGAGATTTCAATCTCTTCTTCATCTTTTTCAAGTACAGCTGTTTCAATTTCAATCGATTCAGCGACCCCTTCTTCGATAACCGGCTCTCTAAGATCAACTGACTTACCCTGACTTAATGCATCGGCATGCTCCATCAATACTAAAATACTGTTATCTGGTTTTGTATTTGTTTTAAATAACTCAAATAACTCAGGTAAAGTTGTCTTACCACGTTCCATTAACTCGAGTATTTCCGGTCCGACTTTAATCGTATTATCGAGTACCCGATTCAGCATATTTTCAAATGCCCAGGCAAATTCACCCAGATCAGATGCACCAACTAACCGACCACTTCCTTTTAAGGTATGGTATGCACGGCGAATTTCTTTTAATGGATCTTCATTCGCTGTATTAGAAGTCCACATCGGAAGAAGTTCTGAAATCGTTTCGTAGGCTTCTTCTGCCTCTTCCATAAAGATTTCAATAATCTCATCATCAATAGTGTCATCTAATAATGAAGGTTCTTTCGCTGGTGTTTCCTGAACAGGTTCAATATTTACAGCAGGCGGTGCCGTGATTTGTTCTTCTTCAACAGGATGTTCTTCTGTTTCAAAACTAAGTTCTTCATCTAAAGACAACTCACCGATTGATATTTCATCAAGTGAAATCTCATTTTCTTCTACAGCTAAGGATGTATCTTCTAGTTCAAAACTTAAATCATCAAGTGATAATTCTTCATTAGCCACCTCAAAGGTATTTTCAGACTCATCACTTTCAGAGATGAAATCAATATCTGCGGTTAGTTCTAATGGCTCTTCAATTTCAAGATTTTCGCCAATAACCGGTTCAATATCTTCTGCTACACTTTCAGTAACTTCAATATCACCAGGTTCTTCCGTTTGCTCTTCTTCTGCTTCAACTTCTTCTACCGCTTTTGATTTCGTATCAAGCCCCAAAGCTTGTAAACTTTGCTCGGCGACATTAAGAATAGCGGCTGGCTGGCCCCAGCTTCCCATCATAGATTCCATGTAATATTCCAGGCTACTGATTGCATCAGCCAGGTTATTCATGTCGTCCATCGAAGGTGGGATCGTTTCCTTAATAAGATTTTTACGAATGTAGCTATTTGTCAGTGCCAGCAAATTCGAAGCATCTTCTAATGATAAAATCATTAAACTACCCTGAATTTGTTCAAGCAAAGAAGGAATTGGTTTTAAGGCGTCTCGCTCATCATTATTCTGGCTAAATAAAGTTAATGCTTCTTTAACTTTCGCTAAATTAATTTTAGCTTCATCCAGAACAGTCTTCATTAATTTTTGTTGTTCTGCACCTTGCATTTGTGCAAGCGCGGTATCACCTGCATCTGCACCTTCTTCAACTTCAATCGAAGACGCAGCCTTCGCAGTCGATACTTCACTTAATGAATTTTCAACCGCAATCATTGCAGCAGCAATTTCCATTAAATCTGCATCTTTCGCTTCCCTATTACCACTAGCGATATCATTAATAATGTTTGCTTGTTTTAATACTGCTTCACGCTGAACACCTAAGTTAAGCATTGCAAGTGTATCACCCATCTGAGTCAGTGATGAATGAACACCTTCAAGTGCAGAAAGATCTTTCTCGTCGGTTCTAACAAAGACATCAAGATTGTCTTTAACTTTATTAATGTCTTCTATAATAACGGAGGAGACGGTTTCCATTAAGGCTGCATTTGGTGCAGTTAAATCAGCACGCGCCTGTTCCACAGTTGCCGTATCCGGCATAATATCTTTGAGATTAAAGGCTTCCTTAACTTCTTTTGTCGCTTCACCAGCAGATGTAGATGTAGCAACATAGTAAAGTAGATTTTTCTCTAGCTCTTCCGGTGGCGCTTCATCTAATGCCAGCTCACCTTCATCAATAATTTTTTTAATCTGACGATCAACATGCCCCATCAGCATTTTTACTGCAACGCTGGTATCAACACCATCATCTTTAAGACTTTCAACCAGACCACTGGTAATCCAGAAAACACGTCTTGCTTCATCAGACTCAGCGGCTTTAGTTAATTCAGAAATAACATCTGAAATTTTTTGCAGACCGGCTTTAGGATTTTTATTCTGGAACCAGGATAATAAACCAAGATGATAATTATGACGTAACTTGCGAGCAAGTGAAGGTAAACCTTCGCCTTTATCACTCACAGTAAATTCAACTGCAGGTGCTTCAACACTTAAATCAGGCGTAAATAATGCACCCTCACTTAATAACGCCTCATTTCTTGCAGCACGAATGTCATTCAACAATGGCAGCAGGACGACAGGCATATCAGGGTTGCCCGCTAGCAAGTGCTCAAGATAGTCGGGCACTTGTAAAATACCACGCATCAATGTTTCGTAGGCATCATCTGTATTATTTACATTGTCATCAAAGATAGCCTGCGCGAGCTTTTCCATTTCCTCTACAGCTAATGCAGCACCATGCAATTCCACCATCTGTAAGGTTCCATGAACCTGATGCAAATAGTTAATACAAAAACGCATTTGTGATTCATCGTTGGTATCTTCAACGTAGGCTTCAAGTGAGGTTTGCGCCTGCTTTAAGGTTTCATCTATTTCAGATTTAACCCACTTAAGCGTATTTGCATCTATGACACTCATGCATCATACCTCGGCTCTTGACTGCTATCAGGCTGAGTAGAGTTTTGTTGAAAAGCTAAGACACCATTGTATGGCATTGATGTTACTTCAGAATTTTTCCAGTCGGTTATTTCACCCGCACCTAAAATTAATAATCCGCCTGGCACAAGATGGTCAACCAGCTGATTTAAAATTCGCAACCGTGTTTCTCGTTTAAAATAAATAAGAACATTCTGGCAAATAATAATTTCCATTTGACCAACGGGTGTTTTATCTATGTTAATCAGGTTAAGGCGATTAAAACAGATTCGCTTACGCAGAGATTCATTCACAAAATAATGATCTTCATCTGCCTCTTCTAAATAATTTTCAATATATTCTGGAGGAACATTAGTAAATCGATTGTGATGATAAAGTGCTTTTCTGCCCACAGCTAAAGCATCATGACTAATGTCAGAAGCAGTAACCGCTAAGTAACATTTTTCATTTTTATCTGTCATGTATTTGTCTATATACATCATCAAACTATAAGGCTCTTCACCAGTTGCACAACCAACACTCCAAATATGAATGTTAGAATTGTTTTTTTCACAATCCAGTTTTTCAAGATACGTCTCTTTTATAAAAGACAAGGCATGTGTATCCCGAAAAAAACGTGTCTCATGTACGGTTAGCCTATCAACCAAAGTTTCCCATTCAACACGTCCTGCTTTGCCGTGAGTGACATAAGCAAAATAACTTTTGTACTCGTTAATACCCAGCTCTTTCATGCGAATAGAGAGCTTAGATAATAAAAAGCTTTTTCGTAACTCCGGTAAAGTTATTCCGGTTCGTTCTTCAAGTAAGGTTATCCACAAAGCATATTCATCATCACTCATTGGCGTCAGTTCATTTAACTTCCATAGAGTCCCGGGTGCATTGTTCTCCTGAGATTGAATCACTAAGAGGTTCTCTTTGTCCTAAAAAAAATTGATAGCTCAATAAGCTAACAACTTATAAACGGAAACCAGCTACTGAGCTACGTAATTCATTTGCTAATTCAGCAAGATTACCAATCGATGCAGCAGTTTCATTGGTACCTGCTGATGTCTGGGTAGTGATTTCCTGAATTACATTCATGGTGTCAGAGATATTTATCGCGGCACTAGCTTGTTGTTTTGCTGAATCAGAAATGGTTCGAATCAGTTCGGCTAAGTGAGTTGATACACTTTCGATTTCTTCAAGTGATTGACCCGCATCCTGTGCAAGTTGCGCACCTGATACTACCTCTGATGTGCTTTGTTCCATTGAAGCAACTGCTTCGTTGGTATCTGTCTGAATCGCTTTTACCAGTGCTTCAATTTGTCGTGTTGCATCCGCTGAACGTTCCGCAAGTCGTTGTACTTCATCCGCAACAACCGCGAAACCACGACCGGCTTCACCGGCCATCGCTGCCTGTATGGCCGCGTTTAATGCCAGGATGTTGGTTTGTTCTGCGATGTCATTGATCAGTTCAACGATATCACCGATTTCCTGTGATGATTCACCCAGACGTTTAATACGTTTTGATGTTTCCTGAATTTGCTCACGAATAGTATCCATACCGTGAATAGTTTTTTGTACCGCATCGGCACCTTTGTTTGCGATGCCAACCGATTTATCCGCCTCATCTGCCAGCTCACCAGCGTGATTGGATACCGCTTCGATAGACACTGCCATTTCATTGATTGCCGCAGACGCACCGGTAATTTGTTGCGCCTGATGATCACTTGCTTCCGCAAGATGTATCGCTGTTGCCTGTGTTTGTTGTGCCGCTGATGATACTTGTTGTGTCGTATCATTGATGGACGTTACCAGTGAACGCAGTGCGTCGATGGTATAGTTAATAGAATCCGCTATCGCGCCCGTAATATCTTCGGTTACGCTTGCGCTTACGGTTAAATCGCCGTCCGCCAGGTTACCCATTTCATCAAGTAAACGTAAAATCGCTTCCTGATTACGTGTATTAGTTTCTTGCACAAGAACACGTGAAGATTCTGTTTCATTTAACTGCTTTCTTGAATCCCTGAAATACAACACACCTAACAATATAATCAAGACTAAAGAAAGTAAGCCCAACAGTGTTACAACTGTCTGCGTAATACGATTACGCGACTCTGCCTGATATGCGGTTGACAACGTTTCTATTTCGCTTAACAACTTACCAGAATTTGCGAGCACTTTTTCAGCCGCATCAGAAACCTGAAACATTTCAGGTGAACGTTCTAAAATCGCACCAACCTGGTTACGTAATTCTTTAAATAATGTTCGTACTGCTTTTAGTTTTTCACGAGAAAGATTATGCGTGATTTTTTTAATGCCTAAATTCCGGTTGCCGCGTAACATATCTTCAACTACTCGGCCAAATAAAGCGGCATCTCGCCCAAATCGATCCGCTGCGGTAATAGCTGCTTCGCCACCATCTAAAACACGGTTAACGTTACTGGCAATACGCTGAGTCAACATGAGCTGACGTGTTGCAATATAAATCTGGTTTGGCGGTGAACCTTGTTCTGCCATTACCGTTACCACTTCATCTGATACAGCTAATAAGTTTGGTATTTGTTCGTTGATAGAGTTAACCAATGAACGCATATTAGTTACAACTGCTTTACGTTTAAGAATGGTATCAATATTTGCTTTATATTTACGCCAGGTATCATCAAGCTCACTCATCATACCTAAGCCAGCAGCTTCACTTATATGCCATTCCAGCGTTTCATCAAACTTATTTCGATCTCGTTGTAATGGTGCGAATGCTTTAACGTCACCACGAGAAGCCTGTGATGCAAGTTTTGCCAGCTGCTGTGAGAGTACACGCTGATCACCGATTCTATTAATGTATTCGCGATCTTTCGCTTCTTGTATAACAACCAGGCTATAGGTAATACCCATCCCAATAATTGTTAACAATAACAATACAATTAAATACACCATTAATCGGCCTGCACTAATGCCAGAAAATAGGTCTTTGCTACTGAGCTTCATGATTAACTCCTACGTCGACAAATTGACTTTGCCAGAAAATAAATACTAGCTACGGTTTATTTTAAATTTTTTATCCCGTAACCCTTAAAACAAAACTGCAAAAAGCAGTCTATTTACTTCTTAAAACTTAAATTATGCACTTCGTCCGGCAACTTCCAGAAAGCTTGGATCTTCTGCCAGATTGTCCATATTAAAAACGCCCCAATGTGTATTCCCTTTACGGAAAGCACCCTGCAGATATTTTTTTAAATTATCTGAAACTTCGGGTACATTTTCAGTTCGCTCTTCTTCAAAAAAGTGTCGCATACCAAAAACTTCATCTACCATTAACCCGGAAACTAACTCACCCTTTTTAATAAGTATTATGCGAGTCTTACGTCCTGCTTTTATTGCTTCACCATCAATGAAATCGCGTAAATCCATAATTGGCAGTAACATTCCTCGTATATTTGCGATGCCCTTTACCCATGAAAGCGCACTGGGGACTCGTGTCATTTCAGGTGATATCAGAATTTCATCAACTTCTTCTAGCTTTGATAATAAATTAACTTTACCAAGTCTAAAGCCCACGCCCGACCACGTTCTTCTTACCTCAACTTGCTGAGGTAAACCTAATGCTTTTGCCCGACTTCTGACATCGATATCCTGAAGTAAGTTAAAAGCTTTAGAAGCAACTGTCATAAACTAATCAACCCCCACTTATAAAAGTGAATTAATTTTTTCAACTAAGATAGCTTCATCAACCGGTTTGGTAATGTAATCTTTTGCACCCTGACGCAAACCCCACATTTTATCGGTCTCCTGATCTTTAGTAGTCACGATAATAATTGGAATATTTTCTGTTGCAGGTGCTTTGGTTAACGCACGTGTCGCCTGAAAACCATTCATCCCCGGCATAACAACATCCATTAAAACAAGTGCCGGCATATTTGCTGTGATTTGTTCAATACCAGCTTCAGCATTATCTGCTGATTCCACTGTGTGGCCATTTTTCTCAAGTATCGTTTTGAGAACATGGACTTCAGTTGGCGAGTCGTCCACGATAAAAATATTAGCCATTAATTTTCTCCTGATTCCTTTTAATATTACGTATTAATCCAGCACAAGCTGCTGAATCGCACTTAGTAACTCATCTTTAGTGAAAGGTTTAGTCAAATATTGTTCAGATCCCACAATACGACCACGTGCACGGTCAAACAAACCATCTTTACTTGACAGCATAACAACAGGGGTATTTTTAAATACCTTGTTATTTTTAATCAATGCTGTTGTTTGGTAGCCATCAAGACGCGGCATCATAATATCGACAAAAATAATATCGGGTTTATGATCGGTGATCTTTGAAAGCGCTTCAAAACCATCTGTGGCGGTAAAAACTTCACAACCGGCTTTTTTTAATAGTGTTTCAGCGGTTCGACGAATGGTCTTACTATCGTCAATTACCATCACTTTCAGATCTTGAAATCCATCACTCATTGTTTGTTCTGCCAACATCCCAATAATGTACCTATAACTGTATGATTTTATGCGATCACACACTTTTCTTCAAAAATATGCATAGCATGCCACATTTACGTAACATATTTAACACAGATTTTAACATTATGCTATAAGTAATTATAATCTATAGAATATTTGGTTTTTTACCCTCGATTATTTAATTTCAAATAAAGCATACTATTATTCAGTATTCTAAGACATAAAAAGGCAAAATATCTGCGATTTTTAATGCCTACTATTATTAACGGCAGCTACTTCACGAACTTAAGAAAATATCATCATGACCTCACCTTCAACTAACGGTATAGTGCGCTAATGAAATTAAAAATTGGCATTGTGATGGACCCGATTGCGGCCATCAACTTCAAAAAAGACAGCTCTTTAGCCATGTTGCTCGAAGCGCAATCGCGTGGTTGGGCGCTTTTTTACATGGAACAGCCCGATCTCTATCTAGCCCATGATGTTGCCCGTGCGAAAATGAAACCATTAAAGGTCTTCAATAATTCTGATAGTTGGTACCAACTTAGTGATGCTGAAGACCTGCCGCTTGATTCTCTCGATGCAGTACTCATGCGCAAAGATCCGCCCTTTGATATGAACTACATCTACAGCACCTATATACTTGAAAAAGCTGAAGAAAAAGGCACGATCATCATTAATAAAGCACAAAGTTTACGTGATGCAAATGAAAAATTATTCACAAACAACTTCGCACAATGTATGCCGCCAACACTCGTTTCTTCACAACAAGAACATATTAAAGCGTTTTATCTGCAACATAACGACATCATCCTTAAACCACTCGATGGCATGGGTGGCGCATCGGTTTTTCGCATCAAACCCGATGATTCAAACCTGAGTGTGATTATTGAAACACTGACTGAACATGGAACAAAACTCACCATGGCCCAGCGTTTTATTCCCGAAATCAAACAGGGCGATAAACGTATTCTTTTAGTCAATGGTGAACCGGTGCCTTATGCACTCGCCCGTATTCCGGCTAAAGGTGAAACACGTGCCAATCTGGCTGCAGGCGGTGAAGGTGTCGGGGTTGAACTGACTGAGCGTGATCGTTGGATTTGCGAACAAGTTGCGCCTCTTTTAAAAGCTAAAGGTTTAATTTTCGTCGGCATTGATGTGATTGGTGATTATCTAACTGAAGTGAACGTAACAAGCCCGACCTGCATTCGTGAGCTAGATAAACAATATAATATTAATATCAGTGCATTATTAATGGATTGGCTCGAAGAACAAAAATCATAAAGGATCTTGCCATGTTTTACCGCTCTTTAAGCCATCTTTTCATTTTATTGGTGATGGCACTCATAATAACAGCGTGCCAACAACCGCACCGTGAACACCATGATAGTTTTTTAGTCTTTGGTACCATTGTTAATGTCACATTACTTGATATAGATGACAAAACTGCCGAAGACGCTTTTCGCCATATTCGAGAAGATCTTAAAGTCATGCATCACGTCTGGCATGTTTGGGAACCCGGTTCATTAATGCGTATGAACCAGTTACTGGAACTTACTGGAGAATTTTCTGCTGCACCGAGTGTGTTAGATCTTCTTATTGTTGCAAAAAAATTAGCTGCTCAAAGTCATCAATTGTTTAATCCCGCTATTGGTAAACTGATTGCGCTTTGGGGGTTTCACAGCAACAAACGGCCAGAAATCATACCCTCAGATCAGGCTATTCAAGCCTTACTTAAACAAAACCCCACTTTAGAAGATGTAAAAATCAACGGCTTTAGGGTGAGCAATGATAATCCGGCAGTAAAAATTGATTTCGGTGGTATTGCGAAAGGTTTTGCGATTGATCGTTTACTTGCTTACTTAAAGCAACGCGGTATAAACAATGCACTTATTGATACCGGTGGTGATTTAAAAGTAATAGGTAAACACTATGACCGAGCCTGGAAAGTCGCCATTCGCGATCCACGTAAGAAAAATAAAGTCGTCGCCTCGCTTGACCTCAACGATAATGAAGCCGCATTCACCTCAGGTGACTACGAACGTTTTTTTAAAAATAAAGGCCAGCCAAGTAAAGATAAACATTTTCACCATATTATTGATCCACGAACCGGTTACCCTGCTGTCGGCACGCAATCTGTCACGGTGCTACACAACGATGCAACTATTGCAGATGCAGCAGCAACTGCACTTTTTGTTGCTGGACCAACCAGCTGGGTTAACATTGCAAAAGCGATGGGAATAAAATATGTTTTACTCATTGATGATAAAGGTGAAATTCATATTTCTTCGGCAATGAAGAAAAGAATTAAACCCGAACAGAAGCGCAATATTGTTGAACAAGCTGAATTATAATTTAACTTGTTAATAATCTAACTTGATGAAGCAAATAAATTTTAGTTTATAAAGACATGAATAGTACTACCGTCAATTCTAATATAAATCCTACCACTGTCACTCAAAGTGATCGTATAAGCATGACCATTTTTTTCGCCATTGCCATCCATGCCATATTAATTTTAGGTATCAGTTTTGACTTAATGGACGCCAATAATGACGCCCTTACCACGATGGAAATAACTCTTGTCAGTCAACGTTCAACCGAAGAACCAAAAGAAGCAGAATACCTGGCACAGGACAACCAACTTGGCGGTGGTACTCAAAAAAATAAAAGCCGTCCAAGCAGTCCTTTTTCTAATCCATTACCCATTCCCGAAAAAGGCTTTGCCCCCAATAGCCGGCAAGCGATGTCGCCCCCCCCCGTAAAAGAAACAAAAAAACAAACAGAGATTATGAGTGTCCATCAATCCAGACTTCGCACTGAGAGCCAAAAACAAAAAGAAGAAACACCACTCACTATAAAAAGTTTAACAGCCGCACAACTTTTTAAACGCAGCCAGCAAATCGCCAAGCTAAGCGCAGAAATTAATAAACTAAAAGAAGCTTACCAACAAACACCAAAACACACCTGGGTACACGGTGCTAATGCAAAAAAATATCGCTTTGCCAGTTACATGGATGCCTGGCGCGCCAAAGTAGAACGTGTGGGAAATCTTAATTATCCGGCACTCGTTAGCCGAAAAAATATTACCGGCAGTTTATTGCTGGATGTTGCGATTAACCCCGATGGCAGCATTCATTCTGCACGTATTACTCGTTCATCCGGCTACCGCGAATTAGACCGAGCCGCTCTACGCATTGTTAATATGGCTGCACCTTACCCGCCATTAACTAAAGATATTCTTAAAGATACGGATATTTTACATATTCCAAGGATTTGGCGTTTTCAACCAGGTAGTCGTTTACGAACATCTACCCAATAAAAATGTCGAGATCCTACTCCTAGAGCTAGCACAATATTCCACATCCTCTTAACTTTAAACTTGCTATATCAACCAACCTCACCAATACTTTAACCATCATGGCTTACAAAGAAATGTCCGACACTTTTTCACTCACCAATCACTTCATTATTGCGATGCCGAGCCTGAACGATCCTAATTTTGAACAAAGTGTGAGTTATATTTGTGAGCACAATAATGAAGGAGCCATGGGTGTTGTGATTAATCGCCCGATTGATCTCACCTTTGCTGATCTATGTGAACAACTCGAAATTGAAATTACGGATAGCGATACCGCCGACTACCCAATTTTTGATGGCGGTCCCGTTGAAACAGAACGTGGTTTTATTTTGCATACACCGCTTGGTGAATGGGAAAGCACACTTGCTGTGACAAAAGATATTGGTTTGACCATGTCGCAGGATATTATTCAGGCCATTGCTGAAGGTTATGATTCAGACAATACGCCCCCCAAACATTTTATTATTACTCTGGGTTATGCTGGCTGGAGTGAAGATCAAATCGAAGATGAGATTGCAGAAAATATTTGGTTAAACGTGGAAGCCACGCCCGATATATTATTTCATACTCCTGTTGAAAAACGTTGGAATGCTGCGGCGGCAGCTCTCGGCATAAACTTACAACAGTTGTCGTCCGATATTGGTCATGCTTAATCGTGGAGAAAGGAAAAAGAACGCTATTGGGATTTGATTTTGGAACAAAACGTATTGGCATCGCCATTGCTCAGGAAGTCACTGGCACAGCCAACCCGCTCACCACAATCACCGCCGTTAAACACAAACCAGATTGGGATAGTATTTCAAAAATCATCAAAGAATGGCAACCCGATTTATTAGTGATAGGTTTGCCCTTGCACATGGACGGCAGCGAACAACCCATGACCCAGGCAGCAAGACGCTTTTCTAATCAGTTAAACGGCCGATATCAAATTCCGATTGCGCTTATGGACGAGCGTTTAAGCTCAAATGAAGCAGAAAGTATTATCAATGAGCCATCAGGCTCGTCTTCACGGTTCCCAGACAAGGGACAAATTGATATGATATCAGCACAGCTCATCTTACAAAGCTGGATGTCACTAAAACAAGATGAAAAAGATAAACAAACGGGTAGTTAAAACATAATGACTGAGCGTCAGCAAAATCAGGACCTCGATACCACCGCCCTTCTGGATACCCTATCCAACGAATTACGTAATTTATTAAAAACCCGCAATATTGAAAATCCTGTGATGATTGGCATTCACACTGGCGGACTTTGGGTTGCCGAAGAGCTACATAAAAACTTATCCATCAAAGCGCCACTTGGCGCGTTAAATATTTCATTCTATCGTGATGACTTCACCCGCATCGGTATGCATCCACAAGTACAACCTTCAAACTTACCCTTTAATATTGATGACCAGCATATTATTTTAGTTGATGATGTTCTTCATACTGGCCGCACCATTCGTGCCGCGCTTAACGAAATTTTTGATTATGGTCGACCGGCCTCCGTCCTGCTTGCTGTGCTGGTTGAACGTGATTGCCATGAACTTCCAATATCCGCCGATGTTGCCGCAACCCGAATTACTTTAGAACAAAACCAGCATATTAAATTAATTCGTAATGACGAAAGTAAAAAACTTTTACTTTCAATCGAGAAAGCGAAATGAAACACTTCGATATTCAATTAGACAGCGATAATAACCTACGTCATTTTTTGACCATAGAAGGTCTTAAAAAACAAATGTTGCTGGACATTTTAGATAACGCAGAAAACTTTTCATCGGTTAGTAACCGACAAGTTAAAAAAGTACCGTTGTTAAGAGGCAAGACCATTGCAAATTTATTCTTTGAACCCAGCACACGCACACGCACAACATTTGAATTAGCAGCAAAACGCTTATCAGCTGATGTTGTTAACATCAACATCAACACCTCAGCAACCAGCAAGGGCGAAAGCCTGTTAGATATGCTTCACAACCTCGAAGCCATGCAGGTTGATATGTTTATTGTTCGCCACAATAGTAGTGGTGCCGCACATTTTATTGCACAACATGTCGCACCACACATCAGTGTGATCAATGCCGGTGACGGTAGTCATGCCCATCCCACGCAAGCCATGTTGGACATGTTTACCATCCGCCGCCACAAACAAGACTTTACAAAACTGACCGTAGCCATTGTCGGTGACATCATGCACTCACGCGTCGCACGCTCACAAATACATGCATTAAACACACTCGGCGTTCCTGAGATTAGAGTCATTGGTCCACAAACAATTATTCCCAAAGAAGCCGCCCATCTTGGTGTGCATGTTTATCATGATATACAACAAGGTCTGCAAAATGCGGATGTTATCATTATGTTGCGCCTGCAACGTGAACGCATGGAAGGGGCATTACTGCCCAGTGAACATGAATACTTCCATATGTTTGGCTTAACCGAAGATAAATTAAAACTCGCCAAACCCGATGCCATTGTTATGCATCCCGGCCCGATTAATCGTGGTGTTGAAATTGAATCCTGTGTTGCCGATGGCCCACAGTCCGTAATTCTTGAACAAGTAACTCATGGCATCTCGGTTCGTATGGCGGTGATGTCAATGACGCTAGGTCGTTCTTCTCTTTCAGAAGGAGGACAATAATGCACATTAAAATAAGCAATGGATTAGTCATCGACCCGGCTAACAACATTGAATCAAAACACGATATTTATATTTCAGAAGGTCGCATTGCTGCCATTGGTAAGCAACCTGAAGGCTTTACGCTTGATGAAACAATTGACGCAAGTGGCTGCCATGTTATTCCTGGCATTGTTGACTTACGTGCGCGTCTTCGCGAACCCGGTTTAGAAAACAAAGGGACCATTGAATCAGAAACACGTGCTGCCGCTGCAAGTGGCATCACGACTTTATGCGTTCCACCCGACACCACCCCGGTTATTGATACGACTTCTGTTGTTGAGTTAATTCATCAACGTGCTAACGAAGCAGGACACGCAAAAATTGTTACCCTTGCTGCACTCACCGCTGGTCTCAAAGGTGAACAACTCAGCGAAATGGCCACGTTAAAAAAATACGGCAACTGCGTTGGTGTCAGTAATGCGTTATCACCAGTGACAAATAATTTAGTCATGCGCCGCGCAATGGAGTATGCCGCAAGTTGTGGTTTAACCATTTTCTTACATGCAGAAGATGAAGGTTTAGCCGGAAACGGCTGTGCGCATGAAGGTGCCATCAGCACGCGTTTAGGTTTACCCGGAATTCCTGAAACTGCGGAAACCAATGCTATCGCACGTGATTTGTTACTGGTAGAACAAACTGGTGTTCGCGCACATTTTTGCCATATCTCCAGCGCACGTGCAGTACAAATGATTGCCCGCGCACAATACGACGGCCTACCCGTCACCGCCGATGTTACTTCACACCATTTACACTTAACTGAAATGGACATTGGTTTCTTTGATAGTAACTGTCATGTCCGTCCACCGTTACGCACCCAGCGCGATCGTGAAGCACTTATTGAAGCATTAGCAACAGGAAATCTCAATGCGATTTGTTCAGATCATGAGCCACATGATGCCGATGCAAAACTTGCTCCCTTTGGTGAAACCGAAGCGGGCATCAGCGCATTAGAAACATTACTACCTTTAGCACTACGTTTAACGGACGATCTTTCTCTTAGTGATGTTATTAACCGCCTCACTGCACAACCTGCAAAGATATTAGGTATTGATGCAGGAACACTTTCGCTTGGTGAGAAAGCGGATATTTGTATTTATAATCCAGAAACAAACTGGTTAATGAATACAGACAAGATGGTAAGCGCAGGCAAAAACACACCATTTGAAGGTTGGGAGTTTAAAGGGAAAGTCACCCATACTCTTCTAAACGGTAAAATTGTATTTCATAATTAAATCAAACAACTTAGTTATTTTATAGGTTCGAATTTAATTGAACAGTAAACTAAAATTTAATTCTTGTGGTACTTTTTATCTCTGCGTGAAAATAACACCCTCAAATATAAATTTTATGAGGGGTACTATGATTTGCACCTAAGAAAACTATATACATGCTACAAAGTAAGGACATGGAATAGGTGGATGCTAACCACATAACCAACAAGTAAAAACTATGAAACACAAAAACACAATTTTTGTTGAAGACTGCGAAATTATATCTCACGAAGCATACGAGGGTGATCAATACATCATGCGCGTACAGGCGCCTAAAATTGCAGCGAAAGCGCAACCCGGTAGCTTTGCTCATTTAACCGTTCATCCACTCCGTCCAATGCGCCGTCCTATTTCTATTATGCGCGTGAGTAAAGAACAGGGCTGGGTTGATTTCTTATATAAAAAACTCGGAGAAGGCACCGCCTTACTTGCAGAACGTAAAGTGGGTGAAAGCATAAATATTCTTGGACCTATTGGAAAATCCTTCGAAATAAAACCAGAACGTAAACGTCCTCTATTAATTGGTGGTGGTGTGGGTATGCCACCGATGGTGTTTATTGCAGAACACTGTTATCAATTAAATCGTGATCTATCAAATCAAGCACAACAAACCAATTACGAACCCTTTGTTATTTTAGGTTCAGAAGTGCCTTTCCCTTTCACCACTAAGCCATCAGTAATTATGGTCTCAGGAATGCCCGATGGTGTGATTGCATCCATGCCATTATTAGATGAGTGGAATATTCCTTCACGTCTTGCCAGCTTACAAGGTTATGCGGGAACTTATGAAGGTTATGTCACTGATCTTGCGCGTCACTGGTTAGAGTCACTAAACAAAGAACAACTTAATGAAGTCGAAGTTTATTCATGTGGCCCACATCCCATGTTAGAAGCTGTTGCTAAACTGGCAAAAGAATTTAATCTACCTTGTCAGGTGTCACTCGAAGAATTTATGGCATGCGCCGTTGGTGGTTGTGCCGGTTGCGTAGTTGAAGTTCAAACGAAACAAGGTCCTGCGATGAAACGCGTTTGTGTTGATGGTCCTGTGTTTGATGCCTACAGTGTGTTTTCTTGATGCAATATACTCTCAAACACAATTTTCAATAATAATGTACATTGTAAATAAGTCATTCTCTGACTAATATAGTAGAAGCTATAATTATAATAAGGTAAAAACTACTTTGATAGCGCTTAGACTCGCCATTTTCTTAATTCTTACCTATCTCTCCATCACTTCGGTCACTGCCAGGGATCTTAAAAATATTCCTGGTCAGGATATTCGTGTTGGTGTTTTTCCTAATCCGCCTGTTGCTTTTAAAGATAAGCAAGGACAATGGCGCGGTATCTCAATTGATACTCTACAAGCGATTGCAGATGAAAAAGGCTGGAAGCTTGAATTTATAGAAAACTCATTCTCCGGTCTGCTTGAAGATTTGAAAAACAAAAAAATTGATATCATGTCTATGATGGCTTATTCCGATAAGCGCGCTCAAAAATATACCTATTCAAAAAATCCACTCATTAGTAACTGGGGGCTTGTTTACTCCCGACCTGATTCAAAAATTTCTTCACTTCTTGATTTGGAAGGCAGGCGTGTTGGCGTAATGAAAAATAATATTCATGATCGCGCTTTTCGCAAGCTGGCTAAAAAATTCGGTATAAATGTCAAAATCGTCGAGCTGGCAAATTTTAGAGATGTCATGAAAGCTGTGCAGGCTGGTGAGATAGATGCAGGTGTTGCCAACCGTCTATTCGGCGCACTTAATGCAAATAAGTATCATCTGGTAGAAACGGGAATAATTTTTAACCCTATTAATATACATTACTCCTCATTAAACCCTGATAATAAAGTCATACTTGATGTCGTTGATCAAAAATTACGTGCCTATAAAGCCGATCAAAACTCCATATACTTCACTGCTATACGACACTGGATGCATCAAAATTCTGACTCCACTTCTTATCGCTGGTTAATCTGGGTAGCAGCAGGTTTACTTAGTATCATCATTATTATGCTTGGGCTTACCGTATTATTAAAACGTCAGGTAGCTATACGTACTCATGAATTGCAATTAGAAGTTGACGAAAGACGAGAAGCTGAACGCAAACTTGATGAACTCGCATACTATGATTCTTTAACCAAATTACCAAACAGGATTTCATTATTAGAATATCTCAAAGTAGCTATTGGTAGAGCGCGCCGTAAAAAAAATAAAATGGCTGTGCTATTTATAGATATTGATCGTTTTAAAACAGTGAACGACACGCTGGGGCATGACGCCGGTGATCAACTTATAATAGAAATTGCAAACCGTCTACAAACTTGCTTACGGGATGAAGATTCAATCCATCGTTTTGGTGGTGATGAGTTTGTTGCAATTTTACAGGATATTACTGAATTATCTGATATTAATCATGTTACAAAACGAATGCTAAATTGCCTCAGTGAACCGATAAAAATCAGTTCTACAGAAATATTTTCATCCATTTGTATTGGTGTATCTTTATATCCTGACGATGATGACAACATCGATAACTTATTAAAATATGCTGATGCTGCTATGTATCATGCAAAAGATCAAGGCGGCAACAATTACCAGTTTTACAATCAGGAGTTAACTCTGCGAGTTCAGAAAAGACTCAATCTGGAATCACGTTTACGCCATGCATTCGAAAATGAAGAATTTCAGTTGCATTACCAACCTATTTATAATCTTAAAGATCGAAAACCCATTGGCGTAGAAGCCTTAATTCGCTGGCAAGATCCTGAACATGGATTAATCATGCCTGATGATTTTATTCCCTTTGCTGAAGAAACAGGGCTTATTATCCCAATTGGTGAGTGGGTCTTAGAGCAAGCCTGCAAACAAGTTGTTGAATCGCAATCACAGGGTTTTGAACAACTTCATCTCGCCATAAATGTTTCTTCTATACAGTTTGATTTCGGAAAACTTTACTCAAGTGTTATTTCAATACTTAAAAATACGGGGTTTGCTGCGCAACAATTAGAATTAGAAATTACTGAGAGAATGTTTTTAAATATCACAGACAATGTCAAAGACACATTAGATAAATTGACCCATGATGGTATCAAACTGTCTATTGATGATTTTGGTACGGGTTACTCCAGTCTTAGCTATCTTAAACAATTGCCAATCGATACATTAAAAATTGATCGTTCATTTATTATGGGCATCCCAGAAGACAAGGATGATGTCCGGATTGCGGCAACCGTTGTAACCATGGCGCATGGATTAGGTATGGATGTTGTCGCTGAAGGTATTGAAACTGAAGAGCAACTCCAGTATTTAGAGTCGCTAAATTGTGCCCGGGGTCAGGGTTACTATTTATCCAAACCAAAACCTGTTAGTGAAATAACAGCCTTGTTAAAAAGTCATTAACTAATTAACTTTATACTTCTTTTTCCAGAGAAAATTCTATCCAGAAAGTACTACCCTCTCCCGGAATACTGGAAATACCAATGGTTCCCCCCATTAATTCAACCAAATGTTTGCTAATAACCAAACCAATTCCTGTTCCTTCTACATTATTTACAGGATTTAATCGTTCAAAAGACACAAATAGTTTAGAAATCTCATCATCGGTTAAGCCTTCACCACTATCAGTAATAGATATTTTTAGTTTATTGTTTTCAGTCTCTTCACAAGTCAGACTAACATGACCATGTTCAATATTATATTTAACGGCATTTGAAAGTAGATTTACAAGTACCTGTTTAACCCGAATAAAGTCTGCATAAATTAGATATTTCTTACCGCTAACATTATCGACTATATCGATTTCCCGTTTATCTGCCTGAGGTTTAACAAGTGTTAAACTTTCTTTTAATGCATCATCGAGAGAAACCATGTCCATGCGAAGCTGTAAACGACCAGCCTCAATTTTAGTTAAATCCAGCAACTCATTAATAAGTTCAAGCAAATGATATGAGGCATTAAGAATTTCATTTATATTGTTTAGTGAACTTTCAGATCCACCATCCATATCTAATTCAAGTATTTGTGCATACCCAATAATTGCTGTCATGGGTGTACGCAGTTCATGGCTCATATGTGACAAAAATTCTGATTTAACTTTATTGGCATGTTCAGCTTCATCGCGGGCAGCGGCTAACTCAGCTGTTCGTTCCTGCACCAGCTCCTCCAGGTGCGCCCGATATTCTTTTAGTTCACTCTCAGAACTTTTTCGTTCTGACACATCCCGCCAACCACAATAAATTAATGGGCGATTTTCTAACGTGATAAGTGAAAGTGTTACTTCAGCAAAAAAATTATTTCCATTCGCTCGAGTATGAACCCATTCAAAACGATTTGTTCCTTTTTCTTTTGCAAGCTGCATCATTCGTTCAGCTTTAGAAAAGGAGTCTTCACCATCAGGCTGGTACTCAGGCGAAAGTTTGGAAGGGTGAGTGTTTATGAATTCTTCTTTATTATTATAACCCAGCATATCAATGGCAGCCTGATTACAATCTACAAATTTATTATTTTCAATTATCCATGCAGGATCGGGAGACAAATTAAATAAAGAACGAAACCGTAAATCACTCTGAACCAATTTGGTTTGTAATTTATTTTGTTCTGTAATATCACTGACTAAAGATACAACACCGACTACCTCTCCATTTTGTCCAACTAAGGGGGTGTTATACCACTCGCATAAAATGGTATGACCATCTTTAGTGATATTTTGGTTTGTACTACGATTACTCACTTTAGTTCTTAGTAAGTCATTCCATATTTGTTCTACAACAGTGCGATCCACTGGTAAAATCCTGTCCGTCGCATGTTTATTTAACATTTCCTCTTTTGTGAAACCAAAAATTTCTTCAGCAGCATTATTCCAATCAACAACCTCAAAATCCATATTCCATTCTATTGCACCAAGATGTGTATGTTCTCTATGTAATTTCAGGCTTTGATTTAAATAACGTAATTCTTTTTCTGTTTTAGTCTTATCATTTAATTCCTGTCTTAATCGACGTGCGCGTAAAATAAGAATGCTTAATAATATCAGAGATATAATAACAACCTGAATAAGCAGCGTGTAATCAACCCTCTCTATAAATTTATCTTTTATCCAGCGATCAAGAATTATTTGTTGTTGTTTAGTGATTTCATTTATTGCTTTATTTAATATAGAAAGTAACTCTGGCAAATTCTTTTGTACACCAAAAGCTAATTTAGTATCAAATTCTGTTTTACCGGTTATTTTTACATTATTTAATCCAAGTTCTGAAATCGTATAGCTACATAAGGCCAGGGTACACAAAAGAGCATCGACTTTTCTTGTTGATACCGCAATCAAACCATCCTGAATATTATCAACCGTAATAAACGCTATGCCGGGATATTTTCGACGTATTTTAGCTGCGTAGCCATAATCTTTAATGAGTGCGATTTTTTTATTTTTTATTTTACTTATTGCTTCAACATAGTTCTGACTATTATGCATTGCTATAACGATTGGGTTAGAAATATAGGGCGTTGTAAAATTAAGATGGGATTTTAAATCAGAGTCATTAGTTTCTGAAAGTACATCAACCAAACCCTGTTTTGCTTTTTCAGTTGATTCGGTCCAGGATTTATCTGGACTTTTTTTAAACTCCAGGCCAGTAATGTTTTCAATTAACTTTATATGTTCAGCGACAATGCCCAGATAGTTTCCATTCTCATCAAATGCTTCATAGGGTAACCAGTTTGGATTACCGGTAAACGTAATACCAGGGTGTAATTTTAACCAGTGCTGTTCAGATGTAGATAAGTTTAAATTTGTTTTCGCGTAGACATTAGTTAAAAAAGTTGTCGATAATAGAATAGATATTGATAAAAATAGCAATCTAAACTTTAATATGGACATGAAAAGATCATCACTTTAAAAAATATTGTTATCCGTCAACTATTCTGTTTCCTGAATTGTCACACCATCTAAAGAAGCGGCAAGTGAATCTGCACCTGCGCCTTTACTATCACCAAGTTTAATCATTAAACGTAATTCATTAGCTGAATCTGCATAATTAATCGCGTCTTCATAAGTAATTTGGCCGAGCTTGTATAAATCAAACAACGATTGATCAAATGACTGCATACCCATGTTACGTGATTTAGCCATTAAACTTTTCATTTTATGAACTTCACCTTTACGAATCAGATCAGCCATTAAAGGAGAGTTAATCATAATTTCTGCTGATAAGACCCGCCCTTTTCCATCGGGAGTAGGAATCAATTGTTGTGCAATGAAAGCACGCGTGTTGAGTGATAAATCCATTAACAACTGGTTGCGCCGATCTTCAGGGAAGAAGTTAATAATTCGATCCAGTGCCTGATTCGCATTATTGGCATGCAATGTTGCTAAACATAAGTGACCTGTTTCAGCAAAAGCAATCGCATGATCCATGGTTTCACGGGTACGTACTTCACCAATCAGAATAACATCGGGCGCTTGTCGTAATGTGTTTTTTAATGCAGTCTCAAATGAAGTTGTATCCAACCCCACTTCACGCTGAGTGACGATACAGCCTTCATGATGATGAATATATTCAATCGGATCTTCAATGGTAATAATATGACCGGTAGAATTTTTATTTCTAAAACCAATCATTGAAGCAAGTGATGTTGACTTACCCGAACCTGTCGCACCAACAAACATGATTAAGCCACGCTTGGTCATTGCGAGTTCTTTTAATATAGGTGGTAACCCAAGCTCTTCCATTGTCGGAATAGTGGTTTCAATTTTACGCAAGACCATGCCTGCATTATTGCGTTGCATGAATGCGCTGACACGGAAACGACCGATACCAGAAGCAGATATAGCAAAGTTACATTCATTTTCTCTTTCAAATTCTTCTTTTTGCGCGGGTGTCATAATGCCCAGCACAATTTCTTTTGCCTGAATCGGGGTTAATGTTGCCTGAGTCACTGGCGCAATTTTGCCATTAACTTTTAAACTAGGTGCAACACCTGCAGTAATAAATAAATCCGAGGCATTTTTGTGCACCATTAGTTTTAATAGTGATTCAAACTCCATAACCTAAACCTTTTACTTAAATTTTTGAAATAATTAATTAACTAAAATTAAAATGCTTTAATTAAATGCATCTTTATTCATAGCTTTCATTTTCGCATCCTGTTTACTGACCACACCTTTAGCAACCAGATCCTGCAGACATTGATCCAGTGTTTGCATACCCAGACTCTGGCCAGTTTGAATGGCAGAATACATTTGTGCGACTTTATCTTCACGAATCAAGTTTCGAATTGCCGGTGTACCAATCATAATTTCATGTGCCGCAACACGGCCACCACCAATTTTCTTTAACAGTGTTTGTGCAATAACGGCCCGTAATGATTCCGATAACATGGAACGTACCATGCCTTTTTCTGCTGCGGGGAATACATCAATAATCCGGTCAATGGTTTTTGCTGCTGAGGTAGTATGCAAGGTACCAAAAACCAAATGGCCCGTTTCAGCTGCGGTTAAGGCTAATCGAATGGTTTCCAAATCACGCATTTCACCAACCAGTATGATATCGGGATCTTCACGTAACGCTGAACGCAGTGCTTCACTAAATCCTAAGGTGTCCCGATGTACTTCACGCTGGTTCACCAGGCACTTCTTGCTCTCGTGTACAAATTCTATCGGATCCTCGATAGTCAGAATATGACCATATTCAGAGTCATTCTTATAATCAACCATCCCTGCAAGGGTCGTCGATTTACCTGAACCGGTTGGCCCTGTTACCAATACAATCCCCCGTGGTACATCTGAAATTTCTTTGAATACCGTAGGTGCATTCAATTGTTCCAGGGTAAGAATTTTTGATGGGATGGTACGAAATACCGCACCGGCACCACGGTTGTGATTAAACGCATTAACACGAAAACGCGCCAGATCAGGAATTTCAAACGAGAAATCGGTTTCCAGAAATTCCTCAAAATCCTTACGCTGCTTATCGTTCATAATGTCGTACACCAGAGAGTGCACCGTTTTATGATCCAGCGCAGGCACGTTGATGCGGCGTATATCGCCGTCAACACGAATCATCGGCGGTAAATCCGCCGATAAATGTAAATCTGATGCGTTATTTTTAACACTAAAAGCGAGTAGTTCGGTAATATCCATGATATCTCTTTTTTATTTTGTTATTTGTGACTGCCAATAACCATCTCTATTATATAGCCTGTATCGGTAGCCCGAGCCATTTCTTAATTCTTATTTACTAAAGTACAATCGCATTATGAAGCATGCAAGTCAAAATACTATTGCACAGAATATACAATCTATTCGAACTCAGATTAGGGCACTTGAAGAGAAATATCTTCGTCAAGCCGGTTCAGTTCAACTATTAGCCGTGAGCAAAACCCGCCCAATTGAGGATATTCTGGCTGCTTTTGTCGAAAATCAGTACCATTTCGGCGAAAATTACCTTCAGGATGCCCTGTCTAAGATAGAAAATATCACAGAATCAGCCATTGAATGGCATTTTATTGGTCCAATTCAATCCAATAAAACCTGCCAAATTACAGAAAATTTTCACTGGGTACACACGATAGATCGCTTAAAAATTGCTCAGCGACTCAGCGAACAACGGAGTGTTGAACTAAAACCACTCAATGTCTGCATTCAGGTGAATATCAGTGGTGAAAAAAGCAAATCCGGTGTCAATCGCGACGAAGCACTGGCATTAGCCAGACAAATTATCAAACTCCCTAATATTCAATTACGCGGCTTAATGACCCTTCCTGCTTCAAGTAACAACTTAGACCAACAACGAAAACCGTTTCGCATATTAAAAGAATTAAAAGATGAAATACAATCTCAAGGCATCGAACTCGATACCTTATCAATGGGCATGAGCAACGACATGGAAGCAGCCATTGCCGAAGGTTCAACCATGGTGAGAATTGGTACGGCAATATTTGGCGCAAGAAATAAATAACACCATGAGCATCACCGGAACCTGTGTCTCATCAACAACAGATGAACTCGGCCCTGTTTATGTTTATCAAACAGACACCAGCCGGATTCTAAGCTTTGATGGAAAAATCCAGCAAAGCCGTATGCACCTAAACGACGTTAATGGATTAGCTCACTCCTACACCCAGGCCATGATGACCGGTTTATTTTTTATCCCTGCAGTAAAAACAGCCACTATAATGGGGCTTGGCGCAGGCTCAATGGCCAAGAATCTACTCAATAGTTTTGAAGAGTTAGAAGTACACGCGATTGAATACCGCGAAGAGGTAGCGAAAATAGCAACAAATTTTTTTCACTTACCCGATAGCCCTCGCCTGAATATCCATATCAACGATGCCATGAGTTACATGAAGAACAATCGCATTAAAAGCGACATTATTTTCTCAGATCTGTATAACACACACGGTATGGAACCAAAACAAATACAAGCATCCTATTTACGTGATTGCAAAGAATCACTAAATGAACAGGGTGTCCTCGTCCTCAATATCTGGCGGCAGGAACTTCGCTCACGAACTGAACAGGAAGATTTATTATCTCTCGAATTTGAAAACAAACTACTCACATTTGAAGTCGAAAGCGGCAACAATATCGTGCTCGCCTTCAAGAATAAGATACCCGTCATAAAAAGAAAAGAATTACTTTCCCGTGGAAAATTATTGCAACAACAAATGGGCATTCCCATTGAACGCTACGCCAAGTTACTTTGGAGTACACAGCAATATAAATTTGGAGTTGAATGAAACAACAGTGCTGTAGTCAAATTGGAACCAGAATCCCCATTCTAGCCAATTTGACTCAACCTCCCGAAATTATGTTCTAATTTGACTATACCTTCTTACCAGCGTTTAATAGTTTCTAAATTATTAGTGGAAAATCATCATGAACAAACAAAAAATCGGCTTTATCGGTGCGGGCAATATGGCACGCAGTTTAATTGGTGGATTAATTTCCAGCGGGGTAAAAAGCGATCAGCTTTTTGCGACCGATCTTAATAAAGACAACCGGAATGCATTAACGGCGGACTTTTCAATCACCACGTTTGCTGACAATCAAAAATTGGTGAATGAGTGTGATGTGGTTGTTTTTGCGGTTAAACCGCAGGTTTTAAAGACCGTTGCGACATCCGTTAAGGCAAAAGACGCGGCTCTTTATTTAACCATTGCGGCGGGCATTCCGAGTGAAAGTTTAAATAACTGGTTAGGTTCAAATAAGGCCATTGTTCGCGCCATGCCGAATACACCGTCTTTAGTGTTAAGTGGTGCCAGTGGTTTGTTTGCCAATACCCACGTGAGTGAAGAACAAAAAGAAACAGCCGAATCTATTTTACGTGCGGTGGGCGTGGCCGTTTGGGTTGAGGATGAAGCACAACTTGATGCGGTCACGGCTTTGTCTGGCAGTGGCCCTGCTTACTTTTTTATGGTCTTGGAAGCGATGGAAAAAGCAGGCGAAGCACTCGGGCTTTCGGCCGATACCGCCCGTTTATTAGCGATTCAAACCGGTTTTGGTACAACCAAACTTGCCCTTGAATCTGAAAAAGATCCCGCCATATTAAGAAAGCAAGTAACCTCCCCGGGAGGCACAACCGAACAGGCCATTAAAACATTTGAAGAGCTGGGTTTGGTTGAAATTTTCAACAAAGCAATGACCGCTGCCCGTGATCGCGCAGAAGTGCTTGCAAAAGAGTTAGGTGAGTAACATGAATCCTTTAAGTAACGCCGGTGTTTTTTTAGTTTCGACTTTGTTTGGTTTGTATATTTTAGCCATTATGTTGCGGCTTATACTGCAAATAGTGCGGGCTGATTTTTATAATCCGGTCTCGCGCTTTATTGTTAAAGTCACTAACCCGCCATTAAAACCTCTACGACGGTTTATTCCCGGGTTTGCTGGCATCGACATGTCTTCTGTTATTGTTATGTTAATTTTACAAATGCTGGAATTTTTTATTATTACGTTACTACGACATTTTCCGACACCGGACATTTTAGGTTTGGCGTTGTATGCCTTTGTTGAGTTAATTTCACTCGGCTTTTATGTTTTTTTATTCTCAATATTTGTTTTGGCACTATTAAGCTGGATAAACCCGGGGCAATATAATCCTGTTAATAATTTACTGCATCAAATCAGCGAACCGGTATTACGCCCTGCAAGAAAATTGCTACCGCCGATGTCTGGAATGGATTTATCACCCATGATAGCAATCGTCGGGCTGTGGTTGGTCAAACTTTTATTGCTTGATCCAGTCGGTCAATGGGCAAAAGGGATGATGTATCCGGCCGCACGCGTCATTATGAATTAATACTGCAATGCCGTTTTACAAATGGGATGGGGAAGATTTGCTACTGCATCTTTACGTGCAACCTAATGCAAAAAAAGACGAGCTGATTGGAGAATACGGCGAACATTTAAAAGTTCGCATTACCGCTCCCCCGGTCGAGAACAAAGCCAATAAATACCTGCTCAAATTTTTAGCAAAAACCTTTGCGGTTGCCCCTTCTAAAGTAAAGCTCATTAAGGGCGAAAATCAACGAAGCAAACGCGTAAAAATCCTAAGCCCCGTTAAGCTTCCGGACTGCATTGAAAGCCCCCATTAATTTTGCAGTATTAAAGCCGTAAAAAACAAACTGAGACAAGCATCACACTTTATTTCAACTTTTTTCCGAATAAAGCTAAATTAATTCCCCAATTTGCCGTTATATTTCTTAGTGTTAGCGTCTTCTGTTAAGATATTGCTACATAAAGTATAAGAAAATAAGTAGAACTCACTTTTAATTTATAAATTACTACTATAATCAATTAGTTAACTTAATATTAGGAATAGTATGGCAACTGACCGTTTTACAGATCAAATGCAGGCATATGGACGCTGGCGGTCAGATATTACTGATGCCATCCAGAAATACCAAACCTGGCTTGAAGACAACAAAATGAGCACGGCTGAGGTCGAGATTCGTATTTTTGAGCTCATTGAAACACTCAAGTCAGATCACCTCACTATCGCATTTGTCGCTGAATTTGCCCGCGGTAAAACTGAGCTAATTAACGCTATTTTCTTCTCTGAATACGACCGTCGTTTACTGCCTTCTGAAGCAGGCCGCACAACCATGTGCCCAACAGAGCTTTTCTTTGATTCTGAAGCAAACCAAAGCTATATCCGACTTTTACCCATTGAAACCCGTTTAGAAGACATGAGTATTCAGGAGCACAAAAAAAACCCGATTAACTGGACGTCAATTTCTTTGGATACCAGTTCGTCTGAAAAAATGGCAGAAGCCTTTCTGGAAGTGGTAAAAACAAAACGAGTGCCTTTACCCGTTGCCGAAAAACTCGGGCTTTCTGATTACCGTCAAAATGAAGATCAAAACATGGTGGATATACCCATGTGGCGTCATGCTTTAATCAGTTTTCCGCACCCATTATTAAAAGAAGGTTTAACCATTCTTGATACACCAGGCTTAAATGCGCTGGGTAATGAGCCTGAACTCACCATTAACATGTTGCCGAGTGCTCAAGCGGTGGTCTTTGTTTTAGCGGCCGATACTGGTGTGACTAAATCGGACCTGGACATGTGGACACAAAATGTTCAACCATTAGGTGGTGATGCGAAGCACGGTCGCATTGTTGTACTCAATAAAGTCGATACCTTGTGGGACGACCTTAAAAGTGACGAAGCCATTCAGAATAGTGTTAACACGCAATGTAACTCTGCCGCTAAAATGCTAAACATCGGTCTGGATAATGTATTCCCTGTGTCTGCACAAAAAGGCTTGCTGGCTAAAATTCGTCACGATACTGACTTACTGGCTAAAAGTAACATCCTTTCTTTAGAGGCTATTTTAGCTCAGGATATTTTGCCGCAAAAACAAACGCTGGTTCGCAACAGCATTGTTGGTGAAATTGGTGGCATGACTGAAGAGTCACGTAACCTCATATCATCCCGACTTACTGATACCAATAAGCAACTCGATGAACTTAATGGCTTAAGCGGTAAAAATGAAGATGTTATTGGTCACTTAATGAAAAAAACGCGTGAAGAGCAAACCATTTATCATAAGAGTGTAGAAAGTTTTCAGGCCAATAAAAAATCCTTCACTGAAAATCATCAAAAACTTATGCAGGCATTAAGTCTGACTCAACTTGATGAACTGATGGCAAAAACGCGAAAAGAAATGACCGACTCCTGGACCACTAACGGTTTGAAAGGTGGCATGAAAGAGTTCTTCGACATCATTTCAAATACAGTTACCGGAGCTTCGCAACATGCCGATAAAGTAAATATGTTACTACAAACTATTTACCGTTCATTCAATAAAGAGCATGGTTTAACCGATGTAAAACCTAAACTATTTAGTATGGGTAAATACAAACGTGATTTAGAGCGTTTAAATCATGAAGCTGAAGCCTATCGAAGCAGTGCTAAAATGGCGGCAACAGAACAAGCCTTTGTTGTGAAAAAATTCTTTATTTCCATGGTGAGTCACGCTCGTAACACCTTCTTTCAGGCGCATCAGGAAGTTGAAGCCTGGGGTAAAGCAGGCATGGCGCCACTGGTTGCCCGCATTAAAGAGCATAGAAACCAGATGGAAAAACGCCTGGAAAGTCTGCGTAAAATTAATGAGTCACGTGACACTTTACAGACCCGTATATCTGAACTGGAAACCGCTGCTGAGGCACTCAACACCCAGCTTGCTGATCTCAATATGCTGATGGACACCTTAAATCGACCACTCGAAGATTTTATTGCAGATGGAGATGATGCTAAGGTTGCATAATTCCCCTTCATAAGCTTTCTTTATCAGGCCTGTCTTTTGACCGGCCTTTACACCTACAAAATGTAAAACCACCTGATTAATAAGTCTGTCAAGAGAGCAAAAGTCCGTGTTATTGTCTATATTTATAGTTAAACACTAACAAGGAGTAACACTATGACTTTATCTCGTTTTTTAGGTTTGGTCCTACTTTTAAGTTTGCCGTTGAGTAGCAATGCAGAGAACGTTACAAAGTTTGGCGATTACGTTATTCATCATACTGCGTTACCCACAGATATTTTATTACCCGAGGTTGCTCGCGCGTATAAAATAAAACGTAGTAAAAATCGTGGCATGTTGAATATTGTTGTGCAGCACAAAGGAAAAGGAACGACTGCCAAAGTAACCGGCACCGGCACTAATTTAAACGCACAATTAAAACACTTAGAGTTTAAAGAAATAAAAGAAGATAATGTGATTTATTACATTTCTACTTTTAGGGTAACCAATAAAGAACTCATCAATTTTAAAATTAAAGTACAACCGACAGGTTCCGGCAAATCATATACCGTTAATTTTAGGAAAGAGTTTTACACCAACTAGAAAAATAATGTAGCCAGTCGTTGCCAATGACTGGTTACATTAAATTATTGTATAATGCTCATTTTGAAAATTGAGATATAAAATGAGCACCGAAAAAGAATTACATAATCGTAGTGAATCAAAATGTGAATTATGTGCCGCAACGGAAAATCTTGCTGTCTACGAAGTCCCGCCTGAATCTAACGGCAGCCCTGAACAATCCGTCTTAATATGCCAAACCTGTAAAGATCAAATTGATGAGCCAGAAAAAACGGATCCCAATCACTGGCGTTGCCTGAATGACAGTATGTGGAGTCAGGTGCCTGCTGTGCAAATTATGGCATGGCGGCTATTAACCCGTTTAAGTAGCGAAGGCTGGCCACAGGATTTACTTGATATGCTTTATTTAGATGATGAAGCCTTAGCATGGGCGCAAGCCACAGGTGAAGGACAGAGCAATGAAGACAGTGTTAAACATCTTGATTGTAATGGTGCCGTACTTGAAACCGGCGATACGGTAACACTAACAAAAGATCTTAATGTAAAAGGTGCAAACTTTACGGCAAAACGTGGCACAGCTGTTCGTAGAATTTCACTGGTTGCCGATAATGCAAAACAAATTGAAGGTAAAGTAGATGGACAACATATTGTTATCCTGACGGAATTTGTAAAAAAATCGAACTAAAGCTGTTTCGACTCACATCATGCCACGATAAAACATGACGCCGGCGAAAAGCATAATCATAATACCGGCGACTTGCTTCACCCACGGCTGTTGAATGAATTGTCGTAACGTTGAAGCAAACACCCCCATCAATAATAAATTTGGCAAGGTACCTAAACCAAAGCTCAACATAAGTAGCCCACCTTCGAGTGGGCTTTGTGTTGAAATAGTCCAGATAATGACGCTATAAACCAAACCACATGGAAGCCAGCCCCAAACTAAACCAAGTAAAAAAGCATGTCGATATGATGTGACCGGCATGAAACGTCGGCCTAATGGTTCAAGCCGTTTCCAAACAACCATTCCACCCCAGCGTTCAATCTGTGCAAGCCCTTTCCACCAACCTGAAATATATAAACCCAGCGCAAGCATAAAGCTCGCCGCCAGTATTTCCAGAGTTTGTTGAATGGAATACAAAGTGAATAAATGGCTGCCGAGCCAGCCAATTCCGCCCATTAGAATACCTGCGAAGGTGTAACTACTTATGCGACCGGCGTTATACGACAATAGATAAGGAAAGGTTTTTATAAAATCTTGTTTCGCTGATTTAACTTGTATTTGATTTGTCCCTCCCTCCAGGCCTAAACATAGCGCGCCAACGATACCACCGCACATACCGATACAATGTACACCACCAAGAAGTCCGACAAGAAATGCTGCTATGTATGACGTTTCAATCGCCATACTATTTAATGACATCTATATTTTTATGCATTAAATAATAAATAAGAACAATAACGGGTAAACCCATAACGGTTGTCATTAAAAAGAAATTTGAATAGCCCAATTCATTCACCATGCCACCTGAGTAACCGCCTAATAATTTCGGAAACAAGGTCATAAGAGAGCTTAAAATGGCGTATTGAACTGCAGTAAAAGAAATATTTGTCAAACTTGAAAGATAAGCAATAAATGCTGCGCTAGCTAACCCTCCACTTAGGTTATCTGCTGCAATAACGCCGCTCAATAAAACAATGTCATTCCCTGCATGCGCCAACCACATAAACAGTAAATTAGTGGCGGAAGATAAAATAGCACCTAATAATAATATCCGCATGACGCCATAACGCATCGTCATTAAACCACCAAGGAAACCGCCAACTAACGTCATGATAATGCCAAAGACTTTTGTTGTTGTTGCTATTTCATTTTTACTAAAACCAAGATCATGATAAAAAACATTCGCAATAACGCCAAGCACAATATCTGAAATGCGATATAATGCGACAAGTAATAATAATAAGATGGCTGCTTTACCATAAAGTTGGAAAAAATCCACGACCGGATCAATATAAGTGGTATAAACCATTTCTCGATTCACAACATTTAAAATAATCAATAAATATATTCCTGCTAAAGAAAACATTAATGATAATAATAAACGTATGCTTTCATTGATAAAGTTATTTGATAATTCGAAATTAAACAATTGGAAGCCATAAATAAATGCAACAACCATAACAATGAACATGATAAAAAATCTGACATAATCAGATAAGTCATGCAAATAGACTTCAACTTTTGAATTTATTTCTGGTTCTTCAATGAGCAGCGTTGTTATCACGCCAACTAACATCACGATTGCCATGATTAAATATGTCAATTTCCATGCACTATAATTGTATATTTCTCCAGAACCAAAATAAGAAGCAAGATACAATCCGCCCGCACCGGAAACCAACATACCCATCCGATAACCTGCAATGTACATTGCAGACATAGCAGCTTGAAATTCTTTTTTAACCGCCTCGATACGATAAGCATCAATGACAATGTCCTGGCTCGCTGAAGAAAAACCTAACAAAATGACTGCTATTACCATTCCGCCCAGCCCATGTGCAGGATTGACCATCGCCATCCAAACAATCGCTAAAATGACCGAAAGCTGGGCGACTAACAACCAACTACGTCGTCGACCTAATAATTGATGTAAAAAAGGAAGGGGGAGTTTGTCGATAACAGGCGCCCAAATAAACTTAAATGAATATGCTAATGCTGCCCAACTAAAGTATGTTACGGCAGAACGATCAACGCCCGCTTCTCTTAACCAGAGAGATAGCGTTGAAAAAATCAGGAATAAAGGTAAACCTGCTGAAAAACCTAAAAACAACATTGCCAAAACGCGGCGATTTAAATAAATATTAAATGCGTTAGACCAGCTTGCTTTTGGTTTTAAATCTATTCGTAATGACATATTGATCCAAATCAAAAATTTTCATTACTTTACCACTTTAAAGGCTAAAGTTATTCTAAAGTAAAGAAAATTTTTCTATAAATGCTACCTGGCTTGAATATTAGCATTGGTTCAGTCGTCACTTTGACGCGCCACCCTAAAATCAATCGCATTGCATCATTAAATATTGGTGTAGCATATATTGCTTATCAAAGTCGTAAACGTGAAGTTAGAGTAATGGGAGAGAACGATGAATTTCAAAAATTCGTCAACGGAAAATAGACAAGGCAAGTTTTTTCCTAAAACAGATATAAGTCGAGGTACATTCAGTTATGGGCCAGAAGATTCATATTAGTGACAGACGTTTTCGTGTTATAGGTATTCTTTATACAGAAAGCCAGCGCAGGCGTAATATCTGTTAGAAATTCCGCAAAACTTGATCTCATTGAAAAATTAAGATCAGAATAAATTTTAAATTATAGTAAACTATTTCTTTTTTTATTTGTCACAGTCACTATAAACTCATCTCCCTGTTTTAATACAAAAGCTTATATACTGTATTTTGTTATTGTCAGGATTTATTTATTATTGTCTAAAGAGGATTTGGCGTGCCACAGCAATTTATTCAACCATTAAAAAATTATATAAATCAAAAAATCATTGGCCAACAAGGATTGGTCGACAAATTATTGATCGCCTTACTCGCCGATGGTCATTTATTAGTCGAAGGTGCGCCTGGTTTAGCCAAGACAAGAGCCATCAAAATTCTAAGTGATGGTATCGAGGGCAATTTTCAGCGGGTGCAATTCACACCTGATTTATTGCCTGCAGACTTAACAGGAACGGAAATATACCGACCACAAGATGGTAGTTTTAAATTTCAACGAGGTCCGTTATTTCATAATCTTGTTCTTGCCGATGAAATTAACCGTGCGCCAGCTAAAGTTCAATCTGCACTTTTAGAAGCCATGGCGGAAAGACAAATCACCGTTGCCTCGACCACCTATCCATTACCAGAATTATTTTTAGTCATGGCAACCCAAAATCCGATCGAACAGGAAGGTACCTACCCATTACCGGAAGCACAACTTGATCGCTTTCTTTTACATGTCTTTGTCGGTTATCCCGATGCCGCTGCAGAGAAACAAATTTTAGCGTTAAACCGAAAAGAAGCGAAGTCTAAAAAAAGTGCTTCTCAGAAAGATATTGAACCCATTTCTCAGGCAGCGTTATTCAATGCACGCCAACAAGTACTTGACGTTCATATGGCCGATAATTTAGAAGATTACTTATTAGAAATTGTTACCAAGACACGTGATCCAAAATCCTATGGTGAAGATCTTGCCAACTGGATTGAATATGGAGCAAGTCCTCGAGCAAGTATTGCATTAGATCGATGTGCGCGTGCTCATGCCTGGTTGAGTGGGCGCGACTTTGTTGCCCCAGAAGATATACAGGAAATGGCACACGATGTTTTACGTCATCGAATTATATTAAGTTTTGAAGCAGAAGCTGAAGGTATTACGAAAGATAAATTTATTGATACCTTACTTTCACGTATCGCTGTTCCATAATATAGACTGAAGAAAAATTATGGATGCAGAAATACCTTCACAAGCAGACGATATTATTCGTATAAAACTTGAGACATTGATTAAACTTAATCAGCAAGCTCATCAATTACCGCTTAAATCAAAACGTATTCATTCACGTTTAAGTGGAAGCTTTATCTCGACCTTCAAAGGCCGTGGTATGGAATTTGATGAAGCTCGCCCCTACCAACCCGGCGACGATATTCGCAGTATTGACTGGCGCGTCACCGCACGTAGTGGAGAAACACATACCAAGCTTTATCGCGAAGAACGTGAACGTCCCGTATTAATTTGGGTCGATCTACGTAAACCCATGTTTTTTGCCAGCCAGGGAATGTTTAAGTCGGTTCTTGCTGCTAAAGCGGCTGCCTTATTAGCGTGGAGCAGTACCCAAAATAACGATCGTCTTGGTGGACTTATTTTTTCAGAAAAACAGCACGCCGAGCTAAGACCACAACGTGGTAAATCAGCAACTTTGCATTTTCTTCAGCAACTAGCCAAACATACAGCATGGGAGTCAAATAATTCAGCTCAATCAGCGATAGAAAATCAATCTGCCGATCATGCTTTAAACCGACTACGACGCGTTGCCAAACCCGGTAGTTTAATTTTTTTAATTTCAGACTTTCGAAACATGGATGACCATGAAAATACCAATATAGAATCAAGCTTGGCAAAAATGTCCAGGCATAATGATTTAGTCATGCTCTTTATTAATGATCCACTTGAACAACAGCTACCGCCTGCTGGTTTTTATAAAATTACAGACGGTCAGCATGATATGACCATTAATACTTATAACCCTAAACTACGTTCGCAATACCAACAGCGCTTTGCGACACACCAACAATATTTAAAAGACTTGTGCATTAAATTGGGGATTTTCTATATTAATATTTCAACCGATAAACCTTTACTTGAATCATTACAAAAAGGGCTACATCTTAGGACAAAGTTTTAACAATTGAATTTTATGAATCTTCCAGAACAAAATATTGATGGCTTACGCGACATTCATTTACCCGATGCGATCTCCTGGTGGCCGCCTGCCATTGGTTGGTGGATATTACTCGCTTTAGTGATTGCAGCATTTATATTTACCCCCAAATTATATCGTCGCATAACATTCAGCCATTTGAAAAAGGTCGCCAACAACACCTTTAAAAATATTATCGATAAATATAAGAAAAATAATAATGATTCAATATTTATTATTGAAACATCACAATTCTTACGCCAAACAGCGATGAGCTATTGTGGACGTGAAGACGTTGCGCAACTCACTGGAGAAAAATGGGTTCAGGCATTAAATAAAATTACAGAGCAGTCATATTTTAACGACGAGATAAAACAAACGCTCATTAATGCGCCTTATCAAAAAAATAGTCATATTGATGCAGAAAAACTTATCAATGCGATACAAAATTGGTTGTCTGCTTTACCAAAACAACCGAAAGGGCTAAATAAATGATTCAGTTTATCTGGCCATGGGTCGCTGTGCTGCTTCCCTTACCATTATTAATACGCTTTATCTTGCCAGCTAAAAATACATTAAAAGATGCTGCGTTACGTATTCCTTTTATGGATGACTTTAATGCAACGGTAACAACAGACAGCGTGACTAAAAAAAACACCTTATTAATGTTACTTGCAGCACTTGCGTGGTGTTTGTTAATTCTTGCCGCGACACGACCTCAATGGCTGGGCGAACCAGTTGAATTACCCATAAGTGGTCGAGACTTAATGATGGCAGTAGATTTGTCTGGTTCTATGCAGGTCGAAGATTTTAAAATTAATGGACAAACCGTCAATCGCTTACAAGCGACTAAATATGTAGCCTCAAAATTTATAACCTCTCGCCAGGGTGATCGAATTGGTCTTATTTTATTTGGTCGCCAGGCCTACTTACAAACACCTCTTACCTTTGACAGAAAAACCGTAAATATCTTATTACAAGAAGCGGCAATTGGCCTTGCAGGACAAGAAACCGCAATTGGTGATGCCATAGGTTTAGCAATAAAACGTTTAGTGAATTTGGACAGCACCACTTCAGATAACAGTCTAAACACCGTTAAAAATAAAGACACGCAAAGTCGTGTATTAATTTTGCTGACGGATGGTGCAAATACCGCAGGTGAAATCACCCCTATCAAAGCCGCTGAATTAGCGGCAAAGCATAATCTAAAAATTTACACCATTGGTATTGGTGCCGATGAAATGATTCGTCATTCTTTTTTTGGTAATCAGCGTGTTAATCCATCGGCTGATCTTGATGAGAAAACACTTAAGGCTATTGCAGACATAACAGGTGGTCGTTATTTTAGAGCAAGAGACACCAACGAATTAAAGAAAATTTATTCCTTATTGAATAAATTAGAACCAACAGAAAAAGAATCACAAAATTTCAGGCCAATTACCGCTTTGTACCATTGGCCTCTTACTGCCGCAATGATCATAGCGTTTATAATTGCTTTATTTGAAATCTATCCCTATGTTGTTGATGTCTTTTCACGTTTAACTAAAATGAAAAAGTCACAAGGTTAAAATGGAACTCTTTATTTTACAATTGCATTTTATTCGACCCGCATGGTTTTATGCTGTTATTCCACTTGTCTTTATTTCTATCATGTTATTGCGCATAAACAAACAAGGGAAAAGCTGGACAAATATTATCGATCCAAAACTATTACCTCATTTGCTTGTAGGACAATCCATTAAAAAAACATCAACGAATAGTTTATTGGTGTTTATTGCTGGCGTACTTGCCATCATTTCTTTAGCCGGCCCTGCGTGGGAAAAAAGGCCCCAACCTGTATTTAAAGATAAGTCTGCATTGGTTATCGCCCTCGACTTATCGAGTTCAATGGATGCTGCAGACATTAAGCCATCACGATTAACGCGAGCACGACATAAAATTATAGATATATTAAAGCAACGTAAACTCGGACAAACTGCTTTATTAGTTTATGCCGGCAGTTCTTTTGTTGTTACGCCATTAACAGATGATACTGCGACCATTACATCATTATTAGAAAGCTTAACAACCGACATCATGCCCTCACAAGGAACACGAACAGACAAGGCGCTTTTACTTGCCGCCTCTTTATTGAAAAATGCGGATGTACGTCATGGCGATATTTTACTCGTCACCGACAGTATCGAAAAACAGGCTAAAGACACCTTTCTCCAGGTTGCAAAACAACACCGTATTTCAATCCTTGCCGTAGCAACACCTCAAGGCGCACCGATTCCATTGCCTTCTGGTGGGTTCTTAAAAGATCAAAGTGGTAATATTATTGTACCGAAATTAAATATCTCCAATTTTAGAGCATTTAACGACATCGGAAATGGCAGACTCAGCACCTTAACTGCTGATGATACCGATATTAAAACATTCAACACATTGTTTAATCAATCACACTTTAATAAGAATAGAAATTCGACGGAAACAAAATTAAAAACAGACAGCTGGTATGAACAAGGTCCCTGGTTGTTACTATTCATCATTCCAATAGCCGCCCTCGTGTTTCGTCGTGGCGTTTTATTTCTTTTTGTGTTTTTTATTATTCAACAACCACAATATGTTGAGGCCAGTTCATTATGGGATTCACTCTGGCAAACAGCCGATCAACAAGCAAATCAAAGACTAAAAAACAATAATCCCGCGGAGGCAGCAAAATTATTTAACAACAAACAGTGGAAAGCGGCCTCTTTCTACAAAAACAAACAATATCAGGAAAGCATCGAAGCATTAAAAGACATTAATACTCCCGATGCTCATTATAATGCAGGCAATGCTTACGCAAAATTGGGTCAAACAGACAAAGCAATAGAAGAATATTCGAAAAGCATAAAACTAAACCCTAACCACGAAGATGCTAAGCATAATAAAAAAATCTTAGAACAAAAGAAAAAACAAGATCAAAAGAAGGATCAAAAGAAGGATCAAAAGAAGGATCAAAAGAAAGATAAAAACAAAGATCAACAATCAAAAAACGATAAAGATAATAATCAAAAAGACGGTGATAAAAAACAGTCTGATTCGGATAAAGACAACAGTTCAAAAAACCAAAAAAATAATGACAACAACAAAAATAACGAGTCCAAAAACAAGAATCAACCCAAAGAAAATAAAGACAAAAAAGAAGATAAAAATAAAAAAGAACCATCGAACAAAGATAAAGAATCAAAAAAGGCTGATAACAAAGAAGCTAAACAACAAAACGCAGAACAAGAAAGTAAAGCAGAAAAGAACAACGACAAAGTGACTCCTGAACAAACTGAGAAAATGAAAGAACAGCAAGCCACAAAACAATGGTTACGTAGAATCCCTGATGACCCCGGTGGATTACTAAGAAATAAATTTAAATATCAATACAAGCGCCAGCAAGGCCAACACAGTGAAAAAAACAACTGGTAATACCCTATGAAAATATTTATTAGTTTTATGCTCTTAATCGCATCCAGCAATCTTTATGCTGCCAATATTACGGCCCAACTTGATGTTAGCCCTGTATTAGTAAACGATACTTTCCGTCTTACCTATACTGCATCAGGTTCGATCGACGATGATCCTGATTTTAGTCCCCTAGAGGCAATGTTTGACGTACTCGGTACTCAACAAAGCAGCAATATGAGTATGATCAATGGTAATATTCAACGCAGCAAAACATGGACCCTCACACTTCTTTCAAGAACAGCAGGGACTTTTATTATTCCTGCGATTTCATTTGGTTCAGATCATGCCGCTAAAGTAAAAGTGATTGTTAAAGATGCGCCTGTTTCAAATAGCGCTACACCGAATCAAGATTTTATGCTTGAAATGGAATCATCACACCAAAGTGGTTTTATTCAACAACAGTTTGTTATCACCGTGCGACTATTAGTTGGACAAAACATCAACAACTACCAGTTTAGCGATTTAACCACCAGCAATCCTGACACGATTATTTTACCATTAGGTAAAAATCAGCAATACAAAACGTATCGAGGTAAAAAACAATATATTATTATTGAGAAAAAATATGCACTCTTCCCACAAAAGGCGGAAACATTAAAAATTAATCCTATAATCTCCGCCGTCACCATTGCTGACCAATCATCTAACTCACGTTTTTTTGATCCTTTCAATACACGTACAACCTCTAAACGGCTATACAGCAAAGCAATTAATTTAAATATTAAGGATATTCCTGTTAAGTTTAAAGCTCGTAACTGGTTACCGAGTACCGCTGTAAAATTAACTGAAGAGTGGCCAGAGAATAAAAAATTTATAGCAGGTGATCCGATAACGCGCACGTTAACCTTAACAGCAAAGGGTTTAACCGCGGCTCAACTTCCTAAAATAAATCAACCATCGATAGATGGGCTAAAACAATATCCTGATAAACCAGAATCACAAGAACAGAATATAAAGGACGGGCTTATCGCAACACGTAAACAAAAACTTGCGTTAGTTCCAACTAAAGCAGGTAGCTATACCTTACCGGCTATTAATATCCCGTGGTGGAATACACAAACTAATAAAATGGAAACGGTGCACCTTCCCCAAAGAAGCTTTACGGTTTTACCAGCCGTTAACAACATCGCTAACTTATCATCGGGAACTAATTCAACGCCAATACCAGAAATTATCAAAGCGCCCGAAACATTAACGCAAAGTACAAAAGATAAAACACGTTATAACGATTCTGTTTGGTTCTGGCTTAGCCTGTTGTTTTTTGTTCTTTGGTTAATCACGTTAACGTTATGGTGGCGTTCTAAATCAAAACCCGCTCTACAAAAAAAGAACATCCAGAAGACTGCACCATCAATATCACGCTGCTTAAAACAACTTAAAACTGCTTGTGAAAAAAATAATGCGCAAGAGACTAAAAAATCATTATTAGAATGGGCTAAACTCGTTTTCCCTGACTCACAACCTAACAATTTATCCGATATTGCCAATCATGTTTCGAAGCCTTTAAAACAAGCCATTGTTTCACTCAATGCTTATCTCTATAGCCCTCAAACAACTGAATGGAAATGTGATAATCTCTATCAAAAATGTAAAAAACACAAACAAACGCATTCTGATAAAACAAAAAAAACCAATGCTGCTAAATTAGAACCGCTCAAACGTAGTAACTGATGCATGGTAGTGTATCAAACCACTAAAATCGGTTTTTTACATATCAACAAGAATCAAGAAAATACAAAAAATGGTTGATTTTATTTAAACAAAAGAACATTGTTATTACTAATTCAATAATAATATGACGCATGCGGTCTATATCACTGTTAGCATATGAACTTTGAAAATCAATCACAGGAATTCGATGAAGGGGTTAGTCACGCACTTACCGTACTTCAACTAATCGAAGAAAACTTAAAATTATATATCAGATATAGCTTTAAACTGATAAGGGTAAAACTCGATATCTCTATTCCTTTTAAATTTAATGGTGATGAATATGAAAATTCGGCATTAGAAACTTTGATAAAGATATTTTCCAAGCTCTCAGATAATGAAGAACTCATAAAAAGTCTTCATAAAATCACAGGCAAAAGGAACTTTATTGCCCATCAAGCAATGGTTCAGTATATAAAAGGCCCAAATGATGGGTCTTATCATAATGATCAGTATACTAAAATAAAAAACATAGCTGTTGAAGCTTGGCAACGCCTTGCTTTATTGCAGGTAGATATCGATAAGTTAAATGAAAGAATAATGAGTAATAAATGCTAACAAGAAATTTAACCCGTTCGCTCTCGCTCACTCGGACGCCGCGAAAAACACGCGGCGCCGGTTAATTTGTCGTTATGTGTCTAAGAGTAATCTGGTATGGATGAGAATAAAGTAAAGAAAATCGTTAATGGGTCTGGATTTCCTTTACAAATCGGAATTCAGTCTCTGATTGAAGACTCTTACAATGAGCATGGGTGGCGTGTTTTATTCTCTGAACATTCATGGGTAAATCATGATACTGAAGAAGGTGGTTTTATAGACCTGTTGCTTATGGACAAGGATCATAAAACAATTCTGAATGTTGAGTGCAAAAGAGTGAAAGACGGGAAATGGTATTTTTTACAATCAGAGCCATCACTCAAAAATAGGCGTCACGCAAAGTGCCATTACTTATTAGCAAAAAATGGAAAACCTGAATTTTGGGGATGGACTGATGTTATGTTGGAACCTTCCTGTCCAGAAGCTGAGTTTTGTGTGATTGGTGGAGAGGATTCAAAAGCCTCCAGGTCTATGTTGGAGAAGATTGCTGCAGGTGTAGTTCACTCTACAGAGGGGTTCGCAATTGAAGATCATTCATATAGTCATGAAATTGAAAAATTCGAAAGAGCTTATTTCAATGTAATTGTTACAACTGCTGATCTATTCGTGTGTAACTTTGATCCGCAGGGAGTAGACGTTGAAAATGGTGAGATAGATAAAACAAATACTACAGAAGTGCCTTTCGTAAGGTTTAGGAAACAGCTATCTACATATGCTACACCATCTTTTTCCTGGAAAGATGGCAGTTCTCATGAAATATCTAGAATTAAAGAAAATACAGTTTTTGTAGTCAACTCAAAAAATCTGGTTCGTTTCTTAAAGGAGTTTGAGCTTGATGGCAGCTAAACACATAACAAAAGCAATTGAGAGGGACAAACCTCCGCGGTGTTCGTTTGTGCTAAAAGAGCCTAGCGCAAGCCTCTCACCACTACAGTTTGCCCCTCATTGCTGGCGTTATAATCTGAATAAATAGAACCGGCTCCTTAAATATATTTATTTAATCTCAAAATCATAATCCATAATTAATGGTGCATGATCTGAAAACCAGCTCTCTTTATAGACTGATGCTTTTTTAACTTTGTCTTTTAAGCCAGGTGTTACAAATTGATAATCAATACGCCAACCAACATTATTCGCACGTGCATTGCCGCGGTTTGACCACCAGGTATATTCACCTGCTTTTTTGTTCACTTCACGGAAGGCGTCAGTAAAACCCACTTCATCAATTGTTTTCGTCACCCATGCTTGATCTTCTGGTGTACAACCCGAATTTTTTTGATTGCTTTTCCAGTTCGTAATATCAATCTCTTTGTGCACAACATTAAAGTCACCGCAAATCACAAACTCACGACGTTTACGTTTCATCGCTTTCATGTCTTCTGAGAGTTGCTCCATAAATTTTAATTTCGCCTGGTGCCGTTCAGGGCTGGATGAACCTGAAGGTAAATAGAGAGAGGCAACGGAGATGCCATCAAAGTCTGCCTGGATCCAGCGGCCTTCAGTATCGGCATGTGGCCAACCTAAACCTTTGGTGACTTTATTGGGTTTTGTTTTGCAATAAATGGCGACACCGCTATAGCCTTTTTTTTCTGCATCGAAATAATAGCAGTGATAACCCTTTGGATAGAACGTATCGTCATCCAGCTGATGTTCCTGTGCCTTGGTTTCCTGAATACAAATCACGTCTGCACGCTGCTTTTTCATCCAGTCAAAAAAACCTTTTTTCTCCGCTGAGCGGATACCATTCACATTTGCTGTAATAATTCGCATTACTCGTTATCCAATTTTGTTCACAAAGCGTGTATCATACACGACCTGATACGGCATCTGAATGTTCAATCATGCTCAATTCAGCCCAATCAAATCAAGAGAAAAAATATGCAGAATTACCAAAAAGACTTTATCGAATTTGCTATTAAAAATGATGTGCTTCGCTTTGGCGAATTTACCTTAAAGTCAGGCCGTGTCAGTCCTTACTTTTTTAATGCCGGCTTATTCAATAGTGGTGAAGCACTGGCAAAACTTGGCCAGTATTATGCTGCTGCAATTAAAGAAAGTGATGTTAAATTTGATGTCTTATTTGGCCCTGCCTACAAAGGTATTCCGCTCGCAACCACCTGTGCAGTTGCTTTATATGAATACCAAAATACCAATGTCCCATATAGTTTTAATCGTAAAGAAGCAAAAGCGCATGGTGAAGGTGGTAATATTGTAGGCGCGGCATTAGAAGGTGATATTTTAATTATTGATGATGTGATTACCGCCGGTACGGCTATCCGTGAATCCATGGATATTATTGCCGCGGCCAAAGCAAAACCAGCCGGAGTGATTATCGCGCTGGATCGGCAGGAAAAAGGCACCGGTGAACTCTCTGCAATTCAGGAAGTTGAACAGGAATATTCTATTCCTGTACTCAGCATTATTAAATTAGAAAACTTAATCAGCTATCTTGAAAATGACGACTCGTTGAATAATTATCTTGATGCGGTTAAGGCGTATAGAGAAAAGTACGGGATATAAATCTGGATTTCGGCTCTCCGGCCGGAATAACACGTTATCCCAGCAACAATTTAAACCCCACCAATAACGTCACCGTCTCATATACCCGCTTAATCCAGCGATTTCCTGCTGTAAGCGCAAAATGTGCCCCGACATAACCGCCCAATGCTGAGGCCACTAGCAAAATGGGGACCCAGTCCCAACGGATTGGGCCTTGTAAACCAAGTGTTATCGCTCCTGTTCCGTTCCAAAATAAGCCGACGAGAACCAGCGTATAAGCCACCGCTTGCTTATAATCGAACCGAAACCAACGCACTAACCAGAGCGTGACAAAAAGCCCTGTTCCTGAGGTTAAAGAGCCATTTAATACACCAATTAAAAATAAAACCAGTGCGCCCGCGACGCGATGCAACCCGTTTTGCTGCAAAATTTGAGCTTCCTGCCCCAATTCTTTATGCAATATTGAGTAAAGTCCCAGCCCCAATGTTAATAATCCCAATGCTAATTCTGCTGGACGTTCCGGGATATGAACAATAACTAACGCCCCCAGGATCACACCCGGCAAGCCGCTGGCTAAAATAAGCAAAGAAAAACGCCAATTTAGACTGCCTTCTCTAAAGTGTCGGCTAGTGGCGCCGATACCTAAAGCAACACTAGCTAATTTATGGGTTGCGAGAGCCACACTAAACGGTAAACCTAGAAAAATAAGCAAGGGCAGTTGAAGTAATCCTGCACCACCACCTGCAAATGCCGAAAAAGCATTTGCAATGAATGAAATGAGAAATAGTAGTATGCTGTCTGTCATTAATTCTGCTACTTTATATAAATAACGTCGACATATTAACTCACCAAATTAATTAAAGAACAATTCATTATGAAAAAGATATTCCCAACACTTATTAAGATTTCTTCTCTTGGCATCATCAGTTTTTTAATGATGCAACCGGCTATGGCGGCAAAATTTAAATGCTGGACAAATAGCGATGGCGTAAAAGAATGTGGCTCTTTTGTGCCGCCTGAATATTCTCAAAAAAGAATTGAAACACGCGGTAAATCCGGCCGGGTACTTGAAGTTAAGGAACGCGCTAAAACAAAAGCCGAATTAGATGAAATTGACCGTTTAGCTAAATTAAAAGAAATTGAAGATGCAAAAATTGCTGAACAAAAGAAAGCGGATGATATTCTATTAAAAACCTTTACCCGTGAACGTGACATTAATATGTTACGCGATAGCAAAGTTAATGTTATCGAAGGCATTATTACTGTTACCAAAAGCAATAATAAAGCCTTAAAGAAAAAACTTGAAAAACTACATAAACGAGCAGCGAATATTGAGCGTAGTGGGAAAAAACCACCTAAAACGATACTGGATGATATAACGGTAATTGAACATCGGATTAAGAAAAATAAAAAATCTATTAAATCCAAGCGCAATGAACAAAAAATTATTCGCGAAAGATTTGCCAAAGATTTAAAACATTTTAAAGAATTAAAAAGTAAAACTAAAACCAGGTAAAATTTAAGAAAAAATGGTAGTTAATAACGCCCACTGGTTATTCCAGTTTTCAAGCGGTGAACGTTTAAAGCCAGAACGTACAAACTGCACAATGCGACCTTCTACAAAGGCAAGCAATAAATTTGCCTGTGCCTGAACAGGAACGGTCAGAGTTAATTCTTTATTCATTTCACCTTCTCGTAATACTTGCTTTAGCTGTGTTTCCAGCCGTTCATAAAACTGGCTAACACGTATCCGTAAACGTTCAGTTTCACCAGTTAAAATGTCACCACTTAATATTCGTGTTAAACCCGGATTACGTTCTGAGAAACCAAGCAATAATGAAAGTATATTTTCACAACGTTTTAGTGAAGAATCTTCTTCTTTTAAAATACGATTAATTAAACTAAAAATACTATCTTCAATAAACTCAATCAAACCTTCAAACATTTTCGCTTTACTGGGGAAATGTCGATAAAGAGCCGCTTCAGATACACCAACCGCACGCGCCAGTCCTGCGGTGGTAATTCGCTCACCAGGATGCATTTCAAGTTCATGCGCCAGCGCTTCCAAAATTTGCTGGCGGCGTGATGGTTTTTTTTCTTTCTCTGACATAGTTATAACCTTTAATAGTGTCTACCCTTTAATTAAGGTACCCACACCTTCGTCGGTAAGTAGCTCAAGTAAAACGGCATGTTCTACCCGACCATCTATAATTTGTACTGTTTTAACACCTGACTTAACCGCATCCATTGCGCAATCAATCTTAGGTAACATACCACCATAGATCGTTTCATTATCAACAAGTGCCTGAACCTGATCTGCTGTTAGTCCTGTTAATAATTTTCCATCCTTGTCTAAAACACCCGGAGTATTAGTTAACAGCATTAATTTTTCTGCATTTAATGCAATTGCCATTTTTCCAGCAACAATGTCCGCATTAATGTTGTAAGACTGACCATCACCACACACACCTATTGGTGCAATAACAGGTATAAAGTCACCTTTCATTAACATGTGAATAATTGAAGCATCAATACTTTCAACTTCACCAACATGACCGATATCAATAATTTCTGTGGCATTCATTTCGGGTGCATCATCTTCGAAACGCATTTTTTTTGCGTTAATCAAACCACCGTCTTTACCTGTTAAACCAACAGCATGTCCACCTTGCTGATTTATTAAGTTAACAATATCTTTATTAACCTGGCCACCTAAAACCATTTCAACAATATCCATGGTTTCAGAATCTGTTACCCGCATACCTTTAACAAATTTACTTTCTTTACCAATTTGCTTAAGCATGTTCCCAATTTGCGGGCCACCGCCATGAACCACAACCGGGTTCAGACCAACGAGTTTCATTAAAACAATATCACGTGCAAATCCTTGTTTTAACGACTCGTCGACCATCGCATTACCACCATATTTAATAACGATAGTTTTTCCCTGAAAACGACGAATGTAAGGTAATGCTTCTGTTAAAACATTGGCAATATTTGCTGCAGATGATAATTCTAAGCTCATGTTATTTTTCTTTTAAAATTTTGTTAATGATTATTTAGTAAAAATTTAAAACGGTAAATCAATATCCGCTTGTATACCTGTTAATACTTCACGGAATTTTTTCTGTACCTTAGACATCGCCGCTTTACTTTTACCTTCAAAGCGCAAAACTAAACACGGAGTTGTATTAGAAGCACGAACCAAACCCCAGCCGTCATGATAATCAACTCGAATACCATCAATGAATGTTACTTCTGCATCAGTAAATTCTGCAGACTTCTTCATTAATTTATCCATAAATTTATAGTGCTCACCTTCTTCCATGTTTATTTTCAACTCAGGCGTATTGACCGAGTCAGGCAAGCTTGAAAAAACAACCCGCGCCTGACGCAATTGATTGGACATAATTTCAATCAAGCGTGCAGCAGAATATAGTGCATCATCAAAACCGTACCATCTTTCCTTAAAGAAAATATGGCCACTCATTTCACCGGCTAATAGAGCATTCGTTTCTTTCATTTTAGCTTTAATTAGTGAATGCCCGGTTTTCCACATTAATGGCTCACCGCCTTCTTCTTCAATCACTGTGCGTAAATTACTACTGCACTTAATATCATAAATAATATTCGCACCCGGATTACGAGATAAAACATCTTTAGCAAACAACATCATTAACCTGTCTGGCCAGATAATTTTACCATCACCACTGACGACACCAATACGATCGCCATCACCATCAAACGCCAGACCAAAATCTGCATTTGTCTTTTTAACTTCGGCTATTAAATCTACCAGGTTTTCAGGCTGACTGGGATCAGGATGATGATTTGGAAAATTACCATCAACCTCGCAGAACAGCGGTATAACATCGCAACCAAGCTGAGTAAATAATTTGGGTGCAACTGCTCCGGCAACACCGTTTCCGCAATCTATAACGATTTTCATTTTCCGTTTTAAAGTGATATCACTGGTTATACGTTCAATGTATTTATCCAGTACTTGTTCATTTGAATAAGATCCTTCACCTGGAGTTAAATCGTTATTTAATATACGCTGACGTAAAGACTGAATAACATCACCAGATAACGTGTCTCCACCTAAAACCATTTTAATACCATTATAATTTGGTGGATTATGACTACCGGTTAACATGACACCCGTGCCATTTGATAGCTCTGCAGCGGCATAATAGAGTGTAGGTGTTGGCAACATACCAATATCAATAACTTTAATACCTGATGCCATTAAACCCGTAACTAAAGATTTACCAAGCTCCGGACCAGATAAACGGCCGTCACGTGCAAAGACGATTGTATCAAGTCCACGCGCTATCGCTTCACTACCAATTGCATGACCAATAAATAAAATGTTTTCAACCGTTAATGTTTTACCAACAATACCGCGTATATCGTATGCTTTAAAAATTTCTTCCGGCAAAAGAGGTAAATTAGCTGGTGGTGCTTTATTTTCAGTAACATCTTCCTGTTGTGTTGTATCATCAAGATTATCAAGCGCACTCATATCATCCAGTTCTTCTAATTGAATTGAATCTTTGCCCATAAACATAGGATCAGAATCAGGCAAAAAATCCTGTGTTGATTTTTTATTTTTATTATCATCAGCATCACGTTCGCGATCAAAATTTGTTTGATCAAGTCGTATGTTCATAACCTGACCTGCAGCTAATTTAAATTCAGTCAAACTAAAATCAAACTGATGTTTTTTAACGCCTTTTAATACTCCGGTAATCAACATCAGGTATTTTTCTAAATCATTATTAATCTCTTTATGCAACAACTGACGTAGAACAAAAACAACTACGCCTGATAAAACAACACCCATGACCAGCGCAAACAACATACCAAGATTAAAGGCAGACTCACTACCTTCGAAAGGCGCCCATGTTTCTGCTTGCCAATGCGTATTAGGAATATTAATAACGGCATGTGTACCCTGTTTAGATCCTGTTCCGGCTTTTGAGATTAAATAATTTTTTCCGTCATCAATTTTTTGATGAATTTCCAGATATGAATCACCGGCAACATTTTTAGTCCAGTCATCCAGTAAAGTAGAATCAATGGCGAGTTGAATAAAGCCAACAACTGTGCCGCGCAAAGTAACTGCGTGCATCATATCGATATGTTGTTGTTTACCTTCAATCTCATGCATTTCGACATGAATATTCGAGCTGTCTTTACGACTTTGATTAAGCAAATCTAAACACGCAAAAGTAAAATGTGGTTCATGTGTTTTATCAGGCTGATTTGTTGTTGCGGCTAACAACCGCACCTGTAATACTTTTGGAAACATCGCTTTTATTTCTGTAGCACGTTGTTCTAATGCTTTCAGATTTTTTGTGCTAAATATATTAATTAAAGCCGGATCTTTTACTAAAGCATTTAAAACATGACTGTAAGTATTTACCTCATCGGCAAATTTTAATGCTGTTATTTTTGTTACGCTGTTAGCGACAGTTTGACGCTCCGATGCCAATGTATGTAGTGGATCCTGTTGTCCAAGATATAAACCTGCTGTTAACACGATCACAAACATCAAAAAAGAAACTAAACTAATTGCGTTTATACCTAGGCCTGTGTGTTTATATTTTTTCTTAGTTGTTGCTTTTTTTGCTTTACTCAAAACTGTTACCCCAACAATTTATAACTATTTTTTAACCTTTGCCAGTATGACCAAAACCACCTTCGGCTCGTTCACTTTCATCAAAACTTTCAACAATATCAAATTTTGCCTGTACAACAGGAACAAATACGAGTTGCGCCATACGATCCGCTGCATTAAGTGTAAAAGTATCTTGCCCTCTGTTCCAAACAGAAACAAATAACTGCCCTTGATAATCTGAATCAATTAAACCTGTTAAATTACCTAATACAATGCCATGTTTATGGCCTAAACCTGAACGCGGTAATATGACTGCAGCCATCGCATTATCATCAATATGGATCGCTATACCTGTTGGTACCAAATGTGTTTCACCAGGTTTAATTTCCAGTGAATCATCAATACATGCTCTTAAATCTAACCCGGCCGATCCGCTTGTTGCGTATTCGGGTAAAGGAATTTCTTTTCCAATACGAGGGTCAAGAATTTTAAGCTTAATATTGTGCATTTGGTTTCCAATTTTTAATTATTTAATGAGATGACATTGTTATGATTTTGCCCGTTAACTTCATACAAAGAATAACGTTGTGCAATAAGTGCGATTAATTGTCTCGCTAATTTTGTTTTACTACCTAGTTCTAGCTTTAACTCACCGCCCTGCCAGTAAACATTGAGTTCATTGCTGTCACTATTAAATGTACCCGCTGTTTTTTCTGCAGCAGCACCCACTAAATTAGCAGCAATCATTTCAATATTTTTTTGATTCAGTTTAGTACGAGCATAGTTTTCTAAATTCTGAGTTTCTGCAGCAAAGCCAACACAAAATGTTTTTGCGTAAGCAGATTTAACCATTGAAAGAATATCGGTATTTTTTTCTAACTCTAAAGTTAACCGCTCATCTTTCTTTTTAATCTTATCCTGCTGTACTGTTACTGGTCGGTAATCTGCAACAGCTGCACTGGCAACAAAAATATCTGACTCAGAAATATATTCTTTTACTGCGGCTTCCATATCAGCGGCGCTTTCTACATTAACCCGGGTAACTCGATCCGGTGTTTCTAAATTAACGGGGCCACTGACTAATATAACTTTTGCACCGGCTTCAACCGCCGCCTCGGCAATAGCGTAGCCCATTTTTCCAGAACTGTGATTACTTAAATAACGCACAGGATCTAACGCTTCACGCGTTGGTCCTGCTGTAATCAAAACCGTTAAACCACTTAAACTGCCTATTGAAAATAATTCACTTAAACGAGAAATAATCGCTTCGCTATCCACCATGCGACCTTCTCCAATATCACCACAAGCTTGCTCACCGTTATCCGGTCCAATGAATAACATGCCGCGCTGAGCCAGCACCCGCACATTTTCCTGGGTGGCCTGATCAGCCCACATGTTTTTATTCATGGCGGGTGCAATAGCCAATGGCACATCTGCCGCCAGGCAAATCGCATTCAATAACTCATCGGCACGCCCCTGTGCTAAGCCAGCAAGGCTATTCGCACTGGCAGGCGCAATTAAAATAACATCCGCCCAACGTGCCAGCTCTATATGACCCATTGCAGCTTCAGCTTCTTTATCCAGCAAATTCTCATGCACTGGCAAACCAGACAGGGCCTGAAAAGTGAGTGGTGTCACAAAGGCTTTGGCACCATCTGTCATGACCACGCGTACCTCAGCACCGGCGTCTTGCAGGCGACGAATTAGCTCAGCCGCTTTATACGCTGCAATGCTGCCCGTAACACCGAGGAGTACCCTTTTATTTGTTAAGTGTTGCATGGCTTTTAGTTTACCAGATAGTGAACATTCACACCGCACACTATATAATATAGTTTAAAAATTTAACCATTGTTGACACGGAGGTCAAAATGCCAATTACTGACTGGCCAATATCAGAACGTCCCCGCGAAAAATTACTCACTCTAGGCGCAAATACATTATCAGATGCCGAGCTTCTCGCTATTTTCCTGCGCACAGGTATCAAGGGTAAAACCGCCGTTGATTTAGCACGCGATATTATTTCTCATTTTGGTGGATTAAGAAATTTACTGCTGGCTGATAAAACAGCCTTTTGCCAGTTTTCTGGTCTTGGCGAGGCTAAATTTGCCCAGCTTCAGGCTGTACTGGAACTATCTCGCCGTCATCTAAAAGAAACGCTAAAACGCGGTGAATTCCTGCAAAATCCGCAGGCAACACAAAATTACTTAACTGCCCGCTTGCGGGATTTACCCTACGAGGTTTTCGCCTGCCTGTTTTTGGACAATCAACACCGTGTTATTGAATTTGAGATTCTGTTTCAAGGCACAATCAATGGCTCAAGTGTTCACCCTCGCGAAGTAGTTAGGAAAACCCTGAAATACAACGCCGCTGCGCTTATTTTGGCACATAATCACCCTTCTGGTATTGCCGAACCGAGCTCTGCTGATCGGCATATCACCAAACAACTTAGTGAAGCACTAGGGTTGATTGATGTCAGAGTGCTGGATCACATCGTGGTGGGTGATGGGGAATGTGTGGCTTTTTCTGAGCGAGGCTGGATTTAGCACAGGAGGTGCTAACGTCGCGTAGCCCAAGGAGGGGCGAGAGCGACGCGTTTGCCATAAGACCATCAGCTTTTAAGCCACATTAAACTAGAACAGAACTTTTTAGCGTAATTTTCACTTGTATCTTGGCTCTGATCTACGTAAAATCCCCGCTCTTTATCGCCGAGGCTATTCCTTGATATTCCTCGGCCAAGCTGAATTTACGAATTTTGGAGAAGTATCATGGCGAGAGTCTGTCAAGTAACTGGCAAGCGCCCAATGTCGGGAAACAATGTTTCTCATGCGAAAAACAGAACGCGTCGTCGTTTTCTGCCGAACCTGCATTCGCACCGTTTTTGGGTAGAATCTGAAACACGCTTTGTTCGTCTGCGTTTAACCTCAAAAGGCATGCGCATCATTGATAAAAAAGGCATTGATGTTGTATTAGCTGAAATGCGCGCTCGCGGCGAAAAGGTATAAGGAATAAATCATGGCTAAGTCTGTATGTGAAAAAATCCGTTTAAACTCAAGTGCTGGTACTGGTCATTTCTACACGACTATGAAAAACAAGCGCAACATGCCTGAGAAAATGGAAATGAAAAAATATGACCCTGTTGTACGTCAACACGTGATGTATAAAGAAGGCAAAATTAAGTAGATTTTACGAAATTTATTTAATTTTATGAAAACCCGCTTTGCTGCGGGTTTTTTTATGCTTAAAAATATACAGGCATAAACATCTCAAGTTCCTTTATTTTGATCCGATAGATTAAAACAGTGACATTAATATCCTAAACATCGCCTTTAACCGGAGCAAAAGAGTCAGCTTAAATGGACGATATCTACATTGGTCGACAGGCAATTTATGATAAGCAACTAAATGTTTTTGCTTATGGATTACTTTCGCATAGCAATACCGAACACAACGAGGCATTTGTTGATGAGCACAATGTTAATGTCATGCTCAACACGCTTAATGAAATCGGCCTGCAACAACTTGTCGGCAATCATCCTGCATTTATTAAGCTCTCTTATGATTTTTTAATTGCTAAGAATAAAATTCCCGATCTGCACACTCAACTTGACCTTGAAATTCTTGAAAATGTTGAAGTAACCGATGAACTTGTTAGTTCTGTAAAAAAATTATCTGATGATGGTTATATGATCGCATTAGATGATTTTATTTATCATGAAAAAATGCTGCCGTTAGTTAAGATTGCTGACATTATAAAAATTGATATTCTTCAACTCAATGAACAAAGCCTGTGTGAACATGTGAAAAAATTACGTCAGTATGATGTTAAGCTACTGGCAAAAAAAGTTGAAACTCAGGAAGACTATGAACGTTGTAAAGAACTGGGTTTTGATTATTTTCAGGGCTATTTTTTCTGTAAACCAAAAATTGTTGAAGGTCAGCGAGCACCCGCAAATCGATTAACGATTATTAATTTGTTAGCACAATTACAAGATCCAAATGTTCAAATAGCAAAACTCGAAGAACTCATTAGTCAGGATTTAGCATTATCTTATCAGCTGTTAAAATACATTGACTCTGCCGCTTTCGCTTTACAGCGTGAAGTCGATTCTATTCATCATGCCATTGTTATGCTGGGTTTAAATACGATTCGTAGTTTAGCGAACCTGATGCTGATGTCTAAAATTGATGACAAACCTCATGAACTACTCGCTATTGCAATTATTCGAGCACGACTGTGTGAAGAACTGGGTGCTAATCTTGACAAGAGTATCAAGGATATCTATTTTACCGCCGGACTTTTGTCAGTCATTGACGCTTTAATGGACAGTTCAATGGAAAATGTTGTTGCACAACTTCCCCTTTCTGTTGAACTTAAAGATGCTTTATTAGAACAAAAAGGCAAGGTTGGTGAAGCATTAAAATGTTGTATTGCAATTGAGCGTGCTGACTGGAGTAATGTGAAATTTTTAGACCAGGAACAAGCGACTATTCAAAAAGCTTATTTCAATGCTGTTATCTGGAGTAATCAAGCAATGGCTTCGGTAGCAAACTCATAATTTTCTGAGAAGCAAACACGCACTTTTATCTACCTGACATTCCCAATCAGGCGCAAGATATGTTGTCGATACCGTTTCAGTAATTAAAGCCGGACCAGTAATTTTTTCTCCACAAGACAAATTATCCCGATGAAATATTGGCACGTCCTTTTCTACCCCAGCTAAATTTGCAAACTGATGTTCTTGTTTAATACTCTCTTTAATTTCTAGCGGTAATATAATTTCTTCTTGTTTACTTTTCAAAGACAACCTTAAATTGACCAGTTCAACATCTAACTCTAGATCATGTCCGTAACGTTTTTTATGCAGCAATTGAAAATCAGTAACGGCAGATTCAATGTCTAACCACTTCACATTTAAGAAATAAGACTGTCCAAGGTAACGACAATCTAAACTGTATTCAGCAATAATATCTTTTTCTAAAATGCCTTCTTGTTTTAAAGCCACTACGCCTTGCTGGTAAAGTAAAGCAAAGCGTTGTTCTATTTCGTCATTGTTTAGTTTATTTAATAATTTATTGAAGGTTTGAGATAATTGCCTCGCTCGTGGCGCGACTAACATGCCTAATGCTGACAATACACCAGCATAACGTGGCACCATTGCCTTTTTCATCGCAAGTGCATCCGCTAATGCACATACATGCAGCCCACCCGCGCCACCAAAAGAAACTAAACTTAAATCAGCGGGATCAATCCCTCGTTGTACCGACATCACTCGTAAAGCATGCGCCATATGTTCATTTGCAATACTTATTATGCCGGCTGCAGCTTCTTCAATGGAAAGATTTAATTGTTTAGCGATGGGTTTAATTGCATTTTCTGATGCAGCCAAATCTAATTTCATACCACCACCTAAAAAAGCATCGGCACGTAAACGTCCTAAAATTAAATTTGCATCGGTTACTGTCGCTACTTTTCCACCATTGCCATAACACGCCGGCCCCGGATCAGCGCCGGCAGACTCGGGCCCAACTTGTAATAAACCACCCGCATCAATACCTGCAATCGAACCGCCGCCAGCACCAATGGTATGCATATCAACCATTGAAACCGCAACAGGATAACCTGCAATTTCACCTTCACTGGTTAACTGCAATTCTCCATCAATCATCGCCACATCGGTTGATGTGCCGCCCATATCGAAGGTGAGTAATTGTTTTTGCGACGTTATATCACCCATAAACTTTGCTGCAGCCAAACCACCCGCAGGCCCGGATAACAACATGTGCACCGCCTGCTGCCCTGCCAATTCTGCTGCAATCGTGCCGCCTGCACTTTGCATGACCGCAATGGTTGTATCAGGTAAGGCTTCTTGTAAACGTTTTAAATAATCCTGCACCAATGGGCCAACATAACTGTTTAACCAGGTCGCAATGCCTCGTTCATATTCTTTATATTCTGCTAACACTTCAGATGAACGTGAGACAAACATAGTATCAGGAATAATGGCTGCAATACGTTTCTCCGCTTCATCATTCAAATAAGAAAATAAAAGATTAATCGCAACTGCCTTCGGTGATAATTCTTTTATTTGATGTGCCAATTTTTCTAATTGTGATTCAGTTAAAGGCTCAATGATTTCGGAAAACGCAGAGATTCTCCCACCTGTTTCGAGACAGTATTTTTTTGCGACAGGTGGAGCCGTTTTTTCAGGTTGTAAGTTATAAAGCTCTTTGCGGGTTTGGCGACCAATAGAGAGAACATCAGCCAAACCAAAGTTTGTAATATAAGCGGTTGTGACGCCTTTTCCTTCTAACAATGCATTTGTGGCAACTGTCGAACCATGCACTATCGTTAAATGTTCTGTATCAAGTTGTAATTCTTTTATGCCCTGTAAAATTGCTTGTTCAGGTGCTTTTGGCGTTGATAACACTTTATGAGTCTTCAATTGGCCATCTTTATAAACAATAAAGTCCGTAAACGTGCCGCCTGTGTCGATACCTAACAGTGTCATAATATATTTGAACTCAGCTTTATTTAAAATTGTTTTTTCTAGCCCGGCCATGAAATGGGAGTTTCCAAATATAGACTCTCTATATGCCATCCCTGGCCGCTCGACTGCCGCGTCCATGCGGCAGATGGTCTAAATTTGGAAACTCCCATTCCATGTCCTAAGTAAGTAGCCTGATGCCTAATTTTATATCATCCCTTAATAATAAAATATTAATTTCTATCTGTGCCATTCATCACTTGCCACGTTCATTATGATGCTTATAATCCTTACTTGTTTTATTTTTAAACCCTATTTGTACGTTATAGTATGAAACATAAACAAAAGTCAGGCTAGGGAATTGTGAGGGTCAAATAAGGACCGTCTGCCGCATGGATGCGGCAGCCGAGCAAGCCATGGATGGCATTCTTTTGCGCGTCATTATTTGACCCTCGCTGTTCCCTAACCGAGGCACAAGCACATGTTTTATTTGATAACGCGGTAAGCAAAATGTTAGATAATCAGGAAAACAAAAAATTATTAAGTGTTAAGCATTTAAGCCGAACTTATGGTTCGCTCTGTGCCGTTAACAATATTAGTTTTCATCTTAACAAAGGTGAAGTACTGGGTTTTCTTGGTCCCAATGGGGCTGGAAAATCATCCGCCATGCAAGTCATTACCGGTAATCTCGCACCATCAGCAGGACAAATAAATATATGTGGTTTTGATTTGCTCGACTCAGCCAAACAGGCAAAAGCCAATATTGGTTATTTGCCCGAACAACCACCGTTATATCGTGAATTAAAAGTCGATGAATATTTATCATTTTGCGCACAGCTTAACCGCATAGAAAAATCAAAACAAAATGCGGCGGTACAACGAGCTAAAGAACGCTGTGGTTTAACCGAAGTTGGACAACGATTAATTAATAATTTATCCAAAGGCTATCAACAACGCGTTGGTATCGCACAGGCTATTATTCATAATCCTGCTATTGTTATATTAGATGAACCCACTGTTGGGCTTGATCCAATTCAGATTCGTGAAATTCGTGCTTTGATTCGTGAACTTGCTGAAGATCATGGTGTCATTTTATCAACACATATTTTACCCGAAGTACAAATGACCTGTGATCGCGTCCAGATCATCAACCGCGGTCAACTCGTTTATTCAGACGATATTAACCACCTGCATCAGCGTATGCGATCAAACAGTATTATTTTAGGGTTGAATAATGCACCAACAGAAACTGAATTAAAATCTTTAAAACATATTGACGATGTTGAAGTCCTAACAAGTACCCGTTTTCGTTTATCGCATTCCACAGAAAATAATCCGGCAGAAAATATTGCACAAATTGCTGCCAATAATAACTGGGGACTTTTTGAATTACGCCCTGAACAAAAAACATTAGAACAGATTTTTGTTGAACTAACTTCAGGTGAAGTCATTGCCGATGAAACTGAGTTAACAGAAGATGAACAAGACAAAGGAGCTGCCGCATGATGATATTTACTTTAGCGCGGCGTGAATTACGCAGTTTATTTCTTTCGCCATTAGCATGGGCCATTTTAGCCATTGTACAATTTATCACAGCTTATTTATTTTTAAGCCAACTGCAAGAATTTTTACTCATCCAAAGCAAATTAGCTGCTATTGAAAATGCGCCCGGGGTAACTGAACTCGTTATTGTGCCTTTGTATGGCAGTGCAGCATTTATCATGATGTTAGTCACACCTTTACTGACCATGCGATTAATCAGTGAAGAACGCCGTAATAAATCATTAGCATTATTACTTTCAGCACCCATATCAATGACTGAAATTATTATTGGAAAATATCTCGGCATGTTAGGTTTTGCGGCAATCATGATTTTTATGATGACCTTAATGCCTCTCTCACTTTACTTTGCTGGATCATTAGACAGTGGTTTACTCTTTACCATCGTTTTAGGCATCAGCTTGTTACTCGCTGCATTTATATCGATTGGTCTTTACATGTCGAGCCTCACAGCGCAACCCACTATCGCGGCAATGAGCACCTTCGGCATATTGCTCATGCTATGGATAATTGACTGGGCGGGCAATAAAGCTGATGCTGCAGCAAGTGGCTTACTGGAATATATATCTATGCTGCGTCATTTTGAAGCCTTTACAAAAGGCATATTTAGTAGCAGCGACTTTGTCTATTACATCCTATTTATCTCTCTTTTTCTCATATTAAGTATTCGTCGCCTGGATAGCGATCGTTTACAACGTTAGATGAAACAGATATAGATTTTAACCATATTATAAATAATCAGGAACTTTAAATGTTAAGTAGATTTATGCGAAGTAGAAATTTTTTATCCAAATTAATGGCTGAAGGTTTCAGATCATTAGTCCGTCGTCATGAAAATAGAAATCATAATTTCAAGACCAATGGAGAAGAGGTGGTTATTAAAAAATTATCTAAATTTAATTTTAATACTGTTTTTGATGTAGGTGGAAATGTAGGCGATTATTCAGTAATGCTACGAAAATATTTTCCTAATGCAGCAATACACACCTTTGAAATATTTGAAAATAATCTTGAAACAATTCAAGAGAAAAATTCCGGCGATGACAATATTACAATTAACCCATTCGGCCTTTCTAACGAGAATGGTACAATTAAGGTTAAATATTACGGCAAAGGTAGTGGTGTAAACTCTATCCATGATTACCCACATAAAGGAGAAAGCACGTGGGAAGAATGTAACATAATTAAAGGCGATGATTATGTTAAAGAAAAAGCTATAAATACGATCGATTTCCTGAAAATTGATACTGAAGGAAGTGAAAATTTAGTTCTCGAAGGATTTATTGATATTTTAAAAAATGGTGGTGTCAAAGTAATCCAATTCGAATATGGATATGTAAACATTATATCCAAATTTTTACTTTATGATTTTTATAACTTTTTTAACGAATTAGGCTACGTAGTTGGAAAAGTTTATCCAAAAAAAGTAGAGTTTAAAGAATACAGTTTGAAAGATGAAAACTTCTTTGGACCAAATTATATTGCTGTAAAAAAATCAGAAATAGACATTATTGAGTCTCTATCTAAATAAAGGCTTGTGTAACTTCTTACTTGTTTACAACGCTAGGTATTAACGACAAAAATTATGGAAATTACTAAAACCACACGTAACCAAATACGATTTCAGAATGTGCTTTTTATCATTTTATTAAGCACTGTTGTTGGTTTGCTTGCCCGGCTTTCTATTCAGTATAGTTTTGAGTCAGACTGGACTAAAAATAATCGAAATACATTATCAGATGCCAGTATTCAATTACTAAAACAGATTCCTGCTCCAGTAAAAATAACCACCTTTATTCCGGATGGGAATTTACTCTCTAATCGTCAGTATATTAAAGAACTGATAAAAAAATACCAAAAATATAAAAGCGATATTACTTTAGAAATAATTAATCCGGATATTGCACCTGATTTAGTTCGAAAATTAAAAGTAACAAACTATGGTGAAGTTGTTGTTGAGTATCAAGGTCGAAATGAACATATCAGCCAACTAAAAGAACAAACGCTAACTAATACCTTAGAGCGGTTACTTCGTCAGGGTGAACGTAAATTATTATTCACCAGTGGTCATGGTGAAAGAAAACCTCATGGTCGCGCTAATTTTGACTGGAGTACGTTTTCTGAAAAACTAAAAATTAAAGGCATCACAACAGAATTATTAAAACTTAACGAAACACCTGACATACCGGATGTAGCAGCGGTTGTCATTGCCAGTCCACAAGTTGATTTTTTACCGGGTGAAGTTAAATTACTCGTAGACTATGTGAAACGTGGCGGCAACCTTATATGGGTTCAGGACCCGGGGACATCATTATACGGGCTACGACCGCTCGCGGATCTGTTGGGTATCAATTTTTATCCGGGAACGATTGTTGATCCAACCGCGCAAATGATGAATGTTAAAGATCCCTCCTTTGCACTTGTTACCAGTTATCCAGCACATGCTATTAGTCGTAATTTTCAATATATGACAATTTTTCCGAAAGCTGTTGGTATTATTCACAACAAAATAAATAAAGCATGGATTGCAACACCTTTTTTACAAACTGTAGCGCGTAGCTGGTCTGAAACCGGGGTATTAAAAGGTGCGGTCGATTACAATGCAGATAGTGATTTTGTTGGTCCGTTGACGATTGGTTTAGCATTACAACGTAATACAAAAAATAAAGATCTAAACGACAAACTCAAAAAGCAAAGACTCGTAATATTGGGTGATGGCGATTTTATTTCTAATACCTACATTGGTAATCAGGGAAATCTGAATATTGGACACAATATTGTTAACTGGATTAGTAGTGATGATAATTTTATCTCGATACCCAGCTCAACCTCTGTGGACAGCCAGATTATCATTAGTGATCTGGTCGGCGCCATTATTGGATTGATATTTTTAGTTGTATTACCTGTTGCTTTGCTTGTTGCCGGACTACTTGTCTGGTACAAGCGTCGCTCAGCTTAATTTTAGTTACTTATGTCAAAACGAAACTTACTCAATCTCAGTTTATTTATTTTCACACTGGCTTTAGTCATTCTTGTCATTTATGAACCTGGCAAAAAAACACCTAAAACCATACCTAAATTAACTGCTCTCGAAGTTAATGATGTCCATTCAATAAAAATTATTCGGACAAATGCTAAGCCATTAGAAAAAATATTAGAGTTTGAAAAAACATCCGCTGGCTGGATGATGTTTAAACCGTATAAACTTTCAGCAAATGATTTTCGTATCGACTCTATTTTAAAGATCTTATCGACAGAATCCTTATCACAAAACGACCTAAAAGATCTTAATAAAGATACGTTTGGTTTAACAAAACCTGTTGCGACAATCACCTTTAATAATGATACCTCTATTTTATTTGGGAATAACAAATCATTAAAACATTATCGTTATGTTGAATTAGATTCAATGTTACACATGGTTATTGATACTTTTTATTATCAATTAATAGCTAAAGCTGAAAGCTACATAAACCACAAACTTCTCCATAATAAAAGTAAAATTGTTAAATTAAGTTTACCCAATCTATTATTAAAAAATACAGAGGGGAAATGGACGGTTACACCCCACTCTAAATCTGACTCGGCAGATTCAATTAACCAGTTAATTGATGAGTGGCAATACAGTCAGGCATACGACATTAATATTGTAAAAAACAAACGCAAGTTCCGACCTGATATTTCAATCTATCTGAAAAACAAACAGACCATTAATTTTAAAATAGAAGAGTCAAAAGAAAGCTTCAATTTAATTAATACTGATACTAATGTACGATATATTTTATCAGCCGATCGAAAAAATAAATTGTTAAAACTATCAGGCATTAATCAAACGAATGAGTAAATTATAAAATGCCCGAACTTCCAGAGGTTGAAACTACTCGCAAGGGTATTGCCCCACATATTGAAAATAATATTATTACTAAAGTTATCGTTAGAAACCGTAATTTACGCTGGCCTGTTCCAAAGGGTTTAAATACAAAACTTACCTTACAAAAAATTAATTCTGTTACTCGTCGCGCAAAATATTTATTAATCAATACTGACATCGGAACACTTATTATTCATTTGGGCATGTCGGGCAGCTTACGTATTTTGCCTATTGATGAATCGCTGGATAAACACGATCATTTTGAATTACAATTTAAGGACGGTATTTGTTTACGATTACGTGATCCAAGACGGTTTGGTTGTGTTCTGTGGACAAAAGACGATCCGTTAAAACATGAACGACTTATTAACCTTGGTCCTGAACCACTAGATAAGATATTCAATGCTGAATTGCTGTTTAAAAAATCGCGCAAACGAAAAACGGCGATAAAACAATTTATTATGGATGCCAAAATCGTTGTTGGTGTTGGTAATATTTATGCAAGTGAGTCACTTTTTCTTGCAAAAATAAACCCTAAACGACTAGCCGGAAAATTAACAAAAAAACAGTCTGTTGATTTAGCCGCTGCAATAAAAAATATTCTGACTCAGGCAATTAAACAAGGTGGCACCACGTTAAAAGATTTTAGATCGAGTGATGGTAAACCAGGTTATTTCCAGCAAAAACTTAAAGTTTATGACCGAAAAGAAGAAGCCTGTGTTGTCTGTAATAAACCGATCAAACAAATAACATTAGGCCAACGTTCAACTTTTTATTGTTCTTACTGTCAAAAATAGGAATAATTTCGCAAAAAAAACTCCATCACACGTTATACTAGCAAACTATTTTTACACTTAATCAGGGATTTCAGATATGAAAACAATACTATTTCTTTTAATGGCATCAATTTTAACCATCTCTTGTACAAAAACAGATGCTAAATCTTTAACATTAAATTCTGAAGATGAAAAAACGGTCTATGCCTTAGGGTTTAAATGGGGTGAACAATTAAAGGCTTTAAGCCTGAATGAGCGTGAACTTCAATCTCTGATCAAAGGCGTAACGGCTTCTGTTAAAAATGGTAAAGCTGAAGTAGATTTACCTACTTATGCGTCTAAAATTGGAATTTTAGCTAAAGCACGATCAGAATCTATCTCTATGAAAGAAATAGAAAGTGGTAAAAAGTTTATTGCCGATTATCTTAAAAACAACAAGAATGCTAAACAAACAGCTTCTGGTTTAGTGTATGAAATAATTAAAGCTGGAACCGGAAAAACACCTAAAGCAACCGACACGGTTGAAGTTCATTACCATGGAACATTAACCAACGGTGAGGTTTTCGACTCTTCAGTTTTACGAAAAAAGAAAATCAAATTCCCGCTTAACCGTGTTATTAAAGGCTGGACTGAAGGTCTACAGTTACTAAAAGAAGGTGGAAAAATAAAATTAATTATCCCTTCAAAACTTGCTTATGGTAATGCTGGTTCACCACCTAAGATTCCTGGTGGCGCAACTTTAATTTTTGAGGTTGAGCTATTTAAGGTTAACCCTAAATAGCAATACCATTTAACCTGAACTCAGGATAAGAGCCGTTCGTCATTCCCGCGTGGTGTTAGCGGGAATCCAGCTACTGAACTATAGATTCCGGCTAAAAGCATGCCGGAATGACGGTGTTTTTTCGTATACAGGCTAACAAATTAAACTATTTCCTAATCCCGAGTTCAGATTATTTAACTTCCGCCAACCCTTCTCCACGAGCATCACTCGCAGCAGTTACTTTATTTTCTTTTTTATCCCAAATAACAACCTGCATATTGCCAAAGGTATTATCTAAAGGTTTTAAGTGATGCCCCAATTCTTTTAATGTCTTTAACGTTTTATCTGAAAAAGTATTCGGTTCATATTGAATCACATCCGGTAAATACTGGTGATGATAACGTGGTAAATTGACAACATCACTCGCGCTTTTACCTTCTATTGTAGCCAGAATACCATGCAACACCATGGTGATAATTCGACTACCACCCGGTGTACCAATGATTGCCATTTTATCTTCACTTTCAATAAAGGTCGGGCTCATACTCGACAACATACGTTTACCCGGTTCAATCGCATTCGCCTCAGCGCCAACTAAGCCATAAACATTAGGCACACCCGGCTTAGCAGAAAAATCATCCATCTCATCATTTAATAAGACACCAGTCCCCGTAGCAACAAAGCCAGAACCAAAAGGATAGTTTACCGACAAGGTCGCTGAAACCCGATTGCCGTGTTTATCTAATATAGAAAAGTGTGTAGTGTGGTTACCACCGGAAGTATCCGCAACACCTTTTAAACTACTGCTCGGTGTGGCTTTTTCAAAATCAATTTTTTGTTGCAATGATTTAGCATATTTTTTGCTGATCAATTTTTTTATCGGTACTTTTACAAAATCAGCGTCACCTAAAAATTCAGCACGATCCCGATAGGTACGACGCATTGCCTCAACAATAACATGAATGCGATTTGAGTCTGAAAGCTGCTCTAATTTGTAATGCGATAAAATATTTAACATTTCCGCCAACGCGACGCCACCTGATGATGGTGGAGCGACTGAGGTTAATTTATAACCTTTATAATCACTAACAATAGGTAAACGTTCTTTTACTTTATAATTTTTTAAATCTTTTAAACTCCAGATTCCACCCGCATTGTTATTACTTATAACCAGTTTTTTGGCAACATCACCGGCATAAAAACCTTTATGGCCATAACGTGCCATCTTTTTAAGTGTTGCCGCTAAATTAGCTTGCTTGATCACATAACCTAAAGGCGGCACCTGGTTGTTCTTTAAAAATATTTTCGCTGCACTTTTTGATTTCTGTAATGTCTTTAAGCGAAAACCGACCATGCGACGATAAAACTCTGTCACAACAAAACCTTTTTCTGCTGCCCGAATCGCAGGTGCTAAAGATTCTTTTAATGGAAGCCGTCCATATTTTTTTGCAATATGAACTAATGCCGCAGGTTCACCGGGAATACCCGCTGCCAACGCACCATCAACAGACAAACCCGGTATCACATTGCCTTTTTTATCTAAATACATATTTCGAGTTGCTTTTAAAGGTGCAACTTCGCGACCATCAATCATCATGTTTTTATTTTTTTTCTTATCATGCAACAACCAAAAACCACCTCCACCAATTCCTGAGCTATAAGGTTCAACAACCGCGAGCGTGGCACTAACAGCAACTGCAGCATCAAAAGCATTACCGCCTTTTTCTAAAATTTCAAAACCCGCTTTAGTTGCAAGAGGATGAGCAGAAGCAATCGCGGCCTGAGAGGGCTGTAAATCAGGATCAGCAAATAATTGTGTTGAAAAAATTAAAGCGATAAATATGAGGCTAAACTTTTGCATAGGTTATTTCCTGAATTGGGGATATCCAATACTAAAACAATTTAAGAATCAGGTGAAAATTTTACAATAAAAAAGCCTCTTAACGAGTAATACCGATCAGTTAAGGGCATAAAATTCAAAATATTTGTTCCCTCCCTTTCAAGGGGAGGGTTAGGGTGGGGTGATAGTTAATAATCCCCTCCCCCTAGCCCCCTCCCTGAGGGAGGGGGTATGAAATCAAATCCTTAAGTGAACGGTATTGTCTTAACGAAGCTTTTTTTAAATCGGTTTATGCTGAAGTAAGTTTTTCGTATTTAAGCTGGAGCGTTTCCTTTGATTCGGTATTATCAGGATCCACCAAAATACAATCTACCGGGCAAACTTCGATACAGGTTGGCTCGTCAAAATGACCAACACATTCCGTGCATAAATTAGGATCAATTTCATAAATTTCATCACCTTGCGAAATGGCACCATTTGGGCACTCTGGCTCACACACATCACAATTTATGCATTCATCATTAATCAGGAGAGACATAAAAAAACTCCGTTATCGGCTAGCTTTCAAAAAGATGCGTATATTAGCGTATTCTGTTATTTAATGCAGCAGCGACATTCTCATGCACAAAAGGTGAAACATCACCGCCTAAAAGGGCAATTTCCCGCACCAGACTGGAAGAAATATAGCTATATTGCTCTGCCGGGGTTAAAAATAAAGTCTCAATTTTCTCATCTAAACGACGATTCATACTGGCGAGCTGAAATTCGTACTCAAAATCTGAAACAGCGCGTAATCCACGTAAAATAACCTGGGCATTGTTTTTATTCACAAAATCAATCAAAAGGCCATCAAACTGGATAACCTCAACATTTGCCATATCCGCCAGTACATCTTTGGCCAATGAAACACGTTCCCCGGCATTAAAAAAGGGCTGCTTACCGCCATTTTGTCCACCCGTCGCGACCGCCAGAATGACACGATCAAAAATACGAGATGCCCGTTGCACCAAATCGCTGTGCCCATTGGTGATGGGATCAAATGTGCCGGGGTAGATTGCGGTTATTTTCACAGGATAGAGAACCTTCAAAAGTTATTAATTTCGATATGTTAACGTAATGTTCAACCTTTAGCACTTAAGCGCTTAAACGGTTCACACTTTATTAGGTGTGGGTTCCAGTTTACTTTCCAACCTCACCATTACTGAGGTAATTATCATCAACAAAATAACGGCTGCGGTAAAATAAAACATCCCTGATTCAATATACACAGACGCTAACGCCCCCAACTTAACCGTCATAATTAATACAGCAATCACAAACACATCCAACATAGACCAGCGCCCGTAACGATGCATTAAATGCAGATACTTTGAGTACTTCTCGTTTTCTACTGCTTTTTTCGCGGAGAGTAAATATAAGTAATAAAGCTTTAATAAAGGTAAGACGATACTGAATAATAAAATCACAATAAAAATAAAATACTGTTGTTCTTCAAGCAAATGAAGGAGTCCCGTTAAAATAGACACTTCATTCGAGACAATCATTAATTTTGTAATCGTCAAAATCGGTAATGAGATACCGGCAATAAACAACACTAGCGTTATTACTAACAACAGTTGAATTGTTTTTGCCGACTTAGGGAATTGTTCTGCTATGGTGACTACGTAATTCATTTATTAAATACCATCGTAAAATTAAAATGAAGGTTTTATTAATTTCAGATTATTATATTAAGATTAATTTTGCCCGAACCCGAATGGTACTTACTTTAGTATATTGTCATTCCCGCAGGCGGTTAGCGGGAATCTAGCCTCTTTGATCACTGGATGGTCCAGGTCAGCTTCTCGACTAACTTAGTCTCACCTTCTTCCGGCTCAAAATCATAGCGGAATGACGAGGTCATTTTTTTATCATTCGTCTTAAATAAGTATCATCATGCTCTGGCACCATATATTTTATTCAGCTTTATTGTTCGCCTGACGTTTTTTGTATTTCACTTCTCTGCGCTGTTGACTGATTGCGGCCACGTCCGAACCGATATGTTCTTCACCACGCGCTTTGGCTAACTGCACCTGTTTTTCGCGTTGCATAAAGCGGCTGCGTTGTTCATCTGTTTTTTTATCATAACAATGGTGACAACTCACACCCTTAATATAGTGATCGCTTTTTTTATCCTCTTCAGAAATCGGTAAGCGACAGGCGTGACATTGATCATAACGCCCTTTCTCAAGCGTATGCGTCACACTCACTCGATTATCAAACACAAAACATTCGCCTTGCCAGAGTGACTCTTTCTCAGGTACTGTTTCCAGATACTTCAATATACCGCCTTGTAAATGATAGACCTCATCAAAACCCTGCTCTTTTAAATAAGCCGTGGATTTTTCACAACGAATACCGCCGGTACAAAACATCGCCACTTTTTTATGTTTAGTCAGGTCCAACTTATTTTTTACAAAATCAGGAAACTGACGAAACGTGTCCGTACTTGGATTAACGGCATCTTTAAACGAACCAATGCCCACCTCATACTCGTTTCGCGTATCGATTAAGGTCACATCAGGATCAGAAATTAACGCATTCCAGTCTTCCGCTTTAACATACGTGCCCACCACATGCGTCGGATCGATCCCCTCGACCCCCATGGTAACAATCTCTTTTTTTAATTTAACCCGGGTACGGTAAAACGGCATAGCCTCATCATAAGAGACTTTTTGCCGAACATCCGCCAGACGACTGTCTGACTTAAACCAGTTCAGTAAGGCATCAATCGATGCCTGTGATCCTGCTACAGTGCCATTAATACCCTCACGCGCGAGTAACAGCGTGCCTTTAATGTTGTTTTCTAACATTAAATCCAGCAACGGCTGACGTAAGTTTTCGTAATCTTCAAGAATCACAAAGTGATAAAGCGCAGAAATAACAATTTTAGACATAACATACAACCTGTTCGGCAAGCTGGAACATAAATCCAGTGCACACTTAAAAGCTGCTGATTATAGCAAAAAACACAAAGCGCAAACGAGTAATTGGGTCAACCCTGCCCCCTATATTTCAGGTCTGTTCAGAAAAGGTGGAAGTTTCACTAAATTGTGACGCAACTACAAGCAAGTATTTAACTGCAATGCGTGTTTCAAGTGTTATGCTCCCTTGCTCTTCGTTTTATATTAAACAAAGATATTACTTCAATAACTCTTCCAACTTATTTAACTTACTCATATAAAACTTTTCACTCCAGAGACTTAAAGTCTTCTGTTCTACTGGTTTTAAGAATCGCTCAACGTCTTCTGCTGCATCTTTCCAGTTAATTGAAGAAATCTTTTCGCCTAAAGCGTTAACTAACCATTTACGATCAATGTTTAGAACAAGATTTTTCCATGGGCCGTATTGAATAAGCGCATTCTGTAGCAATAACAAATTGGGTGTTACGCCTTGTGCGATATACCAATTAAAATCATACCAATCACGGCCTTTAAGATATGGTCGGCACAATAAGGCATGTGTCTTTAATGCGAAATTACTGCTCATATCCTGATGACCAACTTCAAAGTCCACAGGAAAATCAAGATACGTATATTCAAAACCAGAGCCTGCTGGTGGATTACAATCAATCTCCAGTTTGATTTTTAATTTATGACCACTATGATTGTTCATGAAATTTAAGTTTAACTGGTTAACAATAGAGTTATCCTTAATGAGCGCAACCTTCACATTTTTATCCATATCCATTTTATCGAGCGCTTCTGGCTTAATCCCAAATTCATTACATGTTTCAATAAGATGTTCAAGATAAGGTTGCCATGAAAATGTTGGATTGGGTTCAATTAAAATAAAATCGATATCTTCAGAAAAACGAGGTAAACCATGTAAAATCCTCAAGCTGGTTCCACCCTGAAATGCCGCCACCTCAAAAAAGTCCGCTTTCCATAAAGCAAACAACATAATTTCTTGTACAATTTCCTTTAAGGCATTTTCTTCCTCAATAGGGCTCGACACGTTATAAGTCGCTAACCTCTTTTTAATTAAATCAATCATAATTCTAATGACCTTAGTAACTCTTCAATGAATAAACGTTCCCGTTTACCTTTATATACATCCAATAACATAGAGATACTTGAAGAAGGCGCCGATTTAATAGCTTCTTCGTCAATGCGTAATCCTTCAATCAAGTAATCGAGCCCCTGCCAGGGCGACTTGCGTAAATACACTAAATCTAACAATGCCCGCATAGGTTCTGCAATCAATGCGACTTGTTGATTCAACTCATGCCTTGTTACAGCCTGAAGAAAATAACCAGACACAACCGTCATACGATAAAAATTAAATTGTCCAAAAACCTCATGAGAATATTCTAGTGTTTTACCGCCAGACGTCATACTAACCACTGTATGAACAGCTTCAGGAATCCAACCATGAAAACTTAAAGCCGTTTCAGCAGATACATAACTCCCGGGCTTCCAATGTTGCGCCAAAGCAAAAGGATGAATGGGATTGCGACGGTATTTATTTGCAAGAACATACAAGCCGCGCCGAACCTGTAATAGCTCATTCGCTTTAATAGCGCGATTCACTAGACCATAGCGCCGTCCATCGCCCCCCTCCAACAGCCGTTCGAGTTGTCGAGCAGTTAAGACTCGTTCAGAATTACCGGATTCGATAATGATTTCTGTTAATGGTGTCATGCATTAAATTTACAGTAACTTGCATAAAATGCAAGTATCTAGAAAGATTTTACCGTAAGAATATCACCTAAGTAACTTAACTATCTGTTTAATTGGTATTTAAATGCTCTATAAAGACACAAGGGGGTCTTTCAAGTTTTTTTCCTATCTAAGTAAATATGTAAGGCGCACTGTATGAAATTACACAACAAAATGAGCATACAGCTCATAAAACCCTGTTTGATTTTGAATCTTCGTAGTCATTATTGAGTTCAATCTTCATTGAATTGCCCCGCAACAACAGGCAAGTACTTAGCAGCAATGCGTGTGTGCTGATGATGAATGTTATGGTGCATCGTCGCGTAGACAACATCAGATCCATAAATGAGTAATGACGGGTAAATAATAAAACCAGGCAAAGGGATTGGAAACGTCCCTGCTTTGCCACCGCGAAAATGCACCAGATGGAAAAAAACAAAATCATTAATAACATAAGATAAACGAAGCACAAGCCACCAGGCTAAAAAAGCAAAAGGTGCTGCCAGCAATAAGGCAAAAAATACAGACGCACGTACCAGCATCATCAGCATAAGTTCTCGAGATAAACCATGAGCACGGATATAACGGTAACTTGCCTGTTCTTGCTGAGTTAAGGCACCGATAAAGGCATTTACAAAACCGCCGAGAATGTGGAATGCATCGGGATCGTTAGCTGTTGCCGTATACTGGTGGTGCCCCATATGAATGTTATGATATTCACGATAACCCAAATTCAATGGCGAAAAGGGGATAGGTAGTAAACGCGTAAACACATCAAGCTCATGCGGCTTCTTTAAATGCATGAGTTCATGAAAGGCAATCATCCAACGGGTCACCATCACGGTAGTGAGCAACGCCATCCAAACAACATTGATAACACCACTCGCATAAGCAGCATAGGTGGCAAATAGAACGAAGGTAAAAAGATAAATCTTAATCCGGTATTCCATTACATCTTTTTCATTAGCATAGTATTCGCTAAAGTCAGCCATTGTTAAATCCTTTTACATAATGTGTTAATGAAGCTTATCAAAATTATATCTCACTTAAACATAACCCACCAACAGCAGACAGCACAATTAATGACGGCAGTAAAAGGAAAGCGTTAATAAAATAGGGAAACGTTCAATTAACGATAGTCTTTAAGAAAACGATCAACTTTTGCTTTCGGTATTTTGGCAATATCTTGCATCAGAGAAAAAGGAATTCGCTTTAACGCATAATTCTCTTCAAGATCAGCCAACATTTTCAACCAGAGGTGGGCGGTCATTTCAGCATCGGCCAATGCTCTGTGAAATGTGCCATCCGTAGGCAGTCGATGATAAGACACTAAAGTACCAAGTTTGTGATTCGGGGCATCCGGATACAAACGCCGCGCAGTCAGCATAGAGCAGGCAAATTCACCGGAGGGCTTGCGTTTAATACGATGGCATTCCGCCATTAAAAATCGGCTATCAAACGAAGCATTGTGCGCCACCATATCAAAGTCTTCGACAAAGTCGGCAAATTCTGCCATCACAGTTTTACACGGCGGTGCCGTTTTTAACATGGCATTAGTAATACCGGTGTACTCTTCGATAAAAGGCGATACTCGTTTACCAGGGTTCATCAGGCTTTGATAACGCTCACGCACCTTACCCTTTTCAATCCGTACCGCACCAATTTCAATCACACGATCTCCTCCGTTTGGAGACAAACCCGTGGTCTCAAAATCGAGCACAATAACCGTGTCGGCTCTTCGCTTAGTTTTTTGTGCCATAATAGAAATACTCTGGACTAAATTAAAAAGGCTCGGCCCTGACGAATCCCCACATAATTTCGATCTAAATCAATGACTTACAACGAAAAGAAAAACAGTAACCACGGCACTTATATTTTCAGAATAAGTAGTCTGCATAATATGACTTATATAATGCACTCAATGCCTTTATGCATGTCTGAACTGTTTTTAAATATATTAGCTAAATTAAAAAACGTCATAACTTATTGATTATGATCACTTTTTTGTGGGGATCCCTCAGTCTCCGACGACATTTTTCACTTTATTGATTATTTCTCAAAGCAAATCGATCAGACACCATTTATTGTAAAAAAATATTTTGCCGGTGATACTTTATTGCTGTTATATCTGGGTGGAATCTTGATGGTAAATTTAACTGTAAACCTTCAATTTCAAAAGCATGTTGAAGCCCAACATCACTTCTTAAATCATAAGTTAACTTTTTCGACAAGATAACTCGTAAATTATCATCAAATGCAATAAACCCCGTATCAAAAAGCTTGTCGTAAAGAACATTCAGTGCAATGCCATTAGTAGGATCAGCTCGTCGAGCTTCATCTTTACTCCAAGGTATAATATGACTGGCAATTAATAACTTTGGTATATTCAAGCCTGTAAGTGCACAACAATTATCATAACTAACCATTACGCTTTTTCTAAAAAATCCTTGCACTCGTCGCACTCGGACACTACGAATTGATTCAGTTTCACCTTTCGGAATTAATAGTAATAATTCATTTTCAACTTCATTTTTTATTGAAACTTGATATGTATCCTCTAACTCTAACGAAACTTTCTCAGAATTTTCAACAAATTCATTCCATAACTCACGATCCAATTTACTGACATTACCTAGACCTTTCTGCTGTAAGTCAGGATCAAGACTAGCAAAATTACAAGCCTTCATTGCTACAGCAGAGGGGGTACGATTTATGGACTTAGCGACAGCAATCACACCAGAATTTTTTTGATGTAGTTGACCAAAAGGTAGTAAGAAATATAATCGTAATGCTAATAACTGCTCATCTCTTGACCAAATCTGTCTTTGCATTATATAGACCTTATTTCGTTAGGTTAATACTAAATCATCATTGCATAATTAGCGATTAAGGTGGCAACCATTTCTTAAATTAGAAACAACTGTATTCTAACTCCATTTATTTCTCTTAGTTTATTTTTGGTTGATTTTGGTTGACTTAAAGAAGCCTAAAGGTAAAATAGGTACTTACATTTAGTTTCGAGAAGGAAACTTAGATTGAGTACCCAAGTAGACGTTAAAAGTGCATCTTTACAATTAGGCATTAGTGACCAAAGAGTTAGAACGCTCTGTCGCGAAGGCGTAATAAAAGCAAAAAGAATTGGTAATTCTTGGGTTCTTGAGCAGTCTAGTATAGATAAGTACTGCAAACATACAGCACTTAAAGTAGCTGAAGATCACCCCGCCTACGGAACCAAAAAATCTAAAAAACCAATAGCGCTTAGCTTCTTCTCAGGAGCAATGGGCCTAGATCTTGGTATAGAGAAAGCGGGATTTGATATTCGGTTAGCTTGCGAAGTAGACAAATATTGCAGACAAACAATCTTACAAAATAGACCTAATACAGCTCTTTTAGGAGATATCAATCAATATAGTTCAGCTGACATCCTTAAAGAAGCTAAGCTTTCTAAAAAAGATGATATTGATTTAATTGTTGGTGGCCCACCCTGCCAAGCATTTAGCACAGCAGGTAAACGAAAAGCTTTCAATGATGATAGGGGCAATGTTTTTCTAAAATATATTGATTTAGCTTTAGAACTAAAACCAAAATATATTGTTATAGAAAATGTGCGAGGGCTTCTATCTTGTCCTATGGAACATCGCCCTCACGAACAAAGGGGGGGGAGTTTTCCAGACCTATCTTTAGATGAGCTGAAAGGTGGAGCTTTAAACTTCGTTCTAAATCGGCTTAGAAACTCTGGTTATTCTTATTCTTTTAACCTATACAACTCAGCTAATTTTGGAACACCTCAAGTCAGAGAGCGTGTCATTATCATCTGCTCTAGAGATGGAAAAAAGCCTCCATTTTTAGTACCTACACATTCAGATAATGGTGAATTTAAACTTCCAAAGTGGAACACTCTCAGGAAAACCATTTCAGGTATAAAAAAACATCATCATTTAAATTTTCCTGAAAAACGTCTTAAATACTATCGAATGTTGAAAGCTGGGGAGAACTGGAAAAATCTTTCAGAAAAAAATCAGAAAGCCGCGATGGGTAAGTCATATTATTCAGGTGGAGGAAAAACAGGATTTTTAAGAAGATTAAACTGGAACAAACCATCACCTACTCTTGTGACACACCCGGCAATGCCTGCAACCGATCTGGCCCACCCAGTTAAAGATCGACCACTTTCGATTGAAGAGTATAAACGCATACAAGAATTCCCTGATGATTGGGAACTAGCAGGCCCTTTGATTCAACAATATAAGCAGGTTGGTAACGCAGTACCTTTAAGTCTAGGTTATGCGGTTGGAAAACTTGTATCTGATCTACTAAAGAAAAAAACAGTTCCTAGTTATATTAACTTTAAATACTCAAGGTATAAAAATACTAATAATATTGATTGGGAAGATAATTTTAAAAAACAAAGCAAGAGCACAAAACAATTTAACCAACAGTTAAAACTTAAACATGGTTAATCGAGTGAAATACAATTTTTTATTTCACTATTTACCCGAATTAAACTCGAGTAATCTATCCCAGTTTATTACTCCCTCAGCATCGCAAAAGTCTTTCGAAAATTCTAAATTGAATCTTTTTAATACTTTTTCATATTCGGCGTAAAAAGCGTTGTTCCTCTTATTTGCGTCTACACCAAAAGGAGTAATGATCTTTGCGTATAGTTTATCATCACCTGAGATATGTTCCCAAAAGTCTTGGCCACAATACTTAATATAGTCACCTTTGTCTGGCTTGCCTTCTTTACCATAACAGCAACCATTAACAGCAACGACGTTTTGTTTCTTAGCATTTGTGCCTAGTATTTTCTTTGCTTTTTTAAAATGATCACGAAGTTTTTTAATTGAATTAGCATTCCCCCAATGAGGCCCTGATTTTATTGAAACAATATATTTAATATCGTCTTTAATAAATTCAAGATCTATACCTTCCGCTGAAGATTTAACTCCACCATAGACTTCACTGCAAACAAAAATAGCTAATTCTTCAAGTACTCCACCAAAAATTGCTTCTTCTTGGGAAGACAAGTGTGCATCAAGAATAGATTTAACTAATTCACCTGAATTATTTAATCCTTTAACTTTAAATAAATATGGGTTTTTTCTTTTTAAAACATTTTTCAGCTTTAGCTTCAGCAATTTATCAAGTATTTTTTTATGATAATCTCTAATGCTTTCTTCGATAAATTTCGACAACTTTTCATCACTAACCATTCACTTCACTCACTACAATTAATAATATTTTTAGAATATTAGAGAACATAATTCACCGACATATTACTTTTTAGCAATCATACTTATTTTTAATATGCTCATGATAATAACTTCCAACTGAATTAGCAGATATAAATTCTTGGAATACATGTTCCGAAACTCCACAGTAAGTGTAATATGGGTCACTATCTTCAAAATCTATATACATTGTATTAGTTGATGATTCGTAACCAATATTCCTAATTGCTGAAGACCTAACATTTTCCCAATTAATCATAATTTCATCTATATATTCTCAACTGACTAATAATTAATCTTTAAAAATAATTTTATAAGCCATACTAGAATAATTGGTCTCTGATGCCTATTTTAAATAGTGGTCTGTCCCTGACGAATCCCCACGAAATAACGAATAAAATATTTAAAAAACAGCAACTTAACAAAATATGCATTAATACTAGTGTAAAAGCCTGTCTTTGCGAGAGAATAACATGACAGAAGCAATCTCATGATGTAGAAGTATAAACACGAGATTACCGCGTCAACACTTAAAAACAAATGTTTTTAAGTGTTTCCTCGCAATGACCGGTAACTCTAAAATTCGTGGGGATCCGTCAGGGTCTGTCCCCTATTACTAACAAGTCATCACGGGGAATTGATGACATTATTCTTATTATATAGTGTGTTTCATCGTACTTGATTAGAAAGCCTATGACCAGTAAGGGTTTCACCTAAGCTTGTGATATTGCAGGGTTTTTGAGCTTTTTGTGGCCTAGCTGCCTTTCTCCTGAAAACTTGGGCTGTATTACCGATTACGAATCGTTTTTGGTGGGGATTGTTGGTATTATTTGGGTTGTTAAATGGACTTTAAAATAAGGATTTAAAAAGGGAAAAAGGTTTTCTGCTCCCAAATCAAACTCAAGATCTCTATTTTCACCATGTAACTCCTGGTGAAACTTTAAGCGGCATTATCAATAGCTATTATCCTGGTCAGGCGAATCGTATGCAGGATCAGATTAAGCAGGCATTAATCGATAACCCGAGTATTAAAAACCCGGATCTTATTAAGCCGGGACAACTTGTTGCGTTAAGAACGGCTTCGACAACAATGTGTCTTGCTCCGATAGATCTCAGTGAGACAAATAAGGTGAAGCATCTATGGGGAATAATGAATCCTGAAACGCAAAAAGCCATTAAGGAAACGTCTCCGCTTTATAATGGTCTTTCTTTAGGATTAGCGGGTGGTGGTACTGCGTTGTTTACATTAGAAAAAACGCTTAAATCTAATATGTCATTATTGCGTGGCATCCCCGATGCGTATCACCAATATAAAAGTGGTGCTATCACAAAGTATCAATTTGATAAAATCAGAGCATCAAAGCTAAATCTATACACTAAAAATATTGGTCCAATGATTAACAAAGGTATTTATGGTGATACTAAAGTTAAAAATGCATTTAGGTTACCACCAGGTCGAAGTCTTCATGCTACAAAAAGTATGACCCAACACTTAAGCAAACTAAGTAAGATATCAAGCGCTGTTTCAAAAGGTGGTGTTGTACTTGCATGTGTAGGTTTAGCGTCAAGTTGTTATCAGGTTTCACAAGCTGAGACTTTACCGGAAAAAAATGAAATCGCTGTTAAAGCAATATCTAGTACTATTGCTGGAGCAGCAATTGGTGTTGTCGCAACTGTATTTCTTGTTAGTACACCAGTCGGTTGGGGAATTGTTCTTGTAGCAGGAGCAATAAGTGCAGTCGGTTCATGGGGTGCGGGCGAACTTGCGGGTAGTGTTTATAAATCAAACTTTTCTGATACTGATGTCGTAAAGAGTCTCGGAATAACTAGCATCTGCAACTAAGATAAAATCATTATGATCGATAAATATATTATTATATCCACTGTATTGTTTCTAGGAATGGGAGGGGCTATCTTCATAGTTTTATTCCCTTTACTACTCGTACAACACTTTATTTACAAGAAAACGCTTGATCCTACTTACTTTAATAACAATTACTTTAGTTTACATGAATTAGCTATCTACAATTCATTCCCACTTTTCCTTATCAAAACGATAGCTTATATAAGAGCCATTGTTTTTCCGAAAACCATGCAAAAAATATTCGAATCTAAAATAATCATTCCAAAAGAAAATAAAGTTATCTACTTTATAGCCTGGGCTTCAATGTTGATCATTATTTATTGCGGTATAGTTTTAATTAACACGGTAATCATGGCGATATTATTTTATTCCAACAAATAACAATATAAATAATGTTCATATTGTGAATAGTCTTGGCATCACAAAAATTTTTAACTAAACGATTTTAATTATTATGATAGACACATATATTAGGATATCTTTTATATTACTTATGGCTGTTTCGGTCAGAGGAATTATTGGTTTTATCCCTCTGCTACTTATTCAATATTTTATACACAAAAAAATACTTGATCCTATTTACTTTAATGGTAAACATTATAGTGATTATGAGTTAAGTATTTTCACCACTTTTCCACTGCTATTAATTAAAACACTTGGCTACATAAAAGCTATTGTTTTCCCGAAGACAATGTGGGGGAAATTTAAGAACAACATTCTCATCCCAAAAGAAAACCCCATAACATATTTATTAGCATGGCTAACAATGATAATTCTTATTTGTGGTGGAATTATAATAATAAACACTGGGATTTCTGCTGTTTTTCATTACAGTATTAACTAATTTAAAAACAACATTCTCAAGCAAGAAGAAAGATAATTAGTATACTTACTCGTGTTATTCACAGTGGTATTTTAAATTTTTAGCGGGCCAATTAATCCAGATACTAGAAATATTATGCTTGAAACTTATATGCATTTATCTTTTATTTTAATTGCGATTATGTCTGCTTCTGTAATAGTTGGACTAATCCCTTTATTGTTTATTCAAACATTAATATATAAGAAAATATTTGATTCAACTTACTTTAATGAAAATCATTTTAGTTTAAATGAACTTGCTATGTTCAATTCATTCCCTTTATATTTCATTAAAACATTAGCTTATGTAAGAGCGATCGTTTTCCCCAAAACAATGAGGAAAAGATTTGAATCAAAAATACTCAATCCAAAAGAAAAACCCCTTATTTATTTTCTTGCGTGGATGACAATAGCTATTTTAATTATTGGAAGCGTAGCTATAGTTAACCTCTTTATAGTGGGTGGGCTTATGTATTTTAATGATTTGATATAAAAAAATTAACTTTGTAATAAATAGTGTCAGAGACCAACTGTTTATTAAAAAACCCATCACTAGCAAGGGTTTCACCTAAGTTTGTGATATTGCTGGTTTTTTTGGCTAATCCACGCTTGCCTGCATTTACCTGCATAACTGGGACTGAATCACCGATTATGAGTCGTTTTTGGTGTGCTTAGTTGTTATGATTTTGGCTATTAAACGTGTTTTAAATGAAAGAATCTTAACGGGGTAATAACTTTGCCAGCTTCAGTTTCATTTCTAGTTCTGCTTTTCCTGTTTGTGTTTTCAACACTTCAGGCTGATGCAACACCATCGGCTGATGAAATAGAAAAGTGGTTTATGAGTGATGAACTTACACCACCCACGCAAAGCAGCGATAGTGACTTAACCTTTATCCCTTCACCAACAGATAAACCTGCGCTTCATTCCATTAACGAAATTACCATTAGTCCACAAAGTATAAAAACCGGCTGGGTAAATTTGAAACAATGTTATCAATACCTTGATCCTGTGCCTGAAATGGAGGTGGTTTATAACTACAAAACCATGCGCAAGCTGAGAATTATCAAAAGTAAAAATATTGAACAGGTAAAGATTAAAGGGCAGTCTGTACAACTTGAGAACGTACTTAAAAATGCGCAGTTATGTGTGTCTGCTGATGTAAGAATATTTTATAAAAAGAAGGACGGTTCTTATCAGTTGATAAATGGTCCGTTTCATCGTCAGTTTCTGGATAGTTACTTTCCTTTCCATTTAACCTTAAAAATCAACTACCCTTCTGCACTACTTAAGTTTATTAGCAGTAAACCGAAACCCCAGTTCGGCTTTGTCGTTAAACATATCGACAACACGTTACTGATTGATAGTTACTTTACCGGCAAGCTTTACACTGAAATCACCTTTAAACCCCATGACTAGTCGCAGCTTAATAAAAAACTTTTATAGCGTTAATTGTCTGAACGGTATTCTAGTTATTTATCTACCCATTCATCACGGGGGTTTGACGACATTTTACTTATTATATAGTGCGTTTTATCGTACTTGATTAGAAAGCTCATGATATTACTGGTAAAATCGGGGCAGTATTCCCGTTTATAGATCGTTTTTATGAGTTGATGTTATTAAATATCAACACCCGTCAGTTGCTTTAGTTCCTGAATAAAGGTTTCTTTATCAACATAAAGTAATACCTGCATGCCGACGCTTTGTGCGCGGTTGATGTTACCCGCATCATCATCAACAAACAGTATTTGGCCGAGTGACAGCTCCAGTTCGCTAGCGACATCGCTAAACAATGATGGATCTTGTTTGCCTTTGCCGCGGTAATAACTGTTAAACACTATGTCGAAAGAAGCATAAAAATGGTCTCGTTCATTTAAGTCATCTAACCAATGGGTTTGATCACTTAAGATGCCGGTTATAAACCCTTGTTGCTGACATTTTCTGACCCCTTCTATCATCCAGCTTCGGAGTACAAAGCCGGATAATATTCGCTGCGTGAGTACCTGGTCTTCTCCTGCTAAACCGGTGCGTTCACGCATGAGTGCCCAAAAGTCTGCGGCGCTGCCGTGGCCTAAAACAAAACCTGAATCATAAACGGCTTTCTTTCCTTCGTTCAGCATGGCTGTGGCATTTAGTCCTTGTTCTTTAGCTAATGCGAGCAGGCCATGATGGAACCCTTCGTCTGCCAGTACGCCACCATAGTCAAATAATACGGCTTTAAGTTGAGGTTGTTGTTTTGTCATTGCGGAACACCCTTTTATGTCACTGAAAAAAGGATTGGAGTGATGATGATTAAATCACCCCGCCCTCTTTAATTCAACAGCGTCATAACAATACAGGGCAATATTGAATGACAGCATTATTAAATGACAACATGTTATTCATTCACAAGATAAAAAATCTCACAGTCGTTTTTTTTATTGAATTTGTATTATGATTAATGCTTATCGTTAACTTTTTTCCTGTTAACTAGGACTTCGATGAAGCTTGCCAACAAACGCTTAGACTATGTTCTTAACAACCCGTTTGAATTCTTACGTGCGGTTTTTGTTAACTTTCGTGCAAACCAGGGATTACTGCTTTCCGGTGCGGTTGCTTATTACACGTTACTGTCTATTGTGCCGATGTTGGCGCTTATTCTTATTGCGCTTTCACAACTGACGGATGTGCAGCCTTTACTTGCTGCAACGCGTGAAACGCTGGATTTGATTGCACCGGGTCAGGCGGTTGATCTGGTGGCTCAAATCACCGTGCTATTACATAACTGGCAAATCGTGGGTGTTGTTGGCTTACTCATTTTGTTATTTTTTAGTTCGCTTGCGTTTACGATGTTAGAAAATGCCATGTCTGTTATTTTCTTTCATCGCGTTGTGATTCGCCGCCGGCATTTTCTTATCTCTGCCCTTATTCCTTATGGTTATATATTTTTTATGGCACTGGGTTTATTTCTCGTTAGCACGGTCAGTGGCACACTCCATTCGTTTTCGGATAGTTCATTTACATTGTTGGGTAAAACGTGGGCACTGGGTGGTTATACCGCGGTAATTATTTATCTGTTGGGTCTTATGGGTGAGATATTATTATTAACCTCACTCTACCTGGTAATGCCGTTGGGTCGTTTGGCATTCCCGCATGCATTAATTGGCGGGATCACGGCAACTTTGTTATGGGAACTGACACGACATTTTCTGGTGTGGTATTTTTCTACGCTGTCCTTTGTAAATATCATTTATGGTACCTTTGCTACCGCGATCATTATTCTGCTGACGCTTGAAGCCGCGGCACTTATTTTATTGTTAGGCGCACAGGTGATATCAGAATACGAACGTATAGGGAGTGATACGTTAAAGAAAATGGTGTAATGGCTGAATTATTGCCTATCTGTTTTTGAGCTTAAAACGGGGATAACATCACCGATTATGAGTCGTTTTTGGTGGGGAATGTTGGTATGATTTGGATTATTAAATGGACTTTAAATTGAGGAAAAGACATGGAATCCACATTAAATTACACAGTTAAAACCGGTGATGGTTACTTAAGCATCGCTCGTTACATTTTCAGCCAATCACACCGTACTTATATTCAAACACTCGTTAGTCGCTATGATTTGATGACAAAAGTGGCTAAAAAACTTGAAGCTGAATTAAGCCAGCAATACCTCAATTTTAAACTAAAAGTGGGTCAGTCTTTAAAACTACATGCTGATCCAGGACATTACATTCCTAGTCTTTCAACTCAAGCAAATCATGGCTCACCTAAGACTCAGGCTGCAAGAAAGGCAACTACTCCTGTAGTTGGCGATTATTACTTTGTTATTCATAGTACAGAAGGTAATTTAAAAGATACTGCTCTAGAAAAACTTAAAACAGATAAAAAAGTGGGTGTTGGCCATGCATATATAAATAAGGAAGGCACTATATTTAAGATATGGCCATATAATAGTCCAAAAGGTTGGGCTACGAGAACCGAACGCACAGAAAATAAACCTGAGCTACGCGGTAAACTTGTTAATATTGAATTAGTTTATGGCAATAATGAAGATCCTACTGAGAAACAATATCAAGCACTTGCTGAAATATATACTGAAACAAAAGAATTATTCGGGACGTGGTTATCTATCGCAGCTCACCGAGAAATAGATCGTGGTATTAAAGGTGGTCACCAAGATCCAATTGGATTTAAATTTAATTATTTTTATTCTATTTTAAAAAATAAAAAAGTGCCGACAGATTCAATTAATAAACAAAGTCAAATACGTTTTAATCAGTCCCCTTGGTGTGAACACAAATGGGACTGGCCTCCAGTACTTTCAGGTTCTACATTTGCAAAAGTATCTGATGAAGAATTTATTGCTAAGGGATGTAAATAAAATGTCTGTTAATTTCCGTTATCAACTATTAATTTTAATTTTATCGTGCCTTGCCGTTATAAGCACTGTGTATGCCCTCGATGATTCACTTCAACTAAAACTTGAACGTGCTGGAAGACTTATTGCGAGTACCTATGTGACAGGTAATCCAGATGAGAAGCTTTATGGGCTACACCTTGATTACACGCCAGGCCGTCCAAAAGATATGATACATAACGATGTCGTCATCAATATAAAAACGAAACATTCAATTCAGGAAATAAAGGAACCTGTTATAAATATTAAAGGGCTGAAACAGTTTGAAAAATGGGTTTTAGATGTAAGAAAAAACTTTCGATTCAGTGAAAATCTTGATGCCAGAACTATGGGGGTTTGTCTTAATGGTTGTTGTAGTTATCCTATTGATGGGGGAATGTCGCATAATACCCTTTATTTAAGAGAAGCCTGTTTTGTTATTAAAAACAAAACGCCATTCTTAAAAAGCATTTCTTTAGTTGATGGCGATTAATACTGACCTACTAAAACCTAAAGTTCAGTTGATACAGAATAGTATTAAATCATTGAATCTACCGCAATGTCGGCCTAAAGAGCCGACCTACAAATTAGTTGCGTTGGTACAAAAAATAATTTACCTCGCCGGCTGTTTTTTCTTTTAATAATTGCCAGTTCTCCGGTAACTCAGGTAACGACTGACGTTTTTCTATCTCCAGATACAACATCGCATTATCACTAAGCCAATTGTTACCTTCTAACAACGGCACAACCTTTTGCATAAAATCTAAATGATAAGGTGGATCAAGAAAGACTAAATCATATTGAACTGATTCGTTCTTTAAAAACTTCACACTGTCGATTTGCAATACTTCAGCTTTATCATTGGTATTTAATAAATCTAAATGTTCATGTAATGCTTGCGTGGCTTTTTTATGGCTATCAATAAACGTAATAAACGTTGCACCACGTGATAACGCCTCTAAACCTAAGGCACCACTGCCTGCAAATAAATCCAGACAACGCGCACCATGAATCATCGGTGCTAACCAGTTAAATACGGTTTCACGAACACGATCCGGTGTGGGTCTTAAATTAGGTGCATCAGGAAAATGAAGTTTACGTCCTCGCCACTCACCGCCAATAATGCGAAGTTGATTAGACCCTTTTGCCATTACTTTTCTTTTGTGCCCACTGTAACGGTAAACATTTTATCCGGATGAATGCGGCGTTTAATCGTGTCCTTAATTTGCTCCAAAGTAACATCTTCAATATGTTGATTAAAATCTTTTAAATAACTCAATGGTAAATTATAAAAACCAATTACGCCTAAATAATTTGAAATATCACTGTTGCTATCAATACGTAAAGGGAAACCACCAGTAATGTTTTTCTTGGAATGCGCCAATTCTTTTTCTGTTGGCCCCTTATTGATGTAGTCATTCAATGTTTCTTTTAATACTTTCATTGCTTCATCAGTTTGTTTATTACTGGTTTGCAGTCCAATCGTAAAAGGCCCGCGCCGCAACATGGGTGCAAAATAACTATAGCTGCTATAAGCCAGGCCACGTTTTTCACGTATTTCTTTCACTATGCGTGAACCAAAACCGCTGCCACCTAAAATATGATTTGCGACATAAAGTATAAAATAATCTTTATCTTTTCTGTCTATTCCCGGTTGCCCCATTAAGATGTGGGTTTGTGAAGAGGGGAATTCATGATGCGTTTCAGAGCTCTCTGTCAGATCTTTTACCGTTGGTAATGACGCCGCTTTAACACCTGATGGTAATTGACCAACAATTTGTTCTGCCAGTGATTCAGCTTTTGATTTATCAATATCACCGACAATTGTAACTAATGCATTTTTTGCCACATAATATTTTTTGTAAAAATTAATTAAATCAGGTCGGCTTAATTTTTTTACGCTCTCCTCTGTACCAATACTTGGATTAGCATAGGGATGACTTCCATATAAACCTTTATAAAAAGCGTCACTCGCAATCGTGCCTGGTGATTGCTTTCGACTTTCAAAACTAATTAAGCGTTGTTTTCGAGCCCGTTCCAGTTCTTTTTTATCAAACGTTGGATTATTAATCACCGCTTGCATCGTGGTAATCGCTTTTTTTAACCATTTTTCATCGGTTAATGTTCTTAAACTTATTTCAGCATTATCTTTTGATGCGCTTGTGCCAAACTGTGCTCCGATACTATCAAATCGTTCTGATATATCATCAACCGTTAAAATTTTGTCACCTAACTTTGCACCGTGACTCAATAATGCATTTGTTAAACTGGCAACCCCCGGTTGTTCATTATCACGAACACTACCTGCATCAAAAATCGCCTGAATATCAAGCATGGGTAATTCAGGGGCATACACATATAAAACTTTTATGCCATTTTTAGTTTTCCACTCCTGAATATCAACCGTTTTATTAGAAGAAGCTGAGTTAACCTCTTTTGATGCTATATCCGGTAAAAAAATAAAAACAAGTGCGACAACAATAATGATCGCATAAATAATTAACGTTTTTTTATTCATTGGTAACATTTTATTACTCTTCTTAATAATTTATTAGGCATGTTAAATTAATGACGGCCGACTGGTCCTGCACGACGTTTTTTGGCGGTTAACGGTTGTGGGTCTAAAACAGCAACAGTTAAAGTATCTTTGATCAAATATTTTTTTGCCACTTTTTGAATTTGCTCAGCCGTTATTTGACGAATGCGTTTGTTATATTCATCATTTAAACTCCAGTCAAGCCCAACTGTTTCTAACATACCAATTTGCATTGCCTGATAAAAAACAGAATCTTTTTCATAAACTTTAGCAGCAATGGTTTGTGCTTTGATTCGTTCAAGCTCTTTTGCACTTACCAGTTCAGTTTTTATCTTTTTAATTTCTTTGTTAATAGCCGCTTCAAGCTGCTGCACACTATAACCAGCAGCCGGGGTCGCATCGATCAAAAACAATTCATTTAATCGTGAAAAAATACCGTAACCGGTATCTGCGCTCACGGCAATTTGTTGTTTACGTACAAGAGATTTAGAGAAACGCGAACTACCACCACCACTTAGAACATAAGCTAAAACATCCAGCGCATAAGGTTCCCAGTCTTTCTTGGCTGTTTTATACGACGGTACTTTATACCCCATTAATAAATAAGGTAAGCGTGCCGGCGCTTTAACCGTTATGCGGCGTTCACCTTTTTGCTCTGCATCCAAACGTGGTTTTGTTGGCGCGATATCAGAGGGTTTAAGTTTGGAAAAATATTTTTTTGCTAGATTAAAAACATCCTCTCCATTCACATCACCGACAACAACTAATGTTGCATTATTAGGTGCATAATATTTTTTATACCACTGTCTTACATCAGACACCTGCATATTCTCTAAATCATTCATCCAGCCAATAATAGGTTGATGATAAGGATTGTTCGTATAGGCCGTTGCATCAAACTGCTCAGAGGTTAAAGCACTGGCTTTATCCTCTGTACGCATGCGTCGTTCTTCAATGACAACAGCTAACTCTTTTTTAAATTCATCCTCTGGCAAAGTCAGGTTACGCATACGATCTGCTTCCATTTCAAAGCTGACTTTTAAGCGGCTTTTTTCCAGCTGCTGAAAATACGCGCTGTAATCTTTACCGGTAAAGGCATTTTCCCGCCCACCATTTTCCGCAATAATGCGTGAAAACTCACCGGCAGGATATTTTTTTGTGCCTTTGAACATCATATGTTCTAAAACATGTGAAACACCGGTAGTGCCTCCGTGTTCGTAACTACCGCCCACCTTGTACCAGATTTGTGAAACGACAATTGGCGCCCGATGATCTTCTTTGACCAGCACTTTCAAACCATTGGCCATTTTAAATTCCTGAACTTGCGAGGAGGCAAATGCCCCGCCCCCCGCTAATGCACTTGCCAGATAAAGTGTGACAAATCCCAGTAACTGTATTCTCATTTAACCTGCATCCTTAAATTATGCTCGCTGCTTACCACTTATGTTTAGTATGATAGAATAGCCTTTTAACCTATTTCATATCAATTTCTACGACCTTTAAATTCATGTTTAGTTTCTTAAAATCAAATAAAACCAAAACTCCTAAAACGGAAGACGTTTCTGACGATATTCAGGCGCAATCCAGCGGTCTCTTTTCCAAACTTAAACAAGGATTAAGCCGTACCCGTCATGGTTTGACCGATGGATTGGCCAATGTCGTACTGGGTGCTAAAACCATTGATGATGATTTAATGGAGCAAATTGAAGACCTACTCATTACTGCCGATTTGGGTATGGAGGCCACTACTCGCATTAGCCAGAACTTACTCCAAAAAGTGTCGCGCAATGAACTAAAAGATGCCGAGGCTTTATTTACAGCGTTACACGATGAAATGCAGAACATTCTTGCACCGTGCGAGCAACCCCTGGTCATTCCGGAACAAGACAGCCCATTTGTTATTCTTATGATCGGCATAAACGGTGCCGGCAAAACGACCACGATTGGTAAGCTGGCAAAACGCCTGCAAAATGAAGGTAAATCTGTGATGTTAGCGGCGGGAGACACCTTTCGTGCTGCTGCTGTTGAACAGCTTCAGGTTTGGGGGGAACGTAATGATATTCCTGTCGTCGCACAACATACTAGCGCCGATAGTGCCTCGGTGATTTATGACGCACTAGAGTCTGCAAAATCAAAAAATATTGATGTACTCATTGCCGATACGGCGGGACGCCTGCATACCCAAACTAATTTGATGGAAGAACTTAAAAAAGTCAAACGTGTCATGGGAAAAGTTGATCCCGCCGCACCTCATGAGGTGATGTTAGTGCTCGACGCCGGCACCGGACAAAATGCCTTAAATCAGGCAGAACAATTTAATAAAGTCATGCAACTCACCGGCATTACCCTTACCAAACTCGACGGCACGGCGAAAGGGGGGGTTATTTTTGCCATCGCCCATAAACTTGGATTACCCATTCGTTTCATTGGTGTCGGTGAAGCCATTGAAGATTTACGCACATTTGAAGCCCGTGATTTTGTTGATGCATTGTTTGCCAGGAACGACTAAATATATTTCTTTATTGTACTTATGCACTGTGTTCTTTTCCCTACGTGTGTTAAAAATAGGATCTAATTATAATTAAATACAAGATCTTATGATTCGTTTCGTTAATGCCAGTAAACGCTATAGCAGCGGCTTTGATGCACTGCAAAATGTGAACTTTCACATGGCGCCGGGTGAGATGGCTTTCTTAACAGGGCATTCCGGTGCGGGAAAAAGTTCGCTATTAAAACTGATCGCATTATTGGAACGTTCAAGTCGTGGCCAGGTGATTGTTAATAATCAAAATTTGACTAAAGTTCCCCGTCGTCGCATTCCTTATTTTCGCCGTAACATTGGTATTATTTTTCAGGATCACCAACTTTTATTTGATCGTACCGTTTTTGATAACGTTGCTTTACCGCTCATTATTGCCGGTTATTCTCGGCATGATATTGCTAAACGTGTCCGTGCTGCATTAGATAAAGTCGGTTTGCTGGGCAAAGAAAAAAAATACCCCATCACCTTATCGGGTGGTGAACAACAACGTGTGGGTATTGCCCGTGCCGTCGTCAACAAACCACCGCTTATTCTTGCAGATGAACCTACCGGTAATTTAGATCCTGAGCTTTCAGCTGAAATTATGGGGCTGTTTCAGGATTTTAGTGATGTCGGTGTTACCGTATTAGTCGCAACACATGATATTGCTTTGATCTCTCAGCTACCTTATCGCACACTAACACTTAAAGATGGAAAGCTGATTAACGATACTCAGTCTGCCTCATGAACAACGCAGCCTTATGAATAACACATCAAGACAACACGATTCACAACACCGTCCCAATTTAGTGACGTTATTGCAATCGTATTTTATTCGACACATTCAGGTATTTTTTTATAGCCTGGGCCAGTTAAGTCGCACACCTGTCTCCACTTTAATGACCTGCATGGTGATTGGTATTGCGTTAGCATTACCTACCGGACTTTATACCTTATTAAAAAATGCACAACAACTTAGTGGTGACTGGGAAAGTACCGCACAAATTTCTGTCTTCCTGAAAAAAAATATAACTGCCTCACAAGCAAAAAATTTAAAACAGGATATTCAACACTGGCCAGATGTTCTTTCAGTGGATTACATCAGTCGAGAACAGGCATTAAAAGAATTTCAGGAACTCTCCGGTTTTGGCAATGCATTGAAGGCATTAAACAGTAACCCTTTGCCGTCGGTTTTAATTATTAAACCCAGGTTATCCCACACAAATGAGCAAGCAACACAAAAATTATTAAACAAACTGGTTAATTTAAAACAAACCGATAAAGCTCAACTCGACATGCAATGGGTAAGGCGACTTTATGCCATTATGAATATTGTTGAACGTGGTGTGCTTATTCTCGGGCTCTTACTTGCTCTGGCCGTTTTACTTGTTGTCGGCAACACCATTCGCCTGGCCATTCAAAACCGTCGTAAAGAAATTGTTGTAATGAAACTCATTGGTGGCACGGATGCTTTTATTCGTCGCCCGTTCCTGTATACCGGTTTTTGGTACGGGCTGTTCGGCGGTATTATTGCCTGGCTTTTGGTGAGTTTTACCTTGCTCAGTATTAGTAGCCCCATTGAAAAACTCACTACACTTTATCAAAACCAGTTTGAACTGAATAATATGTCTTTTTTAACCACGCTCGCCTTGCTTGGCTTGAGTATTTTACTGGGTTTATTTGGCTCCTGGTTTGCGGTTGGACGCCATTTGCGTGAAATAGAACCACAGTAATTCTTATCACACAAATACCATATATAAATTTACCCCCTAAAAAACTAAACTTAATGCCTGTTTTGCCGATATAGTGAGTACCCCTATTAACTGATATTTGAAAGTATGACTAAAAAAATAACCCGTATGCTCGTTGTTGATGGTTCAACCGTTTCTCGCCAAATTTTATCCCGCATTCTGCAAGACGAAATCTCTCAGGTTGAGGTTGAAAGCTGTAAAACGGGTAAAGAAGCCATTAAGAAACTGCAAGAAAAACCATTTGATCTCATTACAACAGCTCTTATGTTACCCGATATGGATGGCCTGGCATTATGCCGAAATATTCGCAGCGCACACACCCAACAATATACCCCTGTTATTGTTGTCTCCGGTGATGCAGATGAGCGTTTATTACAAGAAGGCTTCAATGCCGGTGTCACCGATTATTTTGATAAATCTAGCGGTTATAAAGCCTTTGGTGATTTCATTAAATCTTTTACTCAACGTAATTCGCGCCTGGTAGGGCACGTATTATTTATTGAAGACAGCAAAACAGCCGCTGCGGTCATTTGCAAAATTCTGGAAAAACATGGTTTAAAAGTCACCCATACCGACTCTGCTGAACTCGCTATGGATCTCCTGAGGAAACAGCATACCGGTGAACACGACGAAGAACCCTTTGATCTTGTTATCACCGATTTTTATTTAAAGGGTGAACTGACTGGTGGTGATTTGCTCTACGCTATTCGTACCCGTTTTCATTATTCTCAGCAAGAATTGCCTGTTTTGGTCATCACCGGCAATGACGACCAGAAAACTCAGGTTGAAGTTTTTCATGCCGGCGGCAACGACTTTGTCACCAAACCGATTTTAGAAGAAGTCATCATGGCGCGTATTCGGCTGCTTTTATTAATCCGTCACCAGTTTGAAGCATTGAAACAACAAGCTGAAAATATGCGCAGGATTGCCACCACAGATAGCCTCACCGGTGTTCGCAGTAAACGTTACCTGGTCGATAATGGTGAGGAATATATCCAGAATACGGCCAATCAGACCGTATGGGCAATGCTGATTGATATTGATTTCTTTAAAAAAATCAATGATACCCTTGGCCATATTACCGGTGATCATGTTTTGGCTGAGCTCGGCGCAAAATTAAATCTGTCCTTTCCAAATGACATGGTGGTACGTTTTGGTGGTGAAGAATTTTCTGTGCTGATGAAAAATCAAACCCCGGCAGAAGCCATGAAAGCAGCTGAAGCCTTGCGCAGAGACATCGAAAAACTTAAACCTGCCGATGTTGATCTGACCATCAGTATCGGCCTTGCCAGCATGCAGGAATTCCCTGATGCTAATTTGACTCAAATATTAGTGTTAGCAGATAAAGCGTTGTACCATTCAAAAGAAACAGGGCGAAATCGGGTCTCCTATAACCTTGTAGATGGCATAAAACTCTCTCCTTTACATGAAAATTAAGCCATAAAACCCTACAAAAACTACATTATTCTAATAAAATCAATAATTTACATCTTTTTGACAAATTGAACTTATTTCTATATTGGCACTCTTACTCCACGAGTGCTAATATTGGTTAGTGCTAATATATGATTCATAAAAAACCAAGGGGTTAATCATGAGCAAGAGCCTTCAATTACAGTTTGCAGTACCATCAGGTAGCCTGGAGTCTTACTTACAAGCTGCGCGTAATATTCCTATTCTCTCGGCAGAAGCAGAGCGCGAACTCGCTGTACAGTTACAAGAACATGGCGATCTTGAAGCCGCCCAAAAGTTAGTTTTATCGCATCTTCGCTTTGTTGCGCACGTAGCACGTAGTTACAGTGGCTATGGTCTTGCTTTGGCTGATTTAGTTCAGGAAGGCAACATAGGTTTGATGAAAGCAGTTAAGCGTTTTGATCCAACCGTGGGTGTCCGTTTAATATCTTTTGCGGTTTACTGGATTCGTGCAGAAATCCATGAATTTATCTTACGCAACTGGCGCATTGTCAAAGTGGCGACGACTAAAGCACAACGTAAATTATTCTTTAACTTACGCAGTAAAAAGAAACAACTTGGCTGGTTTAATCACGATGAAGTGGGTGCAGTTGCAGATGACTTAGGTGTTAAACGCAGTGACGTTTTAGAAATGGAAAAACGTTTAAGTGGTTTAGATATTGGTTTTGATGGTCCGGACGATAATGATGAAAACATTGCGCCCGCACCAGCAAACTATCTCGAAGACACTAGTCTTGAACCTGCTCGTTTAATTGAGCAATCTGACTGGTCTGAAAATCAGGAAACACGTTTGTATTCTGCATTGAAAGATTTGGATGATAGAAGTCGCGATATCCTGCAACAACGCTGGTTAACCGATAATAAATCAACGTTACATCAATTAGCCGATCAATATGGTATTTCAGCAGAGCGCATTCGTCAGCTTGAAAACAATGCCATTAAAAAGCTACGCAACGTTATTGGTGAAGCTGCCTAACAAATCTGTTCGCTTTTAATTAAAAGCCTCTTTTTTATAAAGAGGCTTTTTTTTTGCCTGAAAAAATCAACTGACTTTTAACCCATCAGACTCGTATAGACGGGACTGACGATCACTAGACATTGAAAGATATTGTTATTCTGCACAACGTGATGATCTTAGCAGGATGGTAATATAAAAATTCTGCTCTACCGTGACTCGGTGCCAACTAATACGGTATAATTTTTATTCAAATTTTAACAAACTGAAAATAACTATGACATATTGTAAATTCACACTTTTATTTACCTTTTTAATTTCTTTCCTTTCTTTTTCTGCTCATAGTGAAGAAAGTGTCTGGGAAGGTGTTAAGCAAGACGTTAAGCGAGATTATGCTGAATTTTATTCCGCTGATCGTTTTATTCGCATGGGAATTGTTTTCGCTGGTGGTGCCATCATGGCAAACACTGATATTGATCAAAATTTTCAGGACAAATATAGAGGGAATATTTTTTCAGCTGACGACTCATACAACATTAAAAAACTTGGTGAAGGTAGATATCTTATTCCACTTTCACTTATCTCTGCAGGTATTAGTAGTTATCTAAATGACGGTTCAGAATTAAGCGGAATAGGAAAATGGGGGGAACGTACCGCACGTGCATATTTTGTTGGTGGTCCTACCGTATTAACAACTCAAATACTCACAGGTGCATCACGCCCCAGTGAAAGTAAACAAATATCAGACTGGAAACCGTTTAATGATTCCAATGGCGTAAGTGGTCATGCTTTTATTGGTTCAGTACCTTTTATTACCATTGCCTATATGAATAAAGATAATGCACTTATCAAGTACAGCGCTTATCTTGCTTCTACTTTAGTAGCAGCATCACGTATTAATGATAACCAACATTATTTATCCCAGGCAATTTTAGGCTGGTACTTAGGCTGGGAGTCAGTAGATGCTGTTTATACCGTTGACTCAAAGAAAAAGAACAATTTGCATTTAACACCTATGGTAGGAACGGATAGCTATGGGGTACAAGTAAGCATGCAATGGTAAAAAATAATTTCGTTTTACTAAATTTATTAACTGTCCAGTAATTCACGAATCGTTGTTAACAATGTCTCTAAATGATATGGCTTTTGAAGAATATGTTTAAATAGAAAATCATTTTTCGCTTTGTTACCAGTAAAACCGCTTGCAAGTTGAATTTTAACAGTTGGAAATTCTTCTCTGACTATATCCGCAAGTTGATTCCCATCCATGTTTGGCATAATAACGTCTGATAGTAAAAGGTCGATTGATTCGCTTCTCAATATTTCTAATGCTTTTTCTCCGCTTTCAGCAGAAAAAACTTTGTAGCCATGGCTACTTAAAGCCTCAGTACATAAGTCTAATAAAGGTAACTCATCATCGACAACCAATATATTCTCGTTCCCTATTTGCTTATCATCAGTGGCTTGTTCAGCATTATATTCAATGACTACATTTTCTTTAGAGCATGGAAACAAAATATCAAACGTTGTTCCCTCACCAACTTCAGATTCAACAGTGATAATTCCACCACTACGTTCAACAAAACCATATACCTGACTTAATCCTAAGCCTGTGCCAAAGTCCCCTTTCGTGCTATAGAATGGATCAAATATTTTTTCTTTGTCTTCATTTGTTATCCCACAACCATTATCAATTATACTAAGATTGACAAAGCATTTACCATCTAACACTGTATTCCTTGTTTTAATAATAAGATCACCGGCACCTTCCATTGCATGGCCAGCATTAATGCACAAATTGATAATTGAATTTTCTAAATCACTACTATCGACTTTAATTAATTCCAGGTTTTCTGCTAAATCCAGAGTTAAATTTACACTCACCGTGAGTGTTTTTTCAAGCATGTTAGACTCGCTTTTCAAAAGAGAATTAAGATCAACCGGTTCTGAAATTGATTTTTTATGACGTGAAAAACTTAAAAGCTTTTCAGTTAACTTTGTACCTCGTTTCCCGGCATCATTGATCTCTTTCGCATATTTCTTCAAGGCAGGGTTATCAGCCAACTTGGATGTTAATAGTTCTGAATAGCCTAATATTACACCCAGCATGTTATTATAATCATGTGCAATGCCACCGGTTAATTTCCCAAGCGCATCCATTTTTTGACTACGAGTTAGAGCATACTCCGCTTCTTTTCTTTCTGTGATATCGGTGATAGTACCAACATAACCCATAACATTTCCATTTTCATCTTCTTCAGCGATAGCCTGACCAAAAACCCAATTAGTTTTATCTTTACATTGGAAGCGATATTCTAATTTAAAAGGAATTCCTTTTTTAACCGCGTCATTCCATTCATTATAAACTTTATTTCTATCTTCGGGATGTATCGCATTAAACCAGCCTCCACTTAATGCATCATTAAGCGACAATCCGGCTATTTCACTCCATTTTTCATTTACGTAAACGCATGCCCCATTAACATCTGTGTAAAATAATCCAACGGGTGCAACTGTCGCCAGAATTTTGTATTTTTTCTCATTCAGTTTAGCTTGCTCGCGTAATTCATATTGTTCAGTAATATCATTAAAAACTAAGACCATCCCGATGATTTTTCCATCATCATCTTTAATTGGAGCAGCTGAATCAGAAATTTGATATCTTTGTCCATCTTTTGATAATAATGTGGTGTGATTACTAAGATAAACTGTTTCACCCGTCTTTATGACTTTATCAATTGGATTTTCAATTTCATTTTCTGTTTCTGCATTTATAATAGGAAATACAGTTTTAATCGGCTGACCAATCGCCTCTTCATTTAACCAACCAGTAAGCAGCTCTGCAACGGGATTCATTCGGGTCACCTTACCTACAACATCAGTTGAGATAACAGCATCACCAATACTATTTAATGTTTGAGATAAATATTGTTTTTGTTGATCAATTTCATGAAACTGTTGATTCAGTTTATCTTTCATTTCATTAATTGTGTCAACCAGCTGATCCAGTTCATCTTCTTTTCTACCTGTTCTATTAAGTGATAAGTTTTTAACACCTGAAAAGGCGTGCTCATTTAATAAAAAAGAGGAAATATCTGAAAGATGCCTGGTGACTAATTGATGAAAAATAAATAATATAAATAGTGCGACTAAAAATGTTTTAACCAAATTAAATAAGATAATAAAAAGCGCCCTATCATAAACGTGCTGATAGACCTCATCTAATGATGCTTTAACAACGAGCCGACCTATGTCATTATCAATATTATTAGAGGTATAAATAAGTGGAAAACTTCTTTCGATCATATTTTTTTCTGTGTTACTACCAACCGAAGAAAATAGCTTAGATTCTTTATAAACAACAACATATTTTACAAAAGGTAACCCCAGCAGATCATTCAAGATATGCTTAAGTTCAAACTCTTCCAAAACCCATAATTGAGCAGCAATATTCGAAACCTGAATATTTTCAATATGATTTAAAATATCATAAACATTATCTTTTTCACGTTTAAATTCTGAATATATTTGTATGCCGGAAATAACAATAGAAAGCAGTGTGCTTAAAAATATTACATCAACCCCAATTCGACGAGCAAGATGGTTACTACTTGTTTGAAACCACTGTTTCATTTAATTAATGAGCTCCCATATTTTTTGATACCAATACCAGATCTTGTGTTTTTATATGTGCCACATCACGAGTCACAGTATAACCACCCCAACACCCACAAAATATATAATCCGTTCTATTTTTTTAACAACTAAAATGTTAATCAGCATTTTTAAACGCCTTATTATTCTAATCTATGCGGGTATATTTTTTTTCTATGATTTTCCAGGCATTAATAAATGATATTTTTTATTCAATCCTTCTACCGACTCATTTCACAATCAATCATTCCTTTGTTGATAGAACGTAATCCCCGTTCATCTGCTTGACGATTTATTATTAACTCATAACCAATTTTTTTAGTGCTTCTCGTGTTACCTTACCCATAAAATAATTAGGAGAAGATGTATTTAATGGTGGTTGCCCAATCACATTGGGTACTAAAGCTGGTTGAGCCATCAGATTATTGGACAATAAAAAAGGATAAAAATAATATATGCAAGTATATTATATTTTTTGAATCATTCATGTTTAAACTTTGCTAAATATTACAAACCCAAAAGCATTTTAAACTTCAAGATTTATCTTCTTCATCAACTTTATCTTCTTCATCAAGCTTACTTAATTCTGATTTAACTTTAGCTTCTTCAGAATCCAGTGTCTGTTTTAACTGGTACATTTCATTTTTTAAACGTTGCTCACCTTCTTTTTTACCGCCCTCATACATTGAAGAAAATTCACCCATCATATTTTCGATGGTTTCATTTGAGGTGATTAATCGTGTTTGTAGGGAAGCCTTTTCTAATCTCAATACTTCATTTTCTTTTCTTAACAGAACATCTCTTGATTCTTTTACATCATCAGACTCTTTTTCTGCTTTTAATGCTAATAAGCGAACATAATCATTGATAAGTGAATTAATATCTTCAGTCGTCAATTTTAATAGACTGGTGTCTTTACTGATCGATACTTTTATAAGACGATCATATATTTTTCTTTCATCCTGGATTAAAGTATCAATATTAAAATCAGATTTTTTCTGTTCAATCTTGTCTTTGAAATAGTCAGTTAGCTGGTCGCGGTGTTTGGGTATTAATGCCTTGATATGAGTAACCAAATCACGCGTTGTTTTTCCTTCTTTTTTAGAATTTAAGATAAAACGAACGACCATTACAAGCATAACAATCAGCAATACACCACCAAACTGTGCAAAGATTATTATTAGACTAAGTAATGAGTCACTCATCATTTCGTATCCTTTTTACTATCAGCCTTTGGTTGTTCTTCCTTATTTATCTCACCATCCATATCTTCGATACTTTGAGTTAATTTTTCTTTACGACGCTTCATATACATATAACCTCCACCAAACAACACTATTAGTAATATATTTCCAACGACTATTGAAACTATAACGACAGTCCAGTTTATTTCACCCTTATCTTCTGGTTTATTCTTATCGGATTTAAGATCTTTTGCTTCTGGTTTTTTCTCTTTTTCGTGTTTGAGAGTTTCTTTCTTATGGTTGTCCTGCGTTGATGGCGTCTTATGTGTCACGTCCTCTTTTAGGGCAGTGGTTTGTTTCTGTTTAACAGGTAAATTTAATTTTTCCGATGTATGCGCTGTGCTCAGAGTTTTATCAAAACTTACAGAAATTGTTTTACCGTCTGCTCTAACTGCATCCAGATTAAGCGTAAAATGTGTTCCCAGATATTTTTCATCAATATCGACTGTCCAGCTCGCATTGTGTCGTATTAACCGATGTTTACTATTATCATTAAGATCAATATTTAATTTAACAGAATCTAATCTCAGTAAATTAGCAAAGGGCTTTACTTGCAACTGATACTTTCCATGATTTTCTGATATTTTAATTTCTGCCGGAGTTGCGTAGACTTTAAACTGATGTCGTATTTCACGTTGTACAGTAGGACTCTTTGCCTTTATTACCAGTTCATTGTTACCTTCTTTAAATACCGAAGCTAACTGTAACTCATAACTAAAATTATCATTTTCTGATTTAGTGAATGGATATTGTCTCTCAGAAGAGCGTGCTGCATTTCTGTTTAGAACAAATTTAAATTTTGATAATAGTCTCTCGTCAGTTAACGGCTTTCCATCTTCTTCTAAATGAGCTGTAATATCCAGCTCGTCTCCTAACATTAAATATCCTGGAATCTTACTGAGCTTTAATTTTAAATTTGTTGCAACAACAACCCGGTTGTTTTCATCAACTGGTGCCATAATTTTCCATTGGCCCTGTTGTGGTTTTTTTATTGTAATTAAATCAAAACCGACATCACTAAACCATTTAACCTGCTCCGGGTGTTTTGTTTTTGTCCAGGTTCTTTTTCCCGGCGTCACTACGCTGGTTGGGTGAGCGGCATCCCCATTAAAGACTAATAAGGTCATATCGTTAATGCTTGCATCCACATTAAACCGGTTATCTTTTATAGGTAAAGAATCAAGGTTTACTGATTGTTCCAGCATTTGTAAAAAAAGTTTTTGCAAATCATCTGCGCTACTCACTTTTTTGTACAATCCATCGGTATATGCCGATAGCGTGCTTAATAAACTTTCATCAACATCATCCGATAAGGCAATGGTATGAATACGCACTTTTGCTTTTTCGAGAGCAGGTAAAACTTCTTTTAATATTCTTTTTCGAGACGCCGTATCAAGCTTGTCATCCTGACTAATATCAACATGGCCATCTGTTAATAAAATTAAATTCCGCTTATAACGTGGATCAGAATTTTTCCAGTCAAAACTCACTTTACGCATCGCACTTTCTATATTGGTATATAGACCAACCGAATTAATTTTTTTAGATTGCGCGCGTGCAAGCTCGCGCCAGTTTTCATTTACCTTTCCAATTTTCACAGTCATGTTGACTTGCTTGCCGAAATTCCATATTCCGGAACGCGAACCTTGTGGAATTAATCCCGCTAATAATCGTATCGCTGAACGGCGTAAATTGTGTGGATCTGTTTTTTTCATGCTGCCGGAAATATCGACAAGAATTCTTAAGTCGGTGATGGTATCTATTTTGTTAGATGACTTTAAATGAGAGGGCTTCGTGGATTCACTCGCCTGTAAAGGAAACGCAAACAGCATAACCAAACATAAAACACCAATGTGTTTTTGCACAAAATAAATTCTTCTTAAAATAGTAAAAATATTCTGCACGTCGGATCATCTCCTGATAATGAGGCATTTTGTTTAAGAGTAGCATAAATATAATAAAAGCAAAGACTTAAGAAACACTTCTAGAAACAAGAAGAGAAAATTAGGTTAAGCTGCTAAAATTAAACATTATTATTAATACGCATATTATTACAGCCAATTTTATTGTCAGCTCTAAACGCAAAAAAGGGCCGCTACCCTTATAGTAGCGACCCTTTTTTATCTTCTCTTTAGCTAAAACAGCTTTTTAGCCAAAGAAAATAACCGATAAAAAGCTTGTCCAGGCAATAACAACCAATGCAATGATGATTGCCATTGGGAAATTCTGGAAAGTAAACATATCTTTCATTTGGGAGTCCTCAAAACTATCGAAATAACTATTTAAGTGAATTCTAATGTACTCACCGACTAACATCAACAGATCACCCTACATATATAGTTTGTTTCAACTGAATGTACAGCTAAGCGCGAACATTATTTCTCTTTAAGCTCTTTATCAGCGGTGTTCTCAGGATTTCGAGTTGGGATACGAATATCATCATCATCCATCAAAATACGGTATGCCGGCCCTTCCATATCGTCGAATTGGCCCGTTTTCACCGCCCAGATGAAGCCCCATATTGCGACGCCCAGAACGAGTAGTCCCAGCGGTATTAAGAGATAAAGTATTTCCATATGGGAATTATACGCTCTCAGGACAAGTGAAACTAATACAAAACATGTTTAACCCATGTTTAACCCATGTTTAACCAGGGCAGCTTAATTTTTAAAGATCGACCGATTTACTTAGACGTAGTGCATTCAAAACCACTACCAACGAACTGGCTGACATCCCAATCGCCGCCATCCACGGGGCAATATACCCCATCGATGCCAGCGGCAAAGCCAGTAAATTATAAACCAGCGCCCAGGCTATATTTTGATGCACGATATTGACGCTTCGTTTTGCCATTTTTACCGCATCCACTAAATGTGGTAAGTGCTCAGACAGTAACACCATATCGGCACTCGCCTGTGCCAGTTGTGTACCACCGCCCATGGCAATGGAAACCTGTGCCGCAGCAAGCACGGGGGCATCATTAACGCCATCACCAATCATGGCGACGATTTCACCTTGTTGTTGTAAATCAGCAATAACAGAAAGCTTATCTTCAGGTTTCATACTGTGGCGCGTGTTTTCGATGCCCAGTTGATTTGCAATATAAGAAACGGCGGCTTCATTGTCACCACTCACTAACCACACTTTTTTACCCATGGCTTTTAATGCCTGAACGGATTCGAGTGCCTGTTCACGCAATTCATCGTTAAGGAAAAATACAGCCAACAATGATTTATCATTCACTAAAAATATTTCTGTTGCATTTTTTGGTTTATCCAGTGTTGCCGGGGATTCTTCAAGCACACTTGCAACATAAGCGGCACAACCTAACCGATACTGAACACCATCGATCAACCCCGTAACTCCTTGCCCGGAAACAGCTTCAACTTCATTAGCAGAGATTTCATTTGGAATGGATGCTTTTTGTAAAAATACTTTAGCCACTGGATGTTCTGAACCTAACTCCAGTGCAGCGGCAATGTTTAAACTTTGCTGTTCTTTTATGTCGGAAAATACTTGCATTGATTCAAGTGCAAGATGACCCTTGGTTAAAGTGCCTGTTTTATCAAAAACAATTTGCGTCACTTTGGCTAAAGTTTCTAGTGCGTGACCACGCGTTGTTAACACGCCTAAACGTGTTAAGGATCCTGTTGCTGCTGTCATCGCAGCAGGGGTTGCTAACGATAAAGCACAGGGACACGTGACAACGAGTAAAGAAATGGCAATCCAAAAAGCCTGATCCGGATCATGCTGCCACCACCACAATGCAACCACACTCACCAAAATTAATAAGAAACCAACAAAATAAGCAGCTACTCTATCCGCCATTTTTGCAATACTGGGTTTTTCGACTTGTGCGCGATCAAGTAAACGTTGAATGGAAGCCAATACCGTTTCTTCACCGACCTTTTGCACTTCAATCACAAGAGGACTTTCAATGTTAACCGTACCACCAATCACTTTTTCTGCAATTGATTTTGCTAAAGGATGACTTTCACCTGTTAACAATGCTTCATTAATACTACTTCGTCCTTCAACAATCACACCATCGGCAGGAATACTATCACCGGGCTTAACCCGAACTTTATCGCCAATCATTAACTCTGTGACGGCAACCGTTTCATCACCTTCATCCGTTACACGTGTTGCCATTGCAGGCAAAAGTTTAACCAGCTCTTCTGCTGCTTGTCCTGCTTTTTGCCGTGCGCCCATCTCAAGAAAACGACCTGCGAGGAGAAAAAAAGTAAACATGGTGACAGAATCAAAATATATCTCACCACTTCGGGTCACCGTAGCCCAACTACTTGCGGCATAAGCTAAACCAATTGCCAACGACACGGGTACATCCATACCAAGTTGATGAACTTTAAGATCGCGCCATGCTGAACTAAAAAAAGATCTTGCTGAATAAAAAACAACGGGGGTTGCGATGAACAAACTCACCCAACGCATAAAATTTTCAAGACCTGCATCCATGCCAGAGTAATCACCAGCATAAAGTGCGACCGCAAGCATCATTACTTGTACTGCACCTAAACCTGCAATGGCTAAACGCTTGAGAGCATTAGCTCGTTCTTTTTTATAAACAGCTTCCTGTCGTCCGGCATCAAAAGGATGAGCAAGATAACCGATCGATGCAATCGCCTGTAAAATATCACTTAAATGAATTTGAGTATCATCCCAGCGAACACGTGCCCGATGCGTTGAATAATTAACACGAAATTCAACTACGCCTGCTAACGCACTAATGTGCCGTTCGTTTAACCAGACACAGGCAGCACACACAATACCTTCTAAAATAAGCGAGGCTTGCTTAATATTTTTTTCATCGGTACTAACAAAGGTACGTTGTAATTCAGGTTTATCGTAAAGAGTGAGCTCTTGCAAAATTTCAGGCACAGCAGCACGAGCTGTGGGAGATATTTCAGTGCGGTGATGATAAAAACTGGTTAGCCCACCATCAACAATAGCCTTTGCTACTGCTTCACAACCGGGGCAACACATAGCACGCTCTTTCCTGTCTATTTTAACTCGGTAAGAACTATTTTGGGGGACAGGTAAACCACAATGGAAGCATTCTTCTTTGTGATTACCTGTCATACATTATCCTGTTTAATATTGTTAAAGTCTTCACATCACATAGGAAATCATTATTCTAATCTAATGTAGTCATTAGCACATATGTAGGATATGGAATGGTGGTTATCGAATCAAGACCGTCTGCCGCATGGACGCGGCAGTCGAGCAGCCATGGACGGCAGATTTTGCGAGTCTTGATTCGATAACCACCGTTTCATAGCCGGCGTACCAAGTACATTCTATAATAAATCATTCATAAAAATTAATACTAAAGGTAATACATATACCGCTTTCAAATCTGCAACAATATTAGTTTTCGTTTATCACTGTTTTAGCGCGCACTTCATGATTATCATTACCTTTATGGATTTTTAAAACTAAATCCCAGTTACCCGGTTGTCTCAAAGTAATACTTTGTTGATAGATACCAGGTTCAATTTCCCGCATCGTAAAAACTTCATCCATATGTTTATCTGCCGGCCGCAAAAAAGTGCCACTCACATTCGCTTTTGTTACAGGCTTTTGATCATGCGTTTTAATTTCTACTCTAAAAATAGCGGGCTGATTAACAACAGCTTCGCCCAACCAACCTTTTCGAATAGCCCAGTTACGTAACTTTTGAGCTTCGAAGCGTTTAAGGTAATCATTGTATTGGTTTTGTTTTTGATGGTAGTCATGGCTCACGGTACCAGGAAACATTGAACTCACGCGACCACCGGATAAAGGCTTTGGTAATAACAAATCAGCGACACTGGAATTCATGCCTTTCGTTGCAAACATAACAAAAAAGGAATCCATCACCAAAAGAATAACAAAAAATGTCACGATAGCAGCGGGTGCCCAGTGAAAGCCAAATCCTTCTTTACCGGATTGTCGTCTAATATCACGTTGTGAAGTGATGATACCTAAAATGTAAACGCTAACTAAATATAGAGCGATATGAATAGCAAAAACATCTGCACCCGGCCAGATAAAAATAGAAATTGGAACATACGTTGCAGTAACTGCAAAAGCCATAACAACCGCAACCATTTTTCCTGACATATTAGTGACACGATAAAGAATGATAAATATAACCGCAATCGAAAATAGACCGCCTAATAAAGTGACTAAGATATTATCCACGTTCTATTATTTCCCGTTTTGTTTATAAATTAATTGTTTCTCTGGCACATAAAAAACATTCTTCTGAATCACTTTATGCTTAATTTCGCTATTTATAGAATCTATAACAAAATTTATTTTTGTTCGACTTTGCGATACATTTTCCGGCGATACTCTTACTTTTGCGATTAGCTTAACGCTATGTTCAGCAGGTAAATATATCTCAGTAAAACGTCCCATATCCAGTTCTGCATTTTTAATGCCATTAACTGAAATATGATATTTAACCAGTTTGGTTGTTTTATTATTTATTTTAATATCATATCTATTTTGTATACGTCCATCCGACAAGGTTACCGATAAAGGCTGACGAATCTGACGTACTAGCATTTCAATATCACTACGTGTAACGACGCTCCAAACTAATAATACAATTGTTGCAATTAGCGTAATGGCATAACCAATGTTCTTTGCGTTAAAACGTTTGGTCTTTTCACCTTTAAGTTCATGTTCAGATGAATATCGAATTAAACCCGTAGGAAATTTGATCGAGGTCATTATCGTGTTGCAGGCGTCAATACAAAGTGCACACGAAGTACATTGATATTGCATTCCGTTTCTTATGTCGATACCTGTTGGACAAACCTGTACACAGTAACCACAGTCAATACAATCACCAACAGAAGCGTTATCACGTTCAGCAGAAGTCATTAAACCTTTTTTTGGTTTCTGTCTTCCATTTTCACGTTCACCACGGTTTTCATCATAGGCAACGATCAACGTATCAGAATCAAACATCACTGCTTGAAAACGCGCATAAGGACACATGTAAGTACACACTTGTTCGCGCGCCAGGCCAGCCATGACATAGGTTGTCATCGTCAAAAAGAAGGTTGTTGCATACGCGGCAAAGGGCGCTTTACCTGTTACCATTTGTACAATGAGTTCCGGCGCATTACCCCAGTAAAGCGTAAAAGATAAACCGGTTAATAGTGCAACTAAAAACCAGAGAAAATGGGTTAAACCCATTTTAAACATTTTTTGATTTGTCCAAGGTGCCTGAGAAAGTTTGATTCGTGCATTACGTTCGCCTTGTACCAGACGCTCGATAAAAACAAAGACATCCGTCCACAAGGTTTGAAAACAAAAGTAACCACAAAAGACGCGACCGGCGAGCCCGGTCACAAAGAAAAGTAAAAATGCGGCAATGAGAAGAAGACCCGCTAACCAGAATATATCTTGCGCATATACGACCAGGTCAAAAATATAAAAACGACGACTTTCAATATCAAAAAGAATTGCCTGAGCAGGACCGACTTCCCGATCCCAGCGTAACCAGGGCAAAAGAAAATAAACACTATAAGCAAGAACAAGGATGCTTGTTTTAATAGTGCGATAACGCCCTTTTACCGAGCGTGGGAATATCTCAATCCGTTCTTGAAATGATACTTCTGGCATAGCGATGGCTAACCTACAAGACCTAAAAGAATTTTCATTATGAAATCATTTTCCAGAGACTAAAAAGAGGATGGTTATTAAAAAAACACATCCTCTATTTTATCTATACTTTCTTTTCCAACCATGCGATCTCAAGTTAAAACCACTAACATGAGATTGCTTCTGTCACTTTGTTCTTTCACAATGACAGTGAATAGCTATTTACTTACCTGCGCCTAACTGATGCACATAAAATGTTAACATCTTAATTTCAGTTGCTGATAAACGATTTTTCCATACTGGCATTTGGCGTGTTTTACCATTCTTAACAACATTCATAACCGCTGCTTTTTTCGCCTCGAGCGTATCAGCACCGGAAACATCAGCAATCGTCCAAATCTTATCTGTAAGATTTGCTGAACCCATTGAATGTTTACCTTTTGCATCATTACCATGACAGGCAAAACAACCACCGTCTGTTGTAAATACTGTTTTTCCGCGTTTAACCGCAGCTGCATTCACTTCGTTTCCTGATAAACTTAAAACATACTCTGCAACATCGGATGTTTGTTTTTCAGTTAAGCGTGTTTTGAATGCAGGCATTGAACCATTACGACCATTTGTAATCGTTTCCTGAATTTTGCTGAAGCTACCGCCCCATAACCAGGCATCGTCAAGTAAGTTAGGATAAAAACCAACAACACCATTACCACCAGCCTGATGACAAGCTGCACAGTTATCTGCAAATAAAACTTTTGCTGTTGAATAGGCAAAGGCGCTTTTTTCTTCATCTGAACGAATTTGTTCAAATGTTGAAGCATTAATATCTTTTAGATATTTTTCCTGCGCCACACGTGCGTCCTGCATTTCTTTTAAAAATAGTGCCCGCGTATTCCAGTGCGTGGTTACTGTTTTACCATCAGATGTTGTATAGGTAATATCATTCATCATTCCTTTAGTATAATCATCACCTACAGGCCATGCCGGATATAAAATCCAGTACACGATGGCAAAAATTACTGTCGCATAAAATGTCCATAACCACCAGGACGGTAATGGGTTATTAAATTCCTGTATATCACCGTCCCATGCGTGGCCAGTGGTCTGTACAGTTGGTTTATTTTTTTCACTACTCATTTTTTAAATCCTTACTCTGTCCGTCTTCATCATCATCTTGAAACGGAATATTCTTGTAAGACTCAAAACGCTTGCTTCGATCTTTATTTGATAAAACATAAAATAATATGAAAACAAATGTAATCGAAAATACTACCAATACAAGCGGTTTGGTATTTTCCATATGGGTAAACCAACTAAGCCAATCAAACATAGTGAGCGTACCTCTTTAGTTCTTAATCGATTTAACGGAATTTCGCAAAATGACCTTCGTCAAATTTACTGAAATCAACCATCGTACCTAGCAACTGCAGGTATGCAACAAGCGCATCCATTTCAGTCACATCGTCTGCATTGCCATCATAATTTTCGGCAGCAGCTTGTGCTAAAAGATTTTCTTCAGCATGAAGAATATCCAGATTTTTAGCGACATCTTTTCCAAAACGTTTTACGTTAGCTTCATATTCTTTTGTGCTTTCAGAATAAGGAACGCCGACGACCTTTAATGCACGCATACGATCAGCAACATCTTTATAGTGCAATGGCTTCATCAAAAATGCATAGTTCGGCATAATCGATTCTTTCACAACTGAACGTGGCGCTTTTAAATGTTGGACGTGCCATTCGTTTGAATATTTTTTACCAACACGCGCCAAATCAGGCCCTGTACGTTTTGAACCCCATTGGAATGGGTGATCAAACTTGGACTCCGCCGCTAATGAGTAGTGACCGTAACGCAATGCTTCGTCACGGAATGGACGAATCATTTGTGAGTGGCAAAGGTAACAACCTTCACGTTGATAAATATCACGTCCACGTAATTGAAGTGGAGAATAAGGATGAATAGTCTCTTTATTTTCTACTTTCACTTCTTCGACAGTGCTATCGATGAAATACAATGGAACGATTTCTACCAGACCACCGATACTGATCACGATAAGTGTCAGTATGATCAGCAAGCCAGCATTTGTTTCTATGGATTCATGCTTCATTAATCAATTCTCCCGTTAATTAAGCATTTGCCAGCTTGGCGGCAATTTTTGCTTCAATTTCAGCTTGTTCTTTCTTTGCCTTAAGGATTGTCATAAGGGTGTTGTAACCCATCAGAGCTGTACCGGTTAAGAACAAAGCACCACCAAATGCACGTATGACATAAGGTTGGTGTAAGAAACTGACTGTCTCAATAAAGGTGTAGGCTAAATTACCGTACTCATCAAAGGCACGTAATAATAAGCCCTGACCAATACCTGCAACCCACAATGCACTGATGTAAACAACGATACCAATTGTTGCTAACCAGAAATGAGCAAAAATGAGTTTTTCGCTGTACATTTTTGTTCCCCATAGACGAGGAATTAAATGATAGAACGAACCAAACGTGATCATTGCGACCCAACCTAATGCACCTGAGTGAACGTGACCAATGGTCCAATCGGTGTAATGCGATAACGCATTTACACTCTTAAGAGACATTAACGGTCCTTCGAACGTTGACATACCGTAAAATGACAATGAAACAACCATAAAACGAATAATCGGGTCAGTTCGTAATTTATCCCATGCACCTGAAAGCGTCATGATGCCGTTGATCATACCGCCCCATGAAGGCATCAATAATAGAATAGAGAAACCTGCCGCTAACGTTGAAGTCCAGTCTGGTAATGCAGTCCAGTGTAAGTGATGACCACCAACCCACATGTATAAGAAGATTAATGCCCAGAAATGGATGATCGATAAACGGTAAGAGTAAACCGGACGACCTACTTGCTTAGGAATGAAATAATACATCATGCCGAGGAAGGCTGCCGTTAAGAAGAAACCGACTGCATTATGACCATACCACCACTGTGTCATCGCATCCTGAACGCCTGCGTGCAAGCTATAAGAATCCAGACTAAACATTTGCACCGGAACAGCCATGTTATTAAAGATGTGTAAAAGTGCGGTTGCCAGAATGAAAGCAATAAAGAACCAGTTTGCAACATAGATATGTGGCTGGCTTCGTTTACGTAATGTCATCACATAGATAACAAGATAAACCACCCACGTTACAGCAATGAGTATATCAATCGGCCAAACCATTTCTGCATATTCACGTGCCTGAGTAAAACCCAGCATATAACTAATTGCCGCTGATAATATTGCAATTTGCCAGCCCCAGAATGTAAAGTTTGCTGCGCCATCGCTAAAAAGACGCGTTTGGCAAGTACGTTGCACTATATAATAGGAAGTCGCGAATAATGCGCTACCGCCAAATCCGAAAATAACTAATGTGGTGTGAACGGGACGTAAACGTCCAAACGTGATTTCTGCGATGTCGAAGTTTAAGAACGGCCATGCCAATTCTGACGCAATCCATACGCCGGCAGACATACCAAGTACGCCCCAGACCAGAGCCATAATCGTAAACTTACGAACGATATCGTAGTTGTACTGTTCTACTTGTGAAGATGAAGTAGAAACAGGAGCAGATGATGCAACCATGCTCGCCTCTTTATTTAAGTTGGTTTAAATTAAAAACTATTGAAGTTGAAGGGCTAAAAACAAAAATTATGATGAAATAGCCATAATAACCGAGTAAAACACTCCGAAAATATTACAATATTAGCGTATTGTAATAAAGTAACCCTACTATTTGCAAGCAGCAAATCAGAAAGTATAGCCCAGAAGTCAAAAAACACATCTGAAATACTTAAGAATTTCACCCACTTACCGATATATCAAGTAGCATTTTTATCGGTATATATGGGTAATACTTTAATTAATATATAACTATGTTGAATCCTGAATTAGATAAGCAGTTTTCCATCGAGCAACTCGGCCTTTTGTATAAACAGTCCACTGCCGCATTTGCTGCCACCATTGCTGTTTTGAGCTATATACTCTTTTGGATACATGATCTGGTCAATATTTTTAATCAGGTAATATGGGTTTCTGCGGTCATTACTCTCAATCTCTATTTGCTTGTCTGGATGTACTTTGTGCGCAGGACAACGCTTAAAGCTGATATGAATACGGATAAAGCCAATCGATTTATTTTTATCTATCAAATTCAATCCATTTTACACGGCTTCACGTGGGGCACACTCCCTTTTATGCTGGCCGGACTAACATCACCGGAAATGAAATTTTTTGCCTATATTGTTTTATGCGGCATGGCTGCCGGCGCCATTGGTACCACGGCAATGATTTATCGTATCTATCTTTCATTTATGCTGCCAATGATGTTGCCTGTCATTCTGACCCAACTTTTTCTTCATGAATATTTCAAGCTGTTTAGTGTAACCACGCTTCAGCTACTCATCATTTTTGTCATTTCTTTAATTGTTCTTGCACATACTCACTACCAGAGCATTAAACAATCGATTATATTAATGCTCGAGAACAAACAACTTTTAAGAAATACTACCCGCTCCTATAAAAAAGCACAGGCAGCCAGCCAGGCAAAAAGCAGCTTTCTTGCACATATGAGCCATGAGTTACGCACACCGCTTAATGCAGTTATCGGCTACAGTGAAATCATTTATGATAATGCCAATGACAAGGATTTTGAGTCTATTCCTAAAGATGCTAAAAAAATAACACAAGCCGGCAAACATTTACTTGCACTTATTAACAACGTGCTGGACCTTTCTAAAATTGAATCCGGAAAAATGGACGTTTATATTGAAAATATCAATATAGATGATTTACTCCATGAAGTTGAAGCAAGTATTGAAACAGCAATTTCAAAGAACAAAAATATATTTATTTTTGAAATCGCAGACAACATTAGTCACATAAAATCTGATAAAACAAAATTATCACAAATTTTAATTAATATTATTGGCAATGCAGCAAAATTTACTGACCATGGTGAAGTCGCTATTACCGTTCAGGAAACAAATGATAGTTTACAACTCTCCATCTCTGATACAGGCATTGGGATGACAGAAAAACAACTCAAAGACCTGAACACGCCTTTCACACAAGCTGATATTTCAACCACGCGTAAACACGGTGGCACAGGGCTGGGAATGGCCTTAACCGAACATCTTACAAAAATATTAGGAATAACAATGGAAGTTAAAAGTGAACCCAATAAAGGAACACACTTCAAACTGACTATTCCTTTAAATTATAAGCACGCTTAAAAAAAAGACATCGTTTTCACGGTATCTTATTTTATAGCTATTACAAATTGCGAGTTTTATAAGCCGCAGTTTTTATTTCCTGGAACAGATTCATTAATACGCTTTGGTAATGATAAATCTAAATTTGCCATAATTTCAACAAATTCATCTTCAGTCTTTCCGTCGCCTAATCGGGTATTAAACTGTTTTTCTTCTTTAACGGTTGAAGCAGTAAAACCAGTGTAATCATGTCCGGGATAAATAGTTGTCGCATCATCTAATGAAAATATTTTTTCATTAATAGATTTATAGAGAGTCACTGAATCTCCAGCCTGAAAATCAGTACGACCACAATCGCGGACTAATAATGCATCACCGGTGAATACATAATTTTCAACAACCAAACTTAAATCCGCATTTGTATGTCCTGGAGTATGCAATGCCTTAATTTCCAGATTACCCAGGTTTAAAACATCGTTATCTTTAATTAATAAGTCTGCACATGTTGCACCACTGTTTTCATGTAAGACAACTTTAGCGGAAAATTCATCTCGTAATTGTCCGGAGCTGGTTATGTGATCTGCATGTATATGTGTTTCTAAAACGTACTTAAGATTAAAGCCTAACTGTTTGATCAAAAGAACATCTCGTTCAAATTGTTCTTTTACAGGATCAATAATTGCTGCTTCATTACTCTTTTCATCTGCAATCAAATAAGTATAGGTACTTGTTTCGCGATCAAATAGTTGTCTTACAAACATAATTATTCTCCTACTTACTTTTTTTCAAAAATATCATTTTTTAACAAGACATATACTTGTTAACAGAACCTAAGTTATGAACTGAATCAAATCCCAGCTGAGCTAATACACCTTTTGCCTGTTCACTACGCATGCCACTTGCGCAGTAAACGATAACAGGTTTGTTTTTATCTAAATGTTGTTCTGCGCCATAAATTGACTGAAGAGGAACATTCATTGAACCGGGAATTGCACCCATGCCAAATTCCTGTGGTGAACGTACATCAACAAGTTGAGCACCATTTGCAACCATTTCACGTGCTTCAGGACATTCAATAAAATTCATATTCATTCCAAACATTTTTATCTCTCCGATCTCTCTTCATATAAGTGCATATGCACAGTTTTGTTTAAAAAAAGGGCTGGCTGCTTGTAACAGCTCAACCTTGTAACTCGTTATGCTTGCTTTAATTTACTGCATAAATTCAGTAATAAATGTCGCTCATCATCACTCAACTTACTTAAAATCTTTTTCTGTACAACCTGCTTAACAGGTAATACCCGTTGAATGAGATCTTTTCCTTCTTCAGTCAGGATAAAAAATTTCTCTTTACCTGTTGTTTCAGGGTCTTCGCTAATCCAGCCGTTTTTTTCCATCACTTGCAGCTTACGGCTCATAACACTACGTTCTGATTCCATTTCATCCGCAATTTTGCGAATAGTAATCGGCCCTTTACGTGAAATTAGCCCAATCACCGGCATTTGCGTCGCACGTATCCCTAAATCACGATATGCATCGTCATAGGTTTTCAATACATAGTGGCTGGCGCGTAATATCTGCATATTTATGCAGCTGAGTGCGTCGCCTTCAATCTCTGACTTCATCTTTAACCTCGACTGTGTATATGCACGATATTATACGTGCATATACACAGGTGTCAACACTAACTAAAAATTAGTTGAAAAGAAATTAAAAGCTTTGAGGCAAATAGTGGTCGATTAGCAACAAGGCAAAAAGCAACATCAGATAAATAATGGAATATCCAAAGGTTTTCATAGGAATAGACGGGTCTTTTCCTGATTGCATTTTAATTGCGTAATACAGGAATATCGCATTCAGAATAACTACACCACCTAAATACACAATACCACTCATTCGTACAGCAAATGGCATTAGCGTTACAGCACACATAATAATGGTATAGAGTAAAACCTGACGGGCGGTATATTGTATTCCATGGGTCACCGGGAGCATCGGAACATCAACTTTCGCATATTCATCTCGACGGTGGATAGCCAAAGCCCAGAAATGTGGTGGAGTCCAGGTAAATATAATAAGAAATAGCCATAAACTATTGGGATCAATTGTCCCTGTTACAGCAGTCCAGCCCAGTACTGGCGGGGCTGCTCCAGCGGCTCCACCAATCACAATATTTTGTGGTGTCGCGTGCTTCAAGAATATGGTGTAAACAACAGCATAACCAATCAATGATAAAAAAGTTAGCCATGCTGTTAAGCCATTAACCAGAAAGGTCAATATAGCCATTGCAATCACACCAATAATTATGGCAAAAGTTGTTGCTTGAATATTAGTAATATTCCCTTTCGGCAATGGGCGAGCTTCTGTACGTCGCATAGCAGAATCAATTTTCTGATCGACAACCTGATTAATGGCTGCTGCTGAAGAAGCCGCAAGGCCAATTCCTAATGTGCCGAAAACAAGGGGCTCCCAAGGTACCATTCCAGGAGTCGCCAGGAACATGCCAATTACAGCAGTAAAAACCAGCAACATAACAACACGAGGTTTACATAATTCATAATAATCATTACAAGTCAGTAAAAAACTCACAGGAGAACTTTTACGATTAGAAGTATTTTCCATTTTTATTATGTCTTATTTACTTTGATTTCTAACTAAATGATTCAACGTCACCATTGTTAATATTAACAATGCCCCGCCACCGTTATGTGCTACCGCTACCAATAAAGGTAAAGATAATACCACGTTTGAAACGCCTAGAATGAACTGCAATGTCACCACAACAAGCATGGTTATACCTACGGTTTTTAATGGCTTGTATGCCGGTGTTAACACTAATTTTAGCCCCAACCATAGAACAAATAATGCGGTAATAACAGCGCCAATTCGATGTGTTATATGAATAGCAACACGCGCTTCATTACTTAAAATACCAAACTCGAAGTTTTTATCTGTGCCGTGCCAAAGTGTAAAACCTTCAGAAAAATTCATTGCCGGTAAATACTCACCACCAACGCAAGTTGGAAATTCAACGCAGTGTAATGCAGCATAATTTGAACTCGTCCAACCACCTAACATTACTTGCAAAACAACAATGATCAGACCTATTAATGCTGGTGTCTTCAAAGCAGACACATTGAGATTTTTCACTTGCTCTGTTTTAAATAATTCACCTGAACGAAGCGTTAACCACCACAAGATTGACAAGGTTGTCATCCCCCCCATCAGATGAGACATCACTATGGCTGGATTCAGCTTAATGGTGACAGTCCACATGCCTAACATACCCTGGAAGACAACTAACACCATAAGAAAAAGTGGCAGTTTGAATGCTTGATTAGCTTCATTGCGCCTTCTAATAGCAATAATACCAATAGCAAAAATCAATAAGCCAAGTGTGCTGGCAAAATAACGATGTATCATTTCTTTCCATGCTTTAGCTGCTTCTACCGGGCGATCAGGGTAGGCTTGATTTGCAACAGCAACATCATCAACATGTTTTGGCACACCAACATGTCCATAACAACCCGGCCAGTCGGGGCAACCTAATCCGGCATCGGCTAATCGTGTGTAAGCACCCAGTAAAATAACAACATAAGCTAAGCAAGTTGCGGCAAAGGCTAATTTAAAAAAAAGTGGTTTATTCATAGTAATGTTCCTGAACGTCGTGTCTTCAAATATGATTATAATAATTAAGCTTTAACCAATTCGTGAAATTTTTAACAATAATTCCATATCTTTAATTAGCCCTTTAGGATCAAAATTACTTTCATATGACATCATTAAGTTGCCAAAAGGATCTGCAAGATATAAACGGTTTGCTGATTTTACAGCAGTTTTATTTTCAAGCTTAAATTGATTTAATACAAAATTAATATTTTCTGTGCTTCCCGAAACAACTTCTAAACCGGGATGATCTTTTAATACCTTAAGTAAAGATGATTTCGCTTTACCACCTGTAGAAATATAAAGACGTTTAATTCTTAAATGTTCTCCGCGTTGTGCAAGGCGACTCTGGCGCATTTCATATAAAACCTTTGCACAGGTTTTATCACACGTTGCATTACCGATATAAATCATCACCCATGTTTTATTCATATCAGAAAATTTATAGTCTTTGCCTGATTCTGTTTGTAAAGGAACATCCGTTAGAGGTCGTGCAGGAGTAACTAAATCACCATGATTTTTAGTCTTTGTTGGACCACCTGCTGGCATAGTGTTATACATAATAATAGCAAGAACAATCGGCGCAACAAAAAAGGCCACCAGTAATATTAGTTGTTTACGACCTTTACCTTCATTATTTTCCATCTTCTAACTCTCTTTGACTGTTTTAAGATTTACTACAATATAAATAACCGTTAATGCCAGTGCCAGAGCAAACCACTGTACTGCATAACTCGTGCTTTTTTCCGGCCGCATGACAACGGGTTTCCAGTTTCGCACATACCCACTTTGATCTTTTTCATCGAGTAAAAAAATATAAGGTAATAGTTTTAAACCCGACTTTTCTTCAATTAATGCAATATTTGTCCATTGCATTAATGCTGGCCAACCTACGTTACTTTGAAATTGATCTCCGACTGTAAAAGGTTTTTTACTGAGTACTTTAATTTTTCCTGACAAGGTTAAAAATTGTTGAGGCGTTTTTATTACAGGTAGTGCTGAACGATCAATAACCATGGGCACCCAACCACGATTAACTAAAATACTATATTCACTACCTTTTAATTTAAATGGTGTTAGAACATAGACACCTGTTTTTCCCTGATGAATTTTATTATCAATAAAAATCTGTTTTTCAGTATTATATTTTCCTTTAACCTGTGCTGTTCGGTAATTTAATTTATGATCCAGTTTAATATAATCTTTAATCAACAACGGGCCTGATTCATTTTGTTGTTTAAATAGTTCAATTAAGGTTCTTTTTTCTTCAGCACGATCAAGCTGCCAAAAACCTAGCCGTAGTAATACAGGCAACACCAGCAAAAAAATAATTGTTGGAATTAAACCGGGTTTAAATATTTTATTACCAATCTGCATTTCAATTCTTTTGGTTACTTATTTGTTATACTTACTCAACAAATTTTCGCTGAGGTAAATCCTATGTTTAAAATTATTATGGTCATCGCTCTTTTATTTATTATTTATAGCCTCGGTGTTGCTTTTGTTGCCTTCATCAAAAAAGATGCTGATTCCGATAAAATGCTCAAAGCACTAACTTTCCGAATTGCGCTTTCTATCGGCTTAATCATTCTTATGATGATTGGTGCTCAATTTGGTCTTATTTCACCACACGGTATCTAAATTAGCTATTTGAATTTTTTTATAGCTTAAATATATTTTTTTACCGCAAAGTCACTAAGCTTTAATTTGTCTATTTTAGATATAACGCCATTCCCACATACCTTTAATGGGAATTCAGTTTTTAAAGTATAGTTCCGGCTCGCGTTTTGTTTAGCCGGAATGACAAGCTTTTACACTATTATTTCTTCGCCACATTATCCCTTTAACGATTAAACTTCCATAAAAAAGGCGCTGTATTTACAGCGCCTTTTCTACAATTATTGTCGTTAATTAAAGCCAGTAAACAACAATAAATAAGCCTAACCATACTACGTCAACAAAATGCCAGTACCAGGCAGCAGCTTCAAATGCGAAGTGATGCTTTGCAGTAAAGTGACCTTTAATTGAGCGAACTAACATTACTGTTAACATGATAGCACCAATCGTTACATGCAATCCGTGGAAGCCGGTTAACATAAAGAAGGTTGAACCATATGTACCTGAAGATAACTTCAAGTTCAGCTCTGTATACGCATGAATATATTCTTCAGCTTGCATGAATACGAATAAGAAACCTAAAGCAACAGTAAGGAATAAACCAATGATGAGTTGCGTGCGCTCACCTTTTTTCAATGCGTGGTGTGCCCATGTCACTGTTACACCAGAAGATAATAAGATTAAGGTGTTATAAAAAGGAACGCCCCATGCACCGATAGTGCCTTCTGGCTTATTATAGCCTTCACCCGGTACGTTCAACATTGGCCATTCAAATTTAAAATCAGGCCATAACAATGCATGTGTCATCGCATTATTGCCTTCACCATCTAACCATGGTCCGGCTAATTGGCGCGCATAAAATAATGCGCCAAAGAATGCTGCGAAGAACATGACTTCTGAGAAGATAAACCACATCATACCCATGCGGAAAGAGGTATCGACCTGAGCATCATATTTACCTGATTCACTTTCGTCGATAACCTGACCAAACCAGCCAAACAACATATAGGCTATTATAAGAAAACCAACATACATAATGGTCATGTTACCCATATTGCCATCAACGCCACTGGTTAATGCATATGCAAAACCGCCCGTTGTTAAAAATAACCCAATTGAACCAACCACTGGCCACTTGCTTGGCTCGGGAAGATAATAACTGCCTGCTGCATCTGACATGTTTTGCCCTCTTTATCCAGTACCTGAAAATCTGTTAATATTTCAACAAGCATTAAATCCTGTTGTCGTTTTTTATTTTTATTACTATTTGCTGGCTATTTTTCTTTGTATATCAAAGAAAGTATAGCTCAACGAAATCGTTTTTATATTTTTAGGTAAGTTTGGATCCACATAAAAACGTAGTGGCATTTCCCGCGCTTCACCCGGTTTGAATGTTTGATTTGAAAAACAAAAACATTCCATTTTTGAAAAATATTTAGCCGCATTACCCGGTGAAATACTCGGTACTGCTTGTGCTACTACTTTTCGTTTCATTAAGTTCTTGGCATAAAACATTACTGTGGTCACTTTACCGGGATGCACATCTACCGTGTATTGTCTTGCTTTAAATTCCCAGTTCAGTTTTTTATTTAATGTTGTCAAAAACTCGACTCGTACTGTACGTGACATATCGATGCGTTTTTCAACGTTGGCCACATATTCTGCTTGTTCTGTTTTTTGCAGATTTATAAATCGCCCGTTTAAACCAAATACATTACATATCACGCTGTATAAAGGAATCAAAGCAAAACCAAAACCAAACATGCCAACGACTATCAACAAAGATTTTTTAGTTGTACGGCTATTTGCTTTTTTAAGTTCGCTATTCATGCCTTTTACTGCGTTACATCCGCCGAATAAAAACATAAGCGTAGATGCTAATTGCAGCAATAACTAAAAGTACAATTGTTAAGGCTGTTTTATTATTTTTATCCACGCTCTCTCTCTATTCGTTTTAATTTTTAATTAATAATATGATGCTCACAGTATGTGGGCATCAATATTATTTACTTAACTTCCTGTATTACTTCACTTCAGGTGGTGTAGCAAATGTATGGTATGGCGCTGGTGAAGCAACCGTCCATTCAAGACCTTCTGCACCTTCCCAAACTTGATCCGTTGCTTTCTCGCCGCCTTTGATAGTCTTGATAACAATAACCAGGAACAGGATTTGAGATAGACCGAATACAAAACCACCGATTGATGACCAGAAGTTCCAGTCGGCAAACTGGATAGCATAATCTGGAATACGACGAGGCATACCGGCTAATCCAAGGAAGTGTTGCGGGAAGAACAATACATTTACTGAAATTAAAGAGGCCCAGAAATGAATTTTACTTAACAGTGGCGGATACATGTGACCCGTCCACTTAGGTGACCAGTAGTAGAATGCCGCAATAATTGCAAACAATGCGCCGGTAACCAATACATAATGGAAATGGGCTACTACAAAGTAAGTATCGTGATATTGGAAATCAACTGGTGCTAAACCTAACATCAAACCGGTGAAACCACCGATAGTGAACAGGAAGACGAAAGCAATAGCCCATAACATGGGGATTTCAAATGTTAACGAGCCTTTCCACATGGTTGCTGTCCAGTTAAAGACTTTAACCGCTGTTGGTACCGCAATCATGACTGTCGCATACATAAAGTACAGTTCACCGGCGACAGGCATCCCCACGGTAAACATGTGATGCGCCCATACGATGAATGACAGGAATGCAATGGCTGCCGTTGCATAAACCATTGAAGCATAACCAAACAGTTTCTTACGTGCGAATGTTGGGATGATCATAGAAACCACACCGAACGCTGGCAAGATCATAATGTAAACTTCAGGGTGACCAAAGAACCAGAATACATGCTGGAACATAACCGGATCACCACCACCAGCAGCATCAAAGAATGATGTACCGAAGTATTTATCCGTCAACATCATGGTTACTACACCTGCAAGAACTGGCATTACAGCAATCAATAAGAATGCCGTGATTAACCACGTCCAGACAAACATTGGCATTTTCATTAACGTCATGCCCGGAGCACGCATATTAAGAATCGTTGCAATGATATTGATAGAACCCATGATGGATGAGAAACCTAACAGATGCACAGCAAAAACAAAGAACGCTAATTTACCGTATTGACCTGACAAAGGCTCATAGAAAGTCCAGCCAAAAGCAGGACCCTGACCTGATAAGAAATCGCCACCAATAAACATGGGAGCAACCAAAAGAATAGCTGCGCCCGGAAGAATCCAGAAACTCCAGTTGTTCATACGAGGAAGTGCCATATCAGGCGCACCAATCATCATAGGAATTAACCAGTTAGCAAGACCAACCATGGCCGGCATGATGGCACCGAATACCATTATGAGACCGTGTAACGTAGTCATCATATTAAAAAAGTTTGGATCTACAACCTGCATGCCCGGATACAGTAGTTCCGAACGGATAACCATAGCCATGGCACCGCCTGTTAACAGCATGATGAATGAGAACCATAAATATAAAGTACCAATATCTTTGTGATTAGTTGTAAACAACCAACGTGTGATACCAGTAGGCGCTGCGTGATGTTCGCTCATTTTAAATCCTCCGCCTATTTAGAAACTTGTGATGGTTGAACAACGTCACCTGTGTTATTGCCCCAGGCATTACGTTCATACGTAGTGACTGCTGCAATATCAAGTGCGGATAATTGGCTACCAAATGGGGGCATAATACCTTTACCACTTACTATACGATCCAGATGTTCTGAAATTGGTCCAGTTGTTGCGACTTTTGAGCCCTTCAATGCAGGGAATGGACCACCACCGGTACCATTAACCTGATGACAGGCAGCACAATTAGCTTTGTAAACGTCTTCACCTTTAGCCATTAATTCAGCTTTAGTATACGTTTTACCTGAAGCAGCATTAGCAGCAGCAGCAGCTTTTACTGCTGTTGCCTTTTCAGCTGAAACCCATTTTGTGTAATCATCAACACTTTTGACTTCAACAACAATCGGCATGAAACCATGTCCTTTACCGCAAAGCTCAGCACACTGACCGCGATAAACACCCACTTTTTCAGCCTGGAACCAGCTTTCATTAATGAAACCCGGAACCGCATCACGTTTAATCGCAAGATCTGGCACCCACCATGCGTGAATTACATCATTTGATGTTGTCAGGATACGAATTTTTTTACCAACCGGTACAACAACACGCTTATCAACATCCAATAAGTAATGATCAACTTTTGATACGTCTATACCAGAATGTAACTGCCGTGCATCGTTACTGGCTTTACTTAATGAACTAAAAAAATGTACACCTTTAGCATCAGCCACCTTATCGTCAATGTAATCGTATTCCCACTTCCACTGCCAACCTGTCGCTTTAATTGTCAAGTCAGAGTTCGTGGTGTCTTCATACTTTAATAATGTTTTTGTTGACGGTACTGCAATCGCAACAAGGATAATTAAAGGGATGGATGTCCAAATTACTTCAACTGTTGTGTTTTCATGGAAGTGAGCAGGTTTTGCTCCCTTAGATTTACGATGAAATATGATTGACCATATAATTACACCGAATACGAGAATACCTGCAACTGTACAAATCCAAAGAACGAGCATATGAAGGTCATACATCTCATGACCAACATTAGACACACTCTTCGTCATGTTCAGCGTAGAGTACTCTGCAAATGCCATTGCTGGCCCCAATAGCAGTGCAGTTAATAGTAAACCGCCCAGCTTTTTGGCTGTTTTGCTTGCCGACATACCTTTACCTCTCAGGTTAGGATACTTACAAAGTGAATATTTAGTTTTTATTATATTTACTGAGCACGTTTTACTTTATTGCTTTTATATAAAACAAACTTAGAAAATTCTTTTTATTATAATTATATTGATCTAGATCAATATTTAATTATTTAGTGCGAACGCAATCCTAAAGCATCTCAGCTATGCACCGCAATATAAAAGATAGAATGACCTTATAACAAACAGATATAAAAGAATATTAGAATATTATTATTTTATTTAACTCTATTATTATAGTTTTAAATGCACTTTCCCCTTTACAGTTAACCATACAAAATTATAGAGAATATGACAATTACTTTTTTAAACTAAGGTAATTGATGAGTGCTTGCTTATTTATATGATGTGATGGTTGTTTAGTCTTTTGATCTGACTGGTAAGAAACCGAACCAAGGAAAGGAACTTCATTTAAGTAATCTTTAAGTGTAGAAATATTTTTGTCTGCAGATAAAAAATCTTTTTGAATATGATTCGCAATCCAGCCTGCAACAGGTAAACCGGACTGACGAATTGCTTGCGCGGTTAATAACGCATGATTCAAACAACCTAAACGTAAACCAACAACTAATATAATAGGTAACTGTAAGGTTTCCGCTAAATCAGCAACGGTTGTATGGGTACTTAACGGTGCATACCAACCTCCTACCCCTTCTACTATGACAACATCAGAATTTTTATCTAACTGATCAAAACATTTTTTAATTGTATCAAGTTCAATTTCAATGCCAGCTTGTTCTGCCGCAAGATGAGGAGAGGTAGCCGATTCAAAAACATAAGGGTTAATATTGTTATAATCCGCAGTTACATTTGCTGCATTAATTAATGATAAAGCATCCTCATTTTTTAAAATCCCATCCATCATCTTTGCACCACTTGCAACAGGTTTCATTCCTGTTACCCGGAGACCTTCTTCAACAAAAAGTTTAATCAACAGAGAACTAACAAAGGTTTTGCCAATTTCTGTATCAGTACCTGTAATAAATAATCCGGACATTAGAATCTCAAAAATATAGGTTTAAAATTAGTCTATTATAATAACATTAAAGCCTTAACCTAATGTACCGAAGTCACTCTTTATAAGTAAGGAAAGTATAATCAACTCTAAACAAATAAAACTCTGCGTCATGTTTGGTGATGAACTTGCTAATTATCACTTTGGTGAACAGCATCCCTTTGGCCCAAAACGGTACTGGGCTTTTAAAGAAGAATTTGAATCTCGATTTATAAATGAGGGCCAGCTAAATAAAAAAATTTTATTGCAAAAACCACAACAAGCAAACGAAACACAACTCGCTTTATTTCACACCCAGGATTACATCAATAAAGTCAAAGACCTTTCTGAAACAGGTGAAGGTTATCTCGATTGCGGAGACACACCTGCACGAAAAGGAATATATCACTCAGCGCGTTTTGTTGTCGGTTCCACGCTCAAAGCGATCGATCTTATTATGAAGAAGGATTGCCACTTTGCTTTTTCACCCATAGCCGGTATTCATCATGCCACAAGGAACAGCGCAGCAGGGTTCTGTGTATTTAATGACTGTGGTATTGCAATCGAATATTTACGCAAAAAATATAACACACAAAGAATCGCTTACATTGATATCGATGCGCATCATGGTGATGGTGTATTTTATGAATTTGAAGAAGATCCGGATCTTTGTATTGTTGATTTTCATCAAGATGGTGCATCGCTTTATCCAGGAACAGGGTTTATCAATGAAACAGGGAAAGGGAAAGCAATAGGCACAAAGCTAAACATACCCTTACCACCCAACAGCACAAATAAAATAGCAAAAGCACTTTGGAAAAATGCAGAAAATTTTATTGATCAATTTAAACCAGAATTCATTTTATTCCAGTGCGGTGCAGATAGTTTAGCCGGTGACCCCCTTACACAACTCAAACTTACCGCTGAGTTTCATACCTATGTAACCTCAAGATTAATAGTGTTAGCAAACAAACATTGTGCAGGACGATTACTTGCCATGGGCGGTGGTGGCTATAACCTAGAAAATATAAAAGTTGCATGGAACGATGTGATTGAAAGCATGATTAAAACATAACGATACTTTTCTGTCTTATCTATTTCACAAAAACAGATTTAACTTAATAAGCAGTTGATTTTATTTATAAACAGGAGCATTTTTACTCGCTAATATAAAATTACTATACAGATTCTGTCTATATCTGGAAAATTACAGAATTTGTCTAAATAACTGTTATGCATAAATAGAGATTAAGTAATGGACAACTCGGAAAGTAGATTACAAGAAGTATTTTTTTATGGTCTATATATGGATCCAGAAATACTTAAATTCAAAGGTGTAGAACCAAGAAATCCACGTATTGCTGCCGTTAAAGGCTACAAGCTTAGAATTGGTAATATGGCTACCTTATTAAGATCAGAAAACTCTGAAGCGACTGGCATTGTCTATTCTGTAACTCATGCTGATATAGATACTCTGTATTCTAAGTCAGGTCTAGAAATGTATGTTTCTGAAGCAATTATGGTTACCCTATCTACAGGTGAAACTTTAGCAACTCTTACCTGTAATTTGCTTGTACCACCCGAAGAACATGAAAGTAACCCAGAGTATCGTGAAAAACTAAAATTGTGCATGGAAAAGCTAACTGTCCCGACTTCTAATGCATAACACATATGAGCCGATCTCGAGTCAACAGGCATAAGTAAACATTTTTTGATTATTTTCATAACCAAAATAAAAATCAATTAACAAAGTCATCTACTTCATCTGTCAAGGTCACTGTTAAGCAA
>Ga0316204_10000246_pt1 | contig 223567 bp, 210 predicted proteins | sample 6monrhotite_MG_2_FD_205661 | JGI IMG/M metagenome (GOLD analysis project Ga0316204, IMG submission 205661) | Microbial mat bacterial communities from mineral coupon in-situ incubated in ocean water Damariscotta River, Maine, United States -... | ecosystem: Environmental > Aquatic > Marine >... | reverse complement strand
CGAGGCGCTTTGTGCCGCCGGACCTGACTTTCCAGAAAAGCACGCTCTGCCGCGCTCAAGACACCCCATCAGCAACACGACCCATCAGAACCTCCAAATCAATATCAAATAATGATATCAATTATAGTTCCAGATGACTAGTTTTAAATAACCAGAATTGGCGCGCCGTCTTGCACCCGATCATAAAGATCAATGATATCCTGATTTAAAAACCTGACGCAGCCACTGGAAACCGCGCGCCCGATTGACCAGGCATCACCGGTTCCGTGCAAACGATAAAGAGTATCGCGACCATCTTTGAAAATATATAAAGCTCTGGCGCCAAGGGGGTTATCAAGGCCGGGGGCCATGCCGCCATTGGCAGCGCTATAAATTTCCAGCTCTGGCTGACGAGCAATCATATTAGTGGGCGGCGTCCATCTGGGCCATTTTCTTTTCCATGTCATGGTTGCGCGGCCCGACCAGGCAAATCCAGCCCGCCCCAAACCAACGCCATAGCGCATGGCCATGCCATTTTCTTCAACCAGATAGGTATAAAACGTATTGGTATTGACGATGATCGAGCCAACCGGTTCATCCGTTTGATATTGCACACGCGCCCGATAAAAAGCTGGCGATATATGCTCAAGATTTACCGCCGGAACCGGGAAGCGCTCATCAGGGATCGGGCCATATATTCTGGCTATCCTCAGGGCATTTTCGCTCATTGGGGCATATTGGTTGGGAGCATATTGAGTGGGGGCATATTGATTAGGCTCTAGAGAATATGTGCTCAGGGCTTGCCGGCGCACGGGCGGGCGAACACACCCCGCAAGGGCAAGCGCGCCAAGACTAACCGCACCGGAGGAAAATATTCTTCTGGAAAATTTTATATCTTTACTCATTTTACTATCTCGCATTTGCGAGCTTGACTTGCAATTACTTAAAACTTGCAAATTTTGCTTGCGCCCTAAAGCATGTCGCGTTCATTCGCATTCACTTAACATGCTTTATCTATTTGTTTTCGCGTCTCTTTAACCCCAAAACCGGTTCCCGCTTTTGGTAGAGGTGCTTTAGTTGCAAAATGCACGGTGTAATTTACAGGCGTGCAAATACTCAATGAGAGAAGCTTAACTTTAAAGTTTTAACCAAGTTCTAACCCTAACGGCAAAAATTGCTTGACCAGAATTTGGGATGCTAAAATTCGCGCGCGCTCAAGCCCTGTTTTGAAAAAATTTACTTTAATTTCAAAAGGTTACAAACAGCATTCTATTTGTGATTAGCGCATTCAATGCAATATGGTTTTATCTAAACTGCTATTTATTGAGATTCGCCCTCAAGCCAAGCCCCGCCACAGGCCTTGGAAAGCTCGCGAATACGCAAAATATAGCTCTGGCGCTCGGTAACCGAAATCACCCCTCTGGCATCAAGCATATTGAACAAATGCCCCGCTTTTAGCACCTGTTCATAGGCAGGAATTGCCAAAGGCTTACCAAAGTTCATTAATTTATCCGACGAACTTTCAGCACCCTGCATGTTCTCCCCGGAAGCTGCCAAAATGGCGCGACATTCTTTTTCCGCATCATCAAAATGCCGAACCAGCATTTTTGTATCGGCAATTTCAAAATTATAGCACGATGATTCCTGTTCATTGCGCAAAAACACATCGCCATAGGTAACCTTGTCATCACCTTGGCCACCATTAAAATTGAGCTCGTAAACATTATCAACATTTTGGATATACATGGCCAGACGTTCAAGGCCGTAGGTTATTTCGCCAGCAACAGGATTGCATTCAAAACCTGCCACCTGCTGAAAGTAGGTAAATTGGGAAACTTCCATCCCGTCACACCAAACTTCCCAGCCAAGGCCCCATGCGCCAAGGGTCGGGTTTTCCCAATCATCTTCAACAAAGCGCAAATCATGCAGATCGGGGTCAATGCCAATGGCATAAAGGGATTTTAGATATAATTCCTGAATATCGGGGGGGGAAGGTTTTAGAATAACCTGAAACTGGTAATAGTGCTGCAAACGGTTGGGGTTTTCCCCATAACGACCATCAGTGGGGCGCCTTGAGGGTTGCACATAGGCCGCATTCCAGGGGTTTGGTCCAAGGGAGCGCAAGGTGGTAGCAACATGGGAAGTCCCCGCTCCCATTTGCATATCGTAGGGCTGCAAAATTGTGCAGCCCTGCTCGGCCCAATAGCGCTGAAGTGTCAAAATCAAACCCTGAAACGATTTTTTAGGGTCCAGCGGGGAAGATATATTTTTATTCATTATGCAGCCCTGGAAATAAATCTTGCAAATTATGCCGTTAGCAAATTATGCCGTTAGCAAATTATGTCATTAAAGCCAGAAACTAGTTAGGCTATTGCCCAGGGTCAAACTAAATAAGATATTTTTTGCTTTCTTTGGTGGTGAGCTGCACCCGCACGCAAAAAGCCTGCCGGCGTGAGGCACTAAAAAGCCTGCCGGCGTGAGGCACTAAAAAGCCTGCCGGCGTGAGGCACAAAAACCCTGTCGGCATAAGACTGATAAACCCCGCTTATGCAGCGAAATTCTAAAGGGTTAAAACCCTTAGGAAATTGTACAGCTTGTTTTCAGGCCAAGCATTTTAAAAATCATCGCAGCGGGGCAAAATCCGGTAAAGGCAGATTGAAAAAGGTTAAGACCAACAAACAGGGTCAATATGAGCCACAATGGCGAGACAAACCATGCCAGAACAGCAGAAACAGTTACAAATAGCCCTGCCAGGGCAAGTACAGCGTTTTCAACAGACATTTTATTTCCCTAAATTTTGAATTGGGACACCATAGGCACTCCATGTATATTAGCATATACTAATATACACTCAAAGTTTCAAGGGAAAACTTGATCTTGGTAAATATGTTTGTTTGGTGCTGCAAAAAAAGAGGGCCGGAACGCGTTGCAAGCCAAAAAAATTGCCCCTAACCCAGAGTCAGAACCTAGTCCGTCAGGGCCTAGTCCTTGTCACTATCCTTATCGGATTTGGCGCGGGTTTTTGAGCCGGGCTTCATGTCATTGGGGCGGAAAACTCCATCCTCATCCTTTTTCAGCTCCATCACATCCGGGCGCTCCCTTTCCTTAAGGTCACGATCGCGAACTGATTGGTCGGACTTACGGAATTGCTCGCGCCAATCATTGATTATGCGCTTGATACCAAAATAAATGGCAGAGCCGATAATCACATAGGTCAACAATTTTAAAATGATGCCGAGCATAAAAGTTTACAATCCAAACCGCGCCCAAAGAGCACGTTCTTCTAGCGCACCAATTATATCGGTCCCCAGACCATTGATTGGCGAAGAGCCAATATTTGCTGAAGAACCAAGACCAAATTTTGGCAAAGAGAATATCGGCCGTTTGGCCTTGATAGATTTTAGTTTGACATCATCGCCAAAACGCTCGCGCAAAACCGTGTGCATATCCCCCAGCGCATCTACCAGCCCCAGCTCGATCCCACGCACTGCCGGCCACCATTCACCGGTGAACAATTCTTCATCTTTGCCCACCAGCTTGCCACCGCGATGCTGTTTTACATAATCAATAAAAACCTGATGAATATCGTTCTCAAAGCCCTTGAGGCGCTCGATATCAGCCTTTTTTTCAGGCACAAAGGGATCAAGGGTCGATTTGTTTTTTCCGGCCGTATAAATCCGGCGGGTAATACCGACTTTTGCAATCGCCTCCTCAAAACCAAAGCCGGCAACAATAACCCCGATCGAGCCAACAATCGAAGATGGGTCAGCAAAAACTTCGTCCCCGACAACGGAAATGAAATATCCGCCGGAAGCTGCCACATCTTCAATAAACACCATGACTTTTTTATCGTTTTTATCGGCCAATTCCCGAATTCTGTTGCCGACAAGGCGCGATTGCACTGGCGAGCCGCCCGGAGAATTTATGACTATTGCCACGGCTGGCGCACGTTTGGTCTCAAAGGCTTTTTCAAGCAGCGGATTGACACTTTCAATATTTATCCGGCCCGGTTTTTGCTCGGCTGAAATTACCCCGTGCAGACGGACAACCGGAATTATATGGTTTTTTGGTCCAAACTTGTCAGTTAGCTTGTTCCAAGCGCTACCCAGATTCCCCACAAGAGATTTTTTCGTGTCATTATTCATATTCAGCAACCTTCATCCATATCCAGCAACCTTTTCAGCTCGCTTTAGTGATTGTTTTTTATAAATCCAGTGTCAAATAGGAACTTATGGAGCAATATTCCAGCTTATTCGGCTTTTCCCGCGAAATATTGCCTCGGCCTGCGAAGTATAATTGTTTCCTGCTTTGCCATGCAAGACCAAAGGGGGAAGCAAAGCAAAGGGAGCGCGCGAGCCCTTTATACCCCGAATCAACATCCTTGAGGCATTTTTACCTTCTCTTGGTGAAATGGGCAAAATCGAAATATTACCAAAACGCGCCTCAAAAGAGGCAAGAAGTTTGGGCAAGGCGCTAATGGCATGAATAAATAGCACTTCACCACCCGCAGCAGCACTAGAGGCTGCGCTTTTTACCCATTTATCCAAATCTTCGCTTGGCATATGGCGCGAACCGGCCCGCCCTGCTTGTTTTGAAACTGTGCCTGAATGGGCGTCAAAAAATGGCGGATTGGCAATAATCGAAGTATAAAAATCGCTTCTTAGGCCTGCTTGCTGGCGCACTGATCCCTTTTGGGTAATGTCAAGAATGATGGTTTTTGTGCGTTCAAGAAATCCGTTTTTTTGTAAATTTATCTGTGCCAAATCAAGCACATCTACATCCCTCTCAAGCAAAGTTGCATTGGCGAGGGGTATATCGGCCAACGCACAACAGGCAGCGACTCCTGAACCGGCGCCAAGTTCCAAAATTTCTTGCGTGTTGATATTAACTGCCGCTGCCAGCAAAACACTGTCAATTCCAGCCCTAAAACCGTGCTTTGGCTGCATGATTTTTAGGCGTCCCGACAAGAAATCATCCTCACTCACCAACAGTTTTTTATCATCTTCCAGCACTTTATTTTCCATATTGGCTCAACCTGCCCTTTATGAACTTATTATAAATGGCACTAAAACAATTTATTTTTGCTTGCAAGCATAGGTAGTTTGTGGTTGCAGGTTCAACAGTATAAGAACCAATATAATAGCTAAGTTAAAATCTTGAATTTTTGGGAAGTTGGTTTGGGATGGGTAGTAATTTGCACCCTGTTGAGCAAAACGAAATTGAGCAATCAAATATTGATGCTTTGGTAGAAGTTACTGCTAACGATATGAGGGAAGTAAACTCCCTTATACTTTCGCGAGCAGACTCCCATGTGGAGGTGGTGCCAAAAATTGCGCTGCACCTTATCAAAGCAGGCGGCAAGCGCTTGCGCCCCATGCTAACCTTGGTTAGTGCCAGATTGTTTGGCAAAGAAACAAAAAACCAGATCAAATATGCAGCCGCAGTAGAGTTTATGCACAATGCAACATTGCTTCATGATGATGTGGTGGATGAAAGCGATATGCGCCGTGGCAAACCGGCTGCCCGAAAAATATGGGGCAATCAGGCCAGCGTTCTGGTGGGAGATTTTTTACTCGGCCAGGCCTTCATGATGATGGTGGAGACCGGAAGCATGCAAGCGCTCGATACTCTTTCACGCGCTGCTGCAATTATTGCCGAGGGGGAAGTATTGCAACTCTCCAAGGCAAAAAATCTTTCGACCAGCGATGCGGATTACATGCAAATTATCGGCGCTAAAACGGCAACATTGTTCGAGGCTGCAACTCGCGTTGGAGCCATGGCAGGCGAGGCTAGCCAAGAAGAGCAACAGGCCATGGCAACCTATGGGCGCGAACTTGGATTAGCCTTTCAGCTGGTTGATGATGTGCTGGACTATGGGGGAGCGAGACAGAATTTGGGCAAAAATACCGGTGATGATTTGCGCGAAGGGAAAATGACCCTGCCGATTATATTAGCCCTTGCCAAAACTGATGAGCAAGAGCGCAAAATTATCGGCAATGCACTTGGTAACAGCGAAGAGTTTGGTAACAGCAAAGCCAGTGGTGAAACTTTCGCAAAGGTTCGCGACATAATCAACAAATATGACGGTTTGGAAATTGCAACCGCCAGAGCCTTGCAGCATGCACAAAATGCAAGGGACGCCATCGATAGGCTTCCAAAAAGCGAGCTTGGAAAAATTTTGCAACAATTGACTTATTATACAGTATCGCGAGTGAGATGAATTTCAGGGCCAAGCCACTAATTTCAAGCCACTAATTTCAAGCTCCTAATATTGTTGGTTGCACCCAAAATTTTGGCCATTTATTACTGATCAGTTTCGCTGCGGTTTTTGCCCGCTCCATATTATCAAACAATGCAAACACTGTAGCGCCGGAACCGGACATACGGGAAAATCTGCATAAGGAGTTTTTTTGAAATTCCTCAATAATATCCCCGATTTGGGGAACCAGCTTTATCGCCGGTTCCTCAAGATCATTTGCCGTCATACCAAGCCAGTGAACAAGCTGATCAATGGAGGCAAAACCGTTTGTAATAGTTGGCATTTTCGGGTTTTTTGTTGCAGCCAGCCCGGAAAATATTTTTGGAGTTGATATCTGAATACCGGGGTTTACCAATACTGCAAACAGGGTCGGAAATCTTTCAAGTGGAGATATGTTTTCTCCCCTACCCTGCATTATTGATGTTTTTTCAAGCAAGCAAACAGCAATATCGGATCCAAGATCTGCTGCGATTTTTAGCAAAATATCGGGTTCGACTGGTGGATTAGCCAAACTGGATAATATTTTCAGCATTGCTGCCGCATCTGCTGATCCACCGCCAATTCCCGAGGCAATGGGCAAGTTTTTGGTCAGGAAAAATGCCGCATCATGGACCAACCTGTCGGGCCATTGCTCTCTAAAGGCCCGAAGCGCCTGCATAACCAGATTATCTTTGGTCCCATCAAGAAATTGCGAAAATGGCCCACTAATTTGCAAACTATCCCCTGCCGGATCACCAGCAAAAGCAATATGAGATAATTCATCGCCAAATTCAGCAAATGTCACAAGACTTTGCAACTCGTGAAACCCGTCAGCTCGCTTGCCAACCACATGCAGGCAAAGGTTTATTTTTGCTTTTGCTATCCGGCTAAGACCCAAGCTCTTGTCAATTTGCATGTTTGTTCAAGAATTAGTGGCGGAATGGTTTGTTATATCCGGCAGGCCATTCTCCAGCTTAAGCTGGGCATCAGCTGCTATATCTCCACTATCATCAACAGATACGGTGATATTCCACTGAAAACGCGCTTCATTCTTGCGACCAACCCGCCAATAGGCATCTCCTAGATGATCATTTATTTCCGGATCATTGGGACTTAGACGAACAGCCTGTTCCAGAATTGAAACCGCAATTTCAAAATTATTCATCTGAAATTGTGCCCAGCCCAGAGAATCTACGATATAGCCATCGCGCGGATTGGTGGAAACCGCCTGCTCGATCATTGCCAATGCCTCGCGCAAATTAATTCCCTTTTCCACCCATGAATATCCCAGATAGTTCAATACCTGTGGCTGGGTCGGGTTAAGCTGCAAAGCTTTTAGAAAATCCTGTTCGGCCAGAGGCCATTCCCCACGACGATCATTGACAATGCCGCGAAGGTAGAAAAACCGCCAATCCCTTGGATGGTCACCACCAACAATATCAATCGCCCTAGAATAGGCATAGGCAGCATCTGCAAATTGCTCGTCAAGGCGCAATAAATTACCCAGACTTGTAAATGCCTCAAGATTTGTCGGGTCGTCAAAAACAATCGCCTTTAATTGTTTGATTGCTCCGGCACGATCTCCCATTGCATCCATATTTCTGGCGATGCCAACAATTGCATCAGCTTTAAAAACAGAATCATCGCGTATTGAGTGGTATATATCGTTGGCGGCCTCATACCTGTGAGCGTCTTCCAAAAACTGGGCCATGGTCAACGAAATAGTATCGGCTTTAGGGTTGAGATATAGGCCAAGCTGCAAAAATACCATTGCAATGTCGGTTGTGCCCTCCCGCCCCAAAGCAACGCCGATCCCCTGAAATAATTCAGACGCCCCCTCATTAATAGTGGCAGCATATTTTCCGGGTAAACGACCAGCCTCTAATTCACCACGAACAAAACTAACGCTGGGATGGCTAAGGCCCTCTTTTTCAAAATCATCAAGAACCGCCAAAGCCGCCTTGTTTTGCCCGGCATTACCAAGGACTCGTGTGTAAAATTCTACCATTCGCCCAAGAAACGGCTCGTTTTCATAGGAAATACGCGCAAATTCAATAGCCGAGGGATCTCCGGCAACATCGGCCATCAAGGCTTTATGGAACACTAAAAAGTCCTCCAGTCCTCCAGTTCCAAGCTGCTCCATTTCACGCATTGCCTTATCAAGCCGAGATTGACCAACTCGCGCCCACGAGCGCAAAATAACTGCCGAAATATCAACAAAATCAGCTAATCCCATATCTTCAAGCTGCGTGATAACCGAAGAATAACGGCGCTCTTTTAACGCCACAGTTGCCAGCACAAGTTTGGCCAGACTATTAGTGGGGGCCAGCTCCAACATATCTTTGGCCATAATTTCTGCATCTGCAATCCGGCCATCGGCAATCAGGGCGGCAAAACCACGCTCTAAAACTCCGGGATTATTCCATTGGGATGACGCCGCTTGCATCAACGAATCAGCTGCTACCGTAGTCGACAGCCCCTTGAACGCCTGTTGCCCGGCCAAAAAATTGCCCGAAGGAGAAGAAAACTGGTACAATAAATTCTGCGAAGACAGTGAAACCACTGGCATAAGCGTTACAAACACAACAAACAGGGCACTAATCAAATGACTAAAAAAACGGTTCAAGGCTAATCTCTTTCGTATGGCTTTTTAAGTTTGGCTTTTGCATATACACTAAGAAAAGCATATCTGGGTTCAGTGTATAAACACAATCAAGTCATTTTGGCGTTGGTGCAAGTCAAAAATCTGATAGCGAAAAAAACCGCCGTAAAAAAACACGTGAATGCCCAGAATGTGTGATAGTTTTAGTCATGGGTAAAAACAGGCTTGGGTAAAATAGGTTTGAAAAATAGATATGAAATTATTGCGCTTTTGCAATGGTACAAAAGTGCCGGCGTTGATATTGCCATAAACGAAACCGCCGCCAATCAGTTTTCAAAGCAAGTTGATTCATCATCAAATCTTGATTCATCGCCAGATCATGGACAAAAAATTGCTTTTGGTAGAGTAAAAACGGATATAAAATCCACCACAACAAACCTTGCAAAAAACCTTGCAAAAAACCTTGCCCCCCCCCACGCTCCACTTGCCCCCCCCCACGCTCCACTTGCCTCCCCCCACACTCAAAACGTGTCAACAAGCAAGTTTGAACATATCGGCAACGGGAACCCAAAAGAGGCAATAGAAAAAGCACAAGGGGCAAAAAGCCTGGCAGAAATTAAGCTGCTGCTGGAAAAATTTGATGGCTGCGCGCTCAAGGAAAGAGCAAGCCAACTGGTTTTTGGAATCGGTAATCCAAAAGCAAAAATCATGTTTATTGGCAAGGCCCCCGGACGCGAAGAAGATATGACGGGCACTCCATTTGCCGGCAAGGTGGGTGAATTGCTGGATAAAATGCTTGGAGCCATCTCGATTAAAAGGGACGAGGTTTTTTTGTCCTATATTGTGCCATGGCGCCCGCCGGGCAATCGCGATTTGGCCCCCCAGGAAATTGCGCTCTGCCTGCCCTTTTTACAAAGACAGGTCGAACTGGTCGCACCGGACTATTTGATAACATTTGGCGATGTTGCAACCAGATCTCTTTTAGGAAAAAAGGCCAGCGTATTAAATCTTGGCGGCCAGTGGAACGAAATAAATGTCGGGAAACACAAGTGCAAATTGCTGGCGACCTTGCCGCCGGATTTTTTGCTTAAACAGCCGGCACAAAAACGAATAGCATGGCGCGATCTTTGCTGCTTGCGCGATGCTTTGTAAGCGTCAAAATTTTTCAATCGTTCAGGGCCACATCACTGAACAAAAACCAACCCTGTAGAGGCGGCTTTTTACCCTCTCCAATAACAAAAGAAATAGACCCATGTTTGCTGAAAAATTTGATAAAACCAAAAAATTTGTCCCTTTGAATATCGCCATACTGGCGGTTTCGGACACCCGTTCTTTGGAAAATGACAGCAGCGGCGCTTTACTCAAAACCATGCTGGAACAAGACGGGCATATTTGTGCTGCCAGAAATATCGTTAAAGATAATGTGGCCGCTATCAGGGCCAAGGTGCAAACCTGGGTAGCTGATGAAAAAATAGACGTTATCATCACCACCGGCGGTACCGGGTTTTCAGGTTTTGATGTCACTCCAGAAGCTGTGGAACCGCTGTTTGATAAACGCATGGACGGGTTTTCCATATTGTTTCACAATTATTCAGCCAGCAAAATCGGCACCTCTACCCTGCTTTCCAGGGCAGTAGCGGGCCTGGCTGCAACAACATTTATCTTCTGCCTGCCCGGCTCAAAAGGCGCTTGCAAAGACGCGTGGGAGGGAATTTTGCACCAACAATTAAATTACCAGCACCGCCCGTGTAATTTTGTAGAATTGATGCCGCGCCTTGGAGAGCATATGAAAAAGCTTCAAAAATAAATTTGTTCTTGCTTTGTTCTGAAAATTAATGTATCAGCCATAGAATAAGAACAAAAACTGTTCTTGGATCTTAATGGCTAAAGCATGTCTCCCAAAAGCGGGTACCGGTTTTGGGAAAAAAGACACGCGAAAACAAAAAAATAAAGCATGTTTAAGTGAATGCGATTGAACGCAACATGCTTTAGGGATATTTTAATGATTGCCAATGTCGCTCCTTCTTTTGACGCACTCGAAGCTCTGTCTCGGGAAGCACTTTCTCGTGGCAAGGATGCTGATCTGGTTGGCTTTGTGCCAGTCAATCGAGCTAAAAATCGTGGTCGCGGCGCACAAAGCAATAGAAGCGGACGATTTGAAACTTTCAAACGCGAACAGTTTGATGATGGTTGGGCGCTAGAAGATCCTGAAAACAATTTTGATACAATCGAGCATCTGGAACGTGCAAATTCAATCATAAGTCGCAATTCTTCGCCCGATTTGCCTTTTGACCGATCGATCAATCCCTATCGGGGTTGTGCGCACGGCTGCTCCTATTGTTACGCAAGGCCCACACACACCTATCTTGGTCACTCGGCAGGTCTTGATTTTGAGCGTGATATTTATATCAAACCCAATGCGGCAAAATTGTTACGCAAAGAATTATCCCACGCAAAATATCGGGCAAAACCCATAGCTATTGGCACCAATACCGACCCCTATCAACCAATAGAGCGCAAGCATAAAATCATGCGGCAATTGCTAAAAGTATTTTGTGAAACCAAGCATCCGTTGATGATAACAACCAAATCAGCGTTGATCTTGAGAGATCTGGATTTGTTACAAGAGCTGGCAGAGCAAAATCTGGTTTTTGTCTCGATATCAATAACTACAATGGATAACAAATTATCGCGCATGATGGAGCCGCGCGCCTCCTCCCCTGCCAATAGGCTGGCAGCCATAAAATCATTATCTGAATCCGGCATACCAACAGGGGTTCTGGTAGCTCCGGTGATTCCGGCAATCAATGATATGGAACTGGAAAGAATTATTGAAAATTCTGCCGCTCAGGGGGCAATAAGCGCCCAGATGATAATGCTCAGACTCCCCCTTGAGGTAAAAGATATTTTCCGCGAATGGTTGTTGCGATATTTTCCCAACAAGGTTTCTCATGTGATGAATCTGGTTCGTGATATGCGCTCTGGCAAAGAAAATGACCCCCGATTTGGCTACCGAATGCGCGGACAAGGCCCCTATGCACAAATGCTGCAACAGCGTTTTGAGCAAACAGCAAAAAAGCTGGGTTTTGGTACAAAGCCACAAAAACTGTGCAATGATTTATTTGTTGCCCCAAAAACCATTTCTGCCCAGCTTAGTCTTTTCTGAATTTTTAGCGTTAAATTTTTTATCGACAAAGGCACCGCAATAAAGACGCTGGCAATTACCATTATAAATGGCCCAATATTTGTTCCATGGGAAAATCTGATTCGAAAACGTTAACAAAAAAACCAATGCCCGACTTTTCACGCGAACAGGAGGTAATGGCCGCAGGTTTTGCTAAAGTAGCCGGGGTTGATGAAGCCGGTCGCGGACCTTTGGCGGGCCCGGTTGTTGTTGGAGCAGTTATTCTTGATCCGGTTAATATTCCTGTTGGACTAAATGATTCAAAAAAACTTAGCGCCCTGCGCCGAGAAAAACTTTTTGAACAGATAATAAGCGTAGCGCAATTTTCTGTAGTTTGCGCCCCACCTGCAATAATTGAAAAGTTCAACATTCGTGGCGCAACCCTTTGGGCCATGAGAAACGCCGTGCGCTCACTATCCCCCAATGCAGATTTTACCCTTATTGATGGGCGAGACGTCCCAAATAACATGCCATGTGAGACCAGGGCCGTAATCGGTGGCGACAGGCACTCACTTTCTATCGCCGCAGCCTCCATAATTGCCAAAGTTGTTCGAGATAGAATGTGCCCCATTATGGATGCCCAATGTAAGGGATATAGTTTTTCGAAACACAAAGGTTATGGAACTGCCGCCCATATGGGGGAGCTAAAACAATTGGGAGTTACGAAATTTCACCGACCCGATTTTGCTCCAGTTGCAGCGCTGTTACCCTATCAAGCGGCGAGATAAGCTCTTGATCAAAAGGCGAGATAAGCTCTTGATCAAAAGGCGAGATAAGCTCTTGATCAAAAGGCGAGATAAGCTCTTGGGCTCAGTGCTCGCCTACGCACAAATTATGATCAGCTAAAGACTGGATCACATAGCAGGCCCCGACATTTCCCATATCGCAGCTAGTTGCTATTCGGCTTAATTCCACTTCAAGTTTTTGCAATTGCGCAATGCGTTTTCTAGTGGTCTGCAAATGTTCCATCGCTATTTTATGGGCGGCAACACAGGTAAGTTCAGGGTTTTGGCTAAGCTTTGCCAATTGCCTGATGGAATCCAGGTTAAGTCCCAAATCCCTTGCATGGCGAATGAAAGACAGGCGTTCAAGATCTTCCCCTGAATATCGACGCTGATTGCCCTCTGATCTATCTGGTTTAGCAATCAGCCCCACCTGTTCATAATAGCGGATAGTGGGAATTTTAACGCCGGTTTTTTGTGATAATTGACCAATTGAATACATGTTACCCTCACTATCTCTAGTCAATTTCTATTCTCATTCTATTATCAGTTTCAAACCGGATAACCAGCCTGCCGGGGTGGGGCATAACCAGCCTCACTTATTTGATAAACACTCTAGTGAATAGAGCTATTACACTTTGATATTTGTTTTGGCAACAAACATTAAGGTCTAAAGTTTTTCACCTTTGATTAACCATATGACTTAGCTGCACATTAACCCTGTTACCCTAGATTCATCTGCATAGAATTTTGTGTCAGGGTTGAGTAAATTATGTTGCGTACCAAACGAGTTAACGGGAAAAAACCCGATCAAACCATCCATCAAAGTCTACCAATCGATACTATTTTGGTGGGGGAGTGCGTGGAGCGTATGAATGAATTGGCGCCCGCATCGGTGGATCTGATTTTTGCCGACCCCCCCTATAATTTGCAGCTGGAAAAGGGACTGACCCGACCAGACCAGAGCAAGGTTGATGCGGTTGACGATCATTGGGACCAATTTGAGAGCTTTGCCCATTATGACAGGTTCACCCGCAACTGGATGAAGGCAGCCCGCCGGATATTAAAACCAAATGGGGCAATTTGGGTTATCGGCTCCTACCACAATATTTTCAGGGTTGGTTCTATCCTGCAAGATTTGCAATTCTGGATGCTCAATGATGTTATCTGGCGTAAAAGCAATCCGATGCCAAATTTTCGTGGCACCCGGTTTACCAATGCCCATGAAACCCTGATCTGGGCAGCGCGCGAGCAAAAATCAAAAGTAACTTTTAATTATGAAGCGATGAAACTGAGCAATGATGATTTGCAGATGCGCTCGGACTGGCTGTTTCCCTTATGCACAGGCGGGGAGAGGCTAAAGGATGATGATGATAAAAAAGTGCACCCGACACAAAAGCCCGAAGCCCTTTTATATCGGATAATTGCCGCCACTACCAAGCCCGGTGACGTAATACTGGATCCGTTTTTTGGCACCGGTACTACGGGAGCGGTTGCAAAAAAACTTGGGCGCCATTTTATTGGTATTGAGCGCGAAAGCATTTATGTAAATGCAGCCCTAAAGCGCCTTGCCGCCATTAAACCCCACGAGAATGCCGCCCTTGCAACTGCAAAACCAAAAAGATCTGCCCCCCGTGTCGCCTTTGGATCACTGGTCGAGCAAGGATTGATAAAACCGGGCACCAAATTAGTGGACGCCAAGAAAAAATATAGCGCAATCGTTAGGGTCGATGGATCGCTTTTATGCGATAAACATCAGGGTTCAATCCACAAGGTTGGCGCTTTGGTACAGGGGGCAGAATCCTGCAATGGCTGGACCTTTTGGCATGTTATCGAGGGGCAAAAACTTAAATCCATAGATGTTTTCAGAGCCGATATACGCACCCAAATGGAACGGATTTGTGCTTAAGGTTAACGCTCAATTCTAATGACAAGCTAAAGCTGGTTTTTTCATGCAAATAGCCTAGGATCAGGACCTAGAATATTAGCAAGATAAATTTGAAGCAAAGCGCCCCGAAGTGAAAAAGCCCACTAGCCCATCAAAAACCGGAGCAAAAAGAACCGGACGCACCAAAGGTGTGGGCGAGCTGGTTGGCAAGATCATTGATCCGGTTTTAAAAAAGCGCGGGTTTGCCAGCCGGGACATTTTAGAAAACTGGCCAATAATCGCCCCTCCCCCCTATAATCGCACAACTATTCCTGATCGTCTAAAATGGCGGCGCAACAAAGCTGGAACCGAGGGGGCTTTATTATACCTGCGCTGTCGTGAGGGCGATCGAATGGCGCTTAGCTACGATCATGAACGAATTTGCGAAGCAATAAACAGATATTTCGGTTATGTGCTTGTCGAGGCAATAAAACTTTCTCCTGAGCCTTTTGAGGCAAAAATATTAACTAAAACCCCAAATAAAAGCCAAAATCCGCTTCCCGAAGTCAGCAAAAAAATCGATGAAACTATTGCCAACGTATCCGATGAGCAAATCAAAGCCGCATTAAGGGAATTAGGACAGGGGATGTTCAGCAAAAAAACCAAATAAACCAATTTCGATTTTTGTGACAATATCGCCTAAAGCTCTGTTTTTTTTAACTTCTTTTTTGTTACAGTCGTTATTTTGCCACTTTTTCACCCCAAAAGCGACATTAGTTTTAATCAATCCGGAGACACTCAGGGTGAATATCAATCGAAGAAACGCACTAATTTTAACCGCAGCAGCCTCAGCCACCAGTTTTGGGTTTATTTCTTCGCCACTTGCCGCCCCCGGGCATTCCGGCGCAGAACCTGTTCCAAGTTCTAACGGAAAAGTTTTTGACCTAACTTCTTTGATGAACCCAAAGGGCTGGACCGATAGAGCGATATTGGGATCTGCGGAAGCGCCGGCAACACTGATTGAATACACATCCCCCACATGCCCGTTTTGTGCAGCTTTTCACAATGATACTTATCCAGCTCTAAAATCCGAATTCATCGAGACCGGAAAAACCAGATTTATCGTTCGCCCGTTTATTCGCAATGTACTTGATGCCGTTGTCTTTATGCTGGCCGATGCTGCCGGAGATGAAATGTATCATGACGTAATTGCTAGCTATTTTAGTACCCAGCACATCTGGGCTCAATCAGATACACCCCGTGACGCCCTGTTGGAAGTAGCGCTCAACCTTGGATTTACTGAGGAAAGCTTTGAAAACACCTTGACAAACCAGACGCTTTTCGCTGGCTTGGAGCAAGTGCGCAATCAGGCGCTTGATGAATTTGAACTAACGGGGACACCTACATTTTACATCAATGGCAAAATGCTTTCAGGAAACAAAACGCTCGAAGAGTTCGCAACGGAAATCAATTCCTTGCAGGGCTGATATCTTACTCGGCTAGGATATCGAGTTGTAGAAAGGGCGTTGGATGAAATTTCAACGCCTTAAGCTACACGGATTCAAAAGTTTTTGTGACCCGACAGATCTACACCTGGAGCCGGGGCTGACTGGAGTTGTCGGACCCAATGGCTGTGGCAAATCCAACCTTATGGAAGCCATGCGCTGGGTTATGGGCGAAAGCTCTTATAAGGCAATGCGCGCCTCGGGCATGGATGATGTTATTTTTTCCGGCTCTAAAAACCGGCCCGGGCGCAATTCGGCCGAGGTTACGTTGGTGCTGGATAATTCAGACCGTACGGCGCCAAGCAGACTAAACGATGCTGATATTCTTGAAGTCACCAGAAGAATAGAGCGCGAAAACGGCTCGGTATATAAAGTCAATGGTCGCGATGTGCGGGCCCGCGATGTACAATTATTATTTGCCGATGCCTCTACCGGTGCCCACTCCCCGGCTTTGGTTCGTCAAGGGCAAATTGGCGAGCTGATAGCGGCCAAACCTGTCAAACGACGCGCCTTGCTCGAAGAAGCTGCCGGAATTTCCGGCCTTTATTCTCGGCGCCATGAAGCCGAGCTACGCCTTAGGGGCGCTGAAAACAATCTGGAGCGGGTGGATGATATAATTGCCCAGGTCGAGGGGCAATTGGAAGGTTTGAAACGCCAAGCCAGACTAGCCGTGCGCTATCGCAATATTTCAGGACATATAAGAAAAGTAGAAGCCGCATTATATCACGTGCGCTGGGTAGCGGCACGCATTGCCCAAAAGGAAGCGGAGGCCAAACAAGGGCAGATCATTTCCAAACTGGCCGATGCCAAACATCTTGAACATAAAGCACTTGCCGATTTGAAAAAGGCAGAAGAGGCGCAACTACCATTGCGCGAAGAAGAGGCAAAAAAAGGAGCCGTGGTACAACGGTTGCGTATTTTGCGTGAGCAGCTTGAGCTTGAAATTACCAAGGCAGGTAATTTGCAATCCGACCTGAAAAATCGCCAGAACCAGATCACCAATGATAGGGAGCGGGAAAACCGGCTGGTTGGGGAAAGCGCCCAGATGCTGGCGACCTACGAGACCGAAAAAACCGAGTTGTTATCCCAGAACATGGGTGAGGACGATGCGGCCAAAAAAGCAAAGCTGTATTCACAAGAACAGCAATCATTGCTTGAAACTGCTCAAGAAAACAACCGGCAAGCCACAGAATCAATGGCCCAATTGCGCGCCCATAGGGCACAGGCAACCCGCTCTGGCAACGATGCCAGCACTCGCATAAGCAAACTGCAACTCCAGATTGAAGATGTAAAACAGGAAACACAAAATATTCAATTGGAGCTTGGTGCAGATAAAATAATCGAGCAATGCCAAGCTGAATTAACTTTGGCAAAAGAATTGTCCAGCAAAGCGGAAACGGGAACCATTACGGCTGAAAGCCTGACAAAACTGGCCCAGGCCGAATTGCAATCAAAAGGTCCGGAATTGCGTGACCTTGAGGGCAAGCTGCATCGCCTTGAAAGTGAAGCCAAAACTCTTGCCAGCGTTCTCAACATTGAAGATAGCGGCTTATGGCCCCCTATCGTGGACCAGCTTAAAGTTAAGCCGGGCTATGAAACTGCCCTTGGAGTAGCGCTGGGGGATGATCTTGAAGCACCCAGTGATAATGGCGCGCCCATATATTGGCAAGAAATAAAAAATTGGGAAAAACCGGTAAACGGGGAAACGGACCCGGCCCTGCCCGAAGGGGCAATCGCTCTATCCAAATTTGTTAGCGGGGGAAAAGTCTTGCAACGGGGCTTGAATCAGGTGGGCATAGTTAGCCCTCAGGATGGGCAAAAACTAATGCAGCAATTGGCACCGGGGCAGCGTCTGGTAACATTGGAGGGCGGCCTGTGGCGCTGGGATGGGTTGGTGGCAAAAGCCGATGCGCCAAGTCCGGCAGCCCAGCGGCTTTCCCAGCGCAATCGGCTGGCGGATCTGGACGGAGAAATCAGCCGCGAGCGTGAGCTGGTACGTAAGGTTGCAAACACTACCAAAGAACTAACAGCTACCTTTGCAACTCGCCAGGCAGAAGAAAAAGCCCAAAGAGAAGGCTGGAGAAACGCCCAGCACCAGATGGCTAAAGCGCAGGAAAAACTTAACAGGGCGCAAAGATCGGTTGGCGACCTGATAACCAGACAAAGCGCGCTGGAAGAAGCCCGCATCCGGCTGGCCTCCAGCCTTAAAGAGGCCAGGGAAGTTTTTGAGGATGCACAAAAAGACCTCGCTCAATGTGAACCTGAGGAAAGCGCACAAATACTGGCACAAAAAGCCGAAGAAGATTTGACGGCCGCCAGCGCTCGCTCCCAAAATGCAAAACTGGCATTGGGTAATTTTGAAAATAGCGCCCGCATGCGCCAAGCACGCATAAAACAACTGCAACTCGAGATGCAAAGCTGGCAACGTCGGGAAGCAGGAGCGCGCCAACAGCTTGATATCCTTGGCAAGCGTAGTCAAGAAATTAGCGAACAACTCAATGCCCTGACCAAAAACCCTGATGCCAATGCAAGAAAACGCGCCGAGCTTGATGATCAGTTAGAGAACGCCATTTTTGAAAACAAAAGGGCTTCCGACAATTTATCAATGGCGCAAAATACCTATCGTGATGCCGATAGGGCCAGCCGAGATACAAGCAAGGCATTTAGCGAAATCAGTACCGAAATGGCCAGAATTGACGAGCGCTTGAAGGGATTGATGGCCCAACGCCAGCAAATCGAGCAAATCGTTCGCGAAGCGCTTGGGATAGCTGCCGAAAAAACCGGCGAAGCGGCAGGTATCAAGGCACAGGACCCGCTGCCCAATGCTCAGCAGACGGAAAAGAAAGTGGAGCGTTTAAAGGCTGAACGCGAGCGGTTGGGTGGCGTTAATCTTTCTGCCGAAAAGGAAATGAAAGAGGTCGGGGAAAAACTCACAATAATGATCAATGATCGCGATGATCTGATCACTGCCATCGCCAAGCTTAGAACCGGCATAGCCAGCCTGAATAAAGAGGGCAGAGCAAGATTAAACGTGGCATTTGATAAAGTTAACGCCCATTTCAGCGAATTGTTCACATCCCTGTTCAATGGGGGGGTGGCAGAACTGATTTTTGTTGAAAGCGATGACCCGCTGGAAGCTGGATTAGAAATCATGGCCTGCCCACCGGGGAAAAAACCCCAGCCCCTCTCCTTATTATCTGGAGGAGAGCAGGCCCTTACCGCTTTGGCGTTGATCTTTGCGGTCTTTTTGACTAACCCGGCCCCCATTTGTGTGCTTGATGAAGTTGATGCACCTCTTGATGATGCCAATGTCGAGCGGTTTTGTAATCTACTTGATTCCATGTGCAGTCGCACCAATACCCGCTTTTTGGTAATTACCCACAACCCGATAACCATGGCCCGGGTTGACAGGCTTTTTGGCGTCACAATGGCCGAACGCGGGGTAAGCCAACTGGTCTCTGTTGACCTGGCAACAGCCCAGGCTGTGCAAGAGGCTGGATAGGACTGATCGCCGACTCTTGCAGCCTCGAGCTTACAAGCCAGGACGCATAAAAAAGTTTTTAGGTTTTACCTATAAAAATCAATGGTTTATAGAGTCACAGGACTGCTTGACACTGCTAATCACTGACACTATGGTTCCGCCGACTTTGGGGGGCACCTCAAAAAGACAATAGAGCTGGTCAAAATGGGGTTCTGAATGGCTGATTTCAAAACTAAGAAACAGTCTGATTCGGGTTCCAAGCGACCGGAAACTGGTGAGCTTGAAAAAAAAATCAAACAAGCCAGAACCGTAAGGCCAGGACTTGCAGCGGCCCATGCCATGCGTCAGAACGAACTGACCGGGGCAGGACGCGCATTTAGGATGGCATCGGAATTCGTGGCAGCAATTATTGTTGCCACAGCTCTGGGGTTGGCTTTGGACGCCGTTTTTGGCACTCAACCGATTTTTATGATCGTGTTGATGATGTTGGGGTTCGCAGCGGGGGTGCTTAACATAACACGGGCAGCAGCTGAAATGAATGCAGCGGCGCCCAAGCCGGATCCGGATAAACTGGTACCGGTCGACGATGATGATGACGACTAATTTTGGCTAGAGAGGCTGATTGAGTGGCAACCACAGATCCAATTTCCCAGTTTAATATCTATACCCTGTTTTCTTTTGGAACTGTAGGGGCTGATGAAAACGGTGCCAATGGCGTGGAGCTGGTATTTACCAACTCCGCTTTGTTCATGGTATTGGCAGTGACTTTTACTGCCGGTTATCTCATCCTATCAACCCGTGGTCGTGGTCTGGTGCCATCAAGGGTGCAATTAGTCTCGGAGATATTATATGAATTCATTGCCAATATGGTGCGGAGTTCCGCCGGCAATGAAGGCATGAAATTCTTTCCGTTTGTATTCACCATATTCACCTTCATCCTTATTACCAACATGCTTGGTATGTACCCGTATTTCTTCACCGTAGCTGCCCAGCTGATTGTAACTGTGGCTTTGGCGCTTTTGGTCATGACTATTGTGGTTGTTTATGGCGTGAAGAAAAACGGTTTTGGATTTTTGAAACTGTTTGTTCCCTCGGGCGTTCCAGTACCGGTTTTATTTCTGGTGGTTCCCATTGAGATACTTTCATTTTTATCCCGCCCCCTCAGCCTGTCCCTAAGGTTGTTTGGCAACATGCTTGCGGGGCATATCGTAATAAAGGTTTTTGCCGGATTTGTTGTCATGCTGACAGGCATGGGTGCATTTGGCATCGTTGGTGCAATTTTACCTCTTGGCATGACGGTAGCTCTGACAGGACTCGAGTTTCTTGTCTCGGGCCTGCAAGCCTTCGTATTCACAATTCTAACATGCGTTTATTTGAATGACGCTATCAATCCTGGGCACTGATAAAAAGACAAATCACCCCGTAACCTAACTACATAAATCAATCTAAATTACCTCAAAAGGAGACGAATAATGGAAGCAGAAGCAGCAAAATATATCGGTGCAGGAATTGCAACAATCGGAATGGGCGGCGCTGGCGTTGGCGTGGGCATCATCTTTGGTAACTATCTTTCCGGCGCTCTGCGCAATCCGGCAGCTGCTGCCAGCCAATTCTCAAACCTGATTTTTGGCTTTGCTGTGACTGAAGCTTTGGGCATTTTCTCTTTGCTCGTTGCTTTGTTGCTGTTGTTTGTTCTCTAAGCAAACAGATAACAATATTTCACCTGAGGCAGCCAATTTATTCAGGCTGCCTCAGGTGTATATAATTCGGGTGGTTGGCCCCATATTATTGCTCTAACGGCAAAATCGTTGCTCTAACGGCAAAACCATTGCTCTAACGGGATGCAGAAAATGTCTTTATCCGGCATGCTAAATATCGAAGTAGGACAGGATTTGCTACCTGTTGATGCGACGCAACCTTTTTTGGTTGCGCAGGCTGAAACCAATGCAGAAACCAGCCCTCAAGAAACTACAGAAACTACTGTTATAATTGTGGAAAACGAGGCGGGAGAGCAATCTGTTGCCACTTCGAGCCACAATACAACAACAGAAACAAAAGTTTCATCCCATAATGTGGAGGGAGCAATTTTCACACCATTTGACCCCGGCACCTTCGGCCCGCAATTATTTTGGCTAGCCCTTACCTTTGGCACTCTTTATTTGCTGATGAGTAGAGTTGCCCTGCCAAGAATTGGTGAAATTCTTGAAGTGCGACGCGATCGCATCGAAGGGGATTTGGCAGAAGCTGAACGTTTGCGCCAAAAAACCGATCTGGCTATTGAAACCTATGAAACCGAATTGGCCAGTGCCCGGGCAAAATCCCATGCCATTGCCGACAAAACCCGCAGCGAAATCAAAGAGCAGCTAGATGGCAAACGCCGCGATGTAGAGGCAGATCTGGCCAAGCAAGTGGCTTCTGCTGAGGCAAGAATTCAAAAAACCAAAACCGAAGCTTTGACAAATGTTGATCAAATTGCTGCTGAAACAGCGGTGGTTCTGGTAAGCAAACTTACCAGCAAGGTTAGCATCAAGGATGCTCGCTCGGCTGTTGTTGCTGTAGTAAAAGGATAGATAAAAATGTTGGATAGCACTTTTTGGACCGCTACCGGGTTCTTCCTTTTTATGGCTTTGCTAGTTTATATGAAGGTTCCAAAGATTGTTTTTGGTAGCCTTGATAAAAAAATCTCCAAGATCGAACAAGACTTGGAAGATGCAAAAACTCTGCGTGAAGAGGCTCAGGCACTGCTGGCCAAATATGAGCGCAAACGCAAATCGGCCCAAAGCGAAGCTGATGATATTATTGCAGCTGCCGAAGAAGAAGCTACCCGCATCGCCCAAGAGGCAAAAATCGCTTTGGAAGAAATGATTGTTCGGCGCACAAAATCGGTTGAAGAAAAAATTTCCCAGGCTGAAGCTCAGGCTGTGGCTGAAGTGCGCACAAAGTCAGCTGAAATTGCCGTGGAAGCTGCAAAAAACTTGCTGGTTGAACAAATGAGTGATCAGGGTGATGTGCTTATTGATGCTGCAATCAAGGATGTTGGTGCGCGCCTTAACTAGGGTCATGACCCTAAGGCCAAGACCTGAAGTATTTACAAGGCTTGCCAGCCGGTAACAAATGTACGTTTGATGAACGTCCCGTTTTAACAAACGTCCCGTTGGCCAAATAATTTTTCTGGATGAATACAAAAACAGGCGCCGTACTTTTTAAGTACGGCGCCTGTTTTTAGGGCAATTAACAAAATGCTATTTTTCCCATTTCAAAACAGGCTTGCGAGCAGCTCCTGTCTCATCAAGGCGCCGCAACGGGGCCTTTGTCGGGGCTGAGGTAAATCTTTCAATATCCCCGGACTTGGCAGCCTTGGCTAGATCAACCATAGTGTTAGCAAAGGCATCGAGGGAATAAAGGCTTTCGCTTTCTGTCGGCTCGATCAACATTGCCCCATGCACAACCAGCGGAAAGTACATGGTCATAGGGTGATAGCCCTCGTCAATCATCGCCTTGGCAAAATCCAGTGTGGTGACACCTGTTCCATCCAAAAAGCTATCATCACTAAGGGTTTCGTGCATGCAGGGCTGATCGCCATAGGGCATGGAGAATTCGTCGCTAAGCTTGGCTTTGAGATAATTGGCATTAAGAACAGCGTCTTGTGCTGCTCTGGTCAGCCCATCACCACCATGGCTAAGCATATAGGTTAGCGCCCGGGTAAACATGCCCATTTGCCCATGGAAAGCACAAAGACGGCCAAAGGATTGATTGTTTTGGCCATGCTCTTCAAGCTGCAACCCCTTATCACCTGCCACAACAAAAGGAACCGGCGCATAAGGAGCAAGAACCGAAGACAAAACCACCGGCCCTGCCCCCGGCCCACCGCCCCCATGGGGAGTGGAGAAGGTTTTATGCAAATTGATATGCATGGCATCAATACCAAGGTCACCGGGCCTGACTATTCCCATAATGGCGTTGAAATTGGCCCCGTCGCAATAAAAATAGCCGCCAGCCTTATGCACGGCATCAGCAATTTTTTTCACGTCAGGTTCAAACAGGCCGCAAGTATTGGGATTGGTGAGCATAATTGCTGCCACATCAGGGCTTAGAGCTGCTTCAACTGCCATAACATCAACAGTTCCATCGCTTTTTGCCGGAATGGCAACGACTTTATACCCCAAAAAAGCAGCCGTAGCAGGGTTGGTGCCGTGGGCGCTCTCGGGAACCAAAACAATATTGCGATGCCCCTGACCCTTGTCCTCGTGGGCGGCACGAATTGCCATCATTCCACACATTTCCCCATGGGCTCCAGCCTTGGGACTCATGGCAACAGCCCTGGTATTGGTTAGAACCATCAACCAGTGGGCAAGTTCAGAAATTACTTCCAAGGCCCCCTGCGCAGTTGAAACCGGCTGTAAAGGGTGCACATCGGCAAAACCGGGAAGTCTGGCCATCTTTTCATTAAGGCGTGGATTGTGCTTCATGGTGCAGCTGCCAAGCGGATATAGTCCAGCATCAATGGAATAATTCAATCGCGACAGACGAACATAATGGCGCATACATTCCGGCTCGCTAAATCCGGGCAGGTTAAGGGCTGACTTGCGTTTGAAATTCCCCAACCGGCTGTCATCTATTTCAACGTCTGGTAAATCAACACCACAATGAAGCTTGTTACCTATCTCAAAAAGCAATGGCTCGGCGGGCAAAAGGGAGCAATTCTCATCCGATTTCCACATCACATCGCCAAAACTGCTAGGGCGTCCTTGTGAATTCATACTCATGACAATTCCTCCCGAATAGCTAATGCCAGCGCATCTATATCCTGATGGCTGGTTAATTCTGTTGCGGCCAAAACAATCAGGTCCGATAGGTTTTTTCCATCCCGATCAAGCCTTGAGACCGGCAATCCTCCAAGAATATTTCTTTTCTCGAGTGCTTCAATCAAAGCGCTGGCATCCTTGTTCACACGAATGGTAATTTCGTTGAAAAATGTCGAATTCAAAACCTGAACTCCGGGAATTTTTGCCAATTCATCAGCAAGTTTGCATGTATTGGCATGATTGATTTTTGCCAATTTGTGCAAACCAAGTTCACCAAGCAGGCTAAGGTGAATGGAAAATGCCAAAGCGCAAAGTCCGGCATTGGTACAAATGTTTGATGTGGCTTTTTCGCGCCTGATATGTTGCTCGCGAGTGGACAGGGTGAGTACAAAACCGCGCTTGCCGTCAGCATCCACGCTCTGGCCACACAGGCGACCGGGCATTTGACGAATGAATTTTTGGCGAGTAGCCATTAAGCCCACATAAGGCCCACCAAAACCAAGAGGATTGCCCAAAGACTGTCCTTCAGCCACCACAATATCAGCGCCCAAAGCTCCGGGAGCCTCGATCAGACCAAGGGAGAGAATTTCTGTAACCACGACAATCAGCAGCGCACCATTTTCATGGGCAGCTTTGGCAAGGGCTTCAATATCGTGCAAGTTACCGTAGAAATCCGGAGTTTGAACCAGAATTGCGGCAGTATCTTTATCTATATCCTTGGTAAAATCATCTTTGCCTTCCGGATCTGCGCTATAACAAACTAATCCATCCTCAGCTCCAAGGTAGGTCTTGGCCACATCGCGATATTGGGGGTGCAGGCCTCCGGAAACCAGAACTTTCTTGCGTCTGGTTTGTCGGCGCGCCATCAAAATTGCCTCGGCGGTGGCTGTAGAGCCATCATACATGGAAGCGTTGGCCACCTCCATTCCTGTTAGGTGGGCCACCTGAGTCTGAAACTCAAACAGCATTTGCAAAGTGCCTTGAGAAATTTCAGGCTGGTAGGGAGTATAGGCGGTAAGCCATTCCGAACGCTGGATCAAATGATCAACACTGGCCGGCACATGATGGCGATAGGCACCTGCCCCCAAAAAAAACGGCCCATCGGCGCCAGTACGATTTTTTTTCGCCAATGCGCCCATATGCGCTTCTACGGCATATTCAGGGCTGGTGGGGGGCAAATCCAAAGGCTCATGCAGTTTTAACTGCTCGGGCACCGTTGAAAATAATTCATCAACCGATTTAACACCGATCACGTCGAGCATTTTTGCTCGTTCGGCCTCAGAATGTGGCAAATAACGCATATTTTTTACCTGTTTTTAGGGGGACAATCTGGGAAAGCCCTGATTTAAGCAATATGGGTGGCGTAGGCAGATTCATCCATCAAATCATTTAGCTGCTCGGTATTATCCAGAGTAACTTTTATCAGCCACCCCTTGCCCATAGCGTCAGAATTCACCTGATCCGGACTTTCACTCAGCGCTTCGTTGACAGCAGTAATGGTAAAATCTACCGGTGCATAAATTTCCGAGGCTGCCTTTACTGATTCAACAACGGCAAATTCATCGCCCTTTTTGAAACTTGCCCCAACTTCTGGCAATTCAACAAAAACAATGTCACCAAGCTGGTCTTGGGCATAATCGGAAATGCCAATGGCCGCTGAGCCGCCATCTGCAATTACATATTCATGGTCGCTTGAAAAAAATTTCTTGGTCATATCTGTTATCCTGATTTTTTAAGTAATTAAATACCTGGCTGACGGGCGTAGTTTTGGGGAACGAAAGGCATTTTGGCAATTTTCCCAATAATTTGGCGACCACGCACCATGGCAATTATCGGGGTGTCGATTGCCACCATTGTTGATGGCACATAGCCCATGGCTATCGGGCGTCCCAAATTCGGGGCAAATGTTCCCGACGTTATATTGCCAATTTTTTGCCCTGAATCATCAACGATATCAGCCCCTTCACGAACCGGCATACGGCCATCAAACACAATACCGACCCGCAACATTTCAGGCCCTTTTTCAAGGATGGAAAGCACAGCTTTATCGCCGACAAACCCGCCAGCTTCCCGCCGTTTCTTACCAATTGCAAAAACCAGATTGGCGGAAACAGGATCAATCTTATCATCCATATCATGGCCATAAAGACACAGGCCCGATTCAAGTCGCAAACTGTCGCGCGCCCCAAGTCCGGCAGGCAAAACCCTCTCGTCGGCATATAAAAGCTCTGCCAGTTCCAGCGCCCTTGAATTGGCAACAGAAATTTCAAACCCGTCTTCTCCGGTATAGCCGCAACGCGAAATCTGGCAATCAATTCTACCAATTTTAGAGGGAGTGGTATGCATAAAAGACAAACGGTTTGGGGCATCTGAAAGGGTGGCTAAAACTTTACTGGCCAGCGGCCCCTGCAAAGCCAGCAAAGCCCTATCCTCATGCAACTCAAAATTGAGTCTGTCGCCAAGGGCGGTTTCAAACAATTGCATATCGTGGGCTTTTCGCGCTGCATTTACGACAATAGAAATGCAAACATCTTCACCCTGCTCTACAGCAGGCCTGGTCACAATCAAATCATCTTCAATACCGCCAGCAGAATTAAGCAGCACCGTATAGCGCATTCCGCCCGGTTTCAGATTTTGTAAATTTCCCGGCAACAAAGTTTCAAGGGCCGCTGAGGCCTCTTCAAAACTGGCTCCAGAAACACTAACCTGCCCCATGTGGGAAACATCAAACAGGCTGGCGAAATTCCGTGTGTGATTATGTTCATCCAGCAGGCCGCTAAATTGTACTGGCAGGGAATAGCCGGCAAAATCGACCATACGGCCACCCTGGGCCCTATGCAGATCGAACAATGCTGTTGGTTTTGGACTTGAGGTTGTATGGGACAATTAAAATCCTCCAAAAAAAGCAAAAGAGCAAAAACACCTAAAAGGTGCAACACCAAATAGGTGCAACCCTAACAGGTAAAAACACCTGTCCAGCGTCTGTTTTCGCCCTCTCTGTATGCTTACCTGAGAGATTTCCCGAAAAACTATTCCGGTTACTCCTTCGGCGGGAACAAAACGCTCCTCTTTCCAGAGTTTGGTACTGAATGCGGTCCTTTTTACCTGAGAGTTTCCAGGGCGGTTGCTCCTTCGGTGCCGGACTGCTCCGGTCTCTCCCGCATTCAAATTCTACTTTGAATTATTTGTTCGGTTGGGTCAATTATATTTATAGAAATTGAGGGCAGAGTCTATCCCGTATGAACATAAACCAAACCAGATATTTTTAATTATTTTTAGATATTTTTCCAATTGCAGGCGTTCAGTAATTTACCATAGGTAAAATTATGATCTGGGGTCAAAACCAACCCACATAACAATATCCTCACCACCAATATAGGGAATGGCAACATTTTCTACAATTTTTACAAATTCTGCAGAACGGTCCGGAGGACTAACTGAAACGGGAATTTTATAAACTTGGGAAAATACGGTTACATTATTTCGTTCGACAGCGAAGCGAAGTGGTAAATCCAGAGATTCTTGTGTTTCATTAGGCCCCAAAAGCATACGCCCCACAACACCCATTTTCACGGTTATCAAACCGTTGGAAACAATACAGTTGCGCGACTGGCCATCTATTACCGCCTGAAAATTCAACGCGCTGGCATCACCCACACGATTAGGCAAATAGGAGAAAATTGCCCCCCCGCCCTGACGCACCTTTATTGGCGGGCAAACAGTAGCGATCGCAGGAAGGGCTGAAGATTGAACCTGGGATATCTGTGCAGGATCCGCAGACGCTTGGGCCAACTGATTAGTTGCAGCATTACCAGCACCGCCAAAAGCGCCGACACTACATGCAGAAATTGTCATCATGAGAGCGGTTGGCGCTGCGAAATTCTTTGCAAAGCTGAAAAAACTGCCTGATATCATTTGTCGTAACTTCCTAAAACTTTACTTATAACTCTAACCTGCCAGAAACTACGTACATCAACAATGTCCAAAGTTCCAGCTTTTGTAACCTGTGTGCCAGTTTCGTCAACAAGAACATCTTGCACAATCGCGTCTTTAATTAAACATGGCAAATGCAGAATAAGCCTAAAAAACACCCAAAGAAATTTACTGTTCCTTTTGGAAAACATCCTTTAGCTGTTTAGTTGGAAAATTCAAGCAACCGGTTGATCTCATAGGGCACCAAAGAAGATAAAAAAATTATCGAAACATATTGGCCCCGCCAATCATCAATCTTGCCACCACCCAATTTGTCCAAGATATATACGCCCTCTATCTGGCTTTTTTGAGGCACAGAAAAAACCGTCATTTCATTGCCAATGGTGGCAATAAGGCTGGAAATATCCAGATCCCGGTCAAGAACCTCCACCCATAATTGTCCTGTAGTTTCATGATATACTATGGAACCTATTGGACTTTGCTCTCCCTGCCAGGGAACCGGAGTGTTGGCGAGGGCCTTTTCGATACGATTTGCAGCGCCGTCATTGGATTTTTCAAAAGTAAGCTCCTGGGAAATATCAACCTTTACCGGCACACAGATATCGGAACACACACCTAAAATTATTTGCATATCAAGTTTTGGCGATGGGCCATTTATAACAATTTCAAGCGGCAAAATGAAATTGCCCCGATAAATATAATCCACATAACCATATAGAATTTCCCGACGCGGCATCGGCCAGATAATTTTTATCTCCCCGATACCCTCAGATGCGCTGCTCTCAATCATAAGGGGAATTCCGGTTTCTCCGGGTACTCGCCAATAGGTATTTAAGGTTTGGGGCATTTCAATTTCCAACGCTGCCATCGTGACACCATTGTTCTGAAGAACATTGGAAAATATTACCCGCAGCTTTGCATCCTCTGCCACATCCAGCCACAAATTCTGGCTGGACAATGCCGGAAGGGAAAACGAAAAAAACAACATAAGAAAAACAAACAGACGCATAAGGTTTTTTATGCACTAATGAATAAAAAATCAAATCACGGCATTTATGATTTAGGCTTGAATAAACCGCTATTTTGATGAATTTATTAGATCAGGGCCTTGTTCCCAAAGCACAGAAGCTGCGAGTTGAAATCCGATGCCAGAAATACAAAACGATCAAAGCGTTGAAATGGAAACCCTGCAAGGGCAATTTCTGGTTGCCATGCCACTAATGGATGATGAACGCTTTGTCGAAAGTGTACTATTTGTCCTCGAACACAATCTTGAGGGCGCCATGGCTATCGCCATTAACGAGCCTTTGCCCAAAATTACCTTTGCCGACGTGTTCAAGGATATTTCTCGCAACGCAAAAACAAAAGAAAACATGGCCAAAACCACAGTTTCAAAAAAACTGGCTTTGCGAGCAATATTAAAGGGCGGGCCAGTGCAAACACGGCGCGGGTTTTTGCTTCATGGAGCCAAAAAACGCTATGAGGGAATATCTTTTGCGGTGAATAATGACATTCAACTTTCGGCAAGCATGGATACTTTGCTAGCTTTTGCTACGGACAATGACCCCGGGAAAAGTATTTTTACCTTGGGTTATTGTGGATGGGAACCGGGACAGCTTGAGGATGAACTAGCGCAAAATGTCTGGCTAACAGTGCCTTATGACAGGGAATTGTTGTTTGATACGCCATTTGAGGAACGCTATGAATTTGCCCTGAAACTTTTGGGGATCAACAGGGCCAATTTGAGCGCTTTTTGCAGCAGGGCCTAGGGTCAGGACCTGTTAAATTCGCTTCATTCTGTTTAAAAGAGGGTGTTTAGATAAGGCGAAACGGTGCGAGATAATGTAATTACCTTTTTGAGCACCGATTTGCTTTAGATGAATATCATGTTTTAAACCCGAAAGGGCGCTCATTTTAAACCCGAAAGGGCGCTCATTTTAAACCCGAAAGGGCGCTCCTGGATTTTGCTTTGTGAATACGTTGCAAACCTTTGTGAATGCGTTCCAAACACTTGAATAGTATATACTATCCTTCATGTTTGCGCCTATTCATAAAACAAAATCCAGTGGCGCAGAATAAATGAATTTAACAGCTCCTGACCCTAATTCCACCTAAAAACCAAAAACATGAAAACCTGAACCGTTTGTTGCTGAAATTATTTTGCAAACTGGGCTGCCAATTTTCTTTGCATATCTGTTCCGGGCATGGCGGCATCAAACAAAAAACCTTGCGCCATCTGACAATTCAACTCGCGCAAACGTTGCAACTCTTCGGTGGATTCAACTCCTTCAGCAACTACCCTTAACCCCAATTCATTGGCCAGAGAAATTATTGCCCGCATTATTGGTCCCTGTGTATGTGACATTTCTGAATTTTCGCTCATCTGCACAAATTGGGCCGGAATTTTTACGGTATCAAACGGGAACATGTGCAAATATGACAGGGAAGAATGACCAGTTCCAAAATCATCAAGAGCCAGCCCCAAACCAAGAGATTTCAAGGCTCCAAGCACATAGGCGGACTGCTCGGGATTTACCATTACCTGACTTTCGGTAACTTCAAGTTTTAGGTGAGGAGCAAGAGCAGGGTTTCCATTTACTATTGAGCGTAAATCATTCAGCAAAGATTGGGTAGCAAGTTGGGGCGCGGAAAGGTTTATCGAGACGAAAAAATCCTCGGCAAGGGGCAAAGAATTAATCCAGTCTCCCGTTTGGTTGGCAGCTTGGCGCAGAGCGAGGCGTCCCAGCTTTTCGATCAACCCGGTTCTTTCAGCCAGCGGCACAAATTCTGCTGGCATCACTATTCCCTTTGTGGGGCTGTTCCAGCGCATAAGAGCCTCAGCGCCGGCAATTTTTCCGGTTTGTATGTTATAAATGGGTTGATAGTTAACCTGTAATTCACCATCGTTAATTGCTATTTCCAGATCTTGTTCCGAGGCAGCACTATAGGCAGAAATCGAGCGGGCCGAGGCGCGATAAGCTTCTATTCTGTCTCCTCCAAGGCGCTTTGCATAATACATTGCCAGCTCGGCATCACGCAAAACTTCTTCTGCTCCAGCGGGACCATTATCAAATATGGTGATGCCGATAGAGGCCGTAAGAATTACATCCTGATCGCCAAAATTAAACGGTGTACGCAGGGTTTTGCGCATGGTCTCGGCGATTTCGGCGATCTTTGTTGCACTATCTTTTGAAATGAGAACAACCGCAAATTGATTTCCGACAATTCTGGCTAAGGTATCCGTTGACTGCAGGACACGGGCAATTCGACGCGAAACAGCCAACAACACCGAATCTGCCGCAGATTGGCCAATTCTTTCATCCAGTAAAGAAAACTCATCCAGATCTATAACCAAAACGGCTGGTTTTGTCCCGCTATCAGAACGGGACCTGAGCAAGGCACGCTCAAGGCGATCAATAAATAATTGCTTGTTTGGCAATCCGGTCAGACTATCATGTACAGAATCATGCATAAGGCGCTCGCGGGCCGCCCTATCAGCAGTAACATCTTGCAATGTACCAACAATTCGCGACACAGAACCAGAGCTGCCAAGAACCGGTTTAACGCGCATCTTAAACGCCCGGTATGAACCATCATGGGCGGACAAACGAATGTCCTGATTTGCCTTCCCGCGCTGCAATTCCACCAACGTATCAAGGGCTGCTCTAAACCTGTCTCGATCTTCAGGATGAACCCGATCAAGCCAAAGTTTTATAGAACCGCGCAAACTTCCATCACGAGCGCCAAGCCGTTGATGAATTTGCTGCGAAATACTTACCCGGTCACGTTCGATATTCCAGTCAAAAACAAAGTCTCCACTTCCGGTCAAAGCAAGAGCTCGTCTCTCGATTTCTGATAAAGAGCCAAGGGAAACCTGACCTTCGGCAAACGCATGTTGTACGGTGGTGAAGCCCATTAGCATAACCATGAGTACCAGACCGCCAGCAACAGCAGACTGGGCAATGTCGTTGGATATCTGACCGCTCAAAACCATCCAGCTATAGATTAGCCAGGCAAGATAGATTATCCATGTGGGTACAAGCATAACAGCGCGATCATAACCGCGGATTGCCAGCATTATAATCAGCACAAAACCCACCCCTCCCAAAATCACCAAAACCGAACGGGCCACAGTCGCAGCAATCGGGGGTTGCAAAAACGCAAAGGCAATCAATGCCAGCATAATTGCGGACAGGGCCATGGCCAGATGTAAAAAGCGCAAATGCCAGCGATGTAAATTGAGGTAGATGAACAAGAAGCCAAAAAGAGTGGTGGCAATGCTCGCTTCTGCCGCCGCACGATAAGGTTGAATTGCGCTATTGCTCACCCCGAACAGGGGACCAAGCACACCAAAATCAATTAACAGATAAAGTAGCACCGCCCATGAAAAGGCGGCCATAGCGGGAAATACTCCGCGCCCCTTGACCACAAACATAATGGTCAAAAATACTGCTGCCAGACCGGAAATACCAAGAACAGTACCCCTGAACAGGGTGAATGAGCTGGTGTAATCGCGATAGGCTCCCGGCTCCCAGATATATATTTCTGGCAATTCACCGCTGGCTAATTCGGCGGCAAATGTAACAGTTGCACCCGGATCAAGAATTATTTCAAAAATGTCGGCTTCGGAATCTGTTAGACGTTTGGGCCGCAAACCTGCGCTAGGTGTCAGGGCACCAATTCTGGGGTTTCCCAAATCAGGGGTGAACAGGCCCGAATTGGGCATACTAAAAAACGGAGCCACCAACAATCTGGTAATTTGCACATCGGAAGGATTGGAAAGCGCAAACAGGGCCCATTTCGGATTCGTGCCTTCGTTGGCAGCCAAAACCTCGATTCGCCTGACAATTCCATCCGCACCTGGCGCCGTGCTCAACTGGATTCGGCCATTATTTCCATCGACGATATCAACGGCGGCATTTAGTTTTATAGCGTTTACATCCGATGGAACCGCAACTACTTCAAAGGCCTGAACAGACCCAAGGGTGCCAAATGCTAATACTATATATATTGCCAAAGCTACAAGGTGACGCATTTCAGCCGGCTAATCCTATTTTATCTCTGTAATCAAGACCTTGGTAACGGGGAATTCAATTATCTACAAGCTTTTGGATGAATCGCCCTTAATTGAGGCAAAGTTGTCTTTAGTCATACCAAACAACAGATGATCTCGCATTTTTCCGTTGATTTGCAGGTAATCGCGGGCAAAACCCTCTTCTTCAAAGCCAGTATTTACCAGAACATTCTTGGACGAAAGATTATCAGGTAAACAAGCTGCGTGGATTCGCCGCAGTTTCAAAGAGCCAAATGCATAGGGGAGCAATAAATTTATCGCTTTGCCCATATAACCGTTTTTGGTTTGCTTTTCTCCAAGCCAATAGCCAAGGTTTGAGTGGCAAGCGGCCCCATAGCGAATATTGGATAGGGTGATACCACCAACAAAGTTTTCTGTTTTTTTGGTGTTTTTTGTTTCCAGCACAAAAATAAATAAAGAAATCTCTGTTCTATCACTTGCCCTTTGCGATGAAATTTTTACCCGTTTCAAAAATGATTTTTTGGTTAATTCATATTCCGACCATTTTGGTTCAACAGGTGTTAAAAAGCTGCGACTGGCTGCGCGAACATTCTGCCAGGCAGTAAAATCAGATCCTTTGGGAGCCCTTAAACGCAACCCAGAATCTTCCAACACCGGAACTTTTTTATTTGACCACAATTCAATCACCAAAAGAAAGAATACCCAAAAAAACCAAATTATTTGCTGAAATGATCTACTATTTCATCATATTGAGGCAATTTGTCTACCGGGCCATTTGCCGCAATAGAAAGATTTTTGCTGGCGAATAATTCTCCGGCAATTTTTTTCACCCGACTAGCATCAATTTTATTGATCCGCTCAATAGTTTCATTCATTTCTATGGGACGGCCCCATAAAATCTGCTGTCGGGCCAATTGTCCGGCTCTGCTGGTGGGGCTTTCAAGGGACATCAAAAGTCCGGCCCTGATCTGGTTGCGAACCCGCAACACTTCATCCTCAGATATATTCTCCACAGCTTCACGCAATTCATCCAGAATTACCCGAATCAAATCACCCACATCCTCTTTACCCGTAGATGCAGAAACGCCAAATACTCCGCTATCGGCAAAGGCCCAGTTGAAGGCATAGACAGAATAGCAAAGGCCACGCTTTTCGCGAACTTCTTGAAACAAACGCGAGCTCATGCCACCACCAAGGATAGATGCCAAAATCTGGGAGGCATAAAACCCTTCAGAATTATAGGGACGACCCTCTATGCCCAAAATTATATGGGCCTGCTCTTGATCGGAAACCTTGCGATTATCACCACCAACATAATTGGCAGCTACCGGTTTCATATCCCCCTCTTGCTTTAGGTCATCAAAGCGATCTGAAACCATATCAACAAGCCTTTGATGATCAACATTGCCAGCCGCTGAAACTACCATGCGGTCACCCACATAATTTCGCTCCATATAGGAGCGAATTTGTTCAGCCCCAAAGCTTTTTACAGATTCTACCGTACCCAAAATCGGGCGCCCTATAGCCTGATCAGGAAACACCGCCTTTTGAAATAACTCAAATACCTGATCATTGGGGTCATCAAGGGAGGCGCCAATTTCCTGCTCGATAACATGCTGTTCGCGGGACAGCTCTTTGGGACTAAAAACCGAATTGCACAAAATATCGGACAGAATATCCGTAGCCAGCGGTACATCATCCTTTAATACTCTGGCAAAATATCCCGTATGCTCTATGGATGTGGCTGCGTTCAGTTCGCCGCCAACCTGTTCGATATGTTCAACCACCTCGCGGGAAGAGCGAGTTTTGGTGCCCTTAAAAGCCATATGCTCCAATAGGTGAGATATGCCACTTTCCTGCGGGCGCTCCCATCTGGAGCCAGCTTTTACCCATACCCCAAGCGAAGCGCTTTCAAGGTGGGGCATATGATGGGACATAATGGTCATGCCGTTAGCTAATTTTGTGCTGGTTACGCTCAAAGTTACTCTCCTCTACGCCGCCACATGGCTACGTATATATTTTTTGATAATTTCTGAATCATTATCCAACAACTCGCAGCGTTCTGGTTTTTCATAAATATCTGCAAGTCTTGGCGGCAAATTAGGATAAACACCCGATGCTTTTTTTACCGCACCGGGGAACTTGGCCGGATGCGCAGTGGCAAGGGTAATCATCGGACTGTTTTTTGACAATCTGTTATTTTTGGCAATAAATGTTCTAGCGACATGCACACCCACAGCGCTATGGGGGTCGAGTAAATATCCCGATTGCCCATAGGAGGATTTTATTGCGGCAACAGTTTGCTCTTCGCTGGCGCTGCCAACATCAAATTGGGCATTGATGTTTTTCAAAGTATCAGGAGCAATCTCAAAGCTGCCCGATTGTGATAGGGCATTCATCTGGTCGCGTAGTTTCCCCCCATCCCTAGCACCAGCTTCAAACAATAATCTTTCGAAATTGGAAGAGACTTGAATATCCATCGAAGGGCTTTGCGTGGGCTGAACCACACTGGTCTGATAGGATCCGTCTGTCAGAGCGCGGCGCAAAATATCATTATTATTGGTAGCAATCACCAGCCGATCAATGGGTAAACCCATCTCTTTTGCTGCATAACCGGCAAATATATCGCCAAAATTCCCTGTCGGAACTGTAAAGCTTACAGAACGATGGGGAGCACCAAGGGCTATCGCGGAGGTAAAATAATAAACAATTTGGGAAACAATTCGGCCCCAATTTATCGAATTGACGCCGGATAATTGGACAGAATTGCGAAATTCAGCATCTAAAAATATGTCTTTGACAATTTTCTGACAATCATCAAACGAGCCATCAAGGGCAATATTGTGCACATTTTTATCCAGCACTGTGGTCATCTGGCGCCTTTGTACTTCAGATACACGCCCATTGGGGTGCAGGATAAAAATATCCGTATTGCCTCGATTGCGAAAGGCTTCAATGGCAGCAGATCCGGTGTCGCCAGATGTTGCACCAATGATTGTTGCCCTTTGGCCCCGTTTTGCAAGAATATGGTCAACAATTCTTGCCAGCAATTGCATGGCAATATCCTTGAATGCCAACGTGGGGCCATGAAACAATTCCAGCACAAAATGGCCCGGCTCTATTTCAACCAGCGGAGCAACACTTGGATGGGGAAATGCGCTATAGGCTTGCTCAATCATTTTTTGTAGATCGGTATTTGTAATTTCGCCATCGACAAACGGAGCGATAATTTCAAAGGCAGTCTTTGCATAGGGCTGATTGGCAAATTCTGCCATTTGCCCTTTTTTAATTTGTGGCCAGCTCTGAGGCAGATAAAGACCGCCATCGCTAGCCAAACCGGCCATAACAGCATCACAAAACCCCAATTGAGGGGCCTGACCGCGGGTAGAAATATATTTCATAAAAAAGGTTAGCCTTGAATATGATTAAAGCAATGGTGGTTTTAACAAGATAAAAACATGCTTTAATTTTTATCTTGTTTACATTTGAAACTGTTTTGCAACTCCAACTGCCCTTAAGGGCAGTTTATCTGCAACTTTGTAATGTAATATGTTTTTAGGGCCATTTAGGCCCGCTTTGTCAAGCTTTATGACTATTTGCTATTTTTTTCGCATCCAAACCAACAATAATAACGGGGTCAGTAAGGCCAGAGCAAACCAGGTAATGGCATATTCCAGATGTTTATTGACTATAGTTAGTTTGGTTTCTCCGCCTTGGGGCAAAGAGCCATCAGGTGTTAGCCCCCTATTGAAATATATCGGGGCTACCGGCTCGGATATTTCATCAACAAACTGTTTTAGGCGTTCAACATTTCTTACATAATCAATGCGGTTTTCAAAATCGGCGCCCGGTGTAAAGGCATTGGTTGGCTCGGTAACCCTGCCAATACCAATAAGAGTGACTTCTCCCTTCGGGCCAGCCCCACCATCAATAAAACCATCGGCCAAAAATTCGGGTACATAGCCACGATTGACAAAAATCATACCGCCACCCTTTAGATAAAACGGGGCCACCACCCAATATCCCGGCCCATAATGGGTGCCATCATTGCCGGTTAGAACTGTAAACACCCGAACAGTCTGGGTGTTGTCAAAAGTCCCTGTGATTGTCAGGGGGCGGAAATCATATAATTCCGGATCAAAACCCACCCATTCTGCCACCGGCGGCAAGGCAACAGGATCATTGCCGATACGCTCTTCAATATCTGCAATCATCGCATCTTTATAGGCCAGTCGATTAAGCTGCCAATTGCCCAAAAAGACAAAAAGCACCACAAGTAATCCCATGAAAACTACAAAGCTCAGTCGATTGCCAAACGATTTTTTGTCGCCACCATTGTCGCTACCACCTTGCTGGCCAACTTTAGCATCTTCATGATTATTTTCTTGATTATTTTCTTGATTATTTTCTTGGGGAGCCACAGAATTATTCACTTTTTCCCTCCTGTGCACCATAGCGATATTGCAGTGCAACAATGATAGCTTTGAACGGGCGCATAAGAGCAACCGAAAGAATTATAGTCAGCGGAATCCAAAGGGACATATGAACCAGCATCGAGGGTTTGAACAAAATATCAACCATTAGCGCCAAACCGACAACGATGGCACCAACTATGAAGATAATAAAGATTGCCGGCCCGTCAGCACTATCAGCAAATTCCAGATCTAATTCACAAACTGCACATTGCTTGTTTAGTGTCAGGTAGCCCTTGAACAAATTGCCCTTGGCGCAACGGGGGCACTTTGCCCTTATGCCTATAAGCCATGGAGACATTTTGAATGGAGGCATTTTGGATTGCGGGCTGTTGTTCATCTGTATTGGTAGCCCCCAAGGGAATTTAAATAAGGAAAGAAGTTGAAATAAAGAAGGGTGCCAAAGCACCCTTCAAGTTTTAGTTTGTCAAAACCAAAATTAATTAATGGGCCAAAGCACCAAACGAGCTGCCCCAGACATATACAGAAGCAAACAGGAAAAGCCAAACCACATCAACAAAGTGCCAGTACCAAGCAGCAAATTCAAAACCCAAATGCTGTTTGGGAGTAAAGTCACCTTTGAGCATCCGAACCAGGCAGACAATCAAGAATATTGTTCCTACAAATACATGAAAGCCATGAAAGCCGGTGGCCATGAAAAAGGTAGCGCCATAAATATTACCGGCGAAAGAAAACCCGGCAGAACCGTATTCAATGATCTGCACAGTAGTAAACAACACCCCAAGGGCAATGGTCAAAACCAGCCCCCATTTAAGACCGTTACGATTGCCTTCAAGCAAGGCATGGTGAGCCCATGTCACTGTTGTGCCAGATGCCAGCAATACCAATGTGTTGAACAAGGGCAGGTGCCAGGGGTTGAACAATTCAACGCCATTGGGAGGCCAAACTCCGCCAGAAACCGCTACGCGGGTGAATTGCTCAATATCGTCAATACGGAAAAAACCATCAAAATAGGCCCAGAACCAGGCAACAAAAAACATCACTTCAGAAGCAATAAACAGGATCATCCCGTAACGGTGATGCATTTGCACGACTTCGGTATGATCGCCCGAATTAGCCTCATTAATGACATCTGCCCACCAGACAAACATGGTGTAAAGAACACCAGAAAGGCCAATAAAGAAAAGCCATGGGGTTACATCACGCATCCACATAATGCCCCCAAGGGCCATAACAAAAGCAGATAGTGAGCCTAGAGCTGGCCAAGGACTTGGGTTTACTAGGTGATAATCATGATTTTTTGTCGTTGAAGACATAATTAGTTACTCCTGCTATCTGAAGCATAAAATGTGTAGGACAGGGTTATTGAGGTTATAGTATCAAGTGCTTGATCCTTATCCAGATCAGGATCAATAAAAAATTCAATAGGTAATTCCACAGAATCACCAGGATTGATAGTTTGATCTGTAAAACCAAAGTTTTCAATCACTTTAAAATATGGACCAGCTTTGCTGGGTGCTACATTGAACAATACGGATGAGGTTATGGGTACATTCGAATTGTTGGTGGCGAGATAGGTAACTGTTTTTAAGGTACCGATTTTATCGCTGACAGTGGAGGCCGGAATGACAGTCCAATCAAGACCCGCTGATATAGTTGCATCAAACCTGACTTGCATTTCCCTCTCGATTATACCTTTGGTGTTGGTTTCTGCTCGCTGGGTTGCGCCAGAATAGCCTGAAATCTCACTAACCAAATAGTAAAAGGGAATAATTGCAAATGACAAGACAACCATGGCAAAAATCACACTACCGCAAATAATCGCGATTCTAAGATTTCCATTGCCTGACTTGGTATTCTTGTCCTGAACAATTGTAGTCGGTTCATTCATTATAGAGGCCTCACAAACAGATCAGGACCCATTCGTACCATAGTCAAAACAAAGAAAGTCAAAACGAACAATACCAATCCTAACGCAGTTGCAATCGAGCGACGACGTTGGCGCTTTAGACGCAACTGCTCTTGTTCATCAATTTCAGTTTCTACAGTCTGTTTGTCTGTCATTTGTTTGGTCTGTTCCGTCATAAGTTAACTAAAAAAATTTGATCTGATTATCAGCGTTTCAAGCAGAAGCGCCAGAAAAACGATAAACAGATATAAAAGGGAAAATGAAAACAGGCGTCTTGCTCTAGCTCGCATAAGATTTTTCGAAGTTGCAAACAAATGGATAGAAAGGCCAATCATGCCCAGACCAAACCCACCGGCAACAACACCATATGCCAAACCGGCAAACCCTAAGAATACAGGCAGCAAGCTGGAAATTCCAAGCAGTAGCGAATAAATTACAATTTGGATCTGGGTTGTGCGCTCACCTGCAACATTGGGCAACATGGGGATATTGGCGGCCTCATAGTCACCTTTTTTGTAAAGCGCCAAAGCCCAAAAATGTGGTGGTGTCCACAAAAATACGATAAGAAACAATATAAACGGCTCAATGGTAACAGCGCCTGTAACAGCGACCCATCCCAACATGGCCGGAAAAGCACCCGCGGCTCCTCCAATTACAATGTTTTGAGCGGTTCGCCGTTTTAGCCAGATCGTATAAATCACCACATAAAAGAATATGGTGAAGGCCAGCAAACCACCCGCCATCCAGTTAGTAGTCACCCCCAACAGAATTACCGAGGCTACCGATAAAAACATACCGAAAACCAAAGCGTGACTTTTATCCACCCGGCCAACGGGAATTGGTCGATTTTTAGTTCTGCTCATTAAAGCGTCAATATCCGCGTCATACCACATATTCAAGGCGCCAGAGGCGCCTCCCCCGATTGCAATCGATACGATAGCAATCAGGCCAATAACAGGGTGCACACCGGAGGGGGCCAACAACATGCCAACAAGGGCAGTAAAGACAACCAGGGACATTACCCTTGGTTTAAGCAGTTCAATGTAATCGCCAACGCTGGCACCGGCTACCCCATGGGCGATACCCTTGGGTTTAGTACCAGCGTTGCCGTCTACATATGCCAAACCATATCCCCTTTTTTACGGACTTATTTGATACGCGGAAGCGTTTCAAACTGGTGGAAAGGAGGAGGAGAAGAAAGTGTCCACTCAAGAGTAGTTGCACCCTCGCCCCATGGATTATCACCAGCTACGCGTTTTTTCATCACAGATTCAATGATAACCCAGATGAAGATGAACATGGAAAGCAGGGTAATCAGGTAACCAATAGAGGAAACCTTGTTCCAAAAAGCATAGGCGTCTGGATAATCAATATAGCGACGCGGCATTCCGGCCAACCCGAGGAAATGCTGCGGGAAGAATACTACGTTTGCGCCAATAAACAGGGTCCAGAAGTGCAGCTTGGCCAAGAATTCATTATACATGATGCCAAATATTTTAGGATACCAGTAATACCAGCCAGCAAATACGCCAAATGTAGCGCCCATAGACATGGTATAATGGAAGTGGGCAACAACATAATAGGTATCATGCAATACCCGGTCAGCGCCGGCATTGGCCAGAATAACTCCGGTCACGCCACCAATGGTGAACAAGAAGATAAAGCCGAGAGCCCAATACATCGGGGTTCTAAAAGTAATCGAACCGCCCCACATGGTTGCCAGCCAGGAGAAAATCTTAATCCCCGTCGGCACGGCAATAACCATGGTTGCAGCAACAAAATAGCGCTGAACATTCAGGCTGAGGCCGGTTGTATACATATGGTGAGCCCAAACAATAAATCCGACAACACCAATAGCAACCATCGCATAAACCATGCCCAGATAGCCAAAAATCGGTTTTTTGGAAAAGGTCGAGATAATATGGGATACGATGCCAAAACCCGGAAGGATAAGCACATAAACTTCAGGGTGCCCAAAAAACCAGAACAAATGCTGATAAAGCACCGGATCGCCGCCGCCTTCAGGATTAAAGAATGTGGTTCCAAAGTTTCTGTCGGTCAACAACATGGTGATGGCGCCTGCCAAAACCGGAAGCGAAAGAAGAAGCAAAAATACGGTAACCAACATCGACCAAACAAACAAAGGCATTTTGTGCATAGTCATACCCGGGGCACGCATGTTGAAAATTGTGGTGATGAAGTTGATGGCACCAAGAATTGAGGAAGCACCAGCCAAGTGTAGGGCAAGAATGGCAAAATCAACCGCAGGACCAGGATTGGCAGTAGTTGAAAGAGGCGCGTAAACAGTCCAGCCAACACCGGCTCCATAAAGTCCCGGAGGGCCTTCAAAAAACAGGGACATAAGCAAAAGGGTAAAGGCAGCCGGCAACAACCAGAATGAAATATTGTTCATGCGGGGGAACGCCATATCGGGCGCGCCAATCATAATAGGTACAAACCAGTTGCCAAACCCACCAATAAGTGCGGGCATAACCATGAAGAACACCATTATAAGACCGTGGGCCGTGGTGAACACGTTAAACATCTGCTTGCCGCCATCAAGAGCGGCATCACCTTCAAGGCCATAGACCATGGCAGCAAGGCCCTTAAATATCTGAATGCCTGGCTCTGCAAGCTCCCAGCGCATAAATCCTGATAAAAGACCACCAATAATCCCAGCGATAATTGCAAAGATCAAATACATCGTCCCGATGTCTTTGTGATTGGTGGAATAGACATATCGGCGCCATCCGGTTGGATGCCCGTGCGCATCAACATGTTTAGCAGTTGCATCGGCCATAGTTGCGTCCCTTTATAAAATAATTCTTCTGTGTTGCTTTTTAAACCGAATTTTTAGGTGATTGGCGTCAATACAGATGCGGCACTATCAACCCCATCAGCTTCAACCGCTGCAATCCATTCGGCAAATTCTTCTTTTGAAACCACGCGGACAGATATCGGCATGAAAGCGTGGCCACGGCCACACAATTCCGAACATTGTCCGTAATACATGCCGGTCTTGCGGGCATTGAACCAGGTTTCATTCAATCGCCCGGGAACCGCATCAATCTTGATACCGAACGAAGGCACGGTAAACGCGTGAATTACCACCGCAGACGTAACCTGCACCCGAACAGTGGTATCAACCGGAATAACCAGATCATAATCAGCTGCCAACAAGCGAGGCTCATTGGGCTTTAACTCTGCACGATCTTCTTCGCTGAGCATATATGAAGTATAGTCAGCGCCCTCATAATCAACATAATCATATTCCCACGCCCACTGAATACCGGTAACCTTGATTGTCAGCCCGGGAGCTGGAACTTCAACATCGCCAACACTAAAAATATTTGAACCAAGATATTTGCGCTCGCCATCAGGGATTATCTCTTGATCAGCCAATATACCAAATGATGGCACGGCAATAACGATAAGCACAATTATCGGAAACACTGTCCAGACAATTTCCAAAGGCACATTATGGGTGGTTTTAGATGGAACCGGATTTGCCTTGGCGTTAAAGCGGATAATAATATAGACTAAAATAACCGTAACAAAAACCACGATCCCCGTAGCAATAGGCATAAGCAGCCCATTGTGAAAAACCCGGATACTATCCATAATTGTGGTTACCGAACCCATCAAACCTATTTGACCCGGAACCGCATATCCCAACGGATCCTGCTGGGCCTGGGCAAAAACCGCCTGAGGCACCATAGCCAACGCAAAGGCCAGCGTACCGATGAATAATTGCGAAATTTTCTCGCCATAGTTCTTGATGCGTTTTGAAATAGTATTCACAGAATCCCCCTTTAGATGTCCCGATATTTATCTTTGTTTTCCAGAAAACAGCCGCAAAAGACCATTACTAAAAAATAACAACGTACCTTTCGCACCCCTGACCGGCATGCAAAACATTTACTAATGTAATTAACCTAGACCACAATCTTGTGCGTTAGGCAAATACAAGCATTTCATTTTAGGTGCGGCAAAATCGCCAGCCAACACTTTTACAATAGAATTTTATACCCTTTGCCTCAACCTTGCCGCAGTTTCAACCCTTCAATTATTTTATCAAGGGTTTGATTAAAAAAAATGCAAATTTCAGGGTTTATTATGGCAACTATGCAAATTCTAACGTCCCGATACTTGACATCTACGCCCTGCTGTCTGACACAAACGAATATAGCTTTTGCAAATATAGCTTTTGCAAATATGCCTTTGGGCTCCCTTTCGCGCTTTCATTCCAGTGCACCTTTTCTTTTAGCCTTATGCTTGAAGATGAAGCACAACTTGGAGATAAGAAAAAATTGAAAAATTCATCACCCAGAACACTAGTAAATTTTGCAATAATAATTTTTGGCCTGATCTTGAGTAGTAGTTCTGTATTTGCGCAAGGGGTAGTGCGTTCCCAACACGGGGATTGGCAGATGAGCTGCGACACTCCTCCGGGAGCAAGCCTGGAACAATGCGCAATAATTCAAAACATCACTGCGGAAAACCAGCCCAATGTCGGCTTAAGTGTAATAGTACTTAAAACCGCCGACCAACAAGCTCGATTGTTACGGGTTCTTGTACCCTTGGGGGTTTTACTGCCCAACGGTCTGGGGCTGAATGTTGATGGTCAGGATATGGGACGGGTAGCATTTGTGCGCTGCTTGCCAAACGGGTGCATCGCAGAAGTAATTATGGATGACGCATTAATTGAGGTGCTTTCAACCGGAACCAACGCGATATTCGTCGTTTTCAAAACTCCTGAAGAGGGGATAGGAATACCCGTTTCCCTTAATGGTTTTGCCGATGGTTTTGCGGCTCTACCATAACCCCCCCTGTGGCTCTACCATAAGGCCCCTGTAATGCTGTTATTTGTACTTGTTTTGCTCGCAAGCCATAGTTAGCTCTAAAAACAAGCGCTTGTATTTTTATGATATAGGGCCATAAAGCATGCCTTGTTGCTATCTTTAGCAAATAAATATCAACCTTCATCAAAACCATATGGTGCAAATAATTTGCGCCCGGAGCTATTTATGACAAAACATACGGGGCGGAACAAAGCGGTGTTCACTGAAGGCTCTACAATGCGCCATGTTATTGTAATGACCTCAGCCGCTGCTATCGGCATGATGGCGCTATTTTTTGTTGACATAATTACACTCTATTATATTTCCCAGCTAAATGACCCTGCGCAAACAGCAGCTGTCGGCAGAGCCGGTTATGTTATCGGGTTTTTGATTGCCGCTTCTGTCGGCATGATGATTGGTGCTTCGGTATTTATTGCCCGCTCCATTGGCGAGGGCAACCCGGAAAAAGCCAAGCGCTTTGCCGGCTCGGCCATTATTGGAGCATCAATAGTTGGTACTGTTTTTGCGATAATTTCGCTGATACTGATAAACTGGCTGCTAGATACACTTGGTGCACAGGGAAAAGCCCTAACTTATGCCCAGACCTATTTGCTGATTATCATTCCCGGTATGCCATTCATGAGTGTTGGCATGATATGCATAGGAATTTTGCGGTCCTGGGGGGCGGCAAAAGAATCCATGTATATAACTCTGGCAGGCGGAATATTAACCGCAGCCCTTGATCCTATTTTTATTTTTGTTTTGGGAATGGAAGTAACCGGAGCTGCCATTGTAACCCTGATAGCGCGTATAAGCTTCACAGCCTACGGCCTTTATCTGGTGCTGGTGGCCAATGATATGGTCAATTTTTCTAAAATAAAACAAACCATCTCCGATATTATCGAGATTGGCAAATTCGCCATCCCAGCAATAATGACCAATATTGCTGCGCCAGTCGGAGCTTTTATTATAGCGCAAAAAATCGCCGAATATGGCGATATGGCTCTAGCTGGGCAAGCTGTAATTGACCGGCTGATTCCGCTGGCTTTCGGCGTGATATTTGCTCTATCCGGGGCCGTTGGCCCAATCATTGGACAAAATTTCGGGGCTGGACTAATGGGACGCACAAGACAGGCTCTCATTGACGGGATAAAATTTAATATCGTCTATGTGCTGACGGCCTGGATGGTACTTTATCTGGCCCGCAATGCCATAATTTCAGCCTTTTTGGCTACCGGAGACATGGCGTTGATGATCAATTTGTTCTGCACAATTGCAGCGGCAGCGTTCTTGTTCAACGGATTGTTATTTGTCACCAATGCGGCATTCAATAATCTTGGCAAACCCTTGTGGGCAACCGCATTCAACTGGTCTCGCCAGACCCTGGGGGTAATTCCCTTTATTGCCCTTGGTGCCATGTGGGGAGATTTGACCGGTATTGCCTATGGCATAGTTGCCGGAAGCATCCCGTTTGCTCTTATTGCTATTTTTACAGCATTTAGACTGATCAAATCGTTTGATGTTCCAAGTGCAAACACTGTAAATGCCTAGGTCTGGGGTTTTGCCCCAGGCTTAGAACCCAAAAAAAACCGGACACTTTGTTTTATTGAGCAATATAGGCAAAAAGAAAAAAGCATCCGGCCAGGTTAGGTTAGGTTTAGCACCTGCTCAGCAAGAATTTTTGCTCAATCGCTGGTGTTTGCGCTCAATTAAAAACTCTAGCCGGCTGCCTGAACCCATGTTGCGCGAATCAAAAATATCGCCCCGGTTCAATCCAAGATCATCCAATTGACAGGGGCCCATTTGCGACAAAGCTCTGGCCGATTGGCGGTTAATAAAGTAGCGGTTGATAGATGCCATAATGTTCATAATAGTTCTCCCTGTTTGCCATCGCCTTTAATGATAAAACTAGATGCGATAATGTTTGGTGATGGAGAACACATATGGGCTTGCAATTCATTAGTCTAACAAATAGATTTCATCATACTCATTAAAATTTGTGATGGAGAAAGCATGACATCGCCCCTCGACCTTGATCAGTTACAAAGTTTTTGCGTCATTGCAGATTGCGGAAGTTTTACCGAAGCAGCCCGTAGGGTTCACAAAACCCAGTCGGCGGTTTCCATGCAAATCAAACGCTTGGAAGAGCGACTTGGGCAAATGCTGTTTTCCCGGGATGGGCGCACAATCACCCTGACAGCCCACGGGCGCGAGCTTTATGCCATAGCGCGTAAAATGCTAAAGCTTAACTCCAAAATAATTGATGTATTCAATGATGCCGACCTAACCGGCAGCATCAGATTTGGCGTGCCGGATGATTATGCCGTTCGTCTTCTTCCAGTAATACTTTCCCAATTCCAGCGCACACATCCAAAAATTGCCATAGATGTTAAATGCATGGCCTCTGAAGAGCTTTTGTCGGGCATGCATTCGGGAAAATTCGATCTGATAATTTTTACCCAAGGCACCCAACACGAATTTGGCGAAGTGTTTAGAACTGAGAAAATTTACTGGGTCGCAAAAGAAAACGGCACGGCAATCAATCTTGATCCAATCCCTATGGCCATGGGTGATGTTGGTTGTTGCTGGCGTTCCGAGGCAACTAACAACCTTAATCAAAGCAACAAGGATTTTCGCATTGCCTATACTTCATCAAATGCCACTGCCATTATAAGTGCTGTTTTATCTGATCTGGCAGTCGGGGTTTTGCCCCAAAGCGCCATGCAAAAAGGCCTTGTTGTTTTGGGAGAAGATTCAGGCTTGCCACGCCTTGCCGACGCACAAGTTGCCGTGTTGCGGGCCAGCCATGCCTATGGTGGCATTTACAATGCGCTGTGTGAGCATATAATCGCCAGTCTTGGAAATATAGACAGTCCAAAAACCTTAAAACAGCAGGCAGCGGAGTGAATGATGTTAAAAACCAGACTATTTACCCTGCTTATTTTTTAGCAATTACAGTTCTTCCAACAGCGGCAATGACCGATTATTCATTGGCAGATTGTACCGAAGCACAAGACGAGCAAAAAATTGAAATATGCTCTATTTTCATCAAAATGCTCTATTTTCATCAAAACTGGGCAAATAGCCAATCAAAAAATCTCGTCTGGTGACTTTGCCGAAATTTATTATTCCCGTGGCAGGGCCTTTCTTAGGGCCGAGAATTTTAATGGGGCATTGGATGATCTTAGACGGGCAGTAAAGCTAAACCCGCAACATTATATGGCCTATAATTATCTGGGAAATACGTATTCTAAACTCGATCAATTCGATAAGGCCATCGAACAATTTACCAAGGCGCTAGCCATAGAACCCAATTATGGAGATGCCTATTATAATCGGGGAAATAGAAAAAGCGATCGCAGATATAGAACAAGTTACCATACTTGATCCATCTGATAAAAAAGCTATCGAAAACCTGGCCCTTTTGCGCTCTAACTTATAAAGCCAAATACCACTTTTGCGAGGCAAGAAAGTTAAAAATTCTGCACACCATCGGGTTTGTAGCACACCATCGGGCTTTTAATGCCTCGCGCCGGCAGGCTTTTAATGCCTCGCGCCGGCAGGCTTTTAATGCCTCGCGCCGGCAGGCTTTTAATGCCTCGCGCCGGCAGGCTTTAATGCCTCGCGCCGGCAGGCTTTAATGCCTCGCGCCGGCAGGCTTTAATGCCTCGCGCCGGCAGGCTTTAATGCCTCGCGCCGGCAGGCTGGTTCTTTTTAATTCAGTTAATCTTTTGCGAGGCAAAAATCCTGTTCAAATCTCCCTGCCATTCCCCTTCATAGAGACGCATAAGGCGATCGGCAGAGGTGGCGTTTTCTTCAACAATGCGCCATAGGGGAGCAAGGAAACCGGTTTCATCCAGCCCTTCACAATTATTTTTGGCCCGCGCAAGCAAACCCGCTTCGCTTATTTTAAGCACTTCTTTGGCAATATCGTTGAGCCTAGCTCCGCGAAACTCGGTGTGAATTGCGGTTTTTGGCACTTCATCGCGCAAATACTGCCGTTCTTCTTCACTCCAGTCCTTAACCAGATCCCATGCGGCATCAAGCGAATTTTGATCATAAAGCAGACCAACCCATAGGGCTGGCAGGGCACAAATATCCGACCAAGAACCACAATCCGCGCCGCGCATTTCCAGGAACTGTTTCAAGCGAACCTCTGGAAAAATTGTCGAAATATGATCTTCCCAATCAGCAATTAGTGGCTTTTCACCCGGCAATTGTGGAAGGTTTCCTTTAAGAAACTCGCGAAAACTTTCTCCGGCACAATTTATATATTTGCCATTGCGCATAACAAAATACATCGGAACATCAAGGGCATAATCCACATACCGTTCAAAGCCCATTCCATCTTCAAAGGCAAAAGGCAGCATGCCTGTGCGGTCGGCATCGGTGTTTTGCCATATGTGGGAGCGAAAAGAGGAATAACCGTTGGGCTTGCCCTCCAAAAACGGGGAATTGGCAAACAGAGCTGTTGCTATTGGTTGCAGTGCCAACGAAACGCGAAGCTTTTTCACCATGTCAACTTCGCTCATAAAGTCCAGATTCACCTGAACCGTGCATGAGCGAAACATCATTGAAGTACCAAGGGTGCCCACTTTTTCCATATAGGGGGCCATAATCGAATAGCGGGCCTTGGGCATGGCACTGATTTCGTTCAGTTTCCATGTGGGAATAACCCCCATACCCAAAAAACCGATACCCATTGGTCCGGCAATTTCATTCAACAGACGAAGGTGATCCGCTGTCTCCCCACAGGTTTGATGAACGGTCTCAAGGGGAGCGCCAGAAAGCTCGAATTGCCCTCCCGGCTCAAGCGATATTGCGCCACCATTATCAGGATCAATAAGCCCGATAATATTGCCCCCATCCAGCAAGGGCAGCCAACCAGACCTTTGTCTGGTAGCTTCGAGCAAGAATTTTATTCCGTTTTCCCCTTCATAGGGTACTTGGGAATTATCCTTGGTAAAATATACAAACTTCTCGTGTTCGGTGCCAATACGCCATCTGGATTTGGGTTTGTTACCTCTTGAAAGAACTTCAATAAGGTCAGCTTTGCCCTCTATTGGTGGGGAGGATTTTTTAGCCACGATTAATTCTTTCAAATTTTGCTGTTATTTACAGGTACAAATTTTTACAGGTACAAATTTTGCGCGAGCATAGTCAGGTTTTATTGTAATGCAATATATATCGTTAAATAACGATGGATTAATGATTGCCAATTATTGATTGTATCGGGTCCAGAGCTGCGACATCTGCCATACCAGCACAAAATATCTAGGGTCAACTACAAAACCATCCTCGCGGTTAGTGATTTAATTTCTTGAGAACATTAACGGGGAGAAGCCCCTCCTAATTGGAAGAAATGTCCAACGGCCCCTTAGTAACCCCAATCAGGTGGCTTTCAGGGCCGTATTTGGCATGGCGGGTTGACTTAGAATTGTGGGCGCTTAGCTTTTGGCTTTATTTTTAGTTTATACTTGTTATGGATCATTAATATGCCAAAAAACAATACCAGTGATAAAAACTTGGGCAAAGTTGCCGATGCTCAAAAATTCAACTGGGTCGATGCTCTGGCCCCTGCCATAACCCGGCCCTATTTACGCTTGGCCCGACTTGATCGCCCAATCGGATTTTGGTTGTTATTCTGGCCCTGTGCCATGTCTATTGGCCTTTCTGCCGTGGCTCGCCCACCAAACGGATTCAATTTTGATGTTTTGATCCTGTTCTTTATCGGTGCGGTAGCCATGCGCGGTGCCGGATGCACTTTCAATGATATTATTGATTATAAAATTGATAAAAAAGTGGCCCGCACCCGCTCGCGCCCCTTACCCAGCGGGCAGGTCAGCAGGCGAGGCGCAATAATTTTTCTGGTCATTCAAAGCCTTGTCGGACTTTTGATCCTGCTCCAGTTCAATACCTATACAATCTGGCTTGGCATTGCCTCGCTGGGGTTGGCGGCAATTTACCCCTTTATGAAGCGCATAACCTGGTGGCCGCAATTATTTTTGGGGCTGGCCTTTTCGTGGGGGGCGCTCATGGGCTGGGCGTCTGAATTCGGGCAATTATTTTTACCACCAATTTTGCTCTATATTGGCGCTATAGCCTGGACCATAGGCTATGACACTATTTATGCACTACAAGACATAGAGGATGACGCCATAATCGGGGTAAAATCTACCGCCCGTCTGTTCAACAAAAACTCCAAGCTTATAATTGCCCTGTTTTATCTAGCTGCAATAACATTGTGGGCATGGGCCGGGATGGCAGCAGGGGCAGGAATAATATTTCAGGTGGCGATGATTTTGCCGGCACTGATACTGGGCTGGCAGGTTTTTAGCCTAAATATCAATGACGCCGCCAATTGCCTGACGCGCTTTAAGGCCAACCATTTTACCGGATTGGCCCTAACGCTGGCATTATGGCTGGAATATCAATTTTAGTACACTGCCCCTGATTTAAGACACTGTCCCTGAATATTATATTTATAACTATTTGCGCAAATTCAAAAATCTTGGGCGACGACCTGCTTCACCCGCAGTTTTGCGCCGTTCGCTGGAATTGCCAAGCAACACACCAGAAACCTGCTGGCTATAGGCCATCAGCTCGCCATCTCCTGCGCGAATAAACAAGGGAATACGCAACTTGCGCCCCCAATTTTGCCATTCAGCAATAACTTGTGCGTTACCGGTCTCTTCAAAAACCTGATAATTTAAATCATTATCCTCGTGCACCAATTCAATTGAAGATGTAAGAACTCCATCTTCGTCAATTTTAGTGGCAACCGCGACGCCAAAATATTCACTAACCGGCACCTTTACCTTGACCACGCTACCGCTTTCATCCAGCTTTTTGCGCAATGTAATGGTTTTAGGGGGCTGACTAACTTGCTCAGAAATTGAAAGATTATCGTTTACCGCCTGCAATTGTGCATTGGCGGAAAATTCCTTTTTACTAAATACAACGACATTTGGGCCGTGTACTCCATCACCATAATTCATCATAAGCCTCACTGTTAACTCCGAGAACCTCATTTTTAACGGGCTCTTCTTATGCCCCAATCTAGCGAGGTGTTACTCAGATCGGTTTAAGAAACGGGGTTAAAAATTCCTTGTTTCCAAAAGGGTTAGCGGTGTGTAACCCAAGGTAATGAGCGGTTAACCCAGATGCTTGGCAGAGCTGCAAAACCAAGCTGTAAGTATGACAGACCCAAGGAGCTGCCCCTTGCAAGAAATCTTTGCCCAACGTAGGAACATGGGGGAAAAGAGATTCCCCAAGAACAAAAACCAATAGGCACAGGAAAAGTCCATTCCCGATAATACCGGATCCGATATTGAACTTTTGCGTTCGGCAGCAATTGCTGCGGGGATCATGGCCATGGGTTATTTTAGGCGTGACATAAAAACCTGGTCCAAGGAAAATTCTTCCCCTGTTACCGAAGCCGATTTTCTGGTTGATGATTATCTAAAGCAGACTTTGCTCAATGCGCGCCCCAATTATGGCTGGATGAGCGAAGAAACAATCGATGATCTGGTGCGAATGGAAAAGAAGCGCATATTTGTTATTGATCCGATTGATGGCACAATAGGATTTATTCGCGGTGATGATGGCTGGAGCATATCTTTGGCAATTGTTGAAAACGGAGTTACAATTGCCGGAGTTATTTATGCTCCCGCCCGTGACGAATTATATGAAGCGGTCGCCGGAAAAGGTGCAAAACTAAATTCAGAGCCCCTGCCATGGTCATCAAAAGACAATATAAAGCCAATAGTCCCCGCAGCCGAAGCTGTCTATAAACAGTTCGAGATTGAAGGACTTGAGTTCACTCGCGGGCCATACCTGCCCTCGCTTGCCCACCGGTTGATGCAGGTTGCCACAGGAAAGCTTGATATTTGCGTGGCTAGGCGTGGCGCTCAGGATTGGGATATTGCTGCTGCCACACTCATTCTAAAGGAGTGCGATATCATACTTGAGGATGTATGCGTTGGGGTGCCAAAATTTAATCGTGAGGAAACCCGCCACGGAGCACTTGCAGCAATGCGTGATAATTCGCTAAGAGCACCCGTACATAGCGCCCTGAAAAAAGTTTACGGGTGCTCAAATGATAAATAACGAACAAAAAGGCAAAAACGGGATATGAACAAGCTACCAAACAAACAATTGTTGCATCTGGTAATCGGCGGCGAACTAGAAGACCTGGAAGGTGTTGAGTTCAAAGATTTGGAAGCGGTTGATATTGTCGGTGTCTATCCCAATTACGCTAGCGCTTATGATGTTTGGAAGCAAAAGGCGCAAATGTCAGTAGACAATGCCAATATGCGCTATTTTATTGTGCATATGCACCGTTTGCTTGATCCAGAACTGCCCAAAGAAGATGACGAATAGGCTCTCGTTGCAAGCTCTTTAGTTATAAGCTCTTTAGTCGCAAACTTTTATATCGCAAGTTTTTGCGACTAGTCGCTTTCTTGACGAAAGGCGTTGATGGCCGCCTCGGCATCAATATAGGCTTCTTGGCGATCTACATTCCAATATTTCAGATCATCAATATTGATAGTTTTGCCGGTAATTGCACAACGCACAAAGGTGCCGGGGCTTATAACCAGATAATCCGCATCCAGATAACGAAGTTTTGCCTCGCCCGGTGAAAAATCAGAATCAAGAAGGTTCATGCTTTACTCACTTTTTTCTTTTTGGCAAACTCGCTCTGCCCTTGGAGAGCGCTAGTTGATAGAGCGCTCGCAATATTAGTTTACAACATTATCCTGTAATATTCATATGGTCAAAACAAGCTGGTTTGTCCATTGTCCGACTTGCTGAAAGGTTTTTTAGCAACCGTTTTTCTCTCGCGGGATATCTTTTTAGCCGCTTTGTCTTCTGTACTGATTTCCTGATCACCGGTGATTATCGCCCCCCTGTCAGCATCAACAAAGCGCAACGAAACCGCATCGCCCGCAACAAGGCTTTTAGCGGTTTTTATCACCTGCCCGTTTCCATCCACGACCATGGCAAAACCGCGCTGCAATATATTGCGATAACCAAGGGAATTTAGCAATTGCCCGAGGCGAGCCAATTCGCGCAGGTTTTCTTTGGTTTGTTTTGCAAACGAGGGCGCCAGAAGTTTAGCAATTGGAGCAAGGCGCAAGCGGGAATTTTTTGTACGATTATCAAGGGCAACAAGAGAACGCTGGGCAGCAATATAAATTTTTGACCTATGTTCTACTATCAAATTGTTTAGCACCCGTGGCGAAAGGCGGGGGGCAAATTTTGCCAATTGCAAAGCCTTTGACTGTTTGGCCGCATTAAGGGCCGCATTTAATCTGGTTTGGGCAAGATCAAGTCTTTGTCTTGCATTGGCAAGCAAATCCTGCGCCGAAGGAAGGGCTGCTGAAATTGCACGCAATCTATCGCGGGCTGAAACAATCGAGCGTTGGGAGCCTTTATATTGACGCCCTGCCAGATCATTGAGATAGGCAATTAGCTCGGCACGTACCGGCACAGCTATTTCTGCAGCTGCGCTAGGGGTTGGCGCGCGCTTGTCGGCAGCAAAATCGGCCAGACTAATATCAGTCTCATGGCCAATTGCTGAAATAATCGGGATCGAACTTTGTGATATGGCACGCACAACAATTTCTTCGTTAAACCCCCAAAGATCCTCCACCGAACCACCACCACGGGCAACAATAACAAGATCTGGCCGAGCAATTTTGCCATCAGGTGGCAACATATTAAGCCCCTCGATAGCGGCGGCTACCTCTGGCGCACTAGAAATCCCCTGAACCCGCACCGGCCATACAATAACATGGGTTGGAAAACGATCTTGAAGCCGGTGTAAAATATCGCGAATAACCGCCCCGCTGGGTGACGTCACAACCCCGATAGTTTTTGGTAAAAACGGCAGAGCCTGTTTTTTATCGTCATCAAAAAGGCCTTCGGCACCAAGTTTCTTTTTGCGCTCTTCAAGCAAAGCCATCAAAGCACCAGCTCCCGCTGGTTCGACATTCTCCACTATCATCTGGTATTTGGACTGGCCGGGAAAGGTTGTAAGCTTGCCGGTAACAATTACTTCTAGCCCCTGCTCGGGCTGAAAACGCCAGCGCGAAACCACCCCTTTCCACGCCACTGCCGCAAGCACTGACTTTTCATCCTTGAGATCAAAATAAATATGCCCGGAACCGGGGCGCGAAAGACGGCCAACCTCGCCGCGCACACGCACATGGCCAAATTCTTCTTCAACCGTTGATTTTACCGCCCTTGAAATCTGGGAGACAGTAAATTCATGCGCGTTGGAAGATTGGATATTTGAAGATTGGGCGCCAGCTATTTTTGGGGTATTTATATTTGTCATGCCCTACAAATGCCCCCTCGCCTACATCGGCGTCAAGAGTAAGCTGCAAAAACTAAAATTACTTACAAACCGGCAACAAATTTAATGGGTGCTGCCCCCGGCCTGTGCTAGAAAAAATCTATCGCTTAAAAAGAATCAAATCTTTTAATCACAGGTTTTGAAATACCAAAATCCGGCAAGAAAAGTGAAATATTAGATGAATGTGTTTTTGATAGGATCCGGCGGCCGGGAACATGCATTGGCCTATAAAGTTGCCCAATCGCCAAAACTGACAAAGCTGTTTATTTCTCCGGGCAATGGGGGAACAAACAATTTTGGCAAAAATATCAAACTGGATGTTAGCGATCATTCAAAAGTAATCGAGTTTTGTCACGATAACGAAATTGATTTGGTGATCATTGGTCCGGAAGCTCCGCTGGTTGCCGGCCTTGTTGACGATCTTGAAAAGGCAAAAATTGCGGTTTTTGGCCCCAACAAGCAAGCGGCTCAGCTTGAGGGCTCCAAAAAATTCACCAAAGAGCTTTGCGACAAAATGCAAATCCCCACAGCTGCCTATAAGAGTTTTGATCAGCTTGAACCCGCCCTTGCCTATATAAAAGAGGTGAGTGCGCCAATAGTTGTCAAGGCCGATGGGCTGGCAGCGGGAAAAGGGGTTACGGTCGCCCTTACGAGCGAGCAGGCCCAAAACGCCATTATCGATTGTTTTGACGGGCAGTTTGGCGAGGCGGGTGCTCAAGTGGTTATTGAAGAGTTTCTCAGTGGTCCAGAGGTAAGTTTTTTTGCCATTTGTGATGGGACAAATTTTATCTCCCTGAGCACAGCCCAGGATCACAAGCGGGCATTTGATGGCGACAAGGGGCCAAACACCGGTGGCATGGGGGCATTTTCACCTTCTCCTCTCATGACAGAAAAATTGGTTGCCCAGGTCGAGAAAGAAATAATCACTCCCACATTGCTGGGAATGAAAAATATGGGAGCCCCTTTCAAGGGCATATTATATGCCGGGCTTATCTTGACCGATCAAAGGCCAAAACTAATCGAATATAATGTTCGTTTTGGTGACCCGGAATGTCAGGTATTGATGATGCGATTACAATCTGACCTTTTGCCAATATTGCAGCTATCAGCCATTGGTGATTTGTCAGGAGCTGAGCTTTTATGGAAAGAAAAAGCCGCCCTGAGTGTAGTTTTGGCCAGCAAGGGCTATCCGGGTGCTTATAATACGGGCAGCACTATAACAGGGGCAGACGAGTTTGATGATAAATCTGTTCAAATTTTTCATGCGGGAACAATTCGGGATAAGAACTCCTTGCTAGCCAATGGCGGGCGGGTGCTAAATGTTACGGCACTGGGGACAACAATTGCCCAAGCGCGGAAAAAAGCCTATGCTGCGATTGATAAGATTGACTGGAACGATGGCTTTTGCCGCACAGATATTGGCTTGGGTGCGGGTGATTGAAAATCCAGCTAAAGGCGAAAAAATGAGCGCAGGTGCTGACCCGAAAATTGGAGTTGCGTTGGGGGGCGGTGCAGCACGCGGGCTAATCCACATTCCATTTATCGAGGCTATGGACGAATTGGGATTGCAGCCCGCCAAAATCGCCGGAACTTCCATCGGAGCATTATTGGGTGCTGGATGGGCAGCAGGCCTTAAGGGTAAAGAAATACGCGAATTTTCCTATGAATATCTTGGCTCAATGCGCTCGATCTTGGGCCGAATATGGAAAACCCGCTTAAAAAATCTGTCTTCGGTGATGAGAAAAACCATGACCATGCAGCTTGATGCCTGCGAGGTTATAAACTCGTTTATTCCAGATATTGTTCCCAAGGAGTTTGAAGAGCTGAATATAGAATTTTCGACAATAGCTACAGATTTTCAAACATGGCATCAGGTAGTATTTAGCCATGGCGAACTCATTCCAGCTATTGCCTCCTCTATAGCTATTCCCAGTATTTTTAAGCCGGTTGAATTTAGTGGTCGTCTGCTGATTGATGGCAGCGTGGTCAACCCGTTACCGCTGGATGTGGCAGGGCGCAATATGGATTTGCTGGTAGGTATCGATGTCAATGGGTCCCCCGCAGAATTAGAAGAAGAGTACGATAACCCTTCCTTAATTGATGTGGGGTTGGGGTCAGCGCAAATATTAATGCATGGATTAATTGCCAACAAACTGGCTGATTTCCCTCCAGATGTATATGCACGCCCAAAAATGGAAATATTTAAATCTTTAGAGTTTTGGCGAGTTAAGGAAATTGTTGAAAGCGGAGACAGTGACAAAGAGTTTTTCAAGCGTCAACTAGCTGAAAAGGTCGAAGATTTTATCGTCGGGAAGAAAAAAAACTTTTGAGCAAATCTCTGGATTTATTCTGAGAAATACCGGAAATTATTTCTGGCTTGTGGTGGCACGTATCCTGCTCAAAAAACCTGACCCCGTTTTCCAATGCTCCTGCCTTTTCATCCCCTGCCCCATAATAAACCCGGCGTAAACGGGCATGGGAAATTGCCCCCGCACACATGGTGCAAGGTTCAAGGGTTACATATAAATCACAATTTTCGAGCCTCTCCACACCAAGCTTTTCCATGGCCTTGCGAATCACCAGCATTTCCGCATGGGCGGTAGCATCTGTTAATTCGCGCATACAATTCCTTGCTGTGGAAATAATTTGCCCATCAAAAACAATAACTGCGCCAACGGGAACCTCACCGGCAATTGCAGCTTCTTTTGCCGCCAGCAAGGCTTGTTCCATCGGTAGTAGTGAAGGTTTGGGGGAGAGGTTTTTGGAAAGGTTTTTCATCAGAACAATATTAGCGCTGAATTACGCATTGGTACAGGTGCATATCACGCATTTGGGGTGTAAGTTCATGGAAAGCCGATTTTAGGATCGTAACCTAACCAGCCGGAGATGCTTTGATGCAGGAACGCCACAACATAAAAAGGCTTTCAGAAAACCTGATCAACCGCATCGCGGCGGGGGAAGTGGTGGAGCGTCCGGCAAGTGTAATCAAGGAATTGGTGGAAAACTCCATTGATGCGGGGGCAACCAGAATTTCCATTATAACCGCCGCGGGGGGCAAAACCCTGATGCAGGTTACCGATAACGGAATTGGCATGGATGAGAGCAATCTTGTTCTTTGCGTCGAGCGCCATGCGACCTCCAAACTTGATGGTGATAATCTGGATAAGATAAACTCGTTGGGCTTTCGCGGCGAGGCTATGGCATCCATTGGATCGGTCGCTAAATTATTAGTTCGCTCGCGCCCTTTGCAACAAGATATTGGTCTTGAAATAAATGTTGATGGGGGAAAGATTTCTGCTCTCTGTCCGGTTTCGATGAACCATGGAACGATGGTTGAAGTTAAAAACCTGTTCAAAAATGTTCCGGCACGCCTGAAATTTCTTAAAGGGGACAGGGCCGAAACCAGCGCCATAACCGATATTGTCAAGCGGCAGGCAATGGCAAATCCAAATGTGCATTTTATTATCGAGGGGCCAGACCGCCAAACATTAAACTGGCCGGGACAGATGGGGAAAAGCGCGCAGCGCAGCCGGTTGGGGCAAATTATCGGCGCTGATTTTATGGAAAACTGCGTAAATATTGATAATGAGCGCCACAATATCAGGGTTAGCGGGTTGGCTGGGCTGCCAACTTTTACCAGAGCAAATTCCCTGATGCAGTTCTTTTTTGTCAATGGAAGAGCTGTTCGAGACAAGGTTCTGATCGGGGCTGTCAGGGCCGCTTACGGGGATTTTGTTTTCCGTGGCAGATTCCCTGTCACGGCTATTTTTGTCGATATCGACCCTAAGGAAATTGATGTTAATGTTCACCCGGCAAAAACCGAATTAAGATTTCGCGATGCCGGCGCGATTCGCTCCGCTGTAATTGCCTCTATCGGTATTGCGCTGAGTGACGCTGGTTTTCGAGCCTCCTCGCAATTGGGAAAAAGTACTTTTAGTGCTTTTAGCGCTCCGCAATCATCCACAGGAACAGGCTATCCCCAAGCAAGTGGTTTTGTCCCGACTGATAATAATTATTCTGCACAAAACTACACTGCTGGCACATTTCCTGAAAAAGAAATAGAAATTGGCGGAATTAGCGAGCCTAGCGCCCGTTATGAACCCCCTGAAAATAAGGCGGATTATGGGGATTTTGCCCTTGGGGCCGCAAGAGCGCAAATTTTTGAGAACTACATAATTGCCCAATCATCAAAAGCCATGTTGATGATTGACCAGCATGCGGCCCATGAGAGACTGGTATATGAAAAATTCAAGGCTGAATTATCCAACGGTAATGTGGCCTCGCAAATGCAGCTTATTCCGGTAATAGTTGAGTTGAACGAAGACGAATGCTTATCCCTTGAGGCGGTTGCAAAAGAGCTTGATCAACTCGGTCTTGGGGTGGAAAAATTTGGGCCAAGGGCGATAGCGGTGCGCAATATCCCAGCTTTGTTGGGCAAGGCGGATATAAGCACCTTGATCCGTGATCTTGTCGATGGATTGGCTGATCTGGGAAGTATAAACGCCCTTGGTGAGCGGATGGAGGCAATTATTGGCACCATGGCCTGCCATGGTTCTGTGCGCTCGGGGCGGGTTTTGAGCGTTACAGAAATGAATGCCCTGCTAAGGGAAATGGAAAATACTCCCCATTCGGGCCAGTGTATCCATGGGCGGCCCACTTATGTGGAACTTAAAAAAGAAGATATCGAGCGCCTTTTTGGACGCAGTTGAAGTTTTCAATATCAATTAAAAAATTGAATGTAGCAAAAAATATCATGGCAATAAATAATATCATTTTTGACTGGGATGGCACCCTTGGTAAAACTTTGCACATTTGGGTGAAAGGATACCAGAATGGACTGAATAATCAGGGGCAAACGTTTAGTGATGCAACGATTGTTCAAGATTTTTTTTATGAGCATGACGAGGGACAAAAAAAATATCCGCAAATTGACTTCAGGCGCATGATAAATGATGCCTACGAACATTTACATCAGGAATTGCAAGGACTTGAACTTTATGAGGCGGCGCAAGAGACCCTTGCAAAACTTACGGAACGGGGTATCAAAATAGCGCTTGTTACCTCAAGTCCGCGCAACATATTGTTTAAAGGTATGGGGCGGCATAATCTGGAGAAATATTTTTCGTCAATAATTGCCGGAAACGAGGCCAAAGAGCATAAACCCCACCCTGCCCCTTTTATCAAAACAATAAAAAATACCGGGAGTAAGGCTACAAATACGCTGATAATCGGGGACGCCAGGACGGATATAATTGCGGGCAAGGCGGCAGGAATGAAAACCTGCGTTTTTACTCCCGAGGACAACCGGCTTTTTTACAATTTTGAAAGTCTGGCAGCGGCCGGAGCAGATTACCGCATCAGTAATCTGATGGAACTGGTGGAATTTGTTTGAAATTTATTCCGGCACTTCAACTAGGGTCATAACCTAAAGCATGTCGCTCTCATTCGCATTCACCTAACATGCTTTATCTATTTTTTCGCTAAGTCTTCAACCCCAAAACCGGTTCCAACTTTTGGTAGAGGTGCCTTAGATAATACACGCAAGAAACGGATGGTGCTGGTGCCATAATCACGTTTATCCAACAGAACAAATCCGTCTGGAATTATAACCTCAACGCCTTTTTTTTCTTCAAATACAATAATTGCCCCTTCAGCAAACCAGTTTCCTGCCATGCTACTTTTCAGGGCCTTTTCGCCCATTTCCAAACCATAGGGGGGATCAAGAAAAACCAGGTCAAAGGGCTCAAATTTTTGGGCTGTTCCCAAATTTGTTGCATCACGCTTTAAAAGCTTGCTTTGCCCCCCCAAGCCAAATTTCTCAATATTGGAACGAATTAGACCCCTTGCCTGCGCCCCGTTGTCAACAAAGGCAACCATTTGCACCCCCCGTGACAAGGCTTCCAGCCCTAATGCACCGGTGCCGGCAAATAAATCCAGAACTTTTTTACCCTCAAATCCGTCCTCAAGCCTTGAGGAAAGAATATTAAACAATGCCTCACGCACCCGATCGCTGGTCGGCCTTATGGATTGATCAATGGGGGCATGAATTTTTTTGCCACGTAACCGGCCGGCAACAATACGCATTTATCTTTGCCGAGGGCCACGTTCTGAACGCTGCGGGCTTTTTCTGCCACCCGATTTATTATCGGAAGAAAATGGTTTTTTGCCGGATTTGCCAAATTTGTCCGGTTTGCCAGATTTGTCCGGTTTGCCAGATTTGTCTGGTTTGCCCGCTCCAGAAAACGGTTTTTTATCGCCCCTAAAGCCTTTTGCGCCCCCCGCTCTATCATCGCGTTTGCTTTTGGCTTGCGGCTCAAACATTTCTGAAGATCTGCCACCAGTAAAATGCACTTTGCGCAAATTTTCTACTTCATCGGCCCTGGGGTCTCTTGTGCGCTCGTCTTGGTGGCGACCGCGCCCCTTGAACCCCATTGATCTGGGGTTTGCCTTGCGCGCAGAATTTTTGTCATCATCTTGCTGGTGCTCGCCCTGTCTTGGGGACGAAATGGCACCGGATCTAGGCCCTTTTCCTCTTCTTAGTGCTGGCGCTGCTGCTAATGGGTCAGGCATTGGAGCTTCAAAATCAACTCCGGCCTGTTTTGCTAGCCTTTGGCCAAGCTGATCCTGCAAGACCCGGGCTTTAACCGTATCAAGGCCACCAACGGGAATATCACCCAACTGAAAGGGCCCAAAAGATGTGCGGATCAACCGGTTTACCTGCAAGCCAATATCGGCAAGAACGTTTTTGATTTCCCGATTTTTGCCCTCGCTCAAGGCAACCAGCAACCAGACATTAGCCCCCTGCTGACGCTCAAGAGTGGCTTGAATCGGGCCATATCTAACACCTGATACCGTGATTCCGCGTTTAAGCTTATCCAATTGTTCCTGGGTTACAGAACCATGGGCGCGCACCCGATAGCGCCGCAACCAACCGGTGGCTGGCAATTCCAAAGTGCGTTTGAGGCCACCATCATTGGTTAAAAGCAACAATCCTTCGGTATTTATATCCAAGCGACCAACCGTTAGCACCCGTGGCAAACCACGGCGGGCTAGCTCCTCAAATATTGTCGGGCGCCCCTCTGGATCATTCTCGGTTACCACAAGCCCGGCCGGCTTATGATAAAGCCATACTCTGGTGCCTTTGCGCTCGGCAATCAAAGTGCCGTCAACTTCTATTTTGTCAGTATCTGTTACATTGAAGGCGGGGGTGCGGATCAACTTGCCATTGACATTTACCCGACCGTCGACAATCCATTGCTCGGCCTGACGGCGCGAACAAAGTCCATGACGGGCCATTACTTTGGCCAGCCTGTTACCACTCATTGATGATTTGTTCATTTTACTTTTTCTGGCGGATTTTTATCAGTTACCCTGAAGAGCCGCCCTTATTTCTGGTGGGCATCTTGGATCATCCAGTGGAACCAAATCGCCATTGGCAGCCAGACAAACCAGATCCACAGAATTAATGGTTGTGAAATAACGGTCGGGGGGAAGGAATAAAGGTCGCTTGCCACTGGCTTGTAACCTGTCGGCGCTCATACGAGCAGTCAGTTGGCGAGTTTCGGCTTCGGTCAGCGGGCGGCCACTCAAAGAGCGTAAATCAACAACACGAGCATCACGCAGGCGGCGCAAATCCTCTTCTGTCAGGCCGGTCAGATCAATTTGAACGCTATCAGAATCAGTTGGCAACTCGGCCCTATTGGATTCTGTTGGGGCAGGCAGGCTGGCAGTGCTTTTTGGCAAAACCAGTGGCGCCCTTGGTGTTTCAAGATCATCTTTGACTTCACGATCTATAACCCCTAGCCCCTGCAAAGTCTGGTTCAGCACCTCGCGCTCAAACGTAGTCGGGTCAACAAGCGCGTTGGTTCCCTCAACGGTAACACAGGCCGAAAGAACAGGAACAAGCAAAGCAACCCCGATAATGCCACCATAACGGCGCATTTGTACAAATTGCCAATCAAACAAACTCATTAACCTGCCCATAAAATTCTGCCCTTTTGCATGCTGTGCAACCAACTGGAATTATTCCTTTACTGCATTGTTGCAACTAATGCCAGATTTTGGCAGCATTACGATTAAATATTTATCTTATTTTTTGGCACGAAGGCATCAATTATCAATAAGACAGCGCCAATAAAGATAAAAGTGTCGGCTAGATTAAATACAAATAGCGATTTGTTGGCCACATAAAGATGAAAAAAATCGGCAACCGCTCCATATAACCAGCGATCTACTATGTTTGACAATGCCCCACCAAGACAAAGGGCAAGCCCTATACGTACCAGAAAATCTTTTGAAACCACCCACCACCACAATAGCGCCCCAAAGGCAATACCGACAATACTCATGACAACAGGCTGGGGAAAACCGGAAAGCAACCCATAGGAAACTCCGGTATTCCACACCATTACATAATCAAGAAAAGGAGTTAGCGGGGCATATTCCCCCCCGCTCCATCCCTTTATATCAAGCTGGAAAAATTTATGCAGCCGATCGAATAAAAAAGCATCAAAGCCCAAAAAAACGCTTACTAGTGCCGTTTTTCGAGGAGAAATGTTGCTTAAGTTCATTTTGGTAGCACTTTTGTTGTTTGGTCTTACTTTATTAAAAAAATCAGCCAATTTTTATGATTTTGTTGCTTTTATTTCACGCATGGCTTGTGCATCACGGGGAGAAAGATCGGGATATTCCTTGTCTGAGCCAACATCATCAGAAACCTTCCACGATCTTGCGCAGCGAGTTCCATGAGCGCGGGCAAATACCACACAAACGCCAGCTACTTCGCTTAAAGAAAACGCATCATTTGGCCCCTCTTCGTGCAAAATTTCAATATCTGAAGTAATTGAAATTTCAGCCATATCCTGACCCTCAATGGCCGTCAAAAGCGCCATATCTGTCATATAAACCTTTGGTGCAGCTTCTAGGGAAGATCCTATATTCTTGTCCTTGCGCTGCAATTCCAAAGCACCGGTAACAATTTTGCGAACGGTGCGGATTTTCGCCCATTTCTCTTCCAAATCAGGGTTAGACCAACCTGACGGGATGGTAGGGAATAATTGCAAATGAACAGAAGAATTCTCGCCCGGATTTCGCTCCAGCCAGATTTCTTCCATCGTGAACACCAGAACCGGCGCCAGCCAAGTAGTCAGGCAGTTGAACAATTCATTGAGCACCGTAAGGGACGCAAGCCGCGTGTTGGATGAAATCGGATCGCAATAAAGTGCATCCTTCCTGATGTCAAAATAAAAGGCCGATAATTCCAGATTCATGAAATTTGAGAGAGTGGAGACAACTTTCTTGTAATCAAAATCATTATAGGCCTGTCGAACAATCTTATCCAAAGCCGCAAGGCGCGAAAGCATCAGGCGCTCCAGCTCGGGCATTTGATCAATTTTTACAGCATCATCAGGGGAATAATGGGCCAGATTGCCCAGTAAAAAGCGGAACGAATTGCGCAATTTACGATAGGTTTCCACGTTGGTTTTTATCGCTTCATCACCCAGACGCTGATCATCCCAATAATCAACCGAGGCTGTCCACAGGCGCAAAATATCGGCCCCATATTGTTTGACGATATCCTGTGGTGCAACAGTATTGCCAATGGATTTGGACATTTTGCGGCCCTTGGCATCCATGGTGAAACCGTTGGTCAATACCGCATCATAGGGAGCGCGACCGGTGGTGCCACAGCTTTCAAGCAGTGAGGAATGGAACCAGCCGCGATGCTGGTCAGACCCCTCAAGATAAAGCGAGGCGGGCCATTTTACATGGGGCCATTTTTTCTGATTGCGAAGTACAAAGGCGTGGGTGGAGCCAGAATCAAACCAGACGTCAAGAATATCGGTGACTTTGGTCCAGCGCTCAGGGTTTTCTACGCCTTCAAGAAAGCGCTCTTGTGCATTATCAGCAAACCAGGCATCGGCGCCCTCTTGTTCGAAGGCGGCTGTAATGCGCGTGTTGACAGTTTTGTCTTTGAGAATTTCAGCGGTTTCCTTGTGAACAAATACCGTTATGGGCACGCCCCAGGCTCGTTGCCGGGAAAGCACCCAATCGGGACGGTTTTCAATCATTGTGCGCAGACGGTTCTGACGCGAAGCGGGCACAAATCTTGTATTGTCGATGGCGGCCAGAGCGCGAGTGCGCAATGTATCAGGTTTTGAAATATTTTCGATTTTTGTCTGCTCACCAGTTTCAAAATCAAAGGCCAGTCCGTTCAACTCCTTATCCATATGCACAAACCATTGGGGGGTATTACGGAAAATAATCGGCTTTTTGGAGCGCCATGAATGAGGATATGAGTGTTTGATGCGACCACGGGCAAACAGGTTGCCCTTCTCGATCAATGCCACAATGACACGCTGGTTGGCGTCGCCTTTTTTGCCCTTGTCGTCGATGATACGCGCCGCGCCACCTTCTGCCGATGGGCCGAAACCGGGCACGTCCTTGGTATAATATCCCGCATCATCAACCGAAAACGGAATTGAAGAATCAATACCTCGTTCTTCAAGAGAGCGGGCGTTTGAACTCCAGATTTCAAAATCGTCAGCACCATGGCCCGGAGCCGAATGCACAAATCCGGTGCCCGCCTCGTCGGTGACATGATCGCCGTCGAGCAGGGGGATAGGGAATGAATATGGTTCATCACCCCCACCCGCTTCGCTGTGCTCCGCGACCTCCCCCATCGAGGGGGAGGTAGGGCGCCAACTGTGCAGAGGGTGGGCGCAGGTGATTGAGGCGAGTTCATCCGACTCCAAATCAGTAAGGAACTGCAATTTTAGTTTTGCCTTTTCGGCAGATTCTTCAGCTAAAGATTTCGCTAAAACAAAAATTTCGTTCTGTTGCGGTCCGAAAGGGTTCTCCGCATTGGTAACCTGATAAAGCGCGTAGGCAATGTTCGGTGAATAGGCGATGGCACGGTTAGCTGGAATCGTCCATGGTGTCGTGGTCCAGATAACCACAAAGGCACTTTCAAGTTGACTTTGGCGAAGCTTCGCCTTTTCAGCATCCGCCTTGTGTCTGGCTTCGTTTACGGTCACGGCTTTCACCGGAAACTTCACCCAGATTGCGTCGCTATCGATGTCATGATATTCAATCTCGGCTTCGGCCAGTGCCGTTCTTTCAACCACGCTCCACATCACCGGTTTTGAGCCGCGATAGAGCTGGCCGGACATGGAGAACTTCATCAATTCTTTGGCAATCGTTGCCTCGGCCTCAAAGGCCATGGTGGTATAGGGATTGTCCCAATCACCAACGATGCCCAAACGCTTGAATTCTTCGCGCTGCACATCAAGCCATTTCTGGGCAAAGGTGCGACATTCCTGACGAAATTCATTAATCGGAACCTCGTCCTTATTCTTGCCCTTGGCCCGATATTGCTCTTCGATCTTCCATTCAATAGGCAGGCCGTGACAATCCCAACCCGGCACATAGGACGAATTATAGCCCTGCATCTGCATGGAGCGGGTGACCATATCCTTCAAAACTTTATTGAGCGCATGGCCAATATGAATATTGCCATTGGCATAGGGGGGGCCATCATGCAGGGTGAATTTTTCAGCCGTTTTGGATTGCTCGCGCAGGCGCAGATAAATATCCATATCTTCCCAGCGTTTCAGCCATTCAGGCTCACGCTTGGGCAATCCGGCCCGCATGGGAAAATCGGTTTTGGGGAGGTAAAGCGTATCGGAATAGTCGCGTTGAGACGCGCCAGAGTTATTTTCGCTCATAATGAACCTTGTAAACTATTATAAAGGGATAAGAAACAAACCAACAAAACGCTTCTTAACAGGCGTTGAGGCTTGGCGAAAGGGGTTTGACGGGACAGGGGCAAATGGCCACTATCCCCCAATAATCAGCCCCAGCTTTTCATCCATATGCGAAAGCGGCACGACATCAGCCAGAGCTTTTTTGGCCTTTTTGCTGTCAGCATCCATTTGCACTATCAATTCTTTTAATCCCTCAAAGGTCATTTGCCCGCGAATATGGCTTATTAGCGCCACTTCGATCTGCTGGCCATAAATATCCTCGTCAAAATCAAAAATGTGAACCTCGAACGGGCTTTGGTGAATATCAAACATTGGCTTGCCCAAACTGGCAACCCCGTCAAACAAACGCTCGCCAAGCCGAACCCGAACCGCATAAACTCCATGGTCCAAAAGGCAGTTAGCAGGCAAATTGAAATTGGCGGTAGGATAACCCAGTTCCCGGCCCCGCTGATCCCCCATCACCACTTCCCCACCTATCAACCAATGATAGCCCAAAAGCCGGTTGGCCAGATCCAGTTCTGAAGTATTTAAGGAAGCGCGAATTCTGGAGGATGAAACCGGATCGTTTTCCGCTTGCAACAGGGGCATTTGCAACACATCAAAGCCGAAGCTATTTCCTGCTTGTTTTAAAAACTCAGGGGAACCACGTCTATTTTTGCCAAAGTGGAAATCCTCGCCCACCACAACGGTTTTGGCCTCCAGGGCCCCAACAAGAAATTTTTCCACAAATTGCTCCGGCTCCAGCGAAGAAAGTTCTTTGTTAAAGGCTAAAATAACAATGGCATCAACCCCCATAGCCTTGGCAAGCTTTGCCTTGGTCTGCTTATCCGAGAGAAAAAACATAAAAGGCCTGGGCGCGAAAAAATCTCTGGGATGGGGATCAAAGGTCAAAATTATAGCCGGTTGATTATGCAAACGCGCAAGTTCGAGGGTTTTTTCAATGATAATCTGGTGGCCCAAATGCATACCATCAAAATTACCAATCGCTACAACCCCCCCCCTAAGAGCGGCGGGGACATCTTGCAAACCCTCTAAAAGCTGAAAATCGTTCAATTATACCTCCAAGGGCAAACGGCATTAATTCTGTAGCGAGAAACTGCCTTTTTGTTACCCGCTTGGCAAGAAGATATTGTTTTAAGATATTATTTTTATCACCATTGCACAGCTGATAATTTCACCCCTCATCCATTGGCATAGAGGTTTCTGCTTACCTTTGGCTTTAGAGAGGTTTCAGCCCCTGCCCTTAGCCTTGGATCAACTTTAAACTTGATGTTGCGAGCCATTATGGCGGCATCTGATAAATCCAGGGGAAAAAAATGTCACTTGATGCCAGTTCGCCCATTTTAGTGGTGGATGATTATTCAACGATGATCCGCATACTTCGTAATCTGCTAAAACAATTGGGGTATGAAAATGTGGATGATGCTGCCGATGGCACTGAAGCATTAAAAAAAATCAACGAAAAACAATATGGCCTGATTATATCCGATTGGAACATGGAACCAATGACCGGCTATGATCTGTTGCGCCAGGTAAGGGCAAAAAGCGAAACCATGCGCCTTCCCTTCATTATGGTAACGGCTGAATCAAAAACAGAAAATGTTATCGCCGCCAAAAAGGCCGGGGTCAACAATTACATAGTCAAACCGTTTAACGCCCAGACGTTAAAAGGTAAAATTGACGCTGTGTTCGGAGCATAGATTCATGCACAAATCTCAAAAGTCCAACGCTACCAGCGATGAAGCCGTTGTAAAATCCATTACCGATCTGGCCGAACGTTTAAAAAATTCGCCAACTGGGCAGATGACGCTTACCGATGTTATTGGCGTCGCAGAATTACTTACCAGCTCACTAAACCCCTTGTTGCGCCGTATTGACGTTACCATGCAAAAGGAATTACGGGGGATTTTGACTAAAATCATAACCCTTCGAACAGAAATATCCAAAGTGCATGCGGATGATATTTCTGCCAACCGCATACCCGAGGTGGGCAAAGAATTATCAGAAGTTGTCTCCGCTACAGAATTTGCCACAAATTCCATTATGAGTGCCGCTGAAAAAATTTTAGCCAGTGACAAAATGCCGGAAAAAGAATTCAAAGAGCTGGTAAACAACCAGATGATGGAAATATTCGAGGCATGCTCGTTTCAAGATATTACCGGGCAGCGAATTAACAAGGTTGTAAATACAATCGAAGTTATTGAAGACAGGATAAACATCCTTTGCCAGATGATGGATAATCACGGCTCAAGCGTTGATCCGGTGTTGAGCGACGATGAAAAATCTAAACAAAAACAGCTATTATCCGGCCCCTCCAGCAACGGTGTTAATCAAAATCAAATCGATGAGATGTTTTAAAGGCAGGAGCATTTATTTTAAGAGCATTTATTTTAAGGGCCAGGACATTTAAATATTAAAGACATTTAAATATTAAGTTAAATATTAGGTTTGTAAATATTAAGTTAAATATTAGGTTTGGGTGAATTTTAATGCCAAGCCACCAATATTTCCCTGTTTATAAGTTCTTGATCACCCTGTTTATAAGTTCTTGCCCCAAAGCTTACCGACCCGCCAATCTAGGCTTGCTAACTCCTTTAGCCGGGTTCATAAAATCGGCACGAATTGGACCAGATGCCGCCAAATGGGGACCTTGAGCCAACCCCACCCCATCATCAACAAGGGTAAGAATATGCTGCTCTGTTGCAACGTTGCTCATTATCAAATCAACCTCGAACCTGTTCACATAGGCCGCAATATCTGCCGTATGAAAATCCGTATAAGTGGCTGGTTGATCAATAAAGCGTTTCGTATCGGCCCTGACGGATTTAACCCCCAATTCAAACAATTCCATATAGTTCAGACGCAAGGTGCGGCAATTGGAAAGGGAAAAACCTACCCCTTTTTTGATCATCTCCTGAACAATTTTTTTCTCTTTTTCTCCAAACCCGGCCCATTGTTCTTCAGGTATTAAAAAGCAAATATATTTGCCAACCGCACTATTGGCATCCAGCATGGACATCACCCGATCAGTCTCGCGGGATACGCGTAGGGTCGTGGCAGAAATACGGGGGTAAATTGTCACCGGATCGCCAGCAGTTAATGAGCGGCGGGCAAATGTGACTGCATCCACCAGCGCCAACGCTTCAATTTCTGCAACCAGAGCGCTGCCACCGGAAACGGGCATAAAATCCTCGGCCAAAGCCAGCTCCCCATCTTCCAAAAGCAAGCGAGGCACAAGATCATAGCCATGCACACGGCGCTGGGGTAGCGTAATTATCGGATCAATATGATGAATAATCCGATCTTCCCCCAAGGCCTCGCGCAACATTTCAAGGGGAATGACCGGCTCAACCGGTTTTGCCGGTTCCGCCACCACCTGCACCACATTTTCAGGTTGCGGATAGGTCTCGGTGGAAGCTTTATTGCGTTGCTTTTCCTCCATCTCGGCCAAACTCTCAGCCAATTGGCGCACAACTGTTCCCAAAACAGAAACATCACCCTCAAGAGCATCAAACCTTTTCTCTGGTTCCATATCCGCTAGTTCGTTCAGCCGGCGACTAAGGGTCTGACCAGCCTTGGCATCAGTTGCCAGCAATCTTGAAAGATCTTGAATAGAGCGCTCAATGCGCTGGATATCTCGCCGCTGTAATTGCCTTTGCAAAAAGAACAGCGCAAAGCCAAGCGCAATCAACCCGGCCAATACCGCCTGAATGGGGGTAAAGGTCAGGCCAAAGTAAACGCTCGCCGAGATAGCGATCGAAAACAATCCAATAAAAACATAGACGAGGCCGCGCAATTTAAATTCTCATCCGGTTTTGCTTCTTGAGTTTTGCATTAGTTTTTTGGGTTTTATATTAGTAAAGTTTTATAGGGCGTTTTCAATCACTAGACTTCAAAATCAGCCTGAAAACACAAAGATATACATCAGGAAGTATCAAAAACAAAATTCGGGGCATATCCAAAGTTTAATAGGCACCAGATTCGCACCTATAATCCTAACACCACAAGGCCAAGGAAAATAGGCTGCAATGTAATTTTGAAAAATCCGGGCGAACTATTTTACAAATTGGGGAAAACCAAACACTTTATTTACCCTGTTGCAAGAAAATGGCAGCTGAATTTTACAGTCAGTACCAAGACAGCAAACAAAAACCGGATGCTACAAATCATGCAATCTACAAAAAACATCAAAACTGTGTTGAGTTTTTTGATTATCGAAAAAGACGCAGTTTTTTGGCATCAAATGCAAAATAATTTACCGCACGAATTTGGCGATGGCAGTATTATCTTGCAGGCTGAAGATGAAAAACAAACAATTGCTATTTTACGGGACCAACAATTTGATATTGTTCTGGCTGATATCAAAAGCCTTTGTGGTGATAGCCCTTTAATTGAAAAGTCAATTTCTAAAATTTGCCGCCTGGCAGAAAAATCGCTGGTGATAGCAATCAGCAATGGCCGTTCGGTTTCTCTTGCAGTGGATGCCATGCGCGCTGGAGCCCATGATTTTATTGCCAAGCCACTTGATACAAAAACCTTTGCTACCCGCATTGCCGAACTTGGGCAACGCCACGGCCATGCAAAAACTCTAACTTCAAGTCTCAATACTACCGGCACAAACACCGGAGCTAAAAAATTTGAAGGTTTTGTCGGTAATTCGGCCCAAATGAATGCCATTTATCAACAAATCGAGCGCATGGCGCCCTCCAAAGAACCGGTTTTCATAACCGGAGAAAGCGGAACGGGGAAAAAAATATGCGCTCAAGCGATTCATTCGAAAAGCCCAAGGGCAAGCAAACCATTTATTACGATCAATTGCTCATCAATCCCCTACGAACTCTTGGAAAGTGAAATTTTTGGTGTTGTTAAGGGGGCGTATACAGGGGTCGACAAAGACCAAAAGGGAGGTGTTGAGAGGGCAGAGGGCGGTATTTTATTTCTGGATGAAATTGGCGAATTGGAGATGGGAATACAGACTAAATTGTTGCGTCTTTTGCAAACAGGAACCATCACTCGGTTCGGCGAAACAAGCACCCGCTCGGTTAATGTAAGGGTGATTTGCGCCACCAATAAAAACCCAATGCAGTTGATTGCTGCCAAGAAATTCCGTGAAGATCTGTTTTATCGTCTGCATGTATTGCCAATTCACCTGCCCCCTCTAAGGCAGCGTAGTGCGGATATTTTACCGCTAGCTAAATCTTTCCTACAAAGATTCAGCGTTCAAAAAAACAAAAATTTCACCGGATTTTCACTTGAAACAGAAAAACTGATTATCAGCCACGAATGGCGCGGCAATGTGCGTCAGCTGCAAAATCTTATCCAGAATATTGTTGTAATGTTTGACGGGCCTCTGGTTGACGAAAAGATGTTTTGTTCTGCCGGTGTGGAATTTCATTTAGATTCAGACATTTTTGCAGATCCGAATAATTTTGCTTCAAAGTCTCAGAATTGTATAAATATTGAGCCCATGTGGCGGCAAGAGCAAATTATCATAGAAACGGCAATTGCAAGGTATAATGGCAACATTTCGCTGGCCGCAGCCGCCCTTGAAATCAGCCCATCAACCATATATCGTAAAAAACAAGCTTGGGAACAGCTTCAGGCAAATTCCACCAACAGCAATATTTTTGTTGCATAGTTATTCTTGGTTATTCTTGGTTATTCTTAATTTTTCTGACCCTAGGTGTTGACCCATGAAACAAACCAGAGTTTTAAAGCAAGAGAGTGCAAACAAACACTCTCTTGGCGTGTGGATTGCATCGGGCTGGATATTTTTCTTTGCTGTTCTGTTCCTTACTTGGCGGCTAATACCTCAGGACATGACACTTGCAATCAATACACCAAGTGCTGTTTGGGTATTTGCCTTTGCACATTTGTTTTTTGCCAGTCTCATTCTATTTGTCGGGTTTTTAGCAGTTGGCGCAACACGCTGGCAGATCGAAACAAAAGATGCGTCTGCCAATCCGGCAACAGTGGAAAAAAATTCCTCGGACACAGACATTAACAATCGAATTCATACTCAATTTTTAAGTAATAGTACTGAGCAATTTGTCATGTTTTCGGCGGCCCTTCTGGCAGCCACACCATTTTTGACTCAATCCTATTTGCGAATCATCCCCCTTATGACTGTTTTATGGATATTTGGCCGTTTATTCTTCTGGGGTGGATATTGGTATACGGCATCGCGAGGATTACCAACTTACCCTCGCGCTGTGGGATTGGGGATGGGGTTGCTCTGCACCTTGGTTTTAGCCGCCATTGCGGCCATTGGTATAAGTTTGTATTTCCCCTCATTCACAACGCTGTTTGAGGCCACAAACTTAGGCGCAGCATCACTAAACCCCTCTATTTCCGGTATTATAAAACAGCCTGATACAATCGCTTCGGGAAGCAACCTGCTTCCAATAGGATTAATCAGTCTTATAGTTTTGATAATTTCAACCCTTGCCATATTTCCGCGCCCGGCGCCCCCGGTAATACCTATGGCACTAATCAGTATTATCGGGTGGGGTTGGTTGCTCGCTTCTGGAGCTATTCCAATCCGGTTCTAATATTCAAAAACAAAAACAAGCATCAGAGCAAGTTATAGATTTAGCACCATGTTGGATCGTCAAATTTGCATATAATCCACCCTTGTTTCTTGACTCCTGATACCAGCACTCTTATATCCTCGTTGAGCGTTGGCACTCTATAATATGGAGTGCTAACAAAAACTGACAAACCTAGTCTGGCCAAGCCAGCTTAACCACAAAAGGAGCGAACATGAGCTTCCGTCCACTTCATGACAGAGTAGTTGTGCAACGCGTTGACAGCGAAGAAAAAACAGCCGGTGGAATTATCATTCCCGACACTGTGAAAGAAAAGCCTTCTGAAGGCGTTATTGTTTCCGTTGGCCCAGGCGCGCGCGACGAGACAGGCAAATATATTACGCCAGATGTAAAAGCTGGCGATCGTGTGTTGTTTGGCAAATGGTCCGGCACCGAAATCAAAATCGACGGCGACGATCTGTTGATTATGAAAGAAAGCGACATCATGGGCGTGGTCGAGGATTAATCCCCACCCCTTTTATTTCAATTTAGATCAGGAGCTCAAAAATGGCTGCTAAAGAAGTTAAGTTTTCCACCGAAGCCCGCGACAAAATGTTGCGCGGCGTCAACGTTTTGGCCAACGCGGTCAAAGTTACCCTGGGTCCAAAAGGACGCAATGTAATTATTGATAAATCATTTGGCGCACCGCGTATCACCAAAGATGGTGTTACCGTTGCCAAAGAAATCGAACTTGAAGACAAGTTTGAAAACATGGGCGCACAAATGGTTCGTGCCGTTGCTTCCAAAACCAATGATGTTGCTGGCGATGGCACAACAACTGCTACCGTTCTGGCGCAATCTATTGTCAATGAAGGTGTCAAGGCAGTTGCTGCAGGCATGAACCCGATGGACTTGAAACGCGGTATTGATCTTGCGGTTAAAGACGTTGTTACGAACCTCATGGCTGCTAAAAAAACCATCAAAACCGAAGCTGAAATTGCTCAGGTTGGCACAATTTCCGCCAATGGCGAAAATGCAATTGGCGAGCAGATTGCCGATGCCATGCAGCGTGTTGGTAATGAGGGTGTTATTGCGGTTGAAGAAGCCAAATCCCTTGAAACAGAAACCGATGTTGTTGAAGGCATGCAGTTTGACCGTGGTTACCTGTCACCATACTTCGTGACCAACCCCGACAAAATGACTGCCGATCTGGAAGATCCGCTGATCCTTTTGCACGAGAAGAAACTCTCAAACCTACAGGCCATGTTGCCAATTCTTGAATCTGTTGTGCAAAGCCAGCGTCCATTGCTGATTATTGCCGAAGACGTTGATGGCGAAGCGCTTGCTACCCTCGTAGTAAACCGTTTGCGTGCCGGTCTTAAAGTTTGTGCAGTTAAAGCACCGGGCTTTGGTGATCGTCGCAAGGCAATGCTTGAAGATATTGCGATTTTGACCGGTGGTCAGGTGATTTCCGACGAATTGGGCATCAAGCTTGAAAACGTAACTATCGACATGCTTGGTACTGCCAAACGCGTTGATATTACCAAAGAAACCACGACAATCGTTGATGGTTCCGGCACCAAAGAAGATATTTCTGGCCGTGTTGAGCAAATTAAAGCTCAGGTTGAAGATACAACTTCTGATTATGACCGTGAAAAACTTCAGGAACGTCTGGCCAAGCTTGCCGGTGGTGTTGCTGTTATCAAAGTTGGTGGAGCAACCGAAATTGAAGTTAAAGAACGCAAAGATCGTGTTGAAGATGCTCTGAATGCTACTCGCGCTGCTGTTGAAGAAGGTATTGTTGCCGGTGGTGGCGTTGCCTTGTTGCGTGCTTCTTCTGCGCTGACAACCAAAGGTGCAAATGCTGATCAGCAGGCTGGCGTTAATATCGTTCGCCGCGCTTTGCAGGCTCCAATTCGCCAGATCGCCGAAAACTCCGGTGATGAAGGTTCTGTTGTGGTTAACAAGGTTCTTGAAGGCGAAACAGCAACCTTTGGCTATAACGCTCAAAGCAGTGAATATGGCGATATGATTGAAATGGGCATTATTGATCCGGTTAAAGTAGTTCGCACTGCTTTGCAGGATGCAACATCAGTTGCCTCGTTGCTGATCACTACCGAAGCCATGATTGCTGAAACTCCCAAGGAAGACGCTCCCGCTATGGGCGGCGCACCTGATATGGGTGGCATGGGCGGCATGGGTGGTGGCATGGGCTTCTAAGGAAACCCTCTACCTCTACACCAATTGCTGGTTTGATTTTTCCCAATCTCGAACTGCAAAATCAAGGCGCGCCGCTATCGGTGCGCCTTTTTTATTTCGATTACGTTGAATTAAGATTCATGTTGATTTGCTGAGGCTCGCACCAGTTCACAGTCTGAATACAATAAGCTGCGATCCGGTTTAACCGGACAAAAGCAAGCGGATTGCCATGACCAGAGACACGATTACCACCAGTGGTCGAATAAATTTGCCACCAAAGCGCATGCCGGTTTTTGCCCCCAGAAATCCACCAAATACCTGACCTAAAGCCATGGCTATGGCGATTTGCCAAACTACATCTCCTGATGGAATAAACAGCGCAAGCGAAGCTGCATTTGAGGTAAAATTTAGAATTTTGGTGTGGGCTGTGGCTTTTATTATTCCCATGCCAAACAAGGTAACAAAAGCAATGGTGAAAAATGAACCTGTTCCGGGGCCAAATATTCCATCATAAAATCCAATTACAAATCCTAATACCGGAACGAATATGGTAAAATCCAGTCTTGATATTTTATCCATATCATCAAGTTTTGGCGCAAAAATGAAATATAGCGCAATCAAAATCATCGCAAAAGGAACAAGAGTTTGCAACAAACCCGTATCAATGGATTTTACTACCATAGTCCCCAAAAATGCGCCGGCAAATGTTGCGGTGATAGCAATCAGTAGCTGACGAATTTTTACGTAACCATTACGCCAAAAAGTAAATGCTGCCACACATGTGCCTGTCATCCCCTGAAATTTGTTGGTGGCAAGGGCTGCAACCGGAGAAAGACCCGCCATTAACAAAGCTGGCAAGGCAATTAAGCCGCCACCTCCGGCGACTGCATCGACAAAGCCGGAGACAATTCCAACGCCGGCTAAAATTGCCAGCAAAGAGGGGTCAAAAAACAGCAAGTCCAACAAGGAATTTCCAATTTTTACTAGCAGGATCAATACACCTGTTAGGAACTTTGGGAAATGTTAGCAAGATGCTGGCATGATTGGACAAAGTTTTTTGAACCTCTGGAGAAAAAATATGGATAATACCTATCGCGGACACCGCGTTGCAGTGGTTTTGCCTTGCCATAACGAGGAAATAGCCATCGCTAAAGTTATAAAAGATTTTCGAAAGGCGGTTCCTGCTGCACAGATTTTTGTCTTTAATAACGCATCAACAGACAAAACCGGTGAAATAGCAAAAAAGGCAGGGGCAAAAGTTATTTTTGAACCAAACAAGGGCAAGGGCAATGCGGTCAGGAGGATTTTTGCCGATGTGGAGGCGGATATCTACATCATGGCAGATGGCGACGGCACCTATGATGCAAGCATGGCCCCCACCCTTGTCGACAAGCTGATCGATAGCAGGCTTGATATGGTTGTAGGAGTGCGTAAGCCGGAAGAAAAAGGCGAGGTCTATCGGTTTGGCCACAGTTTTGGCAATCGACTGCTTACCGGAACAGTGGCAAAGATTTTCGGGGCCGGTTTTTCCGATATGCTTTCGGGTTATCGGGTATTTTCACGTCGGTTCGTAAAGTCGTTCCCTGCCCTTTCAAGGGGATTTGAAATTGAAACCGAATTGACTATTCACGCTCTGGAACTAAGGGCACCCTATGCGGAAATTGAAACCACATATTTTTCCCGAGCAAAAGGGTCAACCAGCAAACTATCGACCTATAAGGACGGTGCTCGCATATCCAAGGCAATCTTGCGTCTGCTAATTCGTGAACGGCCGCGACAGGTTAATCTGCTGCTGGCATTATCCATGGTTATCGCTTCATTTGTTCTGGGATTGCCAATTATCTTTGAATATTTGCAGACCGGTCTGGTGCCACGTTTTCCAACCGCATTCCTTGCTGGAATGATAATGCTTGGTGCGATGCTTGTGGCTGTTTGTGCGGTTATTCTTGATAGTGTTGTTACAGGTCGCTCGGAGGCCAAGAGGTTGATTTATCTAAGTGTTACCGGTGTTCGACCCAAAGAATAGTTCAAGTAATAATTCTTGGATTCTGCATTTTCACCAACCAAAGACAAAAGGATTTATCTGGTGAGGCAATCTTTTTTCTTGCGGTTTTCCCTTGTGGGCATTGGCGGATTTATCGTTGATGCCGGTGTGCTTTTGTTGCTCAATACTATTGTTGGCCTATATTGGGGACGGCTGATTTCGTTTGCCTTGGCAGTAATAACCACATGGCTGCTAAATCGCAGTTTTACCTTTGATGCGTCAAATACCCATAAAAGTATGCGCAAGGAATTCGGCCAGTATTTCATGGCCATGATAGTTGGGGGCAGCGCCAATTACGGAGTGTATGCCGGATTGGTATATTATATTGATCTGCTAAAACAATGGCCAATTATCGGAGTTGCAATCGGGAGCATTGTCGGATTGCTTATAAATTTTTCACTGGCAAAAAACTGGATTTTTTCCAGCCGCAACTAGCAAGAACTACTGGAAAAACATCTTGGTTAGAGCACTCGGTCAAGCCTAAAGCGTGTCTAGCAAAAAGTGGGAACCGGTTTTTGGGTTAAAGAGACGCGAAAATAAATAAATAAAGCATGTCAAGTGAATGAGAATGAACGTGACATGCTTTAGGTTTTAGCAAAAGCTGCGATAATATTTTGCAATGCCGCTTGCTGCTGCTTATCAAAAGTAGCGGTTTTGGAAACAACTAGATTGGCCTGACTTTGCAAAATCAAACCATCCTCAAGAATTTTTAGCCCGTTGGCCTTAAGGGTAGAACCGGTTGAAGTAATATCAACAATCAAATCGGCAGCACCTGAGGCAGGGGCAGCTTCTGTGGCCCCAAGGCTTTGAATAATCCTATATTCTGCAATGCCATGACGGGCAAAATAGCGGCGAGTAAGATTGACATATTTGGTCGCCACCAGCAGCCAGCGCTCTCTTTTGGTAGAAAAGTCCGCCGCCACATCAGAAAGATCGTGCATTCGCCACACATCAATCCACGCTTCGGGAACAGCGATTACCACATCGGCCTGCCCAAAACCCAAAGAAGAGGCAAAATCCACCTTTTGCGCCCCGTTTTCAGCCGCTTCATAAATAAGGTCAGCACCGGTCACGCCAAGGTGCAAATTACCACGAATAAGTTCGCGGGCTATTTCGCCGGCCGATAAAAACCGCACGATAATATCTTTACTGCCTGTAATTTCACCCTGATAAGAGCGGGCGCCGCCGGGGCGAGTGATGTTTAGGCCCGCTTTTGCAAAAGACTCTCTGGTTTGCTCTTCCAGTCGCCCTTTGGAGGGAACTGCCAAGATTAATTCAGTCATTTTGCTGCCCCTTGCATTTTGCTGCCCCTTGCATTTTACTGCCCCTTGCATTTTGCCGCCTCCTGCTCAAGCCGGTTAACCCAAAGAGCACCACCGGATGCAGCTATTGCCGTCTTTGCCCCAAGGGCCTGCAAAAGCCGGTCATATTGCCCGCCTGAAGCCAAACTCTTGTTATTTTCTCCGGATAACTCAAAAACCAGACCGGTATAATAATGCAGGCGCGGAGAAAATCCCAGCTCCAGTATTATTGGCGAATCTGGAAAAAATTTTGATAGCTCTTGTGCCTGCTGCTGGAAAATATCCAGCTGGGTATCAAGGGAAAGACCGGCTTGGTCAAAGAGTTTTTTTACCTCTTTAATGGCAATTTCCGGCTTGGCAGAAATCGCCAGATAATTGCGCAAAATTTCAATGGTCTTTTTGGGCACTCTGGCCGCCGCCATTGCCTGTTTTTCCAAATAGCGCTCGGCAATATCGCTGGGCAAACGCCCCTCGACCAGTGATAGACCATCATCAAGCATCTGCTTTGTAATGGTTTTTATCAATTGCTCGCGAGATGGTTCTTCTTCAGCAATTTCAACATCTAAATTTGGCTCGTAAGCACCAGACAAACGCTGCAAAAGGGAAGCCATGGCATTGGTACTGCCAAAACGGCGCCGCAAACGTGGACGCCAAACATCCGGCATATCCAAAGCATCAAGCAAAGCCTCGAATAATGCTATGGAACCCAAACGGATTTTGGGGGATGAAATATTATAAATATTTAGGCCATCACGCACAAAAGCAAACACCCGATAAAGGGCAATATCAGCATCTTTGTGTGCTATCAGTTCCAGACCCACCTGCTCAAATTCGCAAGGCCCTGCGGGGCGCTGGCGGAATATCGAACCAAGATAGCCATAAGCTGCCGGACTTTGGGGCGCAGAATTATTGCCAGCACTTTTAATATGCTGCTGGGCAATGGGCAGGGTAAAATCGGGGCGCAGGCAATATTTTGACCCGTCCGCACCATCGGTCAGCAATAGGCGGCGGCCAAATTCTTCCCCCGCCAGATCGAAATAATCGCTGGCCGGAAGCAGGGTTGCAGGATTGATCAATGTGGCACCACTATTAGTTAATAGTGCTAAAAGCTCCTCTCTGCTGTTTTGCTTTGCAATCATTGGAAATTCCACATTTTATAATTATTGACTACGGTCATTTATTTATTGCAGATCAATTTATTTGACCGTAGTCACTTTATGTTGATGTTGGCAAGCCGGTTTTTAACTGCCTCAAGTTTTTTAATCTCGGCAACCAACTGATCGCGCTTAACCTCGAACTGGCCGGGGCGCTCGCTTTTCCATGTTTCATTATCCTTGATGGCAGCGGCGGCTTTTTTGCCCTCATGCAAATCCTTGATCTGGATGATACCTCGCTCGCGCTCGTCTGATCCCTGAATAATCGCTGCTGGAGAATTTCGCCGGTCGGCATATTGTAATTGTTTGCCAAAATTTTTCGGATTGCCCTGATACATTTCAGCTCTGATTCCAGCAGCGCGCAATTCGGAGACCATTTTTTGATATTCGCCCACTTTATCGCGATCCATAACACAGACCACCACCGGGCCGGGTAATTCGCTATCATCTAGCTTGCCAAGATTTTTCAGCGCTGTCATCAAACGCGATACACCGATGGAAAATCCGGTTGCCGGCACTGACTGACCGGTAAAGCGCGAAACAAGCCCGTCATAGCGCCCACCGCCGCCAACCGAGCCAAACTGCACCTTTTGGCCCTTTTCATTGGTGACATCAAAGGTCAGCTCGGCCTCATAGACCATGCCGGTATAATATTCGAGACCACGGACACAGGAGGGGTCGATGCGGATGCGGTCTTCTCCGTAACCGGCGGATTCAATAAGCTTACGCACCGCATCAATTTCAGAAAACCCAGAGTTCCAAACTGAATTTTGCCTAATTTGCTCCTCCCAGTTCATCAACTGGTCGAATTCCACTTCGCTGTCACTCTCGTGAAAACGGCGATTGGTCAACACTCCGATTGTAAATTCGGTCTGGCCCTCATCCAATCCCGCACCTTGAGTAAAATCGCCGCTCTCGTCCTTGCGGCCCTTACCGAGCAGCAATTTCACGCCCTCGACGCCAAACTTGTCGAGTTTATCGATGGCACGCAGCACGGCGAGCTTTTGCGCTTCTTCAGTCACCCCGATAGCTTCGAGCACCCCGTCGAGCACCTTGCGATTATTGACCCGAATAACATAATCGCCGCGTTTTATGCCCAGCGCCTCCATAGTGTCGGCCATCATCATCGCCATTTCAGCATCGGCGGCCACGCCGGGCGCGCCTACAATATCGGCATCGAACTGCATGAACTGGCGAAAGCGTCCCGGCCCCGGTTTTTCGTTTCTAAAAACCCATCCCTGTCGATAGGTGCGATAGGGCATATTTATTTCATTGAAATTCTGCGCCACATGGCGGGCCAAAGGCGCTGTGAGATCATAGCGCAGGCTCATCCATTGCTCGTCATCATCTTGAAGCGAGAACACTCCGGCATTGGGCCTATCAGTATCGGGCAAAAACTTGCCCATGGCATCGCTATATTCAAAAAACGGGGTTTCAACCGGATCAAAGCCATAAAGCTCATAAACGGAGCGGATTTTGGCCACCATTTGATCGGTAGCGCGAATATCGGCAGAGGATCGATCAGCAAAGCCGCGAGGAAGCCGCGCCTTGGGTTTGAATTTTTTTTGTTTTTTAGCCATTTGGAACAACCTGAATATCTGGGCGCGTATAATTGCGCTGTTCCTAGCCCAATGGGGGAAGCAGGGCAAGCAAAGGAAATAATGATGCTATTTTTACGCCCCTGATTGTGACCTGATTTGCGGGCGCTCAAAGGCATCGCGCTCTGCTTCTATTTCTGCACGACAAAAACAATCTTGCGTATGATCATTGACCAGACCCATGGCCTGCATAAAGGCATAACAGGTGGTGGGCCCAACAAATTTGAAGCCACGCCTTTTCAGGTCTTTTGACAGGGCAGTAGAAATTTCGGTAGTGGCAATTTTTTTTAGGCTTTCCCAGCTAAAATCCGTCGGGCGGCTGGATTGGGGCGGCTCAAAACTCCAGAAATAGGCGGCAATGGAGCCAAATTCTTCGCGCATTTCCAAGGCTTTTTGCGCATTATTGATGGTCGCGTTGATTTTGCCCCGATGGCGAATAATAGAAGCATCCTGCAACAGGCGCTCCACATCTGTCTCATCAAATTTTGCCACTATTTCAAAATCAAAGCCGGCAAAAGCGGTGCGAAAATTCTCGCGCTTTTTCAATATGGTTATCCATGACAGGCCGGACTGAAAACCCTCGAGGCAGATTTTTTCAAACAGGCGAATGTCATGATTTACCGGGCGACCCCACTCCCTATCGTGATAGGGACCATATAGGGGATCCGACCCAGCCCACGGGCAGCGAACGCGAATACTACTAATCAAATTTCACCTCAAGCATTGACATTTTTATTTCTATATTCTTATTGGAAAAAATCTGGTTTAAACTATTAGTTGCATAAAAAAATTGCAACGCCTTCGGGGGGGAGCAAAGTTTGATTATCAGTTTGGACTTGAGTGCACTTATCGTTGACGACAATGAATATGCCCGTGCTTTGGCCAAGGATGCGCTGAAAAAAATGGGTCTGAAATCTATTTTTTGTGCCAAAGACGCAACAACCGGCTTGCAACTGGCCCAAAATAATGTTTTGGATTTTGTATTGCTGGATTGGTATATGCCAGACATAAACGGGGCCGGTTTTGTGCGCCTTGTACGTGGCGGGCAGGCCGGATGTTCGCCAGATTTGCCCATTATTGTCACCACAGCCTATGCAACGCGGGAAAATACCCGCCGTATTCGTGATCTTGGCCTAAAAGAAATTCTGGTCAAGCCATTTGATAGCAGGCAATTGGTAACAGCTATTTCGTTGGCCCTGAAAGGCCAGCCATCCGGTGATGCAAAACCAGAGCCAAGAGACGAAAACAATCAGATTTTACTTTGAAAAACACCAAAAGTAAAAATTTGAACCCAGCACTGCCAAGTTGTAAAAACACCCCCCCTTTCTTGCATATTGATACAATTTTTATCGTAATCATTACTTTTATTTAGGAGTGTTTTGATACGCACGGGTAATATCTTTTTCAGGCTGGAGCTGTGCCGTGATAAAATATAAAAATACTGCCAAAGATTTTTTGTCCGATGAACGGGGAGTTTTTGCGGTAATTTTTGGGCTTATGTCCATAATTTTAATTGCTGTCAGTGGCGGAGTTGTTGACTTTGTTAACGTACAAAATGCCCGCTCAATGGCCCAGACAGCAATCGATTCAACAACCTTATCACTGCAACCTACAATTTTTACCAATAGCGAAGCGCAGATTCTGGCGCTCGCAGAACCAATCCTCATTGAACGCCTAAGCACCATAAATGTTAGTGTTGACCTGGAAACAGTTACTATCAATCCTGATCAGGGAACCTTGTTTATGGAAGCACGCCTAAACGTCCCCCTGTCATTTCTAAGCCTTGTGGGGGTTTCAAACATGAATACACGAGTTTCTTCCCAGGCAACCAGAAAACAACTTTTTCTGGAAGTAGCCATGGTTTTGGACAATTCCGGCTCGATGAACTCGTATTCACGCATGACAAATTTAAAGACTGCGGCCAGCAATGCAACAGAAATTTTGTTTGATGGCGCAGCCACCTCGACAACCACAAAAATTGGCATAATTCCATTTACCAGCTTCGTAAATATTGGCGCCAACAATGCCAATTCTCCATGGATTGATAACGCAGGGAACTCCTCGATTGCACCGGACAATTTCGATAATGATAATAATGATTCAACCCCGTTCTTTGGCCCGGTTAATCGCCTTGCCCTCTACAACCAATTAAGCAATGCCCAATGGGGCGGTTGTGTCGAGGCCAGACCCCATGAACAAATAGCGGGAACCAGTACAAATCTGGATACCGATGATATTGAGCCAATTGCTAACAACCCTGACACATTATTTGTCCCATCCTTCTCCCCCGATACTCCCGATAGCTGGGCTGGGTGGCAAAGTGATTATGAGAACGATTCTTCTAACTGCCCAGAACTATCCGGGGCCTCGGATAGGGAGCGGCAAGAACGCCTGTGTAAATATCAAGGGAGCATCGATACTTCATCCTGGGGACCAAATTTTGATTGTCCTAGCACCCCTATATTGCCCCTAAGCGATCAAAAATCGGATATCCTCACTGCAATTGACGATATGGATGCCGGTGGTGCCACCAACATTCATATGGGAGCAATCTGGGGCTATCGGGTACTTTCATCAACAAGGCCATTTATTGAAGGGCGCCCATATGATCCGGATACCAAGAAGGTATTGATAATTATGACTGACGGGGAAAATACAATGTATGCCGCAAACAATATGAATGGTGCATATTATTATTCTCCTTATGGATTTCCGGTTAACGAGAGGATTGGCGCCCTTGGCTGGAGTAATAACCAGTTACGAAGTGAAATGAACAACAGAACCATTGAATCGTGCACTAATGCCAAGGCGTCAAATATTGTTATCTACACAATAGGTCTGGATCCACCAAACTCCACCACCCAATCCATGCTGGAAGATTGTGCATCTAGTCTGTCACAAGCTTTCTTTCCTGAAAACCCAAGCGAACTGGATGATGTATTCGCACAAATCGCCAACCAGCTTTCGGCTCTGAGAATCGCCCAATAGGAATTGTTCCCCATATTTAAGGGCGTCAATATATATTATATACCAAAATATTTATTGAAACAGCGGGGGCATGCCAGACATCCGGCCAAGACATCCGGCCAAGACATACGGCCAAGACATCCAGCCAAGACATCCGGCTTGATAAATTTCGCTTAAATTAATGGTACCGCCTCCCTGAATCGAACAGGGGACCTCTAGATCCACATTCTAGCGCTCTAACCAACTGAGCTAAGGCGGCACACATATTCCATCGCTGGACGGGCGGAACATATGACCAAGAACAGAAGCTGACAAGAGTATAAAATAGCTTATTTCACCCTTGAGGCAACAAATAACAAAAATCCCCGTATTTTAACCATGCTTTTGATTGTAGGCGCTATTGTGTTCTGGAAATCTAGACCCAATAGCTGCGACAATGTATCTAAAAGAGGATAAAATACGCCAAATCGTCCTATTTTGGTGAATTTTCTAAAATATAGCAGCAAAAACTACGCAAAAAAGCAAAACCGCCTAGCCATTAAATTTACTGCACAACGCCAAAAGATCGCCCAATTATGAATAATGAGTGGAAAAAATCACCGGGAGCGCAATTAATTGCGGACTATGAAACTCACGTGAGGCCCGCCTGGCTGTGGGACGGGGAAGGTATTGAGCTAATATGGCGCAATGATGCCGCTCGCCTTTTTTTAGCGACTGAAAAAAATGGTAAACTAAAACTTAATAAACTTGCGGTGCCAATTGCCGGACAAGTAAGGCGACTATTGCGGTTGGGTACTATAGGGCTACCCAGTCTGTCACGGGTCAGATTTCTGGTCGGGGGGAAACCTCTATCCGCTACCTGTTCATGCACTCCAATAATATTGGAAAACTCCCAGGCCGGCTTGATGATCGTTGCTGTTGATCCTGTCAAAAAGAAATTGTTCAAAAAACTCGAACAGCCAAATCCAAACCCCGGGTCCATCTATGACAGCAAAAGCAAAAATGGTGAAAATCAACCCGAAACAGCCACAAAAACAAAGCCTGCACTCTCAGAACAAAAAACTTCAACAAATTTTTCCAATGTCGATAAAAGTGGCGCTTTGAGCAAACTTATAAAGCAGCTCGATAAATCAAATACTATTTATGAGCCATTGGATAGTGATGAAGAAATCAACTCAAAGGATTTGATGCACAAAAATTCAAAACCGGAATCAATTTTTACTCCCCCAACAACCGATGAAGACAATATACAAGTTGCTCCGGATCTTTGGCGGATCTCTGGGCATGGTTTTGAAAAAATCGGCACCGAGCCAACAGACAAACAAACATTGCCCCCCTTGCATTCAGACGGACAAATTGGTGATTTTTCTGCTAATCCTGTTTCTCTTGAAAACTCGGCCAAAAATTCTGCCGAAAGCCCTGAAAATTCCGGAATTCAACAAACCCTGAATTCAGATGAAAACAATACTGATCTGGATCAAGTTGCGCGCTATAATTTCAAAAAACTGGGCCTAATTCTGGAAGGTAGCGTTGGTGACAACAACAAAAATGTTTCCACGGATTCAGTTGATTCAAGCGAAGACCTTACAGAAAATAGCAAACCGGAATCTGTGATTTCGACACCCAAAAACATAAAAACCATTGCCCTTTCAGACGAGATGCTGGTGCTTAACCGCCTTCCGGTCGGGATATTGATTTTTAAGGATCAAGACATTTTGTTTGCCAACCGCGCCCTTGCGGACATGGTCGGCAATTCATCCATTTCGGTATTGAAAGCTAACGGGCTGGCGGCCATTTTTCCCCGCATTGAAGATCAAAGCAGCCCCATTGGCCCGGTGTTGGCCATAATAGATATGGATGGAAACGAAGTTCAGGTTAGCGCCCGATTGCAAAAGATTAACTGGCATGGAACCCCTGCCCTTATGCTATCGGCCCAGAAAAATTCCACTAATCAGGACGTTTTTGAAACCGCAAAAACCATGGTACGTTCCATTGCTGAAGCAAGAAATGAAGGGTTTATAGAAATAAACCGCAACGGAATTATCAGCAACCTTTCTCAAAAAGCGGGGCAATTATTAAACCGCGATCCCGAGGCAATCGTTAGCAAGCCTTTTGCCGATTTTATAAGAATTGAACAGCGCCCTGCGCTTCGAGAGTTTTTCGAGCAAGAAGCCAAAACCGCCCACACAAAATTGCCCCGCATTGAATTGTCATCACAAAATAACCAGTTGGAATTCGAGATTTTTACTAGCGGAAATGCCGGTATAGTCAAAGAGTATTTTGGTACTTTCAAGGAAAAAGAAAAACCCGTTGCTCCTGAGCAAATCAGCAAGCGGGATAACAAAACATCATCAATATTACTAAACCGCCTCAGCCGAGGCATAAGAAGGCCGTTAAACACCATATTGGGTTTTTCGGGTTTGATTGGATCTGAATCCTTTGGTAAAATTGATAATCCACGATATGTGGAATATGCTCGCGATATAGAGACTGCAGGCAGTGAAATAGAACGCCTTACCGATGAGATGGATGAATTCAGCCGCCTGGAAGCCAGAGATATTCCGGCCCAAGGAGGCGCTTTTGATCTTAAAGAATTGCTTGAGGAATGCATATCACTTGTGCGCAATCAGGCCAGCATCCGGCAGGTTATTGTTCGAAGTGCAATATCGCGCCAATTGCCAAATATTCTGGCCGACAGGGCATCCATACGTCAGGCAATTCTAAATCTGTTGGCCAGCGCCATTGCGCAAACACCCGCAGGAGCAAAAGTAGTGCTTTCAGCACAAATCGAAGATGATGGATCGCTGGGAATACATGTTCGAGATTCCTCGAGCGGTCCCAAGGGCATTGACGACAGGTTCGTAGTATTTCGCGAACGTGACGAACGTGGAGAAGAGGCCATGGTTGCAATGAAATCAACAATGGGGCTGGCCTTGACCCGCTCCTTGATATCAGTAAATTCGTGCGCCCTGCATGTGGACCCATCAGCTGGTAAAGGCACCTTGATGTCGGTGGTTATCCCCGTTGAGTTGATAAAATAGCATTTTCATATCGCGACAAAGTGACACAGCAAGCAATGAAAAACCGAGGGGCCTAGCCAGTTGAAAAACAAGCAAATTCTACTTGCTAATTCGAACCATTCTAAACTGGCAACGTCATATAAGCCTTTGTTTTTCAATTACTTATTGACTATCCACCTCTAAACTATAAAAATCATGTTGCTTGCTTGGGACCTTTACTCCCATGGAAACAGGAGATTTTTATGAAAAGCACTTTTAAACTGGCAGCCATTGCTGCCATTACCACCATATCCGCCTTTACCCTCACCCCCGTTCTGGCAAATTCCAATCTGGTCAATATTTATTCCTACCGCCAGCCCGAGCTTATTGCTCCGGTTCTGGATGCGTTTACCCAAAGCACCGGCATTCAAACCAGAGTTTTGAACTTGAAGGACGGGATGGTTGAACGCTTGAAAGCCGAGGGAATTAATTCACCGGCAGATATTATTTTAACCGTTGATATCGGGCGCCTTGTCGGCGTTAAGGAGGGAGGGGTAACCCAGCCTGTAAACAGTGAAATAATCAATGCCAATATACCTGAACAATATCGGGATCCGGATGGAGAATGGTTTGGTTTAACCTTGCGCGCCAGAGTAGTTCTTGCCTCCAAGGATCGGGTTGAACAAGATTCCATAACCTATGCAGAACTCGCCGACCCGAAATGGAATGATCGTATTTGCATCCGTTCTGGTCAGCATCCCTATAATGTTGCCCTGTTCGCCTCCATAATCGCTAATGAGGGAGAAGCGACAGCAAAAGAATGGCTTATAGGTTTAAAAGACAATCTGGCCCGCTCACCGGTTGGTAATGATCGCGCCCAGGTTCAGGGTATTTATTCGGGCGAATGTGATCTGGCTATCGGTTACACCTATTATATGGGCCTGATGCGCACCAACGAAAAAAACCCGGAACAAAAAGACTGGGAAGCTTCGGTAAAAGTTTTATTCCCCGACCAGAATGGTCGCGGAACCCATGTAAATCTTTCGGGAATGGCTATGGCCAAAAATGCTCCAAACCCTGAAAACGCATTGGCTCTAATGGAGTTTTTATCAAGTGCCAAGGGACAGGAAATCTATGCGGAACAGGTTTTTGAATACCCGATTGCTCCAGGCTCGGAGCCATCTGAAATAACCAAAAGCTATGGGGAGCTGGTTGCCGATACCTTGCCGCTTACCGAAATTGCCCGCCTTAGAGCTGCTGCTTCACTGTTGGTTGATGAAGTAGGGTTTAATGACTAGTATCCTGACCTCACAGTGTATTGAAGTTTTTAGGATTTGCATTAGTCTTGAACAATAATTCCAAGCATATTTCAGCCAAAAACGGTGATGAAAAGGTGCGTGCCAAAACGGTGCGCACTTTTTCCTTGTCCGGAAGTAGCTGGCTAACAGGTGGGGCCGGACTGGTAGCCATGCTTGTAGGCATGCCAATAATTGCCCTGATATTCATGGCCGCATCTGGCAACCTGCAAAGCCTTTCCAGTTTAAGCTCGTCTGTTTTGCCCAAGGCCTCCCTAACCACAATATTGCTGTTGGCCGGTCTGGCCGTTGTCGCCGGATCAATCGGGGCAATTTCAGCCTGGTTAATATGTTTTTTTGAATTTCCGGGCCGCAAAATTCTCACATGGGCCTTGATGCTGCCCCTGGCGGTACCAACCTATATCAGTGCCTATACATTTACCGAGTTTTTTACATTTACCGGACCGGTACAAAGCCTTGTGCGCCAGCTTGGCGGCTTCAGTTCGGCCCGCGATTATTGGTTCCCAGAAATCCGCTCGCTGGGCGGGGCAATTATAGTGCTTTCACTGGTGCTCTACCCCTATGTTTATCTTAGCGTTCGGGCATTATTTGTTATTCAGGGGCGACGGGGGATTGAAGCCGGAATTATGCTGGGAGCAAATCAGGGGCGGATATTGACATCAATATTGCTGCCACTGGCCCGTCCTGCACTGGCCTTGGGAATAATTTTGGTAATGATGGAGGCGATAAACGATATTGGCGCCATGGACTATCTGGGTGTGCAAACCCTGACATTTTCGATCTTTTCCATCTGGGTAAATCAGGGCGATGCTGCCGGATCAGCCCAGCTTGCCCTTGTGTTGTTGTTTTTGGTTATGGGCTTGATCGGGCTCGAGCGCTGGGTACGGCGCAAACAACGTTTTAACGAGCGCAACCAAAGCCCGCAGCCAGCTTTTGAGCGCATAAAACTTACGGGCTGGAAGAAAGCCATTGCCAGCTTTTTATGTCTGGTTCCGGTTGGGCTAGGGTTTGGTGTTCCCTTTATCACCCTGAGCAATTATGCCAGCCGATATATGTTGTCAGGGTTTAACCAAAGAATGCTGGAGGCGTTGGCCACAAGCATTATTCTGGCAGCAATCGCGGCCTTTATCACCGTTTTGCTGGCAATTTTTCTCAGTTATGCAGTACGGGTAAGGCCTACAAGAACCATGGGATTTCTGGTGAGGTTTGCCTCTGTTGGCTATGCCATGCCCGGCACCATCATTGCCCTTGGAATATTCTTGCCCATCGCCAATTTTGATAATTTTGTCGACGCAATGCTGCGCGAATGGCTTGGCATTTCCACCGGTTTGTTAGTCACCGGATCAGGCGCCACACTGGTCTATGCTTATATTGTCAGGTTTATGGCCGTGGCTGAAGGTTCGATTGATGCCGGCTTTAAAAAAATACCGCCAAATCTGGATAGCGCCGCCCGCTGTTTTGGCTATTCGCGCTGGCAGACCTTAAGGATCATCCTTTTACCCTTGCTAAGACCGGCGATAATTACCGCTGCACTGCTGGTATTTATCGATAGTCTAAAAGAACTTTCTGCAACATTAATGCTGCGCCCGTTTGGCATCGAAACCACTGCTATATATATTCATGATTTAGCTTCAAGGGGGCGTATCGAGCAGGCCGGAACCGCTTCCTTGCTGCTGGTTCTCGTGGGGATTATTCCGGTGATATTATTGGCCAGAACCATGGCGGGTAACAAAAACCGCGCGTTGGGTAAATGATTTTATTCAAGCGGTCTGCCATCTTGATCAAAGCGGTATAAATGACCTTCTTTAGCGCTAATTTCTACCATTTCTCCCGGTTTGCGGACTGATTTGCCGCTTTGGCGCACCACTATAGGTGTTTCAGAGCCAACATTGACATAGATAAAACTGTCGGAACCAAGGTTTTCCGAATGGATAACTTTTCCACTCCAATCACCCTTTTCAACAATGTCCATATGTTCGGCCCGCGCTCCCAAAGTATGGGCATTAAACTTTTTTGCCAGATCGCCAGTAAAAAAATTCATCTTTGGCGAACCGATAAAACCGGCGACAAAAATTGAATTGGGATTATCATAAAGCTCCATCGGCGTTCCGACCTGCTCGACTATGCCATCGCGCAAAACAACAATGCGATCGGCCATGGTCATCGCTTCAACCTGATCATGGGTAACGTAAATCATTGTAGTATCAGGTAACGATTCCGCAAGCTCAGCAATTTCCATGCGCATCTGCACCCTAAGGGCCGCATCAAGGTTTGACAGGGGTTCATCGAACAAAAACACTTTGGGATTGCGCACAATGGAGCGGCCAATGGCAACCCTTTGGCGCTGCCCACCCGAGAGTGCTTTGGGCAAGCGGTCAAGATATTCGGTTAATTGCAGTTTTTCTGCCGCCTCGTTTACCAGAGCAACAATTTCATCCTTAGGAGTTTTTTTCAACTTTAGGGAATAGGCCATATTATCAAAAACACTCATATGCGGATAAAGAGCGTAGGACTGAAAAACCATCGCAATACCGCGTTTGGAGGGAACTATTTCATTCACCCTCTTGCCTTCAATTTGCAGCTCGCCACTGGTAATTTCCTCAAGACCGGATATGCAACGCAACAGGGTTGATTTTCCGCACCCGGAGGGGCCGACAAAAACGATAAATTCGCCAGATTTTATATCAAGATTGATATTTTTAAGAACCTCAACACCACCATAGGACTTGTTAAGATCAATAATTTTTAGCTCCGTCATGCGGTCCCCCTCCACAGGATTATTGTTCTAGTATAACAAAAGTCGCCTAGCCATTAATCATAAACACCCAGTCACTCTATGGGGCCAACAATCGCGCCATAGGCAGGCAAAGAAAGTAAATCGCCACTAGGTGAGGCAATGGATCCCGGAGCCAGATTTTTACCCAGTTTTATATTTTTTGGCAGGGCAAATTCTTCTTCATCTAATGACATGTTAAATGCGCAAAGAATTTTTTCGCCATTAATTTGGCGAACAAAGGCCAAAACATTACCACTGGTTTCCAGCAAGTTGATTTCTCCCTTTATAAGGGCTGGCTGACTTTTTCTGTAACCAATATAATCGCGATAAAATTTTAATAGCGAATCCACCCCTTCGCGTTCTTGCTGATCAACGGCACGGTCCATATGATCGGCGGGTACTGGAAGCCAGCTTTTTGGTGCTGAAGTAAAACCCGCCAAATGCGAATGGGCCTGCCAAACCATAGGCGTGCGACAACCATCACGCCCTTTGAAATTGGGCCAAAATTCGATTCCATAAGGATCCGTAAGCTCTTCAAAAGCAATCTCGGCTTCTGTAAGGCCCAGCTCCTCGCCCTGATAAAGGCAAACAGAGCCGCGCATCGACAATAACAACATGATGGCAAGGCGCGCAAAACGCTCCTCGTCACCATGCTTTGACCAGCGGGAAATATGGCGCACAACATCATGATTGGAAAACGCCAGACACTGCCAGCTATCTGTGGCCTCATTATCTATTTTTATTGCGTCTCTAAAATTTTCAACATCAAAGCTGCCACCAAGAAAATCAAACGTATAGGCCATATGCAATTTATCATTACCAGCCGTATATTTGGCCATCAGCTCATGTTGGCGCTGGGCATCTCCCACCTCGCCAACACTTGTGGTGCCGGGAAACTCATCCAGAAGTTTTCTAAATCTAGTCAGGAACTGCAAATTTTCCGGACGAGACTTGTCAAAAACATGGTCCTGCAAATTATAGGGATTAACATCAGGCGCTATCGAGGAGTTGAACCTTTTTGGGTCAAGAGCCGGATTTTCTTCCAGACCTTTGGAATGGAAATAAAAATTCACCGTATCAAGCCTGAAACCATCAACTCCGCGCTCCAGCCAAAACCGCATTTCGCCAAGCAGGGCGTCCTGCACATCAACATTATGAAAATTGAGATCGGGCTGGGAAGCCAAAAAATTGTGCAAATAATATTGCTTGCGTCTTGGATCCCAATGCCATGCGGGGCCACCAAAAATTGATAGCCAATTATTAGGCGGTGTGCCATCGGGGCGGGCATCAGCCCAAACATACCAGTCGGCTCTGGCGTTGGTTTTTGATTGCCGACTTTCACTAAACCAGGTGTGCTGATCAGACGAATGGGAAATAACCTGATCGATTATAACCTTGAGGCCAAGCTCATGGGCCTTTTCTACAAGTCGATCAAAGTCTTCCATTACCCCAAAACTTGGATCCACATCACGATAATTTGCTACATCATAGCCAAAATCCTTCATTGGCGAGGTGAAAAACGGCGAAATCCAAATGGCATCCACCCCAAGATCAGCCACATATTCCAACCTTTGGGTAATTCCTACCAGATCACCAATCCCGTCCCCATTATGATCCTGAAACGAGCGGGGGTAAATCTGATAAATCACTGCACCACGCCACCAATCATTATCTTTGGTTGAGGGGGTGTTAGCCTCTTCAGGTTTTGCAGAATAATCGTGGATCATTTATATTTCCCTCACACATCCAGCTTCAAAGGCTTGCTTTTTTTTGATGTTTGCACCCAGAGAAATTTGCAATCCAAGGGGTGTTCAAAATAAAATTGGTATCTCTTCCAAATAGTTTTCAGTTATTTTACAAATTTACCAAAACGTTTTAGTAAACTTAACTTATCGAATAATATCAGCTCAGGTCAACTGCTGGACAATAGTTTATTGAAGATATAGGAAAGTTGGCCAGAAAAGCCTTTTATTCGGCTGATAGAATCAAGGCCACATTGAGAATGCTGGCTGTAATATTTGTTTCAGCTCTTTTTCACGGGGTCTTTCCCAAAAAGAACTGGCCCCTAGAATCCAATAAAAGGCATTTTTTCAAGTAAAGCGATCATGGTCAAAAATAAAAATAGCAGTAAAATTTCTTCGGGTAGCAAAACCAGTCCCAAGGGTTCGGTTACGATAAAGGATCTGGCGACCGAACTTGACCTATCAATCACCACAATTTCGCGAGCCTTGAACGGCTATAATGATGTGGGGGCAAAAACCCGCAAACGGGTAAGCGAAGCAGCAAAAGAATTTGGCTACAGGCCCAACAGAAATGCCCAACGTCTGGTTACCCAGCGCACCCACAATATTGCCTGGATACAGGCTGATAATGACAAGAAATTTGTGGATCCACATTTTGTCGAGGTAATGGCCGGAGTTTTACGCGGGGCCAGAATTGGCAAATATGATATTGTTTTAACCAGCGATACTGACGAGCACCAAATCGCGGCTTATGACCGCTATGTGCGCGATAATTCGGTTGACGGATTTATTGTTGATTTACCCCAGCACAATGATCCGCGCATTAAATATCTTTTGGAGGCTGGCAAGCCGTTTATCGTCCACTCCCGTGCCGATGATTGCGAAAAATATTCATGGGTGGATATCGATAATCCGGGAATTTACAAACGCCTGACAAAATTGCTGATTGCAAATGGCCATCGCAATATCGCATTTTTGAATGGCGACGCTAAATTCACCTTTGCCAGCGCCCGCCAAACCGGCGTATCTGAAGCGCTTGAAGAAATGAGTTTACCCCCAAAAACAGTTAAAATCTATAATGCCACCCACCCTATGGCCAATGCGGGCTATCAATTAACCAAGCAAGCTTTGGAAAATGACAATGTCAGCGCCATTCTTTATTCATCAGCTTTAATGGCTGTTGAGGGGCATACGGCCCTGGTGCAGGCGGGAAGAAAAGCGGGTAAAAACATCAGCATCGCCACCATTGACGATATGCTGAACTATCTCGATCTTAGCCCCTTCGAGGGGGTTTTTACTTTTGTCCGCTCATCTCTTCGAATTGCCGGGGAGCAATTGGTGGCAGGAATAATCGAGCAATGCGAAAACAGGGATGCGATAAGCCAGACAATAATTCCGGCCCAGTTTTTTTTAGGCAAGGATCTGGACGAAAAACTTCTGGATGAGAATTAGGTTCAAGAACCTCAAATCCAGCTTATCGCCTATAATAGCTCCATAAAAACTATTTCACCGAGCCGGCCAACAACCCGCGAACAAAATATCTTTGCAAGGAAAAGAATACAATCAACGGAACGATTATAGATACGAACGCTCCCGAGGTTAGTATTTCCCAATTATTGCCACGAGATCCCAATAATTCGCGCAACCGGCCAGTCAGCACAAGGGTGCTATCGGTATTGCCTAAAAATACCGTGGCCACCAAAAGATCATTCCACACCCAAAGGAACTGGAAAATGGCGAAGGACGCAAGGGCGGGAAAACTAAGGGGCAAGACTATTGTGGTGAAAATCTTGAAATGGGAAGCGCCATCAATACGAGCAGATTCCATTATCTCGCGTGGCAGACCAACCATATAATTTCGCAGTAAATATATGGCCAATGGCAGCCCAAATGCGGTGTGGGCCATCCAGATTCCAAGATAGGACTTAGCCTGCCCTCCGGTAATGTTGGCAATGGTATTATACATGCGCAACAGGGGAATTAGCGACATTTGCAAGGGCACAACCAATAGACCAACAACAATGGCGACAATCCAGCCCCGGCCGGGAAACGACATCCACGCCAGAGCATAGGCGGCGAAGGCGGCAATCAAAATGGGAATGATAGTCGCAGGAATCGTCACGGTAAAAGAATTTATGAACGAACGGCCAATACCTTGGGATTGCATAACCTCGAAATAATTATCTAAAGAAAAACTTGGTGGAATTCCCGCTTCATAAAACAGGCGCGGGCCACGAGTGTGGGTGAATTTTTCATTCGAAACCCATTCATAGGAACCGTTTTCAGACAAGCTAATATTGCCATTATCGCGCATGGGAATAATATCGCCCGGCTTGGCTTGACCAATTGAATTGGCCGAAGTGCCAAAACTTATAACAGTGCGTCCGCTGCCAGCCTCAAAGAGTTCTCCACGTATTATAAACTGCCCGTTTTCCTCTAACTGCTTATCGGCCTTTGGCAAACGGGCTACTTCATTGCGCTCTGTCAGGGTTAAGGCAGACCACCAGCCAGAAACCGAAAGCTGGTCTTTATCGCGCAAAGATGAAATCATCAAACCAACGGTGGGCAATGTCCAGATCAATACCAAAAATAACAATAAAGCGTGGGCAGCTGCCCTGCCCCAGGTCATTTTTTTGAGAGCTTTTACTATCATTTTGTGCCCTCTTCCTTGTTGGATTGCCTGATATTCCAGATCATTATCGGCATAACAGCAAGCATGATAATAATTGCAATGGTTGAACCGCGACCAAAATCAGACCCGCGAAACATCCAGTCAAACATCAAATTTGCCAAAACCTGCGTATCCCACTGCCCGTTGGTCATGGCCAAAATAATATCAAAAACTTTTAAAACCTTGATAGTGATCGTGGTCCAAACAACAATAATCGTTGGCATGATCTGAGGGATCATAATACCAAAAAATATCTGAATATCGTTGGCGCCATCAATTCTTGCAGCTTCCAGCGTTTCTTCGGAAACCCCCCTAAGGGCCGCCGAGAGAATAACCATGGCAAAACCAACCTCGATCCAGATCATAATTATCATCAAAAAAACCGAATTCCAGACCGGAAGGGTAATCCATGCCTGAGCCGTGCCGCCAAGCCCCTGAACAATGGCATTTAGAATGCCTATCTGATCGGTATCAACTCCACGATAATCGTAAATGAATTTCCAGATTACCGAGGCACCAACAAAAGAAATCGCCATGGGCATGAAAATCAGCGATTTGGCAATATTACCCCACCAGAGCCTATCGGCAATTACCGCAATCAACAGGCCAAGTGCTGTGGCGACAGCTGGCACAATAATCAGCCATATAATATTGTTGGTAATGGATTGCAAAAATGCTGGATCTTGAAATGCCCATATATAATTTGATAGGCCGATAAAGTTTTTACTGCCAGAATCCATCAGGGAAAGGCGAATGGTCTCAAAAACCGGATAGACCAGAAATATACTTAAAAACAGCAAGGCCGGTAAAAGGAACAACCATGGGCGGATTGTGGAACGTGCCCGATCACGTCTGAGGGATTTTTGTGCAGAATCGTCAGGTCCGGTAAGCAAAAACCTATCGAGCAGCCAATTGCTACCCCAAAAATAGGCCAGAGCGGCGCCAACACCGATTATTACCGTAATTGCCGCGCTTATAACCTGTTCAAACATATGGCCCCCTCAAACCAGTTTGTAGCTTGGATTCTATTTTGTTTTAATGCCATTATAGCAACCCGGCACCTTTTAGGCGCCGGGTTTGTGTTTTTATAATATTGTTTGCAATGGGCAAATATTGTCAGCTACCAAATACCTCCAGCTGACAAGTATCGCCAACTGGACAAGTATCCCTCGCCAAAACGACTATTTTATTGCATCCCAGCTTTCCTGAATAGCATCGGCTACGGACTGGGCATCAGCTCCAGACACATAATCAACCATTCCTGTCCAGAAACTTCCAGCACCAATCGCTCCTGGCATCATATCAGAACCATCAAAACGGAAAGTGGTGGCTGATGCCAATATCTGGCCAAGGCTGCGCAAAGTATCATTGGCATATTTTGCAGTGTCGACTCCGGTATGGGGTGTAAGGAAACCAGCTAGGCCCATCCAGACCTCCTGGGATTCCGCTTCACCAAGAAAACGAACAAAGGCTTGGGCTGCTTCACTATCGTCAGTAACCGCAAACAAGGTGCCGCCACCAAGAACGGGACGTCCCAAATCTTTGCCCTCATAGGCAGGGAAGTAGAAAAAGTCGGCATCGGTGCCAAGTTCGGTTCCATCCGGGAAGAAGGCGGGAATGAACGAAGCCTGACGATGCAGATAACAATCGGCGGGAACGCTAAACAATCCCTTGGGGCTATCACGGAAATCGGTTGTGCCAACTGCTGCGGCTCCGCCAGCAACATAGGCATCATTTTTGGCAAATGAGCCAAATGTTTCGATTGCAGCAATTACCCGTGGGTCGTTAAACGGAATTTCATTGGTCACCCACTGGTCAAAAACTTCAGGTGGTTGCGTGCGAAGCATCAAATCTTCCACCCAATCGGTAGCCGGCCAGCCGGTTGCTCCACCAGATCCCAAACCAATGCACCAAGGGGTGCCGCCATCGGCAACTATCTGATCTGAAAGGGCAATCAGCTCTTCCATTGTTTGGGGCACTTCATAACCGGCATCAGCAAAGTTATCCGGCGAATACCAGACCAGTGATTTTACATCTGCTTTGAAAGGAAAGGCAAACATTTGTGTATCGCCATTCTCGTCAGCATAGGAAGAAAGATCGACCCACGACTGGCCTGCCGCATAATTATTGAGAACAATATCGGCCACATCTTCGCCCAACGGTGTCAAAAGACCTTTGGCTGCAAGATCAGCGGCCAGACCTGGCTGAGGGAATATGGCAATATTTGGCGGCGAACCAGCTTGCGTATCAATAACAATCTGCTGCTCAAAACTATCAGAGCCAGAATATTCAACAACGGCACCTGTTTTTTCCTCAAACAGATCCAGTACTTTTTCAAAATTTTCCTTATCGGCGGTGAGCCAAGGGCCAAAAACAGTCAGAGTTTGGCCCGATAGATTAGAGGTCGCAGTGGCGCCTCCAACCGAAGCCAAAACCATAGCTATAGCGGATACTCCCACTAGAAATTTACTGCGCATGTTGATTCCTCCCATTTTGCACATTTTAGACAAATATTATTGCTCGACTTAGACAAATATTATTGCTCGACAAATTTTGTTGTTCAAAAGATTTTGTTGCTCGGCAAATTTTAAAACTGCCAAAATTATTTTACCAAAGCTTGCACCAAAAACCTCCGAAACGTTTTGGATAAAGCATCTTAACATATCTTCTCCCAAAACGTTTTGGAAAATTTACGCGGCACCAGCGCCTTTTTTGTGGTGCTTAAGGTTTGCATAAACTTTGCAGCTTGCCAAGGCAGATAAATAAAAACGCTTATATTAGTCAGCTTATTAAAATAAGCTTATATTTATCAATTAGTTACCAACACACTACACAGGCGATCAAGGGGTTATACCTCCATCTATCCTACCGATTTTGTGTGGAAAATTGTCCTAATCAAACAATTTTTTTCCAAACTTCACAAGAAGGCCCGGTCTAATTTATAGGCAAGCAACTTTTCCCGCCACCCCGGAAAAACACCCCGTCTTGATAAGCAAATTCAAGGTCTAAACCTAACGGTCTAAACCTAACGGTATAAACCTAGCGGTATAAACCTAGCAGTCTAACCTGACATCCTAAACTTAACGCTCAAACAGCTACTAAAACACCAAGCGTGTAAGCGCTTGGTGCCTATAAATTTGACGAACAAAAGCCATAAGTGGCAACCTAAAAAGATCAAAACCTAACCAAGTTCTGCAATTACTTTTTCAGCAACTCCCTTAAAAACAAGCGCTTCATCACCTGTTTCGTCAACCACAAAAATGGGAGTTCCGGCATCCGAAAGCTCACGGATTTCCATATTGAGAGGAACTTCGCCAAGGAAAGGAATTTTCAGATCTAACGCGGTTTGTTTTGCCCCGCCATGGCCAAAAATATCATAGCGATTGCCGGTATCAGGGGCGGTAAAATAGCTCATATTTTCGATCAGACCCAGAAGCGGGATTTTCATCCTGACAAACATATCCATGGCTTTTTTAGCGTCGATCAAAGCCAAATCCTGAGGAGTTGAAACAATAACAGCTCCACTCAATTCAACCTGCTGGCAAAGGGAAATCTGGATATCGCCAGTGCCAGGCGGCAAATCAATTACCAATATATCAAGATCGCCCCAATGGGTTTCACGCAGCAATTGGCGCAAGGCAGAAGATGCCATGGGACCACGCCAAACTACAGCTTGATCGGGCTCCAGCATCGGGCCAATCGACATGGCTTCCAAGCCGTGGGCTTCAAAAGGCATGAACATTTTTTCATCCCGAAATGCCGGCTTGCCTTCTATACCAAGCAATTTTGGCACCGATGGCCCATAAAGATCCGCATCGAGAACACCAACCTTTTTTCCCAAGGATTGAAGCGCCAAAGCAAGGTTTACCGAGCAGGTAGATTTTCCCACCCCGCCCTTTCCCGAGGCAACGGCAATAATTTGCTTTATGCCTTTAACGGGCGAGGTTTGCATTGCCGATGGCTGTTGTCCCGGGCCTGCGGCTTGGGGAGCAGCATTTGATGGCGCGCGGTTTGAGGTAAGCGAAATAAGGATCTTTTTATCCGGCTCGCACATTTTAGCCGCTTGGGTAGCTGCTGCTTGCACGGGGCCAAACGCCCCCTCCATTCCCGCATCAACCGAAATGGCAAAGGCCACGGCGCTTGGGGTAATAATGATATCGGAGAGGCCGGAATAGTCGGCTAGCGAGCCGCCGCCGGGTACTACAACTTTTTTAAGCGCTGCGCGAACAGCGGCAACATTGGGAGTGTCTGCCATAATTTATTTACTGCCTAAAGAGATTTATCTACTGCCTAAAGAATTGTCTGACCGGTGGAGGCCCAGTCTTTTACAAATGCTTCCAGCCCCTTGTCAGTCAGAGGATGGTTATACATTTTATGAATAATTGCCGGTGGAATGGTAGCCACGTCCGCACCGATCAGGGCTGATTCAGAAACCTGATTTATGCTTCTGATCGAAGCAACTAAAATCTGGGTTGCAAAATCATAATTGTCATAAATAGCACGAATATCGGCAATAAGCTCCATACCCACCAGATTGATATCATCAAGACGGCCAACGAAGGGGGAAATATAGGTCGCCCCAACTTTTGCCGCCAAAAGTGCCTGATTTGCAGAAAAACAAAGTGTGACATTTGTTTTGATACCGACATTTGAAAAATGTTTGCAGGCTTTCAATCCAGCCGGCGTAAGGGGGATTTTAATTACTACATTGGAGGCAATTTTTGCCAAAAACTCCCCTTCAGCAATCATGCCCTCAACATCGGTGGCGGCAACTTCGGCAGAAACCGGCCCAGAAACAATCTCGCAAATTTCAGCTATAACCTGCTTGAAATCGCGGCCAGATTTGGCAATCAGGGAGGGGTTTGTGGTCACACCATCCAGCAATCCTGTCGCTTGCAGTTCACGGATGTCCTCGACTTCGGCAGTATCAACAAAAAACTTCAATTTCTTTTTCCTTCAGATATTTGCCCCAGAATTACTGGTGCAATAATTGTTTATGGAGCAAGTGCCCTTTGGCAGCAAGCTTTGCAAATCGTATTCAATAAAGTTTTAGGGCCATACCCCTAAGCGAGATACTTCACCCTAGCGAGATACTTCAACAATTGCTTTGGCTAAAGTATCGGTATCATGCTCTGGAATTCCGGCGATATTTACCCGACTGTCATCAAGTACATAAACACCCTTTTCACGCTTCAGCTTTTGTATCGCCTCAAGGGGCAAACCCAATAGCGAGAACATGCCCCGATGAACCTGAATAAAATCAAATTCATCACTGTTCGAGGCTTTTCTCAAAGAATTGGCAAGATTGGTGCGCAGAGTCAAAACACGATTGCGCATTTGCTCAAGTTCCCCCTCCCATTCTTCACGGAGCTGCTCATCAGCCATAATAACCCTGACGATTTCGGCACCATGATCGGGGGATTGGGAAAATGAACCGCGAATAACATTGGCCATTTGCGAGAAAACTATATCCGCATCAGCTTTTTTGCCTGCAACCGCCATGGCCACTCCGGCTCGCTCGCGATATAGCCCGAAATTTTTGGATGCAGAAAATCCAAGCATCATTTCAGGACAGGTCTGGGCAATTTTTCTAACCCCGTAAACATCCTCGTTCAGACCCTCGCCAAGCCCCAGATAGGCCAGATCCAACAGGGGAAAAGCTCCGGTTCGGGCCAGACTTTTGGCCACCAGATCCCATTGTTCATTTGTCAGGTTTGCTCCACTTGGATTGTGACAACAGGCATGGAGCAACACAATATCATCAGGGCCCATTTTATCCAGAGCCGCCAGCATTTCTACAAATTTTACCGAACGGGTTTCAGGATCAAAATATGGATAAAATTGAGGGTTTAGCCCCGCCAGTTCAAGCATGGGCCTGTGGTTGGGCCATGAGGGATTAGAAACCCAGACCGTAGCACCGGGTCTGGCCCTGTTGAGCAATTGCATAATCACCCAAAGGGAGCCAGTGCCACCGGGCGCCTGCACAGAAGTTATGCGGTCCTGATCAATTGCATCGCCAAATACCAGCCCGCTCATGGCATCACAAAAACCGCGATTACCTGAAACTCCCACATAGGATTTGGTGGTTTGGGCTACAAAAATTTTCTCTTCGGCCTTAAGAACCGCGCTCATAATCGGGGTATTGCCAGTGGAATCCTTGTAAACACCAATGCCAAGGTCAAGTTTGTTTTCGCGATCATCGGCGCGATATTCGGACAAAAGAGCAAAAATTTTGTCCAGAGGGGCTTTTTTTAAGGTCTCAAACATGGGCAATCCCGATCATGTGATGTTCTGTCAAATAGTCATAAATGTCAGGGCAAGGTTTAAATTTTACTGCTCTTCCTACCCTTTACATGCCGTTATATGCTTTCGCAGCAATTTTGCAATTGTGCAAAACCGGCTTTTTTAATTTTTCCCTATCACACGATCATCGCGATTGTTTGATAGGGAAAATGATAACTGGAGTGCTATCGAACATAATAATCTATTTCTATTTTTTTACGCTTTTCCTTCTTTCGCAAGATTTTGAGGATATAAACATGTTCCCTACAAAAATTAATATTATTGCCAGCGTTATAATTTCTACTTTTATATCTGTGTTGAGCATGCCGGTTCAGGCTGCAAGCAATGAAATATTAACTGCGGCCAATGACCCCGAAGCTATTGTTGATGGCACTCCTGCCTTTGGTGATAAGGATATTGCAGAGGCATGGCTGATTAAACCGACAACCCGCTATTCACATTTTGTCCTTGGCAAACGATATGAGCCTTCCGGCATCAGGGTTCGCTTGCAGAACGGGCAAATAGTCACCCTTGATCTTGACGATGAATTTGTTTTCGAGGATCAGGTGGCCCGGTTAGCTGATCTGGATGGTGATGGTCGCGATGAAGTAATTCAGGTTATGACGTCTCGACAAAAAGGGGCTGCGCTGGCGGTGTTTTCAATCATAGGCGACAAGTTGGTGCTTAAAACACGAACTCCCTTTATTGGCCAGCCTTCTCGCTGGCTAAATCCGGCCGGTATTGCCGATTATAATGGCGATGGTGTTTTGGATATTGCCTTGGTGCAAATGCCCCACCTGGTTAAACGCCTCGAATTATGGACCATGGAAAATAACAAGCTGGTTCGCTTTGCCCAAGCCCCAAATTATTCAAACCACAAAATAGGATCGCCATTCTTGGGACTTTCGGCCAGTGCCGATTTTAATGGTGACGGCATTGATGATCTGGCAATATTAAGTAGTGATTATTCATTGCTGAAATTGCTCAGTTTTGCCGATGGCAAGCCTGAAGAATTTGCCAGCTTTGAAATAAACGGCGTAGTGGCAAAAAACTTTATTCTCACTGAAAATAATGATGGATTATCGATTACAATACCACTGAGCAATGGTACAAATTTTGTCCAACACATTTCCCCGTAAAATTTTCCCCATAAACTTCGGTCTGAAGCTATTGACCTAAAAGGCCGCGCACGCCAAACAAAGGGTAAGCAAAAATCAGGAGTGCTAAATGCCAATTATCAACCGTCTGGCAGAATTTCACGAAGAAATATCAGGGTGGCGCCAAGATTTTCATGCCCACCCGGAGCTGCTCTATGATGTGAAGCGTACGGGTGCAAAGATTGAGGAATTGCTGAAATCTTTCGGGGTTGATGAGATTGTCACCGGTATTGGCAAAACCGGAGTGGTTGGCGTGATCAGGGGGCGCCAAAACTCCAGTTCAAAAGTCATAGGGCTGCGCGCCGATATGGATGCCCTGCCCATTGTGGAAAAAACCGGCAAGGATTATGCCTCCAAAACCGCCGGCAAAATGCACGCCTGCGGCCATGACGGGCATATGGCAATGTTGTTGGGGGCGGCAAAATATCTGGCGGAAACCCGAAATTTTGACGGCAATGCAATAGTAATTTTTCAACCCGCCGAAGAGGGGGGTGCTGGCGGGAAGGCCATGGTTGATGACGGTTTGATGGAGCGTTTTGGTATCGAACAAGTGTTTGGCATGCATAATATGCCGAAAATGGAGCTTGGTACTTTTGGCATTCGTCCGGGTGGGTTGATGGCGGCAACCGATGAATTTACCATTACCATCAATGGCATTGGCGGCCATGCCGCAGCCCCCCATACCAGTATTGACCCGGTGATGATTGGAGCTCAAATAGCCGTAGCGCTGCAAACTCTGGTTTCGCGCAATGTCGATCCGATCGAAAATGCTGTTCTTAGCATTACCCAGATACACGGGGGCAACGCCTATAATATTATTCCAGCTACAGCACAATTAATGGGTACGGTGCGCACATTGAACGAGAATATACGCCAATTAATGGAAAAGCGTCTTAATGAAATGGTTCCAAAACTGGCGCAGGCTTTTGGTGCCAATGCAGACCTTAGATTCAAACGTGGATATCCGGTAACGGTGAATGCGCCAGAACAGACAGATTTTGCCATTAAGGTCGCACGAGAAATTGCCGGTGATGATAATGTTAATTCTAATGTTGCGCCGGTAATGGGTGGCGAAGATTTTTCATATATGGCAAATGCCCGCCCCGCAGCTTTCATATTCCTTGGCAATGGCGATAGTGCCGATTTGCATCAGGATAGCTATAATTTCAATGATGCTGCGATACCGCTAGGTTGTAGCTATTGGGTGAAACTGGTAGAAACGGCAATGCCGATTTAAACAATTTTTGTTAGGAAAATTTATCAAATAGTTTTTAGGAGGCAATATTTTTATGGGCCTGTTTCGTTTGTTTTTCTTAACTTGTTGCTAGCCATTTTTACGAGCAATGCCGCTCTGGCAAATCAAAACAACGCCCATTTCAGAACCTAGCAAACCGGCTTTGAATCCATCAATGATTTTGCCGGTTTTTATATTATCCCTCAAAATGCAAAAGCCTGGCAGAATGATGTGCTGGTATCTGAAGCAGATGTTCGGCGTGGCAACGGGCTTTTTACCCAGGCCCATTTTGGCCTTTATGCCCCGCCATCAATTACCTCGTGTGTAATTTATAATGATGATCTGACAATCACCGAAATTGGCGAGAGCAAGTAACATCCAATAGCAAAACTGATCTAGTAAAGCGGCGTCAATAAAGGTTTTTTGTCAAAGAACGCCTCAAGATTGGTAACGAGTAATTGCCCCATGGCGAAGCGGGTTTCTTTGGTTGCACTTCCCTGATGCGGAGAAAGAACAACATTGTCCAACCCGAACAGAGCGAGGGGAACTTTTGGCTCGCTGGCAAAAACATCAAGGGCCGCCCCTGCCAATTCTGCGGCCAGCAATTTTTTAACCAAAGCTGCTTCATCAACTATAGATCCTCGGGCAATATTGACCAAAAAGCCATCCTCGCCCAGCGCATCAAGCACATCGGTATTGATCAGGCCACGGGTTTCTTCTCCCCCGGGAGTTGCAATAATCAACCAATCAGCCTTTCGGCTCATTTCAACCAAATCAGCAAAATATTCATAGGGCTGAGCGCTTTGTCGATTGCGGCCAAAATATATAATTTCCATCTTTAATGCCCGACAAAGCAGAGCAATTTCTTTGCCAATTCTACCAAGACCAACAATGGCTGCTGTTTTTCCTTTAAGTTCTGATTGCAAAGGAAAATTACCATCCACCCACTTTCCTTTCCTGACAAAACTATCGGCAGATATAATTTTTCGAGACAGTGCAATCATCATGCCGATAGCCATTTCGGCCATCGCGTCATTGAGTACATCCGGGGTATTGGTAACGCTGATATTTCTTGCTCTGGCGCCCCTGACATCAATAGCATCATAGCCAACGCCAAAATTGGCAATCAGTTTCAGACTGGGTAATTTGTCCATCAAAGGAGCATCGACGGCCGAACCGGCAATGGCGTTAAAAAATTTGCCATTGGCCAGCAAGAATGCTGCGGGGTCTTTTTGTTCATATAATCTGGTGGCAGAAAACTTTTGAAAAATTGAATTTTCACATGAATCGAGTAATTTTTGCGTAATCAACACCTGGTTTGACAATGCTTTTCTCCAGTTTTTAACAAAATTATTGCCGATACGACACTTACCAACCATATTAACTTGTGACAAAATATGTTTTTGCACAGCAAATATTAGACAGCAAATATTAGACGGCAAATATCAGGGGGAATTATGGGCGAGTACATTCTGGCAATAGATCAGGGAACAACCTCGAGTAGAGCAATAATCTTTGATACCAAACAACATATTGTCGCAAGCTCACAAAAAGAATTCACCCAGATTTATCCTGATTCCGGCTGGGTAGAACATGACCCGGAAGAAATCTGGGATAGTGTTTTGACAACCTGCCGCGAAGCGATAAAATCAGCCAATATCAAGGCGGGCGATATAGCTGCCATCGGTATAACCAATCAGCGCGAAACGGTAGTGATCTGGGATCGTGAAACCGGCAAGCCGGTCTACAATGCCATAGTTTGGCAAGACAGGCGCACCGCACCCCTGTGTGAAACGTTAAAACTGGCGGGGCGTGAAAAGATTTTCACTAAAAAAACAGGGTTATTGCTCGACCCTTATTTTTCAGGGACCAAAGTCAGATGGTTGATGGAAAATGTTGTAGGGATTCGTGAAAAGGCCCGCAATGGCAAACTTGCCTTTGGTACCATCGACAGCTTTTTGATCTGGCGCCTTACCGGTGGCGAAGTGCATGCAACTGATGCCACCAATGCCAGCCGGACATTAATGTTTAATATTGAAACCCAGGAATGGGATGAGGAATTGCTAAAAATCCTCAAGGTTCCGGCTGAAATCTTGCCAAAAGTAAAAGATTGCGCCGACAATTTTGGTGTAACAATTCCCGAGCATTTTGGCGCGCCAATCGCTATTCGCGGTGTAGCGGGCGATCAACACGCGGCCACAATCGGACAATGCTGTTTTGAGCCGGGAATGATGAAAGCAACTTTTGGCACCGGATGTTTTGCCCTTTTAAATACCGGAGAAGAAATTGTTAGGTCAAAAAACCGACTTTTGACTACAATAGCCTTTCGCTTTAACGGCAAAACCACCTATGCCCTCGAAGGTTCGGTATTTGTTGCCGGAGCGGCCATACAATGGTTGCGCGACGGGCTGGGAATTATTGAAAGCGCCAAAGAAACCGGCGATATGGCCGCCGCCGCCGATACCAACCAGAACATATATATGGTGCCCGCTTTTGTTGGCCTGGGCGCCCCCTATTGGGATGCGGATGCAAGGGGCGCCATTTTTGGACTAACCAGAGCAACCAGCCCCAACGAATTGGCACGGGCTGCGCTGGAGGCAGTTTGTTATCAGGCAAAAGACCTGATGGATGCCATGGCAAAGGACTGGAAAGGGCAAAGCGAAGAAACAATATTAAGGGTCGATGGTGGCATGGCATCCTCTGACTGGACGATGCAGTTTTTAGCCGATATGCTGGATGCGCCGGTCAATCGTCCCAAAATTTTGGAAACAACGGCCCTTGGCGCTGCCTGGCTGGCAGGTGCCCATGTGGGCATATGGGCCAACGAGCGCCATTTTGCCAAGGACTGGTCGCTGGATGAGCAATTTATTCCAAAAATCAACCGGCAGGAAAGAAATATCAAATTGCGCGGCTGGCGAGATGCAATCGATCGCACATTAAGCAAGAAGTAGTTGTCTTGGAGCAAAAGTTGTCTTGAAGCAAAAGATAGTTGTTTTGAAAATATTCTAATTAGGCAGCCACGCTTCAAAACTGCTACCAAAAACCATTGCCCAATAGGTCCCGTATTCGCCGCCACCTTTTGCAGCCGCCAGCCCAAATTCGGTGAATTTGGAGCTTAATAAAGTTGTTCTATGGGGTGTTGATTCCAACCAGCCCTTGATGGCGGCTTCTAATGTATCCTGCCCGCCAGCCAGATTCTCCCCGACAGCCCCCCGATAACCAACTGCCGAGACCCTTTCGCGCAATGTTCCCCCCATCTCGTGGGAGATTTCATCACGCTCGGCCATAAGATTTACCTGAGTTTTGGCAACACTTGCCAGAACCGGATTATATGCCAAAGGTTTCAAACCATTTGCTACTCTGGTGCCATTTATTTTGCCCATTATAATATCACGGGTCAAAAATTCGGGGTCTGTGCTACCCTCCGGCAAATATTGAGAACAAGCGCTAAGCGCCCCGCTCAGTCCCAAAATCAAGAAATTTCGCTTGGAAAGCAATTTGAATTTAGTTCCCATGCCCGGTACCTTTCTTGGCGGAGCGGCAATGTTTATTAGGGGATTATCTATTTGTTTTCGCGTCTCTTTAATCCCCAAACCGGTTCCCACTTTCGGTAGAGGTGCTTTAGTTCTGGCAGGTTTTATAAAAAGGCAAAAAAACTTACAAGTTGCAAACTACCTATTGAAAATTCTCCAACTCGGATGTTGCTTGCAAAATAATTGGCTCCAAACCCAAAACGGCAGGAAATTTCTGCAACGTTTCATTCAAAGCCAGCAAAGAATATATTGCATCACTTATCAAAGCATTACCCGCTTCGTTTGTGGGCGCGATCATTAAATCATAGGCCTCAACATCTCTGGCATATTCCACCATAAGACGAATTCTGGCCATGGCAAAACCAAGGGCAACCCTGAACTCTTCATCAAGAACAGGATCTTTATCCGCCATTAGATCGGCTATGGACGGGCCGGAAATATAATCATTTTTCATGGAGAAATATTCGCCGAAATATACACCAATCAATCCACGAGCATTGAATAGGTAGGAGATATTTGAATTGTTGGAAAATTGATCTTGCTCACTAATTTGCTCACCAATATTCAAGGAGCGAGCCAACCGGTTGGCGGCCAATTCGCTATAGGCAAGCGAACTCATACTTGCAACCATCATGGAAAGCCCTTGCTCTGGATCAGCAAGCAATGCCCTGCGTGCTTCTCCGGTTACCAACCAGTTTCCAACCATTTCCTGCAAATCTTCGATCAACAGGTTTACAGAAGTATAAAGATATTCACCCCGGCGCTCACAATTGGAGTTGGTACAGTTTTCCAGATCAAAATCGCTAGCCGGCCTAATCCCTGCCCCACCTTCAACGTCTGTTTCTTCTGCTCCTGAATTATCCTCACCCCAAAGAAGAAATTCAATGACATGATAACCAGAAGCCACATTGGTTTTTACGTCATTGGCAAGGTGCAATTGTCCGGAAATAAGTTCTGTTGAAATTTTTTCAACGTCAATGCTCTCATCACCAACCAGCAAATTGGCAGAGCCAATAATATTGGTGGATCGGGAGGAACTGGTTGCTGCAACATAATCGATATAACTTGCATCGATTGGCCATGCATTTACCTGGTTGGCCCAATTTGCAACTACCGGATTTCCCTGCACAAAAATTTCGCCGACCTCGTAGGGAATGCGCGCTGTGCGCCATGCTTGCTGAGCCAGATCAAGGTTTTCCTCTGTAGGGTCATTAAGCAAGTCTTCAATTGTGGTACGCAAATCCTCAGCTGTTTGAAGCGCATCCTGATAGGTAGCAAGCCCAATATTGGCATAATTGTTTACCACATCAACAATTGCGACCCCTTCACCGGCAACTTCTGAGTTTCCATTCGCCTGCGCTTGGATGGGGGCTAGCGATATAAAAGCACTAAATGATAGTGCTAACGGCCAATTAAGCGACCGGTTGATTGTAGAAAATTTCACTTTTTTCTCCTGCGGGATATTAGTTTTGCCGGATAATTGTTTTACCGGATAATATTTTTGCCAACCATAGCGCTTTGTTGCCGCACCTCAACCCGCCAATTGGCTCAAAAACATAAATTGATCGATTTTTTGAAAGATTTTTCGCTCGTATATTTTTTGCAGACTGCTCTATCGGATAGCATAATGCCTATAATGGGGAAATATTATGATTGTTCACCGGTAGGACCAAATGATTGTTCCAACTGTTCGAGCAAATATGGAATGTTTTCAATGTTTTTAATATGTTTTGCGCGCAAGGAAAAATTAAAGGTAACAAATTTACGTCCGGGAACAAAAACACAAGCATTGAAGCCGGGGTGATAGGTGCCGGTAAAAACCGGCTCGATAAGTCCATCTGTCAATTTTCCTTCAAGGCGTTGGGGCGGAGCCAAAGACAAAGAAAAATCATAACCGGCTGAATAGCGGAATAATTGCGCGTTATATAAAAACGGAAAAACCGAATGCAATAGACGATGCATACCAAACATCGCGTTGAGTAATATCTGGGTATGGTTTTTATCGCCTTCTTCAGCTTTTGTCAGCGCTTGTTCCACATTGCGGGCAAAGTCAGAAAAATCCTCCATAACCGGCAAATTCAGATCAATCATACGAAACTGGAAAAAATCATCATTGGTCTTGAAATCCTCGGTTTTGCTCAGATCCGCATAAAGAGACGAGATGGATTTTTTGGAAAATCCGGCCCCTCCTTCGTTCAAGGCAAAAGAAGCCAAAGCAAATATCAGGGATTGCTGGCGAATTCCCAAGCGGTTTGCAGCCTGACGAAGCCTGTTTCTTTCAAGTGTCAAGGATTTGAATTTTACATCACCAATTCTTGGTGCAAACAGAGCTGCTGCCAATAATTGTAACGGAGCCAAAATTGCCGCTAAAAAAGTAAATCCGGCTTTTTTAAGTCTGGAAACCGGATCCGGTTTTTTGGTCACAGCCCCCCGCTTAATAGAGCGCGAGCGGGCAAGGGTTGCCGCATCTACTCCCTCAAACATTGCATGGGTAGAAAGGATTAAAACCGCTGCAAAACGCCCCTTTTCATCAGGGCCATTTTCCAAAACAGCAATTTTAACGCGAAACGGAGCAATATCGGTTTGCTCGAAAATATCGTTTCCAGCCATAGACCATCTATCGGGAAAGCCGCGTAAATCAGAAACTTTCTCCAGCGAAACAATCTGCTCCAGCTTCCCCTCATCCAGCAAGGAATCATCGACTTCGCTAAAGTCATTTTCCAAAACATGGGGGGCAAGGTTTATTATTTCCCGCGCGATTTCATAACCGTCTTCCTTGGTAAAATTACGATTTGCAACGGCACTGAAAAACACTGTCTGGCGCGCCAAATGGCAATACCATTGATTATCGGTAAAATGGGCAGTCACATCCCCAATGCTGGCATTTGAGCCGGTTTGCGGCATTTAGCTGGCCTGTTTTTGTCTGAAAACACCAAAAAATATTGCGAGAAAGGCAATATAGTATAGGGAATTTGCTTCAAATCCAAACATTAGATCACTCAAGCCCCTAAAAGCATAACTTGTGGTCAAAATTGAAACTGAAAACAATCTGGCAAAATGCAAACTGTCTTTGGGCATTCTAAATACCGCCACCAATGGAGCAATGATTAGTCCCAGATATGTTGCAATACCAACCACGCCGCCTGTAACGGCAAAATCAAGTAAATCATTATGCAAATGGGCCAACAACAAAATAGCATCGCGTTGGGAGCCATCAGGAATATAGATCAATATAGCGTTTATGATATTGGCCCAGCCATTGCCAAACCATGGTGCGTCCAAAAACGCCTGCCACCCCGAGGACAGCAACAAAAAGCGAACGGATAGGGATGAATCCAGTTCCAGCTCTCCTCCGGACAACATTGAAGGGATAGAGGTTAGAAACTGCCAGCGGCCAAGGCCAAAAATACTGGCGCCAACAAGCGCAGCAATAACTACAGCCAAAGCCCCCCCCACCCCTATCCAGATGCGCCATTTACCTTGGAGCAACAACATGAAGGCAAGTGCGGTCATTGGCAAAAATGCCAAAAACAAACCTCTGGTTTCGGTTATAGAAATCACAACCAGGGCAGCGAGTGGCCCCAAAAGAAACAGGTATTTTTTTGTTCCTGTTGTTTCTTTAAAGCCAAGCAAAGCAAAAAAACCGCTATTTATGGCTACTCCTGCAAGGCCAAGCGGATTCACCCTTAAAGCGCCGGCGCGGGACAAACCAAAACCGTAAAAATATATTAGCGCCGCTACCAAAGCGATAAACGATGAGGCCAAGGCAAGTTTTGCAAACAGTAAAACCGGGTTTTTAAAATTGGTTACCGACAAAATTGCCAATATCGGGATATATAATAATATGGGCAAAAAATTAAGCCCGAATAAAATGTCACCGGGAGTTCTGGCGCTGATAGCTGCCAAAATCATCTGAATAGCAAATACGACCAGCAGTATTTTGCCGATAAAATCTGGCCTAAGGGAATAATTTTTTGACGAAATAAGTTGATATATTATCAGCGGGATGGCTATGGCGAAAAACAAGTATGGTGCCAGTTCGCCAACACCGGCAATTACCGGAGCTACCATTATAAGCAAAAATATCAGCCAGAATAAAATTCGTGGATTATTTATAAATTGCATTTTATCCCCCGCCCTAAAGCATGACGCGTTCATTCGCCTTCACTTGACATGCTTTATCTATTTGTTTTCGCGTCTCTTTAACCCCAAAACCGGTTCCCGCTTTTGGTAGAGCCGCTGTAGGTCACAGACCCTTAACTCATAAGGATTTTCGGTTTTTGAGCAAATAAAACCTTGCAAATTATAAAGAGAATTTATCGGGTCACCTTTGCAACCCGAGACTTGTCTAATTTGTCGAGATATTTCTCCAGACCCTTTACCTGATCATCGGAAAACCAGAGACCTCGTTTTGTGCGCCTCCACAATATATCATCCACCGTTTGCGCCCATTCATTTGCCAGCAGGTGCTTGACCTCGATCTCATAAAGATCATCGCCAAACAGTCTACCCAACCCTTTGCTATCAGTAATACCATCCAAAATACGATGGGCAATGGTTCCATAAAGCCTGACCAGACGACGGGCATGCCTCTTTCCTAAAAACGGGTGATTTTTCAGTAATTTATTTACCTCATCAGCAAACCCTGTGGTGGGAAAATCCCCACCGGGCAGGCTTTTGCTGGCAGTCCACTTTTTGCCACGCGGTTCAAAAGCACCAGCAATTTTTTCCATCACTGATTCTGCGAGTTTGCGATAGGTGGTTAATTTACCGCCATGAACATTTACAAGCACAGCGCCCTCTTCCACCTGCAAAGTCAAAACATAATCTCGAGTGGCCTCTTGCGCTTTAGAAGCCCCGTCATCGATTAGCGGGCGAACAGCAGAATAGGACCAGACCAGCTGATCAGGCGTGACCGGCTTGGCAAAATATTCACTTGCCGCGTCACATAGATAGGTAATTTCTTTATTTGAAATTTTTACATCACCTGGATCGCCCTCATAATCCTGATCGGTTGTTCCAATGAGGGTGAAATCTTCCTCATAGGGAATTGCAAATATTATCCGTTCATCAGAATTTTGGAAAATATAGCATTTATCATGCTCAAACAATTGCTTAACAACAATATGGGAGCCTTTTACCAATCTGATACGCTTGCCATCATCACTTTTTATATTATTGGCAAGAACCTTATCAACCCAAGGCCCGGCAGCATTGACCAGAACTTTAGAGAATATTATTTTGGTGTCGCCCTTGCCCGATTGCAGGGAAATTTCCCAAAGTCCATTGTTGCGCCTGGCCGAAACAACACGGGTACGCGTCATAATCTGCGCTCCACGATCTGCTGCATCGCGGGCATTTAAAACAACCATTCTTGCGTCATTGACCCAAGCGTCGGAATATTCAAAGGCCTTGGAATAAAGGGGTTGTAAGGGAATTGCGGCCACATCGGTTCGCATGTCGATGGTTTTGGTGGGCGGCAAAAGTTTTCGTCCACCCATATTATCATAAATAAACAGACCAAGCCGCAAAAACCATGCCGGCCGCAATCCTTTGTGGATCGGTAAAACAAAGCGCAACGGCCAAATAATATGGGGCGCAATGGCCCATAAACGCTCACGTTCCATCAACGCCTCACGAACAAGACGAAATTCAAAATGTTCCAGATAGCGCAAACCACCATGAATAAGCTTGGTGGCCCCTGACGAGGTTCCACTAGCCAAATCATTCATTTCTGCCAAGCCAACCCTATAGCCACGTCCGGCTGCATCACGGGCAATACCGCAGCCATTAATTCCGCCGCCAATGACAAAAATGTCAAAGGTATCTGATTTACTCAATAGCCCTCTCCCGAGGCTTCGTATTTCAACTGTTTTGTGGCATTCGAAACCAATCTCACTAGGAACACTATTAAGTCGCGTGTCAAGTGAAACTGAATGCTATTGGGGTAAAAATTATCTACCCGCATAATCGGCTTGAAAAAACCGGAGCAGATTTTATCTGCTGCTAAAATATTTTGAATTTTTCTAATAGATAATTTTATTACTTCCAGCGATGGTGCGAGGTCATCAATTCCAATTCAACCCGAAAAACGATCTATATAAGCCCCGTAATACGCCAAGAAATCAACCTCCACGAAGCGGAGAAATTCTTATTTCTACCCGCCGGTTCTGGGCTTTTCCGGCTTCTGTTGCATTGGAGGCAATCGGGTTGCTTTCCCCACGTCCATCAATAAAAAACCTTCTGGGATCAATACCTTGCGAAGAAATAATACTTGCGACAGCTACGGCCCGATCGCGTGATAATTTAAGATTTAATTCATCTGAACCGGATGAATCCGTATGCCCTATAATATCAACAATGGTGCGATCAAAGCGCAGCAAAACCAGCGATACCGATTGCAGGGTTGATCTGAATTGCGGTTGAACTGATGAGGACCCACTGGCAAATGTAATATTTGCCGGCATATTCAAAATTATCTGGTCGCCAACTCTGGTTACAGAAACACCGGTCCCTTGCAATTGGGCGCGAAGCTCAGCCTCTTGCTGATCCATATAAGAGCCAACCGCACCGCCGGCCAAAGCTCCAACCCCGGCCCCAATCAATGCTGCAACGCGCGCATCACCGCCAGTAGCGGCTGCTGCCACAAGTCCACCAACAGCGCCGGCAGCGGCGCCAATTGTCGCCCCCCCGGCGGTGTTGGAAATTTGTTGCTGGCCCGTAAAGGGATTTATACTCGTGCAGCCAGAAATCAATAGAACCAAAGTGGTAGCAGCTAAAACTCTATATCTCATGGATCATAAACCCCAAATAATTTGCATCTAATATTTGCATTTGCCAATGGAAAACAGGCGATTGCACTCAATTATTATTGTTCATACCAAATATTATTGTTCAGACCAAATATTGTTTTATTGTTCATACCAAACCTTGTTATTGTTCGCGTCAAAAGTCCATATCAAACAGCACAACAAGTATAACAGGCGCCAATCAGGCCAAGATTATAACCGCCGCGAACCTAACTGCCTTCATTGCTATTCTTGATCTCAATATTTTTGGCCTTGATTGCCGCTTCATCAAGAGATTTAAGCAAACCGGCGACCTTGTCCACATAGGGCAGATGTTTTGTGCGCATGGAAAAATTAAGGGTAACATTTTTGCGGGCAGGCACAAAAGTGCAAAGATTGGAACCGGGGTGGTAGGAGCCGCAATAAATCGGCTCGATCATCCCTTTGGTCAGATCCCCATAGGTTCTATGGGGGGGAACCATGGTAAGAACAATATCATAATTGCCATTAAAGCGGAAAAACCGATCAGAATATAAAAACGGCAACACTTTGGAAATAGCCCTATGGGCAGCAAGCATGGTATTGAGCAAAAACTGCATTTTCGTAATGTCTTTGGCCTCTACCTCGCTAATGGTTGCATCAACTACGCGGACAAAGTCCTCAATATTATCGGTTACCTTAAAAACAGCTTCGATTGAGCGGACACGAAAAAAATTATCATCATAATCATGGCGTTCATTATCCAGCATTGTATATATGCCGCGAATTTTTTCTTTCGAAAATCCCTTACCGCCATCATTTAGCGCATACATGACCAAGGCAAACATTAAAGAGCGCTGGCGAACCTTTAAATGATTGGCAATCCGGCGCAGACCCGCCCTTTCAAAAGCAACCGACCTGAATCCCATCTCCACCACTTTTGGCGAAAGCAAATGGGCCGAAATCATATGCATAGGCAAAACAAAGGCCGCGCCCAAAGCATAAGAAATCCGTTTGCGAAGGGAGACTTTGTTAACTGGCGTTGACATGGTGCCGTGGGAAGATGGTTGTGAGCGGGTCAATAAAGCTGAATCCGACCCCTCCATTATAGCGTGGGACGATCTTACCATAATCATCGAAGCGCGCCCCTGATCATCCGGGCCATTGCGGCGAACTACAGCACGCACCCTGAATAAAGGCAGCTCCTTGTTCGTGTATAAATCCTCACCCGCATCAATCCATTTATCTGGATATCCATCAAATTCATCAGCCTCTTCAATCAAGGTTATTGCCTCGAGAAGATGCCGGGGAAAAGGCTGCCCCGGTTTTGCACCGATAAAACCATGGGTAAGCTGAGGCGCCAAAGCTGTCATTTGCGCTACAATCTTGCACAATTTGTCCTTGTCGAAAACCTCGGTTGAAAAGGCGCTGAAATATACAGTGTTGCGGGCCCGATATAAAAACCACTGGAAGTTGGTAAAAAGTGCATGGGGGTGTTTTTGAACAGCTTTCAAAGCCTGATCAAGTAATTCGCCCTGGTCTGTTGGAAAACTGGTCGTTGAAAAGCTCTTCATGGGAACCTACCTCCAAATTACTAAACACTATCAATAAACAACAAGAACATTCGATAATAAGTATTCTTAAAAAACCATACGTGGCCCCAAGACGAGCTACAAGCTATAATAGCAGGAATGGTTATTGGCAAATTTCTTGGTATTTGCGTGGTAATTTGAATTTATATTAGAGCAATATTTGGGCGAAATTCGGGGGAGTTCTAAAACCTATCGGTTTTAATATATCCCACTCTGATCAGAATTTTTGCACGCAGATTTCGTATCTTGGCACGCAGATATAAAGGTCGGTTTCAAAATTCAAAGCCGCCACAAAGCAATAGTTAAAACTATTTAATAACCGCTGGTCATATCGACAAGATTAACCAAAGGCAGACCATTTTCATGATCCCGTATAATATTGGAGAAATATTTTGCACCACTATCAGGGCTGGAAATTGCTGCGATATGGGGCGTTATATAACAATTTTTCAACTCCCATAATTCGCTGGTTTTTGGTAATGGTTCCACATTGAACACATCTAGGCTGGCAGCACCAATGGTGCCATCATTTAGGGCTTTGACAATATCATTTTCGTCCTGATGCCCACCCCTTGCCGCATTTATGATTACCGGCCCGCCAACTAAATTCCCCCGTCTTAGTTTTTGGAAATTTTTATAGTTGAGGATACCGCTTGTATTTGGGGTAAGGGGCAACAAATTGACAACAATATCGCTTTGCCCAAGAAAATCATCAAGCTGGTCTTCTCCGTAAAATCCCTTTACACCTGCTATGTTTTTAGCCGATCGGCTCCAGCCACTTACCTGATAGCCAATAGAGTGTAATTGATTGGCCGCGTCAGCGCCCAAAACACCAAGCCCCATAATGCCAACGCTTATCTCGCGAGCCGCAGGGGGGTAATACTGGTTCCACACCTTGTTGATTTGATCATTTTTAAAGCCTGAAAACCCGCGATGGTGCATGGTGACATTCGCAATCACATAATCACTCATGCAGCGAGTCAATTCATCATCCACATAACGAACTATTGGTACATTTTTTGGAAGGTGCTCATGGGTCAGCAAAGCGTCAACACCGGCTCCAAGACAAAGAACAGCCTTAAGGTTAGTCAACCCCTCAAATGCCTCGTCAACGGGCTTCCAGACAAAAATATACTCTATTTTCCCGGGATCAAACTCGTCATTTCTCGTAACAATTTGATAATCGCCCAGAAACTTCCCAAGTCGCTCGGCCCATTTATTTTCGTCAACCTCTTGCAGATGCAGTAATAGCATTTAACAAAACTCCCCAAAAATTACACAAAAATGAAACACGTTAATAAAACCAGTTAGCAAGAACCGGAACTAATAAACTGGGCCGCCTGCAAAAACAGACGGCCCAGTTTAATTTTTTAATTGTCTATTTGTCCAACCAAAGTAATCTCAATTACTTCGCAATTTAATTACCCAGTAATTTAATTACTGGGGCAAATCTACTGGATTTTCAGACAAGGTGCGCAAATAGGCCAAAAGATTTGCTCTATCTTCATCTTTGCTTAAGCCGCGAAAACCCATTTTTGTTCCCGGAGCAAACTCTCTGGGGTTGATCAAAAATGCATTCAGATTTTCAAAAGACCATACCTCTCCAGCAGCTCCCTTAGACGAAAGAACATCTGAATATCTGGTATAGGTTTCATTGTTAGCAATCTTTGATCCGACGATATCATAAAGAACCGGGCCAGACTTATTGCCATCTCCCTGTCCAAAATTATGACACGCAGCGCAACTGCGAACTACCCGAATTCCTTTTTCAGCATCACCACCAGCAAGTAACAAGGCAATTTCCGACATTTCATTTGCAGGAGCAGGGGCGCTTTCAACAGCGGCTGGTTCTTCAACTACAGGGGCTGGTTCTTCAACAGGGGCTGCTTCAGCTACAGGCGCAGCTTCAGCTACAGGGGCTGCTTCTTCAACAGGGGCAGCTTCCAGGGCCGCAGTTTCTTCAACTACAGGGGCAGCTTCTTCTGCAACCGGGGCTGTTTCAGCGCTTGCCTCTTCAACAATTGGGAAGGCAACCGGATTTTCAGACAATGTCTGTAAATATGCCAACAAGTCCGCACGATCCTGCTCCTTGCGCATTCCAGGATAGGTCATTTTTGTATCCGGAGCATAAGTGCGGGGGGATTCAATAAAGCTGTTAAGGGCTTCAAAAGTCCAGATATCTCCATTTGCACCCATTTTGGTGAGAACTTCTGAATAGGCAAAGCTTTCATTTCTAGCTTTAGCAGAGCCAACAATATCATAAAGTGGCGGACCGGATTTATTGGGACCACCGGGATCAAACGAGTGACAGGCAGCGCAGCTTTTAACAACCCGCGCACCATTTGTTGCCGAGGCCAACGCCAAAAGTTCAGCCAGTGGAGTTTCCACAACTTCAACAACTGCTACTTCAACACTGCCATCATCTGCTTCAGGCAGGGGATAACCCGGACCTTCGCCCTCAATGGGCGCATAAAGAGCATCGGCAATAAAGCCAATACCCATAATAAGAATTACAGCGCCAAGAACCGCGCCAAGAATTTTATTGAATTCAAAAGAGTTCATCAGGTTTCTCCATGCCATGGACGCCCATAGCTATGCCAATATACTTAATCAGTCCTCTTACCAACTGATTCTTGCCAATTTTAGTTGCGCGCAAGTTATAATCAACACCCCTGCGGCGCAACCGAATTTGCCACAAGTGCGACAAAGGGCGCAAAATGTCCACAATTTCCTTGATTTTCTTTGTATAGCCAGCATGTTTACCCAGAGTTAAAGGCATTAATTATCTTCAATTAATATAATAGCGGCAGTTTTTCAGGGCCGGATTTCAATAATGGGGCGCAAAAAGTGTCAATAAAAACTGCTAAAACAACTTACCGGAAGAAAATTATCGCTTTTCAAGGAGAGTTGGGAGCATTTTCCCACGCTGCGGCTCTGGCGACATTTCCCAATGACAATCCCCTACCCTGCGTTACGTTTGAGCAAACCATCGCCGCGGTTCAGGATGAAAATGCCGATTTTGCTATAGTGCCGGTAGAAAATTCGCTTTACGGGCGAATCACAGATATTCACCATATACTGCCCCAAAGTGGACTTTATATAATAGGTGAACATTTTTTACCCATTGGCATGAACTTGCTCGGCCTACCCGGGGCAAAACTATCGGATATCAAATCAGTTCAAAGCCTGTCGGTAGCCTTGGGGCAATGTCGTAAATTTATTTCAGACAACAAACTTAGAGCAATTAATGCTGTGGATACTGCCGGATCTGCACGTGAAATCGCGCAAATTGGCGATATTTCACGTGCAGCAATCGCCTCTTCCATAGCTGCACAAATTTATGGGCTGGATATTGTGGAAAAAAATATCGAGGATGCGTCCCACAACACCACAAGATTTTTGATCATGTCACGGGAAAAATCGCAGCCCAAACCCGATGGAAACAATATAAAAACCACCTTTATCTTTAGAGTGCGCAATGTTCCGGCCGCCCTATATAAAGCTCTGGGCGGTTTTGCCACCAATTCTGTCAATATGCTAAAGCTGGAAAGCTATATGATTGATGGCTCCTTCACCGCTACCCAGTTTTATGCGGACATTAATGGCCACCCCAACGATAAAAATGTGCAGCTTGCCTTTGAGGAACTAGGCTTCTTCACCGACCAGTTTAGTATTCTTGGTGTCTATACAGCGGCAAAAAAATAGTTTTTTTACCAAAAACCTTTGGGATTCGCCGGTTTGCTCTTGCATATGAGTTGGCTATGGCACAAATAACCCTTAGGAAGGCTGGCGCGGACATTTCTCTCGCCAACCGGGTCAGGTCCGGAAGGAAGCAGCCCCAACGAGTTTTGAAATGGGTCGTTGTCAGCTTTCCGCTCAGCTTTTATACTGGTATCCATGAAAGCCCTTAACCCCGTCATTTTTCCTTTGGTCGAAAAGAGCATTGCTGCAAATGACTGACCAGAAAAATCAAACCGCTAAAACCGACGGCCAGCAAAGCGAACCGTATCTGGTTTTGGCCCGAAAATACCGCCCTAGCGATTTTTCCGACCTCGTTGGTCAAGACGCAATGGTGCAGACCTTTGCCAATGCTTTTAAGTCCGGCCGCATCCACCATGCCTTTATTCTTACCGGCGTTCGCGGAGTAGGCAAAACCACCACGGCCCGCATTTTGGCCCGCGCATTCAATTTTGAGGATGAGAATTCAAAACGCCCAACTCTGGATATGGCAAAAGAGGGAATCCATTGCCAGTCTATTATCAGGGGCAACCATGTGGATGTCATCGAAATGGATGCGGCGTCCAATACCGGCATTGATGATATTCGCGAAATTATTGATTCGGTAAAATATGCTCCCGCTTCTGCCCCCTATAAAGTCTATATAATCGATGAGGTGCATATGCTCTCCAAACAGGCTTTTAACGGCCTGCTAAAAACCCTTGAAGAGCCGCCCCCTTATGTAAAATTTATTTTTGCCACCACAGAAATCCGCAATGTTCCCATAACAGTGCTTTCGCGCTGCCAGCGCTTTGACCTTCGCCGGATTAGTTCTGAAGTGATGATGGCACACCTGCAAAAATTGCTAAAACTTGAAAATATCGAATATGAAAATGATGCGCTAGCGATGATTATTCGCGCTGGTGAAGGCTCGGTTCGTGATTGTCTATCGCTTGCCGATCAGGCTATCGCTCACGGGGACGGCAAAATTTCTGCCGAAACCGTAAAAACCATGCTCGGACTAGCTGATCGTGCCCAATCCATTGATTTGTTCGAAGCGCTAATGGCTGGTGAAACTGCCAATGCCCTAAATCTGGCCCGCACCCTTTATGATGTGGGGGTTAGCCCTGTAGCCATAATTTCTGATCTGGCCCGCTTTACTCATCTGGTTTCACGAATGAAAATTGTTCCGGCTGCCGCAAATGATCTTTCATTGTCGCCTGACGAAAGAATACGGGGCAAGCAATTAAGTGAAAAACTGGGGATGCGGGTTCTAACCCGCACATGGCAGATATTGCAGCAGGGGCTTGGGGAAATCTCGCGTGCAGGCGATGCCATTCAAGCGCTGGAAATGATTCTTATCAGGCTGGCCTATGCCGCCGACCTGCCAACCCCTGACGAGTTGATCAAAAAGCTTAAAGACCAGCCGGAAACCAGCGAACAAGCAGGGAGTGCTGGCTCTGTTAGCGCTAATGCGACTGCAACAAAATCATATTTGGCAGCCGCCCCGGTTAATGCAACAGGACAAAATACGGGGCAAAATACAGGACAAGCTATCGGGCAAAACTTGGGACAAAATCTATTAACAAATGTCAAACTTGTTCCCCAATCAACTCCTGTTGAAGATCTGCAACAACAAGCTTTTGCCTCCCCCGCCAATTTTACCGAGCTGATAGCTCTGGCTCAACAAAATCGCGATTTGGAAATCAAGCACGCGCTGGAAAGTGATATAAGGCCCATCAGCTTTGTAAAAGGGCATCTGGAAATCGCATTGACCAAAACAGCGGATAGAACAATTGTTTCGGTTCTGGCAGCACGTCTAAAACAATGGACGGGGGAAAACTGGCTGGTCAGCATATCCAATCAGGATGAAATAAAGCTGGAAGCAACCGCGCCAACCGTGCGTGAAAAACAACAGAATAAAAAGCTGGCCCTGTTTGAAGCGGCTAAAAATGACCCGATGGTGGTAGCTGTTCTAAAAATTTTTGCGGATGCAAAATTACTCGAAGTAACAGAGCTTACCCCCGGGCAACAAACAGGCACCGAAATAGCTGAAAACAATTCAAATTTTAAAAATAACAAATAAAGATAGGATAAAGTATGAAAGATATTATGGGCATGATGGGCAAAGTGCAGGAAATGCAGGAAAAAATGTCCAAGATGCAAGAAGAATTAGAAAATACCTTGGTGGAGGGTAGCGCCGGGGGCGGTATGGTTTTGATTTCATTGTCCCTCAAAGGAACGATGAAAGAGATCAAGATTGATCCCTCTCTCCTTACCCCTAACGAGGGTGATGTTATGGAAGATCTGATAATTGCCGCCCATAATGATGCCATGGAAAAGGCAGAAGCGGCCAAAAACGAAAAAATCCAGGAAATCACCGCCGGTTTACCACTGCCTGCGGGAATGAAGCTGCCATTTTAAGGGCTTGACCATAAATTATTGACATTGAGATTTAACGGTCTCTTCCCCCAACTTATTGCAATGCCCGGGAGCGCTAAAGCATGCCCAAAACCGGTGGTAGTGAAATCGAACAACTGGTGCAGCTTCTGGCACGCCTGCCGGGCCTTGGCCCACGCTCTTCCCGCCGGGCGGTTTTGCATTTGATCAAGCGCAAAGATGCTTTGATGATGCCACTTGCAAGCGCTCTTGATCGGGCGCTGGAAGCGGTTGTTGAATGTGAGACATGCGGCAATATCGATACGATTTCCCCTTGTAATATTTGTTGCGATCCCAGACGGGCGCAAAACCCCATGCTCATAGTGGTTGAGGATGTGGGGGATTTGTGGGCGCTAGAGCGTGCAGCCATCGGCCCGGTTCGCTATCATGTACTGGGGGGCGTGCTTTCACCCCTTGATGGTGTGGGGCCAGAAGACCTCTCGATTGCAGAACTTATCGGGCGCGCCAATGATTTTAAAGAAATTGTTATTGCGGTCAACGCCACCATTGATGGACAAACCACCGCACATTTCATCACCGACCGCCTAAAGGGTATGGATATTAAAATTACCCGTCTGGCCCACGGGGTGCCTGTTGGTGGCGAGCTGGATTTTCTTGATGACGGCACATTATCCCAAGCCCTAAAGGGCAGAACCGCCCTATAAGTGGCAAAACCTATTTACAAAACCTATTTAAATAACAAAGCCTATTTATAATCGGGCGAAGTCAAAAACTCCGGCACGTCTTCTATTGTGCCCTCTTCTATTGCATCTTGTTGTGCATCCGGTTTGTCAATCAAGCCTTTTTCCGAGCCAACAGCCTGTTCTCTATCCCAGCCGGAAGGCAATGGTTTGGAATTTTTTGCGCCAAGATCTCCCAATTGTTCCACTTGCCTGATGACATTTCCCGGCCCGCTGGATAATTGTCCTTTTGCCTCGTCAAAGCTCTTTTGGGCCGAAAAAAGCGCCTTTTCCACTCGATCCATACTACCCAAAAACCCGGCTATCTTGTCGTAAAGCAAGCCAGCACGTTTGGCGATTTTTTCGGCATTCTTGTTGCGGTTTTCCGTATCCCAGACATTGGCAACGGTTCTTAGGGCAACCATCAAGGTTGTCGGGGTGGTGATATAAACATTTTTTGAAATGGCAAAATCAATCAGATCCGACTGGGCCTCAAAGGCTGTCGAAAAGGCCGCCTCAATGGGAATAAACATCATCACATAGTTTAATCCAGAGCCGGAATGAACATGATAATCCTTGGAGCCAAGAGTTTTTATATGCGCGCGCAGGGCTGTGATATGATCGCGTAAAAACTGTGTTTTTTCTTCTTCATCGGTAGAACTGGTGAAAGCCTCGAATGCCCTTAATGAAACCTTGGAATCAACTACCAGACGGTCTTTATTGGGAAATAAAACCTCCACATCCGTGCGTACCAGAGTACCATTTTCCAGCCGATGACTCTGTTGGGTCAAAAACTGCTCACCCTCGCGCAATCCGCTTTTTTCCAAAATTGTCGAAAGAATCAACTCCCCCCATGCTCCTTGCGTTTGCGAGCTGCCCTTGAGGGCGCGGGTGAGATTGGTCGCCTCCTCGCTCATGCGCAAACTGTCTTTGGCCAGGGTTTTCATTTGCTCAGCCAGACGGGCACTTCCCTCATGGGTAAGCTTTTGAAACTCGCCTATTTTTTCAGCCAACGGTTTGAGTAAATCATTTACCTGTTGGCGGTTTTGCCTGGAAAACTTTTCTCCATGCGAGGTCAAAACTTCTTCGGCCAGTAATTTGAATTGTCCGCTCATCTGGGAGCGAACATATTCATTTTGTTTTTGCTGTTCGCTCATGCTGGCTTGAAGTCCGGCAGCGCGAGCCTCTAGATCAGTATTGCTCTGGCGATATTTATCCAGTTCTATTTCCAGATCGCGAATCCTGACCTCCAGACCAACAATCTGCTTTTCATAATGCTCTCCTGCATCCAGACGCGCTCTATTTGCTGCCTGCTCTATTCTTTTGCCCTCGGCCCCAAGAGAAACCAGAAGCACTGTTACAAAGGCCAGAATTATTAATGCCCCAGCAATAGCAACAGCCAATCCGACACTGATTTCAACATCGCCAATCGCGAATAAAATGTTTTCCATAGGAGGCAAATTATCCGATTCGGGCTAAATTCTTAAGAAACAAAGCAACAGAGCCGTAATTTGATGGTTGACCCGCTGCTACAAAATCATCATATCACAGGAAAGGCGGCCACAAACCGCAAGCGATATAATAAACCATTGCCAGACAATAACCCATTTGAGAAGTAAAATGGCCCTTAGACATATATTACTTATTCCCGACCCAAAACTTCGCCAGATTGCCAAACCGGTAAAGGCGGTTGATAAACGCATAAAAAACCTTGTCGAGGATATGTTCGACACCATGTATGACGCGCCCGGAATTGGCCTTGCGGCTCCCCAGGTCGGCATAATGGAGCGGGTGATTGTCGTTGATTGTGCCAAGCGCGAGGACGAGGATGAAGCTGAGCTGCTTGGGGCAGAGCAAAAGGAGCTGGCAGAAGGCAAAAATTCCAAAGCGCTAGAGAATGGTTTTGACGCACCACCTGCACCTGAGCCAGACCCGGAACCCATCGCGATGATAAACCCGGAAATCATCTGGTTTTCAGATGAGCACTCTATCTATGAAGAGGGTTGTCTTTCCATTCCAGATTATTACGAAGATGTGGAAAGGCCCACCCTTTGCACCGTTCGCTATATGGATATGGAGGGTGTAATGGTGGAACGCGAGCTGGATGGCTTGCTCTCGACCTGTGTTCAGCACGAGGTTGATCATCTGGATGGAAAATTGTTTATTGATTATCTTTCGCGCCTCAAAAGAGAGCGTATTACTAAAAAATTCACCAAGGCTGCCCGACGCGCTGCTGAATAGGGCACAATAATCGGGATGAGAATTTTGAGCCACTCAAGGGTAAAATTATGCGCATAATATTTATGGGAACGCCGGATTTTGCCGTGCCCACATTAAAGGCAATAATTGAAAACTCCCATAATGTCGTTGCCTGTTATACCCAGCCGCCACGCCCTGCCGGCCGAGGACAGGGTGAGAAAAAAACTCCAGTACATTTACTGGCTCAAAGTGCTGGGATTGAGGTTTTTAACCCTGTTTCCTTGAAAAATGAAACAGAGCAACAGGTTTTTGCTGCACATAGGGCAGATGTAGCTATTGTGGTCGCCTATGGATTATTGCTGCCAAATTCAATTTTGCAATCACCTAAATTTGGCTGTTTGAACCTGCATGGCTCCAATTTGCCTCGCTGGCGGGGAGCTGCCCCCATTCAAAGGGCAATCATGGCCGGAGATAAAACCAGCGCAATTCAGATTATGCAAATGGATGAAGGACTGGATACAGGGCCTGTTGCCATGGCGGAAAAAATTGTCATAGGCGAAGAAATGAGCGCCGGAGAATTGCATGATCAAATGATGCTAGCGGGGGCTTCGCTAATGATAAATGCCTTGGAAAAACTGGAAAATGGCGAGCTTGAATTTGTTCCCCAGCCAGAAGAGGGCATTACCTATGCTAAAAAAATTGCCAAATCCGAAGCAAAGATTAATTGGAATCAATCAAATATCAGCCTGCACAATCTTGTGCGCGCCCTTTCACCTTTTCCCGGCGCATGGACAATTATCCAGATAAAAGGCAAGCCGGTACGAGTAAAAATTCTGGCTACCAGGCCCGTTGATCTATCGAACAAGAGTAAACCCGTTGCAGGTAGCATTTTGATTTCCATGAACGAAAAGAAAATTCATATAGCCTGTGCCAAGGGTGCTTTGGAGATTTTACGGGTACAAAGGGCCGGTGGTGCGCCAATGGATGCGGCTGATTTTATTCGTGGTGCCGGGGATTTATCCGGCCAAATTTTGGCAGGCCAATAGATCATGCCCCGATATCGTATAGTGATTGAATATGACGGAACACCTTATGTGGGCTGGCAAAGACAACCCAAACACCCAAGTGTGCAGGGGTTTCTTGAACTTGCTATTGCCGGGTTTTCTGGCGAAAAAGTAGATGTGCAGGCCGCCGGTCGCACCGATGCAGGGGTACATGCCCTTGGGCAGGTTGTGCATTTTGATTTGTTGCGTCAATGGGATCCGTTCAGGGTGGCTCAGGCACTAAACTTCCATCTAAAACCCCAACCGATAGTTGTAATAGACTGTCAGCAGGTAGATGAAGAATTTCAGGCCCGGTTTTCAGCCCAAAGCCGCCATTATCTCTATAAAATTCTCAACCGGCGCGCCAGACCAACATTGCAGCGCGACAGGGTGTGGCATGTGCCAGTGGAACTTGATGCTACTGCTATGCACAAAAGTGCACAAATTTTGCTGGGAAAACACGATTTTACTACCTTTAGGGCTGCCGAATGCCAGTCCAAATCCCCCATTAAAACCCTCGATAGAATTCAGGTCGATAGGATTGGCGAAGAAATATATATCCGCGTTAGCGCCTTGAGCTTTTTACACCATCAGGTGCGCTCTATCACCGGCTCCATAAAAATGGTCGGAGAAGGCAAATGGGGAATAGCTGACTTGCAAAATGCCCTTGATGCCAAAGACCGATCATGGTGCGGACAAATGGCACCGGCAGCAGGCCTATATCTGGTTAGCGTGGATTATTAATCCGTTTGTTATTTGACCCTGGTGGATTATTGCCCCATTGCCGCACCGGGCAGCATGCTGCCAAGAATCATCAGGCCAATCAAAATCCCCACCAGTTGGGCGATCAAAAACATGACAATTTGAATCGGCTTCAAGGTGACAATCAAACGAGCAATGTTGATCTCTGAAACCAGAACCGCACCACCGATAATCATTACCGATATTTGCGCGCTCACATTCAAAAGCAGCAGGGAGACCGATAATATGGTTATAAAAAATGTGGTCCAATTATCAGCTACCAGATAGGGAACCAGACCATCGAGCCTATCGAATTGGCGCAAAGCCAAAGCACCAAAAGCTGTTTGCATAACAAGCAAAATTATCACCATAATTATTGCCATAGTGGGGCTTAGGGCAGCTGGATTTTCAACCCCGGCAGCACCGCCCATAATTGCTGGCAAAAAAGCATTAAAGGTTGCCGCCACCAAAAAGGCTATGAAACTGCCTGCCAGGCCACGCATACCAAGATCAAAATATTGGCTGGCATTGCGGCGCCCCAGTAAAATGGCAATGAAGCCACGTCCGGCGTCAATTGTTTCTTCAATATTGGTTTTGTTCATAAATTGCCCGGATATGTTGGCTGTGAAAAATTTCTGGTTACTGGCAGCTGAATTACCGTTAGCATTTAGGCGTTGGCGTGCAATGTCGCAAGCCCTCAATCTTCACTAAAAGCCCGCAATTTTCACAAACCTGTGGTTCTAATTAGATTTTACAAAAAATTTATGCATTATTTCCAGATAAATTTTGCTTAAATCCTCCAGTTGAGAAATTTCTACCCGCTCGTCAACCTGATGCATGGTCTGGCCAACCAGCCCACACTCGACAACCGGACAATATCGGGCGATAAATCTTGCATCGGAAGTGCCGCCAAAGGTTGCCATATCAGGATTGTTACCCGTAATTGCTTGCACAGCTTCGCAAACTATTTTCACATCATCACTAACCGGAGAAACAAAACAATTGGCGACATTGCCCAACTGACGCCAACTTATTTCAAAGCGGTCTCTTTTGACTTCATCCAAACGCTCATTGATCCAGGCAATAATTTTTGGGCCATCCCAGGTTTCGTTAAACCTGATGTTAAAACTTAGCGTACCCATGGCAGGAATAACATTGGTTGCCTTATTACCAATGTCCAAAGAGGTGACCTCAAGATTTGATGGCTGAAAATGCTCGGTGCCATCATCAAGTTTGGTATCGCTCAAAATTGTAGCCAGTTTCGCCAACAAGGGAGCTGGATTATTGGCCCGCTCCGGATAGGCGGAATGGCCCTGCTTGCCACTAATGCTAACTATACCGCTTATGGATCCTCGCCGGCCAACCTTGATATTATCGCCCATAATTTTTGCCGAGCTTGGCTCCCCGACAATTGAAAAATCATAGCTATGGCCCTGCTCCGCTGCCCATTGCAGAAGTTTTTGCATACCATTTATAGCATCGGCTTCCTCGTCATTGGTTATGGCCAGCGAAATTACGCCATTCCCATCGCCATTGGCATCTTGAGCGTTTACGAAACTGGCAGCCGCAGCGCAAAAAGCGGCAACCCCGCTTTTCATATCCACCGCGCCCCGTCCCCAGATTTGGTTTTGGTCTTCGGTGGCAGAAAAAGGGTCATGAGCCCAGTCTTTAGCGTCCCCTGCCGGTACCACATCGGTATGGCCACCAAACAGCAAATGACGCCCCTTATTGCCACGGGTAGCAAACAGATTATCCACCGGATAAGAACCATCACCTTCAAAAACTATTCGGGTACAATTAAATCCCAAAGGGGTCAAATATGCTTCCAGCACATCCAGCGCCCCTGCTTCCAATGGCGTCACCGAAGGGCAGCGCATCAGGTTTTGCAACAGGGTTTTTAGTTCAGCCGATTTGATTTGCTCGTTCATATTTTTCAACCAGGATTTTTCTGCAGAATTTTTTTCTGTAGGATTTTATTAGCAAAACCGGCATTGCTAGGGACAAAACCGATTAGCAAAGACTAAAACTAATCGCGCAACAGATCATTGATTGAAGTTTTTGCGCGAGTTTTTTCATCAACCCGTTTTACGATAACCGCGCAATAGAGCGAGGGCCCCATAGTCCCATCAGGAAAGGGTTTTCCCGGCATGGATCCAGATACCACTACCGAATATGGAGGAACTTCTCCCATATGAATTTCTCCGGTATTGCGATCAACAATCTTTGTCGATTGGCCAATGAATACCCCCATGGAGATAACCGAGCCTTCACGAACAATCACCCCTTCAACAACTTCTGAACGAGCGCCAATAAAACAATTATCCTCGATGATAACCGGCCCTGCCTGCAAGGGTTCAAGCACTCCACCAATGCCGACACCGCCGGATAGGTGAACATTTTTGCCAATTTGCGCGCAAGAGCCAACGGTTACCCATGTATCAACCATGGTTCCCTCGCCAACACTGGCCCCAAGATTAACAAAAGAGGGCATCAAAACCGCTCCCTTGCCAATATGAGCGGATTTTCTAACAATGGCACCCGGAACAGCCCTGAAACCAGCTTCGATAAAGCGTTCTTTGCTCCAACCGACAAATTTTGATGGCACCTTGTCCCACCAATTGGCTCCCCCAGGTCCACCGCCAACCAACTCCATATCATTGAGGACAAAACCCAGCAGCACAGCTTTTTTAAGCCATTGGTTTACCTGCCATTCTCCAGCCTCGTTACGCTGTGCAACTCTTGCCTGTCCGTTATCAAGCAATTCAAGCGCTGCTTCTACGGCTTCACGAATTTCTCCCTTGGTATCCAGGCCCAATTGTGCGCGTTGGCCAAAGGCGTTGTCGATTGTTTTGGCTAATTGTTGGTGTTCCATTATTATTCCTGCATTTTTCTGTATTTTCCTGAAATATTTACTGCCCTAGGGGATGGGGAGTGTTGTGGAAAGTATAAAGAATTTTTTTGCCTTTTGAAACTGGCTTAAACAAGTTACCGGATTTTTTGACAGGTTAAGGTCCCTACTTTCCACCGATCATTAACCGCAACCATGCAAGACTGGATAATACAATATCCAAGGAGCACTTTTAACAATGGCCAAACGTCACCATTCCCCTCTTCGCACCTCGAGGCAGGATATAGAACAATCACGTCGCGTGCAGTGCACGCCCCAGACAGAAGCCAGTGCCTATACTCTTGCATTTTCGGACGAGGGTTTTATGACCTCTGAAGAAATGCGCGGGGTGCGCTTTCAGCTGGAATATCAAAAAATAGAATCATGGCTACGCGAAAGGGAGGTTAATTCTACAATCGTATTATTTGGTGGATCCAGAATTGCCGAACCGGGAACCGACCCATGGGCGGCAAAAACCGAATTGGCGAAAAAAAACCTGATTAAAAGTTCAAAATATTATACTGAAGCCCGCCTGTTCGCCCAATATGCGTCCCTGACTTCAAAAGAACTCGATTATAAGGAATATATGGTAGTCACCGGCGGTGGCCCCGGAGTTATGGAAGCGGGCAATCGCGGTGCGCACGAGGTTGGCGTTCCATCGATAGGGCTCAATATCGTACTTCCCCACGAACAGGCACCCAATTCCTATGTTAGCCCGGAATTCTGCTTTAATTTCCACTATTTTGCCACGCGCAAAATTCACTTTTTACTGCGTGCCAGAGCGGTGGCAATTTTTCCCGGTGGATTTGGCACGCTGGACGAATTTTTTGAAACCCTGACCCTTATTCAAACCGGCCGAATGGAAAGAATTCCGGTTATCTTGTTCGGTGGCAAATTTTGGGGGCGGGTGATTAATATAGAAGCACTGGTGGAAGAGGGAACCGTTTCACCCGAAGATGTTAATCTTTTCACCATTGTCGACAATGCTAAAGATGGCTGGGAAGTAGTGCGCAAGCATTATGCTTTGAACCCGATAGAATTGTAAAAGCTAGCAATAAACCCAACAGAAAAAACCCCGATGGCGATGAACCATCGGGGTTTGATAAACCATCGGGGTTTTTTGTATTTAAAAGTCAGCATTACTGGTTCGCAGTAACGCTGATATTTAACAAATCACCGGCAATCGAGGGGTTTTGAGTTACCGCCAAAAGCGCCATAAATGGTACCGGTTCTGCGGGAGATGCCATGATTTCTATATTACCGGGGGCAACCAGATAAGCCTCGACTGCCGTGATAATCTGTTCTTGCAAAGCGGGGAGACCAAGGGGGGTTAACACCGAAGGTAATACGCTTGTAGCCATGGAAACAAAGCCCTTGCGCGATACACCTTGATCTTCAGCCATAAAATCCAGCAAATTATTAGTCATAGAATCATCATTAAAGCGGATTGATAATTCACCCAGCGACAATTGCGCTGCCATTGACATCAATATCTGCAATCCGGCCATTTCAGCTTCGCTGGAGGACGTGTCCATTGCCTGTACGGCTCTGCCCTGCTCCTGCAAGGATTTTGCCAGTTCAAGCGTATAACCAAGAACATCCAGATTAACTACAAGCTGGCCGATATTGCCAATATCTATAGTAGAATCAATAATTGAAAGCTGGCCGTCCTTTGTCGTCCAAAGCATATCACCTTTTAAGGTAGCGTTTAGCTCGGTGAGCTTAAACATATCAAGCGCTTCTTGGAGGTCGCTATCTTCAATTTGGGAAAGATCACCATAAATGCCGGAGATGGAATAACCGCCTGAAAATTCCTCCCGCGCTTCATTGGGGACAAAGGAAGAGGAAATCTCGTCAATTCTAAATACTTCGCGCTCACCAAGGCTAAAATTGACCGGCCCTATCTGAATGCCTTGATAGAACAGCATCGAATTCAGGATATTTTCCCCGGGATCTGCAAAAATTTCAATGTCATTTACAAGTACATTGCGCACTTCAATGCGTACGCCATCATCGCTAAAATCAATATCACTAAATATTGCCTGTTCGGCTGTGTAGCCACCACTTGCCGTCGGCTCAACCCCGACAAATGTCACTGAACCATCAAGAATTTTCTGGAGTCTGGAACTGCCCGCAGCAGGAATATTCCAGTCACTAAGAATAATATTATTACCTTGAGAAACCGCACTGCCAAATTCGACATCAAAGGTTGAAAAATATTTTATAGTTGCGATCAACTTGTCAGCAAAGTCCTGAGCTTCCTGAGCTATAGTACCAAGGGGTAGCATTATCGCTGCAATGGCAACCATTGATGCAATAGGTTTTCCAAATACTCTCATGTTTAGTTCCTTAAAAATATAGGGGTGATGTTTTAACTTTGTTCCAATGACCTTAAAAAGTCTACTAAATCGTCAGTAATATGGTGAATATGCTCTCTATTTTTCCCATGTTCCAATTCCCATTCATCTACCTGATCATGATAAAAATCATCATTGGCAACCACTTGCACTGTAGTCATCCCCAAAGAGTGGGGCACTTTGAGATTCTTTTCCAAGTCATCAAACATGGCGGCAGTTTCAGGTTTGATATCATGGTCGCGCAAAAACCTGTCATAGGCAGCTTGCTCTGGTTTGGGGATTAACCCGGAAGCGCGAATATCAAACATTCCATCAAATAATTCCCATGCACCCAGCCTTAGCAATACCGATTTCGTATGGGACATATCAGCGTTGGTGAAAATGAATTTCTTTCCGGGAAGGGATTTGATGGTTTCTACCAGTTCCGGGTGAGGCTGCACGGGAGAATAATCAATATCGTGCACGCTATCCAGATAGTGGTCAGGGTCCACATCATAGTGCAGCATCAAGCCGTTTAGGGTCGTACCATGATCCCGATAATAATCCTTTTGCAGGCGCCGGGCCGGCACTTTTTCCATGCCCGTAATCTTCATCATATATTGCGTTATAAGCGTATCCACCTGAGCGAACAGATCGCAGGTCCTTGGATATAGAGTATTATCCAAATCAAAAATCCAGTCCTGAATATCGTTCAGTCCATTTTCCACCTGATTTTTACTCCTGTTCAATACCCAAAAGGGCAAAGCTGATTAACAGCCAATTATTTGCAGACTGTGCTATCAAAAGTTCATTTCACTATTAAAGTTCATTTAACTATTAAAGTTCATTTCACTATTAAAGTTCCTGCACCATAATCCGTAAACAATTCCAGCAATACCGCATGAACTACTTTGCCATTTACAATCACGACCCCCTCAACACCATTTTCAATGGCATCAATACAGGTTTGTACCTTTGGAATCATGCCGCCACTAATCGTTCCATCTTTGATCATTTCCCGGGCTTTTTTAACTGTTAATTTTTCGATCAATTTGCCATTACTGTCCAAAACTCCCTCAACATCGGTCAAGAACAACAATCGCTTGGCATTTAGCGCACCGGCAATCGCACCGGCAAAAGTATCGGCATTTATATTATAAGTATTACCGTCACGCCCCGGAGCAACGGGCGCTATCACAGGTATCATCTTTGATTGGGCAAGGGTGTCAAGCAAAGTCGTATCAACTTCAGCAGGCTCGCCAACAAACCCCAGGTCAACAATACGCTCGATATTACTGTCCGGATCAGATGTGGTTTTTTTGGCTTTTTTGGCAAATACCATATTGGCGTCTTTGCCGCTCAGACCGATAGCCCATTCTCCATCACGGTTGATCATGGTAACAATTTCTTTGTTGATGGATCCGGCCAAAACCATCTCAACAATTTCCATGGTTTGCTTATCGGTAACCCTAAGGCCTCCCTCAAAATGCGACTTAATCCCCAGCTTCTCCAGCACGCGGGCAATTTGCGGGCCACCGCCATGCACTACCACCGGATTAACACCAGCCTGTTTCAACAGGGCAATATCACGAGCAAAAGCCTGTCCCAACTCCGGGTCTCCCATGGCATTGCCACCATATTTAACCACCACAGTCTTATCTGCATAGCGTTGCATAAATGGCAACGCCTTGGCTAATACAGACGCATCATGGCTGCTTAAAAATTTATCGTTCATATTATTTACTCATGGCCCCAAAAATTACATTCCCAGAAATCATTACAAGTAATAGAAGACAAAGTCTTGCAATAGAAGACAAAGTCTTGTGCTTTGAACATCTGATTTATTTTAAGAGACATAATCCCAAAGAGACATAATCCCAAAGAGAAAAATTCTCAAACATCAAAAAGTTTGGTAGTGTCTCAGTTTGAATTATCTTTTTTCTTATAGGTTTTAGGTCTGCCCGGCTTTGGTGCTCTTGCGTCAATCAAACCAACAATCCATTCAACATCGCGCAACGTGTTAGAAACGCCTGCCGCCATTGCAGGGGGGACTTTCAGTGTCTTATGAATGCGACAAAAGTTGTAATACATAAAATACAGCGAAAGCATATGCAAATGATTGTCGATTTTCTTTGAGAACGCATTTGTCAAACGAGTAAACCGACGATTGCCCATGCGGATATTCAGGTTCATACGCTCTACATATGATGTTGAAACGTGGCTTTCGTCCGGCTCCCCTTCGATTGCTCGTTTTTTAATCCCCGTGCATTCAGCAGGTGAATAGCGACCCTTGAAGGCGTCAGGTGCATTGCCGTACAGTTTAATAAGTTGCGCATAGTCAACATCGGCCCCAAACACGCCTTCAACAGCTTCCAGATAGGCTTTGTGACCATCTGTGGTAAGTTGCACCCGATTTGCCAAACGGTCGCCTACGTCCTGCATGAACGCATCAGCATAGCCAGCATCACGACCGCCAACCAGATATGAGATAATCAATTTGCTATCCGCATCAATGGCAGTCCATGTCCAAACATCGCCAGCGCCTTCAATTGGCGCTTTCATAGTTTTGACGTTCTTTTGTTTGGCCGCAACAAATGACCAGATTTCATCACATTGGACACGCTCTGCATTCACGTTGCAAACCGTATTGTCGTGATATTCAGCGCAAGCATCACCTGCGTCAATAAGAAGCTTTGAAACAGTATTGATCGACACGCCGGTTATGCGAGTAACCGAACGCATGGACATTCCTTCAACTAGCATTGAAAGAATTTGAGCGCGCTTTGCTGTATCGAGTACGTTTGCCATACTTTTAATATATGAACTTTTATGCTTAGTGTCAAGCATTACGTTCAATCAAATGGAAGTTCAAGCGTATGGCCTCTTTTGGGTGCCGCTCTATCAAGGCGCTTCTTGAAATCGTCCCAATCAACCGAACCTTTCATCATGAATATCAGGTTTAAAATATGTTGCTTTAATTCCGGCACACCATAATTATTAGTAAAGAACTGGTGATGCTTGCTTTTCCTATTCCCCTTGTTGTCCTTTGGATTGATTTCCTTCAAGCGGTCCAATATTCCAGCTTCAATTCTTTTGTAAACAATATCATTTGTTAAGTGCCCAATTACAGCGGGCCTTTTGACTGAAGATGGATCAAACCTCCAATCACGCAATCTAAATATTTGTTTATAAAATTCATTCGGAAAAGTTTTTGCCCATTTTGCTTTTTCTTCGCTCAGGTATTTATCCAAAATGGCTTGCAAAGCCAATTTATCACGCACTTCTTGATAACCAGTAGCCTCATCTACAAGTGCAATGATTCCAATTTTTGCAAAAGACCTAGTAAGCATCTCGCATTGGTCAGCAGTTATCAGTTGCTTTACAGTTAATACACCCGCTTTACGTGCATCAAGCATAGCGTCGCAGATTTCTGGCAATATTGTTGCTTCAAACCCTACCGCAAGTTTTCCTCCTCTCCCGGGCCGAACAAAGCGGATTGGCTCAAATAGAGCCATGGCTAACTCATTGTCAATAAAAGGTTTAATGTTTTTTCGCGCCATAAAACTCTTTAAAAGCGCTCCATGGCGTTGACCAAGCCCCAATGCTGTCTGCATACCACGACCGGAAAGAACCCTAGTTCCATCCTCTAAAACGTAACAGGCAATTTCTAATTCACCGATACGAAGTGGATTTTCTGTAGAACCGTGCGTTGCACGTAAAGCTTTTATTGACATTGTATTAATTCCTGCACATTGGTGATTAAGTATCAGCTAATCCGAATGTGCAGAAATGTCAATAAATAATGCAGAATGGTGGATAAGTTATTTACTTGCCAATAGGCACTTTATTTATCCCAACGTTTTCTTGCTGCCTTCCTTGCAATCTCTTTCCTGCGTTCAGGCAAAAGATTTTCAGCCCGCTTTTTGCCACCTTTCGCGCCAAGAACCTTTGCAGCAGGGTCTTTGCCATCATCAGCAACGGTTTCTTCAACTTCGCCGGTGGCGATCTGAGCAATCTTTACAGCGTTGCCGATAACATCAGCGGGGCGTTTTTGGCCTTTAGGTCCGGTGGGCATGTTTACTCCTTATGCTTTACGCTAAGCATAACATAGGAACTGTTGGATAAGAGGTCAAATTTCAAACTGAGACACCACCAAAAGTTTGCTTGCTTTGCTTGATCCATGTTTTAAGTGCATTTTCCAAATTTGACCTTTTAGATTCTAAATCTGGTATTTATTATGAAATTGACAATAATTCTCGCTGGCGAAAACCCTTCCTCCCTTCAGGGAGATTTTGGCCCCTATGCCAATAAATTCAAGAAAATGTTTCTTAATGCTGATGCTTCTTTCACCTTTAATGAAATTACGGTGCATGCGGGAGAAAACATACCAGACCCAGATCAGCTCGAGGGGGTAATAGTTACTGGCTCCGCTGCCGGAGTTTATGATGATTTGCCCTGGATGGAGCCATTGCGCAAATTCATCCGTCTGGCCTATGAAAAAAATCTGGCAATGGTCGGGATTTGTTTTGGTCATCAGATCATGGCTGATGCTTTGGGCGGAAAAGTCATAAAATCGCCCAAAGGTTGGGGGCTTGGACGCCATACATATAGGCTAAACAACAAAGTGAAAAACTTCCCCTTAGAGATTTTTCCTGCCAATATTGACGAGCTGGCAATTGCTGCCTCCCATCAGGATCAGGTTGTGATCGCCCCCCAAAAAGCAAAAGTATTTATGCAATCAGACTTCACTGCCAATGCCGGTTTGATTTATGACAACAGACGGGCCATGAGCATGCAACCACATCCGGAATTCGAGAAAGAATATAGCGCTGCTATTTTTGGGCTAAGACGGGGGAATCCGCTGACAGATGCAGCAGTTGATGCGGCAGTTAAAACCCTTGATGAACCAGTGGATAATGATCTGGTTGCTTTGACATTGGCCAAGTTTTTTACCGGTAACAAATAAAAATCAAATTATTTGAAGTTGGCAATTACTGCTCTTAGGTCGGCAATACCCTGCCCTGTTTCCGATGAGGTCAATAACAATTGGGGGTAAGACGCAGGGCGTTTTGCTATAACAGAGCGGGTCTTTTCCAGGGTTTTTTCCAGATCACGAGCTGATACTTTATCAATTTTTGTCATCACAATCTGATAGCTTACCGCATCACCATCAAGTTCGTTCATCACGCTCAAATCATTGGCCTTGGGGCCATGACGAGCATCAATCAACAAATATACCCGTCGCAAATTTGGCCGCCCCTGCAAATAGGAATGAATAAGTTTGTTCCATGCTTCAACTGCCGGCTTTGGAGCCCGTGCAAAGCCAAAACCCGGCATATCCACGATTCTAACCGCAGCCATTTGCGCTTCAAAAATATTTAACTCCTGGGTTCTTCCCGGAGTATTTGAGGTTCGGGCCAAATTTTTTCGACCCGTTAGCGCGTTTATTAGCGAGGACTTCCCAACATTGGAGCGCCCTGCAAACGCAACTTCCACCCGGTCGGGAGGCGGCAGATCAGCCACCCTGACACAACCTTTGATAAATTCGAAAGGCCGGGCGAATAAAATTCGCCCGGCTTCAATTTCAGCTTCACCACTTTTGGGTACAACTTTAATTTCGGAGTGGTTATTTGTTGCCACTTTTTATTCCAAATCAGCTTGCAGGCTTGTCGGTCTTGGGTTTTTTCTTCTTGAAAGTATTAGTAATATTTTCAAGCAGATTAACATCAACCCCGTGCCGGCGCATAATATAATATTGCTGCACCACACCCAAAAAGTTGTTCCAGGCCCAATAAATCACCAGTCCGGCCGGGAAAGTTCCCAACATAAAAGTAAAGATGATTGGCATAAGGCTAAAGATCATCGCCTGCGTTGCATCGGTAGGTGGCGGGTTCAACTGCATCTGCACCCACATGGTAATACCCATGATAAGTGGCCAGATACCAATCGCCAGAAAGCTGCCAATAAGCGGCAATGCCGTTGGATCATAGGGCAAAAGTCCCAGCAGATTAAAGATATTGGTCGGGTCGCGGGCTGCCAGATCCTGAATCCAGCCAAAAAACGGTGCCTGACGCATCTCGATAGTTACAAACAGCACTTTATAGAGAGAGAAAAATACCGGTATCTGGATCAGCATAGGCCAACAACCAGCAACGGGATTGATCTTTTCGCGTTTGAACAATTCCATCTGGGCTTTTTGCATTCCGGCGCGATCATCGCCAAACTTGGCTTGCAATGCCTTTATTTCCGGCTGAACTTTTCTCATGGCCGCCATAGAAGCGTATGATTTGTTTGCCAGCGGGAAGAAAATCCCTTTGACCAGAACGGTTACCAAAAGAATTGCCACCCCGAAATTACCGGTAACTCCTGAAAGCCAGCGAATTACGATAAACATCGGTCGAGTGATAAAATTAAACCAGCCCCAGTCAATAAGCAATTCCATCCTATCGATTCCAAGATTTTGTTCATACTGATAGATATCGGATTCTACTTTGGCACCGGCAAAAACATAACTCTTGTTATCAGCGGTCGAGTTCGGAGTAATAATCGTCGGGTTTCTTACCACAAAACTGGTCTGGTAAATATCTTTGTCTGCCGGACTATTCCATGAAAAACGGGCATTGATTGGCACACCGGGCTCTGGCATGACCGCAGCGGCCCAATATTTATCGGTAAATCCTAACCAACCACCATTGGATTCATAATCAATCTGGCGGTCATCACGCAAATCCTTGTAGGATTTTTCTACCAGATTATTATCGCCCAAAACTCCGATTGGACCTTCGTGGAGAATAAAAAATCCCGAAACATCCGGCGTTTCATAGCGCGCAACCCGCGAATAGGGGAACAGGGCTACTTCACCAACCGAATTATTGGTCACAGACTGGGTTATGGTGAAAAGATATTTGTCATCAATTTCAACAGTGCGGGTAAATATAACACCTTCGCCATTATCATAGGTCAAAACTACAGGGTTGTTGGCTGTCAGTGTTTTGTTAGCCCCGGCGACCCAAAGTGTTTCTGTGGTGGGGACTTTTGTCCCTCCACCGGCAGCGACTACCCAGCCTTGCTCAACGAAAAAACTTCCCGGAGCAGTGGCAGGGTTTAACAATGAAATAATCGGGCTGTCGCCTTCTACTGTCTCGCGATATTTGGTCAGTGATAGATCGTCGATCCTGCCGCCAAGCAAATTTATGGAACCTGTCAGCGATCCTGTTTCGATCCTAACCCTCTCGCTGCTGGCAACGGCTTCCTCTCGCGAGGCAAAAACGTTGGTATCAACCGGTGCAGTGCTGGCAACCTCACCAGAGGCAACCGGAGTGGCCAGATCAACGGCACCTTCCTGAACTGGCTGCTGGGCTTGCTGGGCGGCAATCTCGGCTTGAACTGCCGCCTGCTCTACCTGCGGAGAAATAACAAAATACTGCCACCCCACAACCACAAAAAGTGAGAGGACGACGGCGGCGATCATATTGCGCGTTTCGGATTTCATTTTAGTTTGTTTTATCCCGCTGCTTTATTTCTGTGCACCTGTTGTTTTTTGTGCACATGTTCCAATGCGTATTCAAGATTTTTGACCAGAGTAGAAAACTTGGCGCTCAATGCTTTGCGTCTGCCTATTAAAACATAATCATGTTGGGCGATGAAGCGGGATTTACAAGCAAAAACCGCAGCCCTTAGCCGTCTTTTGATCCGGTTACGCTCGGGAGAATTACCCGTGCGCTTAGTAACAGTATAGCCAATTGCATAATCATCATATTCTGATCGGGCTTTTTGCAAAACAAAAAGCTGCCCCGAAAGATGAGTTCCGCGAGCAGCATTTAAAAATTGAGACCGCTTTTTCAGATGGCGCATCTTTGATTTTCCAATGACCCGTTTCGGAACTGGTCCACTTCAGAACAGCTTGCTCAAATACAGGTTTTGAGCAAACAAATCCAATATGACTATGCCGAAAGGCGTTTACGACCGCGGGCACGCCGTGCATTCAAAATTTTGCGGCCGTTTTTTGTTGCCATACGAGACCGAAAACCATGACGTCGGGTGCGCACAAGGCGGCTAGGCTGAAAGGTACGCTTCATAAAACCACAACCGCGTTTCGCGCGGTTCCTCTGTTCTTTTATTAAAATTAAATTTCAACCACAAAATCCGGACGGACCGGCACCTATGGCATTGCGAGGCGATCTATAAAAAGAACTATTGCCCAAGTCAATATATCTTCGTGAAAGATCGCTCACTATTTCATTTTTCTATTATCAAAAAAACCCCACAGACCACAACAAATGATTGCTTAATCACTCCTGCTCACACGTGGGTGATAGATAAAGCCTTTTACACTTAACCTCTATATGCATGCTTTTGTATAGTATTTGAATGTGTTTACCCAAGCAAAAGAAAATTTATGGCTAACCCAATTACCAAACCTATTTGGACACAAACCACAATGACACAATCAACCTTGTCAGAGCGGCAACAAACCAAAAAAACACAACCACCGGCAGCGCTTTGGAAACGCTTGCTTCCTATTCTGATTTTGGCAACTGCCTTGCTGGCTTTTTTTGGATCCGGAATTTACCAGCGGCTGACCCTTGATGAACTGGCGCTTAGATATGTCGAACTAACTAACTATATCGAGGCAAATTTTTTGTTTTCAGTTTTGCTTACCGCCGCCATTTATCTTGGCGCTACTGCGGCTTCTTTTCCCGCCGCTTGGCTTTTGACCGTCGCCATCGGGCTGGTGTTTGGCTGGGCTAACGGAGCCGCTATTGTTGTTGTGGGTGCCACATTTGGTGCTAGCGTTTTGTTTTTTGCCGCCCGCTCGCTGCTTGCAGATTTTTTCCGCAAGCGGGCCGGAGAAAAGCTCAATATCATGGCCAAAGGATTTCGCAATGATGCCACATCATATATGCTGTTCTTGCGCCTTGCCCCCATATTCCCCTTTTTAATGGTTAATGTAGTACCTGCTATTCTGGGCGTTCCATTTCGGGTGTTTTTTTGGACTACGGCATTTGGAATTATTCCCGGCACCATTGCCTATTCATTTGCCGGCGAAGGATTGCGCTCGATAATATTACAACGTGCTGCCGCCTGCTCTCAACAGATAGCACCCTGCGGCCAGCCCTTTGCTGCCTCCGATATAATAACCACTAAAATGCTGATAGCTTTTACTCTGTTGGCGCTTGTTTCGCTGATGCCGGTCATACTCAAGAAATTTCGAAAAACCAAAGAAGCCTGAAAATTGAAAAAACGGATATAATGTTTGCCCTTGGGGACGCATAAAAAGGATTTTACAATGCCTGAAATTTTACAACCCGATATTTGTGTGATTGGTGCCGGTTCCGGCGGTTTAACAGTTGCGGCGGCAGCGCTAGCCCTTGGTGCCTCTGTAGTGCTGATCGAAAAGGGCAAAATGGGTGGTGATTGCCTAAATTATGGCTGCGTGCCTTCCAAAGCCCTTATCGCCGCTGCAAAACGCGCCCACACTATTCAGCATGCCAGTGGTTTCGGGGTTACCTCCAGCGAATTAAAGGTCAATTTCGGTCGGGTAAACGAGCATGTAAAAGGGATAATTGCCTCTATTGCCCCCCATGATTCTGTCGAGAGGTTCGAAGGGTTGGGGGCAAAAGTCATTCAGGACGAAGCCAAATTTATTGACAAGAAAACCGTTGAAGCGGGTGATTACCATATTAAGGCCCGCCGATTTGTAATAGCCACTGGATCAAAACCGTCCATCCCTCCGGTAAGTGGTTTGCAGGACGTTGCTTACCTGACCAATGAAACGATATTTGAGCTTTCGCGCAAACCAGCGCATCTGATTGTCATTGGTGGAGGCCCGATCGGTATGGAACTGGCCCAGGCCCATCGGCGGTTGGGGTGCGAGGTTTCAGTCGTTGAAATGTTTGACCCTTTAGCCAAAGACGACCCGGAACTAACGGCAATAGCTTTGAGAAAAATTACCGCTGAAGGGGTAAATATTCACGCCAGAACCAAAGTCGAAAAGGTAGAAAAAAAAGGCACTGGCATTGCCATAACCATAGTTAAAGATGATGAGTCAGAGGTTCTTGAAGGCTCTCATCTGCTGGTTGCAGCCGGGCGCACACCCAATATCGAAGGGTTGGGGCTCGAGGTTGCAGGAGTAAAACTTGATGGCAGGGTTATTGGGGTAAAACCCTCGATGAAAACCTCAAACCGAAAAATATATGCAATAGGTGATGTTACCGGAGGGCTGCAATTCACCCATGTTGCCGGTTATCAGGCCGGTCTTGTGGTAAGGAATGCGCTGTTTGGGCTGCCTGTTCGCCAGGATACCAGCATAATACCATGGGCCACCTATACGGACCCTGAAATTTCCCAGGTCGGATTAAACGAGGCTGAGGCAATAAAGAAATTTGGCAAAAACATTAAAATATTGCGGGCCAGCTTTGCCGACAATGACAGGGCAAATGCTGAGCGGAGAACTGAGGGAATGGTAAAACTGATTGCCGATAAAAAGGGAAGAATTCTGGGCGCCGGAATTATCGGGGCAAACGGGGGCGAGTTGATATCGTTCTTTTCCTATGCCATGGCCAACAAAATGAAGGTGTCTAGCCTGACAAAATTTATTGCCCCCTACCCCACAATCAGCGAAATTGTTAAAAGGCTAGGCGTTGCCTTTTATGCCGACAAAATAGATAACCCGTGGCTGGCAAGACTAAGGCGCTTCAATAATATGCTGCCCTAGCAGAAATATTCTACCCTAGCATACTTGACCCGCCTGGAGCTGCGGTTGACCCTGATTTTTGTTATCAAGACAATGTGTTTTTGAATAGCTCACAAAATGTAATTATAAAAAGGCGGATTGTTGAACCTGACAGGCCGCTTTTTTATGCGGGTTCAAATATTCTTGAAATTACTTTAATTTGAGAATTTCTTCATATCCCTCGTCTGTAAGAAACGCGATATTATTGTGATCAACCTTAAGAAATCCTTTTTGGGCCAGCGCGCTAATACCGAAGCAATATCTTCAATAGACACATTTTCATTTTTTGTATGCACGCTTCGCCAAACGCCACCATAATTTCTGGAGACGTTTTGTTTGGGGGGGTGCTAAAAAAACCGCTTACCCTAAAGGCTAGCAAAACCAGCTGCTCTACTTCACTCAAACTAGCCATTGAACCTCTCCTTTCATAACATCTTACGACTTGTTTGTGCTTGTTTCAAATCTTCGAGATATAAAGGGCCGTGATTTATATAATCAGCTTGATACGGATTATTTAACGTCAACACCGCGGGCAAATCTGGTAACGCCATGTCTGGTTTTTGCCCAAAAATATGGTCGCGAAAACAGCTCATACATAGCCAGCCCGGCCGCTATCGAATTCAACACCCAATAGATGGGGAACAAAAGCTGATACGGCATCAGCCGCATCAGTCCCAGTTTTTTCAGGCCAAGGCTTGAAACCAGAATTGCCGAACCATAGCCAATCAATAATATTGCCAGCAAAATTGTCGTCCATATCCCATCCGGCATGATTCCAAGGCTTTCACCAGCAAAAATCCTTACAAATAAAATTAGTGCAAATATGCTGTGCAAGGGGGCGCTAATAATCAAGCCGCCAATAAACGCCTGAAAAATAAGAAAATTCTTCCAGCCAATATCTTTAAGAAATTGCCTTGGGTGACGATTGTGAACGATAAAAGTTTGCATCCAACCCTTCATCCAGCGGGTGCGCTGGGCCATCCAGCTGCCATAGGTAATCGGCGCTTCCTCAAGGGTGCGAGAGGTAAATGTGCCGGTACGATAGCGCAATCTGCTTAACCTTATGCCCAAATCTGCATCTTCGGTAACATTGAAGGAATCCCATCCACCAACCTCGCGAAGGGATTGCAGACGAAAATGATTGGACGTTCCGCCCAATGGCAAAGGCATTTTCCAACGCGATAAAGCGGGAAGAACCAAACCGAACAATCCAGCATATTCAGCACAAAACAGGGCTGAAAGCCAATTTTCGCTATTATTTTCAATCACCAGTTCAGCCTGCAAACAATCAAGACCCGGTTGATCAAAAAATATCTCGGCAGCCCGCCGCAATTGATCCGGCTCCGGAATATCTTCGGCATCAAAAACTACTATTAGCTCGCCCCTGGCCATTGGCAGCGCATAATTTAAGGCTTTGGGTTTGGTGTGTGGCTCCTGATCCGGAACGATAACCAGCTCGAATATGGGGTTGTGCAATTCTTTGGCGACAATATCCAAAGTGGCTCTGCTTCGAGATTCAACGACAAATTTTATGTCCAGTTTTTCTTTTGGGTAGTCTAGCCTGTTCATGGCATTAACCAATTGGCCAACCATGTGAGCTTCATCTCTTAGGGGGATCAAAACCGTATACTGGGGAAGCTCTAGATCAGCAAGCGGCTCTAAAACTGGCTCAGGCTGTGACCGAAACGAAGATAAGGCAGCGAACAGGCGCAAAAGTGCCGGAGTTAACAATACAAAGGCTAAAAACGGCACCAATAGATGATGCAAAACCAGCGGAGCAAGAGAAGCAAGCGAAGCAAGGGCTAAAATAGCTATCAAAGAGAGAATGAAAACAATTCTTGTAAAAAGCCCGAGTTCAAGGTGGGCGCTGGCATAGGGCCATTGCCTTGCCAGGCGGGTTCTGGCCTGTTCCAGCAGCAGGGGGGCGCAGCGATCGCCAAGGCCCATTCTGATTGCGCGGGGCGGCACAAGGCAGATTCTGCTTGCCAGATCGGGTTGTTGTAAAACCTGCTCGCGGATGCGCAAAATTTCTCGAAAACCGGCTGACGTGAATAAAATATCACGATCAAACAATTTTGCCCTTAGGGTTTTAACATGGGCAATCGCATCGACACGCGCTATCAGGGGATTGGCGGGAACTTTGGATGGAATAATTTCGCTAAATGCCAAACCTGCCCAGTTCGCAGCCCGCTGATAGATAATAGCTTCGTCAATATTCAGGTGAATGGCAAAATATACCAAAGGCTCGGTTTCTGCCAGCAATGCCTGCTCCAGCATGCCTTGAGCCTGCCGATCGTTGGAACATGCTGTGCCAAGCACAAATCTTACGAGATCAATGGAGGACATTGCTTACAATTTATGTTTGGCCTTATGTTTGGCCCGTTGAATATGAATTTTGTCAAAACTATGAGCGTAATATTATATTGTGCTTGTATCATTCTTCTTTGTGTCGGCATAGTTGGTGGGGGCGGATATTTTTTTAAGATAATGTCCGGTTTTAAAAATTGTTAGATTGCAAACAGTCAAATGCTCTTTGATGGATTGAAAATGAATATACTCACCGCAAGATTTTTCGTCATCCTTGGCCTGATTGTTGGCAGCTTTTCTTTTGGGCAGATTGCTTATGCCCAAATTTCTTATGCTCAGCCGCCCTTCGAGCTAAAATTCCCTAATAATTTTGATCCCGTTGCCCGTGAGCAAAATCTGGATTTAAGTGGAATTGTCGCTATCAGGTTTTTAACCAGTGCTAATTATCCGCCCTTTAATTATCGCTCGAATGAGGGGGAACTGGTTGGATTTAATATTGATTTGGCCAACGCAATTTGTGAAAACTTACAGATTGGATGTACTTTGCAGGCTTGGCCATGGGAGCAGTTGGGAGATGCCCTTGCGGATTTTCAGGGGGATGCCATGATTGCAGGATTGGCAATAACCGAGCAAAATGGAGAAAGGTTTGATTTCTCGCAAATATATATGATGTTGCCCGCACGTTTTGTTACTCAAAGCGAACAAGTTACAAACTTCGCCCCCAATATGCTGGATGGCAAAATGATTGGTGTTCGCAAGGGTTCGGCCCACGCAATATTTGTTGACCGTTATATACCAGAGGCGCAAATAATTGAATATACAAGTGAATTTGCTGGCCTTGAGGCATTAAAAGCTTCTGAAATTTACGCCTATTTTGGCGATGGTTTACGCCTGTCGGTCTGGCTGAATCAGAATCCTGATTGCTGCGAGTTTGCCGGCGATCCCTATTTTAATAGTGAACTGTTTGGACAGGGCATGGCCATTGCCTTTGCTCAGAAGCAGGATCAGGTGCGCCGGGCGATAAATTACGCCCTGTTTCGCCTTAAGCGCGAGGGGGTTTTGGACGAACTTTATCTGCGCTGGTTCCCCATAGGGTTTTATTGATCAAGAAAAATTTTGATCATAAAGTCAGGCATTGCGCAGTCTAGCTCTTGCCGCCACCTCAATGGCAGCTGTTGTCAAACGATCAACGCTAAGGGCATCGCGCACCATTTCCAGCCAGCGCAATTCTTCCTGCTTTAAATCCAGATCCGCGGCGGCAATTTCCACCGCCAGCGCATAGGCAGTATCGTGCAGATGCTTTGGCAATTTGGTAATTACCAGTTCCAAAACCCCTTCAACCCCTATATTGGCCAGCAAATCGGCGCATTCAACCGTGGTTTCCGGTAATTTATCCAGATTATAGTTGGCAAAAATCGGCAACCTCTCCACCAGCATACTCATCCGGTTCAATTCCTGATCGCTAAGCGCCCTGTCAGCTGCCGCAGTTACCACCATCAGATAAATCAGGCCGTCCTGAATGGATAAAATCATGCTTTTTTCCCATATTTAAAAATTAATTATTTATGCACTACCTGCCAACAGATATGGTGCCAAGCCATCAATAACAAGCCTGGGGGGCTTCAATTGATTGCAAATTGGACAATGGATAAAAACAAGTCGTTGCGCTAACACTTTAGCTGTGCAACTTAACGCCGGTATTTTTGAACAAGAACGGAAACAATCACTCGTGCCAAATTCATCGCTGCCACCTCTTGATCCAGATCTGTTTGAAGCCGCTAAAACCGCCAAGGCATGGCCGTTTGTCGAGGCAAAAAAACTGGTAAAGCGGATTGGAAGAACCGGCAAAAAAGAAGTGATTTTTCAAACAGGATATGGTCCCTCCGGCCTGCCCCATATCGGCACTTTTGGCGAAGTGGCGCGCACCAGCATGGTCAGAACCGCCTTTCGCCTGCTTACGATGGATAAAATAGAGGCGCGTTTGATATGCTTTTCCGATGATATGGATGGGATGCGAAAAATTCCGCCCCACTTGCCAAATCAGGAAATGCTGAACCAATATCTCGGGCAGCCCTTATCAAGAGTTCCCGATCCCTATCCTGTTAAAAATGAAAAACAATATAAAAGTTTTGCCGATCACAATAATCATCGGCTGATGGATTTTTTGAACATGTTCAACTTTGAATATGAATTCATCTCTTCCACTGATTATTATACTTCTGGGCGTTTTGATCGGGCCCTGCTTCGCATGCTCGAAGTTTATGATAAAATAATGGCCATTATTTTGCCAACCCTTGGCGAGGAGCGTCGCCAGACCTATTCACCTTTTTTGCCCATCTGCCCCAAAACCGGCGTGGTGTTGCAAGTGCCAATGATAGATATAAATCCGGACAAAGGCACCATCACCTATCTGGACCCGACAACAAATGAGAGGGTAGAAACTACTGTTACTGGTGGAGCGGTGAAATGCCAATGGAAGGCCGATTGGGCGCTGAGATGGTTTGCCCTTGGAATTGATTATGAAATGGCGGGAAAAGACCTTATCGAGAGTGTAAAATTATCCTCCAAAATTGTGGCAGCGCTTGGGGAACGTCCCCCTGAAGGGTTTAATTATGAGCTGTTTTTGGATGAGGAAGGGCAAAAGATTTCCAAAACCAAAGGTAATGGTTTGCCGGTTGAGAAATGGCTGAAATATGCCTCAAAAGAGAGCATATCCCTATTTATGTATCAAAAACCCATGACTGCAAAACGTCTGTATTTTGATGTTATACCCAAAACGGTCGATGAATATTATAGCTTTGCCAGCTCTTATGAAGGCCAAACCAGTAAGGAACGCCTGAATAATCCAGCCTTTCATGTCAATAGCGGAGCACCAACCAGCGCCAATATCCCTTTGAGTTTTTCCTTGATGCTCAATCTGGTTTCGGCCGCCAATGCGCAAGATAGCTTGGTTCTTTGGGGATTTATTCAACGTTATAGCCCGGGAGCCACCCCAAAAACCCACCCCGAGCTTGATAATCTGGTAACCTATGCCCTGCGCTATTTTGATGATTTTGTAAAACCAACAAAAAAATTCCGGCTGGCCAACGATAAGGAGCGGGCAGCTCTTGTTGAGCTATCGTCGCTGCTGGCAGATATTGAAGGCTCAACCGATAGCGCGCAAATTCAAAATATCGTATTTGCAATTGGCAAATCCCACGGGTTCGAGCCGCTTAAGGATTGGTTTATGGCGCTTTATCAAATATTGCTTGGACAGGATCAGGGACCGCGCTTTGGCTCGTTTGCCGCCCTTTACGGGGTGAAAGAAACCCGCGAGCTGATTACAAAGGCACTGGCTGGAGAACTGGTTTGATAGTTGCAGATATTATTGGCAAAAGTTACTGGCTTGCCCAAAGCAAAAGTTACTGACTTGCCCAAAGAATGCGAGCAATCCACTCTATATCGGACAGAGCAATAGTTCTTGGTATATGTTGCGGATTCAGAGAATGCAGCTCGACAAAATCATTGGTTTTGCGATGCAGAATTTTTGCCGTTACTTCCCCGTCAGCGGTGCGCACAACTATTCGGTCACCGCGCCGCAATTGCTCGGTTGGCGAGACAATCAAAATATCTCCATCCCGATAGGCGGGATTCATGGAATCCCCTGTTACTGCCAACGCATAGGTACTGCCCTGCTCTGCACCGGGAAACGATACCTCTTCCCAGCCTTGTCCTACCGGATAACCGGCAGGATCAAAGAACCCGCCAGCGCCAGCTTGGGCAAATCCCAAAAGCGGCACAGTATAATCAATATCCTGACCAGAAAGATTATCAGAATTGGAATGAAGAAAACCGCCGCCGGCCATAAACTGGGCATAGTCCTCTTCGGTTGTCTGCAAGATTTTGGCAATACTTTCGGTGGAAGGCCAGCGATTTCTGCCATCTTTACCAATACGTTTTGAGGGATTGAATGCCGTTGCATCCAGCCCGGCAAGACGAGCAAGGCCCGATACCGATAAATCATGCCTTTTAGCCAAGGCATCAATTGCGTCCCAGATGGAACTATGGGTGTACATAATAATTACTGCTCAAAAAGGAATGTTGTCCTAAGAAAATAGGCATATTTTTTACTAAGTAAAGAATCAAATTTTACTTAAGGTCAGGGATGATATTAACTTGCTGGCGCTCTAACAATTGTTTAAATGCTAGGAATGAAACCTAGCGCCCCAGAATTTATCTATAAAATCTTTACCGCTAAGCAATGGCAAGGCGCTGAAAACTCAACCCATTTTCCAATTGCTCCGATTGATGAAAGCGATGGGTTCATCCATCTATCGACAGCGTTGCAATTGGCAAAAACCCTTGAATTATATTTTTTTGGCCAAAGCAATGTTGAAATATTGGCAATTTCAACCAAGAAAATTGCCAAAAACCTGCGCTGGGAAGAATCCCGTGGCGGGGATTTGTTCCCCCACCATTATGGGCCTTTGCAAAAAACATCCATTGAATGGCAGCTAACTTTTGATGTTCCAAATAGCGGGATAGTTGAACTTCCGGCAAAAATCACCTGATGTTTTCAGCTATTTCCTCATTGTTAAACAAGCCGATTGCGCGCAACCTCACCCGCAATGCCCTGCTGGCCATGGACCCCGAACAGGCCCATAAAGCAAGTATTCTGGCATTAAAATCTGGTCTGGTTGCAAAACCTTTTGCCAATAATTCTAAGGAAGCCAAGGAATTAAATACCAATATTGCCGGTATTGCCCTGTCAAACCCGATTGGAATGGCCGCAGGATTTGATAAAAATGCACAAGTATATCAGGCCCTTTCCAACCTTGGTTTCGGGTTTTGCGAAGTGGGAACCATCACTCCCAAACCACAGACTGGAAACCCAAAGCCGCGCCTGTTCCGCCTTATGGCCAGCAGGGGAATAATCAACCGTATGGGGTTTAATAATCAGGGGCATGATGTGGTTTTTGCTGCTCTTAAACAACGAGACAAGCAGACCGGGGCGCCGGTTGGCATTAATATTGGCGCCAACAAGGATAGCGAGGATTTTGTTGGCGATTATGTTTTGGGCGTAAAGCGCTTTGCTCCTCTAGCCAATTATCTGACCATAAATATTTCGTCGCCCAACACGCCGGGTTTGCGTGGTTTACAATCACCACAAATGCTGGAGCGTTTGCTGTCAGAAACCCTGAACGAGAGGGCCAGACAAGCGGACTTTGTTCCAGTTTTTCTCAAAATCTCCCCGGATTTAACCCTTGAATCCATGGACGATATTACAAAAATTATTGCCAAAACCGACCTTGATGGCCTGATTGTTTCAAATACCACTATCAGAAGGGATTTTGTTGAGGGGCAACCCAATTTTGAGCAGGATGGCGGATTATCAGGCCAGCCGATATTTGAACTTTCCACCATTCGCCTTGCCCAGATGCGCCAACGGGTTGGCCCTGATCTAGCAATCATTGGCGTTGGGGGTGTGTATTCAGCTGCCAGCGCGTTGGCAAAATTTCAGGCCGGAGCCAACGCCATTCAGCTCTATAGTGCTCTGGTATTTGGGGGAATGGAATTGATGGAGGAGATCAAGGGCGGCCTGCTTGATTATGTGCGGGATAAAAACCTTAAAAACATTTCCCAGCTTGTGGGAAGCAAAACCGATCATTGGGCTAAAAAACAGATTTAGGGTCCTGAGCCTAGTTTTAGAGATTTTAGATCATAATCTATTTCGAAAACAATTTTGCTGTTCGCTGTTTTACTGCCACCCAGAATATTACTCCGCGCACAACAAAAAACACATTCATCGCCAGCCACAGACCCAGCAACCCCAACAGGTTTTGCAAGATATAAGCTGCCAGAATATAGATAACAAACGAGAGTAGCATACCATTGCGGATGAGATTATTCATTGTCGCGCCAGTCATCACCCCGTCCATGATAAAGGCAATAACGCCGGTAAAGGCAATCAGTGCCGAAACCCATAAATATTCTCTGGCGACAATTCTTACCTGTTCATTGGTGGTTATAAAATCAATCAAAAATGGCCCGGTCAAAATCCAGAATATAAAAAGCGCGAAGCCGATAATCAGCCCCCAAAATGTTGCAAGATGCCAGGCTTTTTCAAAGGCCGGTCGATAATTGGCCCCCACCGCCTTGCCGCAATAAAATTCTGCTGCCTGGGCCTGTCCATCTAGAAAATAGGCCGTAACCATCATGAAATTGAGCAAAACAGCGCTGGACGCCAGAACAATTTCGCCCGATCTGGACATCTGGGCCGAGAAAAATGCAAAGGCGCTCATTAACGCGACCGAACGGATCATCAAGTCGCGACTAAGAGCAAACAGGCGCCACATATCCTGTTTATTGAACAGTTTTTGCAAATATTGTCTGTGATCTGAAAAAACAATAATTGGCGTTTGCTTGAAAACCAGAAATATTGCAATCAGAGCAATACTGATTTCGGCAACTACTGTACCCAATGCAACCCCGGCAACCCCGAGGCCAAGCCCATAAACCAGCCAGATAGAAAGTACTATATTTATTGAATTCAAGGCAATCTGAAGCGCCATGCCGGTCTTTGCTTGTCCTCTCCCGTAGAACCAGCCCAAAAAGGCAAAATTTAATAAAACAAACGGTGCTGACCACATTCTGATTTGTAAATATTGTAAATATGCTATCTTTACCCCTTGTCCGGGCGGGGCAAACAACCAAACCCCCGATTTTTGAATGGCAGGGCCAAGTGCCAACAATAAAACCCCAAGCATGATGCCAATGATGGCCGCCCGCAACAGGTGAGGCAGGCCATTGGTTTTTTCACCCGCCCCCACCGCCTGTGCTGTCAGACCAGCAGTACCAAGGCGCAAAAAAACCACCATGGAAAATACCAGGCTGAAGGTAACCGCCCCCAACTCCAGCCCCCCCAGCAATCCAGCATCACCCAACCGCCCGATAACTGCAATATCAACGATACCAACCAGCGGCTCGGTTATGAAGGCAATCGAGGCCGGCAGGGCAATTTTGAAAATATCCCCATGGGTTACCTCAAAAGGACGGGTTACCTCAAAAGGACGTATTTTTTTTGCCATAATTTTTTAAGCTATTTCCCGCGCAAGATTGTCGGAATACTCGGCACCTGAACAAGAGGCATAAGCTCCATGGAATTGACATTTAGATGGGCTGGCATGGTGGCTAAAAACCAGATTATATCGGCCACATCCTCAGGCAGGATCGGCTCTACGTCTTCATACATTTTTTCATTGGCTTCATCATCGCCATAGGTGCGAACTTTCATGAATTCGGTTTTTGCCATGCCCGGCTCAAAACTGGTCACCCGAATATCGCTTCCGGCCAGATCGCAGCGCAATTCATAGGAAAACTGGCGCACAAATGCCTTGCTGGCCCCATAAACATTGCCCCCCGGATAGGCAAAACGCCCGGCAATCGAGCCAACATTGATGATAGAAGCGCCACGGCCCGCCTGTTTTAGCAGCGGGATCATTTCATGGGTCATATGCACCAACCCCATAATGTTGGTCTCAACCATTGTTCGCCAGTCTTTGAGGCTGGCCTCAGGAATCGGCTTGGAACCAAGGGCCAGACCGCCATTATTGAAAAGGCATTTTACCGGAGTAAAATCTTTGGGGATGTTTTTTACCCCCTCGATAATGCTGTCATGGTCAGTTAGATCCATTTGCAATGGATAAAGGGAATTTTCAGGACACTCTTGCTTTAATGAAAGCAAACGCTCGTTGCGCCGACCAGTTGCGATAACCTTCCAGCCATTTTTTGCAAACAGCAGCGCCGTAGCCCTGCCAAAGCCTGAAGTTGCGCCTGTGACTAAAATAACTGGTTTGCTCATTGGGTTTTCCTTTGGTGGTTTTCCTTTGGTGGTTTTCCTTTAGTTTCTTGACGAAAGAAACGCAAAAAATCTATTTTTTCAGCAGATCTCGAATTTCACTTAACAACAGCTCTTGTGCTGGTGGCGCAGAGGGAGGTTTTGGCTTTTCTTCCTCTTTACGCTTAAGGGAATTTATACCTTTAACCATCGCAAACAATGCAAAAGCGATGATAATGAATTTTATTATTGCATTGATAAACAGGCCAATATTTATCGTAGCAATACCGGCCTCTTTAGCAGCGGCAATGGTGGGGATTTTTACACCGCCAGCATCCCCCAGCAGAATAAACCAGTTTGAAAAATCAATGCCGCCGATCAGCAATCCAACCACGGGCATAAAAACATCATCGACAAGCGAGCTGATAATGGCGCCAAATGCCGCACCAATAACAATACCAACCGCCATATCAATCATATTGCCCTTGATGGCAAATTCTTTAAATTCCTTTAGCATTATTTGCTCCTTCTGCTTTTGCCTTTTGTTTCTACCTGACAAATAAATTAATGCGTTTTTTGCCTACAAAATCAAATTTATAAGCTGACAAACGCTTTTTAGAGCAATTAACAGGTAAAAACTGCAATGAATTCGCAAAATGCCTCAAAGGTTAACGGGTTGTTTACCATGTTTTTGTGAAAAGGGAGTTTGGAGTCCCTTTATAATGAGGGGACGAATCCGGTTTATTTTTGCTGCACGGGGATTTTATGGCCAGCACCCAAAAAACAAATTACAGGCAATATTCTCAAACAACCCAAAATGTTGGTGGTTATGCCCGTGATAATTATACGGGCGGGCGAGCAAACTCAGCATCTACCGGCGATCAACAAAGCGCCCAGGATTGGAATTCCCTGCAAGACGAATTGGAAAACCTGCTTGATCAGGTGCAGATGCACCAGCACGACAAGTTTGAATATGAGCAAAACCGTGTTCAAGAAGCGCGTTTTACAGACCAAGATACCCATGATGATCCCTATGACGAATTTCAAAATGATTTTCCCGAGGAACATTTGCAGCCGCAAAATTATGCAGAACCTTATTCACAAGAGGCTTATCAACAAGAAGCACGCGGGATAGATGCTTTTTCTCCTGCGCGAAGAGATTCACGCGCAAATTCCCGCCGGCAAAATCTGGCAGATCCACAAATTCTGGCAGATCCAAGAGTGCTTCCGCAAGAGCTAGTTGGAAATTCGCTCGCCCATTTGAACGAAACAGAGGAGGCATTTGAAATGCCTGCCCAATCCAGACGCCAGTTACAACAGGCAATCCAGCAGATCAGGTCTCGTCAGAATGAGCAAAGAGCCTCTGGCAGACAGAATCAAAACCCCCCGCAAAGACCTACGCAGCCAAGACCCCCGCAACAAAGAGCGCAGCCAAAATCACAGTTAAGAACATCGCAAAGGCCACCCTCAAGCCAATCGGAATACCGCAAATATCAGGACCTGCAATTCAACAAGATTGGCTCGGCCCTGGGAGAAATTGGTTCGCGCATTTCCCTGTTCGAGCGCTCACTTGGAGAACAACAAAATTCAGGTAAAGCAATTGCCGATATGGCTAGCCAGATGGAGCAACTGTGCGGAGTTGTTGAGCATCTGGCCAATAATATTGGCGAGCAAAGCCAGATTAAAAGACTTGAAACCCAGATTGCCCTGCTGGTAGATGCCATACCCCAGGGAAATGATCTTGATTTTTTGGCACTCAACCAGCGACTGGATGTCTTGTCCAATGCTTTTGAAAAACTTCAAGACCTGCAAACCAGACAACAAGACCTGCAAACCAGACAAATTGAATTAAGTATCAACGCCTCGGAAAATTGTAGCGATATGAGCGCTATCGAAACCGGAGTGCAAAATATCTATGAAAAAATGGATGATCTGGAGCTTGGGGAAGCCAATTTTGAGCCCATAGAAAAAGCAGTACGGGCTATTTATGACCGCATCGATAGCCTTGAGAAAACCACGAAGCAGCCAAATCCGGATATTGAATGGCTGAGCCGCGATATGGCGGACTTTACCAAGGCGATGAAAAACGGCACCGGAGCAAACAACTCGAACGATCTGATTGAGCGGGTTGATGCACTTGTTGGCAGAATTGAGCAAATCGAAATTCAGGGCGGGGCAGTTGGTTCGCTAAAGAGCGAAATGAAAAACCTGCAAACCAGTTTGCTTAATGTTATGGAGCCAAGGTTTGAGGCCTTAGAACAAAAACTGGGAAATTTGAGTAACAAGCAAGCAAACACAGCAAAAAACTCTGCAAAAAACACAGCAAAAAGCTCCTTAAACCCTGATATTTCAGTCGATATACTGGAAGAGCACATTAAAGCTCTGGCGGGGAAAATAGATAAAACCAATTCTCAGCTCAATGGCTTGCAGCAGGTTTTTTCCAAACAAAACGAGGGCAATCAGGCTCCCGATTTTGATTCTATTGCCGAAATAGTAGCTGCCAAAACTTCGCAGGCAGTAGAAAAACTGCAATCAAAAGCCGATAACAACGCTGATCAGACCTCCCTTCAGCAAAATGCACTGGAACAAATGGAAAACCGTTTGTCTAGCCTGTTCGAAAAACAGACAAGGCAAAACAAGCCAGAAGAATTTTCAAACGTTCAAAAAAATATCGAACAGGTCAACAAGCGTCTGGCCCGACTAGAAGAAACACTTAGTGATCAGGGTGATAAACTTCCCGATAGCAAATTTGCTAAAGATTTCAGCCAGCAGCCCGACACTTTGATTGTTGCTCCAAAGCAGTCATTTGAGGATAGGGGAGATAATATGCCCCATTCGCCAGTTGAAGAGCGCCCCCTGAACGCCCCCGTATTTAACGGCGCTGTGCAAAACAATATTCGTGTGCCAATACCTGCATCTTTAAGGGTTGATCCCGATGACCTTATGGTCACAGAAAGTGAAGTGCACGAAATTGACGAGCCGCACCCAGCTCGCCATTCCCCATATGCTTCCAATGATTTTTCTGCCCAAACAGATGAAGAAAATTACACCGGCGAAACTATTGTAAACCCTATCAAGCTGCCAAGTTTTAATGATGAAAATACAGATGTTCCACCGGCTCCAGATTCTGCTTTTGCCTCCGGTTCCAACAACCAGAATTTTGATCTGGAACCCAATGGGGAATTCGAGCAAACATCACGACCCAAAAGCCAAAATTATTTGCAAAATGATTTGCAAACTAATTTGACCGAAGAAAATTTTGAGCCGGAAATATCAGAAGAAAGAGCCAGCAGATCAACATTCATTGAAGCTGCTCGACGGGCCGTCAAGGCAAATACAGGCGCGCCAGAAGAAGAGGGAGAACAATCCCTTATAGGTAGGGCCATGGCTCGCTTTCAAAGGAAATCCGCCGTTACAAAACAGGGTAATCAGGAAAACGAGACTGAATCAGGTCAAATCCCAGCAAGTTCGGGTACAGTTTATGGGCAAAACAACTCCCTCGAAAGCAGAGGACTTTTTGACGAGGATGAATTTGATGATTTAACTACCGTTCCGGAAAGCTTTTTATCTCGCAATAGCCGGCCGATTCTATTGGGTGCGGCCATAGTTGCGGTAACGCTTTTGACCATAAATCTGGTTTCGCAGCGCTTCTCCCCCCCCTCTCAAACAAACGATGCTATGGCCGAGATAGATAACAGACAAGCACCGAATGCCGTGGGAGTAGAAAATTCACCCCAAGAAGGCACTCCCCAAATCAACAATAATGACGGGGCTAAAAGCGAAACCCCCAATAAGACGACCAGTAATTTGAACTCCTCCGCTATAGACAGACCTGTTGGAGCAACTGATACCAATGTACGCATAATTGACCCGCTGGTTAATCAGGAAACACCTGTAAGCCTAAATTTGGCCAGCCTGACAAGTGTTGGAGCAACACAACCGGTTGCGGGCATTGAAATGCCCCCGGAGGAGATTGGTCCGCTACTTCTGCGTCAGACAGCCAGAGATGGCGACCCAAGGGCCCAATTTGAAATAGGGGCAATATTTGCAGAAGGGCGGGCAATAAACCAGGATCTTGCAGCGGCTGCCATTTGGTATGAGCGCTCGGCAGCGCAGGGTTTTGCTCCTGCCGGATACCGGTTGGCAAATATGCTTGAAAATGGCGTCGGCGTAGAGAAAGATCTGGCCAGGGCACGCCTTTGGTATCAATTGGCAGCGGAAGCTGGTAACCGCATGTCGATGCACAATCTTGCATCCTTGATGGCTAGTGGACTACTTGGCGAACCTGAGTTTGATGTTGCTGCCTACTGGTTTGAAAAAGCAGCCAATCTGGGCCTAAAAGACAGCCAGTTTAATCTGGCTATGCTCAACGCCCGCGGATTGGGCGTGCCGCAAAATCCACAAAATGCTTTTAAATGGTTTTCCATCGCCGCCAATCTCGGGGATGAGGACGCCGCCAAGGCACGTGATGATATTGCCCGCTCGCTGGATGCGTTGATAGTTTCAAACATGCAAAACGAAATTTCCATCTGGGAACCCAGTGCGCTAAATATCCGGGCAAATTTTGCACCAATCGGCACCTGGTCCCCTGATTTTGATCCGGGTCCCAAAATAGATAACCCGGAAGTTATTGTTAGGGTTCAGGCAGTATTGAACCGGTTGGGATTTGATTCAGGGGTTCCCGATGGTGTGATTGGCCCCAAAACTTCCGGAGCAATTTCAAGTTTTGAAAACTCCATAGGTATGGAGCCAAGCGGCGAAATAAACCCCAGATTGCTGGCCGTTTTGGGAAGCCAGCCGGTTTAAGGGAAAAAATTTATTTTTCTGCGATAAATTTAACCAGAAAAGCTTATGGCCGTTGACATTGTGGCCTTGCGCGCCATAAACATGATAAATTCGTCATGAATGACGTTCAAGGTGTTTATTCTCGATAGATATTCTACCGCGTGTTCGCTTTTATATTTGCGGTATTTATGTTGCATCATGTAAGTGATCGCCTTTTACGCAAACCCAAATCCAGGTATTTAAGATAGTGCAGATCTATCTACCAATTGCAGAAATGTCGGTCAGCCTGTTTTTTTTAATCGGCATGGGTGGCGCGGTCGGCTTTCTTTCAGGCTTGTTTGGGGTCGGTGGTGGCTTTTTGCTCACGCCCCTATTGATTTTTACCGGTATACCGGCCCCCGTCGCTGTCGCTTCAGTCACCGGAACCGTGGTTGCTGCCTCCACCTCTGGAGCCCTTTCCTACTACCGACATAAGGGCATAGATTTCCACCTGGCTTTTTACCTTGTTCTTTCAGGTGTTGTGGGCTCGTTTCTTGGTGTTTCCACATTTTCAGCCCTTCGCGGCGCCGGTCAGCTGGATCTGGTTATTTCCCTTGGCTATTTGATTTTTCTTGGCTCAATTGGCGGGCTTTTGGTTTGGGAGGCAGTCGGCTCGCTGATAAGAACCTCAAAAGGCAAGGCTCGCCCATTAAAAATTCCAGGCAAACATAATTGGGTGCATGGGCTACCTTTAAGAATACGCTTTAAGCGCTCCAATCTTTATGTGAGCGTATTGCCGGTTTTGCTGATTGGATTAATTATCGGTTTTTTAGGCTCGCTGCTTGGTATTGGTGGTGGCTTTATTCTGGTGCCGGCTTTGGTTTATTTGCTCAGGGTTCCAGGCAATGTGGTTATTGGCACTTCATTATTGCAGGTATTGGCAATCATGGCCGCAACCACAATTTTACATTCGATAAATTCCCAAACCGTCGACATAGTTTTGGCCTTTTCCCTGATGATTGGTGGCGTGATAGGCGCTCAGTTTGGTGCCTCAATCGGCCAAAAACTTCGTGGTGAGCAAAACCGGGCCTTGCTGGGCATTATTGTTCTTCTGGTTGCCTTGAGATTTGCCTATTCCTTGCTGGTTACACCAACGGATCCGTTTAGCATTGCCACCTTTGCCCTTGGGAGCTTGTGATGAAAAATATCAAGGCTGCCCTGATACTTTTATATTTGGCTTTGTTGACATACCCTGCCATGGCCCAACGGCTGGTTTCCAGACTATCGGAACAGGAAATTTCTATCAATTCTACCTTTGTCGGGGGAACGCTGACCCTATTTGGCAATGTGGAACCTGATATTGGTTCGATAAGTTATTCTGCTGGTCCATTTGAAGTAATTATCATGATTCAAGGCGGGGCGAGCGATAAGATAGTTAGAGAGAAATCCCGCCAATTTGGTGTGTGGCTAAACGCTTCCAATGTAAATTATTCAGGTGTGCCTTCATTCTTTTATCTGCTTTCGACACGCTCGCTTGATAATATTATTGATGAGGAAAAACTGGCAGAACTTGGAATAAACTTCGAAGAGCAAATTCAGACTACTTCCGAACAAACTTCTGATCTAAAAGAAAATTATACTAATCAATTAATTCGTCTGATGAAAGAATCAGGAACCTATGGCATAAATACCCGTGCGGTTTCGTTTCACTCGCCGACATTTTATAGCGCCAAGATAAACCTTCCCTCCAATGTACCAAACGGTACTTATTTGGCGACCACATTTTTATTCGAGAATGGCGAACTGATTGACAGGATGGCGCAAAGGTTTTTCGTACGAACTGTGGGGGTTGAGAAATTTATTTCTAACACTGCCAGAGATTTTCCTCTAGCATACGGTCTGGCCAGTGTATTTCTGGCTCTTTTTACCGGATGGCTAGGGGGCGTTGCCTTTAGGCGATAGCCAAATAATATGAAACAAAAAATTGCTGGTAGTATAGAAACTCCCGCATTCTATGTGCTGGCTGTTTGTCTGCCCCTTATTATGGCATTACTGCTTATATTAACTGGCGACATCAATACAATTTCAGGGCAAAAATTTCAGATCGCTTTGGTGGGCTATTCTGTCGCTTTATTGAGTTTTTTTGCCGGAACACGATTTGGAATATTGTTAAATGGATCTAGTGCCAAAAAAGTATGGCTAATTCCATTTCTTGTGGGACCAATATTTGGCATAGGAATTTTACTGTTAACATTCCCCCTTTCCGTAGCGGTTCTTGCCGCAGCATTTGGCGCCCACGGGGCTTGGGACAGTTGGGCGGCGTTCAAGGGTAAATTGCCCAAGCAATATGCTAGCCGGCGCATGCTGGCCACCATATTCATCAGCTTGCTGCTGATCGTCATATTGATCGCATACAGTTTAGGGTCATGACCTTAAGCTAGGGTCATGACCCTAAAGACAGCTGTGAGCCGCAATTTTTTTGCTGCCATAAAAAGAAGTAAATCACACAAAATGTGTGGTGCCATTTAGATGATACCCATTTAGATGATACCGATTTGGATGGTGCCCATTTAAATGGTGCCCATTTGGATGGTGCCCATTTGGATGGTGCCGCCGGACAGATTCGAACTGTCGGCCTCTCCATTACCAATGGAGTGCTCTACCCCTGAGCTACGGCGGCATGGTTTGTAATTTAAGAATATCTAAAACTCAATATCCGAACCGGCACGTTACTGCCATAGGCTTAATCTGGACGCAAGATAAAAACTCATATACTTGTTGCAGCAGATTACATTGAGTTTTTCCAAAAGCAATTTGATGCATGATGAAGTAGTGAATGCTTGGAAGTTTTTGAAAAAAATCAACAATTGCGATATAAGAAATTTCAAACAGTTTGATGAAATTTTCTTATCAAAAAGGTATTTTTAGTGAAAAAATCTGCCCCCACTTTATCAAAGGAAGACAAGCTTGCGGCAAAATTGCGCGAAAACCTGAAACGGCGCAAATCCCAGGCCAAACAGAGATCTGCAAAGGCAAAGCCTATAGGTAAATGAGGGAAAATATCCGACAGGTATTTTACTTTTCCAGCCGGCAGCTGGGTTATAGCTAAAAGTTTAATAACAAATTATTGAATTATTTTTGAAAAGCACCAAATACTTGCAGTTGCATCAGGGCTGGGATAACCAAGGCTAGGGTACCCAAAGTCAAAACAGACCAAGGGATTAAAGCGGTATTGTGAATTCATATTTGTGCCAATTATTTTTTGGGATAATGTAAAAATTCCCATTGCTTCTGCGCAGAGTTAAATAGCAAACCAAAATCGAATAACAGCCATATAGGGCGAACACAGAATTTTAGGATAAAGCATATGGATCGCATTCGCCTGATTGGAGGAAATCAACTTAACGGGGACCTGCCTATTTCAGGGGCAAAAAATGCTGCGCTGCCTTTAATGATTGGCTCGCTGCTTACCGAAGAAGAATTGATATTGCGAAACGTGCCGGATTTGGCAGATGTACGCCAATTACGCCTGATTCTTGAAAATCACGGGGCAACAATTTCTACTCCCCCGCCAAGCAATAATAGTGATAGCAATGCCACAACTTCAATGGCATTTAACACTCCAACAATTACCGACACCTGTGCACCTTATAATCTGGTCTCGGCCATGCGTGCGAGTTTTTGGGTTCTTGGCCCGCTTTTGGCGCGCGAACATAAAGCTCGGGTATCCCTCCCCGGAGGTTGTGCCATTGGCACCCGCCCAGTGGATTTTTATCTGGATGGCCTAAAAGCCCTTGGGGCAAACATTGAAATTGACGAAGGGTATATTGTTGCCACGGCTCCAAAGGGGGGGTTGGTCGGCTCCAAATTACGTTTCCCCAAGGTTTCGGTTGGCGCTACCCATGTGGTTATGATGGCGGCAACTCTAGCTAAAGGAATTACGGAAATAGAGAACGCTGCCCAGGAACCCGAAATTGGCAATGTCGCCCGCTGCCTTGTGGCAATGGGGGCCAAAATATCTGGCATTGATACCTCCCACCTTATTATCGAGGGAGTTGAAAAACTTGGCGGCGCAGATTTTGAAGTTCTGCCAGACCGTATTGAAACCGGCACTTTTGCCATGGCGGTTGCCATGACTGGCGGCAATCTTTTTCTTAAAAATGCCAGAGCTGAAAATTTGCAGGCAGCACTGAATATTTTAGAGCTGACCGGCGTTGATATCAGCACCGAAAAGGGTGGAATACGAGTTAAAGCTTCGGGCGAAAGAGTACACCCTGTTAGTGTTGAAACCGAACCGTTCCCGGGATTTCCAACCGATTTACAGGCCCAATATATGGCCCTTATGTCCCGCGCGGACGGTGTTACAAAAATTCGCGAAACCATATTTGAAAACCGTTTTATGCATGTTGCCGAATTGGCCCGTTTTGGGGCCGATATTTCTATCGAGGGACAGGTGGCAACGATTAATGGGGTTAGTTCCCTAAAAGGAGCGCAAGTCCAAGCCACCGATCTTCGCGCTTCGGTATCGCTGGTTATAGCCGGACTGGTTGCCAAGGGGGAAACCATTGTTAATGAAATTCATCATCTGGATCGCGGGTTTGAACATCTGGAAGAGAAATTGCTGGCTTGCGGTGCCGATATTTCGCGACTAACCAATTAGAATTCAGGCAGGATTTGTAGGCTAAAAAGTTTGTAACCCGGGTTCTTGAATAATTTAGTTTGTGCATTTTAAGCTTTAAGCCCAAATATTTAGGACAAACAATATGACGGATTTGAAATTGCTGGCACTTGACGAAAAAGGCCTCGAGGTGATTTCCGCCCATGCACAGGATGCTGTTATAAGGGTAGCAGATATGGGATTTGCCAAATCGGACAATCGCTTTGCCTGTATTATGAACCGCTTTGTCTGGGAAGAAAAAAGCCCCAATTCCAAAGGCGTTCGGCGCCGTGCGGCCATGCATTTCGAGCATGTTCTTTCGGTTAAATCCCAAGGGATTGATACCAATGCCCATGACGGGGTTCTAAACCTTTTAATGATAGACTTTAACCCAACCAATGCTCCGGAGGGAATTGTAAATCTAAGATTTGCCGGTGGCGGAACTGTTCAGCTGATAGTGGAATGTCTGGAAATGCGGTTGAATGATCTGGGGGCAAGTTGGGCTGCCAAAGCAGTGCCCTCTCACAATATTATCGACGAATAGTTTTGATTATCGACGAATAGTTTTATCTTTCCAAACTAATATCTTTTTGGAACCGGCAACAATTTCAGGAATTAGTCCATGGTTTATCGTCTTGATACAGATGAGAACAATTTTGAACAAAATTTTGCTAAACTTATACAAAAACAACAGCAAACCGAAGCCAAAGTACAGCAGGTTGTTGCCGCTATTTTAGAGCAGGTAAAACAACAAGGCGATGAAGCACTTTTTGAGCTGACGCAAAAATTTGATAATCTTGCCTTGTCCTCAAAAAACCTTCGCATAGATGAAAAAGAAATCAATCAGGGGTTTGAGCAAACGCCCCGCGAAGTTGTTTTGGCGCTGGAAATGGCCCATGAGCGTATTTTTTCCCATCACTTGCAACAAAAGCCACAAAATTCCTCTTATACGGATGATTTCGGGGTTACGCTTGGCACCAGATGGACCCCGATTGATACGGTGGGAGTTTATGTGCCGGGGGGACTGGCGTCCTATCCATCATCGGTTTTAATGAATGCTGTTCCGGCCAGGGTTGCAGGAGTTGAGCGCGTTGCAATGGTAGTGCCGACACCAAACGGACAGATTAACCCTGCTGTTCTGGCGGCGGCAAAAATCGCCGGTATCAATGAAATTTATCGGATTGGTGGCGCTCAAGCGATTGCTGCGCTGGCCTATGGAACCGATCTGATCAAGCCGGTTTTTAAAATTGTCGGGCCGGGAAATGCCTATGTTGCCGAGGCCAAACGACAGGTATTCGGTAGGGTTGGCATCGACATGATTGCCGGGCCTTCTGAAGTTTTAATCATCGCTGATGAAACGGCAAATATCAGCTGGATTGCAACGGATTTATTGGCTCAGGCTGAACATGGTTCTGGCGCGCGGGCCATTGCAATCGTGCCCACAAAAATAATGGGTGATGAGCTTCAAAGGGAAGTTTTGCGCCAACTCAAGACCATGCAGCGCGGCGATATTGCCGCCAAGGGATGGAATGATCTTGGAGCAATAATCGTTAGTTCCTCAGCTGATCGTTCTGTTGAATTGGCCAACATAATGGCCCCCGAACATCTGGAGCTGGCTTTGGACAAACCAGATGATCTGGTGGCAAAAATCAAAAATGCCGGCGCGATATTTCTTGGCCACCACACGCCAGAAGCAGTGGGGGATTATGTTGGTGGCTCAAACCATGTGCTACCAACGGCCCAAACCGCCAGGTTCACCTCCGGCCTTGGTACAATGGATTTCATGAAGCGCACATCATTGCTGCACTGCACTCCGGCAGCCCTTGGCGCCGTTGGCCCGGCGACGGTGACTTTGGCCAATTGCGAAAACCTTGAAGCCCATGGCCGATCTGTTTCAATCCGTCTAAACAGGTAGAGCAAAACTCATGGGGGAAACAAAGTTCAACAAAAAAAGCGACAAAATCATCTCTGTTACCCTTGATCCGGCGACGATCATTTCCCTTAGTCAGGACGAGGCCCATGAGCGCCGTGTCGCCATATATGACCTTGTAGAGGAAAACGCATTCTATCCGGCCAGAGTTAAGACAAATGGTCCCTTTGCCCTGCATATGTCAATTATAGACAATTATGTGGTGTTTGATGTGCGCAGCCCTAAAACCTTCGAGCCAATTGCAGCCCATTATTTGTCCCTCACCCCTTTTAAGGTGCTGATACGTGACTATTTTAGGGTGCGTGAAAGCTATTATGAAGCAATAAAATCAGCTTCCCCATACCAAATAGAGGCTGTGGATATGGGCCGTCGCGGCCTGCACAATGAAGCCGCTGAATTGTTGCGCACCCGTCTTGAAAACAAATTGCAAATGGATATGAGCACCGCGCGACGTCTGTTTAGCCTGCTTTGTGCCATCCAGCCCTATGCCAGTAGAGTTAACGCGCGGGACGGCAAACTACCCACCATATTGTTTGTGTGTTCGATGAATTCGGTTCGCTCGCCCATGGCAGCAGCGCTGGCCAGGTTATTGTTCCCCGGAAAACTTATTTCACGCTCCGCCGGTGCCCGATCCGGACAGGCCGATGGCTTTGTTTATGCCGCTATGGAAGAGTTGGGAATTGATATGTCTTTGCATACGCCCCACACTATGGACGAATTGGTAGCAACTCGATTCGATCTGGTTATCACCCTTTCCAATGAAGCGCGCGAAGCGGTTGCCTCAAGAAAGCTCGATGGTAAAAAAACAGAACATTGGCCAACCGAAGACCCTACTCTTGTAAAAGGGTCGCGTGAGGCTAGACTAGCTGCCTATCATCAATTGCGCGATGGTTTGAAAAAGCAAATTTATGACCGTTTGTCACCGATGTTTACTTCTTGACTAGCAATAGGTTCACAAGAAGAGCAAATTCGGATAGGTTTTGCCAAAAATAGTTAGGTAAATGCTTTAATTCGGAGTAGTTCCGTTTTAATAGCAGAAAAAATATTTGAAATATTAAGAGAGATTGTATGCCAAAAGAAGAATTGCTTGAATTCCCCGGGGTCATTGTTGAGCTTTTGCCCAATGCAACTTTTCGGGTTAAGCTGGAAAATGACCATGAAATTATCGCCCACACTGCTGGCCGGATGCGCAAAAACCGAATTCGGGTTTTGGCCGGTGACAAGGTGCTTGTGGAAATGACCCCCTATGATCTGACCAAGGGTCGCATCACTTACCGGTTCAAATAGTGTAAAAATGGCAATTCGACCGGAATTGATACTGGCTTCAGCATCGCCCCGTCGGCTTGCTTTATTAAACCAGATCGGGATTGAACCCGAACATCTGGTGCCGGCCCATGTGGATGAAACCCCGGAAAGGGGCGAATTGCCACGAAAGCTTGCCGCCCGCTTGGCCCAAAGCAAAGCTATGACAACCCAGCACAAGGCCCGTCAGGCTGGAATTGGTGATAATGCGCTGGTTTTGGGCGCTGATACGGTTGTGGCCATTGGCCGCAGGATATTGCCAAAAGCTGAAACCATGGATGAAGCGGCGGATTGTTTACGTATGCTTTCCGGACGCTCCCACAGGGTTTTTACCGGCGTATGCCTGCTTAATCCCAACGGACAGGCACATAATCGCCTGGTAGAAACCAAGGTGCGCTTCAAACGTCTTAGCCCCCGTGAAATGGAAGCCTATCTGGCCAGCGCCGAATGGCGCGGCAAAGCCGGTGGCTATGCTATTCAGGGCATTGCCGGAGCTTTTGTGCAAAAGCTTTCAGGATCTTATCAAGGGGTAGTTGGATTGCCACTTTTTGAAACCGTCGCCCTATTGAGCGGTGCTGGCTATCCGGTACAGTTCAACTGGCTAAATCATACTGCCAGTTTGAATGTTTAGGGACAATGCCTGAGCCAAGGACTAAGCCAAGGCCTGAGCCAAGGACTAAGCCAAGGACTAAGCCAAGGACTAAGCCAAGGACTAAGCCAAGGACTAAGCAATGACAGATATTGATAAACATGGACAGCAGAACAAGCCAGCTACAGACAATATGGCTCTAGTCAATAAAGGGTCTGGCAATAATGTAACCCGTTTGCGCCCCGTTGCGCCCTGCCCCATTTGCAAGAAGAATTCCACGCAAGATTTTCACCCGTTTTGCTGTGCACGTTGCGCCAATATTGATCTAAATCGGTGGCTTAGCGGAGCCTATGTCATTCCCGTTAGTGAAGATGAAAATGATGACGAGATGACATTGCCGGATATTGAGCAATAATTTCTTGTTAAAACCCGATTTTTTTAGCGACACATTTTCTTGGTATGCAAAGTTTTCAATTTAATTTTGGTAGGCTAAAACACCCTGAAACCTGCGCAAAATATATTATTGAGAAACATAATAAATAAATAAATTGGGGCAATTTGAAATTTGCTGATATGGACGCTGGACACGGGCAAAGCTACGCCCTATAAACTCCCAACATTTTGACAAATATTGTGGTCAAAAGTGCCCGGGTAGCTCAGGGGTAGAGCAGTGGACTGAAAATCCTCGTGTCGGTGGTTCAAATCCGCCCCCGGGCACCATTATATTTCATAACAAGTTGATTTTGATAGTATTTTTGATGGTTGTATTTTGCAGCCCCCTGTAGCGCGCAAAATCGAATGGCACAACGCGCAACTTCAAATGGCATCAAAACTGACCAGTTAAACCGGTGATAAATACTGCCTCCTGTGATGCGCTGGTAATCCCCCCGAAAATTAGTGGTGTTCATGTGTAGAATTTTCTTGGCATAATAACCGAGGAGATTTTGAATGAAGAACAAACGATACAGCGAAGCCCAGATCATGGGTATTTTGAAGCAGGCCGAGGGTGGTGTATCGTTATCTGAACTGTGCCGCGAGCATGGGATGAGCAATGCCAGCTTCTACAAATGGCGAGCCAAATATGGAGGCATGGATGCGTCGATGATCTCGGATATGGGCCAGTAACACCAGATCATCACGTTGCCTTTGGCTAATTGGCCGGTCACGCCAGGCACGGTACCCACGCGATATAACATTAAGCATTTTACATAAGTTATTTTGGGACAATGAACCTTAGGCTGGGTCGCGCTGTACGTTACACAAAAGAAGATCTTGATCTCTTTTTGGAAACGCGCCTGTTTCGTTCCACCCTGGGGGTATAAGAGGGATGCTCAAGTTTACCAAAAGGGTATCCTCGCCCTTTTTGCGCTACGCTTGTACCCGTAGGGCGAGAACCATTCCGTTGACAATGCAAATGCTTTGAAGTACGCTGAAGTGCTGCGGTTTGACTGTCATTTAGAGGCTTAAACGGACGGGAGTAGTAACTATGAATAGAATACTTCTCAGCAGTACCGCTTTATTTGTTGCGCTTGTCATGTCTGGTGCAGCGGTGGCGGCAAGTCATCCAGGAAACTCCGAACCTGGGTTGGATCGGTATCTTGAGACTAAAGCTAATGCAAATCCAGATGCACAGTGCGGAACGGGTGCGGGTTCAGGAGCCTTTGGCTATCTTGGAAAGGGCTTAAATCCTGGCCAACCTTCTTGGGACGGAGGAAACGGCACCAAGCCTGGCACCACAGCACAGACAGGAATTAATAATTCCGCCGTTTGCGGAAATCGATAACGTTGCCTCTTGGTTCGGTCAGCACATTCCTGCGTCGGCTATGGCGCAGGTTTTGAGCAACGGAGGCAATTGAGAATCCCGGTGCATGGTTTCAGATGTCATTGGACAAATCCTCCAATGCAGCGCGAAGTTCGCGATCAATGATTTCCATAGCGTAGGCGCTCATACGTTTGCGGCTTCGTTGGTGGTGCAACACATGTCAATTTCGGAGAAAATTGCTCTTCTTTTCTTTCTTTCTTTACTATTCTCTTCGTGGGGTGGAACAATTTTAACCCTATAGACTTCGCAAGTGCCGGGGCGCGTTTGATCCAAGACAACCAAGCTTTTGAGATCACTTTGACGCGGTTAGTTAGGCTCTTTCGTCCCGCGCGTGGTCTTGCCTGCACTATGACATGCATTAAGCGCTGAGCCTTGCGTACTGCATTATGGACCGTTGTGCGGCTAATACCAGAAACGGCTGCAATATGATCAATCGCCAGTTCACAAATGCCGTGCTGCTTGATTTCACCAGCAATAACTGTCAACGCAGCACGCTCACCCTCCGTATAGTGTTCCCGAAGGTCAACTGGCAATGAGCCTGAACTGCCAAGCTTACGTTTTCTGGCCATCGATGCGGACCGGTCTGATGTCCGCTGCCATTTTCTCGACTTGTCTTGAATGACACCACGCGTTGCCCTAGACACATTTCTTAGGCCATTATGATGCGCCCTTCTGGTGATTGCTGGTCCATTAGCGAAAGCTTGAACCAACGCCGGATCGCTGGGGGGTGCAGACAATAATTGGCGAAGAGCATCGGAAACCGGTCTCCCTGAAGCGCTCATATTGCACGTCCCCAAAAAACCGTGAAACATACATTATGCGGACAAACAGCGGGCACGGCCCCAAAAGAAGAAAGCCAATTGCCCTCTAACCAATTGAAATCATTGGCGCACCTCGAAGAAGAAACTTCGAACGCGTTATTTGAAGAACTAGCAGACTGGAATGAGCATCTAAAGGGCGAAAACATTGACTTTCGGGAGCCAACACCATAACCGCTCCCCTTACCCAACAAAAAGTAATTTCGGTCAAAGAATCGTATCAGAAGGCCTCCGCTTCTTCATGCAAGACCCAAAAAAAGGCACCGCGTATTACACTGCGCCTGACTGATGACGAACTGGCAAAACTCAAAAGCTTATCCAGTGGCATGTCTTTGAGCGCCTATACCCGTAAATGTTTGTTTGGAAAGAATGCCGCGCCACGCAAATTGCGCTCTCGTGTTCCTGCCAAAGATCAGTAAGCCCTTGCCCAGGTGCTGGGTTTGCTCGGACAAACACGCATTGCCAACAACCTCAACCAGATTGCCTATGAAGCCAATTGTGGCTCTTTGCTCATGGATGAGGAAACCGAGAATGAAATCAAAATGGCCTGCGCCCATATTGCCTGGATTCGGGTCAAGCTGATTGAAGCGCTTGGCCTCAAGGTTAAATCATGATTCTCAAGGGAAGCCAGCGCGCGGGCGGTGCACAATTGGCCCTGCACTTGCTCAAGACAGATGAAAACGAGCATGTCGAGATTCATGAAGTCAGTGGCTTTGTGTCCGATACGCCAATGGAAGCGTTCAATGAAGCCTACGCGATTAGTCGTGGTACCAAATGCAAACTGTTTCTTTTTTCCTTGAGCCTCAGCCCACCAGAAACAGAAAGCGTGCCGGTTGACGTGTTTGAAAAAGCGATAGCAGATATTGAAAACAAGATTGGATTAGCTGGTCAGCCACGCGTGATTGTCTTCCACGAAAAGGAAGGCCGCCGCCATGCCCATTGCGTCTGGTCACGCATTGATGTGGAAAAAATGAAGGCAATCAACCTGCCGCATTTCAAATTGAAACTGCGGGATATTTCCCGCAAACTTTATCTGGAACATGGCTGGCAAATGCCTCGTGGTCTAGTGAACAGTAAAGAACGAAATACGCTGAACTTCACCAAAGCCGAATGGCAACAAGCCAAGCGTATCAGGCAAGACCCTCGCGCTATCAAGGAAATGTTTCAAGATTGTTGGGCAATCTCAGATTCAAGAACAGCCTTTGCCAACGCGTTAGAAGAACGTGGTTGTTTTCTTGCCAAGGGTGACAGACGGGGCTTTATAGCTATTGACTGGCGCGGTGAGGTTTTTGCTATTTCCCGCTGGGTTGGCATTAAGGCCAAAGACATCAAAGCGAGACTTGACAGTTCAGATGAATTACCCTCCGTCGAAAAGACGCAACAACAATTAGCAAAAAAATTCACTGACAAGCTCCAAATTGGCTATGGACATATAACAATGATCGGCCCAACATGGCCATAGGCGGGATCACACCTGCTATGAAACTGAAAATGGTCGCTTAAATTCTACTAGCGGACCCCATCAAAAATGGGGGGATTGCCTTTGCTCGTCTAAAAACCCTGATCTCTTCATCGTCTGTCCTTCTTTGTCAGGGCAGACTCTAATCCAAAATGGAAGAAATCACTCGTGGCAGGTCAAAACATCTACACAGAAAATCGAACACTACCCATTAATTACTCAGATATTTTGGCCCTGAATATCTCTATTCCGTCAATGAGGTTGTCTAAAATTGAATCAATTGCTTTGTAACGCTTACGAATATCAAAACTGATCGCTCGAGAGCCAATATTATTTATAACTCCCAGACGCTGTAGATAAAATTTTGCAAATACCGGGTACCCGTAAGATTCGGTCAGGGCGCTTAATGACAAGAAAGCTGCCAGTTCTCTGGCAAGCTCAGGATGACTGTTGCCACAATCCTGTAACCACCTATACAAATCCGGGGTGTAATTGTTTGTGATGCCGCAGAATCCTGGTGCACCCGCCTTTAATGCCGGCCAGGCGATTGCGGCATTGGCATTAACAACCGCGAGCGGTGATCCTTTGGCCATATCAACGCGTCGCATCAAAAGCCCCATTTCACAGGAAACGTCTTTGAGCACAGAGAACCGCCCAGAATCACAGGTCATTTGAAATTCGTCATCGGTCAACAACCGCAGTTCCGGCGATGGGCATTCATAAAAGCCCAGCGGCATATCTGCTGGTAACTCCTTCAGTAGCGCATCAAAATTGGATTTAAAAGCTTCTGACCCGGTATTACCCGTGTCTAGGCGATTCGTGACCAACACCAATGCGTCTATCCCGGTATCTGCCATTACATTAAGCTCTGCAAATTGATCCATGCGTGATTGCGCAATATGTCCTGACGCAACGACCGGGATTCGTCCGTTTGTGATTTTAACCGTAAAGCGGGCCAGTTCAACACGTTCTTCAATGCTCAGATACTGCATTTCACTTGATTGGCAGACCGCAAAAAGAGCATTCGAGCCGTTTGCAATATACCATTCAATAAGGGTTTCCATATCGGCCCAGTCTATTTTTCCCGCTTCGTCAAATGGGGTAAGCATAACCGGAATGATGCCGCTGATTTTACCGTTCATGTTCAGTCATTTCTCTTATTGCAATTAGCTGCGGGGTGGTGGCGCTAACATCAAATGCCTTTATAACCAAACAATTTTGGTAAGAATAAAGTAAGTTCCGGAAAGATGATCAGTGTAAACAACGACAACAACAGAACGCCGAGGAAAGGCCAAATCTCGCGGATTATCTCACCAAGTGGTATATTTGTTACGCCATTGATAACAAACAATAACACACCATAAGGAGGCGTAATAAGACCGATCATGATGTTAATCACTATCACCACACCAAAATGCACGGGGTCTACCTCCAAAACACGCATCGTGGGTACGAAAAGCGGAACAATAACCAGCAACAAGGTTGTTGCATCAAACACGGCACCAAGAAGTAGAAAAATCACGTTGACGGCCAAAAAAAACACAATCGGTGATATGTCGAGACCCGACAGGCTGTCAGCGACGATCCCCGGAATGTTTTCGCTTGCTACCAGATAATTGAATACCAACGCGGAGGTGATAATCATCCCTACAACGGCCGTTGATCGTGCGCTGTCAAGGATAATATGGTACAAGTTTTTCCAGCTGACAGCTCGATAAAATATTGCAGCAAGTATCAATGCGTAGGCTGCGGCAACAGCAGCAGCTTCGGTGGGTGTTGTTGCCCCTCCATAAATACCAGCAAGCAAGATTACCGGCATCATCAATGCAGGAAAAGCTTTCACAGTAATGCGTGGAATTTCTCTTAGCGGAACGGCTTCATCCGTTGGGAACCCGCGACGACGGGCCGTCCACGTGTTGAGTCCCATCAGAATTAGCCCAATAAGTAGACCTGGGACAACGCCGCCAAGAAATAAAAACCCGATCGAAGTTCCTGAAACCAGCGCGTAGAGGACCATCGGAATCGAAGGGGGAATGATTGGACCGATCACAGATGAAGCAGCGGTTAACGCCGCCGCATATCCGGCCGGATAGCGATTATCTTTTCGCATCATTTCAATAACGATCCGCCCAATCCCTGCGGCATCGGCAATTGCTGAACCGGACATGCCGGAAAATATCAATGATGTAATAACATTAACCTGTGCCAATCCGCCTTTAAATCGACCAACAAATGCAACACTGAAATTCAATAGGCGCTCAGTAATCGTTCCTGCATTCATGAAGTTTGCGGCGAGAATGAAAAGTGGCACGGCTAAAAGCACGAAGGAGCCAAACAGACCGTTCAGACTTTGTTCGGCAATTAATCCTACATCCTGCCCGGTCAAAAAAAGATACCCGATTGCGACCGCAAACATGGAAAATGCAATTGGTATGCCGGCACCGGCCATAATAAAAAAACCGCCAATTGCAAAAAGAAAAGCGATACTTATCTGTCGTCTCCTCCGGTAATATTGGCATTGTTTCCGACCTTAAAATCGCGATAAACGTTGATTACAGAACGGTAGGCTACGGCAACCATAAACACTAAAAAAATCGAGAAAATATAATCAAAACGCAAATGCGCGATCGGCGTAGAGTCAATTTTCATGAACGTGACGTAGTCAAACACCGCTGGAAGAGCGCTGATAAATGCAATTCCCACAATGATGTGTCCAACAATCAACATTGTCCGTTTCACACCAGGTCTAACGTAATCGGATAGAACCGTGAATGTAATGTGGTCTTTTTCTTCAAGGATAAATGCAGAGGTCCAGAAGACTGTCCAAATGTAAAGAATTACGGATGCTTCCAACGTCCAACCAAGGGGGTTGTTCATGATGTAGCGCATGAAGATTTGCAAGAGAAAGGCAGAAAACATGGCCGCAAGTAAGCTCACGGCCACGAAATCAGTGAATTTGCGCCAGTAGTTCAGCATTTCGCTTTTTCTGTTGGGTTAATCAACCGCATTCACGCGATCAACGATGCCTTCAGGCCAGGTTTTGGCAAATTCGGATTCTAAATACATGGCTTGAACCCGGGTGCGGAATGCATCGCGGTTCGGTTCATAAACCTTGAGCCCCTCGCTCTCAAAGAACGCAACCAGGGATGCTTCTTCTGCTATTCGGTTGATGTTGTTGAACGTCGTTGCCGCCCGCGCTGCAGCGGTAACAGCTGATTTTTGAGAATCGCTCAGAGAATTCCAGGTTTCGCCCGCCATTGACAGAAAGATCGCGTCCACAAGGTGGTCTGTAAGGACAATCTGCTTTGTCACTTCGTAGAACTTTGCAGCGCGCACCGTTGGCAATGGGTTGTCCTGGCCATCAACAGCTCCAGTCTGCAGGCTTGTATAAACCTCGCCGAACGCCATTGGCGTTGGATTGGCACCGAGTGCTTTTCCAAGAAACTGCCATGCATCCGAACCAGGCATACGCAAATTCACGCCAGTGAGATCTTCGGGAACCTGAACATTGATATCTGTGCGCAAGTTAAGCTGGCGCGTGCCAAGATATGCAACGTCCAAAATCTGGATGCCCATTTTATCCGCAACCATCCCGTAAAATTCTTTGCCGATTTCTCCACGGAAAACAGCCTGCTGATGCGCCGGATCCCGGATCAGATAACCTGCGGTGAAGACAGACCATTCAGGGATTTGCTTGGCAATATCCTGCGCCGAAATCATTGCCATTTCGAGATTTCCACGCTGCATGGCCACCGGCTCGGTACCTTGCTTGAACAAAGTGGCGTTCAGGTGAATCTCGACATCAAATTGACCCGGTACAATGCTGTTCAGAGTGTCCTTAAATACTGTAAGCATTTGTGCGTGCCAGTCACTCTCAACTGCCGGTGTCGAGATTCGCAGCTTTATGGCCTCTTGGGCCATAGCAGGGACTGCGGACAGAACCCCAATTGTCATGGCGAAGGCTGCAATAGTTGTAACTACAGAACGTCTGGTGAATTTCATTTTGTTATCCTCCCAAGGAAATGAAACGTTAGAGACCCGCATAGAAGCGCGACACTAGACAATATCTAGATATCTCGCTAACATGTCAATGGAATATTAAGAAAGTGATCGTCGGTGTTAACCAAAAAGAACCAGACCCTTAAGGCAAAAGCGTACAATAAAATTGTTGATCTGCTTAATACCCAGGCGCTGCAATCCGGACAGGTCGTGACGCAGCGGGATTTGGTTGAAGCGACAGGTACAACCTTGGCCGCAGTGCGGGAGGCAATTCCGAGGCTCGAAGCCGATGGATTGATCGTGGCCTTGAATCAACGTGGCTTAATGGTTCCCAACATTGATGTAACGTTTTTACGCAATGCGTGTCAGTTGCGCGAAATAATCGAACAAGAGGCTATTCAGTGCACAGAACAACATATTCCGGTGTCGACCATCCAAGAATGGGAGCATGAGCACTTGTACATGCTGGAACAGGTAGCAAATAATCCGACAGACGAATTGATCAAAGAGGTACAGCATATTGATGCCAGCATGCACGAAAACCTGGTCGCGTCCCTTTCGAACGATATGATCTCGAACATTTACAGGGTTAATTCCATCAAGGTGCGAATGGCGGCCCAGGAAAGATTGCTGGTAACGCCGCAAAATGCAGTTCGCGTTCTGGGCGAGCATCTGGCTGTTCTGGCTGCCTTAAAAGAACGGCGCACCGCTGATGCGTCAGCAGCAATGCGGCACCACCTTAACAACTCGTTACAGTTGGCACTTGGGGGGCATATTGAGCGAAAGCAGAGAACGGGATGACGCGATGAAAAATGTCGTCATTGGCATTGACGTTGGGACCGGAAGCGCACGTTCCGGAGTGTTTGATTTGAACGGTGCGCTGTTGGCTAGTGCGGACGGAGCAATTCAGATGTTCCGCCCTGCCGAGGATTTTGCTGAGCAATCATCCCAAAACATCTGGCACACAATTTGTCGCGCGGTTCGCGATGCGACATCAAGCGCGGGCGTAACTGCCGAGCAGGTCAAGGGAATTGGTTTTGACGCCACTTGCTCTCTTGTGGCTGTAGATTCAGACGGTGCACCGGTTTCGCTCAGCCCGGGTGGGAACGACTGCCAGGACACTATCGTCTGGATGGATCACCGCGCTACCGGGCAGGCAGAGCGGATCAACGCCACAGGCGCCAAGATTCTCGACTTCGTCGGTGGTAAGATCTCTCCGGAGATGCAGTTGCCGAAACTCCTTTGGCTGAAGGAAAACCTGCCCGAACAATTCAACCGCACCGCGCGGTTTTTCGATCTGCCAGACTGGCTGGTGTACAAAGCGACAGGCAGCAATCGCCGGTCGCTTTGCAGTGTAACCTGCAAATGGACCTATCAAGGTAGCAAAGGGATGGCTGGTGAAGGCTGGGACAGGGATTTTCTGACCGGGGTTGGCCTGCCCGAGCTGGTTGAAAACGAGTGTGACTCGATTGGCAACCGGTTCGTCAACCCCGGCGACTCAATTGGTGACGGGTTGACAAAATCTGCCGCGGCAGAGCTGGGCCTGCGACCCGGCATCCCCGTCGCTGCCAGCCTGATCGACGCCTATGCCGGGGCACTGGGCACACTTGGCGTCGGAGCGACAGATGAAGGCATGCAGGGTCGCATGGCGCTGGTAGCTGGCACGTCGACCTGCCATATCGGACTTACGCGGGAACCGTGCTTTGCACTAGGTATCTGGGGGCCGTACCTGTCGGTTCTGATGCCTGACCTTTGGGCCAGCGAGGCCGGACAATCCGCCACCGGTGCGCTGCTTGACCGCATTTTAAAGGGGCATGCGGCTTATACAAGTCTGCAAGACGCACGGGCCAAAGGAAGTGGATCAGTTTACGACCAGCTTGGCAGCATCCTTGACGATCTGGCTGGCTCCGGGGAAAATACCCATCTTTTAACCGCTGACATACATGTCCAACCCGATTTTCATGGTAACAGGGCACCGCTGGCCGATGCCACAAGGCGTGGCGCGATAACCGGGTTGACACTAAGCACAGATGCGCGTGACCTTGCGTTGCAGTATATGGCGACCATACAGGCGTTGGCCTATGGCACGAAACAGATTGTAGACGGGCTGAATCGGGCCGGTGCTCCAACCCACACTCTGGTCGCCAGTGGCGGGTTGGCTAAAAACCCGCTCTATTTGCGCGAACACGCCGATGCCACAGGCTGCAATGTCTATATGTCCGATCAGGATGAACCGGTGCTGCTGGGCAGCGCCATGTTAGGGGCGGTCGCTGCCGGTGCCTTTCCGACGTTGGAAAATGCAATGTCCACCATGTCGGGCCCTGCAAAGGTGATCAAGCCACGTGGTGGCAATGTGGCCAGCTATCACGCACGCAAATACGATGTTTTTCTGCGGATGCAAGATGATTTCAGCGCGTATCGAAAGCTGATGGAAGCATAAGAAGAAATGACGATGGGACGAAGCATCACAAATAAAATACTGCTGTTTGCCAGTGGAGATTTGCGTGAAAGCGCCAATCAGATGTGCTGGGCGGCCCAGAGCGATATGGAAGCGAAACTGACCGCAGCGCTGGCCAAAAAGGGCCATAGCCTTCGTCGGGCCCATCCCTACAAGGCAGATCTGGGGCATGGGTTTCTGGCTTCGCAACGCGAAGGGCTTGATGCTTTTGCCAGCGTAGACAAGGATGCTCCGGTGATCGTGGCCGAAGCGGTCTGGCAATACAGCCACCACATCCTGCCCGGACTGATCGGGCACCGGGGCCCGATCCTGACCGTTGCCAACTGGTCGGGACAGTGGCCGGGTCTTGTGGGAATGCTTAATCTCAACGGCTCTCTGGCCAAGGCGAGCGTACCCTATTCGACGCTTTGGAGCGAGGGATTTAATGATGATTTCTTTCTTTCCGGCTTGGATGAATGGTTGGCCACAGGCCGGATCGACCACGATACATCCCATGTGTGCAACTTTGATGCATCCGCAGTGCCCAAGGACATTGCTGCACTTGCCGCGGCGATTTCTGACGACATTCGCGGCAATGGCGTAATTCTCGGGGTATTCGACGAAGGCTGCATGGGGATGTATAACGCCATAATCCCCGATGAATTGCTGGCGCCTATGGGCGTATTCAAAGAACGTCTTTCGCAATCTACACTTTATTTCGAATCTACCCAGGTGAAAGATGCCGATGCCAAAGGGGTTTTGTCCTGGCTGGAATCTGCCGGGCTGCGGTTTCATTTTGGCACCGACCATGCAACCGAACTGACACGCGAACAGGTACTGGGTCAGTGCCGGATGTATATCGCTGCTGCGCGCATCGCCGATGATTTCGGCTGCGAGGCGATCGGCATTCAATATCAGCAGGGGCTGAAAGACCTGATGCCGGCGTCGGATCTGGCAGAGGGAATGTTGAACAACGATGAGCGGCCTGATGCGCCGGACCGCAGCGGTGCACCCATCCGTCAGGGCCGCGCTATCGTGCACTTTAACGAAGTCGACGAATGCGCGGGCCTTGACGCGGTATTGACCAACCGCGTACACCGCGCGCTCGGGTTTCCGGTCGAAACGACCCTGCATGATTTGCGCTGGGGCGATATCGACCGTTCCGGTAAGCATGAAGGCTTTATCTGGGTTTTCGAAATTTCCGGCGCCGCCCCTCCTGCGCATCATATCGGTGGATGGGCTGGCTCTGAAAGCTATCGCCAGCCGCCGATGTTTTTTCATATGGGCGGTGGAACACTGAAAGGCATCGCCCGTCCAGGCGATATCGTGTGGTCGAGAATATTTGTCGAGAACGGCGTACTCAACATGGATATCGGCCTGGGCGATGTGGTTGAACTGTCTGACGAGGAAACCCGCCGCCGCAGTGACGGAACGACACCGCAATGGCCGATCATGCATGGACGCCTTGGCAATATCACCCGCGACCAGATGATGGCCCGGCACCGGGCTAACCACATCCAGGTCGCCTATGCCCCGAGCAAAGATGAGGCCCGCAACGCGGCGTTGGCAAAGGCAAAACTGGCGGCCATGCTGGGAATATCTGTCAGCTGGTGCGGAGACGAATAAGCGATTTATTGGGATAAAATTCTGCTGGATTTTATCATCTGTTTGTCAACACCGGAGTAAAATTCCACCATTCACCGGAGTAAAAATACACCAGTTTGGTGTTGCAGAAGGTTGTCCATGGGCTCGCGCTGCGGAGCGCCCAAAGTGTTGGGTGCGCTGGCTAAAAAAGATCTGAGTCGACGGGTTGAGGGCTACTATAAAGGGGATTTCCTTAAATTAAAGGAAGACACCAATTCAGTTGCACACGACTGGGCAAAGTTATCGGTGAAGTTATCAAAGGCGCCGAGCAGGCCGACCAGGCCAGTTTGAAGTCCATCGAACTTTCCAATACCGCTAAAGAAAGCGGTAGGACGGTGAAAAAAGCTACTGACGCCATGGAGCGAATTTCTACTTCATCGGCCAAGATTTCCAATGTTATCGGTATGATTGACGATATTGCCTTCCAGACCAATCTGTTGGCCCTCAATGCTTCGGTTGAAGCAGCAAGAGCCGGAGAAGCGGGCAAGGGGGTTGCCGTGGTGGCAGTGGAGGTGCGCCGATTGGCACAGAACGCTGTCGAAGCCTCTATCGAAGTCAAGGAGCTTATCGAACAAAGTGCAGAGGAATTGGAACAAGGCTCTAAATTTGTGGTTGAGGTTTCACAAAACCTGTTGGCAATGATGCCCTCTATTCAGGAAGGCTCCGAACTGATGCAAGGGCTGGCCCGGGCAAGCAGAAATCAGGCTTTAGCCATCGAAGAAGTCAATTCGGCAGTACGTCAGATGGACGAGATGACCAAGCACAATGCGGCGCTGGCCGTGGAGTGGGACGGGCAATAAACTTTACCCCCCCGATTCCCGGCTTAAAAAATATCCAGAGCTGCGGATCCGTACCCGTTTTTGTAGATATGCTACTTTTGGGAAGCAGGCTTTAGCAAAGTTTTTAGCCAGTGTATTTTTGCGGTTCGAGCAAAAACAACCGAGGAGAAGTTGGCAGTTTCGATAGCAGAGCTTTCAGCAGGCGATACGTTTGATCCCTTGGACTTGGCGGATGTCGCTAGTAACAAAAATCGAAACAAGTTTGATCATCTATTGGGCGATGAATTGTTACTTACAGACTTTGCAGCAGATCAATCCAAAAGCCCACGGCGGCGCCGGAAAATATTTGATGTGCTAATCTATATTCCTTAGTGATTATTATTCCAAGAAAAACGATTTTCAAATATATGTCTCAGCAAAAATCCCCCGCAGTTTTGCGGGGGCTGTTTTATTACAGGTTCTTGATGAACTGAATGGCTTCGCTGGCTTTAGCGGCAGCGGTGAAGATAGCTTTTTGTCCGCCTTCATGACCGCCATCCAATGGGCAAGATATTGCGCATAGTCAGCTCGTGGTTCCGGTGAAATGCCAAGTTCGGCACATTGAAATGCTGCGCCAAGTTCGGCTCACCGGACAAACAATCAGCAGGCTGTTGCAAGAAGAAAAAGTCATCGGTATTGTCGGCAAAGTACAAGCCCTCATACCAAAGAAACTGTTTGAGCGTTGCAAGGCAATTCTGGAATCTCAAAACCGAGATGGCGGAGCCAAACGCAAAGTGGTGCATCTATTCGCCGGGTTTGTATTTTGTGCCTGTGGAGAGAAAATGACAGAAAATGTATGTGCCATCGAACGCCAAAAAATATATCTGTGGTGATTGTCTTTCAAAAATTCCAACTGATGATCTTGAAGCCGTGTTTTGCTCGCAACTTTCTAATTATGAATTACCCAAATCCTTAAAAACCGAATTTTCTGATTTTACTCATTTATGGCCTACCTTATCGTTTGAGACCAAACGTGAGATTATCGAATGTGTGACGAAACGCATTGAGATTGATGACAAAAAGGTAACATGTTCCCTTGTTATTCTATAAGAAAACGATGCCAAAAGGGGCACGAATTTCCTCATGTGAGACCTATTAAGTCCCTATATGTATTAGATAAAACAACATCAAACCGCGTCAGACAAAATGATCCCAAACAACAGGCGAACACGTTGCCCTGTTGTGATTGCGCGGCTTGAATTTCTTTGTCACGGTTCTGCTCATCATCAGAAAAACCAAGGAGCTAGAACCATGAATATCAACCAACAAGATACTCAGAAGAGCATCACGTTGCGTGTCGCCTTCACTACTCGCGAAGCTGCTGCCTATCTTGGGCTTGCCGTTTCAACGCTGAATAAATGGCGCTGTTAAACGATCAAGTTTTTAGGGCGCATAGAATTTTCAATCGCCGCGCGCTTCCACGTCCAAATCTGCGTTGGATGCACACCATACTTCTTTGCCAACTCCGCCATCGTCAATTCTTCGCGGATAGCTTTAAGCGCAACCCTGGCTTTGAATTCGGGTGAATAGTTCTTTCGTTTCGTCATTTTGAATCGTCTTTCTCATAAGCCGATCCATCTTAACCGCTGGTCTTAAATCCTGCGACCACCTCTGTTTAAAATACCCAAAGGCCTCACACCATATGAATATATCTGCAAGATATCGACAAAAGAGCCTGAAAGATTCATACTAAATCCAACCCATCAAATGCTGAGACTATACAACCAGGATCTGTTCTGCCAAGCCATTATCGCACTACTACCCCGTTATCGTAAAAACGAACCATTTCCGGCTCAAACCGGACATGACATTCTGTGCCTATTTCCGGTACATCATGATGCAGTTTAATTTTTATGGAAACATCATCTGCAGATGAAGCATTTACAAGGGATGCATTGACTACTGCACTACCGCCCAAATCCTGAACATCAATCACCCGGGCCACAAAAGAGCGCTCATCACTGGTTTTCACCAGATGGACAAATTCGGGGCGGATACCAACTTTGATTTCTTGTCCATTTTGTATACTTGTCCCGCTCAGTTTTCCAACTGGAACTTCAAGCACTCGCACAATTCCCTTTTCAACCCTGCCCGGCACAAAATTCATTGATGGAGTGCCAATAAAATATCCCACATGTTCGTGCTGGGGATTCTCAAACAATTCCTGGGGCGTTCCTACCTGAATAATTTTTCCATTATCCATAACCACAACCTGTTCAGCCAAAGTCATGGCCTCATTCTGGTCATGGGTTACATAAACCAGCGTATGACCATTGCGGGCGCTTATATCGCGTAATTTCCTGCGTAAGGAAAATTTTAGTTGCGGATCAATTACCGTAAGCGGTTCATCCATAAGAATTACCGCCACATCATCACGCACCAGCCCCCTTCCAAGAGATATAAGCTGTTTCAGATCCGGGGTCAGGGCGTTGGCGGGTTTTTGCAATACAGTCTCAAGGTTCAACAATTGGGCAACTTCGTTAACCCGCCGATCAATGACAGCCCGTTCAATGCGTGCACAACGCAAGGGAAACGCCAGATTTTCAAAAACAGTTTTTGATCGGTAAACCACGGGGAACTGAAACACCTGAGCAATATTTCTTTTCCTTGCACCAAGATCGGTAACATCTTTTCCATCAACAAAAACTTGGCCAATACTGGGCTTTAAAAGACCTGAAACAATATTTAGCATGGTACTTTTCCCGCACCCGGATGGCCCTAAAAGTGCATAGGTACCTCCATCCTCCCAAGTCATATCCATGGGAAACAGAGCATAATCAGGTTGGCCATCTATCATGTTATAGGCATGGCCCAGCCCCTTTAGTTCAATTTTTGCCATTCAACCCACCCTGCCCTGACAGACTTTTTATGAGCGGGGCTGCAAGAAGTTCTCCCCGCTCCGTATCAAATGCATAAAGGCGACTTTCAAGTAGTGAAAAATCAACTCTAGCCGCAGTATCAAAATGGTGAACCCCCTGCATTTCCAACACCATATTTTGCCCATCCATATCAAGATGCAGCACAGTGGTGGAACCATTCACCTCAGCCAGCACAAGATCGGCAGAGGCTGCTTTTCCCCCCAGTTTCACATCGATCGCCCTGATACCAAATACATATGATCCGGGTGCAAGGTCTTTAAGGTGCGAAGGAGTTTTTATACTTAATCCGCCCGCCACCTGAATGAGTCCATCTGCAATTGTTCCGCCAAACATGTTCATGGGCGGATCATTAAAAATTTTCGCTGAAATTATATTGGCGGGATAATGATAAACATCGGCGCATGGACCGGCCTGTATTACCCTTCCCTCATGCAACACAACCACATGCCCCTGCAGGATCATGGCTTCATCAGGCTCGGTCGTTGCATAAACCACAAGGCGGTCTTTGCTGTCTTTGAACAAACGCCGAAATTCCTCACGCAATTGCTCGCGCAATTTATAGTCCAGATTTACCAACGGCTCATCAAGCAATAAAAGATATGAATCCTTGACTAGGGAGCGGGCAAGAGCCACCCGCTGTTGCTGGCCACCAGAAAGTTCATCGGGCCGTCGTTCCATATAATCGCCCAGCCCGAGCAATGTGCTAACATATTCAAGCTTTTGTTCAATTTCATCCCTGCCCATACCCGATCGACGAAGGGGAAAAGCAATATTATCCCTAACATTCAAATGGGGGTAATTAACGAATTGCTGATAAACCATTCCTACCCGACGTTTCCATGCCGGCGTTTTTAATAGATCTTTGCCATTGTGATAAAATGTTCCTGAATCCACCGCCTGCAATCCTGCCATGACCTTTAAAAGAGTAGTTTTACCGGCAAGGGTACGCCCGATAATCGTAACCACTCCAGCGGTAGGCAGTTCCAGGTTGACATTACAAAGATGAGCCGTCTCACCCTCACCTATGCTCAAATTTCGAATAATATAATTCATTTTAAAATCATTATTTTTTTGCTCCGGAAATATTGCCTTTTTCAAGATAACGCTCGACCAAAAAGGCAACCACAATAAGAGGAACTACAGAAATCAGAGCCGAAGCAGAAAGGCTCCACCAAGGAGTGACGGAAGAATTGAGCGAAACAATTGCCACCGGGAGCAGCTGGGTCTGGGTAAAAGTCAGGGTAAAGGCGAAAAAGAAGTCATTCCACCCAAAGACGATACAAAATATTCCCGCAACAACCAGGCCGGGCAAGGAATTGGGTAATATTACCCGCCAGAAAGCCTCGAAGGGCGTACACCCGTCAATAATTGCAGTTTCATCCAGCTCCTTGGGGATATTGTTAAAAAAATCAACCATTACCCAAACGGCAATGGGCAGCAACAGGGCGATATAGACCAGCACCAATCCCAATATCGTATCCAGCAAACCAAGAAACCCCAGCATGAGAAAAAAGGGAATAGCCAAAACGACTGGAGGCATTATGCGTTGTGATATAAAGAAAAACGTTAAATCTGCGTTACTGATCGGGCCGAGTTTATAGCGAAACCGTGATAGACCGTAGGCAACAAGTGTTCCAAGGGTCAGGCTGATAAAACTGGCCGATAGCGTAACTATCAGACTATTGGCAAAAGGGCCTACAATATCGATACTGCCTGCATCCGAACCAAACAGCCCCTTCCATGCTGCCAAAGACGGCTCATAATCAATCCAGGGCAGATAGGTGGCCCCGTTTGTTACCCCATTGGCGGTTTTAAAAGAGGTGGTCAGCGCCCAAAGAAACGGAGCAACTACAAAGACGCTCCACACCAGTATAGCGACAATTTTCAACAGTTTTAAAAACGGTCTCATGATTTAGTTTCCTGATTTTACAAGCACTTTAACAAGGGACTTGGCAATAATGGTCAGCAAAACAATCATGATGACCAGATAGGTGACCGAAAGAGATGCAGCATATCCAATCTGAAAATCTCGCAGACCGCGAATGAAGATATAATATCCCGTAGTTTCTGTTGATGTTCCCGGCCCCCCGGAGGTAATTACATAAATTGTCTCCATTATCTTGGAGGCTTCAATCAACCTTATGATCAAGGCGCCAACGGTTATGGGGGCCATGGCAGGAAAAGTTACATTGAAAAATGTGCGTATGGGGCCAGCCCCATCAATTTCAGCTGCCAGAAACGGTTCTTTGGGCAAAGACAGCAGGCCGGCAAGAAGAAGCAGAAACATAAAGGGCGTCCACTGCCATACATCAACTACAATAACCACGATTGTTGCCCACATGGGTTTGGTTAACCAAGGAATGTTGCCAAAGCCAAGCAATCCGGCCAAGTCATTGGCGGGCCCAAGAGATTCATGAAAAATCGTACGCCATATGACAGCCATAACAACCGGCGTTGTCATCATAGGTATAAGAAACAAAACCCGGGTAATACGCCTTAAGCGAACCTGATGCCAAACAAGAAGAGCTAACCCAAAGCCCAACAGATATTCAAGCGCCACAGACGTTAATACGATCGTGGTTAAGCGAGAAAGGGACTGCCAAAAACGGCTATCTGCCAGCAAGCGCCCGTAATTTGTGCCTCCTATCCAGCCAAGGCCGGGATTTATCGCATCCCAGCCGGAAAAACTCACCCGTATTGTAAAAAAGAGAGGGAAAAGTATGATCGCCAGAAGCACAAGCAAACCCGGCAGCAGAAATATCAATTTGTAACGGGTAAGACCTTGCACGGATCAGATTCCTTCTAAAATCAATAGCCAAAAACCTTAAGCAGAGCGGGTTTATCAAAACCAAAAAAACCGGAGCGGGATTATTCCCGCCCCGGACAGTGTTGTTGTGATTAAATATTGTCTTCCAAAGCAACCACACTGGCATAGGCATCGCGCACTGTATCAACACCGATGCGTTCTACTATGTCCGACCATTCCGCAGCTACCCGATCAAGAGCCTCCTGGGGTTCCATTTCCCCGGCAATGGCTGCTGCTACTCCGGTAGCCATGGAACTCATGAACTGGCTTACACCGGGCACACGCAGATCAAACACCCGGTTCTGACTGTCATCCATGCCCGAAAGGGTTTCCACATAACCTTTGGCAATATCCTCATCCCAGCCAAGTTTTTGAGACCAGAATTCAGGGTCAAAATGGGCTTCACGATAGGGGTTCACACCAAAGCGTCCAATTTGCAGATCGGCCTGAGTATTGGCTTCGTTGGAAAAGAAGCACAGGTAATCAAAGGCCATTTCCTGATTTTGAGAATTTTTGGACACCGCCGATGTCCAGCCCCAAGTGATATAAGGAGCTGTGCTTGGCTCATCAAATTTGTCCCATTGTCCGCTATCGCGGTTCCAGACCTCGTAAGAGCCGGGCAAAGGCGCGGCAGCCACCTGATTACGGATCGGGCTGTCTTCCTGCTGGGCCTGAATAAAAGCATCATCCCATGTATAGCTCATAAGCGACTGCCCACCGCCAAAAGCAAAGATTTCATCGCCAAGACCAAAATTGGCGCCGCCCGGAGCCCAGTCTTTGGACGCATCTATAAATAATTCGAGCGCCCTGACAAAACCGGGATTGTTGATCTGAGGCTCCATAGTCTCCAGATCAAAGAAAAAACCTCCCTTTACATTGGGATTCTTTGCAAAGGCCGCGGCCCGGGAAATAAAGGCGGAGAACATCAGATCATCGCGCTTTGCAACTTCGGCAGAGCCGTAATTCAGGTTGCCATCCCCGCTCCAGTCCCAACCGGAAAACACACGGGCAACCTCATTATACTCTTCCCATGTTGTTGGAACGCTCAAATCACGCCCGGTCTCGTCCTTGAAACGAGCCTGCATATCCGGGTTATTAAAAATATCAGTGCGGTATTTCAGATAGTTTCGATCCCCGTCAATCGGATACTGGATCATCTCACCATCCCAGGTCGCCACATCAATATAGTTACGCGTAACATCCAGCATGCCCGGGGAGTTACGATATTTTTCAGGAACAGGCGCCAGATATGGATTGAGGTCCCCGATCCACAATGATCCATAAAACAGTACATCATAGGCATTTTGCCCTGTCTGGAATGGAATCATAATACGCTGGAACAAATCGCCAAAAGGAACATGTACCACATTGACCTTTGCTCCGGTCAACTCTTCAAACTGCTGGGCATGAATGGCTGTAGGTTCCCCGATAACCGGGATGGCGTGGGTAATAATATTCAGGGTCTGGCCCGAATAATCTTTGGCATCTATAGCCGCATAGGAACAAATTCCCGGCACATCCTTTTCAATCCCAAAACGTGAATAATCTTCCTGAGCATAGGACATGGAGGCCGATAGTGTAGCCATTGTGCTAACCGCGCACATCAAATATTTCATTGTCATTTCTTCTTCTCCCTTTTGATGAAAATGTTATAAACTTCAGTGTTACCATTTTAACTTATGGAATAAGCACAGCACGGCCATGGATTTTGCCGTGGTGTAAATCAAGCAAGGCCTGATTTGCATTGGAAAGACTGTATTCAGCCGTAGCCAGTTCAACTTTTCCTTGGTCTGCCAGTGCCATAAGCTCCACCAGCTCTGGATATGTTCCCACCAGATTGCCGATAATACGTTTTTCAGAAGTGATCATATCTATGGTAGGAATTTCCAATTTCCCTCCGTAGCCGACTATGTAATAGGCTCCGTCATTGCGGGTCATTTCCAGGCCCTCTTTAATTGTGGCCCCTTCTGCCACAAAATCTATTACCGCCTGAGCACCCCAGCCCCCGGTAAGAGCAAGAACCTTGTCCACATGATTTCCATCCACCAGCACAAGTTCATCCGCGCCGCATCTGCCGGCCAACTCCAGAGAATCCTTCGAGGTATCAACCGCAATTATGCGCGCAGCACACAGGGCACGCAGCACCTGCACCCCGATATGGCCAAGTCCGCCGACGCCGATTACAACCACAAACTCACCCGGCAAAAGATGAGAGGCAGCCTTTTTTGCCGCCCGGTATGCGGTCAATCCGGCATCGGTATAGGGCGCTACATCCTTTGGGGCCAATGTCTTTGGCAACTTGATGAGTGAGCGCAGCCCGGTTTTAAGATATTGGGCATAACCACCATCGGCATTTATCCCCGGAAAAATACTTTCTTCCGCATGCATATCATTGCCACGCCGGCAGGCAAGACAATGGCCACTGGTTACCAGCGGATGACAAATAACCGGATCACCGGGAGAGAACCCGGTTACTCCAGCCCCGACATCTTCGATCCAGCCGGCATTTTCGTGCCCCAGAATATAGGGAAGTTTTACATCCGAATTGTTGCGCCAAAGTCCTTCAATAACATGCAAATCCGTGCGGCAGACACCGGCACCACCAATTCGCACAATAACGTCATTGGGCTCTTCAATTTGCGGATCAGGAACATCTTGATACTTTACAAATTCGTCCTTCTGTAATTTTTCATCATACTCATGCAGTACTGCAGCTTTCATACCGGCTCTCCCTGATGCGGCTATTGGGCTGTTCACCCGAGTGTTACTCACCCCTTTCATTGCAGATGTCGTGCCAAGAAATATTTCAAATTTTTTTCTCTTTGATTACAAAGAATTGGATTGATTCAGCGCATTTGTATAAAATTTGGGACTGTGCAAAACCACAACGAACACCAGATCGGACTGCTCAATTTATGAACACTTGCAAATTGGAGAGAAAATTGGGAATTTAGGGGCAGAAAAACAGCCGTGCTGAATACAAAACAAACAAAGCGGCAGGCTTTGGGAGGATACAGATGTTATCACGAACGCAACGCCTCAAGCGCGCTCGTATTACCCTGTTGCAGGGCGGAACCATTTCAGGAAACCTGTTAAATCCGCAGATTGCCCAAAGCTGGGAGCGCTGCATAAATCTGGGGCTTGACCCGGCATCAAAACCCCCGGTTATGCAAAATAGTGAATATGAACTCAAAATACTTCGCGAAAAAGACGAGCTGGTTTACCGCTTTGCAAGGGCCGAAATGCATTCACTTTACGAGCAGATTGCAGGTAGCAATTTTCTTATCGCCTTTGGCAACCCACAAGGCACTGTGCTGGACATTATTTCAGACGGAGAGTTTCAAACCAGCAAGGCGGCTAAATCCATTACTCCGGGGGCTGTCTGGTCCGAAGACATGCGCGGGACAAATGCGCTTGGAACCTGCGCAGCCGATCAAAGATCTGTTGTTGTGCATGGAGAAGAACATTTTTTTCAGGATCATTGCGATGTAAGTTGCTTTGCCGCTCCGGTCTTTCATTCTGATGGGCAACTGGCCGGGGTACTTGATGCATCATCGGACTGCCGAACTCGCCACACCCACACTCTAGCCCTGATGCGCATGGCAGCCACGCACATAGAAAATGCCCTTTTTCTCGCCCAGCAGAACAAGCATATCGTCGTGCTGTTTCATTCACGATGGGAATTATTGAATTCCGTAAGCGGGGGATTAATTTCTTTTGATTGCGAGGGAATACTGGTTTCCATAAACCAGCGCGCAAGAGAAATATTGCGCGGTCTTCCGGTTCGCCCAGGAGCAAGTTTTGAGAGCATTTTCAGCGTGCCATTTGATGCAGCGCTACGCGATTTATCTGATAGCTCGCACCCGATTTTGCGGGATCTGTTGGGCAGCCAGTATTCCGCACTCTGGCGCAACAGGCACGCTTTTGAAAAACAAGCGATGCAATCCAGACAACCATTAAAACGAACAAATACAACTATTACACATCCAGAGCAAAAACAAAAAGAAGACATTTTGCAATCCTACAACCTTGGGAACGGCATGGTTGCAAGCGACCCTCAGCTTTGTCGCCAGTTAGCAATGATTGATCGCTCCGTGCATCTAAGGCCCCCTTTTCTGGTACTTGGTGAAAGCGGCACCGGCAAAGAGGTGGTTGCCCGCTATATTCATAAAGTTTCCAAGCGAAAGGGAGGCTTTGTCGCACTAAACTGCGGAGCGTTGCCCGAGAATCTGTTTGAGTCTGAATTGTTTGGCTATGTGGGAGGAGCATTTACAGGAGCAAACCAGAAAGGCTCCAAAGGGCTTGCAGTTGCAGCTGACGGGGGCACTATTTTTCTTGATGAAATCGGAGACATGTCCCTGAGCAGTCAGGTTGCTTTGCTGCGTTTTCTTGATACTTCAGAAGTCCGCCCGGTGGGAGGATCAAAGCCCATTAAAGTCGATGTGCAGATAGTTGCAGCAACAAATGTTGATCTGGAAGCAGCAATAGAAAAAAAACTGTTCCGCGAAGACCTGTTTTACCGGCTGGGAGTGGTAACATTAAATCTTCCGCCATTGCGCATGCGTAATGATTTTGGAATTATTTTGCGCCAGATACTACAAAATATTTCTTCCGACCTAACCATAGATCCCTATGCCATATTGATGATGAGCGAGATGCCATGGCGCGGCAACATTCGCGAATTGCATTCGGCAGTTTTACAATTGGCAGTCAGTGTGCAAAGCACAAGAATAACCGCTGAGGATGTTCGCTTCACCTTCGAAAATATTTCTGATTTTCATGATGATAATGTCCCAGAGTCACTACGGGGAAAAATGCGCCACGAAATTACCGCACTTTTACGGGCAAACGGCAACAATATAAGTCAGGCGGCCAAAGCATTGGGGATTTCCCGAAATACCGTTTACAAATATGCGCGTGAGAAATACACTAAAATTGCGATTAAAGCCCTCGAGTAAAGTTGGTCATGCACAGTGCTCCCCTTGGCTACGCCCCTAAAACTGAACAACTTATGCTCAAACAGAGGTAGTCCTACTATTTTGACCAGTTAGCAGCCTTGTTAAGATGGATTAGGGTTTCATTTAGGCTGCCAATCTCGATTCTTTGACGATATGTCGGTGAAAATGGAGATGAATAACCACTAGAATTACAAACACCCTTTTCCGCGAAAGCGGCGCATAGAAACTCCTTTTATCGCTCATTAAATGATATTATTGTGAGTTATAGAAAGGTGTCCTATAACTCATGAAATGGAATTGGGAACAAAAGAACTGGCCGGAATTTCAGTATGATCCTTCTACTTTAAGCGAGTTGGAGAGCCAGTTTCTGCAACAATCCGGTATGCTTCTGGGTACGCTCAAACATATCGGCGCGGACGAAAAACTGCACCTTACAATCGATCTTATGAGTACGGAGGCAATCAACGCCTGCCATTGTGTTTCGGTTTTGACACCGGAAGCCACGTTATATCTAGCGCGGGATTGCGACCATTTGCTGTTGCGTTGCTCATAGCCAGAAACGGTAGCCACCACGTCCGTTAAGAACACAGGGCCGCCATTCGCGCCATAGCTGATATCGCTTGGAAACTGTACTGCTTCAAAACTCATAGATTCTTTCTTATATGTCCATAACTCTTGACATGTTATAATATGTCCATGAGTATCGACGGATGGATTTAGAAAACGCAATTAACGCCTTTGCCGCACTCTCTCAGGAGACACGACTAAAGGTCTTTAAAATACTGGTTGAATATGGACGTACTGGTGCTGCTGCGGGGATAATTAGTGATCGCCTTGGTATTCCGCATAACACACTGTCGTTTCACTTATCTCATCTCACGCAGGCAGGTTTAATTACTGCTCGTAAAGAAGGCCGCTCCATGATCTATGCCGCCAACTGTGATTCCATCGAAGACTTGATCGGCTATCTGCGTGAAAACTGCTGCATCCTTGAAGAAGGGTGCGACACCGATTGCAAACCAATAAAACGAGGCAAAAAATGACACGACTCCATATTCATGTTTCCGTTGATAATCTGGAACAATCCACCAAATTCTATTCCGCATTATTTGGTGCAGAACCTACTAAGCAAAAACCAGACTATGCCAAATGGATGCCGGAAGACCCTCGCATCAATTTTGCTGTTTCTGCCCGTGGCGCAAAAGCAGGGCTGGACCATCTAGGTATTCAGGCCGAGGATGAATCCGAAATGACTACGGTGCGTGAGCGCATCAAGCAAGCCGACATACAGACTTTTGACGAAGGCGAAGCTACGTGTTGCTATGCCAAATCTGATAAAACATGGGTACAAGACCCAAGCGGTATCGCATGGGAAACCTATCGCACCATGGGCGAGGCCGAATTCTTTAATGATGCTCCGGCGGCATATGGTGCATGCTGCGTTCCCAAAGCAAGTGAGCCTAAAAGCGGATGTTGCTAATGACTAAACCTATTTCTGTTCTGTTTCTTTGTACGGGCAATAGCTGTCGCTCCATTATGGCCGAAGCATTGTTGGCACATCATGGTGCTGAGCATTTCTTGTCACGAAGCGCCGGAAGTTTTCCAACAGGTGATGTTCATCCAAAAAGCCTCGCCACATTAAAAGCACGAGGCATGGCCACCACTGGTTACCGCAGCAAAGCGTGGGATGAATTTACCAACCAGCCGATTGATATTGTCATCACCGTATGTGATGCAGCAGCCGGTGAAACCTGCCCGATATTCCCCGGCAAACCACTCAAAGCGCATTGGGGAGTTTCCGATCCTGCCAAGTTTGAGGGCAGCGCGGAAGAAACCACCAAAGAATTTAGCCGCATTTGCGATATGCTCGAAAAGCGTATCAAAGCACTGGTGCGCCTACCAATTGACAGCATGGATAAAGACGAACTCCAGCAAAAACTTAATCTAACAGGGCAATAATATGACTAAATAACACGAATCTCCTCTTGGGGTTTTTGGACGATACCTAAGCCTATGGGTTGGGCTGTGTATCATCGCTGGTGGTCAACTGGCTCATCAAACCCTTTACTATGGCCGCACTTGGCGTTTTATTTTTCGAGCATGTGTTCGCCGGACTCGTAGCACCAGAAACCGCCAAAGAATATATCGCCGGAATGATCATCCTCGGTGTGGCACCTTGCACCGCAATGGTATTCGTCTGGAGTCAGCTAACACGCGGTGATTCTGCTTATACACTGGTGCAGGTATCCATCAATGACATCATCATGATATTCGCTTTTGCCCCGATTGCAGCCTTTTTGTTCGGCATTACTGATATTGTTGTACCATGAGAGACGCCGCCGCGCTGGCTGGCTTTCAGAATCATGATTTCAGACCCAAAGCCTCAACCAGTTTCAACCTTATCCAGGCAATATGGGCGCAAGCAGCATTGATCTCATTTTCGGACACAGGCACTAAGAGACATGCCGCTGGACAGGTTTTTGAGCTTTTCCAATTCCGTCATAAGTCAGGCGCAGTGTAATGCGTGGGGATGCGTTTTTGGCGGTTGGCAACACCGTGGCAATCTGGAGCTCAGATTGAATTTTGCCCGATGGACTCGCTTCATTGATCAGTCTCATAGCGAAGACCCTTGCGTGCTGCGTGCACGGATAGGGCCAGATTTGGAAATGTGGACATCAAGGTCAAAATCCTTGAGGTGCTGTTCCCGTTCTTCTAATACTTCAAAAAGGGTGTTCGAGGTATTTCCCTCAAACGGCACCAATTCACTTATCTCGCGGCAACTCACTTCGTTCGTGCCTCCGATGGGGCGGCCAATTGTGCCCGGCGGCACTTATACCGCCTGGTTTTGGCTCAATAAATTTTTCTACCCCGTTCCATATATTTCGGGTGTTTTATCTGGGTATGCAGCATTTTGTTTTGCCGCCCAAAATTCCGATATTTTTTCTATACATGGCTTGTATAAATTCTGCTGCTATTCTACATCTGGCGCGTCAGTTTAATTTTGAGCTGGCAGACGTTCTCAGGGCGGGGTGCAATTCCCCACCGGCGGTGTTTGTGCAAATTGCACATCAGCCCGCGAGCGCTTGCTTCATTTGAAGCAAGGTCAGCAGACCCGGTGTGATCCCGGGGCCGACGGTCATAGTCCGGATGGAAGAGAACAAATGATGATGCCCTCGTGCTTCCCTGTGGAAGTGCGTGGTGCTTTGTCATTCGCTCTGATCTACGTCTCCGATTTGTTGAGATAAGTGATGAGCCAGATACCAAGTTTACAACAAAATTCAGGTTTACCTGCGCATGCGATTTCAACCGCGTTCAGGCGTGCCTTGCAATGCGCATCTGATTTTGTGGGCGCCACCGCCCCCAACCCACCGGTCGGGTGTGTTTTGCTCGATGCTAAAGGTAATCAACTCGCTGCTGCCAGCCATGAACAAGCGGGCATGTTTCATGCTGAATCCGCCGCAATCGAGCTATGCAGGCAACAGGGCACGTTTGAGCGCATTCATAGCGTTATTGTGACACTGGAGCCGTGCAATCATACCGGCCGCACTCCTGCGTGTACTGAGGCGATACTTGGAACTCCGGCGCAAGCAATATGGATTGGTACAAAAGACCCAAACCCTGATGTGTGCGGAAAAGGGGCCGAAAAACTGGCAAATCATGGATTGAAAGTTAGCTTTATCGAACAGCTTAATGTCCCAAACGCTACCCATATGGCTAAATCGGCAACGAAGCTGATAGCACCATTTGCCAAACGGGCCCGCACCGGTTTGCCCTTTGTTACAATCAAGCAAGCTATAAACAGTGCCGGCAGCATGATCCCTGGCGCAAACAGGAAAACATTTACGTCTGCGCGCTCACTTAAATTTGCCCATCAATTGCGCAAACGTGCAGATGCTATTTTGACAGGATCCGGGACGATATTGGCCGATGCCCCCGAATTTACGGTGCGCCATATTCAGGATTTTGTGAGCAAACGCCGCCATCTGGTTATTATGGATCGCAGGGGGCGGGTTTGTGATGCCTATCAGCAAAGCGCCGTAAATTTGGGATTTAGAGTAATCATCGCAACCTCGCTGGAAGATGCATTATTGCAGTTGGCAGATGAGGGCGTGCTTGAGGTTTTGGTTGAAGCTGGCCCAACTCTGCTTGACAGCGTGCTGGCCACAAAATTTTGGGATGAGCATATCATTATCACCCAAGCTGCCAACTCCACGCAAGAAGATAACATATCGATCCGTTACACAGCTGATATGAAGATGAAAAATACCGGGGAGGAACAACATGTTTTCCGGAATTATTGAAAAACCGGGGCTGGTGAAAACTGTTTCGCACAAGGACCAGGCCATTATTCTGGTTGTTGAAACAGGTTTTGACGATCTGGAAAATGGCGAAAGCATTGCCGTCAATGGCGTATGTCTTACCGTTACCAAATTCACCAAAAATGGCATTGCAACATTTTTTGTCAGTTCCCAAACCATGGAGTGCTCAAATCTTGGGGCGTTGGTAGCGGGGAAAAAAGTTAATCTTGAGCGCGCCGTGCGCCTTCAAACCCGCCTCTCGGGTCATCTGGTGCAGGGCCATGTGGATGGCAAGGCATCGCTATCCTCACTTAGGGCTGACGGGGAGGCGTATCGCCTCGAATTCTTATTGCCCGCCGCCCTTGGCAAATATTGTATCGAAAAGGGCTCCATTACTATTAACGGGGTCAGTTTGACCCTGAATTCAGTCACTAAAGAACCGGATCAAAATTGTTTGATCCGCATGACCATCATTCCCCATACGTGGGAACATACCAACCTGCACGCACTCGATATTGGTGAGGAGGTCAATGTTGAAGTTGATGCAATTGCAAAATATGTGGAGAAACTATGTCAGCCTTACCCAAAGCCTTAACTGCACTGCAACAAGGTAAAATGATAATTCTGGTTGATGACGAAGACCGGGAAAACGAAGGTGATCTGGTGATTGCGGCCCAGTTCGCAACCCCTGAAGCAATCAATTTTATGGCCATGCAGGGGCGTGGATTAATCTGTCTGGCTTTGACCGGCGAGCAGATTGATCATTTTGACCTGCCGCCAATGGTGGCCAATAATCGCGGGCGCCGTACAACAGCATTCACCGCCTCTATAGAAGCGAGCGAGGGGGTTACTACCGGCATATCTGCTTTTGATCGCTCCCGCACTATCATGGCAGCCTGCAATCCTGATGCAAAGCCAAACGATATTGTCTCGCCCGGGCATGTGTTTCCACTGCGGGCGGCCAAGGGTGGTGTTCTTGTTCGTAACGGGCACACAGAAGGTGTGATTGATCTAATGCGCCTTGCCAAGCTGCAACAATCGGCAGTTATTTGTGAGATTATGCGCGATGACGGGCATATGGCCCGACGAGCAGACCTTGAAATCTTTGCCAGGAAACATGATCTGCCGGTGCTGACAATTGAGGAAATTGTCAGGCATCGTTTTGAAAACGAACAATTGGTTGAAGAAGTGGCTGAGGCTTCCCTTCCCTCTACTTTTAGCGATGCGCCAATGAAAGTACATGCGTTCAAAAGTATTATTGATGGATCGGAACATTTGGCGATGGTTAAATACCCATTATCCAAAAATCCGTTGGTACGGGTGCATTCCGAATGTCTGACCGGCGATTCCCTTGGATCGCTGCGCTGCGATTGCGGTTCCCAATTGCAGGAAGGGATAAAGCTTATATCCCAAAGCGATGGCGGAGCGTTGATTTATTTGCGCGGTCATGAAGGGCGCGGAATTGGTCTGGCCAACAAGATCAAGGCTTATGCTTTGCAGGATGGGGGACAAGATACGGTTGAAGCAAATATGTCCCTTGGTTTTGCACCCGATGCCCGCGATTATGGTGTTGCAGCTCAAATCATCAAAGCGCTTGGCATTAGTGAACTTCGTCTCTTGAGTAACAATCCGCAAAAGGCCAAGGGTCTTGAGCGCTATGGAATTGCCATCAACGAACAGCTTGCGCTGATAATCAAGCCCAACCCACACAATCTGGAATATCTTAAAACCAAACGCGAAAAGTTTGGTCATACCTTATCACAATAGAATTAAAGAGAATATCATGACACAGGATAAAACAATTGAAACTGGCGACAAAGCTGCAATCAGGGTTGCTATTGTTGTTAGCCAATTTAATAGGGAAGTTACATCCGGTTTGCTAAAAGGGGCGCTTTCCTACCTTGAAGAGCAGGGCATAGATGTCCGGCAAGGTGATATTTTGCAGGCGCCGGGGGCGTTTGAAATCCCCCTTATTGCCAAGACCCTTGCTCGCTCTGGCCAGTTTGACGCAATAATATGTCTTGGTGCTGTGGTTAAGGGGGAAACTGCTCATTTTGAATATATCAGCCAGGCGGTAAGTACCGGATTGATGAACGCTTCCCTTGAGACAGGCATTCCTTTGGGGTTTGGAATCCTGACCACCTATAATCAGCAGCAGGCCACCACCCGCAGCATGGACAATGCCCACAATAAGGGGGCGGAAGCTGCGGCCGCCTGTATTGAATCCATAACAATTCTTCATAAACTACCGTGCAGAATAGCTGATGCAAATGCGTAGGAGCTTGTCATTAAAGCGTATTTTTTAATTAAAGCGTATTTTTTGATTGCAAATAAATCCGACTTTTAGAACCTATTTTTGGGATAAATCAAGGCGGTTAATCGCCCTAACTTGTCAACACAATCCGCATCAGATCAGCAGTATTTCTTGCCCCCAGCTTTTCCATAACCCGCGCGCGATGAACCTCTATGGTACGTGGAGATATGCCAAGGTCGCGCCCGGCCTCCTTGTTTGATTGGCCATTGGTAATCAATTGCAATACCTGACGCTCACGCGGAGTTAGTTGGTTAAATCCACGAATTTCTATGGGACGACGCCCGCCTTGCACGGCACCCAAATGCACATCGCGTCGCAAAGCGTCACGAACAGCACTAATGAATTTCTCGGTGTCTATGGGCTTTGAAACAACGTCCGTTGCACCATATTTCATGGCAGTAACGGCCGCATGAACATCCGTTTTATCGGCCAGCATAAAAATAGGAGTTCCGATACAAACGGACTTTACCCGCTTTAAACAATCCAGAGTAGATGTTGAGTTTATTTCAAGATTTAGCACTACCACATCAGGAATTTTATGCTCCAGTTTGGCAAAAAAACCATCGCAATCCTGAGAATATGTGGTTTGAAACCCTTCCAGACGAAACAATACACTTAAGGCCTCGCAAGTCCCCTTGTCTTCATCAACTATATGCACAAGGCGGTCGCGATTATGATAGGAATGATAAAAAAGTTTTTGATTCATGTTCAACAGTCCCAATTTTTTCAAAGGCAGTTTTGTAAAAAGGCACCGACAAATGTTGTTTCTATAAAATCAAATGTTGTTTCTATAAAATAATGTCTTTTGCCCCTATGAATAATCCCCGCGTAAAACAGTACCTCCATTTCGCTTCCTTGCCCCTGCTGTTTGTTAATCAGGGGAATCACTCTCGCAGAATGAACTAAGTGTTGTGCCGTGCGCGAGATGGTTAACGCGTAGAATCAAATACGTATAACTAGGATTAAGTTCCTATTTACTACATGTAAAGGAAATTATTCCTATAAGTATTAGGGCTTATATGGAAACCTACCTTACAAATCATGCAAACCCTGCAATTGAAACAGGGCAGCCAACCGCACCAAATTATTGAAAGTACATTTGACCAATTGGTAAAAATTATTTTGTCGAAGGTGATTTTGCAGGCAAATCAGGGGAAAATATTTCTCTCTACAACTATAGATGAGAAAAACTGATTTTTTGAAGTAAAAACACTATAAATAGCTTGACGCGCGCAGCGCGACGATAGACTTAGAAACACAAAAATCAGATTGTTTTTGCCAAATGAATTTAACTCCAAACCAAGTTATAAAAAATGAATGACATTAAAAACTTTTCTATTGCTGTAATTGGTTGTGGGCATTGGGGCAAAAATCTGGTTCGTAATTTTCACCAGCTTGGCAATCTCAAAGCAATTTCTGATCCTTGTGTTACAGTTTCAAAAAACATGAGTGAAACTTATAATATACCATCATTGAGCGTTGAAGAAATATATGCAGATGAAAGCATCGATGCTGTTGTTATAGCTGTTCCTGCACAACTTCATCACGAGATTGCCCTAAGAGCATTAGAGGCTAATAAGCATGTGTTTGTCGAGAAGCCCATCACTTTGACAATTGAGCACGCCCAGGAACTTTGCGATAAGGCAAAGCAGAAAAACAAAACTCTGATGGTTGGGCATTTATTGCAATATCACCCCATATTTTTGCAATTAAAAACAATGGTTAGAGACGGTGAATTAGGAAAAATCCGCTATATTTATTCGCGCCGTCTAAGCACAGGCAAAATCAGGGTTCATGAAAATGTTCTCTGGAGCTTTGCCCCGCATGACATTTCTATGGTGCTTGCAATAGCCGGGGAAGAACCTGACAAAGTGCATGGTTTTGCTTCGGATTTTCTCTCAAAAGATATTAGTGATTTTGCCTCGGTACAAATGGCTTTTGCCAACGGTATTAGAGCCCATATCGAGGTTAGTTGGCTTAATCCTTTCAAAGAGCAGCGCCTTGTTGTGGTTGGCGAGAATGCAATGGCGGTATTTGACGATCAAGCTGAATGGGCACAAAAACTGGCCATTTATAAGCACAATGTACAAATTGTTGGTGGTGAACCGGTATTGAAAAAATCCGATGCTGAATATATCAAGGTTGAGCAAGGCGAGCCATTGAGAAATGAGTGTGAGCATTTTATCAAGTTTTGCCAAAGCGGCGAAACTCCCTATACTGATGGCAAGGAAGCGCTTGGAGTGCTCAAGGTTTTAAGAGCGGGTGATGCCGCCACAAAAGGCTGGTCTTAAAATGGTGGCAGGCAAAACATTTATCCATGAAAGCGCCTATATTGATGAGCATTGCACCATTGGCCAGGGCACAAAGATCTGGCATTTTTGCCATGTAATTTCTGGCACTAACATTGGTAAAAATTGCTCGTTGGGGCAAAATGTTATGGCGGGGCCGGATGTAAATATTGGCGATAATTGCAAAATTCAAAATAATGTTTCGCTTTATAAGGGCGTAATACTAGAGGACAATGTTTTTTGCGGGCCGTCTTGTGTGTTTACAAATGTATTAACCCCTAGGGCCGGGGTTGAGCGCAAAGACGAATATGCGCCAACTCTGGTTAAAAAGGGAGCAACTATCGGTGCAAACGCAACTATTGTTTGCGGCAACACACTTGGACAATATTGCACAATTGGTGCTGGTGCTGTTGTAACAAAAGACACACCGGATTATGCCCTTATGGCGGGTGTTCCTGCCAAACGTATCGGGTGGGTTTCTCGCTCGGGAGATATCCTTTCTGATGATTTGACTTGTCCTAGAACGGGCGAACAATATTATGAAACTGAAAATGGCCTGCGCCTGAAAACGGACAAGTAAAAACATGCAAAATATCCAGTTTATTGATCTAAAAGCCCAACAATCCTATTTGGGTGACAGGTTAGATAAAGCCATTGCCAGGGTACTTGAGCATGGCAAATATATTATGGGCCCCGAGGTAAAACAGCTTGAAAGCCAGCTTGCTGAATTTGGCGATATTAAACATACAGTTTCTTGTTCGAGCGGCACTGATTCCATTTTATTACCTCTAATGGCCATGGGTATTGGCAGGGGCGACGCGGTTTTTGTGCCAAGTTTTACTTTTGCCGCAACAGCAGAAGTCGTTGCCCTAACGGGTGCCTCCCCTGTGTTTGTCGATATTTTGCCCAATAGTTTTAATATGGATTCTGCAAGTTTGCAGTTGGCAATAAAGGGTGTTGCCGATAAAGGCGAGCTAACCTCTAAAGCTATTATTGCAGTTGATTTATTTGGGCAAATTGCAGATTATCCCGCACTAAAAGATATTGCTAATGAGCATGGATTAAAACTAATTGCCGACGCTGCCCAAGGCTTTGGCTCAACCCTGAATGGCAAACAGGCCGGCCATTGGGCTGATGTTGTTACCACCAGTTTTTTCCCGGCAAAACCACTTGGTTGTTATGGAGATGGCGGTGCGGTTCTAACCAATGATGCTGAATTGGCTTCCATTATGCAAAGCCTTCGGGTGCATGGCAAAGGGGGCGATAAATATGATAATATCCGCATTGGGCTAAACGCTCGCCTCGACACTATTCAGGCCGCCATTTTAATTGAAAAGCTAAGTATTTTTGCCGAAGAAATTGAAAAACGCAACAGGATTGCAAAGCGTTATAATGACGGGCTGGGTGATTTGGTTGAAGTGCCTTTTGTTATTGATGGAGCGGTTTCTACTTGGGCGCAATATACAATAAAAGTAAAAAATCGCACTGAATTGCAAGCACGGTTAAAAGAGAAAAACGTGCCAAGTGCAATTTATTATCCCAAGCCATTGCACCAACAAACTGCCTATAAAAATTATCCGCAAGCAGGCAATGGCTTGCCGGTATCCGATAGATTGGCAAATGAAGTTATTTCACTTCCAATGCACCCCTATATGAATGAGCAAACTCAGGATTATATAATAAAAAGCCTGTTGAACTCCCTTTAGAAGGTAGAGATTTTAGATGAGTAATAGTTTTGACCTGGAAAAAACCAGTGAGCAATTTCTTCAAAAGGTAAAAACTAAAAAAGCCACCATAGGCGTTATTGGTTTGGGATATGTCGGTTTGCCTCTCATCATGGGCTTTAATGATGTCGGCTTTAATACTATTGGCTTTGATATAAGCCAGGATTTAACCGATGAATTAATGGCAGGCAAAAGCCGCATTGCCCATATTTCTTCTGATCGGGTGCAAAAAATGCTCGATAGCAAGAGATTTAACGCAACTATTGATTTTTCTAAAATTGGCGAAGTGGATGCAATTTTAATCTGTGTCCCCACCCCGCTAAACGCCTATCGTGAGCCAGATCTCTCCTTTATACAAGCTACAAGCAACACCATCGCTCCATATATTAAAAAGGGGCAGTTGATTATTTTGGAATCAACAACATATCCGGGCACTACGCGTGAAATCTTGCAACCGATTTTGGAAGATGGGAGCGGACTGAAAGGCAATGAAGATTTTATCGTGGCTTTTTCTCCAGAACGAGAAGATCCGGGTAATCCCGATTTTAATACAACAACAATTACCAAAGTTGTTGGGGCTTCAACCAGGCAGGGAGAAGAAATGGCTGCCACTCTTTATGAGGCAGTTATATCCAGCGTAAAGCGTGTTTCCAGCCCCGATGTAGCAGAAGCAGTTAAACTTACCGAAAATATTTTTCGCTCGGTAAATATTGCTTTGGTCAATGAACTCAAGTTGATTTATGACGATATGGGCATTGATGTCTGGGAAGTTATTGACGCGGCAGCAACCAAGCCATTTGGTTATATGCCATTTTATCCCGGCCCTGGCCTTGGTGGACATTGTATCCCTATTGACCCGTTTTACCTCACCTGGAAAGCGCGTGAGTTTGGTCGCCATACTCGGTTTATCGAGCTTGCTGGCGAAATAAACGCCGATATGCCAAACCATGTTATTGAAAGAATTTCAGTGTCTTTGAGCAAGTATCAAAAGAAAGCTCTTAATGGCGCCAAAATTTTAGTTGTCGGTATTGCCTACAAAAAGAATGTTGATGATATGCGCGAAAGTCCATCTCTGGTTTTGATGAAATTGCTTAAAGAGCATGGTTCAAAAATAGATTATTTCGACACATATATTCCAACTATTCCACAAACCCGTGAACATGCAGATTTTGCAGGAATGAAATCAATAGAGCTGAGCAAAGAAAATCTGGCGCAATATGATGCTGCCCTTATTGCTACCAATCACGATAATACTGATTGGCAATTGTTGATAGATAATATGTCTCTAGTCGTTGATACAAGAAATGCTTTGAAGGACTGTAAAGCGAATAATAATTGCACAATTGTAAAAGCCTGATTTGGAAAAGGCTTTAGTGGCTAAAACCGGAATGTGGCTGTTGAAGTTTTAAGTGCGGGGTTTTGTTAGGCAAAGCAGGCCCATATTTTGCCGAGAGGCTTTGTGCATGGGGTTGCCCCCGTTTCGTGGTAAACTTCGGCTTGCCGCATAATTTTCTATTATATTATTATAGGAACTAACTACCAGATAAGTTGAAGTTATAAGTAATTAACAATACTAGATCACAAAAAACCAAGTAACTTTCTGGCATGATTTTATTTTCAGTAAGCATATGAAATTTTTGATAAATGGCTAAGTCAGTAGTTAAAAAAATCAGTAAAAGAATATTTGATATTATTATATCATTCTTGCTGATGGTTTTATTGCTGCCAATAATGGCCCTGATTGCATTGTTGATTTATTTAAAAATGGGTGCCCCGATATTTTTTACTCAACAACGTGTGGGCAAGAATAGCGAAATTTTTAAAATCATTAAATTTCGCACGATGAATAAAATAAATACCGCCAATAAATCTGATGAAGCACGATTAACGTCATTTGGAAAGTTTTTGCGCTCAACCAGTTTTGATGAATTACCCGAGCTTTGGAATGTGTTTAAAGGTGAAATGAGTTTGGTTGGCCCTCGTCCCCTGTTGGTGCAATATCTCCCCCTATATTCCAAAGAACAAGCTCGCCGCCATGAAATGCTGCCCGGTATAACTGGCTGGGCCCAGGTGAATGGGCGCAATGCTATTGGGTGGGAAGAAAAGTTCAAGCTGGATGTTTTTTATATCGACAATCAAAATTTCTGGTTTGATATAAAAATTTTATTTCTAACTATCTGGAAAATTATCAAGCGGGACGGAATTAGCGCCAAGGGTGAGGCAACAATGCCTTTTTTTACTGGAGAAAATAAAGATAAAGCTGATTAGAGGCATGCCCCTAAGCGCCAGCTTCGACCAATACTTTTTTCATGGCCAAGCATATTTGTCCAACATCCTTATTGCGTAGTCTATGATGTATTTTAATATGCAGGATTTCATTTTCCAACTTTTTGGCAATTGGACAATCTGGCGTTGGAAAATTCAATTTTTCAAATGCCTTTTCCTTATAAATTCTGGAACAGGATTCCAGGCACTCAACTCCCTCTGCAACCAACGCTTGTAAAATTTTTATCCTGCTCCAGTCCGGTTTTAATTTCATCTCATCGACATGAAAACTAAAACGGTAATAGGCATGTTTAATGTTGTGGCTTGGTTTGGGGGTGGAAATAAAAGAGAATTCGTTTAAGCAATTTGTTAGTTTTTTGGCAATTTCATTCCTCTTGTTGACCCAGTTTTCAAGTTTTTTACTTTGTTCGATTCCAATAGCAGCCTGTATATTTGTCATGCGCCAATTAGAACCAAAGCTTTCATGTACCCAACGCAATCCCGGTGAGTGCTGCTTATGAAAAACAGCGTCATAATCCTTGCCGTGATCTTTAAATCCCCATGCTTTTTTCCATTTGTTCTCGTCTGAAAACAGGGCCATTCCCCCTTCGCCCCCACTTGATATAATTTTATCCTGACAAAAGGAAAACGCCGCCCCATCACCAAACGAGCCAACGGGTTGATTATCAATCATTGCCCCGTGAGCTTGGGCGCAATCTTCAATAACAACAATATTATGTTTTTTAGCCAGTTTCATAATATCGGCCATGTCACAGGGCCAGCCATTCAGGTGTACCGGTATTATAGCCTTGGTTCGCTCGCTTATTAATGGCTCTATTGATCGAGAGCTTATGTTTTGTGAGCGCTCGTCAATATCTGCAAAAACCGGAGTAGCGCCGACCATAACAACGCTACTAACCGAAGCAAAGAAACTGCGAGGCGTAACAATTACTTCGTCACCTGCACCAATCTCAAAAGCCCTTAAAATCAATTCCAGGGCAAGCGTGCCATTAAAAACCGCAACCCCATGGGGCTGATTAAATTTTTTACTACAAACGGCTTCAAACTGTTTTACGTTCTCTGCGCTCCACTGGTTGACCATTCCAGAACGCAAAACCTTTTCAGCTGCCAATATTTCATCACTTTGATAAAATGGCCATTTAGGAAAATCGTCCGGACAGGATTTTTCTCCTCCAAAAATCGCCAGTTTATTCATTTTGTAGCTCCATCAATTGCAGGAACCCCAAAAACTTTTTTGTTATTATCAACATGTGAAATAACAACAGCACCGGCACCTATTATAACATCATCGCCAATTATTATATTTTCAATAACGCAACTTCCAATACCCGCCCAGCTTCTATTGCCAACGCATACCGAACCAGCAAGATTTACCCCGGGTGAAATATGCACAAAATCTTTCAACTCACAGTCATGATCAACAGTTGCACCGGTATTAATAATACATCCGCGCCCGACTTTTGTATCAGGATTAATAATAGCACCGGCTGCCAACAAACTTCCCTCACCAATAATAGCACTATTGGCAATTATAGCGCTTGGATGCACGATATTTACAATATTGAAGCCCAGCAACGAGAATTCGTCTTGTAATTTTTGCCGGACTACATTTTTTCCTATTGCTATAAATATATCAAAACTATTATTTGGGGCGCTTTTAATATTATTAATTGAATTATCGGGAAGCCTGTCATCAAAGAAAGCTATATCTTGCCAAACCTGCATTAAAGAGGCACCTTGAGCTGCCACTTTCGAATGCCCGCCAGCGCCAATTATTGCAAGTTTTTTACTCATATTATTTTACTATCAGCTTTTTGGTTGCCTACAAAAATCTATCATATAACTGAACCATTAGAGAAATAAATGCCCAAAATAGTTCACTTAAGCTCGGTTCACCCAGCATTTGACAGTAGAATATTTGATAAAGAGTGTCGCTCTCTTGCAAATGCCGGTTATAAAGTCAGTTTGGTCATTGCCCATGATAGAGATGAAATAATTGAGCAAATAAATATCAAGCATATTCGAAACAGGAAAACCACTCGCTTAAAACGTGTAATATTTTCCACATGGCAAGTCTATAAGAGGGCTCGCCAGGAAAATGCCGACCTATATCATTTTCATGATGCAGAACTTATTCCTATTGCTATTTTGCTACGTTTGCACGGTAAGAAAATTATTTATGATGTCCATGAAGATTTGCCAAAGCAAATTCAAAGCAAACATTATTTGCCAAGTATAATAAAATATCCATTGGCTAATTTTGCCAGAATTGGCGAGTGGCTTGCCTCGAGAATTTTCTTCAATGGCATAATCGGGGCAACTCCAGATATAGCCAGAAAATTTCCAAGTAAAAAAACCATTATTGTGCAAAATTTTCCCCGTTTGGAAAATTTGTCCACCTCCAGTAAAATTACTCCCTATTCAAAGAGAAAGAATATTATTTGCTATATTGGTGGTATTTCAAAGGAGCGAGCTATCTTTGAAATGGTAGCGGCAATGCCCTTAATAGGTGAGAAAAAAACCAGATTGCTAATCGCCGGGAGTTTTTTTTCGAATAAAACAAAGCAGGAAATCAAACAAAAAAGTGCTTGGGAGAAAGTTGATTATCTTGGCCACCTAAACAAAGACCAGATTGTTGAACAATTAAATAAATCGCGGTGTGGCCTGGTTATTCTGCACCCGACAAAAGCATATTTGATGAGCTATCCAGTTAAAATGTTTGAGTATATGGCCCAAGGACTGCCAATAATAGTTTCTGATTTTGCGTTGTGGCGCAAAATACTAGAACCTTATAATTGCGCAATTTTTATTAATCCCCTCAAAGCAAACGAAATCAGCAGTGCTATTGAATGGATTTTGCAAAATGAAAATCAGGCCGAGGAAATGGGAAAAAAAGGGAAAAAAGCCGTCGAGTTACATTTTAATTGGCAAAGCGAAGAAAATAAGCTTCTAAGTTTTTATAAAAAGTTGCTGGCTTGAAATCTACGGAATTGGCTCAATGCGCATAAATTATCTACATCAATATTTTAATACTCCGCAAATGCCCGGAAGCACCCGCTCTTATGAATTTGCAAAACGTCTGGTAGCAAAGGGCCACGAAGTAAATATGATAACTTCATGGCGCAACAAGAACAAAAATCCTGCGCAAATAGAAATTATTGATGGTATCAATGTCCATTGGATAAATGTCCCCTACAATAATAAAATGAATTTTGGCCAGCGGATAAAAGCGTTTTTTTCTTTTGCACTAAAGGCCGGGAAAAAATCCAGAGCGATACCGGCAGACATTATTTTTTCCTCGTCTACTCCCTTAACAATTGCTCTTCCGGCTGTTTGGGCGGCCAAACGCCAAAGAATACCAATGGTTTTTGAAGTTCGTGACCTGTGGCCACAAGCTGCAATAATAATTGGCGCCCTAAAAAACCCGGTCCTTGTTTTACTGGCAAGACTGTTGGAAAAGTTTGCCTATAAAAACTCTAAAAAAATTATTGCTCTGGCACCAAGAATTGCGAACGGAATTATCAAATCCGGGTATGATGAAAAGAATATCGCCATTATCAGTAATGCGTGTGATCTTGAATTTTTTAACCCTGAAAAAGCTTCGGCAGGCTGGTTTGCTGGCGCTATTCCAAAACAGGACGATACAATAATTGCCACCTATGCCGGTACTATTGGCAAGGTAAATAATATTTCATATTTAATAGAGATTGCCAAAATCTGTCGCACTAAAATTCCTAACCTAAAATTTGCGCTCGTGGGGGATGGCAATGAAAAAGAGAAAGTAAAACAACTCGCAAAAGAAAATGATTTGTTGAACAAGAATATTTTTTTCTTTGATGCCGTTAAAAAAAGCGAAATTCCACACATATTAAAAAGCTCGTCTTTTTGTATTTCCCTCGTTAAAAACGACCCGAAATTAAGCGGTGACAGTGCCAATAAATTCTTTGATAGTTTGGCTGCCAAAAAACCGGTTGTCATCAACCATGGAGGATGGCTTGCCGATTTGCTTGAAGAATATGGGGCAGGATTGGTAATACCTGCCAATGACGCAAATAGAGCTGCTCAATCAATGGGCGCTTGGCTGGCCGACAGGAATAGCCTGAAACAATCAAGTAACGGGGCATTAAAACTTGCCAAAAGCAAGTTTGACAGAGATAAAATGGCCGAAAAACTGGAGACTCTTTTGCTGGAAGCCATAGATTCATAAAGTTGGTTTTGTACATTGCAAAACCATATAAACTACTGGCTGTAGTATAGTTACTAATTTTTATGGCCCGCCCAACAAGAAATACCGGCGCAAAATTAGAACGCCTACAGGAAACTATAAAAGTTCATAATATGCGGGTTATGTAAAACTTGTGGAGCAGGTAACTGCATAATTAAAGGGTATAAGCATTTTGGGCTTTCTTAAAATTGCAGGAAAATCTTTGTTTGTTCGCCAAGTTGCCATTTTAAGTTCTGGCACTGCTTTAGCGCAAATGATTGCCCTTGGATTTTTACCTTTTCTTACCCGCCTCTATTCACCGCAAGAATTTGGAGCGTTCGCTCTTTATATGGCTATAGCCAGTCCGCTTTTTATTCTGGGTAATTCCGGGTTTAAAGAATTGATAATGCTGCCGCATTCCAACAAAATTGCGGCGCAATTTGTACAGCTTACATTTTTGATAAGTATTTTAGTCTCCAGCATTGTTCTTTTTGTTACACTGGTTTTTGACACTCAAATTAGCAATATTATTGTTGGCAAAACTAATGGGGATGCCGATTTTACCTTTTTGCTATATTTTTTGCCGTTTTCGATTTTGTTTTTTGTAAATTATCAATCTTTTCGATTTTGGTTTATGCGTTTTGAGCGTTACGGGATAATTTCCTCTGGTCAGGTTGCCAAAACAACAACAAATATGTTGTCAGCAATAAGCATCAAGATTGCAAAAACAACCCAATTGGCTGGAGCCGGTTTGGTATTTGCCGCTATTTTGGCGGAACTGATAAATCTGGTGTGGCTACTAATTAGATGCGGCAAAAAAGATAGGATTTTATTTGAACAAATAAAGCCCAAAAGGCTTATTGTAATAGTTATAAGATACAAAAAAATGGCAACTTCGCTGACTGTTTCCCAACTTATTGCAGCGCTTTATACACAATTACCAAATTTTATTATTAGCGCATTTTTTGGGTTAACAACCCTTGGCTTGTATAATATTGCCGAACGCATAGCCTCTGCTCCGGCTCTATTAATTGCCAATGGTGTGGGGGATGTATATCGACAGCGCGCAGCAGTTCAATATAGAGAAAACGGTCGTTTTGAAAAGTTGATGTTTAAAACTATGCTAACCACTACTGCCATTGCAATTATTCCCTATTCTATCGGTATTTTATTTGCTCCCGAAATTTTTAGCTTTGTCCTGGGTTTAGAATGGGAGCAAGCGGGGAAATATGCATCAATTATTCTTGTTGGCAGCTTTTTTGGATTTATTACTACTCCAGTCGATAAGGCTGCGGTAATCGTAAAAGCCCATAAATTTATTTTGTTGTTTAACGTATTAAGGCTTGTTCTTCATACGATTGCAGCTTTGCTTGTTATGCTAAATATACTTGACTTGATGTCATATATAATCGCCCTTACCGCAATAAGAATAATGGTATATGCGATAATGACTATTCGCTCGTGGCACTATGCAAGAGGGGCTAAACAAAGCTAGGCAAGATAAAATAAAACTTTTGCCTTGAAGGTATTAAGCAAAACTATAATGCCTTACAAAACCATAATGCCCCGCAAAAAATATGGCAGGGCCCCAGGCTCTGATTATCTAATCAACCGAAAAAAATCATTATATTTTCTAGCTTGCTATCTTCTAAGTGATTTATTGGCTTCCATATCCATCCACATGGCAAAGAAGAAACTTTGCAAACTGGATGTTGCCATAAACATAAAAGCCATACTGGACATTAGTGGGGCGTAGCCATCCGCTATCCATATCCATGTAACTCTAGTGAAGAAAAATATGCTGGAGGCCAATAAAAAGAAAGCTACCAGATAGAATAATACCAGAGGGTGAAAATCAAAAATCACATATTTTGTAACGAGGCGATCAAAAAATCTTTTTATCAACAGGCGACTAATGGTAAAAAGCACTTTTTTGATCTTGATGCCACTTACTTCGCCCACATTGTAAACCGGTTTAATTGAAACATCTTTTACGGTAAAATTATTAATATTCAACGTGACCAGCAAATCATTTGGCTGACCATAACGCTTATACATTTTTTGCCAGTTAATGGTTTTTAGTGCCTCTTTATCGATAACAGTATAGCCACATTGGCTATCTGATATATGCCAGTAACCCGAGGCTATTTTTGTTAAAAAAGACAACATGGAATTGCCCCAGAAACGAACTTTCGGGATTATCTCAATCGATCCGGGGTGCAGCAAGCGGTTGCCTTTAACATAATTCACTCCATCACTAAGAACCGGAATAAGCAAAACCGGCAAGTCATTGGGATCCATTTGACCATCGCCAGCCATAACGACAGCAGCATCTACATTATTGTCGCGCGCCCACTCATAACCAGAGGCAATAGCACCGCCAACACCCTGATTTTCCTCGTGTTCAATTAAAACTACCCGTTTATTTGTTTTGACAATTTCTTGAACTATTTGTGAAGTTTTATCGCTGCTGAGATCGTTTGTTATAATAATATAATCAATATATTCAGGCATGGTTTTTATAACCATTGCGATGTTTTTTTCTTCATTATGAGCTGGAACTACAGCTGCTATTTTTGATTTTGTAATAAGACTTTGGTCTTTGGAAGAAAGTGATTTCATCTCAATTCCTAAAAATTAATAGCAAAAATTCATATATAGACAGATGAAATGCTCAACAATATTGAAGCGTTTTTCCAAAGAATCTAGTTTTCTCTTAAGTGCAACGCCGAATGGAAAGTAACTACTAAGGCTGGCTGTTAATATGAAACGGCATTTTTTTCAACTGAATTTATCCCCCCTAACAATAGGCAATGTAATATTATGCAAAGTCTAGAACAGGATAATGAGAAAATGTCTGAAACTCCCAATCTTAAACTACCCTATATTATGGCTTCGCAAGCCCAAAAGCATATTACACATAACGAAGCTATTAAAGCGCTGGATGTTGTTGGACAACTTGGTGTTATTACCCGGGCTTTGACTGCCGCGCCCATATCACCCGTAGATGGTGATCGCTTTCTTGTTGCTATTGGAGCCATAGGGGGCTGGAGCGGGAAGGATAATCAAATTGCGGCATGGCAAGATAATATGTGGGAATATTATTCTCCGGTAGAGGGCTGGCTCTGCTGGGTTATGGATGAAGATATTCTTTTAGTCTTTGATGGTTCTGCCTGGGTTGAGAATTCTGCGACAGGAACATCGGTTAATCCAACAGCGCTAGTTGGAGTCAACACCAGTGCCGACACGACAAATCGCCTTGCTGTTAGTTCTGCAAATAGTTTATTTACCCATGATGGAAGTGATCACCGGATCAAAATAAACAAAGCAGCTAGCGTTAATACAGCAGCTTTTCTTTTCCAGGACAACTGGAGCGGTAGAGCGGAAATTGGATTGTCCGGAGATGATAATTTTCATTTCAAAGTAAGTGCTGACGGAACAAATTGGTATGAATCTATTTTAATTGACAAAGACAATGGGCAGGTCTCTTTTCCGGCCGGAATATCCAATCCGGTTTTGGCAGGTTTGCCATTGGGAGGTCTCAATCAATCCGATGTATTATTCATTGATCCAGTTGCCGGGAATGATACCAATGATGGGAAAACTTTCAGCACTGCCTTAAAAACCATAGCGGCATTAGAAAACAAATTGCCTATTGGGCGCGCTCTTACGCTTTATGTGATGAATGATCTTATTTGGGATTACGCACTTGTTACGAGATACCCTTTACATTCCTTGCAAATATTTGGATATGCTGCCGATGGTTCGGGATATGCGCAAAGAAAAATTACCGTAAGAAATGCTACCAATTATCCTTCAACACCCGGTTGTATAATGTTTTTTTCTCCTAGCGTTGTTTATATGTCGGGCATAAACATTGATTTGGACACAGATAGAAATTACGCTTTTATGCTATTCAACAATACAATGGCATATTTTAGAACTGCCGACATGACGTTGAAACGAGTTGGAATTGGCTCGTGTGTATTATTTGCTGATGGGGCAAGTTTTGTCCCGAGCCAGCATTCCAATTTTGTTATTGATGTATCGGCAAGCGGTTATGTAGCTCGCAATGTGGCTGCAGGGACAAATCCTAATAATCAATGGCTGTATCCATCAAACATGACCAGTTTTTAATCAGGGTCAGGAAAATGAAACAGTTGTTAAATAGCAAGTTATTGTTCTAATCAGTATCTTGAATTCTTTGATTCATAGGACAGTTTTGATCAAGTTATCATCAAACAGGCAAGCGGCAATAAACCGGAAGCGTATTATATTCATTTTGCCTTTCGTTCTGGCAGGTTTAGTCACTCTGGATTTGCTCGCCTATTTTTATCAAATAAATAAAGTTGCAAACCTTTATAATTCTTCTCAGGGTGTTTGTGCTCCCAGAGATAGAAATAATACAAAGGTTGCGGCAATTGTGTTTTATGGAGATTATGGCTCTTCAACAATAAATCGGGTTGAAAAGGCAACAAAACTTTATCTCGATGAATGCGTTGATAAGCTGTTTATGGTTGGCGGCTTTCGCAAAGAGAGGGATTTCTTCGGAGCTTTATGGATGATGGAGCTGGCTGAAAACCAAGGTGTACCAAAAACCAGTCTAGCTACTGGAGAGGGGTCCTATGATACTCGAAGCAACCTTTATCAAGCGAATAAGATTGCTGAAGAAAACAGCATAACTTCATTGGTATATATTAGTGATGCTTTGCACCTTTTTCGAATAAATTTTTTACTAAAACAAATGCAGACAGAAGGCCCATACGATATTCAATTTATCGCTGCCCCTTTCGAAAAAAATACGTTTGCTTATAAATGGCGGAGATTTAACGAAGAACTACTTGCATTCGCACTATATTTTCTGGTTCCAGAGCAAGTTCTTAATGGAATAATTTTGAGTTTTAGAAAATAGTGCAGCTTTTCTTGTGGGAGCGCCTGATTAGTAGGAATAGCCAATGCCAAAAAAAACTAATAATCCCGCTAAAATATCAAATGGATTAGATAAAAAATTTACTATTGATGTTGTTTGGAGCTTGGCAAGTCTCGCTTTTTTGGCATTGGCCGGTTTAATGCTAAACCTTGCAATTGCCCGTTTTTATGGCGCACAAATTTTAGGCGTTTTTAATATTGCCTTTGCTCTTTATATTTTCCTTTCCCAATTTGCAGTTTTTGGGTTGCACATGTCTATCCTGCGCTATGTTTCCGAGCATATGGATAACAATCAGGAAAAAGTTGATAGCGCAATTATTCATGGTCTTGTCAGTGTTGTTCTGATTGCGCTGTCGGTTGTTATAATTGCCTGGCTTGCAACTCCGCTTGTTAATAATATTTATGCCGGTGAATATATTAAATCCGCCTACCTGATTTTATTACCCGGATTATTTGCCTTTGCTATAAATAAATATCTGCTGGCGGTAATAAATGGCGCTCGCCACATGCGTGCTTTTGCTATCTTTCAATCATTGCGCTTTATTTTTATTTTTCTGGCACTATTGGCATTTATTATAAGTGGGCAAGAAGGGCAGTATTTAACAATAGTCATAACAATTGCAGAGTTATTATTGCTGCCTATTTTATTTATCTATATTTTCTTTTTTGGATCTATTGTTAAAACTATTAAGATCGCAAAAAGCTCGGTCTGGTTCAAGCGTCATGTAAATTTTGGGGCAAGAGTGTTTTTGTCTGGCACCGTTACTGAATTAAATACCAGAGTCGATATTTTAATGATTGGCGCGTTCCTTGGTGAAGTTCAAGCTGGAATATATTCTGTTGCCATTCTAATAGTCGAGGGGCTTGGGCAAGCCGCTTTTGTAATTCGCAACAATGTAAATCCGCTGCTCACCAGATTTATACTTGATGGCAAAAAAGATGAATTCAGGGAATTTAGCCGAAAGGTATCTTTATACTTTTCAATATTCATGGTTTTTGCCGGAAGCGTTCTAATTCTTCTGTTTCCGTTTGTAGCAAATATTATTTTCCCAGGAGCCCAGTTTGACGGTGCATATCTACCGCTAATCATATTAACCGTTGGTATTGTTATTGCATCACCCTATTTGCCGTTTAATATGATTTTATCGCAATCAAACAGACCAGCGACCCACACATTTTATATGTTCTTGGTTCTACTGAGTAATGTAATATTTAACTTGATAGCTATACCTCTTTTTGGAATAGAGGGGGCGGCTTTTGCAACCTCGTTATCCTATCTTGGCTCGGCTATTTTACTTGCATTATTTATCAATAAGTTCCTAAAAATAAAAATCTGGTTATAATGATTGTTGTTGCTCGTTGTTTGGTAGTCACAACATATGGCTTTTGGAAGATAATAAATGCAAAATTCTGGTTTATCTGAGTTCATTAACCTTTCGTTATATTCTGTTTTGCTTTTGGCAATATTTTTATTATCGGCATTGGCTCTGCTAACTGTTTTTACATTTCTGAATAAAAGAGACGAAGATTTCGGCTGGATGGCGGCTATTTCTTTGGGGCTTGGCCCAGCACTGATGGGCTGGTTTTTTACCATGCTACTATGGCTGCTACCCAAACAAGAACCTTATGTTTACATATGGACTATTGTAATAATATGCGTTGTAATTTCCCTCTTACGCCCACGCTATATTTTTCTTAAAGTCAAAGAAGTAATTTACGCCCACTTCACAAAATTTGATGTTTGGCAGACAAAAACAATTGTTTTAGTCGCTATATTTATCCTTGTTCTTATCCTTTTGGGATATGTATTAATTGGTTTATTCCTTCCAATATTTGGCAATGACCCTTCAGAATACGCCCAAGCTGCAAGGCTCATTGCCCAAGAGAGAGATATCTCTATTTACCCCTTTGTTGATTCTTCAAAATTCGGGGGGTTTTATTCGCCTTTGACCCATCCACTTGGGTACATTAATTTAATGACATTTGGCTATATGCTACAGGGCAGCACAGACAGCGCTGGCATTATCAAAATGATTAACCCCTATTTTGTTATTGCATCTGTTATTGCCATCTGGTCTTTTGCCGCAAGAAAAATTGCCCTGGCAGGTCCCATTGCGGCATTAATACTGATTTCCACGCCCCTGTATTTCGAGGTCAGCGCCAAAGCACACATTGATACCATGCGAATATATACATACATGGTTGCATTTTTTGCTCTATATTATCACATTAAAAAGCCAAATTTTGTAACAGCCATAATCGTTGGCCTGGCCGTTGGAATGGCTCACTTTACCCATTCGATAGGCATTCTTACATTGCCAATTTTGATACCGATTTACTTGATTGTATCAGGGCTGTCGCTCAAAAGAACATTTTTGTATCTTGGCACGATTATAATTATTGGCCTCGCTCTTATAGCGCCTCGCTGGAGTATAAATCTCGCAACTTTTGGCTCTATTGTTGCTGATCAAGTTAAGGTCTGGTCTATTCCGGAAGTATATTTTGACGAATATTTGGCCGCAGTACGCCAGTTGACAACGCCACTAGACAAGGTTTTTTATGGTATATTGAAGGGGTTTTCCTATCCCGAGCAATTTGGTCTGTCTTACTATATATTTGCACTGGTTGTTTTCTGGTTGGTGATAAAAACCAGGGTGCATAAAAACATAAAACTAATTTGGCAAAAAAAATTGTTTATCAAGCCGGATGTAGTTGTTTTCTCTTTGTGGGTATTAGCGGGTTATTATGGCATTGTCTCGCTCAGCGCTGTTTTGGGCATGGATCTAATAATAAAAAATGCCCGATACCTATTAACTGTTCAGCCCTTTATAGCTATTGTTGTGGCCTGTATTCTGGCTGAATTATTTATCAGCAGTTTGCCCAGACAATCAGAAAAAATATTGCCGGAACAAAATATTGGGCGGACAAAAAATGACAGCTAGGAACCCTGCGGAAATAAATAGCAATAAATTTTTATTTTTTAAAAGCGGTAAAGTCATGGACTTTATCAAGTCGAATTTTTTGCTTTCAGCCTTACTGTTGTTTTTAGCTTTTTCAGCTTTCTATCCACTTGTTAGAACTATTGTATATTTTAACTATTTTAAGGTGACCGCCCAAACTTTGTTTGATAGCGAAGAGATGAAAATTCTTTCGAGTTTATGGCCACGTTATTTGTTGATAGATCGCATTAACAATGAAATAGCAAAAGATGCGACCATAATGGTCTTTAGAATGGCCGATTTTGCTTTTTATGGCGAAAGGAATTATATTAGCTATGTTGATGATAAAATAGCGGATCATGTTTTACAGAAAACTCCTGAAGCTACCTGGAGCTACCTCAGGGAAAAAGGCATTACCCATGTCTATCTACCTTCCTATCCGCTCCCCTCTTTATATAATTCCCAGTTGGAAAAGGTTTTGGCCTCCCCGCAGCTTAGTGAATTATTATATGAGTATAACGGGTATAGACTATTTCTTTTACGTGAAGAAAAAGTTCCGGTTGATTTGGAAAAAATTGCCGGTGAGGATTTTATTGCCAACCCGTTAAGCATCAATAACTGGAACCTGGAACCAGGACAGGTAAGAGCTAATGTTCAAAATGGCGGGCTAAAAATTACCGGTAGCAATAGTCTTATAACCAAAATTGATGGTGGGAAACTAGCCTATCAGGGAGGCACCTTTTTTAGAGGGGCGCTTTATAAAAATGAATTTGACTATAATTTCAAGTATAATAAAATCTATACGTTTGATGCCACTCTGATTGGCAATGGATATTTTGAAGTTTTTCTAGAAAGACAGAATCTGGTCCTTGGAAAGGTTAGATCTATCATACAACCAGTTTGGTCTGGAGTGCTTAATGATAATCAACGAACAATCAGTGCGCAATTTTTATATTCTCTAGGACAGCAAAATTACCCGCCCTTAAATGAAGCAGAAACTGCTTATAGGTTGGTTTTTAAACTGAAAAACGGGGAATATGTAGATATTAAAGACTGGTCCATAAGCGAAGTTTTGAACACAAGGGAAACACCATTTCAAGTATCCCGATCTCAGGAATTGAGGTTTGAAAGTGCTGGTTGGAATATAGGTTTTGAAGACCAAACTTTTCATTTTGCGACAGAAGACCTACCCCTCAGATACGGATTGCTGGAATCAAGTTCAAAAACTGTTTTTATCAATGCTTTTGACAGCAGGAATATTTATTTAAGTTCACCCCCCTTTTATGTTCCTTTTGTTGAAAACAATAATGGTATGATTTTGAATGAAAAATTGGTGCCTAATAATATGCTTGATACAAGTGCCAGGCCAATAATAAATATATTGCTCAGTGCCAAGGGAAATGGCGCTGTTTCCTATAATGTTGAAATAGCGTGTCAAGGGTATGAAAAACCCATAAATATAAATAACAATACACCCATTATATTATCTTCAGAATATGAGGAAATAAAAACCAGTTTATTAAGTCCGTGCGAGCCAAAATACGTTAGACTTAAATTGATTTTATATGCCGATAAATTCACTATCGATAATAATGGACAAGGCCCTGCAAATTTTATAATGCAGGATTTATCAATAAATATGTAATATATAAACAATAGCAACGTGATCGAAATTATTGATCTGGAAGAAGTTCCATATGCTATTGAATATATTACATTAAATAATTAATTGGGTATGCAATTGGACTTTACACTAAAAAAATACGCGCAGATAATAAGAGCCGCCCAAGAGGCGGAATATGAAATACTAACCCTAAATCAGTGGTTTGATTCCCGGCAGAATTCAAAGCCGGTATTTCTTGTGCGCCATGATGTTGACAGGCACCCAAAAAGAGCATTGGCAATGGCAGAGCTGGAAGCGAGCATGGGTATTACCTCCAGCTATTATTTCCGCATTGTCGACTGTTCCTTTAAAATAGAAATAATAAAAAAAATTGCAAAGCTGGGGCATGAAATTGGCTACCATTATGAAGACTGGTTTTTGGCCAAATATGATAGTCAAAAAGCTATAAGCCTATACAAGGAGCATTTGGAAAAATTAAGAGCCGTTGCAGAAATAAAAACCATTGCAATGCATGGCAGCCCTCTGGCAAAAGAAAGTAACCTCACTATTTGGGAGCATTATAATCTGTGTGAAGAGGGGGTCAAAGACGTGATCAAATCGGCTGATTTTTCTGAATTTGCTTTTTTTACCGATACGGGGAGAACATTTGGTCAATCCAAGGCAAACTTGCGTGATTTTGTAGGAAGCGAGCACATTTTTGAAGATATAAAATCTTCTGATGACCTGGTTGGGTTTCTTGATAGTAAAGCCCATAGGTTAGTATATTTTAGCACTCACCCGGAGCGATGGACTGATAAGAAACTGGGATGGTTTTCTCAAATGCTCAAAGACAAAGCTGTAAATGTTATAAAAATAGGCTTAAAAACGCTACGTAGCCGTTAATTTTCGCTACACCTATTGTTAGAATATGGAAATAATATATGTGCGGAATATTTGGTTTAGTTATTTCAAATAATCATAAGTTTGATCAGGCTAGCTGGAAGAAGGCAATTAGCAATCTTTTTGAGCTATCAGAAACGCGCGGTAAGGAAGCCGCTGGCATAGCTGTTGCGAATGATGATAAAATAGTCGTTCATAAAGATTCAGTTTCTGCCACTCGCATGTTAAAAACTAAAGAATATCAGCGCATTATAAATAATATTTCAGTTGATTTTTTTACTAATGATTCAACTTCTAGCTTGTCAACAATAGGCCATTCAAGGTTAGTGACAAACGGGCTTCAGGGCATTGATGCCAATAATCAACCAGTCTGGCGTGATGATGCTATAATTGTTCATAATGGCATTGTGGTCAATGTTGATGAATTATGGGCGAGTGAAACAGATATAAAGCCACGCGCAGAAGTTGATACGGAAGTAATAGCGGCTTTAGTTGAAAAATATCGTGAAAGCGGCATCTCGCCAGCTCAAGCGGTTTCAAAAACATTTTCTAAAATCTATGGCGAAACATCTATCGCCATGTTGTTTGCCGACCTAAATGTTATGATTTTGGCTACTAACACAGGTTCGATATATTTAAGCAAGGATAAGAACAACTCATCGCTATTATTCGTTTCAGAAAAATATATTTGTGAGCAGTTAACGACTGGCGACAAGATTATTGAGCAATTTGCCGGGCAGGGTTGTCGCCAACTATCTGCCGGGCAAGGCATGATAATTGATCTTGATAGTTTCAAAAGCGAAACTTTCTCGCTTGAAAATGAACTATCAATGCCACAATTGGCACCTCGCCTTGCAGTGCAAAGAAAAATTGAAGAAAAGTCGGATATTTTACGACAAGCACGAGACAATATGCAGCGCTGCACAAAGTGCTTACTTCCTCAAACCATGCCTTTTATAAGATTTGATAATAAAGGTATTTGTAGCTATTGTCATAACTATACTCCTATGGTTCGCAAAGATGAAGCTGAATTAGAGGCGCATTTAACTCAATATCGCAAAAGTGATGGCTCACCCGATTGCATGGTAGCGTTTTCTGGTGGGCGAGATAGTTCTTATGGCTTACATTTATTGCGAACAAAATATGACATGACCCCGATAGCCTTTACTTATGATTGGGGCATGGTGACAGATCTTGGCAGGCGAAATCAGGCAAGGTTGTGTGGTAAATTAGGCATTGAACATATTTGGGTATCTGCCGACATAAAGAAAAAACGTGATTACATACGGCGTAATATTCTGGCATGGATGAAAAAACCGGATATTGGCATGATTCCGCTAATGATTGCCGGTGATAAGCACGTATTTCATGAAGGCAACAAGGTTATGGATCAATGCGGTATTGAATTCGTGGTTTATTGCCCTAACAAGTTAGAAAAGACTGATTTTAAGACTGGTTTTTGTGGAATTGCACCCGATTCAGGAGAGAACCAGCCTTTTGCACTAAGCACAAAACGTAAACTTGCATTGATTAAATATTATGGCAAGGAGTTCTTGACCAACCCTGCCTATTTAAATCGATCAATGTTGGATAGTTTTTCTGGTTTTTATTCTTTATATTATCAAGCCCGTGATTATACATATTTGTTTGATTATCTCGAATGGCACGAAGAAGATGTGGATAGAACAATAATTGACGAATATGGCTGGGAACTGGCACCTGATACAAAATGCGCATGGCGAATTGGTGACGGCACTGCCCCGTTTTACAATTATGTTTATCATACAGTTGCTGGATTTACCGAGCATGATACTTTTCGCAGCAATCAAATTCGTGAAGGGCAACTAAGTCGCGAGAAAGCCATGGAATTGGTAAGGGCTGAAAACACACCGCGATGGGATAGTTTTCGTGAATATACCAGCATGATAAATGTTGATTTTGATGAACTGATCAGGGTTGTTGACCGGATACCCAAACTCTACACTCCGCAATGAAACTAGCAAAGTTTTTATATTTCTCGACATTCTTAACTAGGGAAATTTATGAGTTATAAATCAATACTGAAAACAGCGCTCAGGAGATCCGGACTTGCAGTTTATCGCATTACGTCAGCCGAAAACAGATCGCAATCTGGTTATATCTGCCAACAACCCCAATTCCACACTGGCGCCTTGGCTTAATGACGATGCTTTTATGAAAGTATTTGACAAGACAAAACATAACACTCTGGTCGATATTTACCGGATGTATGAATTGTGGACGTTGGTAGAATAGAGTGCAAAGGTTGGCAGCGATATTGTAGAGGTCGGTGTGTGGAAGGGCGGTAGCCGTTACCGTGATGGCGAGCACTAAGATACCAGCGAACAGGTAGCAGTAGCTTTGCAAGATGATTTGGGCGTCACTAACACTAAAATTCTCACTGGGATATTTCCTGATGATACTGGCGGGCAACTTGATAGCGATCGTATCAGATTGTGTCATATCGACGCTGATGTTTATCAGTCGGCGAAGGACAATGTGGACTTTATCTGGGATCGTATGCCAGCGTGAGCGGCAATAGTATTTTACGATTATGGATTTGTCGGTTGCGAAAGTGTAACCATATATGTAGATAGAATGAGCCAGAAGAACGATATATATTATTTCTACAATCTAAATGGCCACGCAACCTTGGTCAAAAGGACAACTTAAGATGGCCTCCTATTTTAATTTTGGTAAAATCCTCAAGAATATCCCGCGTGCATTATCTGACCCAAAAAGGGCAGCATCATTGGCATATCGACGCATGTTTCCCTTTGGTATTTCGCCAAAAGACCCAGAAGCCTATCGCATTGGTGCATGGTCATTCGGTAAAGCTGATCGTGTTGATTTGCGTGAAATTTTTCCCGGAATAGACAATACCGACATCAAAGTTTTTAATTCATACGATCGCAAGCGTGACCTCTCACTTGATGCTCAAGAAGTGTTAACATTGATGGCTATCACTGCTTTTCTTAAGCCAAAGAAAATTCTTGAAATTGGCACATCTGACGGCAACACCACTCTCAATCTGGTTGCAAACGCCGCCAAGGGTGCAAAAATCATCACTTTTGACCTTCCCGAAGATTGGGAAGGTGGCTTTGAAATTAGGGTGCCTGAAATGATGAAAAATGTCACTGATCGAGATGTAGTTGGGCGTCAATATCGACAATCTGACTATGCCAAACAGGTTATTCAGGTATTTGGAGACAGTGCAAAAATTGACTATAGCAAACTGGATGGACCGTTCGATCTGGCCTTTATCGACGGTTGTCATTTTTACGAATATGTTAAAAAAGACACCAAAAATGTTCTAGATTATATCAGTAAGGGCGGGACTATCATTTGGCATGATTATGGTATGCTTGAAGACGTTAGTAGAGCTGTTGATGAGTTGCCAGAAGACATGAATATTAAGGTGGTTTCAGGAACAAGGCTAGCAATTGCAAGAATGTAATGAAAGTGTGTTACCATGCACGTAGCTATTACTGATTTCACCAGTTACAAGGCGAGCGTTAGCGCGCGCTATTTGAAAAAACACTATCCCAATATTCAGATCACCTCTATTGATTGCCGCAATTATTCGAGGTTTTTGCGTTCAAAATATAGCGATAATCATGTGGTTCTGGACGCTAAAAATGTCGCTGATCCTGCCTATGCTGACCTGTTGGCAAAGCTGGTTAAAACTCAGAATATTGATTACCTTATTCCGGTTAATTCGCAAGAGCTTGGTCCTCTCTTGGTGCAACGAGAAAATTTCGGTAATTCTTTGTCTTATTGGGGCGCATTCGGGGACTATCAAAACCTGCATGACAAGGCGATTTTCCAAAAAATTGTCCAGCAGTCCGGGCTTTCTATTCCCAAGGATTATTCCAATTTAGAAACTGCCAAACTGCCGTTTGTATATAAACCTACCACCTCATCTTCTTCTAAGGGCGTGATTTATGTTCGCGATGAAGAGCAGCGAAAAGACATGATGAGGCTTGAGCAGGCATCTTTAGATGCACATGTTATTCAACAGTATATCAAAGGCGAGGGAGTTGGATTTTCCGGCTTTTTTCAAAATGGCAAAATTGTTGTTGGATATGCGCATAAACGCCTGGCCGAATATCCTGTTTCGGGCGGTTCTAGTGTCTATCGCGGTGCGCTACAAAATGACAAACAAGAGCTAATCAGAAGTAGCGTTGAAAAGTTATTAAAAACTGTTCCCTGGTCTGGTTTTGCAATGTTTGAGTTTAAGCTAACACCAGAGGGCGAATTGTTCTTTATCGAGTGCAATCCACGTATTTGGGGCTCTATCCATCAGGGATTGATAAATGGGGCTAATTATTTTTCTCCACTTTTGGGAGAGGAAATAAGTCCTCAAGAGATTAATAAATCATTCAATACCTATCTCTCTCCACTGTTGTGGGTATCTCTTTTGTCCTACGCGATGAAGGGCAAATTTTCTCCAGCCGGTTTGTTTTTGAAAAACTGGCGCTCAAACAAATCTGACAGCGGTTTATTTCGAGATCCACTTGGCTGGTTAGCGCTTGTCATGCGAAGTTTTTGAGATGAAAGGCAAACAACAACTAGCAATTTTTGATCTTGATGGCACGCTAATTCGTGGCGATAGTTTCCGCTCGCTGATTCTGGGAAATATGATAAATCGCCCAATGTTGGCTGCCCTGGTTGGGTTGCGTGCCACTCGCATTATTGCTCGCTCTGAATTTGCACAAAAAGCCCATAGGGAATTAAAACCCTTGCTTCTTCAGCCTGATTTCATGCCTGGTTTTTTGAACTCACTTGAAGAGCGCATATTTTTACAAGTTCTTGATAGAGCAAAAAAATGCAAATCAAATGGGCAAAAAACCGTGCTGCTTTCCGCATCGCCCCACGAATATGTTGAGCGAGTTGCACTTAAACTTGGGCTTGATAAGGGGTTTGGTTCCGATTGGCGCAACGGAACCTATGAACATCTTTATGGTCAAGGCAAACTGGATTTTGCGCAAAGAGAATTTCCAAAAGAGAAATTCAATTGGCACTATGCAATTTCTGACAGCCAGTCCGACAAACCATTATTAGATGCCTGTAATGAGCAGGAATATTGGAGCGGAAATTGATGAGGCTGCTATTCTTGAGCAGTGTTCGGTGACCCTGCTTGGTGGGTAAGCGCATCAAGCGACCACACCTGGTTCTGCGTTTCCCACGACAGAACTGAGTAAGGTGCCCCGGTAATCCCCCCATTTTTGATGGGGCTCACTTGTAGAATTTAGGCGGCTAGTTTTAGTTTCATTGCGGGTGTGATGCCGCCGATGGCCATGTTGGGCCGATCATTGTTGTATGTCCAGAGCCAATTTGTAGCTTGTTGTTGAGCCTCAGGTATTGTTCGAACATCTCCAACCCCATACCATGGTGCTGGCGGATCGGGCTTATGACGCAGATGCCATACGCGCAGCCATCTTTGACAAGGTAGCCTGGGCGGTATTCATCGCTCAGTCCCTCGATACGGGTCCTCACAAATTTTCGCCGCCATTTGCCAACCGTGTGCTCATGCACCCCAATCTGCTGCGCCACATCCTTGCTGGCCAAACCATCAGCACAGAGCAGGATTATCCGGCAACGATCCGATAATGAACGAGGCACTTTGTGCCGCCGGACCTGACTTTCCAGAAAAGCACGCTCTGCCGCGCTCAAGACAACCCCATCAGCAACACGACCCATCAGAACCTCCAAATCAATATCAAATAATGATATCAATTATAGTTCCAGATGACTAGGGTCA